>Ga0209930_1000112_pt1 | contig 377844 bp, 349 predicted proteins | sample ThiBiot_500_biof_2_FD_183948 | JGI IMG/M metagenome (GOLD analysis project Ga0209930, IMG submission 183948) | Wastewater bioreactor microbial communities from Cape Town, South Africa - Thiocy_cont_500_biof (SPAdes) | ecosystem: Engineered > Bioreactor > Thiocyanate-remediating >...
GGCGCGACCCCGACCGAGCCCGCCGACGCGCAATCGACCAACTCCGCGCAATCGGCTACGACGTCACTCTCACACCCCACCAGGAACGCCAACTACCCGAAGCAAGCTAACCGAATCTGCGTATCAGAACCAGCTTTCGTTCTCCCGGCTTCACGCGGAGTACCCGGTTGCCGAAGATCCGCGCGTACCCCTCTCGACGCGTAGCGAAGATCAGCCCAAGCATGAGAGCGCAGGCAAGTATCACCAAGACTGCGAAGCCGCTCGCGACGAGGTGCGCTTTCGACACCGTTGGCAAGAAGGTCGTGCTGAGCTTCGATGTGCTGGGGTGATGGTTCGATGAGGTCAGTTGCTTCCAGAGATCCGGCACCGTCAAGCCGAGAAGCGCAAAGATTGCGCCGAGCAGCCCGATTGTGCTCACCAGCCCAGCCTCTAGACGACGAACGAGAGTTCGCTCCCGCTCGACTGAAATGGGTACTGCGGGCGCAATGCCGCGATCGTTACGAAAGACCGTGAGGCTCTTGTCGACGACGCCGATGATCTTGTTCTTCTTCCCGCGCACTCGACTGCGGCTGACTGTGACCTCGCGACCGGAGCGCGCTAACGGACCTCCGCGAGTGAGTTCGCGCGTAGGCGATCCACACTGGCTACAAAACGGCGTGTCGACAGCTGTATTGCACACATCGCAAGCTCGCATCAGATCACCTCCCGTCTATTCGGATCGTACTTCCGAGATCGCTCGGAGTTGGGCGACTTGTCGGCCGAGGTGACGACCAGCTCGATCGACCCGAGGGGTTCGGATTCGGAGGTGGTGTGCGTCGAGTGATCTTCGGCTGGTAGAGAGAGTGCCGTGGCGGATCGTGCGGTGTCGGCTGCTGCGCTGGCTACGCTCAGTGCAGCGATTGGAGCGCGCCTGGAGCATTTCCAGCCGGTGCGGGGCGGTTATCGGGCAGTGGTTGAGCGGGTGAAGATGCCCGGTGGGGCATTCGCCGTCGTCAAGGAGTTTCATCAGCCGTGCGAGGAGTGGGCACGTGAGATAGCCGCCTTGCAGATACTTCCTCGGTCGGTGCTCGCCCCACGCCTGCTTGCTGCCGTGACGGATCCGGCGTCGTTCGTGATGACCGATCTGGGCAGCGGCCGGTGCGTCGCCGATGCGCTGCTCGGCGACGATCCGCACGCCGCTCGAGAGGCGATTCTGAGCTGGGCAGACTCGCTTGCTCGCCTGCATTCGGCCACCGTCGGGCACGGCGAGCCGTTCGCTGCTGCTCTTGCCGACCGGGACCAGGCCGTCCAGCCGGCGAGGATGCCTGTGCTGCTGGACACCGCGGCCAGGGGCCTGGACCAGCTGGCTGACCGGATCGGAGCGTCGGTACCTGCGGGGGCGTTGGGCCGGCTGCGGAACCTGCTGCCGACTGACGGCGACACGTCAGCGTTGAGTCCTGCCGATGCCTGCCCGGACAACAACATCGCCACACCAGCGGGGCTCGCTCTGCTGGACTTCGAAGGCGCCGAGTATCGCCACGTCGCTTGGGATGTCGCCTATCTTGCGGTCCCTTGGCCCTCGTGCTGGTGCTCCTGGCGTCTACCCGACGACATCGGCGCGGCGGCGCTCGACCGGTATCGGGACGCGGTGGTTCTGCCGTATGCCAGCACCGCGCGTTTCGATAACGACGTGTCCCGCGCCGCCATCGGGTGGGCCCTGCTCTCGACATCCTGGTTCGCGACCAACGCACTCGGTGACGACCCGGCGCCAAGCGATCCGCGAATCGTGGCACCGCCCCGTCGGGCCATGATCCTGCACCGCCTGGCCCATGCAGCCGCCGGAAGCATGATCGAACCCGCGCTGGCGGAGTTCGCTGTGAATCTGCACAGCGCCTTCGTCCGCCGCTGGGGCGAGGCGCCACTCGAATACGCGCCCGCCTTCCGGCCACCACACCACTGACCGAACTCATCGACTGTCCCTCGATCAACACCGGTTGCCGATCCTAAATCGGCTGCCCCGATCGAGCCCTGCGCAGACTCTCTGGCATTTTTCGCAGTCGACTTCGAACATTGACAGGAAGCCGCTGCCTCACGCGCGCTCACCCCCACGGAGGCGCTCGCACGGATCGAGCAGGAGCGCGCCCGTCTCCGCGATGACGGGCAGGATCGTCGCAGTACGCCCCGGCGGGGTAACCCGGTGCGTGGACTCTGAGAGTGAGTGCGGGTCCCCCGACTCTGTCGGTGTTCCGCCCTACACTCAGCGCATGTCCATGACCGTCGCGGACGTCGAGCAGGCGCTACCCGCGCTCGATCAGCATGATCGTGCTGCCGTGATCCATAGCGGCCTGCAAAGCCTGCACCTCGAGGATGCGAAAGTGGATCAAGCCGAGGTGGATGCCGCCAGGCGTATCGAACTTCGGCGTCGCATCGACGACATTGAGAGCCGCAAGGTCGAACTGTTGGACGTGGACGAGTCGCACGCCCAATTGCGGGCTGAGTTGGCTGCCCGCCGTAAGTGAAGCTCGAAAAACGCGAGCATCCCGAGGCGCGCGGACGGGATCGAACCGTTGTCTATGCTCGTGGCGATCGTGCGCGGATCGACTCCAAGCGCGCCAGCCGCCTCAGAAACGAAATCCCGTGTCAGAAGCTATTTTCCGTAAGTGTCCGGAGGGGGACTTGAACCCCCACGCCCGTTGAAGGGCACTAGCACCTCAAGCTAGCGCGTCTGCCATTCCGCCACCCGGACAGGTGGTGCGCGCCGCGAGGGCCGCGCGTAGACACTCTACGCGATCCGCCGGCCGCTCCCCAACCATGGTCGCGCCGTCAAACGTCATCGCGCCGGCGTCACGGGAGCGGTGGCCGAAGCACTTGCGCCTGGCGCGCCGCGCCCGCCTGCCGGACACAGCACACGGCGATCAGGCAGCCCGTCACCGGCAGGATGAAGGGGCCGATCGTCATCAGCGCGAGCATCGTGAACGCCGTGAGCAGGCCGGTCGCGGTCCACGCGATGGCACCCGGGCCGCGGCCGGCGTCGCGCGTCCATAGCAGCAGCGCGACGATCGCGATGACTATCAACGGCGCGAATGCGTACCAGAGCACCCATCGCCCGTTCACCTCGACCATCGTTGCGGTGCTGGAGATTTGCGCTCCCGTCACGCTGTCCACGGATACGCCGGAGTAGGCGGGTGCGAACGCGACGCCGAGCGGGAGCACAAGCGCGGACCACCCGGCGGCGACGGCGAGTAGCACTGTTTCGGACACCCGCAGGCGCCAGACCCGCGTCTTACCGCTGCCCATGGCGATGCACCGTCCCGAAGACGATTCGGCGCGGAGTGGCGAGCGCGTCCGCCCACGTCGCCCAGGTGCGCAGTCGCGCGAACAGCGCGAGCGTCGCGTCCCGCCCGCCGCCGGACTCGGCGAGTAGTTCCAGGCCGAGGAATCCGGCGACCACCGCGTGCGCGGCTTCCGCCTTCGGAATCGGAGCGGGCAACGGGAGGAGCCGCTGCACACGCTCGATCGCGGAGGTCGCGACGCTGAGCCACGGCTGGAGCCGCGCGGCCACTTGCTCGGAAAGATCGGGGTCCGGGCGGGCACCGTTGACCATCTCGACAAGCACCGCAACATAGCCGGCGTCGAGGTCCGCGACGAATATCGCCTCGGCGGAATCGACCAGCGCGGTCAGGCTGGCCGCCCCGTCGATGAGTTCCGTGTATGCCTGCAGGCGGGCACTGCTCACCTGGTCGAGGGCGGCGAGCAGCAGGTCGGCGACGGTGCCGAAGTGGTAGAAGACCAGGGCCTGATTGACGCCCGCGCGCCCGGCGATCTCACGAGCGCTGGCCTTCGCGAACCCGACTTCAGCGAGCGCGCGGACCGCCGCGTCGATCAGAGCGGATCTGGTCCGGTCGGCGGATTCCGTCGTGCGCTCCGCGTGAGGCTTCGTCACCATCGTGGCACCTCCTGGCCCGGTCCGGCTCGTGATTTGAGCATACGCTCAATCGAAGGCGCGCTCACAAGGTGAGCAGCACCTTGATGGCGCGGCGCTCATCCATGGCGCGGTATCCGTCGTCAGCCCGGCCTAGTGGCAGGGCCATGTCGAAGACGGCCCCGGGGTTGATCTCGCCCGTCATGATCAGATCGATCAGCATGGGCAGGAAGCGGCGCACCGGTGCCGGGCCGCCGTGCAGATGCACGGTGGCGAAGAACAGGTCCATCCCGGACAGTTCGACACCGTGCGAAACGCCGACGTAACCGACGTGGCCGCCGGGCCGGGTGGCGCCGATGGCCTGCAGCATCGCTTCCTGGGTGCCGACCGCCTCGATCACGGAGTGCGCGCCGTAGCCGCCGGTGAGTTCCTTGATCGCGGCAATGCCGTCGGCGCCGCGCTCTTCGACGATGTCGGTGGCGCCGAACGTCTTCGCGAGTGCCCGCCGGTCGGCATGCCGGCTCATCGCGATGATGCGTTCCGCGCCGAGCCGCTTGGCGGCCAGGGCTGCGAGCAGGCCGACCGCTCCGTCACCGACCACGGCTACGGTTTTGCCCGGTCCGACCTCGGCCGCGACGGCGGCGAACCAGCCGGTACCCAGCACATCCGAGGCGGCCAGCAGGCTGACCTTCTGCGCCTCCGTCGGTTCACCGGGCACCCGGACCAGAGTGCCGTCGGCCAGTGGAATTCGCGCCAGCTCGGCCTGGGTGCCGATCGAGCCGATCATGACCTGATGGATGCAGCGGGACTGATACCCGGCCCGGCAGATCTCGCAGGTGTTGTCGGAGGCGACGAAGGAGCCGACAACGAGATCCCCGACCTTGATGTCGCGGACCTCCCCGCCGATCTGTTCGACCACTCCGATGTACTCATGCCCCATCGGGCTGGGTCCACGCACGTGTTGAACGCCGCGGTACGGCCATAGGTCGGACCCGCAGATACACGTAGCGCTGACGCGGATGACGGCATCGGTCGGCTCGATGATCGTCGCGTCGGGCACGTCTTCCACCCGGACGTCCCCTGGCGCGTACATGACGACGCCCCGCATCACGCACCCGTCCTGGCATCTGCGGCCCGGCGATACTCGTCGTCGGTCACGTGCTCTCCCCAGGTGGTCTCCGCGCTGCCGTCACCGGGCGCTTCCCAGATAGCGAGATGCACCATAAAACTGTCCGGGCTGGCACCATGCCAGTGCTCGATACCTGGCGCCGTGTAGATCGTTTCGCCCGGACGCAGGGTGACGACATCGCCACCCCGTTCCTGTACCACCGCGATGCCCTCGACGAGGTGCAGGTACTGCCCGACCGCATGGGAGTGCCAGGCCGTGCGGGCACCGGGCGCGAAATGCACCGATCCCATTCGGACCCGGGACGGCTCCTCCCCTGCCAGCACGATCGTGGGATGCACATCGCCGGTGAACCAGTCGTCCGGCCCCTTCGACGTTCGTGGATTGATCTGTTTCATGATGTTCTCTCCTTACAACGGTTCCTCTTCGCATCGCGGACGTGTTCGCACGGTGGATGTGCCCGACCCGCGGGCTTCCGCCTCGGTCGACCGGCGGGCGGCATGCCCGTTAGTTCTTCTTGGCCTTGGTGAGCTCGTCGGCCAGAGCGCGCGCCTCGTTCGACAGCCGCTCGATCTGGGCATCGTCGCCAGCCCCGACCGCCCGCCAATAGGCGATCTTCAAGGCGACATATCGTTGCCGCAGAGCGACGAGCTCTGCTTCCAGCGCAAGTTGCTCCTGCTGCTTGACCAGCAGCTCGAGTTGGTGCTGCGCCGCGGCCCGACCCAGCGCCCGGTTGGCGACGTAGCGTCGCATATCACTCACCGACATACCCGTGGCGCTCAGACATGCCACCCACGTCAGCAGGTCCAGATCTTCATTCGTGTAGACCCGGTGTCCGCTGCTCTCATCTCGACCGATGGGTGCGATCACACCGATCGATTCGTAGTAGCGCAGTGTGCTGGCAGGCAAACCCGTCAGGGCGGCCGCTTCCTTGATGGAGTAACTGCGCTGCGTGGTTCGTGTGCTCACTCCATCCACTGTGCGAACTTCAAGTACTTGAAGTCAAGGGGCGGGCAGGCGACGCACTCAGCATCGGAATTCCGCGTACGGGATCGCCACCGCAGATACATCAGGCCGGGTGGATCACCGCGTCCAGATAGGCCGCCGCCCACGGCGTGTCAACGGCGTCGGGGCCAAGCGGCTCCTGGCAGGTGATGGTCACCGTTGCGGATTCACCGGGTAGCAGCGTCAGGAAGCCGCGGTCTGCGACGGCATGTGGGTGGATGCGGTCCGGCTGGATCAGGAAGTCGCGCAGCAGCGTCGTCGCGGTCACGTCCACGGCGAGTCCGCCGGGCACGGGACGAGCATTGATCCGGGGCGGCGCGCCGACGAAGTCCGTGTCCTTCGGCTCGCGCCTATACCAGAGCGTCCGCAGGCCACTCAGCTCGGCGACCAGCACCTCGGACCGTGGGTCCGCGAACTCCGTGACCTCTGGCGGGATCGGGAGCCGGGCGACGCTGCGCGGAGCAACCCGAATCGGCAGAATGCGACGCGCCTGGTCCACGCCGGCGTCGGACACCCGCCGCACCACCGCCTCCCCCACCCACGGATCCGGCGAGTCGTTCAACGCGCAGAGCACCAGCCCGGCACCGTACGGCTGGATAGTGAGCGCCCGCGGCGCATACATCTCGCGGAGCGCGTGGTAGAGCGGCTTCGGTCGCCCGGCACCGTCGATGGCCGACCACGAGATCACCGGCCACAGGTCGTTGAGCTGCCACAGGATCGTTCCGGCGGTATGCGGCCAGTGCGATCGCCAGTGCATCACCCCGGTTTCGATCGCCCGCACCTGGTTCCATTGCATCAGGAAGTGCCACGCGTCGAAGTCGTCCGGAACATCCGCGTGCGGCGCGAGCCCCCGGCGCAGCTTTGCCATGCCACCGGTCGCCTTCTGGTGCCGAAGTACGCCGGGAGAGGTTGGCGTCAACGGATTGTCGCTCACCGCGTCGCGCAGCGTCTGCCAGGCGGGCGGCGCCTGCCAGCCGAACTCCGAGACGAACCGGGGCACCGTATCCCGGTAGCGGGCGTAATCCTCGCGATTCCACACGTCCCAGGAATGGAAGGTCCCGTGCGCCGGGTCGTTCGGGTAGCGCGTGGGCGAGCCGGACCAGGGGCTGCCTGCCGTGTAGGGCCGGGAGGGATCGAGGCGCGCGACGATCTCCGGCAGTATCTCCGCGTAATACCGTTCCCCCCAAGGCTTGTCGCCGCCGGGCTGGCTCGCCCAGTCCTCCGCGAGACGCAGCCACTGGCACTCGTTGTTGCCGTTCCAGAGCACCAGCGAGGGGTGGGAGGCGAGGCGTACCACGTTCTCTTCCGCCTCGGCGCGCACCTCGCCGAGCAGCGGCTCGTTCTCCGGGTACGCGGCGCAGGCGAACGGAAAGTCTTGCCACACCATGAGTCCGAGCTCATCGGCGAGGTCGTAGAAGTCATCGGATTCGTAGACGCCGCCGCCCCACACCCGGATCAAGTTGACGTTCGCGTCGACCGCGGCGCGCAGCAGCATTGCGTAGTGGTCCCGAGACATGCGGCCGGGCAGGATGTCCGGCGGGATCCAGTTGACCCCCTTGACGAACAACGGCACATCGTTCACCCGGAATGTGAACGACGTGCCGACCGGATCCGGCGTGCGCTCCAAGCGGAGATGACGGAATCCCACGCGGCGCTCGGCGCTGTCCAGCAGGGCCCCGTCGGCCCGGCGCAGCCGAACGTGCAGCCGGTACAGCTCGGACGACCCGTGCCCCACCGGATTCCAGAGCCGCACATTCGGAACCCTGACCGTCAGTTCGACTGTCGTATCGCCGGGCGCGAGAGCGGCTGTCGCAACGGACATCTCATCCAGGAACACATCGACGGATAGCTTCGCGCCGACGCCGCCGGGCGCACGCTCGATATCCAGCAGCAGCCGAAGCGTGCCGTCTCCGCCGTCGACATCCGCGAACGCGCGCAGGCCGGAGAGCCTTGCTACGGACCAGGTTTCGAGCCGCACGGGGCGCCAAATGCCGGCTCCGACGAGCGTGATCCCCCAGTCCCACCCGAAGCTGCACGCCATCTTGCGAATGAAGTTGAACGGCTCCGGGTAGGCGTTCGGCCGCGGGCCGACGGCGGCCCGCACCGATTCCGCTTCCGTGTAGGCGGACGTGAGATAGACTGCCAGATCACGATTGTCGGAGCGCACCAGATCTGTCATGTCGTACCGGTAGCTGCGGTGCATGTTCCGCGACGTGCCGAGTTCCACTCCGCCCAGAACGACGCGCGCCGCCGTGTCGAGGCCGTCGAAGACCAGGCTCACGCGTTCGCCTGGCGCGACATCGACTGCGGGGAGTCGTGTCTCGAACAGCCAGTCGGTGCGGCTGACCCATGCCGCCACATCCTCGCCGTCGTCGACGAACGGGTCGGCGATGAGCCCCGCCCGCTGCAGGTCGTCGTGCACGGCACCCGGGACCGCGGCGGGAATCACCTGTCCCTGAACGGCTCTCGCCTCCGCGGGTACGGCCGTCGGGCCGTCCGGGTCGACACGAACTGTCCAACCGTCGGTCACCGGGCGGCGCAGGAGAGGTCCGGGCTCCGTGATGGGTGTGGCCACGAACGTCGTCATACTCGATCCTTCTGGTCGCGGCGGCGTGCCAGCTCGAACAACGCGACGGACGCGGCAGTGGCCAGGTTCAGCGATTCAGCCGTACCCTCCATCGGAATCGCGACCGATGCGGCGCACCGCGCCACCAGGTCCGCGGGCAGTCCGTCGCCCTCGCTGCCGAACAGCAGGACGGATCGAGCGTCTACGGCGGTGCGCCACAAGGAGTTTCGGGTGTTTCCGGTCACCGCGACCACCGGCCGTGAGTGTGACTCGGACCAGCCGAACAGGTCGTCCACTGACTCGGCATGCGCCATGGGCACGGCGAATACCGACCCCATCGACGCCTTCACCGCGGCAGGCGCCAGCGGGTCGGCGCAGGCCCCGACGAGCATCACGCCACCGGCGCCCGCCGCGTCGGCGGAGCGCAGGATCGCGCCAATGTTCCCGGGATTGCCGACCTGATGCAGCGCGACCACCGGTCGGCCAGACGGTGGCCGGAACCGCTCCACGCCGTCGACCGAACCGCGGACGATCGCGGCGAGCCCCGCCGGACCGTCCCGATCCGAGAGATGCGCGAAGACCTCACGGCTCACCGACAGCACCGGGCACCCTGCTTCCCGCTGCCCGTCGACCATCCGCCGGGCCGCCTCGTTGGTGAGCAGATCCGGCGCGACGATCAACGTGTCGATATCCCAGGGCGAGGCCACCGCCCGCCACACCGGTTGCAAACCCTCAACCACGAAACAGCTTTCGCGCCGGCGCACCTTGCGGGCGGCGAGCGCCCGGTACCTCTTGACGATCGGGTTCGCGAAGCTGGTGACGAGATCGGGCACCGGCCTATTCTCCCTTCGGGCCGGGCGCCGCGCGATCACACGGTGGTGGTGCGTGCCACCAGCACCAGTTCCGAGGTGTGCGAGCCCTGCACCCCCACACCGGACGGTCGCGGCACGAAACCGGGCAGTCCGTTCAGGCCGTCCGACCCGTCCATCACGCGGATCGTGGCCGGGCCGCTGCCCGTGATCTCGAGTGTGACGGTGATGCCGTCCGCGGGTGGCGCGTGGAAGAGCAGGTAGAACCTATGCGCGTCGACCGGCAAGTCCCGGCTTACGCTCCCCGCCCGCACGGATGCCCCGACCACGGTGATATCCGGCGCGTAGAGATTGATCAGACGTGCCTCGCGCAGCGACCGGACCTTGAATGTCACTGTTCGCGTCGCGCCGTGCTCGGTCGAGGACTCCACCGTAACGTCCGGCGCCGGCAGGTCCGCGGCCGTAGCGGGCCCCGACGCAGTGCCGCCCCACAGTACCGGGAACTGGGCGGACAGATCCCGGGTACCGGTGAGGTAGTGCTTCAGGTAGCCGGCGGGGTGCGACTGTTGGCTGGCCCAGAACGCCTGCCCCGAGTCGGCGTCCAGCGCGTACATGAGCTGCGTAGGTTCAGGATGACGCGCGTCGAAAGTGTCCGTGGCCAGGCCGATTCCGGTACAGGCGACGGCAAGCACCGCTGCCACCAGCGTCGTCGCGGCGGCGCTGAGGCGGCGCGGACGCGGCGTGCGCGCAGCGGCCGAATCGGAGGTCCCGGCCGCGCCGGAGAGGTCGACCGGGTTTGAGGCGCCGCCTGATTCGACGGCATCGGCCGTGGTCGACTCGTCGCGGAGCGCTGGATGCAGGTATTCGATCACCGGCAGCAGCGCGAGACCGAGCATCACTGCCATCAGTGCAGGGGCCGCTCCGGTGGCGAGCCCCAGCGCCGGGAAGAAGAGCAGCACGGTGGGCGCGAGGATCAGGACGGCTATCGCCCCGGACACCGTCATCGCCGTCAGGCGCACCCACCACCGTCGCGACGCAACCGCGACGATTCCCGCGATCGCGCCGGCCAACGCCGGGAGGCTCGCAAGATACGAGCCACCGGGTGTCGCCGCAGCCATGACGATCCCGATCACCCCCAGCCACGCCAGCCCTCCGACGGCGAGGCGCCATGGCGTGAAACGCTTGCGCCACAACGCATACCAACCGAACACTACGACCGCGACCAGTGCGACCACGGCGAACCGGAACCAGGTCGGTCGCCACGGATCGATCATCGGCGCATAGGCCGGCCGGATGGCGACCAGCAGCATCCAGAAAAGTTGGGCTACGACGGCGGAACCCACAAGTGGCACAGCCATCAACCCGAAACCCGCGGCCAATCGGCCCCAACCGACACGAGCGCGGCGGCGGACCACCGCGGCCAGACCGATCACCGCCACCAGGCCGAGGACGGCGAGCGGCCACACCAAGGTGCCCGGGTAGTGGATCAGTGTGCCCAGTACCGGAAAATACGTCGCATCGTGACTCGCCGGGCGGGCAAGCGATGGGAGGTCGGCGTCGCCGAGTTGCCGCGTGAGGGCGAGCGCGTTGGAACCCTGCGCCTGCAGGGTGCCGCGATCCATGTATTCGGGACGGTCTTCCGGTGAGTGGTAGACCGCCGAACCGTCGATGTACGCGCTGTTCAGCCCGGTGAACCGGCCGGACAGCCGGAACGGCGTGAAATCGGTGTCGTTGGGCAGGATCCGGTACACCTCGACGGCCATCGAGGTGGCGACCGGATACGGCACGGCGCTCGCGTACTCGTCAATGAGATTCGCGTTGCCGGCGGCGGTCTCGAACATGATCGACGGCCCGTTGGCGCCTCGCGACTCGAAGTTGAGCACCACCCCGCCGTCGGCTCCGAGCGGATCGGAGTGGACGAATGATTCCGCGCCGCAGAGACACGCCTCCTCCGCGTCCGTGAACAGCAGGATGACGTCGTTCTTGAGCCGCGCCCCCGCGGCGAGCGCCCGGGCCGTTTCGAGAAGCGTTGCGACACCGGAGCCGTCGTCGTTCGCGCCGTAGGACACCTGCACCGAGTCGTAGTGCGCCATCAGGATCAGCCGCCCCGTCGACGCGGTGCCCGGGATTTCGGCCACCACGTTTTGCACGTGCGCGACCGCCGGGCCACCGAGGGCATCCGTCTCACCAATGCCCTCCCGAACCTGCGGATGGTAACCGAGATCGTCCAGGGTGGTGACGATGTGCTCGCGCACCTGCGCCGCCGCCGCACTACCGGTCACGTGCACCTGTTGGCCGATGGTTTGCACGTGGGCGAAGGCGCGCGCCGCGCTGAACTCCGTCATCGGCGCGTCCGCGGCCTTCGGCGCGGGCGGCATCAGCGACAGGACGCTGGCGATGGTCAGAGCGGTGAGCGCTGCGAGCGCCAAGAGACCGCCCAAGAGCCGAGCCGGTGAGCGGTCGAGGCGCGGGGCGGAATTCATCGCCTTATCCTGCCCGACGGAACCGTCGCTGTCCTGTCGATCAGCCGGTCACTCGCGGGGGGCGAGCGCGATCTGCCGGGACCGTGCGATGAGCGTTCCATCGGAATCCCAGAGCAGTCCGTCCTCGGCGACGATCGCGCCTTCGTATGGCTCGCCGCGCAGATCCAGCAGGAAGGGGCCCCGGATGGGCAGGGCGAAGACACCCACCTGAAGTTGCAGCGTCGGGGCCCAACCAAACCTGCCCTGCGCGAAGCAGACCGGCGGGGCCATGTCGACCATCGCGAGAGCCGCGAGCAGATCCAGCGGCCGACCGTCCGCGAAGGACATCCAGCACCGGATGTGCGGACCGCCGGAGGTGTCGCCGGAGAGCCAGCGGGAGTTGTCCGGCACGAAGGCATAATCCACCAGATCGGCCAGGCCTGGCGGTCCGGGCAGGTGCGCCGGCGCGACCCGCACGCACGCCTCAGGCGGGGGCACCGGCGGCATGGGCAGCGAGGCCGCAGCGCGGTCGGCGGCCGGAAGCGCCCCGTCCGCGGCGACCGTGACGAGAGAGCTCGCGATGACGGCATCCTCCTGGCGCAGCGTCGCGCTGACGGCCGTGACGCGGCGTCCGGCGCGCAGCACCTCGGCGTCGACGACTGCCGGGCCAGGCGTCGGCGCGGCCGCGAAGAGGCTGGAGACCGCCACCGGCTGCCCGGCGGTCGGACACGCCGCGACCGCGGCGCGCAGTACCACCGCCTGCAGATAGCCGCCGTTCAGAATCCGGCCGTCGACGTTCCACTCGGGGTGCAACTCGACGGCGGCCCGTCGTCGGTCGATCGGCGCCACGGCGGTATCCCTGTCGAACCGGTACTCGTGCATCGGCCCAGTCTGTCTGCAACCTGGACGCCCCGCCGAGCCGGGTGCCGAGACGGCTGCCGAGACGGCTGCTGGGCGGTACGCAGGCGGCTCGGTCGGTTGACGCGACACCGTCATTACCGTGGCCGCGGAATGCGGCGGATTATGCTGGTCGGGGCGGTCAACCCGCTGGCCGTCGCCTGGATGCGGGAGCACCTGGGAGGTGAAGTGTGGCCAGGATGCCGTCGGTGCACAGCGATCGTGTCGTCGTGCTCAACGCCAGCTATGAACTGCTGTCGGTGGTCGCGCTGCATCGCGCCATCGCCTACCTGCTCCGTGAGAAGGCCGAGATCGTCGCCGAACGTGACGGCGAACCGTTGCGTTCGGCATCGGGTATCGAGTTCCCCGTCCCCACGGTCGTGCGGTTGCTCCGCTACATCAGGCTCCCCTACCGGCAGCACATTCCGGCGTGGTCGAAGGCAGGCCTGCTGCGCCGGGACGGTCACGTCTGCGCGTACTGCGGTCGGCACGGAGCCACGGTGGAACATCTCCTACCGGTATCCCGCGGAGGGCTGTCCACGTGGCAGAACACCGTCATCGCGTGCGTCGCCTGCAACACCCGTAAGGGCAACCGGACACCGGCCGAGGCCCATCTGGTGCTGCACCGCCCGCCGACCGTTCCGACGGTTCAAACGGCGCTTTTGTTGGCGCTCGCCGCGCCGGAACGCGATGCGCTGGTCGGTCTCGGCCTGGTCGCGGCGCTCTGATTGCCGCTGCCGACTCCCCGGCCGATCGTCATCGCCGGTGACGGCTTGCGGGCCGCAGTCTCTCGCGTGGCTGCGCGACGGTTCACACCGCGCGTACCGGTCTCGAGACACGGTGCAACGATGGGGTGACGGACCGCGCCGCTCCTGCGGCGCCGAACTTCGAGGCCCGCCGAGACAGTCGCTCTTGATGTCGTTACTCATATGGAGGTAGGCCGATGCCGGTTCCCCTTGATCCAGATCCCGCTCTCGCGCCATATGCGCATCCCGGGCGACTGGTCAGCACGGAGTGGTTGGCAGCGCACAAGGACGACCCGGGCGTGGTCGTCGTCGAGAGCGATGAGGACGTGCTGCTCTACGAGACGGGCCACATTCCCGGCGCGGTGAAGGTCGATTGGGTCATGGACCTCAACGACCCGGTGACCCGCGACTACGTCGATGGTGCCGGTTTCGCGAAACTGATGTCTACAAAAGGCATTTCACGGGATTCGACCGTCGTGATCTACGGCGACAAGAGCAATTGGTGGGCCGCCTACGCGCTCTGGGTGTTCACGCTGTTCGGCCACGAGGACGTCCGACTGCTCAACGGCGGCCGGGCCAAGTGGATCGACGAGGGCCGGGAGATGACGAAGCAGGTTCCGCAGCGGGCCGCCACGGACTACCCCGTCGTCGAGCGCGTAGATGCGCCGATCCGCGCCTACCAGTCGCAGGTGCTCGCGACGCTTGGCCACGTGCCGCTGATCGACGTGCGCTCCACCCCGGAATACACCGGCGCCCGCACGCACATGCCGGAGTATCCGCAGGAGGGTGTGCTGCGCGGCGGGCACATCCCGGGCGCCGTGTCGGTGCCGTGGTCGCGCGCCGCCGCCGCGGACGGCACGTTCAAGCCGCGCGCCGAGTTGGAGCAGATCTACTTCGGGGAGGCGGGCCTGCACGCGGACGATGACGTGATCGCGTACTGCCGCATCGGTGAACGCTCCAGCCACACTTGGTTCGTGCTCACCCACCTGCTCGGCCTGCCGAACGTGCGCAATTACGACGGATCGTGGACCGAATGGGGCAACACGGTCCGGGTGCCGATCGCGCAGGGTGAGGAGCCGGGTGCCGCGCCGCCGGTTCCCGCGTGACGACGATGACGAACAACGCGCCGGCGCGCATGCCGGACGGCCTGCAGTCGATCATCGACGATTTCGCGAGCCTCGCCGGGCAGGACAAGCTGCAGCTCCTGCTGGAGTTCGCCGAGGGGTTGCCGCCGTTGCCGGAGAGGTACGCGAGCCACCCGGAGTTGCTGGAGCCCGTTCCGGAATGCCAATCGCCGGTCTTCCTGGTCGTCGAGGTCGACCATTCGGCACCCAAGCCGACGGCGCGCTTGTTCTTCTCGGCCCCGCCCGAGGCGCCCACCACTCGAGGATTCGCCGGCATCCTGCACGAGGGGCTCGACGGCCGCCCCGTCACCGAGATCCTCGCCGTACCAGCCGATTTCGCGCTGGAGTTGCCGGTGGCGGACGTTGTCAGCCCGCTGCGACTGCGCGGCCTATCGGCGATGCTGGCCCGGGTCAAGAGGCAGGTCGCCGAGCAAATGGGGGCCGCCTAGCGGCGGAGGGAAACCGGTCCGCGCTGCTTGCCAGTCGCAGAAGGGCCTCCGCGCCCCGCCGCGAGTATGCGGCGGATGCGATCGGCCCCTGTATGCGATGGTGGAGGTGTGGTTTCGCCGCAGGCTTTGAGCGTGGCCGATCGCCGTGCGGTCGCGATGTGGGCAGCGGATTGCGCGGAGCGGGTCCTGGCCGTCTTCGAAGTGGAGGCGCCGTCAGACGGGCGTCCGCGCGATGCCGTCGGCAGAGCCCGCGCATTCGCTCGCGGCGAGCTCGACGCTGCGGGGCAGATTCGCCAGCGCTTCGTTGCCGGGCGCGCAGCTCGCGAGGTGAGCAATCCTGCAGCGGTGGCGGCTGCCCGGGCAACCGCGCAAGCCGCCGCCGTTGCTCACATGGGTGCGCACGCTCTGGGTGCGGCCGCCTATGCCGCGAAAGCAGCTGGCCTGGCGGACCCTGATCGGCCCGAGGCCACCGCGGACGAAATCCGTTGGCAACTCGAACACATGACCGCAGAGGCGCGGCAGGCGCTTCGACGCCTGCCGCCGCTCGGAACTAATTCCGCCGGCCCGCTGGGACCGGGATTGCTCACCTCCGGTGTGCTGGCGTCGATCGTCCGCGAGATCCAAGCCGCACTGACCGATCCCAGCGGCCCCATCGCAGAGCCCGACTGACCGCACGGAAACAGATCCCTGTTCGACAGCCGCTGAAGTTCCCGGGGTAATGGACAGTCCAACCCCGGAACTTCAGCGGCCGTTGATCGGCGACGGGTCAGTGCACGGCACCGCAGGCGAGCGGCTGGAACAGCATCGTGGGTTGGCCGGCGCTGGTGACGATCTGGCTGGTGGCTCCCAGATGAAGGTTGAGGTACTCGCTACCCGTGTGGGGCGGCATCGCCACCTTGGTGAGGGTATCCGTCGCTGACGCGACACCCTGCCGGTTGGCGACGAGGTCGGGGAGCATTAGTACGACGGCCCCCTGGGCGGCGCACGAGCCGGTGTGCAGGTGTGCCGCGTGTTGCGAGTACGGCTGCAGCCCACTGACTTTCACCCGCACGGCCAGTGTCTGGGTGGATCCGTTGTAGCGGAACGACGCGGTGCCCCACACGTACTGGTGCTGGCCGGACAGGGGTGTGAACGGACGCGTGATCGTCTTCCCGTTCCACGCTCCGAGATTGATGCAGGCGATCGGCAGATTCGCGGTCGGATCGGCAGGGTCGTCGCCGAGATGCACCATCAACGACGCTGTCCGCAGTTTCGGCATCGTCGCACCGCTGACCACCTCGGCAGACACTCGGCCGGCGCTGTCCGCCGTTACCCTCGGAAGTTGCACGACAGGAGCCGCGAGAACGTCGCAGCTGCCGGACTGGATGTCCACCTCGTGCGCGATGCCCGGGGCGAGCCCAGTCAACTCGAGCCGAGCTGCCACCCGGCCGCCGCGGATCTCGAACACGGTCGCGGTGCCGACCGGCTGCGGCCGCAGCCTCACCGTGGTGGTGATCCGGGTGGGTGTCGCGAGCATGCCGTCGACGTTGCCCGCATTGTCGGTGTAGAAGCCGACCAGATCGCCCTGGTCGTTGACGCCGTTGACGGTGGTGGTGCCGATCCCGTTCGGGTCGTCGACGGTGACGAACCCGTACCGCGGGGTCCAGGTGAACCCGTGAGTGGTTGCCGTGCTGCCCGAGCCGAGCTGGTACGCACCGACGACCTCGTCATGGTCGTTGACGCCGAAGGCCTGGGTCATGGTGGCGCCAGGGTAGGCCAGGGTGGTGGTGGAGCCGGCGTGCTGCAGGAACGCCACGGTGGCGCCCGCCGCATTCGTCTCGAAGCCGGCGATGGCGGCGTCATCGTTGATCGCGGCCGCGGTGACGCTGGTGGCGCCGGGGACGGTCACCGACGCGAACCTGCGGTGGCCGATGTCGTAGGTGTAGCCGTGGTTGTTGCCCGCGGCGTCGGTGTAGAAGCCGACCGCCAGATCGTGGTCGTTGACGCCCAGTAGCTGGTCGACCGGCGGTGTCGCAGCGCTGGCGGTCGGGAAGTTCACCTCATGGAAGTGCCCGTCGCGGGCGTAGAACCCGAAATTGTCGTTGACCTGATTCGCAGTGCTCATGCTCGACCAGAACCCCACGGTGGTGCCGCGGTCGTTCAGGCCCGTCACCTGGGTTTGCACGGACCGGGGAAAGTTTTCGCTCCGGAAGACCGGCTGGCCGTGGCGCTGCACCATCGTGTAGCCCTGATTCAGATGCCCGGCCGCTCCGGAACCGAAGTAGCCGGCGATCACCCCGCTCCGGTTGATGCCGAGCAGCTGGTTGAAGGTGGGGTCGTGCTGGTCGTTGAGCGTGCGGAAGGTATACGCGCCGGTCGGGCTGGTCGCGGCGGCGGGGCCGGTGGGGCTGGCGAGCGCCGGCCCGGCCAGCAGCACCGCGGCCAGCGCCGCTCCCGTGGTGGCCGTCGTGGCCAGTGCGGCCGTGCGCCGTAGTCGTGTGAAGGTGGGCATCGTGGTGATCTCCTCGGTTGCGGTCGGGCGGTCCTGGGCGGATCGCGGATTGCCGACCGACGCGAGATTGCTCGCCGATGTCAGGTGAGCCGCGGGGGGTGTGGGGGGCGGCGCTGGGGATGTGCCCGGAGCGGGCGGCGGCGATCAGCCGGACGGGTGCAGCCGCCGGTAGACCGCGGTGATCTCCGGGGACGGGGCGATGCCGAGTTCGTCACGCAGCCGGTCGGCGAGTTGGTGGTAGGTCTGTGCCGCTTGGGCGTTCTGGCCGGCGCGGATGAGGGCGTTGATCAGGTTTCGGTGGACGGTTTCGTCGAGCGGGTCATGCGCCGCGGCACGCCGGTAGATCTCGACGGCCGGACCGATTCGGCCCGCCGCGATGAGCAGCTGGCCTGCCGCCGCAAGGGCTCTGGCGTATTGCCGGGCGAGCTGGGCGCGGCGGTCGGACAGCCATTCGGCGTCCGGCAGACCGGCCGCGAACTCGCCACCGTAGGCGTGGACGGCCCGCAGCAGATGGGGTAATGCAGCGTCGGCAGGTCTGGCCTGCCGGGCCGCGTCCAGCGCCTCGGTGAAGATTTCCAGGTCCGAGACGTGGTCCCGGGCCCGGTCCAAGGTGTAACGGCCGGCGGCGAAACGCACCCAGCCGGGGTCGCCGAGCGCGCGCCGTAGGTCACGCAGGGCGGTGTGGAAGGCGTTGCGCAATCCGATGTCGGAAAGGTCCGGCCACAGCGCCCGGCCGACCTCGGCCTTGGATCGCGGCGGGGAGCTGGCGAGCAGGAACAGCAGCTCGCGCGGTTTGCCGTACCCCCAGTCGGCGGGGGCCAGTTCCCGCGTGCCGCGCCATACCGTCGCCCCGCCGAGCGCTTGGATGCGCAACTGATCGCTGGCAGGTGCGTGATCCTCCGCCGAGCCGGCGCGCGCCGATCCGGTTGATGGCGTCACCGCCGATGACGGGCTGGCCAGCACGTCGTCCAGCGGTGTGCTCTGCCCGCGGGCCCAGGCGCGGGCGAAGTCCTGGGGCGTCAGCCGGAGGCGCAGCGCCGCTTCGACGCGGTCGTGATCCTGACGTTCGCAGGGCGCAATGTCGGTTCCGATGTCGGCGCGCACGTTCGCGGCGGCGGCCAACAGCGTGACTGCCTGCCGATCGTCGCCCCGATCGGCCGCGCAGTCGGCCAGGTCTTCCAACACGCTGGCCATCCGCCAGCGGTCGCCGAGTGCCCGATGACCGGTCAGAGCGTCGGCGAGGAGTGCCTCGGCTCCGTCGTCGCCCCGACGCAGGGCGAGCACGCCGAGCTGCTGCGCGGTCCACGCCAGGCCTTCGCGGTAGGCCATCTGCGTCGACAGGTCGCGGGCCTGCCCGAGCAGATCGCCGGAGGTCTGGGTGTCGCCCTGGTATCGAGCGATGACGCCGAGGCTGAGTAGTGACCACACCACGCCTTCGTTGTCCTCGATCCGTCGGGACTGAGCGAGCGCCTGCCGGCATTCCTCGGCCGCCGTTTCCCAGTGGCCCCGCAGCCAGCCGACGAAACCCAGATAACCGTGGCTGCGGGCCACGCGCAGATCGTCGCCATGGGACGAGGCCAGTTCCAGGCATTCCCGGTGCAGCGCCTCGGCTCGCGCATAGCGGCCTCGTTCGCGGGCGACGCACCCGAGCGCCTGCAGCGTCGCGGGGACCCCGTCGGCGTCGTCCAGGTCGCGGTAACGCTGCAGCGCCGCCTCCAGACGTCGCACCGCCGCCGGGTAGTCGCACTGTAGGTGGGCCAGTTTTCCGCAACCGAGTAGCGCCTTCGCACGTAGCGCTGTCGGCGCTTCTGCGTCGACAGTGGCGGCCCAGTCCAGCCAGCGGCGCCCCTCGCGGTAGTAGCCGCGTAGTGCGCACATCCGCCATAGGCTCGTCGCAAGCCGCATCCCGTCCACTGCCGCAGGTCGGTGTCCTGCCGCGAACTCCAGCGCTACCCGCAGGTTGTTGCCCTCCGTCTCGAGTCGATCCAACTGGGCGACCTGGCCGGGTCCGGTGAGCAGCGGCTCGGCCGCCCCGGCCACGCACGCATAGAAGGCCAGATGCGCGGACGCTGTCGCCGCCTGTTCGCCGGCCGCGGCCAGCTGGGCGCGGGCGTAGCTGCGGATCGGCGCGAGGAGCCGATACCGCATGTCGGCACCGGATCGCTGCGCAACGAGGAGGGACCGGTCGACCAGCCGGCCCAGCAGGTCCGTGACGTCGGCATCGCGTACCTCACCGTCCGATTCCGTGTGCCAGCCGGTGACCGCCCGGGCGGCATCGAGGTCGAAACTCCCCGGAAATACGCCCAGTCGCCGGAAGACCATCCGTTCCGGTTCGGTGAGCAGGTCGTAGCTCCAGTCCAGAGTCGCCCGCAGGCTCTGCTGACGCTCCGGCGCGCCACGGACCCGGTCGGCACGCACGAAACCGACATCGTCCATCCCGGCAGCGATCTGCGCCACCGACAACAGCCGCACGCGCGCCGCGGACAATTCGACCGTCAACGGCAGCCCGCCGGTCATCCGGCACAGCTGCGCCGCGGCCGCAGCATCCGCATCGGTCAGTTCGAAGGACGGGCTTGCCGCACGGGCGCGCAACTCGAACAACTGCCCGGCCGCGCAGGCGCGGACCTGCAGGGCTGTTCGGGCGCCGCCGGACGGAACCTCCAACGGCTCGACAGGCCAGAGCGACTCGCCGTCCACCGCCAGCGGTTCCCGGCTGGTGGCCAGGACCCGCAGCCCGGGACACGCCTCCAACAGATCGTCGACCAATCCGGCGGCCGCCTCCACGACGTGCTCGCAATTGTCGAGGCACAGCAGCACGCGCTGGGCGCCGACCGCGGCGATGATCGCCTCCGCGACGGCCAATTCCGCCACCTCGGCCACGCCCAGACCGGCCCGGACCGTATCGGCGACCAGCCCTGCGTCGGACACGACGGCCAGGTCGATCCACGCCACACCGTCCGGTGCCAGACCCGCCGACGCATCACTGCCGGCGACGGCGGCCGCGAGCCGGGTCTTGCCGACACCACCGGTCCCGGTCAACGTCACCAGCCGCGCGCCGCCCAGTGCCGCGACGACGCGAGCCGCCTCGCCGTCACGGCCGACCAACGCTGTGCGTGGGCGCGGCAATCGAGCCCGCGACGATTCCGGCAGTGTCCAGCGCGCCATACGACCACCGACCCCGCGTCACGTGCGACCGGGCGACCGCAGCCCGTGCACTGCAGCCGCTTGCCCAAAGCGTATTCCCCCGACGTTTCCCCCGACATCCTCACGATCTCGCCAGCAGGACCGGCCAGTGTCGCCGGCATGAGGACAACAGTGACAGGAGAGCACGGGAGAACCACGCGATGACCGACGCCATCCGCCCGCCCACAGCCCGCGCGCCCGAGTGCCTGAGCCGATTGGTCGCCGACGCCGTCGGCGACGGCGACCTCGACGCGGCCCTGACGTACTACGAACCGCACGCGGTGGTCTGCCTGCCCGGTGCCCCGCCGGCCCGCGGCACCGCCCAGATCACCCGCATCCTCCGCCGCGTCATCGACGCGAAACTGGCCATCGAGGTGCGCCTGCGCCGAGTCCACACCGTCGGGTCCCTGGCGCTGCTGTCCGGACGCTGGGTCGCCCTTGGCGCCACCGACGCCATCCCCACCTGTCGGGCCGGCCCGGTGCGATCCGTCGCCCGCCGCGGGCCGGAGGGGGCATGGCGCATCGTCATCGAAGATCTTGCCGAAGGCACAGAACCGGAGATATGACGCCGACCGCTCGCCGGAAAAGCCAGCCGGCGGCGTCTTCGTGCGCAGAACCTTGCACATCGAAACGCCTACCGCCCCAAGTTATCCCCAACGCGCAGGTGGGAAGGAGAACCGGGAAGGATCAGTTCGGCAGGCCGAGCGCCAACAGGGCGATCATGGCGGTCCACCCGGTCTGGTGGCTCGCGCCGAGCCCGGCCCCGGTATCCCCGTGGAAGTATTCGTTGAACAGCACGTCATCCTGCCACGGAAGCCCCCGCTGGCACGGACGCACGCCGTCCGGCCCCGGCACGAACAGCGTCATGAGGCGGCCGGCCAGCGCGTCCGCGATCTCGCCGAGCGGCATCGTCACCCCCGATCCGGTCGGGAACTCCACCGGCTCCGCGCCGCCGGCCGCGAACCGCCGCAGCGCGCTGATCAGCAGCGCGTTGACCGGGAACCACACCGGCCCGCGCCAGTTGGAGTTACCGCCGAACAGCGGCGTGCGCGATTCGGCCGGCTCGTAGTCCACCTGCATCACCTGGCCGTCCACGGCGACGGACGCCGGGTGGTCGCGATGTACGGCCGACATGCTGCGCAGACCGTGGTCCGACAGGAACTCGGCCGGATCGAGCATCGTGCGCAGCACGGACGGAAGCTGCTCGGGGCGCACCATCGCCAGCAGCCGCGGGGTGCCGTCCGCATCGGTGCGCACCATGTCCATGACCTCCGGCCGGCGGTCTTGCATCCACGCGAGCCGCGCGGCGAGCGAGGGGATGGACGCGGTGAGCTCGTCGTCAAGTTGGGTCACCGCCGCCAGCGGCATGAGGCCGACCACAGAGCGGATCTTGACCGACGTGGTGGCCCCGTTGGCCAGCCGCAGCTGGTCGTAGAAAAACCCGTCGCTCGCGTCCCACAGCCCGAGATCGTCTGCCGCCGAAGCGATGTAGCAGAAATGGGTGAAGAACTTCACGGCCAGGTCGTCGTACGTGTGGTCCCGGCGTGCGAGGGTCAGCGCGATGCGCAGCATGTCCAGGCAGTACATGGCCATCCACGCCGTGCCGTCGCTCTGCTCGTACACCGCGCCGTCCGGGAGCGGCGTCGAGCGGTCGAACGCGCCGATGTTGTCCAGCCCGAGAAATCCCCCCTCGAACAGGTTGTTGCCCTCGGTGTCCTTGCGGTTGACCCACCAGGTGAAGTTCAGCAGCAGCTTGTGCATGGCACGTTCGAGGAAGTCGGTGTCGGTGGCGCCGTCGATGTAGAAGATCTGCAGCGCCGCCCAGGCGTGTACCGGCGGGTTGGTGTCCGAGAGGTTCCACTCGTACGCCGGGATGTCGCCGCTCGGGTGCATGTAGCGCTCGCCGAGAAGCAGCAGGAGTTGCCGCTTTGCGAGCTGCGGGTCGACCAGCGCCAGCGCCATGCAGTGGTACGCGAGATCCCATGCGGCGAACCAGGGGTACTCCCACGGATCGGGCATCAGGATCACGTCGTCAGCGACCAGATACGGCCACGCCGCATTGCGCACGGCCGCGTGCCCGTCCGGCGGTTTCGGCTGGGCCGGATCGCCGGCCAGCCACCGTCGCACGTCGTAGTCGTAGTACTGCTTGCTGCACAAAAGGCCTGCCATCGCCTGCCGGGCGACGTGCGCCTGCTCCGGTGCCAGCCGGGCGAATACCGTTCGCCAATACGCCTCCGACTCGGTGCGGCGAACGTTTATGACGCTGTCCACTGCCGCGCCCCATGCCGGATCTCCCACGGCCGGGGCCGGATCGGTCTCGGGGCCGATCGTCAACCGCACCCGGACGTGCCGATGCTCGTGCGGCGGGATGTCGAGCACGTGATGGAAGGCCGCCTTGGTGCCCTCCCGGTCCGGGTTCACACTGTGCGCGCCGTGCACCACGTGGTCGTTGATCCCGTCCTTCGGGAACGGTGCCGCGGGACGCTCGGCCCAGACATCGGCGCCGTACAGCTTGCGCACGTTGGTGTCGTTGTCGCAGAACAGAAGTCGGTCGCCGGCATCCGTCGCTGTGTACCGATCGGCGACGCTGCGCACCACGAACTCGCCCAGGCCGTCGTGGTGGCCGCGCATCGCGTCGCCGTCGGCCCAGAGGCGCGGGCGGCTCGGCGGCGGCTCGTCCCAGGACCACGTATTGCGGAACCATGCGGTCGGTAGCACGTGGATCCTGGCGGCGGTCGCCGAGCGGTTCTCCACGTCGATCACCAGGCAGATGTCGGCCGGCCCGGCCTTGGCCCATTCGCTGGTGACCATGACGTAGTTCTCGTCCGCGAAGATCCCGGTGTCGATCAGCTCGAACTCAGGTTGGCTCCGGTCCCGCGACGCGTTCTCGGCGACCAGGCGATCGTAGGGAAAGGCGCTGAGCGGGTAGGCATATCGGTTGCGCTGATACGAGTGCGTGGGGGTCGCCTCGCAGTACCACCAGTAATCCTTCGCGTCCTCGCCGTGGTTGCCCTGCGGCCCCGCCAGGCCGAAGTAGCGCTCCTTCAGAACAGCGTCATACCCGTTCCACAGCGCGATGCCGAGGCAGAGGCGCTGCTGGTCGTCGGACCACGCCGACAGCCCGTCCTCGTTCCATCGGTACGCGCGAGACACGGCGTGGTCGAACGGGAACGACGCCCAGGCATCGCCGTCCGCGGAGTAGTCCTCGCGGACGCCGCCCCAGGCCCGCTCGGCGACGTACGGACCCCACCGCCGCCACGGCTCCTCCCCCGCATCTGCGGCGGCGAGCCGTATGGTCTCGGCATTCGCGAGCGGGTCGGCCACGGCCCCTCAGCACCCCAGCGCCGGCGCCGGATTCGCGCCCGCCGGTTCCGCGCAGGGGCCGGACACAGCGGCGCGGACCTGCTCGCCGATCGTGATGAGCAGATCCAGCTGCTCCGCGGACAGCCGGTCGATCAGCAGCCGCCGTACGGACGCGACGTGCCCCGGTGCCGCGGTCTCGATGACCTGCCGTCCCTGGGCGGTCAGCACGATGTTCGCGCACCGGCCGTCGTCATCGTTTTCCGCGCGCCGCACCAGACCGCGCGCCTCCATGCGCGTGAGATGGTGCGACAGCCGGCTCTTCTCCCAGCCGGTGGCGTCCGCCAGCTCGCGGTACGCCAGGCGGTCGGACGCGCTCTCGCTGAGCACCACGAGCACTTGGTAGTCGGCCATCGACAGCCCGCATTCACGCTGCAGGTCGCGGCCGAGCGCGGTCCACAACGGCTGGCCGAGGTCGCGGACGGCCCGCCACGCGGCTGCCTCCCGCTCGTCCAGCCACCGTGTCTCGCTCACGGTGCCCAATTGTTCGCTCGACACTCCGCTCGGCGGCCCTGCGACTCCGTCGCGACGGGCCTGCCTCCCTACGGTCTCGCTCACGGTGAGATCGTACCGGTGCGATCAGATGCCGGCCCGCGGACCGGCCGTGCTGTCCCGGACGATGAGGCCCGGCGCGAGCCGGGTGACCTCGGGATCGGGCATACGCCCGGAGTGCATGAGCTCCCATAGGATCTCGGCCGCGAGCCGGCCCTGTTCGATCACCGGCTGGGAGACGGTGGTCAGGTCGAAAAACTGTGCCATGTCGTGGTTGTCGACGCCGATCACCGAAAGGTCCTGCGGCACACGGACTCCCCACTGGCGTGCCGCATGGATCACGCCGATGGCGAGCTCATCGCTCACCGCCACGACGGCCGTCGGCAGGTCCGCCGTTCGCCAATCGGCCCGGATCATCAATTCCTCCAGGGCGGCCTCGCCCGCCTCCGCGAGGAAGCCGGTGGTCACCACGAGGCTCGGGTCGGGCCGCAGGGTCGCCTCGCGCAGGGCGGCGCAGTGCCCGGTGTACCGATCGTCGGCGACCCGGAATCCGTACCGGTCATCAGGGTCCAGACCGAGGAACGCGATCCGGCGATGCCCCAGCTCGAGCAGGTGCTTCGTGGCGATGTACCCGACCTCGGTGTCGTCCACCTGCACTCCGGGAATCCCCGGCGTCGAGGTGCCGACGGTGACGATCGGCAGCCGGCGCAAGGTGCCGGCCACGCGCAGCTCGTGCGGTAGCGCCAGGCCGATCACCCCGTCGACCCGCTTGTCGAGCGCCAGCGCCTCGAAGTGCGTCGTTTCCGTGCCGCCGTCGGGCCCGATCGGGTAGAGCATGAGGTCGTACCCGTGATCGGACACCACGTCGCGGACGCCCTCGATCACGGTCGCGAAGAACCACCTAGACGTCCAGGGGGCGACCACCCCGATGGTGTTGCTGCGGCCACGGGCCAGCGCCGCCGCCAACGCCGACGGCGCATAGCCCAGTTCGGCAGCGGCCCGCCGCACCCGTTCCCGCGTGGGCGCGGTGACCCCGGGGTGATCGCGCAGCGCGCGCGACACCGTCGCCTGGGAGACGCCCGCGAGCTTTGCCACATCGACGATGCCGACGAGCCGTGGCCGTGCGCTGCTGTTCGCAGCCGACGCGGACGCGTCTGCCCGAGGACCTCGTGCCACGCCGTGGTCAGCCCTTGACCGAACCGGCGAGCAGCCCGCGTACGAAGAACCGTTGCAGCGACAGGAAGACGATCAGCGGCACGATCATCGCCAGGATGGCGGCCGACGGCAGGATGTTGCCGGAGCTGGAGAACTGGGTGGTCAACTGCTGGATCCCGGCGGTGATCGGCCGGGTCGTGTCTCCGGAGAACGTGAGCGCCACGAGCAGATCGTTCCAGACCCACAGGAATTGGAAGATGCCGAACGCCGCGATCGCCGGAACCAGCAGCGGCAACAGCACCCTGGTGAAGATCCGAACGTGCCCGGCCCCGTCCACGCGGGCCGCCTCGACAAGCGACGGCGGAATCTCCTTCATGAAGTTGTGCAGCAGGAAGATCGCGAGCGGCAGCCCGAAGATGGTGTGCGAGAGCCAGATCGACCAGAACGACGAGGAGAGGCCGAACCGCACGTACACCGTGTTCAGCGGGATGAGCGCCACCTGGATCGGCACGATCTGCATGACGAAAACCGCCACGAACAGCAGGTTCCGGCCGCGGAAATCGATCCAGGCGAACGCGTAGGCGGCGAGCAGCGCCAGCGTGATCGGCATGACGACGGCCGGCAGGGTGATGACGACCGAATTGAGGATGTAGTCGGAGAGCGGTGTGCCGCCGTTCCCGTTCCACGCGTCGACGTAGTTCGAGAGCGTGAACCCGGACCCGATCCCCCACAGGTGCCACCAGCCGGACGTGGTGGGGCCGGGCTCGCCGCGGGTCGAGTTGACCAGCAGGCCGACCGTCGGCACCGTCCACAGCACGGCGATGACGACCGCGATCAGCGACGCCCACGGCGAGCTCAGGCGCGTCTTGGCGGCTTCGGCGCGGACCGCCAGCTTGGCTGCGCGGCCGCTTTGCACCGGCGCGGGGACGGGCAGGGTGGGGGTTGTCGTCATCGGACGGCCTCCGATTTCCGCATCTGGCGAACGTTGAAGACGATCACCGGGATCACGACCACGAAGATGAGCACGGCGGCCGACCCGGCCCATCCGGGCTGCTGCACGGACATCCAGTTGTAGAAGGCGTTGGCCAGGATGTTGTTGTCGGTGAGGTTGTTGCCCATCACGTTGACGATGTCGAAGGTCTTGAGCGATGCGATCGCGATGGTGGTGATCACGACGACGATCGTGGGCCGGATGCTCGGCACGGTGATCGACCGGAACAGCCGCCACCCGGACGCGCCGTCGATCCGTGCCGCCTCGATGATCTCGTCGGGGATCGCCTTGATCGAGGCGGAGAGCAGCGTCATCGCTAGGCCGGTCTGGATCCAGATCATGACCACGATCAGGGCGAACGTCCCGATCGGGTATTCCGCGGTCCAGTTCACCGGCGTGATGCCGATCGCACGCACGATCGAGTTCAGCAGGCCGATCTCCGCCGAGCCCTCCGGCGCCGGCTGGAAGTACACGTACTTCCAGATGACCGACGCGGCCACCATGGAGATCGCCATCGGCAGGAAGATCAGCGCCTTCGCGGCCGCCTCGAACCGGGTGCGGTCGACCAGTACCGCATAGACGAGCCCGAAGATCGTCGCGAAGATCGGCACGACGAAGATCCAGACCACGGTGTTGATGAGCATGTGCGTGTTCGCGGACGTGAACACGTGGCCGTAGTTCGACCAGCCGGCCCAGCCGATCTCCGTCCCGAACTGGTCGAACTTCTGGAAGGACTGAATGATCGTCTTGATCGCGGACCACAGCAGGCCCGACGCGAGCGCGAGGACGACCGGGCCGATGAAGCCGGCGATGAGCACGCCCTTGGGCACCGAGGTGCGGTCGACGACCCACAGGATGAACGCCATCACGGCGAGGAACGCGGCGATGGCCAGCACCATGACCACGAGCTTCTGAGCGACCGTCTCCGGTTGGAAGATCATGTCGACGAACCAGGAGTGGCTGTTGCTGCTGTTGTACAACAGCGGCGACCCGCCCGGCGAGAGGCTGAGGTAGATGACGCCGCCGACGAGGGCGGCGATGACGATCCAGACGACCGCGCTGATCCACGATCTCGATCGGCGGGGCGGCATACTGACCGGCGGTTTCGCGACATCCGTTTGCGTCACGGTCGTCTCACCCTTCGCTGGGGCCGGGGTTGTTGCGGGCTGGTGGGGCGGCCGGACCCGCACTGCGGATCCGGCCGCCCCTGGCGCATCGTCCTGCCGACATGTGCATCGCCGCGAACGGCGTCATACACGTTGGCGCATCGGCGGAACGACTGTCACATCAGCGATATCAGCTCGCGGGCCACGCGTCCTGAATGGCCTTGAGCGTCGTCGCATCGTCCTGCCCGGTGATCCACGAGGTGAGCTGCGTCCACTCCGCACCGGAGCCGACCGCGGCCGGCATCAGGTCCGACGCGTCGAAGCGGGACACCGCGGCCTTGTCCTGCAGGATCGAGACCGACAGCTTGTTGATGGCTCCCTGCACGTTCTCGATCTTCAGGCCCTTGTTCGCGGAGATGCGGGATGCCGATGCCTTCGACTGGTTGTTCGCCCAGTGCGCCGTGGACAGGTAGAACTGCACCGCCTGGACCTCCGGCTTGGTGTCGAAAGCGACGACGAACTCGCCACCGACCTCGACGGGCTTGCCGAACTGGTCGCTCATGGCCGGCTCGTAGAACGCGTACACGTCACCGTCCTCGGCGACCTTGGTGCCGGCCGGCCAGGTGTAGAAGCTGGCCATCTGCATCATGTAGCACTTGCCGGACAGGATCGGCGCGCCTGCCTTGTCGAAGTCCGTCGTGGCGATCGACTTGACGTCGCCCAGACCCCCGTTCACGTACTTGGGGTTCTTCAGGATCGATCCGACCTTCGCGAGCGCGTCGGCGATCGGCTGATCGGTGAACTTGACCTTGCCCGCAACCCAGTCGTCGTACACCTGGGGCCCGGCGGACCGCAGTACGACCTCTTCGAGCCAGTCCGTCGCCGGCCAGCCGGTGGCATTACCGGAGGCGATGCCGGCGCACCACGGCTTCACGTCACCCGCCGCGGCGATGGTGTCGGACAGCTTGATCATGTCGTCCCAGGTCTGCGGCACCTGGTACCCGGCAGCCTTGAACATCTTCGGCGAGTACCAGACGAGGGACTTCACGTTCGCGCCGAGCGGCGCGCCGTAGAACTTGCCGTTGACGGTGGCGTAGGTCTTCCAACCCGGATCCCAGTACTTGTCGACGTTCGCCTCGACCTGCGCGGGCGCCGGGACGGTCTTGCCGGTGGAGACCAAGGTCTGCAGCAGCCCGGGCTGCGGGACGAAGGCGAGATCCGGCGGGTTACCCGACCGGGCCTGGACGACGATCTGCTGCTCGAAGTTCTTGTCGGAGTTGAACTTGATGGTGGCGCCGGTGCAGTCGGTGAAGTCCTTCCAGGACTCCTTCAAGGACGTCGCCTCGTCGCCGGTGATGGACGAGTAGATCGTGACCGACTTGCCCTTGATGTCCGGCCAGTTCTGCTTGATGCTGTCGCACCAGGTGTTGTCGTCACCGGCGGCCGCATCACCGGAGCCGCCCGAACCGCTCGAGGTGCTTTCGGTGCTGCCGCCGCTGCTCTGGGAGGACTGCTCCGATGACGAACCGCCCTGTGACGAGCTGCTCTGGGACGAACTCTGGCTGCTGCCCGGGTTGCCCGTCCCGCTACTGCCACACGCGCTGATGACGAGCGCGGCAGCACCGATGCCCGCGATTGCGGCCATCATTCGCCGTGTCGATAGTCGTGCCACGCGGCCGACCTCCGTTTCGAGTCGTGGTCCACCGTGAAGGGCTTCACGGTGCATCTGCCGATGAAAGCGCTTTCATCGGCGATGCGCAACTGCCAAACGGCCCTGGGCTGTAACAATTCAGTAAAGCGAGGGTTCGCCTGAGTGCGCGGCGAACGGGTCGAACCGCCCGTCGACGGCCGTCCATCCACCGTCGACGTAGAGCACCGAGCCGGTGACGTACGAGGCCGCATCCGACGCGAGAAAGACTGCGGCGCCGACCATCTCGCCGGGATCGGCCCAGCGGCCGAGGGCCGACTTGGCGGCATAGGCATCGCCCCACGCCGGATCCGAACGGATCTGCGTGGTGAGCGGCGTGTCGACCACACCGGGCGCGATCGCGTTGAAGCGCACACCGTCGGGCCCGAACTCGGCGGCCGCGGTGCGCAGCAGCTGCTGCATCCCCGCCTTGGTCGCGGCGTAGGCGCCCTGACCCGGCTCGACCGTCGTAGCGCGGATGGAGGTGAAGGCGATGAACGATCCCCCGCCGAGACCGGCCATCGCCGGTCCGTACCGGCGGATGAGGTTGAACGTGCCGACCAGGTTCACCCCGAGTACCCGGGCGAAGTCCGCGTCCGAGTAGTCCGCCAGCCGCTTTCGTACGTTGATGCCGACCGTGGTGACGACGATCTGCGCGGGGTGCGCGGCGGTGAAGTCGGAGACGGCCGCCGCGTCGGTGACGTCGAGCCTCGCCGCGTCGCCGCCGCAGGCGTCTGCCGTATGACGCACCGCGTCTTCGTCGACGTCCGCCACGGTGACCCTGGCCCCGTGCGCGGCCAGGCCCAGCGCGACTTCTCGCCCGATGCCACCCGCGCCCACCACCACGGCGTGCAGGTCTGTCAGGTCGAACAACTGCAGGTACTCCGACATATCGGTCATGGTGCCCATCCTTTTCTCCCCCGCCGCTGGTCGCGCGGAACGCGCGCCGCCGGGATCACCAGCTCCCGGCGAAGAAGCGCTCGGCCGCCTCCGCGTAGACCTGCGCGGCCGTGACAATGTCTGCCGCGGCGCACATCTCGTCGGCCTGGTGCGCGATCCATTTGCCGCCCGGACCGTAGACGACCGTCTGTAGTCCGGCGTCGCGGCTCAAGATCGTGCCGTCGGTGGTGCCCGGCACACCGCCGAAAGTCGGTTCCGCACCGACGATGTCACGGTGCGCGGCGACGAGCGCCCGCACCACGTCGGCGTCCTCGGGGGTTTCGACCGGTGCGCGATCGTCGATGACGTCGAACTGACAGCCCAGGCCGGCCTCGTCCGCGATTTCGCGCGCGAGACGCTCGAGAAGCTGCAGCAGCGGTGCGTGTGGTGTGGCGGGTACGGTCCGCACGTCGAGTCGCAGCCTGGCGACGGCCGGGATCACGTTGAGTTGTTCGGTGTCGCCAGCGGCGACAATCGTTGGGGTTACGTAGAACTCGCCGAGTTCGGGGTGCGGCCCGACGGAGTGCTGGAGCTGCCGTTCCAGCTCGGCGACGCCGACCAGCAGCGGGCCGAGGGCGGGAATGGGATTGCGCCCCATCTGCGGCATCGCGCCGTGGGCCATCACGCCTATGTAGTCGATCGCGATGCGCAGCGCTCCCTTGGCGACCGTGCAGATCTCGCCCGCCTCCGGTTCGCACACGATCACGCCGTCCACCCCCGACCGCGCGAGATCGCTTGCGGCGAAGGCTTTCGCGCCGGACATCATGCCTTCCTCGTCGGCGAGCGCCGCCACGATCAGCCGACCGGAGAACCCCGCCTGCTCGACGGCGCGGGCGGCATGGATCATCGCCGCGAGGCCGCCCTTCATGTCCGCGGCGCCGCGTCCGCGCAGGAATCCGTCGACGACGTCCCCGGCATACGGGTCGAACGACCAAGCCGCCGGATCGCCCTCGGTCACCACGTCGGTGTGACCCTCGAACATCAGCGTGCGCCCGGTGGCCCTGCCCTCGATAACGGCGATCACATTCGGCCGCCCGGGTGCCACGTCCGTCACCGTGACATCCCAGCCATAGGACGCCATCACCTCGGCGAGGAGGTCGGCGGCGGGTTGCTCGACGGGCTTTTCGAGAGGCTGCTGGCCGGGCTGTTCGACGGAAGGCGCGGTACGGTCGTGCACGGTGCGCAGCCGCACCAGGCGAGACGCCAGGTCCAGCACCGCGTCCGGGTCGATGCGGTCGGCTGCCCGGGCGTGCGAGTCGTTCGCGGCAGGCGTGACGGGCACGGCGGTCGCGGGGTCCGGCTTACTCGTCGTCACTGCTGTGCTCCCCTGGCTTCCCTGCGGCGTCGTGCCCGGTCGATCCACCGTCCACGGACCCCGCGCGCCCTGCGCGCCCCGCCCACCCCGCTCGCACCCGGGCCGCGGCCAGGGAGCGCTCCAGAGTGGGGACCGCCGCGAGCAGTTCCCTGGTGTACTGCTCCCGCGGATGCGCGTAGATGTCGGACGTGCTGCCGACCTCGACGAGACGGCCTGCCCGCAGAACCGCGACGGTGTCGCACACCCGGCGGACGACCGAGAGGTCGTGGGACACGAAGATCAGCGTGAGCGCCTGTCGGCGCGCGAGATCGTCTATCAGGTCGAGGATCTGGGCGCGGACCGTCACGTCCAGGGCGGAGACCGCCTCGTCGGCGATGAGGATGCTGGGGTGCGGTGCGATCGCGCGGGCGATCGAGATCCGCTGCCGCTGCCCGCCGGAGAATTGGTGCGGGTACCGGCGGAGTGCCGCCTCGTCGAGTCCCACCTGCTGCAGGGCCTCCCGGACGGCCGGGGCCACGTCACGCCGCCCGGCGGCCTGCAGCGGTTCGGCGACGATCGCGCCGACGCGCATGCGCGGGTCGAGCGAGCTCATCGGGTCCTGGAAGACGACCTGCAGGGTGCGGCGCAGGAATCGCAGACTCTTCTCGGTCTTCTTGGTCCGCGCCGTGATGTCCACGCCCTGCACCTCGATGCGCCCGGCGGACGGCCGGTCCAGCGCCGCGATCAGCCGCATGAGTGTGGTCTTCCCGGAACCGGATTCGCCGACCACGCCGAACCGCGACCCACGCGGGATGACGAGGCTGACATCGCTGAGCGCGTCGACGAACCGGGCCGACCCCGCCCCGATCCCCCGCCGCACGAAACGCCGGCTCACGTCGGTGACGACGACGGCCGGCGATGCGGCGCCCGCGGCCTCGGCTGCACCGCCGCCGGCATCCCCTCCGCGCGCGACGACGGCACGCGGCGCCGTCATGGCACCCCCGAGCCCGGCCGGGCGGACTCGGTGCGCAGCGACACGTCCGCGTCAGCGAGCAGCTGCCTGGTATGCGGGTGGGTGGGGTTCTCAAGAACGGTAGTGACGGGTCCGCGCTCGACGATCGTGCCCTGCCACATGACCAACAGTTCATCACAGACCGACGCGACGACGGCCAGATCGTGCGAGATGAACAGCAGCGCGCTGCCGGCCGCCGACGTCTGCGCGTCGATGAGTTGCAGCACCGTCGCCTGCACCGTGACGTCGAGCGCCGTGGTCGGCTCGTCGCAGATCAACAGGCGCGGACGGTTCGCCAACGCGATCGCGATCACCACGCGCTGCCGTTGCCCGCCGGACAGTTCGTGCGGAAAGGACCGCGCGATCCGCCGCGGATCGGAGATGCCCACCTCGCGCAGGATGGCTTCGGCCGCGGCACGGTCCAACGCGCGCGGCGCGCGCCCGCCGTGCAGGCGCATCGCCTCCATGATCTGGCGGTCCACCCGCATCGTGGGGTTGAGCGCCGTCATCGGCTCCTGGAACACGACGCCGGTCAGCCGCCCGCGCATGGTGGCCAGTTCTCGCTCGGAGGCCGTGAGGACGTCCGGGCCGAACCCGTCCACCCGCACCGACCCGGTTGCGGCGAGTTCGGGGGGCAGCAGCCCGGCGACGGCCATGCAGGTGAGCGTCTTGCCCGACCCCGAGGCACCGATGATCCCGACCCGCTGTCCGGCGCCGACGTCGAAGGAGACGTCATGCACCAACGGGATCGACCCCGCGGAGATCGACAGGTCGCGCACGCGCACGGCCGGCGCGGACGTTTCCGGTGCCAGCGGAACAGGCCGACCGGCGGGAGCCGCGAACGGCGTCATAGGCGGCTCTGACATCGGTGAAGACATCGGTGACATCACCGCCCCGACAGGCGCGGGTCGTACCGGTCGCGCAGCCCGTCGCCGAACAGGTTGAACCCGAGCACCGCGAGCCCGATCGCGACGCCGGGCCAGATCACCAGCAGCGGATCTCCGGCGATGACGGCCTGACCCTGGAACAGCATGAGCCCCCACGAGGGCGTGGTGGGCCCACCGGCCAGCCCCAGGTACGACAGCGCTGCTTCGGCCAGGATCGCGATGGCGTAGGAGACCGAGCATTGGACGATGACGAGCCCGGCGATGTTCGGCAGCACATGCTTGAGCGCGATCGCCGGACTGCGGCGGCCGGCCACCCGCGCCGCGAGAACGTAGTCGGCGTTCATGACGACGATCGTGCCCGAGCGCACGACGCGAACGAAGGACGGGACGCTGGCGATACCGATCGCCGTCATCGCCGAGGTGATGGACGCCCCGAACACGGTCGCGAAGATCAGCGCCATGAGCAGCGCCGGGAACGCAAGCCAGATGTCCGTGATCCGCATCAGGAACTCGCTCCACGCGGGGCGGACCATGCCCGCGAGGATGCCGAGCGGCGTGCCGATCACGGCCGCGATGCCGACGGCGACGATGCCGACGTAGAGCGTGGTCTGCGCGCCGACCATGAGCCAGGATGCGATGTCCCGGCCGTAGAGGTCGGTGCCGAGCAGGTGCCCGCCCGCGCCCGGCGGCGATGCGAGATGGTCGGTGTCGGTGAGGATCGTCGGGAACGGAGTCCAGAAGAAGGAGACGAGGGCGGTGGCCACGATCAGCGCGACGATCACGCCGCCCACCAGCAGCAGTGGGTTGCGGCGCTGGGCGCTGGGGTTCGTGAGCAATGCGGGTTCCGGCATCGGCGGCATGGTGGGCGGTGTCATGAATGCTGTCATCGGCCTCACCGCCTCCGCAGCCGCGGGTCGATCAGCGCGTAGGCCGTGTCGACGAGGAAGCTGACGGCCAGCGAGATGACGACGATCGTGACCACGATCCCCTGCACGGCCAACCGGTCCTGCCGCGCGACGGAATCGACCAGGAAGGACCCGATTCCCGGGATCACGAACACCCGCTCGACGACGACGGCGCCGATCAGCACGGTGATCATCTGAACGCCCAGCACGGTGAGCACCGGGATCGACGCGTTGCGCAGTCCGTGCCGGATCACCGCGCGCCACAACGTCATGCCCTTGGCGCGGGCCGTGCGCAGGTAGTCCTGCCCCATCTCATCGAGCACGGCCGAACGCACGTAGCGAGCGAGCACTGCCCCCTGCACCAGGCCGAGCGACGCCCACGGCAGGACCATGTGTTTCAGGAAGCCGATCGGGTCGGTGGCGGGCACCACGTAACTGCCCGAGGGCAGCCAGCCGAGTTCCACGGCGAAGGCCGCGATCAGCAGGATGCCCGCCAGGAACGCCGGCACCGCGATGCCGAGCTGGGAGAGCCCGGACAGGATCCAGCCGGCGACGCGGCGATGCCACAGCGCGGCCAGGGTGCCCAGCGGCAGCGCGACGACGAGGGCGACAACCATTCCTCCCGCGACCAGCCACAGCGTGACGAGCAGCCGCTCACCGATCTGCGGCCCGATCGGGAGCTGGGTGACGAAGGACGTTCCGAAGTCGCCGTGTGCCATCCCGCCGATCCAGGACAAGTACTGCGTGGTGATCGGCCGGTCCAGGCCCATGCGCAGCCGCATCTCGGCGAGGGCTTGCGGCGTCGCGTTGGTGCCCAGCGCGGTCCGCGCCGGGTCGCCGACGACGGTGAGCAGCACGAACACCACGATCGACGCCACCAGCGCGCTGACGAGGAAGATCAACAGCCGCCGGACGATCTGCCACCACACGGCCGCCGATCCTTCCGGGCCGTCAGCTGGTGTAGAGCCCGAAGACGTTCAGCGATTCCCCGATGGCGTTCTGCGGCAGGCCGCGCACGTTCGCGTCGGCGACCATCAGGTTCGGGAACGCCCACAGCCACGCGGCTGCGGCATCGTCGGCCAGGATCCGCATCACCTGCTGGAAGTCGGCGATGAATGTCGCGTGATCGCCTTCCAGCCCCTGCTTCTCGAGTTCGGCAACCTTCGGGTTCGTGTACTGGGTGTAGTAGTCGGGAGTGCCATCGAAAACCGTTGTGACGTCGTACTGTTCGACGTGATTGATGATCGTGAGGTCGTAGTCGTAGGGCTTCGCGAAGATCTTGGCCAGCCAGTTGTCGAAGGTGACGTTGGTCGTCTTCACGGTGATGCCGGCGTCCGCGAGCTGCGAGACGATGATCGGCGCCGCGGCCGCCGCATACGGAACAGGCGGGAGCGCGAGCGTCAGCGTCAGGTGCGTTTGGCCGGCCTCGGCGAGAAGCTGTTTCGCCTTCGCCACGTCGTGCGGATACCGGTTCGCGAGGTCCACATACCACGGGTCCGTCGGCACCTCGTGCGAGCCGATCACCGTGCCGTAGCCGGCCCACGCGGCCTTCAGAATCGCAGGCTTGTCCAGCGCGTAGTTGATGGCCTGGCGGACGCGGACATCGTTGAGCGGCGGGCGGGCGTCGTTCATGGTCATCATGACCTTGCCGTTGGTCGTCCCGTCGATGATCGTGTACTTGCTCTTGTCGTCGAACTGTTTCAACGCCGGCGGGGTCTGCACCGTGGTGATCACCTGGATCTGGTCGGTGAGCAGGGCGTTGTTCATCGCGGTCGGATCGGAGAAGTACTTGAAGACGATGGTCTTCTCCAGCGCCGTGCTGCCCCAGTAGTGCGGGTTGCGGGTGAGCGTGATCGAGTCACCGTGGATCCAGTTCGAGAACACGTACGGCCCGGTACCGATCGCCTCGGTCGCGAGCTTGTCCACGTGCTTCGGGCTCATCATGGCGCCGATCCGCGTCGTCATCTTGAACAGCCACAGGTTGTCCGGGTGGCTCAGCACCACCTTGAGCTCCGTCGGCGACACCGCCGTCGCGGAGGCGACCACCTTCATCGCGTCGGCGACGTTGACGGTCCACTTCGTCTTGACGTAGTTGATGCTGAACACGGCGTCATCGGCGGTGAACGGTTCGCCGTCGGAGAAGGTGACGCCGGATCGCAGCGTGAAATCGTAGGTCAGGCCGTCCGGAGACACCGTCCACTTCTCCGCGAGCCCCGGCACGATCGTCCCGTCCTGCGCCTGGTTGACGAGCGTCTCGTAGACGTTGTCGAGCAGCACCTGCGGGATCGCCGCGCCACTCTGGGTGGTGAAGTCGAGGCTGACAGGTTCGAGGACCAGTCCGAGCGTCAACGTCCCATCCGACGGAGCAGGCTGCGAACCCGACGAGCTCGACGAACCCGACGTGCCGGACGTCTCGGTTCCGGTCGACCCCGATCCGCCGGACGGCGTCGTCGACCCGCCGGTGGCCGACTGGGTCGACTGGTCGCCGGTAGAGGAGCTCGGTTGCAGGCCCGCACCGGCAGTGCACGCGCTGACCACGAGCGCTACGGCGGCCGCCGACACGAGCAGGCGAGCACGTTTCCGGATCATCCTCGGTTTCCTCTCACCCCGCCGCACCCGCGGCCAGACGGAAGCACTGGGGAAAGCGTGCCATGCCGCCGGAGCGCTGCAGCGGCTGGCTCGAAGCGCGCACCGTGACTCCGGTCACTACCGCGAGCCGCTCAACGCCGCGACGTGTGCCGGCGTCACGGCGTGTCTATGCGTCGGAAGGGTCCTGCGGGCCCGGCTGAGCGGGATATCCGTATCCCGGCGGTGGGGCTGCCGGCGGGTATCCGCCGACGGGCGGATACCCGGTCGGCGGCATGGATGGCGGCGGCGCGACCGGAGGAAGGGGCGCCTGGTACGGCGCCGCATCGCTCTGGCGAGCGGCCCGCTCCGCCGCGGCGGCGGCATCGCGCTGCTCGATCGTCACCGACGCCTCTCGCTCGGCGGCCCGCACCGCCTCGGCCACCTCGTCGGCCGTGGTCCCCTCGAACCAGTCCTTCACATCGTCATCGATATCGCCGGGGCGCGAGGTCGGCAGATCTTCCTTCGGCGGCTCGTACCGGAATACGCCGTCGTCGCCCTTCGCGCCGAGCATCCGCGCGAAACCCTCCAGCGACTTGGAGAAGTCCGACGGGATCATCCACACCTTGTTCGCGTCGCCCTGCGCCATCTGCGGCAACGTCTGAAGGTATTGGTAGGCAAGAAGTTCCGGCGTCGGCCTGCCTGCCTTGACCGCCGCGAACACCTTCTCGATCGCCTTCGCCTGGCCCTGCGCCTGCAGATAACGCGCCGCCCGCTCACCCTGGGCGCGCAGGATGCGGGACTGCCGCTCGCCCTCGGCGGCCAGAATCGCGGCCTGTTTCGCGCCCTCCGCCGACAGCACGGCCGCCTGCTTGTTGCCCTCGGCCGTCTTGATGGCGGACTCCCGGGTGCCCTCGGCCGTGAGGATCATCGCGCGCTTGTCCCGGTCGGCGCGCATCTGCTTCTCCATCGAGTCCTGGATGGACGGCGGCGGGTCGATGGCCTTGAGCTCGACGCGCGCCACCCGGATGCCCCACTTGCCGGTCGCCTCGTCGAGCACGCCGCGCAACTGCCCGTTGATCCGGTCTCGGCTGGTGAGCGTCTGCTCCAGGTCCATCGAGCCGACGACGTTACGCAGGGTGGTCGTGGTGAGCTGTTCGACCGCGATGATGTAGTTCGCGATCTCGTACACGGCCGAGCGCGGATCCGTCACCTGGAAATACACGACGGTATCGATGGACACCGTCAGGTTGTCCTCGGTGATCACCGGTTGCGGCGGGAACGACACCACCTGCTCGCGCAGGTCGATGCGCGCCCGGATCCGGTCCACGAACGGCGCCAGCCACACCAGGCCCGCGCCGTTGGCCTTGTGGAACCGGCCCAGTCGCTCGATCACCGCGGCCTGCGCCTGCGGGATCACCTTGACCGACCGCAGCACGACAATGATCACCAGTACCGCGATGACGATCGCGGCGATCAGCAATGGATCCATCGGCTACGGCCCCCACATCACTACCGCGGTTGCCCCGCGGACTTCGACAACCGTCACCGGTGTTCCGGGCGGTAACGCGCGTTCATTTTCCAGGGCGACCGCCGACCAGACTTCGCCGCCGATCTTCACCTGCCCACCGCGTGCATCAACCGTGGAGATCACTGTAGCGGGTGAGCCGATCAACGCATCGACTCCGGAGCGGATCTGCGTGGGCCTGATGAAATGCCGTTTGAGCTGCGGGCGCAGGCCGAACACCAGGACGAGCGAGACGATCGCGAACACCAGGAGCTGCAGCCACAGGGATCCGACACCGAGTGCGAAAACGGTTGTGACCACTGCCCCGCCGCCGAGCATGAGCAACACGAACTCGCCGCCGATCGCCTCCGCACCGGACAGCACCACCGCGACGATCAGCCAGCCCCACCACGCCATGCGCTCATCCTGCCAGAGCCCGCAGCACCGCGGCGGAGCGGCCGTTAAAACCCTTTACCGTCGTGGAAAAACCGTCATGGCCGACGGGACAGGAGCCCTCAGGGAACACAGAGCGAACACAGAGTGACCACAGCGGAACAGCGTCACACCCGGTCGCCGGCCGCCGTGACGAAGTCGATCAAGCCTTCGACCGCCGTGATGAGCGGTGTCTCCACATCCCGAAAGGTTCGCACCGACCCGTTGATGCGCCCCCACATCGTCGCCGGATCCGACACGCCGAGCGCGGCGCACACCCCTGTCTTCCAGTCCTGCCCGCGCGGGACGATCGGCCAGGCAGGGATCCCCAGCGCCGACGGCCGCACGGCCTGCCAGATGTCGATGTACGGATGCCCGGCAATCAGCACGGAGGGGCCGGCCACCTGGGCCGCGATGCGGGTCTCCTTCGACCCGGCCACCAGATGGTCCGCCAGCACCCCGACGCGACGCGTAGGACCTGGTCCGAACTCCGCAAGGGCCGCGGGAAGGTTGTCGAGTCCGCCGAGCGGCTCCACCACCACGCCCTCCACGCGCAGGTCGTGGCCCCAGATCCGTTCGACGAGCTCGGCGTCGTGGATGCCCTCGACCCAGATCCGGGCCGCGCGGGCCGTCCGGGCGCGCAGGCCCGCCACCGCGACCGATCCGGATGCGGACCTCGCCGGAGCGCGCGGCGCCGCCTGCGGCCGGACGAGCGTGGTGGGCTTGCCGTCCACCAGGAACGCGCCGGGCGCCAGCGGAAACTCGCGCCGCTTCCCGAATCGGTCTTCGAGTATGACGGAGTTCGCCGCGCAGGCGATGACGGCACCGCAGAACCCGGAGAGCGGATCCTCCGCGACCACTCCGGCCTCGGCCGGGACCTGCTGCGGCGCAGCGGTTCTCGGTCGGGCTGCCAGGATGTCGTGCCCGTAACGATCGTCGGCGTACCCCACGAGGCGCCACGTTATCGTGTTCCGCCGCACGATCTCGGCAGCCGCGCCGCCGCCCGGCGGGGAGGATTCCTCGCGGACTTCCAGGATTCCGCGGCGCCGCGATGCGAGCGACGACGCACCAGACACGCCGTCCCGTACCGTGTTCGGTGATGACGCTCTCGACAGCCCCCCGGCTCACCACACCAGCCGCAGCGACCACGCTCGGCCTGTGGTGCCATGCCTGGCAGGCCGGTGCAAGCGCCGACGCGGTGTTGGACGTGCTAGCGGAGATCGGCATGCGCGCGGGCGTGCGTGCCGACTCGACGAAAGCGGCAGTGCGAAGTGGGTTACCAGGCCCGGGCGAGCCGAGTGGCGCCCTGTCCGACCTGCTTCCGGTGCTGCGCCGCGGCGGCGCGGCGCAGCTGCTCACGCCGGTCGCGGGCGACGTCCGCGGGCTGCCGCCCGGCGGCGACATCCTCGGCCCGGCCCTGGACTCCGGTGCCGTCGTGGTGCTGCCGGACGTCGGGATCGGGCTCGTCCCGGTCGACGGGCTGTGGCGCGCCTACGAGTGCGCCCACCCGCATCCGGCGCTGGACATGGGAGAAGCCACTCGGTTGGTGGATGCGGCGGTGGCGGACGCGACCCGGCTGCTCGCTCGTGCCGAGGTGGCCAGCGACCGCGGCAACCCGCGCGAGGCGATGCGGCGCGCGACCGCGGCGCATGCCGTCGCCGCCCCGCCCGGGCTCGGCTCCGCGGCGACAGCGCTGCTCGATCGGGCAACCACGCTGGCCGCGCTGCTGGACGTGGCCGCCGGGCACGACACGGCCGCGGTGACCGGACGGCAGACCGAGCTGGTCAACCGGGCGCTCGCACCGTTGCACACCGCGGTGCGTGACGCCCGCCGGACCGTGGTGGCCACCGCGGCGGATGCGGCGCTATGACAACAGCGTCCAAAGGCGCCTGACGGCTCAGCGGCGGATGCGGCGCTATGACAACAGCGTCCAAAGGCGCCTGACGGCGCCAGCGGGCGGTCAGCCGAGAATGGCGCCGGTCACCGCGGCCAGCGCGTGATCGGCGAACATGATCGAGTAGTGGTTGCAGTCCGGGACCTGCCGGGTGGTGACGGTGCCCGGGAGCCCTGCCGCCTCGATCAGCTCCGCGGTCAGCAGTCCCGGCGTCTGGTTCATCAGTCCGCGCGGCGCCCACAGCAGCGTGGTGGGCACCGCCAGGTGCGAGATCGCCTGCGCCGCTTCGGGTTCGGTGAGCAGCGCGCCGCCGTCGACCCGGATCGCGTCCAGCACGCAAGAGCTGGCCAGCGTGCCGTCGCCCCGTCGCCGGATGTCGTGCTCCAGGTAGCCGCGCAGATCGTCGGCCGCCGTGCCACCGACCGCCAGCACCTCCGCGACGGCCGGATTGGCGGCCATGAACGCGAGGTAGGCGTCCTCGTCCGGGAACGTCATGGACAGCCGTGCCATGGCCGGCCCGATCACCGCGGTGAGCAGCGCGTCGATGTCCGCGCCGGGCGGCGGTGGGAAGGCGACGCCGCCGTCCACCAGCACCACCCGGTCGAACCGCTCAGGGTGCCGAGCGGCCGCCACGGCCGCCACATAGGCACCCATCGAGTGGCCGAGCACGGTGACCTGCCCTGCCCCGATCGCGTCGATGACGGCGATCACGTCGGTCGCGTGCCGGGCCATGCCCCACGGCCCGGTGACGGTGTTGCTGCACGCCCGGCCGGCGAGATCCGGTGCCAGCACCCGAATCCCGGTGTCGCGCGCCCGCAGCGCCCTGGCCAGCGGCTGCATCGACAGGCCGTTCGCGGTGATCCCGTGCACCGCGATCAGCGTCCGCTCGCTGTGCTGGTCGCCGGCAAGCTGGTGCACCACCAGTTCGCCGCCGGAAACCGGCACCCGCAGCGTCGTCACGGTTCCTCGTCGATTTCGCGGGCCGAGAAGCCGAGCGCCGAGAAGCCGCCGTCCACCATGATCATCGAACCCGTCGTCGCCGGGAACAGGTCGGACAGCAACGCCACGCACGCGCGCGCGACCGGCGTCGGGTCCGAGGTGTCCCAGCCGAGCGGCGCACGATCGGTCCACGCGTTCTCCAGCGCCGCGAACCCCGGGATGGAGCGCGCCGCAATGGTGCGGATCGGGCCGGCGGACACGAGATTGACCCGGATACCGGCCGGGCCGAGATCCCTTGCCAGATAACGACTCGTCGATTCCAGCGCGGCCTTGGCCACACCCATCCAGTCGTAAGCGGGCCACGCCTGCCGGGCATCGAAGTCCAGCCCGACGATGCTGCCGCCGGCCGTCATGAGCGGCCGCACCGCCACCGCGAGCGACTTCAGCGAATAGGCGGAGGTATGCACGGCGGTCGCCACATCGGCCCACGGCGTGTCGAGGAAGACGCCGCCGAGCGCGGTCGCCGGGGCGAAGGCGATGGCGTGCAGCACCCCGTCGATGCGGTCGACATGCTCGCCGACCCGGCCGGCGAGGCTGGCGAGCTGCTCCTCGTTCGTCACGTCGAGTTCCACGACGGGCGCAGACTCCGGCAGCCGCTGCGCGATCCGCTCGACGAGCGACATGCGCCCGTACCCGGTGAGCACCACGCGCGCACCGAGCTGCTGGGCGAGCCGCGCCGTGTGGAACGCCATCGAGGCCTCCGTGATCACGCCGGTGATCAGCAGGTTCTTCCCCGCGAGCAGGCCGGTTCCCAGCGCGGATTCAGGTGCTGTCATCGTGGTCCTCCATCGAGAGTGCTTGCGGGATAACTGATATGACGTAGTTCCGGGGTCGGGCGGGCTCGGCCGTCAGTGCCCCATTCAGTGACCCATGCCGAGGCCGCCGTCGACGGGGATCACTGCCCCGGTGATGTACCCGGCGCCGTCCGACGCTAGGAAGGCCACCGCCGCGGCGACCTCGTCCGGGTCCGCATACCGGCCGAGCGGGACCTGTCCGAGGATCTCCGCCCGACGCGACTCGGGTAGCGCGCGCGTCATATCGGTATCCACGAAACCGGGGGCGATCACGTTCGCGGTGATGTTCCGGGAGCCGAGTTCGCGGGCGATCGACCGGGCAAGACCGACCAGGCCGGCCTTGGATGCGGCATAGTTGGCCTGCCCGGCACCGCCGGAGAGGCCGACCACCGACGAGATGAACACCATGCGCCCGAAGCGCCGCTTGAGCATTCCCATCGACGCGCGTTTCGCGACCCGGTAGGCGCCGGTCAGGTTGGCGTCGATCACGCCGCCGAACGTCTGCTCGCTCATGCGCAGCAGCAGCGTGTCGTCGGTGATGCCGGCGTTCGAGATCAGGACCTCCACCGGGCCCTGGGCCGCTTCGACAGCGCTGAAGGCCGCGTCGACGGAGGCGGAATCGGTGACGTCGCAGGCCACGGCGGTGATGCCGTCAGGCGCCTGGCCGGAACGCGAGGTGACCGTCACCCGGTGCCCGTCCGCGGACAGGCGGCGGGCGATGGCCAGCCCGATCCCCCGGTTGCCGCCGGTGACCAGTACGGACCGCCCGGCCGGCGCCGCTACCTCTGCCACGGTTCCTCCACTGATCGCTGCCGCCCTTGGTGTCGGCGCTTGTCGCTGCACTTGGTGTCGCTGTCCTTGGTTTCGCTGACTGTATCCGGCTCCGCATCCGGCCTCGCCGACTCTATCGGGCGCCGGGGATCGATCCGGCTACGGCACGCGGCCGGTGACCATCAGGGTGAAGGCGGCCGCGACGATCGTCACGATGGTGCCGGCGATGAGCCAGGGCCGGGAGGCGTCGCGGTGGACCGTCTCGTAGCCGATCTGTTCGCCGAGTTGCGAGTACACCGTCTTGAGTTCGGCGACGGTGTGCGCGGTGTGGAAGTCGCCGCCGGAGATCTGCGCGATCTGCCGCATCGCGTCGGTGTCCAGCGGCACCGCAATCTGGGTGCCGTCCAGGTTGATGCTGCCGTGATCCGTTCCGAAGGCGATCACCGAGACGGGGACGCCGGCGTCCTTCGCGCGCTGCGCGGCGTCCTGTTCGCTGCGACCGACGGTCCGCTTGCCGTCGGTCATCAGGACGATTCGGGCAGGGATCGATTCCTTCGATCCGGCTGTGCCCCCGGTGCCCCCAGTGCCTCCGGTAGCCCGCGAGAACATGTCGATGGACTGCAGCGCCGAGATGATCGCCTCGCCGGTGGCCGTGCGTTCGTCCAACTTCAGCGAGTCGATCGCCTGCAGCACCGGGGCTCGGTCCGTGGTCGGCGAGACGAGGACGGTGGCGATCCCGGCGAACGAGATGAGGCCGAGATTGACGCCGGGCGTGAGGTTCTGGGCGAACTCCTTGGCCGCATCCTTCGCGGCGTCCAGGCGATCTGGCGCGACGTCGGTGGCCTGCATCGACAGCGACACGTCGATGGCGAGCATCACCGTCGCCCGATTCCGCGGAACCTTCGCGTCCGCCGTGGGCCCCGCCATCGCGATCACCAGGAGCATCAGGCCGACGGCAATGACCGCGAACCCGACATGCCGCCATCCGCCGGGGCGCCTGGGCGCGACGCGCTCCAGCAGGGCAAGGTTCGCGAAGCGCAACGTGTGCACCCGCGCCCGCCGGATCGCGATCACGTAGCCGATGACGAGTGCGAGGACCAGCACACCTGCGGCGAGGAAGGCGGGATGCGCGAGCGTCATGGCGCCCCCGTGCGCCCAACGCGGGCCGGCACCGCTGCGCTGCCGCCGGTCATATCGCGCCTCGCTCGATGATGCCCGGCGCCGCGGCCCCGGTCCAGCCACGCTTGCGCCGGGCGACGAAGCGCATCACGTCCGCCGCCCAGTCGCGATCCGTGGACAGCGACAGCGTGGGAGCGCCGACCCGGCGCAGTGCCGCCATGACCTCGGCGCGGTGCTCGGCCGCGGCGGCACCGAAACGCGCCCGCAAGGCCCTGCTGGTGCGAATCTCCTTGCGCCGTCCGGTCTCCGGGTCGACGAGCGTCACGTAGCCGACGGCCGGCAGCTCCGTATCACGTGGGTCGCTGACCGCCACTGCCACCAGTTCGTGACGCGCACCGAGCGCGCGCAGCGGGCCCTCCCATGTCAATGGGCCGAGAAAGTCCGAGATGGCGACGACCAGGCCGCGGCGCCGCGGTGGCCGGCGCAACGCCTCCAGCGCGCCGGCGAGGTCGCCGCGGTGGCCCGGCTCGGTGCGCGGGGTCAGCGCGATGGTGCGCAGCGTGTGCTGGATCGCGTCGCGGCCGCCGCGCGGCGGGAGGCGTCGGATGGTCCCGCCGGCGACCACCACCGCGCCCAGGCGATTGCCGCCGCCGCGGGTCAGATGGGCCATGACGGAGGCCGCCGCCACGGCGAGGTCGCGCTTCTCGCACCGCGCGGTGCCGAAATCCATCGATGCCGACAGGTCCACGGCGAGCCACACCTCCAGCTCGCGGTCGGCGACCGTCTGCCGGATGTGCGGGACGGTCGTGCGCGCCGTCACCGACCAGTCCATTCGGCGGACGTCGTCGCCGGCGACATACGGCCGCGCCTCGCCCGGTTCGCTTCCCGGCCCGGGGACCAGGCCGAGATGGTTGCCGTGCAGCAGCCCGTCGATGCGGCGCCGGATCGTCAACTCGAGGTCGACGAGCGCCGCGTCGATGCGGGCGGGGTCGCTGGTCGTCGGAACCGTGGCGTGGGTGAGCACGCGGTCACACCCCGGGGCGCTGCGGGCTGACCTGGGGCAGCGGGATCACCTGCAGCAGCCGGTTGGTGATTGCGTCGACCGCGATCCCATCGGCGAGAGCATCGTAGGAGAGCACCATGCGGTGCCGCAGCACGTCCGGTGCCACGTCGATGACGTCCTGAGGCACGACAAAATCCCGCCCCCGGATGAGGGCCAGCGCCCGTGCGGCCGCGACGATCCCGAGGCTGGCGCGGGGCGATGCTCCGTAGGACAGCCAGCCCGCGACGTCATCGAGTCCGTGGGCGGCCGGTGTCCGCGTGGCGTACACCAGGCGAACGACATAGTCGACGAGCGCGTGATGCACGAAGATCTGCGCGGCCACCCGTTGCAGGCGCGCCAACTCGGCGACCGGAATCACCTGGCGTGGCTGCGGTGGGACGACGCCCATGCGATAGACGATCTCCCGCTCCTCGTCAGGCTGCGGGTATCCGACGAGGACCTTGAACAGGAACCGGTCGCGTTGCGCCTCCGGGAGCGGGTAGACGCCCTCGTTCTCGATCGGATTCTGCGTCGCCAGCACCAGGAACGGGTCCGGCATGGTGAAGGTGCGGCCGCCGATCGTCACCTGGCGTTCCGCCATGACCTCCAGCAGCGCCGACTGCACCTTGGCCGGCGCCCGGTTGATCTCGTCAGCCAACACGAAGTTCCGCACCACGGGACCGAGTTCGATATCGAACTGCTCCCGGCCGGCGCGATAGATCCGCGTGCCCACCAGGTCGGACGGCACCAGGTCGGGCGTGAACTGGATTCGGGCGAAGGATCCGCCGACCACCGTGGCGAAGGTCTCCACCGCCAACGTCTTCGCGACGCCGGGGACGCCCTCGATCAGCAGGTGGCCACCGGCCAGCAGGCCGACGAGCATGCGCTCGAGCATCCGATCCTGGCCGACGATCACCCGTTTGACCTCGAACATCACCCGCTCGATGGTCGCGGCGTCGGCGCTCGGGTCCGGCAGCTGCTGCGGTGTCGCACCGACGCGGGCGGGTTCGGCGGATTCGGCGGCGGTATCGGTGACCGCAGTCCGTGTGGTGCCGTCGGGCATCGTCATCGCCCACCCCGCTTCCGTTCGTGCCGGATCGTGTACCCCCTACGGAAAGATACCGGCGTTACGGAGAGATGACGGCACCGTCGGTACTGCCGGCACTGCCGGCGACGGACTGCGCGCGCCGCCGCCACCAGTCGAGATCGGCGGGCGTATCGATATCGCGGGCCTCGGGCCCCTGCGCCTCGACCTCGGCGCCGATCAACGGGTCGAGCAGCGCACGCAGCGAGATGCCGTGCCAGTCGGCCCGCGTGCCGAGCGCCCCGCGCAGCGCGGCCGCGTCGAAGACACCGACGCCGTACTGCCGCCGGTCCGCCTCGACGAGCACGCAGCCCTTCACTTCCGGGTCGGCCGCGGCCGCCGAGAGCCGTTGCCACGTCTGCGATGTGACCCCCGCCTGGTCGACGGCCATGATGCCGATCCGCTGCCGCTGTCCGGTGCTAGGCGTCGGAAGCGCCGCGACTCCGGCGGCGATACCCGCGGCGGGGCCGCCGCCGGGCGGGTCCTCCCTGGTGAGCGTCACCCGGGGCCGGGCCGGCGCGTGCGGGCCGACGATCACGACGGGACGCCCCTGCGTGGTGCCGAGGGCACGATCCAGCAGCGTGCGACCGCCGAGTGCGATGCTCGCCTTGTCGGTGCCGCCCGCGTCACCGCCGTCATCGGCGTCATCGGTGCGATCAGTGCCGGCGGGGCCGCCGGAGCCGCCGAGCCGCTGTGCCCGCCCGCCGCTCAGGATGACGAACGCGTCGGGGAAAGGCAGCGTCATATCCGTCATATTCGCTGCCGCGCTCGCCGCCATATGGCCGATGATGCCAGCCTCGGGACGGTCAGGTGCCGGGGCGTGTCGCGCCGATGAATCCGCTCCAGTACATGGGCGAGATCTTGACGACGTCACCGGACTGCGGCGCCTGGATGATCTTGTTGTTGCCCATGTAGATGGCCACGTGGTGAATGGTCGCCGGGTTCGACGTGTTGTAGGCGAAGAACACCAGATCACCGGGCTGGAGGTTCGCCGGCGCGACCCGCTGGCCGTAGTTGAACTGGTAGCCGGAGTAGTGCGGCAGGTAGACGCCGGCCTGCGCCCAGGCGTAGAGGGCGAGCCCCGAGCAGTCGAATCCGATCTTGTTGTAATCGCCGTAGTAGTCGGCGGTTCCGCCGTCGTGGATCCCCCGCGATGGGCCCCGGGCCGTGCCGCCACCCCAGGCGTAGGGCGTGCCGAGGTACGCGAGGGCCGCCTGCACCACGATCTGCCCGCGGGACATGTTGGACACCGGAACATTCGGGCCCGGGTCCACGCCCTGCTGTTGCAGCTTTTTGCGCGCCGCTTCCTGGGCCGCCCGCGCTTCGGCGAGCTTCTTCTGGTACTCCTTCGCCTTCTGGATCGCGAACGCGCGGTTGCTCTCGTCCTGCGCGGCGAGCTGGTCGGCCAGCTGCTTCTCGCGCATGAGCTCCTGCGCCTGTTGCTGCTGGATGGCGGCCTGCGCCGCGATGCGCTGGTCCTCCTCCTGCTTCGCCTTGAGCCAGGCCTGGTATTGCGCGCGCTGCCCCTTGAGTTCGGCGACCTGGTTGAGCGCCCCCTGGTACTGGTCCTGTTGCTGCGCGAGCTGGCTGGTGAGCGCGGCGAGTTGGCTCTGACCGTCGGCGAAACTCTGGGCGGCCGCCTTCTGCGCCTGGTCGGCCTCGACCTGCGCCTGCTGGGCCGCGTGCTCGGCCGCGGTGGCATCGGCCAGCGCGGCCTTGGCCTTGGAGTCCACGTTCGCTTTGGTGGTGCGGGTGGTCGCGAGCGTGTCGAGGACGCTCGCCTGGTTCGCGGAAACCTGCTCGATCATGTCCCTGCGCAGCAGGAACTGGTCCATCGAGTTCGCATCGAGCAGGGCATTCAGCGACGAGCCGACCACGGATCCCTGGCGGAACGAGGCGGCCGCGAACTGGGCGGCCTGGTCCTGGGCGGTGACGATCTGATCGGCGGCCTTCGCGGCGGCGGCCTCGGCGGCCTTCGCGGCCTGCTCCGCCTGTTTCGCGGCTTCCTTCGCGGTTTGCAGGTCGACGAGCGCCTTCATCGCCAGCTCCGCCTTGAGCTCCATGGCGTCCTGGAGCTGTTGGATCGTGGCCTGGGTCGACGACACGATGCCGCTCAACCGGCCGACCTCGGCGGCCGAGGCGGCGGCCTGGTTCTGGCTCGCCGAGATCTGATGGTCCGAGGGATTGGGGGGCGGCGCAGGCACGGCGGCAGCCGAATGGACGAGAACGACGGTCGACGAACACGCGATGGCCACGGTCACGACGACCGCCCAGACCCTGTGGCCCCTCGTCATGGCTCGCTGCTCCATGGTTCGCTGGGCGCTGCGATCCGATCCCACGAATGCTCCTCCCGCCGGGTTGCGTGCACCGCTACGGAAAGCTCGAGCCACATCGTGGTGCGACGCGAGTGCCCGCAGCCCCCGCACCTAGGCCATCGGCGCATACGGGCACATCATGAGACACTCTGCCACTTAGTTATCGTCAGCGCCAGCAGAAACTTTCGCCACTGCAGGCACAACATTAACGAAATAGACGAAACGGGCACTCGGGGCTCGTTTGAGCGGGCGCGCGGCCACGTGCAGCGACGCGCGCGAGACAGTTGAGGGCGCTGCCGGTCTGCCGGCAGCGGAAGGACTGGCGGGTGCCGGTCAGCCCTTGCGCTTGCCGCGGGTCGCCCCGCCGCGACGGCGCAGCGCGACGTTGTCGTCGACGAGCAACCGGTGTACGAACCCGTAGGAGCGTCCGGTGGCCGCCGCAAGCGCGCGGATGCTCTCGCCCTTCTCGTAGCGCTTCTTCAGGTCCGCGGCGAGGTCCGTCCGCGCGCTGCCGGTGATCCGGGCACCTTTGACGATCGCCTGCGCCGATGTCTGTGCCGATCTTGGTGTCGATCGGGATGCCGATCTTGCTGCCGAAGTCTGTGCCGCCGCGTGCGTTGGCATCATTCCCACCTTCTCGCTGCAGGGCGAACGCCCGCCCCGGATTCTCTGGGTACCGGCAGCTACACGATGGGGGCTGCCTCGCTCATTCCGGGGCGTGCGGGCTCGTGCGCTGCCGTGGATCACTCCATGATCGACCCGATCCGTGATCCGTGCCACCGCAGACGCGCAGCACCCGCCGATCGATCAGGCGAGCTCGACGAGATCGAGGTAGTCGGCTGACCAATGGTCCTCGGTCCCGTCCGGCAGCACGATGACGCGCTGCGGCTCGAGCGCGGTGACCGCGCCCGGATCGTGCGTGACGAGAACGACGGCGCCCGCATAGTGCCGGAGCGCGTCCAGCACCTGCTCCCGGCTGGCCGGGTCGAGATTGTTCGTCGGCTCGTCGAGCAGCAGCACGTTCGCCGCCGAGGAGACCAGCCCGGCCAGCGCGAGTCGGGTCTTCTCGCCGCCGGACAGCGTCCCGGCCGGCTGATCGAGCTGTTCCCCGGAGAACAGGAAAGCGCCGAGCAGATTCCGCAGCTCCTGTGCGCCGGCGTCCGGGGCGGCGTGCCGCGTGTTCTCCCACACCGTCGCTTCGGGGTCGATCGTGTCGTGCTCCTGGGCGTAGTAGCCGAGTCGCAGACCGTGCCCCGGCTCGACAGTTCCGGCATCGGGTTGCTCCACGCCCGCCAGCAACTTGAGCAAGGTGGTCTTGCCCGCGCCGTTGAGACCCAGGACCACCACCTTGCTGCCCCGGTCGATCGCGAGGTCCACTCCGGTGAACACCTCGAGCGATCCATAACCTTTCGAGAGCATCGACGCGGTCAGCGGTGTCCGCCCACACGGTGCCGGCGCGGGGAACCGGATCTTCGCGACCTTGTCGGCCACGCGAACCTCATCGAGTTCGCCGATCATCCGCTCGGCGCGGCGCACCATCTGGTGTGCCGCGGCGGCCTTCGTCGCCTTCGCGCCGAGCTTCGCGGCCTGCGCCTTGAGCGCAGTCGCCTTCTTCTCCGCGTTGGCGCGCTCGCGACGGCGACGCTGCTCGTCGGCCGCGCGCGCCGCGAGGTAGCGCTGCCAATTCATGTTGTAGATGTCCACCGCGCCGCGTACCGCGTCGAGGAACCACACCTTGGTGACGATCGCGTCGAGTAGATCCACATCGTGACTAATGATCACCAGGCCGCCGGTGAACGTCTTCAGGAAATCGCGCAGCCACGAGATCGAATCCGCGTCCAGGTGATTGGTCGGCTCGTCCAGCAGCAGTTGAATGTGCCCGGAACCCGTCTCGTCGGAGGCGGCGAACAGGATGCGCGCGAGTTCCACGCGCCGGCGTTGCCCGCCGGAGAGCGTGTGCATCTGCTGGCCCATGACGCGGTCCGGAAGCCCGAGGTTGTGGCAGATCTTCGCGGCATCGGCCTCGGCCGCGTATCCGCCGAGCGCGGCGAAGCGCTCCTCGACCCGCCCGTACTTGGCGATGGCCGCATCCCGCTCGGCGCCGTCGGCCAACTCCGCCATCTGGATGTGCAGCTTCTCCAGTTGCGCACCCAGCTGATCGAGGCCCCGCGCGGACAGCACGCGCTCCTTCGCGGTGACGGCCAGGTCGCTCTCGCGTGGATCCTGTGGCAGATAACCGATCTCGCCGCTGCGGGTGATGGTCCCGGCGTACGGCAGACCCTCGCCGGCCAGCACACGCATGGTCGTCGTCTTGCCGGCGCCGTTCCGCCCCACCAGGCCGATCCGCTCACCGTGCTGGACGCGCAACATGGCGTCCGACAGCAGGATCCGCGTCCCGGCCCGCAGCTCGAGTCCGGTTGCGGTGATCACGTGGACCCATGCTACCGGCTGCGGTGTTCGCTCCGTGCCGCCAGCCGGGCGCGGCCGGTATGGCACCGCGACGCGCCGTCAGGCGCCGAACAACGTCATACTCGCTACCCTGCAATCATGATGAGGATGATCGCGGCGATCGATTCCCGCGGCGGCCTGGCGACCGATGACGGCATCCCGTGGACGCTGCCGACGGACCAGAAATTCTTCGTCGAAACCACCCGAAGCGGTGTGATCCTCATGGGTTTCGGGACCTACGTCGAGTTCCACTCCCCCATGCACGGGCGCACGAACTACGTGGCGACCCGCCGGACCTCCGCGCTCAAGAGCGGGTTCGTGCGGGTGCCCGACGCCGCGGAGTTCGTCTGCGATCACGCCGACGAGACCATCGACAACATCGGCGGGGCCGGGCTCTTCCGGTCCACGCTGTCCCTGGCCGACGAGCTGGTGCTGACCCGCATCGACGTGGACTTCCACTGCACGAAGTTCTTTCCGCCGTTCGAGCGGGATTTCCGGCTGGTGACGGAATCTCACCCCATCGAGGAGAACGGCGTGCGGTTCACGTTCCAGATGTGGCGTCCGCATCGCGCACGGTGATCTCGACGGCGAGGCACCGCCGTGCGACGTCGTCCAGCACCGCGCGGCGCGGCTCGGCGATGTCGGTGAACGTGCGCCGGGGCAGGTCGGTGAGGTGCGCGAGCCGCGGATCGTCGAGAACCGCGTGCATGGCCGTGGTGTCGCCGCCCACCACCAGCCCGGCGAACGTCCCGTGGTGCGCGGAGAGGACGCGCACCGCCGCATCGGCCGCGGCCCGGAAGGAATCGCGGCGCTGATTCCCGCGCCGGCGCGCGTACCGCTGCTGGGACCAGCCGCCCGCGGCCGTCCGCGACTGCACATAGCGCGTGTCGGTGGAACTCGTGAGCACCGATCCGGCCCGGCACACGCCGATGGAGAACGCCCGCTCCCGAACGAGAATCATTGCCACATCGCCCATCTGGGCTATGTGCGTGAGCAGCGCCGCGATCGGCTCAACCTCTGTAGCCCGTGCTAATGGCGGAAAGGGGATGGCCAGATCCGCCGTGGCCCCGTCACCGCCTATGACGGTGATCGTGGCCACGCCCCGTTCGGCAGCGGCGATGCCCCGGTGGCGATCGGCGAACCGGGTGAGCCAACCGGGCAGCCGCGCCGCCTCCACCTCCACGACCCGGCCCCCGCCCGCGGCCTGGCGCGCCCGCATCAGGGGTGCTCCGCCGGGGCACGACGACCGGAAGAGCTCGCCGCCTGCGGCGCGACGATCGTCATAAACGTTGCGGCCCTTCGTGTCACGGCATCCGGCGGCGATGCGACTCCGGCACCTGCGGCTCCCCTCACAACGCACTCCCCGCCGACCAGAGCTGCCCGGCGTGCCCGGAGAGCGCGGCCGCGGTCGCGACGGCCCGGTCGTCCGTCAGCGAGGCCACATAGTCGATGATCCCGCGCCCGCGGCCGAGCCTTGCAAGGTCGTCCGCGGAGGTGGCCGGCTCGCCGGTCGGCCGGATGAGCAGCTGCGGCATGGAGCGCGCCACCTCGCGATAGTCGTCGGTGGCCAGCCGCACCAGGTCGAGCAGGCGCCGGGGCGCGCGGCCGACGTCGATCGGGTCCGTCAGCCAAGATTCGAGATCCCGCACCAAGGCCGCGAGCAGCCGCGCCTGGCCGCGTTGCAGCAACGCCAGGTCCGGGCGGTCCAGCACGAACCGTTGGTGCACGAACTTGAGCACGGCGACCTCGTGCCACGCCTGTTGGGTCAGCAGCACATGGGCGGCCCGGACCGGCGGTGCGGCGGCGGTGGTGACCGAATCCTGCAGGTGGCTGATCCAGGTCGCGGTGAACAGCCCGACGGCGCGTTCGGCGGCGATGGAGGAATCGAACGGCACGGCCAACAGTCCGTCGACGAGTTCGTCACCGACCCTCTCCACGGCCGTCGCGAACACCTCGTCGTCGACGATCCAGGCGTCCTTAGCGTGCAGCCTGCGGCGCAGCAGTTCCAGCGAATGGCCAGGGCGGCGGCCGTCGCCCTGCAACTCGCCAGGTGACATCGCGCTGAGGGTAGCGCGCAGCCGCATCCAGGTGCGGAACTCGGCCGCGACGGACGCGTGCTGCAGCACACCCGCGCGGTGGAAATCGTCGAGATCGTGCAGGGAGTAGGCGATGTCGTCCGCGAGGTCCATCACCGAGCATTCGACGGTCTGCTGCCACGGACCGATCTGCGGGTACGCCCGGCGCACCTCGATCAGCTCCGGCACGTCGACCACGTACGCGGAGAATTTGAGCGATCCGGCGCCCTCGGGGCCGGGCGCGGCGCCCTTCGGCCGCTCGGCGGCCTCGGACGGATGCGGGGTGGGGAACCCGGTCCGGGCCCACGGATACTTGAGCACCGCGGCTCGGACGGCCGCTGTGAGGTCCAGGCCGTGCTCCTGCTCGCCGTGCACGTCCAGCGTGGTGAGGATGCGAAAGGTCTGCGCGTTGCCCTCGAAGCCGTCGATCAGGCCGAAGCGGGAGCGGGCGATCCGGTCGAGGATCCGCTCGCCGAGGTGCCCGAACGGCGGGTGCCCGAGGTCGTGGGCGCTCGCCGCGGCCTGGACGACGACCGGGTCGCAGCCGCCGAGCCGGTCGATGAGCGCCATGTCACCGCGATCCCGGAGCAAGGTTGCGATCGCGCGGGCGACGGCCGTCACCTTGACGGTGTGGGTGAGCCGGTTGTGCACGACCTGGCCGGCGGAGCCCTGATTCACGACCTGCGTCACGGCGGCCAGCCGCGCAAAGTAGGGCGAAAAACGGATGCGCTCGAGATCGTCGCGGAAGGCCCCCTCGGTCGCCGCGTCCATCTCGGCGGCGTCGAACGCCCCGGCGGTCGCGCTGCCTCGGGAGCCGTTGTCGCTGCGGCGCGCGAGGCGGGGATCCATCTGCCTACCGTAGCGGCGCCGGCTCTTCAGACGTGCGCGCCCGGCATTCGCACTGTAGGCGCGCGTCAGATGCGTCAGATGTTGAAGCCGATGGCGCGCAACTGGTCCCGGCCGTCGTCGGTGATCTTCTCCGGGCCCCACGGCGGCAACCACACCCAGTTGATGCGGTAGTCCGCGACGACGGGCGTCGGGCCGCCGGTGAGCGCCGCGCAGACCTGGTCCTCGATCATCTCCTGCAGCGGGCAGGCGGCCGAGGTCAGCGTCATATCGATCAGGCACACGTTGCCGGAGTCCACCTGCAGGTCGTAGATCAGCCCGAGGTCGACCACGTTGATGCCGAGCTCGGGATCGATGACATCCTTAAGCGCCTCCTCGATGTCGTCGAGGGTTGCTGCCGCGACATCGCTGCCCGGCGCCTGGGCCGCCTGGCTCGCCGGGGCGCCTGGCTCGGTCGCGGTCGCGAAGGTCCCCCCGGTCATGCCGTCGAGATCCGCGGCACCGCGCCCGGCGCGATCCGCCGTCATGGTCGAAACGTCGTTGTCACTCATCGGAATATCCTTCGTCAGTCGGCAGCTCGCCGTCGGTCGTCATCACGGTGCGGTTGTCATCACGCTGCGGAAACCTCGGCCTGCGCCGCGGCCAGCTTGAATGCCTTCCATCCCAGCAGAGCACATTTGACGCGGTTCGGGTACTGCGCCACCCCGGCAAACGCGACGGCGTCGCCGAGCAGGTCCTCATCGCCCGGGTCCGCGCCCTTGCTGGTGATCATCGCCTCGAACGCGGCGAGCTTCTGCTGTGCACGAGTGAGGCTTTCGCCGATCACCAGGTCCGTCATGACGGACACGGACGCCTGCGAGATCGAGCATCCGAGCGCGTCGTAGGACACGTCCTGGACGGTGAGGCCGCCGCTGTCACCTCGCTGCACGGCCAGCCGCAGCGTGACCTCGTCGCCGCAGGTCGGGTTCACCTGGTGGGTCTGGGCGTCGAACGGCTCACGCAGACCCGCGTGGTGCGGCGCGCGGGAGTGGTCCAGGATGATCTCCGCATACAGGTCGTTCATCTGCATGCCACTCACCTCCCCGCGAAGAACTTCTGTGCGCCGGCCACCGCGTCGACGAGGGCGGCAACCTCGTCGGCTGTGGAGTACACCCCGAACGTAGCGCGCGAGGATGCGGAGACGCCGTAGCGGCGATGCAGCGGCCACGCGCAATGGTGCCCGACGCGCACGGCGACCCCCGCGTCGTCGAGCAGTTGGCCGACATCGTGCGGATGGATGCCATCGACCAGGAATGCGACGGCCGGCCCGCGGTTCGCCGTGGTCGACGGGCCGAGGATCGACACCCCGGGAAGCGCCGAAAGCCCCTGCAGCGCCAGGCCTGTCAGCTCCATGGCGTGCGCTTCGACGTGGTCCATGCCCAGGTCGGTGAGGTAGTCCACGGCGGCGCCGAGGGCCACCGCCTGCGTCACGGGCGGGGTGCCCGCCTCGAACCGCGCCGGCGGCGCTATGTACGTGGAATGGTCCATGTACACGACTTCGATCATCGATCCGCCGGTCAGGAACGGGGGCAGCGTCGCCAGCAGCTCGTACTTGCCGTACAGCACGCCGACGCCGGTCGGGCCGAGCATCTTGTGCCCCGAGAACGCCGCGAAATCGACGTCGAGCGCGGCAAAGTCGGTGGCGCGATGCGGCACGGACTGGCAGGCGTCCAGCACCACGAGTGCCCCAACCCGATGCGCCGCGGCGGTGAGATCCGCGACCGGTGGCAGCGTGCCGAGCACGTTCGATTCCCCGGTGAGCGCCAGCACCTTGGTGCGCGGCGTGATCACGGCCGATATGTCCGACAGGTCGAGCCGGAAGTCGTCGGTGAGCCCGAACCACTTCAGCGTTGCGCCGGTGCGCCGGCACAGCTCCTGCCAGGGCACCAGGTTCGCGTGGTGCTCCATCTCGGTGACGACGATCTCGTCACCGGGGCCAACCGCGAACCGGGCGGCATCGCCGGTGGCATTCCCGAACGCGTAGGCCACCAGGTTCAGCGAGGCCGTCGCGCCCGCGGTGAAGATGATCTCCTCCGGCCGGCGGGCTCCGACGAATGCCGCGACCTTGGCGCGCGCGCCCTCGTAGTACTCGGTCGCCTCGTCGGCGAGTTGGTGCGCACCGCGCTTCACCGCCGCATAGTGGTCGGTGATGAACTCCTGCTCGGCGTCGAGCACGCACACCGGGCGTTGCGACGTCGCGCCGGAATCCAGGTACACCAACGGTTTCCCGCCGCGGACGGTCCGTTCCAGGACCGGGAAATCCGCCCGCACGCGGGTCGAACCGAGTTCGGGGCTGTCGTGCGCTACGACGGCCATGTCAGGCCGGCACCGCCTGGCCGGTGAACCGCACGTACCCGTCCGCCTCGAGCTCCTCGGCGAGTTCTGAGCCGCCCGACTCGGCGACCTGACCGGCGACGAACACGTGCACGAAGTCCGGCTGGATGTACCGCAGGATGCGCGTGTAGTGCGTGATCAGCAGCACGCCCACCGCCTCGCCGGCCGCGGCCGAATCCGCCTTGTAGCGGTTGACGCCCTCGGACACGATCCTGAGCGCGTCGATGTCCAGGCCGGAGTCGGTCTCGTCGAGGATGGCGATCTTCGGCTTGAGCAGGCTCATCTGCAGGATCTCGTGGCGCTTCTTCTCGCCGCCGGAGAAGCCCTCGTTCACGCTGCGCTGCGCGAAGTCCGGATCCATCTGCAGCGATTCCATCTCGTCTTTGACCTCTTTGAGCCACTGCCGCACACCCGGTGCCTGACCGCGGACAGCCGTCGCTGCGGTGCGCAGGAAGTTCGAGGTCGTGACGCCCGGGATCTCCACCGGATATTGCATGGCGAGGAAAAGACCCGCCCGGGCCCGCTGATCGACGGTCATCGACAGCACATCTGTCCCGTCGAGCAGCACCGTGCCGGAGGTCACCCGGTACTTCGGATGGCCGGCCAGCGAATAGGCGAGGGTCGACTTGCCGGAGCCGTTGGGCCCCATGATGGCGTGGGTCTCGCCCGCATCGATGGTCAGGTTCACCCCGCGGAGGATCTCCTTCGAGGTGTCGTCCGTGATCACCGAGACGTGCAGGTCGGAGATCTCAAGCTTTGCCATGGGTTCGTGTACTCCCGTATGTGTTGGTGAAAAGAACTGATATGACGGTGTTCTCGGTGTTCTCGGCGTCACATCCCCGAAATCGCAAGCTCCCGCTCGACGGTCTGCGAAATGTGCTCGATGACGGACGAAATGCCCACCTTGTGCAGCACCTCGTGGAAGAACCCGCGTACGACCAGGCGCTTGGCCATCTCGGGGGTGATGCCCCGTGATTGCAGGTAGAACAGGTGGTCGTCGTCGTAGCGGCCGGTCGCGCTGGCGTGCGCCGCCTTGATGATCTCGCCGGTCTCGATCTCGAGGTTCGGGACGGAATCGGCGCGGGCGCCGTCGGTGAGCAGCAGGTTCCGGTTCATCTCGTACGAGTCGGTGCCCTCGGCCGTGGCGCGGATCAGCACGTCGCCGACCCAGGCTGTGCGCGCACGCTCCCCCTGGAGCGCGCCCTTGTAGAGCACCTCCGATCGGCAGTTCGCGGCGGTGTGGTCGATGAAGATGCGGTGTTCGAGGTACTGGCCGGCATCGGCGAAGTAGAGGCCGAGCATCTCCAGATCGCCGCCCGGGCCGCGGTAGTCGACGTCGACCGATGTCCGAACCACGTCGCCCCCGAACGTGAGCAGGCTGTGCTTGACCTTCGCGTCGCGGCCGACCGAGATGTGGTGGTGCGCGAGCTGCACCGTGTCCGCCGCCCAGTCCGCGATCGTCGCCAGGTTCAGGTTCGCGCCGTCGCCGACCATGATCTCGACGAGGTGCGCCACGGTCGCCGAGCCCTGCTCCTTGAGCACGACGGTGGCGGCCGCGTGGTTTCCGAGCCGGAGGAGAATGTGCGCGGCCTCGGCGATCGATGCGTCCGCGCCGTCGATGGTCACGACGACGGGCTCGGCGACGGTGGAGTCCGCGGGCACGTCGATGAGCAGCGTGTCCGGGTTGTGTTCCATGAGTCGCGCGGTGACCCGGTCGGTCGGCAGGTAGTCCGAGGCGCCCTTGAGCGCCCGGCCTGCTGCTCCGGACACGACCCGTACGTCCGCGCCATCCACCGCGTCCCAGGTCGCGGTAAGCGCGCCCACGGTGAACTCGGCGTCCGCGTGCAGGCCGCGCAGCCTGCGCAGCGGCGCGAACTTCCACAGCTCGCTCTTCGACGTCGGCACGGGATGGTCGGCGACGTCGGTGGAGGCGACCGGGTGCAGGTGCGATGCGACGCCGGAGGTGCGGACGGTCCGCCCGCCGACGTGGGAATGCGCGGCAAGCCCGTTGGGGCCGCCGAGCGTCGGCCCTGTGGTCGGGTTGAGGATCTGGGTTGTCGTCATGAGGTCAGGCCTGATCGGCCGGTCAGCCCTTCTGTGTGTCGTGGACGGTTCGTCGAGGTGCGGCGGCGCCTACCCGACGGCCCCTTCCATCTGCATTTCGATCAGCCGGTTCAACTCCAGGGCGTATTCCATCGGCAGTTCCTTGGCGATCGGCTCGATGAAGCCGCGCACGATCATCGCCATGGCCTCCTCCTCGGTCAGCCCGCGGCTCATGAGGTAGAACAACTGGTCGTCGCTGATCTTCGACACGGTGGCCTCGTGGCCCATCGTCACGTCGTCCTCGCGGATGTCGACGTACGGGTAGGTGTCGCTGCGGGATTTCGTGTCGACAAGGAGCGCGTCACATTTGACGGTGGACCGCGAATGGTGCGCGCCGGGGTTCACCTGCACGAGCCCGCGGTAGGAACTGCGGCCGCCCTCCCGGGAGATCGACTTGGAGATGATCTCGGACGAGGTGTGCGGCGCCAGGTGCAGCATCTTGGAACCGGTGTCCTGATGCTGGCCCTTGCCGGCGAACGCCACCGACAGCACCGATCCCTTGGCGTGCTCCCCCATCATCCACACGGACGGGTACTTCATCGTCACCTTCGCGCCGATGTTCCCGTCGACCCACTCCATCGTCGCGCCCTCTTCGGCCTTGGTGCGCTTCGTGACGAGGTTGTAGACGTTGGTCGACCAGTTCTGGATGGTGGTGTAGCGGCAGCGGCCGCCCTTCTTCACGATGATCTCGACGACCGCCGAGTGCAGCGAATCGGAGCGGTACACCGGCGCGGTGCAGCCCTCGACGTAGTGCACGTAGGCGTCTTCGTCGACGATGATCAGCGTCCGCTCGAACTGGCCCATGTTCTCCGTGTTGATGCGGAAGTAGGCCTGCAGCGGGATCTTCACGTGCACGCCCTTCGGCACATAGACGAACGACCCGCCCGACCAGACCGCGGTGTTCAACGCCGAGAACTTGTTGTCGCCGGCCGGGATCACGCTGCCGAAGTACTCCTCGAACAGGTCCGGGTATTCCTTGAGGCCCGAGTCGGTATCAAGGAACACGACGCCCTGCTGCGCGAGGTCCTCGCGGATCGAGTTGTAGACGACCTCCGACTCGTACTGCGCCGAGACACCGGCGATCATCTGCTGCTTCTCGGCCTCCGGGATGCCGATCCGGTCATAGGTGTACTTGATGTCGTCGGGCAGGTCTTCCCAGGAGGTGACCTTCTGCTCCGTCGACCGCACGAAGTACTTGATGTTGTCGAAGTCGATCTCCGACAGGTCGGCGCCCCAGGTGGGCAGCGGCTGCCGCTCGAACAGCTTCAGCGCCTTGAGCCGGCGCTCGAGCATCCACTCCGGTTCGTCCTTCAGGTGCGAGATGCCACGGACCACGTCCTCGTCGAGCCCGCGTTTCGCCGTGGCGCCCGCCGCGTCCGAGTCGGACCAGCCGAACTGGTACGTGCTGAGCGCGTCAATCGTCTCGGCCTGGGCCAGACGGGCCTCGCTGAGTTCGGGGGCTGCGGTCATCGAGCTGTCCTTCTCTGCGTGTCGAATGGTGATCGAATGCTCATCGGGTCGCGGCCGCCCGGCCGCCGGATGCTATGCGAACGCCCCGCGCAACACTGTTCAACGGCGTCGTCTGCGGGTTCGTGCTCGGTGCGTTCGGAATTACGGGGTCCGGAATAAAGGTGGTGCAGAACGAGTCCCCGCGGGCGATGGTGGCGAGCCGCTGGGCGTAGGTACCGAGCGTCTCGGTAAACACGGCCAACTCCTGTTCGCACAGCGCCGGATACTTGCCCGCCACGTGCGCCACTGGACAGTGGTGTTGCGACAGCTGTTCACCGATGCCGACCTCGTCGACACTTGCGACGTATCCCGATCGGGACAGGGCCTTCGCCAGAATGCGCGCCCGCTCGGCGACGGTGGACGCGGCGTCCAGTTCCCCGCGCACCGTGTCGACGATGCGCTCGGCCCGCTGCCGCGCGAACTGCGTCACGGCTTCCGGCCCGACGTGCTCGGCGAGGTAGCCCAGGGCCTCTTCGGCCAGCTCGTCATAGGCGTGCGGCAACCGTCGCCGCCCCAGATCGGTGAGCAGATACACCTGCGCCGGCCGGCCGCGGCCGCGCCTGCCCGCGACCGCCGCATCTCGGCAGGTGACCGACCCCTCCGCATGCAACGCGTCGAGTTGCCGCCGCACCGCCGTCCCGGACACGCCCAACGCAGCCGCCAGGTGCGCCGCGGTCGACGGCCCGTCGATCAGCAGTCGGCGGACAACCTCACCGCGCGCGCCGTCCTCGCCCGAGGCGATCTGCAGCGATCCAGCATCCTCGGCCCGTGCGCTGCGCACGGGCGCCGCTACCTTGGCCGACGTTTTCACAACTTGAATGTTACCTATTTGCTCCGAGCGGTCCAGCGGGGGTACCCGCCACGCGCCGCGTCGTGATCAACGTCTCGACGGCCCCGCGGGCACCCGTGCAGGGCCGGTCCCTATCCTGTGCCACGTGGCAGTACCCGATCCGTCTCCCGAGGCACGGCCCGATTCGCCGCTGATCGCATCTCAGCCGTTCGCGTCACAACCGGCCGCAGCTCAACCGGCCGCGCTCGCCCTGGCCGACGTCTCGAAGAGTTTCGGCAGCGTCCGGGCCGTGGATCGGCTGACGTTCACCGTCCCTGCCGCGTCCGTCTTCGCAGTGCTCGGTCCGAACGGCGCCGGGAAGACGACCACCATCGACATGTGCGAGGGCTTCGCCCGCCCCGATGCCGGTTCCGTCCGCGTTCTCGGTGTCGATCCCTGGCGGCAGCAGACGACGCTCCGCCCCCGGATCGGGGTGATGCTCCAGGCCGGGGGCGCCCACGGCGCGGCGCGCACCCGCGAGATGCTGCGCCTCGTCGCGCGATGCGCCGCCCACCCGCACGACCCGGACCAGCTGCTCGACATGGTCGGGCTGTCCGCGTCCGCCCGCACGCCGATCCGGCGCCTCTCCGGCGGGCAGGCGCAGCGCCTGAGCCTCGCCATGGCGCTGGTGGGCCGGCCCGAGTTGCTGTTCCTCGACGAACCGACCGCTGGCATGGACCCGCAGGCGCGCCACCTGGTCTGGGAGGTGCTCCGCGCGGCGCGCGCGGACGGCGTGACCATCGTGCTCACCACGCACCTGCTGGACGAGGTGGAACAGCTTGCGGATCGCATCCTCGTCATCGACCACGGCCGCAAGGTCGCCGAGGGCACCCCGGCCGAGCTGACCGATTCCGGTCGCCGCCGCCTGGAGGACGTCTACCTAGAGCTGACCGGGTGGGAGGTGCGGGGATGAGCGCGCCCCGATTCGCACCCGGCACGTTCGCACCGCGTCCCGGCCGGGCGAGCGCCGGCGCCATGGTCCGCGCCGCCACCGCGCAGGAACTGCGGATCGTGCTGCGCAACGGCGAGCAGTTGCTGCTCGCCTTCGTCATCCCGCTCGCCGCGCTGCTGGCCATGAGCACGATGCACATCACCGACCTGCCGGAGCCTCGGGTGGATACGGTCACGCCCGGCATCCTGGCCCTGGCGATCATGTCGGCGTCGTTCACCTCCCAGGCGATCCTCACCGGCTTCGACCGTCGCTACGGTGTGCTCAAACGCCTTGCGGCCACGGGGTTTCCGCGCTGGCTGCTGCTGGCGGCGAAGTTCGGTGCGACCGCCGTCGTCATCGCCGGGCAGTTCGTGGTGCTCTGCCTTGTCGCCGCCCTGGCGCTCGGCTGGCACCCGCACGGTAACCCGCTCTGGGTGGTCGTGCTGAGCCTGCTCGGGCTCGGCGCGTTCATCGGGCTGGCGCTGCTGCTCGGCGGGACCATGCGCGCCGAGGCCGTGCTCGGCGTCGCGAACCTGGTGTGGCTGATCCTGGTCGGCATCGGCGGGGTGCTGATCCCGCTGTCGAAGGCGCCCGGCTGGTTGCAGACGGTGGGCGGACTCACCCCCGCGGGCGCGCTGTCGAACGGACTTCGGGACGTGCTGACCTACGGCCAGGGGCCCGGCGCAGCGAACATCGTCATCCTCGTCGCCTGGCTCGCTGTCGGCTGGACGGCGACCGTACGCTGGTTCAGATGGCAATGACGACGTCCCCGACGGAATCCGCGACCGATACCGCGGCGGCTCCTCCCGCGGCGGCCCAAGCGACGACGGTCACACCGCGCCGTCGGAGGCTCTCGACGGTTCTCGGCTGGCTGCATGGGGTTTGGAAGGTCGCCGTCGGCTGGCGCCCGCCGATGCGGCTGATCGCCGCGTTCGCCTGGGCCGCCGTGATTTCGAATGCGCTGATCTCGGTCACCGGGTCGGTCGTCCGGGTGACCGGCTCCGGGCTCGGCTGCACCACCTGGCCGGACTGCCAACCCGGGACCCTGGTGCCCGAATACCGCACCGGAATGGCGGCCATTCACCAGGCCATCGAGTTCGGCAACCGAACCATCACCGGCATCGTGCTGGTGGCATCGCTGGGCACGTTCCTGCTGATCACGCTCATCCGCCCGGCGCGGCGCGGCCTGCTCTGGCTCGCGGCGATCGGGCCCATCGGCGTGGTCGCCCAGGCCGTGTGGGGCGGGATCGTCGTCTACACCGGCTTGAAGTGGTGGACGGTGATGCCGCACCTGCTCGTCTCCCTGGTGCTGCTGTTCGCGGCCGTGGTCACGCTGGTGCGGCTACGCGAGAACGATTCGCCCGCACGGCTTCTGGTCCCGCGGCCGCTGTGGCTGCTGTCCTGGTTGACGGTCGTGGTGCTGGGAGCGGTGGTGGTGATCGGGTCGCTGGTGACCGCGGCCGGCCCGCATGCCGGGGACGCCACCACGCCGCGCCTCGATTGGGACATCCGCGATTCGGCGCAGCTGCACGCCGACCTGATGTTCCTGTACCTCGGCCTGATCGCCGCACTGGGCGTGGGTTTCCTCGCCATCCGCGCGCCACGGAAGCTGCTGGTGCGCATGGGCTGGCTGGTCGGGATCACGCTGGGCCAGGGCGCGGTGGGGCTGGCGCAGTACTTCCTCGGCGTGCCAGCCGGCCTGGTGGTGCTGCATGTGCTGGGCGCCGTATCGCTGATCGCCACGGCGGCGTCGGTCGTGATGGCCACCCGGGAACGCGGGCCCGCGCCGGCGCTCACCGATCGGGTATGACGATGTTCCGGGCCGCGGTCAGGTCGGGATCACGACGGTCACGTCGGGGTGCAGATCACCGAGCCGGCGGTCCAGAGTTGCGAGCTTCCCGCCGTGGTGCCGAGCGAGCTGGGCGAGGTACGCGTCGGTGACGTCGCCGTGGCCGTGGACGCGGGCCAGCATGGGCCGGTCATAGCCAACGTCGTCCGGCCAGAACTCGTGGCCGTTCCGTTGCGTCACTCGAGCCAGCACTTCTGCTGCTTTGAGGGCACGGTTCCCGGTGCGCACGAGATACCGAACAAGGCTTCCCTGTGTGATCGGCGTGGTAGCGAACAGAGGATGCTGCGTGGTCCAGTCGACCACCACCGCGTAATGCTCATGCGTGGCCATCGCTCGCGCGATCAGCACGTTCGCATCCCACAGGAACGTCGAACCGGCCGCCGCCATCACTCGTCGTCCAGCGCTCTTCGCACGTCTTCCGAGGTCACCGGATAGCCTAGATCGACAACCATGAACCCGGTATCGGGCTCGATGTGGTAACGCGGATAACTGCCTTCCGCCGGGGGATCGACGGCCTTCTGCACATAGTCGGCGATGACCTTGCTGACCGACGTACGCCGGTCCGCCGCGATGTTCTTCACCCGGCGGAGGGTGTCCTCCGGCAGGTCCACAGTGGTGCGCATACGTCCAGGGTAGGCAGGGTTGCATCACTGATGCAATGATGCGAGCGCCGCTATCGCCGACGGGTGCCCATCTGGACGCGATCGGCCGCCGACGGGGCCAGCAGGCCCGTGGTCTCGCGGTCCCATTCGCGGACAGGCAGGCCGAGCCGTTCGCAGATCGCGGTCGCGGCATCGACGGACGAGGCGAGCGCGTCGCCGAACTCCCCGCTCGGCGCGATCACGACGATGCGAGCGCCCACCCGGCCGACGTGGTTGATGACGGCGACCACCCCGTCGCCGTGGCGCGCGGCGAACGCGCGCAGGCGCGTCTCCACGTCGCGGTCCTGCCGCGGCAACTTCGAGGCTCCGCCGCCCGTGGCAGTTAGTGCCACGGAGCCCACCCCACCGGCGCCCAGCCGAGCGCGGCGTCGACGGCCCAGGCCACCGACACCACGGTCAGGTACAGGTTCGACAGGTGGAACAGCGTCATGGGTTTGGCCGCCGCGCCCCGCACCACCTTCAGATGCAGCGAGTGCGCCGCCGCCAGGAACACCACACCGGCGGGCACCGCGATCGCCAGGTACAGCCACGCGGACGCGGGGATCAGCACCAACGAGCAGACCACCATCCCCCAGCTGTAGAGCACGATCTGCCGCACCACCGTGCGCTCCGAGGCGACCACGGGCAGCATCGGCACGCCGGCCGCCGCGTAATCCTCCTTGTAGCGCATCGCCAGCGCCCAGGTGTGCGGCGGCGTCCAGAAGAAGATCACCCCGAAGAACGCCCAGGCCGGCCACCCGATCCCGCCGGTCACCGCGGACCAGCCGATGATCACCGGCATGCATCCGGCGAGGCCGCCCCAGACGATGTTCTGCGATGTGCGCCGCTTGAGCAGCATGGTGTACACGAGCACGTAGAACAGGATCGCGACGGCGGTGAGCACACCGGCCTGCCACGTCGTCGTCACCGCGAGGAAGAGAACGGACACGACTCCGATCGCGATCGCGAAGATCAGCGCATTGCGACGGCTCACCGTATGCCTGGCCAGCGGCCGGTTCCGCGTACGGCGCATGATCTCGTCGATGTCGGCGTCATAAACGCAGTTGAGAGCGTTCGCGCTGCCGGCGGCGAGCATCCCGCCGAACAGCGTCGCGAACATGACGGCCAGGCTCGGCACCCCGCGCTGAGCAGCGAACATGGCCGGCACGGTGGTGATCAGCAAGAGCTCGATGATCCGCGGCTTCGTGAGCATCACATAGGCGGTGATGCGATCCGCGATCGTGACCGGACCGGCGCCGGTATGACCGCTGGTATGACGCTGCTCGTCTGCCGGGCCACCGACCGGATCGGCCGCACCGGGCCGGGGCTGCCGCGGGGAGCGCACCTCGTGCGAGCGCGCATCTTGCAGGGCCGCGCGACCGTCCGTCACCACTGGCACATCACCCTGCCCACGTCCGCGTCGTCCTCCCGCATTCGCCCCGCGTCTCGCCAAATTTTCCCTGCTCCCGCCAAATTGTCATAGTACGGGCTGTCACTTCGCGCGTAACGCCGACACCGCCCCGGGAATCCAGCATGCCGCCGCGGGCACCACTCGCCGGGAATGATCATGGCCATCCAGGACCGTCAGACGGCAGCGCTAGGCTCGACAAGTGGTTGGGGTGCATGGCCCGGGTCCGATCGGCCCGGCCCGCGAACGCTGTCCGGCACCCGAATCGCCGTCTTTTTCCGCGACGAACGAAGGAGGGTCGCCGACGTGACCGCTGCCGCGACGACACCACGAACCGACGATGAACTCCGCGAGCTTGTGACACCGCACCTGCCCGCGGACTGGTCGAGTCTGGACGCGCAGGCCGTCGACACGGTACGCGTGCTCGCCGCAGATGCCGTGCAGAAGGTCGGAAACGGGCACCCCGGAACCGCGATGAGCCTCGCTCCCCTGGCGTATGCGCTGTTCCAGCGCGTGATGCGGCACGATCCGGCGGATCCCGATTGGGTCGGCCGGGACCGATTCGTGCTGTCCTGCGGGCACTCCTCGCTGACCCTCTACATCCAGCTCTACCTGTCCGGGTACGGTCTGGAGCTCGCCGACCTCGAGGCGCTGCGGACCTGGGGGTCGCTGACGCCGGGCCACCCCGAGCATGGGCACACCCGCGGTGTGGAGATCACCACCGGGCCGCTGGGCCAGGGGCTCTCGTCGGCGGTCGGCATGGCCATGGCATCGCGGCGGGAGCGCGGCCTGTTCGACCCGGACGCACCGGCCGGCACCTCTCCCTTCGACCACTACATCTACGTGATCGCCTCCGACGGCGATATCGAGGAGGGCGTCACCTCGGAGGCGTCGTCGATCGCCGGCCGTCAGCAACTCGGCAACCTCATCGTCTTCTATGACGACAACCAGATCTCGATCGAGGACGACACGACGATCGCGCTGTCCGAGGACGTGCCGAAGCGCTACGAGGCGTACGGATGGCACGTCCAGCGGGTCGAAGGCGGCGAGAACGTATCGGACATCCTGGCCGCGATCGACCGCGCCCGGGCCGTCACCGACAGGCCGTCGTTCATCGCGATCAAGAGCGTTATCGGTTATCCCGCACCGGATCTGATGAACACGGGCAAGATCCACGGCGCGGCGCTCGGCGCCGACGAGGTGGCGGCCGTGAAGCGGGCGCTGGGCTTCGATCCCGACAAGAGCTTCGTCGTGGATGACGCTGTCCTCGCGCATGCCCGCGAGGTCCAGGGCCGTGGCGCGGCGGCACACGCCGCGTGGCAGCAAGGCTTCGACGCATGGGCCGCGCGCGAGCCGGAGCGCAAGGTGCTCTTCGACCGCCTGTGGCGCCGGGAGCTGCCGGCGGGCTGGTCGGACGCGTTGCCGCATTTCGATGCCGATCCGAAGGGCGTGGCGACCCGGTCCGCGTCGGGCGCGGTGCTGTCGGCGCTCGCGCCGGTGCTGCCCGAGTTGTGGGGCGGCTCGGCCGATCTCGCCGGATCGAACAACACCACGATGGCCGGCGCCGACTCGTTCGGCCCGATCGGCGCCACCACCAAGGAGTGGAACGCGCACCCCTACGGACGCACGTTGCATTTCGGCATTCGCGAGCATGCGATGGGCGCCATCCTTACCGGGATCGCGCTGCACGGGCCGACTCGGCCGTACGGCGGCACGTTCCTGGTGTTCTCCGATTACATGCGCGGAGCGGTCCGGCTCGCCTCGGTGATGAAGGCACCCGTCACCTACGTGTGGACGCACGACTCCATCGGCCTGGGCGAGGACGGGCCGACGCATCAGCCGGTCGAGCACCTGGCCGCGCTGCGGGCGATCCCGGGCCTATCGGTCGTGCGACCCGCCGACGCGAACGAGACCGCGTTCGCGTGGAAGGCGATCCTGGAGCGTCAGGCGATCTGGGCGTCCGGCCCGGTCGGCCTGGCACTGACCCGGCAGAACGTGCCCGTGCTGGCCGGCACGTCCGCGGAGGGCGTGGCCCGCGGCGGATACGTGCTCGCGGGCGACGAGCGCGTCCCGGACGTGATCTTCATCGCGACCGGATCCGAGGTGCAGATCGCGTTGGCGGCGCGCGAACGGCTTGCGACGGAAGGGGTTTCAGCGCGCGTGGTTTCCATGCCCTGCGTCGAGTGGTTCGCCGAGCAGGACGCTGCGTACCGCGAGGCGGTACTGCCGACAGGCGTCACGGCCCGCGTCTCTATCGAAGCGGGCATCGCCCAGTCGTGGTGGCAATGGATCGGATCGGCCGGGCGCCCCGTGTCGCTGGAACATTTCGGCGCCTCGGCGGACTACAAGACGCTGTTCCAGGAGTTCGGCATTACCGCCGAGGCGGCGGTGGCCGCCGCGCGGGAATCGATCAAGGAATCAATGGGGGCCGACGGGCGCTGAGGCGGGTGGATGCCGGCCGCGGGCACCACGTCGGCGGCACAGCACACCACGGAACACCGTCATACCCGACGGCATGGCTGTGAAGGAGTGGATCTTCGATGAGCGACGCACTGGGTGATCTGACGAAGGCGGGCGTATCGCTGTGGCTGGACGACCTGTCTCGGGAGCGGCTCCGGACGGGAAACCTCGCCGATCTGATCGCGCACCGGCACGTCACCGGGGTCACCAGCAACCCGACGATCTTCGCCGGCGCGCTCGGCGACGGGTCGGAATATGCGGCGAAGGTCGCCGATCTCGCGGCCGGCGGGGCAGCGTCGGCGGACGCGGCCAGGGTGCTGATGACGGACGACGTGCGCGACGCCTGCGACCTCTTCGCAGCCACCTTCGCCGCGACCGACGGGGTGGACGGGCGGGTGTCGCTCGAGGTCGAACCGAGCCTGGCGCATGACACGCCGGGCACGGTGGCGCAGGCGCGGGAACTCGCGAAGATCGTCGGTCGGCCCAACCTGTACATCAAGATTCCGGCGACGGCCGAGGGCATTCCGGCGATCGCCGACACGTTGGCCGAGGGCATCAACGTGAACGTGACGCTGATCTTCTCGCTGACCCGGTACGAGCAGGTGATCGGCGCCTTCTTCGAGGGCCTGGAGCGGGCGAAGGGCAACGGGCACGATCTGCATGCACTCACCTCGGTGGCGTCGTTCTTCGTCTCCCGTGTCGATGTGGAGGTCGACAAGCGACTCGACGCGATCGGCGGCGCGTCCGCTGCCGCGCTGCGAGGCAAGGCTGCGATCGCCAACGCGCGGCTCGCCTATCAGCTGTTCGAGGAGAAGTTCGCGTCCGATCGGTGGAAGGCGCTGGCGGCGGCGGGCGCGCGAGTGCAACGGCCGCTATGGGCCTCCACCGGGGTGAAGGATCCGAGCTACGACGACACTCGTTACGTGGTGGAGCTTGTCGCGCCGGACACCGTCAACACGGCACCGGAGAAAACCATCGACGCAGTCGTGGACCACGGCGTGATCCGCGGCGACACGGTGCGCGGTACCTATGCGGAATCCCGCAAGGTCTTCGACGATCTCGCGGCGCTGGGCATGGACCTGCCGGACGTGTTCGACACGCTGGAGCGGGAGGGCGTGCAGAAATTCGACACCTCATGGGCGCAACTGATCGCGACCGTGCAGGGCGCGCTGGATCAAGCGGCCTCCGGCGAGGGCAAGGCCGGGAACTGACCATGGGGCTCAACCACGTCGACGCGCCGGGCGGCATCTCGCTGACCCTGGGCTACCGGGACGAGGCCGCGCTGGCCGGCGCCGTCCGGGCGCTGGTGGATGCGCAGGTCGCCTCGAAGATGACCGCGCAGGACCCGACCCTGTGGGGTCCGGACGCCGAGCACGAGTCGTCCATCCGGTTGTCCTGGGTGACACTGGCCGAGACGTCCCGTCCGCTGGTGGCCCGGATCGAGGCGTTGCGCGCCGAACTGGCCGCCGACGGCGTCGACCACGTGGTGCTGGCGGGCATGGGCGGCTCCTCGCTGGCGCCGGAGGTGATCGCGGCCACCGCCGGGGTAGAACTGGTGACGCTGGACACCACCGACGCCGAACAGGTGCGCTCCGCCCTTGCCGAGAAGTTGGAACGCACGGTGCTGGTGGTGTCATCCAAGTCGGGCACCACGGTGGAGACCGACTCGCACCGGCGCATCTACGAGAAGGCCTTCACCGACGCCGGTATCGACGCGGCGTCCCGGATCGTGGTGGTGACGGACCCCGGCTCGCCGTTGGCGGACCTGGCGACACAGGCCGGCTACCGGGCGCTGTTCCTGGCCGAGCCCCATGTGGGCGGCCGCTATTCGGCGCTGACCGCGTTCGGCTTGGTTCCTGCCGGGCTGGCCGGCGCGGACATCTCCGCGCTGCTGGACCAGGCGGCCGCGGCGGCCCCGGGCCTCGCCGCCGACTCGACGGAGAACCCCGGGCTCCGGCTGGGCGCGATGCTGGGATTGGCGCACAACGCCGGCAGCGAGAAGGTCGTGCTGGCCGACAACCGCGGTGGGATCAGCGGTTTCGGCGACTGGGCCGAGCAGTTGATCGCCGAGTCCACCGGCAAGCTGGGCAAGGGCCTGCTGCCGGTGGTCGTGGAGTCCGTCGACGCACCCGGATTCGCCGATGCGAAGCGGGACGCGATCCTGGTCACCATCGGCGACCTGGACGAGACCCACTATCCCGCCTCCGGTTTCGGTGCCGCAGTGGCCGGGCCGATCGGCGCCCAGATGCTGCTGTGGGAGTACGCCATCCCGGTCGCCGGGCGACTGATCGGCATCAACCCGTTCGGCCAGCCCGATGTGGAATCGGCCAAGGCGGCGGCCCGCGCCCTGCTCGACGCACCTGGCGGGCAGGACGACGACGCGTCACCGGAGGCCGCTGCTGCCCGCGGCGTGCCCACCTTCGACGGCGTCACGGTGTACGGCATGCCCGAGATCACCTCGGGCGCCAGCAGCCTGGCCGACGTGCTGGACCGGTTCCTCGCACTCGCCCCGGCTTCTGGGTACGTGGCGGTGCAGGCCTACCTGGATCGGCTGACGGATGACGCCGCACGGCTGCGTCCCCTGGTCGCGCGGAAGACCGGTCTGCAGACCACGTTCGGCTGGGGGCCCCGGTTCCTGCACTCGACGGGCCAGTACCACAAGGGCGGCCACCCCAACGGCGTCTTCCTTCAGATCCTCGGGGCCGTGAGCGAGGCCGGAGAGAGGCAGGCCCGTCGCGACGGAGTCGCAGGGCCGCCGAGCGGAGCGCCGAGCGAACAATTCGGCACAGGGAGCGGAGATCTCGCGGTACCCGACCGGCCGTACACGCTGGGCACCCTGCAGCGCGCGCAGGCCCGCGGTGACGGTTCGGTGCTGGGGGGCCACGGCCGGCCCGTCATCGGCCTGTACCTGTGGGACCGGGCGGCGGGGCTGGATGCCATCGCGGCAGCCCTGTCGTGATGCGCTCGTGACGCAGTCGCGAACGGCTTGCCGCCATCATCGACACGTGAGGAAGACAAGGACCGCATGAAGGCAGTTTCTTCTCAGGTGTCGCGTGGCGGCAGCGGCTACGGCACTCGGCCACGAACCTCCGGTTCCGCCAATGGTTCTGTCAGTGGCTCCGTCAGTGGCTCCGTCAGTGACTCCGTCAGTGGCTCCGTCAATGGCTTCGCTGATCGTTTCGGGGACGCCGAGTCGGTGGACAACCCGCTGCGCGACCCGCGTGACAAGAGACTGCCCCGCATCGCCGGGCCGTCCAGCGTGGTGATCTTCGGCGTCACCGGCGACCTGTCACGCAAGAAGCTGATGCCGGCGATCTACGACCTGGCGAACCGTGGCCTGTTGCCGCCGGGATTCGGGCTGGTCGGCTTCGCCCGCCGGGAATGGGGACGGGAGGATTTCGAGCAGGTCGTCCACGACGCCGTCCGGGAATATGCGCGTACCCCGTTCCGCGAGGAGGTGTGGCAGCACCTCGCGGAAGGATTCCGTTTCGTCCAGGGGAGCTTCGACGACGACGCAGCCTTCGATGAATTGGCCACCACCCTCGATGAGCTCGATGCGGTCCGCGGCACGGGCGGCAACCACGCGTTCTACTTCTCCATCCCGCCGAAGGCGTTTCCCGTGGTGCTGCAACAGCTCGCACGGGCGGGCATCTCGACCGGCCGTGAGAACCAGTGGCGGCGCGTCGTCATCGAGAAACCGTTCGGCAGCGACCTGGCCACCGCGCGCGAGCTCAACGACTTGGTCGGTGCGGTCTTCCCGCGGGAGAGCGTGTTCCGGATCGACCATTACCTGGGCAAGGAGACGGTGCAGAACCTGCTGGCGCTGCGGTTCGCCAACCAGCTGTTCGAGCCGATCTGGAATGCGCACTACGTCGACCACGTGCAGATCACGATGGCCGAGGACATCGGGATCGGCGGTCGCGCCGGGTACTACGACGGCATCGGCGCGGCGCGGGACGTGATCCAGAACCATCTGATGCAGCTTCTCGCGCTGACCGCGATGGAGGAACCGGTCTCGTTCGACCCGCGCGACCTGCGGATCGAGAAGACGAAGGTTCTCTCGGCGGTGCAACTCCCGGACGACCTCACCCTCACGACCGCGCGCGGCCAGTACACGGCCGGCTGGCAGGGCGGCACCAAGGTCGCCGGCTACATCGAGGAGGACGGCATCCCAGCCGATTCGACCACCGAGACCTACGCCGCCGTCAAGCTTCTCGTCGATACTCGGCGCTGGGCCGGGGTCCCATTCTACCTGCGGGCGGGCAAGCGGCTGGGGCGGCGGGTGACCGAGATCGCAGTCGTGTTCAAGCGGGCTCCGCGGCTGCCGTTCGCGCGAACCGATACGGAGGAGCTGGGTGCGAACGCCCTGGTGATCCGGGTGCAGCCGGACGAGGGCACCACGATCCGGTTCGGTTCGAAGGTGCCGGGGCCGACGATGGAGGTGCGCGATGTGTCGATGGACTTCCTGTACGGGCAGTCGTTCACCGAATCGTCGCCGGAGCCCTACGAGCGGCTGATCCTCGACGTGCTGCTCGGCGTGCCGTCGCTGTTCCCGCAGGACGAGGAGGTCGAGCTGTCCTGGCGGATCCTCGACCCGATCGAAGAGCACTGGGCCCGGTCGAGACACCGACCCGAGGGTTACCCGGCCGGCACCTGGGGCCCTGCCGGAGCGGACGCCATGATGGCCCGCGACGGCCGCACCTGGCGCCGGCCCTAGCCAAGGAAGCTGACTACATGATCATCGATCTGCCGTCGACCACGACCTCCGCGGTCAACAGATCGCTCGTGGACCTGCGGGAGCGCGGCGGGACGGTTGCCCTCGGCCGGGTACTCACGATGGTGATAGTGACCGATGAGTCATCGGCGGAGGAGCCGATCGCGGCCGCCAACGCGGCCTCGTTCGAGCACCCCTGCCGGGTGATCGTGGTCGGTCGCGGCGCGAAGCGGGGGTCGCCCCGCATGGACGCGCAGATCCGGGTGGGCGGAGACGCGGGAGCGAGCGAGGCGATCGTGCTGCGGCTCTACGGCGAGCTCGCCGATCACGGCGCCTCGGTCGTCGTCCCGCTGCTGCTGCCCGACGCCCCCGTCGTCGCCTGGTGGCCCACCAACGCGCCCGACGTCCCGGCCGAGGATCCCATCGGTGCGCTCGCCCAACGCCGCATCACCGACGCCGCTCATCAACGGCGGCCACTGGCTGCTCTCGAGCGACGACTCGCGGGGTACCGCCCCGGTGACACCGACCTGACCTGGACCCGGATCACGAACTGGCGTGGCTTGCTGGCCGCCGCACTCGACCAACCGCCTACCGAAACGGTGACGTCGGCGGTGGTGTCCGGCGCTCCGGACTCGGCGTCCACGGATCTGCTCGCCGGCTGGTTGGCCCTCCGGCTCGACTGCCCGGTATCGCGCAAGAGGGCGGGTCATGCGGGCACCGGAATGCACTCGGTGACGATGAACCGGGCCTCCGGCCCGATCGTGCTGTCCCGACCCGCGACGAGCACGGCGACTCTGCAGGTTCCCGGACAACCGGCACGACGACTGGCCTTGCCGAGACGATCGCTCCGGGATTGCATCGCCGAAGAACTCCGCCGGCTCGACGCCGATGAGGTCTACGCCGAGGTTCTCCGCTACGGCCTTCCGCTGCTGACGAAGCCTGGTGGTAACCCGGCGTCATCAAAAGTCGCCGGGGCGAGCCGATGAGCCGAACGGTCGTCGTGCATCCCACGGCCGATGTGCTCGCTGCCGCGGCGGCGGCGCGCCTGATCACCGCGCTGACCGATATCCAGGCGGACGGTCGTGTGCCCGCTGTCGCGCTTACCGGCGGCGGTGTCGGCATCGCCACCCTGGCCGCCGTCGCCGCATCGCCGGCGCAGGCGTCCGTGGATTGGCGCCGCGTCGACATCTATTGGGGCGATGAACGTTTCGTCCCCGTCGATGACGATGATCGTAATGAGAAGCAGGCTCGGAAGGCCCTGCTCGATGGGCTCGATGTCGACCTGGCGCGGGTGCATCCGATGCCACCGGCCGACGGCCGCTTCGGCGCCGATGTCGATGCCGCCGCCGCGGCGTACGCGGGCGAGCTCGCCCAGCGCGATGCGCCGCTGGACGTCGTGCTGCTCGGGATGGGCCCGGAGGGGCATGTGGCCTCGGTATTCCCGGACTCCGACGCGGCACGCAGTCGGGCGACCGTGGTCGCGGTCCGCAACTGCCCCAAACCGCCGCCGACGCGTATCTCGCTAACGCTGCCGGCCATCCGCTCCGCCGCGGACGTGTGGCTGCTCGTCGCGGGCAACGCGAAGGCAGACGCCGTCGCCGCGGCCCTGGGCGGCGCGGAGGAGATCGACGTCCCCGCGGCCGGGGCAGTCGGGCGGGAGCGCACCCTGTGGCTCATCGACCGCACCGCCGCGACTCGGCTCGGCGTCGCGCCGACAGCGCTGTAGGTGTCGTCACACACGCCACGGCCCTACGGTGACACCACCCGCGATATGTTGCGTAGAGACCGCTTCGGCCGTTTCCATCACCGCGTTCAACCCGCAGTGTCCAACCCGAAAGAGGAAGAACGGACATGTCAGCAGTGAAAGCTCCCGTCACCGTGACCGTCACCGGCGCCGCCGGACACATCGGCTACGCCTTGCTCTTCCGCATCGCCTCGGGCGCGATGCTCGGCGCGGACACACCCGTCCGGCTGCGCCTGTTGGAGATCACCCCGGCGCTCAAGGCCGCCGAGGGCACCGCCATGGAACTCGACGACTGCGCCTTCCCGCTGCTGGCCGGAATCGACATCACCGATGACGCCACGAAGGCGTTCGACGGCACGAACGTCGCCCTGCTGGTAGGTGCCCGTCCGCGCACGGCGGGCATGGAACGCGGCGATCTGCTGCAGGCGAACGGCGGCATCTTCAAGCCACAGGGCGAGGCCATCAACGCCGGCGCCGCTGCCGATATCAAGGTCCTGGTCGTGGGCAACCCCGCGAATACGAACGCACTGATCGCCGCGCACTACGCGCCCGATGTGCCGAAGTCGCGGTTCACGGCCATGACGCGCCTCGACCACAACCGCGCGAAGTCCCAGGTGGCGGCGAAGCTCGGCGTCACCGTTGCCGACGTGACGAAGATGACGATCTGGGGCAACCACTCCGCGACCCAGTACCCCGACCTGTTCCATGCCGAGGTGGGCGGCAAGCCCGTCGCGGATCAGGTGGAGCGCGACTGGCTGGAGTCCACCTTCATCCCGACCGTGGCGAAGCGCGGTGCGGCGATCATCGAAGCCCGCGGCGCCTCCTCGGCGGCATCGGCCGCCAACGCCGCGATCGACCACGTGCACTCCTGGGTGCACGGCACGCCTGCCGGGGACTGGGTGAGCGCCGGCGTGGTGTCCGACGGCTCCTACGGCGTCGCGGAAGGCCTGATCTCCTCGTTCCCGGTGACGTCGGACGGCACCGATTGGTCTGTCGTCCAGGGCCTCGAGATCGACGAGTTTTCCCGCGGCAAGATCGACGCCTCGGTCGCGGAACTGGCCTCCGAGCGCGACGCGGTCAAGGAACTCGGCCTCATCTGAGCGAGCCCCACCTGAGTGAGTCTCGCCGACCGGTGCGAAGTACCAGACAAATCGGTCGCATATCGCGACATTTCGCACCGGTCGGCGTGGAGCGCGTCGGCGCGGCCCTTCAGCCGGCTGGCTGCCGGTAGACGGGTGTTCCGCCCGCGGTGACCCTGATGTGGTTGCGGGACGTGACCGGGGCGTCGGGGCCTCGGGACCAGACGCCGTAGAACTCGCCGGTGATGATGTTGCGGGTCACGACGGTGTCGACGGTTCGCTGGCCGAGGTCTTGCGGGTTGAGGCGGGAGTCGACGACCACGCCGGCGGTGTTCGCGGGCACACCCATTGCCCAGTTGTTGCCGGACAGCATATTTCCGGTGACGGCGACGTCCATCGTTGTCGATCCAGGTGCGGCGGCATGCACAATGATCCCGGCCTCGGCCGAGTTCGCCACGATATTGTGGGCGAATTCGATCTCGCTGATCGTGCTATGGACAGCGTTGGTTTGCACCACGATCCCGCCGACGTCCGGCGCACCGTGCGGCCCGAACCCCGTGCCGCGCTGAGGGTTCGTCGTGCCGATCACGACGTTGCCGGTCACCGTGTCGTGTCCCATCTGTTCGCCGGTGTTGAAGGCGGCGATCACGATGGCGCAGCCGGCGTAGTTGGCCCACAGGATGTTGCCCGCCACGACGTCACGATCGGCGGGGACGTTCGCCGTCGGTGTGGTCCCGGTTCCGCCGATGACCTGGCCGGGGTCGAACGGGCCGTCGTCCATCACGCCGATCCCGCCCCGGCCGTTATCGAACACCACGTTGCGTTCGATTCTCGAGTCGGACACGCCGAACAGGCTGATGCCGAACGCCTGCGGCAGGTCGCCGGCCGATGGCGGAGCGCCGATGGGCCCAGACGGTGGGGCGTCGAATCCGTTACCGTGCACGGTCGAGCCGGTGATCGTCAGTTGCGATGTGTCCTGGGCGAGGATGCCGGCATCGCTGGCGCCGGATACCGACACGCCGGCCACCGTCACGTGTGTCGTGCCCGGCCCGATGTAGATGCCGACATCGCATCCTGTGGCGTCGACACGTCTGCGGGCAATGCGCTGGCCGGCGGTCGCCACCACCGCGGCAGTGAACCCCGACGTGCCGGCCGCAGTGCAGCGCGGTGGGCCGGCGGCCGCCGCGCCCGCCCCGACAGTGACCAGTCCGGCGGTGCACGCGAGGACAATAGCCGGCGCGGCTACCGACCTGAAGAGGATTCGGCCGGAGATGGATCGTGACATGCGGATCACTTCCCTGAAGTGTTCGTTGGAGTCTTCGACAGTTCGGTCAGGATGTGCGCAACAGATCGTCCTAGTTTCGGGAACTACCGAATAACCTGATCACTGAGCGTGACCATCAGAAGGCGTCCGCTGTTGGAGGTGCTGTTTCGACAAGAGGACAAGCGCGGTCGTGCGTTGTCGGTTCACGCAGTCCGCGCCGTCATCACCGTCGCGCGGGCGCGCGGCGTAGCGAATGCTGTGTGTTCGATGACGACGTATCCGACGAAGCTGGCGGCGAAGCCGGCCGCGGCGACGTAGCGGATGCCGATCGCGAACCCGATTCCCTCGGTGATGACGCCGGCCGCAAGCACGACCGCCACCCACCTCGGGACACCGATCTTCAGCGCCGCAAACGCCAGCAGGATGACCCCTAGGTCGGCGAGCTCGGAGAGCGGCTTGACGACGAATGCCCCGCCGGAATCCACATGCTCAAGCAACGCGGTTGCCTGCGCGGCGGTCAGGCCACTGGTCATCAGAGCGCCGGCCATTTGGAAGGTGCCGTCCATGACGACCGCGATCATGCCGAGGACGCCGAGGACGCCGCCGGTCAATGCGAGCCGAGGCGACCGGTCGTGTGTGAGCCAAGCGAGCCACACGACCCCGGCGATCAGCAGCACGGCGGCGACCACATTCAGCGTCAGGCCCAGTTGGGTCAGTCGCGATTGCGACAAGAATGCCGCCGCTTGGTCAGCGGCGTTGCCTGAGACGGTGCGTTCGATCAGCACGGATGTGACGCCGAACAGAGGTGCCAGGACCAGGCACGTCGCACCGGTGCGAGATGGTATGGACATCGTTCTGCCTCCCTTGCGTGGGCTCGCCGGTCCGGCACCGCGGAGGTGACGGCTCAAGGCCTAACGAGATCGGCGAACCAGATGATGGCAAGGGTGCGCGCGACGCGGCATGGACACTATGGGGCGTTCGACGTAACTTTTCTGGGAAACCGAGTTCACGCGGGTGCTGTGCGCATGCCCTTCTATGGCGCGCCTGACCCGCGATGACGACGGCCGTCGACCGGAGACCGGATGAACACAGCGCACACGCGATGGATTCGTGCGGGGGCCGACCGCCGCACACCGTTCGTGGGCCGCGAGCCGGAGCTCGGCCGGCTACGCACGGCTATCGCTACCGCTGCCGGTGGTGACCCCACCGCGGTGGTGATTCTCGGTGTACCCGGCGTCGGCAAGACCCGACTCGCCTGCGAAGGCCTTGCGATGGCTGCCGCGGCCGGTTTCGCCAGGTTCGCCGGCCGCTGCGATACCGTCAACCGCGACGGGGCGTTCACCCCATTGGTGCAAGCATTCGGCCCAGCCCTGCGGGCGATAGCGGAGCCGAAGCGATCCGCGCTCACACACGATTTGCCGCAACTTGCGCTATTGATAGGTGGCCTTGGGATTGATCCCCCGCAACCGTTGGGAGATCCCGCGCTCGAACGCGCCCGGTTGACCGAGGGCTTCACGCGCCTGCTCGTGCGACTCGCCGGCGAGCAGGCGTTGACGCTGCTGATCGACGACGTGCACGCCGCCGACGACGGGACAGTGGCGGTGCTTCAGCGGATCAGCTCCGGTGCGCTGGATCGGCCGGTGCTCTTGCTGTGCACTGCCCGATCGGATGATCTGGAGACGGGCCGCGTCCTCGCCGGCCTTGCGGACACGTCACTGAAGATCGACTATGTGCGGCTCGATCCGCTCCTGCCGGACGAAGCGACCAAGCTGGCCGGCGAGGCCCTCGGGGCGTGCCCGGACGAGCCGCTGGCGGCCCTGATCACCGATCGGTGCTCGGGCCGGCCGCTCTTGATCCACGCTGTCGCTCGTACGCTGACCGAAACCCGGCTGTTACGGGCCTATGACGGACTGCTCGGCCTGCGCCCGGGCGCCGAGATGCCACTGCCACCCGGTGTGCAGGCTCAGCTTCGGGTGCGACTGGCGGCTGCCGACGCCGACGAGCAGCCCTTGCTGCGCATCCTGGCAGTGGCCGGGGACGTCGACGTCGACGTGCTGATACGTGCCGCCGGGATACCCCAGGGCCGCGCGCTGGCCGCCCTGGACCGGCTGTACGAACGCGGAGTGCTCGAGGTAACGCCGCCGGCATTGTGCAGGTTCGCGCATGGACTGCTGCGTGAGACCGCACTCGCGGACATGTCCCCCGCCGCGACCCGCAGCGCGCACACCGCCTTGGTCGGCACGCTCCGGCCCGAGCCCGGAAACCGCATGTCGATCGCCGAACACGTGTTGGCCGCAGGGTCGCTCATTGGTCCTGACGAAGCGATCGGCCATCTGAGGGCAGGGGCTTCGCGCGCGCGACAGCTCGGCCTGATCGCGCCGGCTGCCCGCTACCTCGCCGCTGCCGCCGACATCGCCCGTGCCGGCACAAGCCGCGAGGTGCTGCTCGGTGTGTTCGTCGATCTCGCTACTGCCTGGTAATACCTGGGCGAGGTGCGACGGGCAGCAGCGGCGTGGTCCGAGGTGGCCGCGGCATATGCCGAGTACGGAGACGCGTTGGGCGCTGCCCGGGCGTCTCGTGAGCTGGGGATGCTGGCCTGGAGGGTCGGTGACATCGCCACAGCGAGCGACCGACTCGATTCGGCCGAGCGGATCCTCGACGGGCTTGAGCCGTCCGAGGAGCACGCCCGGCTGCTGCACGCGAGGGTTGTCGCCTCGGTCCGGCTGGGCAACGTCGACGCGGTGCGCATGGCGGCGACCCGGCTGCAGGTGATCGCAGCGACGCTTGGCTCGCCGTCGATCGTGGCCCGAGCGCATTTGGCCGAGGGGGCGCTTCGCTACGCGGAGACCGACTACGCGGCGGCCGCCGAGGCGGACCGCCGCGGCCTGGAAGCAGCGCTGGCGAGCGATGAACCGCTGCTGGTGCTGCGCGCGTACGACCAACTCTCGGTGACCGCTGCCGCACAACTCGACGTCGTTGGACTGCGTGAGCATAGCCAGGCCAGTGCAGACCTGGCCGACAGCCTGGGCAGCCTGAGCCTGGCCGGCTGGCCTCACGGACGCCTCGCTATCGCCGCACTGCTCGGTGGGGACTGGGATGCGGCGTTGCGCGGCATCAGCAAGTTGGCCGGCATTGTCTCGGATACCGGGGAACGGCGGGGACAGGTCTCGGTCTGCGCTTTGCGGGCATGGATCCTGACCAGACATGGCCAGCTGGCCGAGGCACGCGACGTGTTGGACCAAGCGCATCGGCTCGCCGGCGCAGAGCTACCGGCGGATCGCAACATCTTCGTTATCGTCGCTCTCGCAGAGACGATCTGGGCGCTGGCCGCGGACGAACCGGAGCGGGCGCTGGGTCAGCGCGCAGCGCTCGAGGACCTGAGCAGCGGCTGGCTCCCGCTGTTGGCATTGGCCGAGGTCGGACAGGCTGCGATGAGGTGCGGCGACGTCCAGGGTGGGCGCGGAATCGCCCGACGGTTGCGGTCGGTACGTTCCTGCGTGACCGCCGCCCCGGCCGTACTGGCCGACTGGCTCGACGGCCATGCCGACTGCACGGCGGCGTGCCCGGGTGCAGGAGTGCCGAAGCTGCGGGCAGCGGCGAGCGGGTTCGAGCGACTCGGGCTGCCCTTCCACGCCGCACGTGCCGGCCTAGCGGTGGCATATGCAGACAGCGACCGCGCACGTGCGGTCGACCAAGGCCGCACGTCGCTGACGATCTTCGAGCGCCTCGGCGCCGCCCAGCAGGCGGAGCAAACGCGGTCGATGCTGCGCTCCTATGGCGTCACACCGTCGCGGGGCCGAGCCCGTCACCGTACCGGAAGCCGGCTCAGCGCCCGCGAACTCGAGGTGGGCTGTCTGGTCGCGGCAGGCTTGTCCAACGCGGATGTCGCCACCCGTCTTTTCATCAGCCCACGTACCGTGAGCACCCACCTGGAGCGCATCTATAGCAAGCTTGAACTGACCTCGCGTGTCGCGCTGACACGCTACCTCGCAGACTCCGGCCTGCTCGCGCGGGCTGCAGCTACCCGGCCGCATGCACCGCGGTGACGGTCCGGAACACCGGTTGTTGACACGCCGGATACGTCACGCTACGGATACCCGGGCTGGCCGGCCGACGCGACCATGACTCCACGACAGGAAGTGGCGGCCCCGGTGTGCGGCGCAGCCACGTACGAGGCAGGGAGCTTGGCATGACAGGCACCAATGGGACGGCCGCGCATCATGCGGGCATGGTCATCGGCCTGCACGCGTTGAGCGGCGAAAATACCTCCGACGCTGGCGTGAAGGCGGCGACCCTGGGTGTGCTTGCCCGCGCCGGAATTGCCGTGCCGGAAGGTCTGGTGCTTACGGCGGCGGCAGCCCGCGCGACCCTCGCCGACACCTGCCCACGGCCGACGGTCGAGCAGGTGCTGGCCGCGTCTCTGCCGCCCGATGTCGAGGCGGCTCTCGATTCGATCGCCCGGCACTTCGGGGATGCGACGCTCGTGGTCCGCTCGTCGGCCGCCGCGGAGGACCTGCCGGACGCGTCGTACGCCGGTCAGCACGACAGCGTGCTCGGCGTGCGCGGGCGGTCGGCACTTGATCGGGCGGTGCGACGCTGCTGGGCGTCGGTGTACGGCGAGCGGATCCGGGCCTACCGGCCCCATGTCAACCAACCCCAGGCCATCGCCGTGCTCGTGCAACGGCAAATCGACGCGGATGTTGCGGGCGTGGCGTTCTCGGCGAACCCGGTCACCGGGGTGCTCGACGAGGTGCTGGTCTCCGCGGTACCCGGACTTGCCGACACACTGGTCGGCGGCGCCGAGCAGCCCGACGAGTGGGTGGTACGCGGCGGCGAGGCAACGCCCGTGCGGGTGGCCCGACGGGCGTTGACCGCCGGCCAGGCACTGGCCGTCGCAGAACTCGCGTTGCGGATACAACGAGTGCTCGGCGGGCCGGTGGATGTGGAATGGGCCATGGCCGGCGGACGGCTGCTCGCGGTGCAGGCCCGACCGATCACCGCGTTGCCGCACCCGCCCGCGGCCGACTTTCCGCCCGGCATCTGGATCAAAGACGTCGATCACTACCCCGAGCCGCTCACCGCGTTCGGCGCGTCGATCGCGGTGCCGTGGGTCGCCGAGGGGCTCTCGTCGATGCTCGCGTCCTGGGGGGGCCTGCTCGACCGGATGGAGACCTGGTGCGTCGGTGGCGAGGCATACCTACGAGCGGTGCCGCCGAGAGACCGCGACGGCACGCCCCCGCCGTGGTGGGTGCTCGGCTTGCTGGCTCGGATCACGCCCTCGCTGCTCCGAAGGATGCGCGCGGCGCGCCGGATGGTGAACCCCGAGACATTCACCGTGCTCGCTCAGCGGTGGGAGACCGAATGGCGACCGCGACTGCAGACCGCGAGCCAGCAGTTGCACGCCGTCGATGTGCTGGCGCTGGACGATGGCGCACTCGACACACATGTGGGCCTGGTCGTGGAGACCGCCCATGAGGCGATTGGGTATCACTTCCACCTGATTCCGCTCTACACCGTCCCGGTGTACGAGCTGGTCCACGCCTGTACGCGGCTACTGGGATGGAGCGAGTCCGAAGCGCTCGCACTGCTCGCCGGCACGTCCGTCAGTTCCTCCGCACCGGCGCGCTCGCTCGCCGACCTGGCCGGTCGGATCAGTCGCAGCCCGAAGGCGCGGGCCACCGTGGAACTAGGCAGCCCCGGCCTGGCCGCGCGGCTGGCCGATGCCGATCCTGCGCTCGCGACGGCCTACGCCGATTGGCGCTATCGCTACGCCACCCGATCGATCAACAGCGACCCCGGCTCACCCGTATACACCGAACAGCCCTGGCTACTGGACCATCTGCTCCGAGACGCCGTCCACGCACAGACGACCGGTGAACCCGGCCTGGCCGAACGCACCGCAGCGACCCGCGCCCAGGCGGCCCAGCAAGCGCGGACGGCCCTGTCCCATCGGCTGGCACGCGACCGAGAAGACTTCGAGCGAACGCTCACCGCTGCGCGGCGCTACTACCCGCTCCGGGAGGACACCACATTCTGGTTGGCCCAGCTCGGCGGGGCATGCCGACTTGCCCTGCTCGAGGCTGGGCGGCGCCTAGCCGACCGCGGGCAGATTGTCCACGCGGCGGACGCCGCGCAACTCGATCTGGCGACCCTGCGCCGGGCGCTCACCGGACGCCCGTACGAGGACCTCCATGCGCAAGTCACCCGGGCTCGCGCCGAGCGAGCCTGGGTCCACCTTCACCCCGGGCCCGCGCACGTCGGGAGCCCGCCCCCACGAATGCCCGACATCCGCGGTCTGCCCGCGCCCGGCCGGCGACTCAACGCGGCCCTGATGTGGGCTCAACCCAAACAACCAACGCCAGCACTGGACGGCGCCGCGATACTCACGGGGTCTCCGGGATCCCCCGGTGCACACACCGGGCCGGTACGCATCGTCTGCGGCGCCGCCGACTTCGACGCGCTACGGGCAGGCGAAGTACTGGTCGCGCCGACCGCCGATCCCGCCTGGTCAGTGCTGTTCGCCGTCGCCGGGGCGCTTGTCACCGACAGCGGCGGCATCCTCTCGCACGCGGCGATCATCGCTCGCGAACATGCCTTGCCCGCCGTCGTAGGCACCCGCACTGCAACGAGCACGCTGACCGACGGCGAGATCGTCACGGTCGACGGCACCACCGGCCGTGTCTACCGGGACACGGACGGGCCGTCCACGTCGTAGTCAGCGTGCCATCGCCACCGTCGCTGTACTGCGTCGCCGTCGGCCGCGGCTTGCCAGCCCAGCGCAGCGCCGTCGAGAGGCTCGGCCTGATCTAGGCGGGTCTCGCCGACCGGTGCGAAGTACCAGACAAATCGGTCGCATATCGCGACATTTCGCACCGGTCGGCGGAGGATCTAGTCGAGCAGATCCGGGACGCCGGCGGACGAGTCCGCGCCGGAGAGCCCGGCCAGCACGTCATCGAGTTCATCCGGCTTGACCAGCACGTCCCGCGCCTTGGACCCGACCGACGGGCCGACGATGCCGCGGGTCTCCATCAGGTCCATCAGCCGCCCGGCCTTCGCGAAGCCGACCCGCAGCTTGCGCTGCAGCATCGACGTGGACCCGAGCTGCGAGGTCACCACGAGTTCCACCGCCTGCAGCAGCAGGTCCAGGTCGCCACCGATGTCCGGGTCCACCTCGTGCCCCGGCTCCGCCTTCGGCACCGTCACGCCCTCGGCGTACTCCGGCTCCGCCTGCTTCTTCGTGAACGCGACCACCGCGTGGATCTCGTCATCGGAGACGTAGGCCCCCTGGATGCGAACCGGCTTGGACGCCCCCATCGGCAGGTACAGCCCGTCCCCCATGCCGATCAGCTTCTCCGCGCCCGGCTGGTCGAGGATCACCCGGGAGTCCGTGAGCGACGACGTCGAGAACGCCAACCGCGACGGCACATTCGTTTTGATCAGCCCCGTCACCACGTCCACCGAGGGTCGCTGCGTCGCGAGCACGAGATGGATGCCAGCCGCCCGGGCCTTCTGGGTGATGCGGACGATCGCGTCCTCCACGTCGCGCGGCGCCGTCATCATCAGGTCCGCGAGCTCGTCGATGATGCACAGGATGTACGGGTACGGCCGGATCACCCGCTCGGAGCCGGGCAGCGGCATGATCTTCCCGGCGCGCAGCTTCCGGTTGAAGTCGTCGATGTGGCGCACCTCGAACGCGCGCATGTCCTGGTAGCGCTGCTCCATCTCCTCGACGAGCCACGCCAGCGCCGCCGCCGCCTTCTTCGGCGCCGTGATGATCGGCGTGATCAGGTGCGGAATGCCCTCGTACGGCGTCAGTTCCACCATCTTCGGGTCGATCAGGATCATCCGCAGCTCGGACGGCGCCGTGCGAGCCAGCAGCGACACCAACATCGAGTTCACGAAGCTGGATTTGCCGGACCCGGTCGCGCCGGCCACCAGCAGGTGCGGGGCCTTCGCCAGGTTCGCGGTGACGAACTCGCCCTCCACGTCCTTGCCGAGTCCGATCATCAGCGGATGCTGATCGCGGCGGGTGTCCGGGTGCGCGAGAACGTCGGCCAGGCGCACCATCTCGCGATCCGCGTTGGGTACCTCGATGCCGACGGCCGACTTCCCCGGGATCGGCGTGAGCAGCCGCACATTGTCCGTGGCCGCCGCGTAGGCGAAGTTCCGCGCCAGCGCGGTGATCTTCTCGACCTTCACCCCCGGCCCGAGTTCGAGTTCGTACCGCGTAACGGTCGGCCCGCGCATGAACCCCGTCACCGCCGCGTCGACCGTGAACTGATCGAGCACCTCGGCGATGCGGCCGATCATCTCCTCGTTCGCCACCGACCGCTTCTTCGCGGGCGCGCCCGTCTTCAGCAGCGTCAACGGCGGCAACTGGTAGCTGCCGTCCACGGCCGGGTCGAGCGTCAGTTGGGTCGGCTCCGAGACACGCGGTCCGTCCGCGACGGTGGCCGGCCCGGTGACGCGCGGCCCGCTCGGCCCGAGCATCGGTTTCGGGTATGACGCTGTTCCGCCCGGTGCGGTGCCTGCGATATCCCCGGCACCGACCTCCCCGGAGTCGACGGCGTCGGCCGCCATGGACTGGCGGCGCCGGGACGGCCTGCGCAGCCGCGCGGTCGCCAGATCGGCATCCTCTGCCAACGCCACGTGGTTTCCCGCGCGGTAGTCGAGCCGATCGCCGTCCGCGCCGTCCGCGGCCGCATCCGGCGCACCGGCCATGAGCCGCCAGCCCTTGCGAGCCAGCGGCGGAATGTCGCGCAGCCGGGTGCCGGTGATGAGCAACAGTCCGAAAATCCCCAGCAGAACGAGCAGCAGCACCGCCGGGAGCAGCGTGAGCCCCCACAGCAGCGGCTGCCCGATAGCGAAGCCGATCACGCCGCCAGCGGTCTTCCAGGACGCTAGCGATGTCTGAGCCGCAGCGGGCTCACCTGCCAGCACAGACAGGTGGAAGACGCCCGTCACTGCGAGCGTGGCGGCGATCCACCCGGCGACTCGCCGGACCCGGTGCGGCTGGTCTGCGGCGGTCCGCATGAGTACGACTGCGCCGACGAGGAGCAGCACGGGCAGCACGGCGCCAGGCTTGCCGAAGCAGACGCGGACCGCGTCGTCGACGATCCGCCCGACCGGGCCGGCGGCGTGGAACCACGAGCCGATGGCGCAGACCGCCGCCAGCGCGATCAGTCCGAGCGCGAGCCCGTCCCGCCGATGTTCGATCTCGATGTCCTTCCGCACTCCGGCACCGCGTCCCGCCAACCTCGCCGCACCGCCTACACCTCGCGACGCGAGGCGCCATACGCCTGAAACGCCCCGGCCCACTCCGCGACCCAGGCCGAGCACGGCCTTCGCCGCGACCCCGTGGCCCGCCTGCTTCCGCGCGCGGGGTCGGCGCGCCGGCGCGCGCCGCGAGCCGGGACGCCCGGACCGTGTCGCCGCCCGGGTGCTCGCGGAGGTCCGGCGCGCGGCGCTCGTGTTCGCGCCGGCCGTTCGGGAGCGCGCCGGTGTGCTGCGCGTCCCGGCACGCGGGCGCGCCGCCGTCGAGGTCTTCCCGGCCATGGCGCCCAGCTTATTCCCTCTGGTCCCATCTGCCCCAGGTGCCACACCGCGCGCTCGGCAGTCGCCGCTGCGCCGCGAGGAGTAACGGGGTGGGACTGCCCTGCGCTACGGGTAAGGGTGCACGGCGATGACGGCGGCGACCGGGAGCGGCCCGTAGACGTGCGGGAACAGCTCAGCCCCGCTGCTACCGGGCGCGCTTCCGGGCATCGCCATCTCGTCGACCACCGGGACGTCGAGCAGTGACGGATCGATCGACAGCAGCACCACCGGTTCCGTCACATCGGCATAGAAGGCGTTGAAGACGCCCCCGACCTGGCCGGGGTGCGAGCAGTGGATGAAGCCCTCGTCTGCCAGGGTCCGGCCGCGCGTCGAGATCCGGTACTCGCCCCGCGCCTGCGCGGACTCCCAGTCGCTCTGCAGGGCGATGTGGTAGATCGGCTCGGCCTCGAACGGCGGACCCGCCGTCATACCCGTCATATCCGTCACGTCTGCGGACCCGGCGATAACAGTTACACCGCAAGCACTGTCGGGACGATCATGGGGCGGCGCCGGTAGGTGTTCGACGCCCAGCGGCCGACGACCCGACGCACCGCCTGCGCCACCCGATGCGTGTCGGTGATGCCGTCGGCCTCGCTGGACGCGAGTTCGGCCTCGACCAGGGGTATCACGCCGTCCAGGGCGGCCGGGTCGTCCGAGAAGCCGCGGCCGGAGATCGTCGGCGCCGCGACCGCCCGGCCGGTGGATGCGTCGATCACCACGGTGATCGCGATGAATCCGTCCTCGCCGAGCACCAGCCGGTCGGACAGGGTGGTCTCCCCCACGTCGCCCACGGCATTGCCGTCGACGTAGACCATGCCCACGTCCACGTGTCCGACGATGCGGGCACGCCGGTCGTGTAGGTCGACCACCGTCCCGTTGGGCGCCAGCACCACCCGGTCCGCGGGCACGCCGGTGGCCTGGGCCAGCTTGGCCTGGGCGCGCAGGTGCCGCCATTCGCCGTGCAGCGGCAGCACGTTGCGCGGCTGCACGGCGTTGTACATGAAGAGCAACTCACCGGCCGAGGCGTGGCCGGACACGTGCACTTTCGCGACGCCCTGGTGGATGACGGTGACGCCGAGCGCGGCGAGCTCGTTGATCACGGTGAAGACGCTGGTCTCGTTGCCCGGGATCATCGACGACGCGAGGATCACCGTATCGCCCTCGGACAGCGCGACCTGCCGATGATCGCCGCGCGACATGCGGGACAGCGCCGAGAGCGGCTCCCCCTGCGACCCGGTGGAGATCAGCATCACCTGGTGATCCGGCAGGTCCAGCACCTGCTCGAGCGCCAGCACCAGCCCGTCCGGCACCATCAGCAGCCCGAGCTCGTGCGCGATCTGCATGTTCCGGACCATCGAGCGCCCGACGAACGCGACCTTCCGCCCATGACGCTGTGCCGAGTCGAGCATCTGCTGGACGCGATGCACGTGGGAGGCGAACGACGCAACAATGACCCGTTGGCGGGCCGAGCGGATGTAGGTGTCGAGCACCGGCCCGATCTCGCTCTCGGAGGCGACGAACCCCGGCACCTCGGCGTTCGTGGAGTCGACGCAGAACAGATCGACCCCTTCGCGGCCGAGCCGGGCGAAGCCGCCGAGGTCGGTGATCCGGCCGTCCAGCGGCAGTTGGTCGAGCTTGATATCGCCGGTGTGCAGCACCGTCCCGGCCGCGGTGGTGATCGCGACGGCCACCGCGTCCGGGATCGAGTGGTTCGCGGCGAAGAACTCGAGCTGAAAGCCGCCGACGGTGTGCCGCTGCCCCTCGGCGATCTCGCGGAGCACCGGCTTAATCTTGTGCTCGCGGCACTTGGCCTCGATCAGGGCCAGTGAGAAGCGCGCGCCGTACACGGGGATGTCCTGGCGCAGCCGCAGCAGGAACGGCACGGCGCCGATGTGGTCCTCGTGGCCGTGGGTGATGACGAGCGCGTCGATGTCGTCGATGCGGTCCTCGACGAGCCGGAGGTCGGGCAGGATCAGGTCGACGCCGGGCTGCGCGTCCTCGGGGAAGAGCACGCCGCAATCGACGATCAGGAGCCGGCCGCGGAACTCGTAGACCGTCATATTGCGGCCGATCTCACCGATCCCGCCGAGCGCGACCATGCGCAGGGTGCCGTCCGCCAACGCCGGGGGCAGGCCGCCTCGGGCGAGATCCCGGCCGCGCCCGGCGGTGGCCAGGCTTCGATCGGCGGCGGTCATCGGGCCGCGCCGGCGGTGGTCGTGCTGCTTCTCATATCCTTGTTGTTCGCCATGTCCTCGTTGTTTGCTGTGCTGCTTGCTGTGTCTGCGCGCGCCCCGGCGGTGGCCAGGATCTCCGCGAGCGGGGTGAGTTCCGCGAGGTCCGACTCGATGCGTGCGGTCTGTTCCGCGGTCGCCGGGATCTGCGGCAATCGCGGCTGGCCGACCGGGAATCCGGCCAGCGCCAGCGCGGCCTTGGCGAAGACCAGGCCGGCGCCGCCGCCGGTGCGCGACATGGCCCGATGCGCCGGCATGAGGGCCAGGTGGATGGCGCGGGCGGTGATGTAGTCCCCGGCAAGCGCCGCGTCGACCATGGCCCGCAGGTACGGGCCGACCACGTGCGAGATGATGCTCACCACCCCGACGCCGCCGACCGACATCCATGGCAGGGTCAGCGGATCGTCACCGGAGTAGTACGCGAGATCCGTCGCCGCGAGCACGCGGGAACCGGCGTATAGATCGCCCTTCGCGTCTTTGACGGCCGTGATCCGCGGGTGGTGCGCCAGTTCGATGAGGGTGTTCGGTTCGATCTGCACGACCGCGCGCGGCGGGATGTCGTACAACATGACGGGCAGTGAGCTCGCGTCCGCCACGGCCCGGAAGTGCGCGAGCAGGCCGGCCTGCTGAGGGCGCGAATAGTAGGGGCTGACGATGAGCGCGCCGTGTGCGCCGGCGGCCTCGGCCTGGCGGGCCAGGTGGATCGAGTGCGCCGTGTCGTAGGTCCCGACGCCGGTGATCACCGTGGCGCGGTCGCCCACGGCCTGCACCGCCTGGCGCACGATCGCGGCCTTCTCCGCGTCGGTGGTGGTGGGCGACTCGCCGGTGGTGCCGTTGACCAGGATGCCGTCGCTGCCCTGATCGACCAGACGCTCGGCCAGTGCCCCGACCTTCTCGACGTCCAGTTGCCCATTCGAGTCGAACGGTGTCACCATCGCGGTCAGCACGGTGCCGAAGGGGCGGCCCGGACGACCCGCCGGACCAGCAACGAGTTCCGTCATCTCGATCCGCCCAGCCTTCCGTCGGTGCGCCCTCGCTATGCCCGAGGGAAACCATGTGTCACCCAACGCTACCGGTGCCGGGGCATGCCGGATTCCATGGCATCGCACCAGGTTGCGTGACGCCACGAATGGCGTCATAATGGCGTCATGGACTTGACACCATACCTTCAGCGCCTGCGTGACGACCTCCTCGCAGCGGCGTCACTCGGGGACGAGCAGACCCGACGGGCAGCGGCCCTGCTCTCGACAGCACTGGAGCCGGCCGCGCGGCTGGCCATGATGTCCGCACTGGCCGACCTCGCGGCCGAGGTGACGGGCGCGCTCCAGGACACCACCGTGGACATCCGGCTGGACGGAGCCCAATTGCGGGTGTCTGTCGACCATCACGACGCACCGGACGCCGCCGCCGACTGGGCCGCGCACAGCACCTCCGCCGGGCATGACGAGGACGCAGGCGAGGACGAGACCGACCTAGGCGGCGAGGATCTGGGCCGCGCGGTTCGCGATGCGAGTGAGGAACTGTCCCGCACCACCCTTCGGCTGGTGCAGAACCTCAAGGCCCAGGCCGAACGCGCGGCGAACGCACAGGGCGTCTCGCTCAATACGTACATCCAGCGGGCCGTATCCGACGCGGTTCGCTCGGCCGGCGGTCGCCGCGGTCGCGGACCGCACACCGTTTCCGGATTCGTCCAGGGCTGAGCGCCGTCATGCACACGTTCGAAACCCCCGGCCCGCTGACGATCGAGATCCACAACCACGCCGGTGAGATCCGTCTGGAGCTGACCGACACCACGACGACCACGGTCGAGTTTTCCGTGGCCGGTGACCCGCCCGTGCCGTGGCTGCAGGAACTCTGGGGCACCTTCGGCGGACCCGGGCGGGCTCCGTTCGATGCGCCGTCGATCGACCGGGCGATCGCCGATTTCAGCCCGGCAGCCGACGGCGGCGGAAGCGGCGGCAGACTGTTCATTGACACCCGCCCGGCGGTGGCCGGCTGGCGCAGGCGGATCGATGTTCGCGTCACCGCACCACGCTTGTCCGAGGCGCGGCTGCACGGGCAGGCGACCGATGTCCGCATCGCCGGCCCCGTCGGTCCGCTCACGGTGCACACCGCGTCGGGCGACGTGACCGCCGACGAATGCTCGGCCGACGCCCGGTTGACCATGGCCTCCGGTGACGTCGTTCTGGGGTCGGTCGCTGGAAATGCGTCGCTGCGCTCGGTATCCGGCGATGTGCGGATCGGCACGGTCGCCGGGCGCGCCGAGGTGCAGAGCACGTCCGGTGACGTGCGCATCGGGTCGGTCGGCGGCGATGCCACCGTGCGGACGGTTTCGGGCGACGTCACGATCGCCGAGGCACGCAGCGGAGCGGTACGCATCGCCACCGTGTCCGGCGGCGTCGACATCGGATTGCGGAACGGCGCCCTGGCGTCCGTGGGGCTGAGCAGCATGAGCGGCCGCGTCCACAGCGATCTGGCGGTCGAAACGAACCGGCCGGCCGCGCCGGCCTCGAACGAACCCGGCGCCGCGCAGCGACGCACCGATGTCGATATCCGGGTGAAGACGGTGTCCGGCGACATCCGGATACGGCGCGCCAACCACTCGGGTGGCGCGCCGGCCGCCCCGCCCGCGCCCTAGCGCGGTCTACGCGGCCGGTCGCCCGATGCGGACCTTCCATACCTCGGGGCCCTGTTCCAGGTAATCCCAGGTGTACGCGCCGGTGTGCTCGGCCTCGAACTGGTAGTAGAGCGGCTTCGGGTCATGGTCGTTGATGAGGATGAACCCCTGGCCCGGGACCAGCGCCCCATAGTTCTCGAAGATCATGGCGTGCCGGCGGGCGGGAGGCTCCTCCCGGACGTCCAGCGGGTAATCGGCTGCGTCGGTGCTCACTCGTGTTCCTTTCTGCGGAGGATCAATCGCCGGTTGCCGACTCGCGGCCCTGCGGGAGTTTCGCCAGGTAATGCATCGTGCCGTTGATCCGCTCGGCCTGGCGAGGCCAGTCCTTCAGCACCCACCACGCCTTCGCGGCGACGCGTGACGCCTGGTCGGGCTCCCCTGCCGCGCCGAGCGCGCGCACGGCCTTGACCAGCAGGTCGGTGAGGCCGGCGATCGTCACGTCCGGCGCCTGCGCTGCCGCGTGCGCGTGATCGGCGGTCCCGCCTTCGGGTGAATCGGTTTCTGTCATGGGCCGAGTGGACGTTACCGCATCCAGCCCAACTCGATCTTGGCCTGGTCGCTCATCAGCTCCGGGCCCCAGGGCGGATCCCAGACGATGTCGACCTTGATGGTGGCATCCCCCGGCAGACCCCAGAGGGCGCGGTGGATGCTGTCCTCGATGTATCCGGCCAGCGGGCACCCGGGCGTGGTGAGCGTCATGGTGATCAGGATCTCGCCGTCCACCACACGGATCCCGAAGACCAGCCCGAGATCGACGATGTTGACACCGATCTCGGGGTCGATCACCTGGTACAGAAGGTCCGCGACCGTTGCCCGAGTGACCTGACCCCCCAGCAGTCCGAGGGCGTCACCCGCCGTGGCGGTCGACTCTTCGACCGGGGAGGCAGGCTCCTCGATCGTCGGCGTGATGATCGTGCGCATGTCTCCAGGGTGCTGGCCGGACGAATATTGCACAAGTGCCTGTGACTTATTCATCCCCCGCGCGGGCCTACCGGGGCCGCCCGGTGCCATCCAGCCGCCCGATCGAACGCCCGCATCCGGGCCGCTCGCCGCCGGGCCGCCACGGGCAGGCATGATGAGTCGTTGAATCTGCCCGGGATCGAGTCGACGTCAAGGGGGTGCCGCCATGGGCCCGCACGAACGGTGGACCGCACTCCTCGATATCCTCGGCCGGGACGGCCGCCTCGACGTGGGCAGTGCCGCGACGGAACTCCATGTCTCCGCGGCGACGATCCGCCGCGACCTCGATCACCTGTCCGAGCAGCAACTGCTCACCCGCACCAGGGGCGGCGCGGCGCCCGCGAGCGTCGCCTACGACCTTCCGCTGCGCCACAAGTCGAGCCGGTTCGCCGAGCAGAAGAGCCGGATCGGCGCGGCGGCCGCCGCCCTCATCCCCGCCGGATCCGTGGTGGGGATCAATGGCGGGACCACGACGTCGCAGGTGGCGCGCGCGCTGGTGACGCAGCCCGTTCTCGCCCCGGCGCCTGGTTCCGGCGGTGGTGCCGAGGCCGTCATGGACGAGGGGATCGTCTACACGATCGTGACGAACGCGCTGAACATCGCGAACGATATGGCGGTGCGGCGCACGGTGAAGCTGGTGGTGACGGGTGGGGTCGCGCGGCCGAGCTCTTACGAGCTGGTCGGGCCGCTGGCGGAGCCGACGTTGGTGCGCGTCCACCTCGACTACGCGGTGCTCGGAGTGGACGGGTTCGATATGAAGGTGGGGGCGACCGCGGACCATGAGGGCGAGGCCGCGGTGACGGCGCAGATGGTCGCCCGTGCCGCACGCGTGATCCTGGTGGCCGACTCGAGCAAGCTGGGCCGCGCATCGTTCGCCCGGGTGTGCACCGCGGATGCCGTCGCGGTCCTCGTCACCGACACGGACGCGGATGACGCCTTCCTCGCGGAGGCGCGCGCGGCCGGGATCGAGGTCGTGGTCGCCTGAGCACGTCCCGGTTCGGGACCCGCAGGGCACCGCGACAGAAACACGAAGGGTGAGGTCCATGGCGCGAGCGCGCGTGCGGCCGGCGCTGCCGGACGACACCATGCTGTTGGCCACGTTGCAGCGCACCTGGTGGCAGGACGCCTATGCCCACCTGCTGCCGCCGAGCGTGCTCGCGGTGGAACTCGACCAACTCGCCGATGCCTGGGCGGCGCAGCTCGTCGGGGCCCGGGCCCTGATCGCCGAGGAGAGCACACATCCCGTCGGGTTCGCCCTCGTCGACCCGCACATTCGGGACGACGGCCTCGGCCGCATCGAGGTGCTCGGCGTCGTTCCACGGTGGGCGCGGCGCGGCCACGGCGGCCGGCTGCTCGCCGAGTGCGCCCGCGTCTTGCATGACGCCGGTGCACACGCCGGGGTGTGGTGGGCCGTGGAATCGGACGAGTCGATCGCCGCGTTCCTCGCGGGCGTGGGCTGGCAGCCGTCCGGCCGGCGGCGGGTGCTCGACACGGGCGAGGGGCATCTGACGGAGATCCAATACTCCGGCACGCTGCACCTGCATTTGGAAGACCTACCGGTGGAGGACCTGCACCCAGGCGATCCGCACCTCGATGATACCGAGTAACGAACCGCGTGATACCTGTCGGCGCGCGCCGACCGGCACCTCCAGCGCCCGTCGGCGCTCGTCAGACGTCGAGCAGGGATTCCAGGCCGACGGTGAGACCCGGCCGCTGGCCGACCGCGCGGATCGCCGCGCGCACCCCCGGCATGAACGATGCCCTGGTCAGCGAATCGTGCCGAATGGTCAGCGTCTCCCCTTCGGAGCCGAACAGCAATTCCAAGTGGGCGACCAGACCGGGCAGGCGGACGGCGTGCACGTGGATCCCGTCCACGGTCGCACCTCGAGCACCGCCCGCGTCACGTGTCGTAGCGTCGGGCACCGGGCCGAGACCGTCCTCGGCGCGAGCTTGCGCCATGGAGCGGGCGGCGCTGATCGCCGTGCCCGATGGCGCGTCCACCTTTCCCGCATGATGCAGTTCGACGATCTCCGCCGATTCGAAGAACCGCGCCGCCATGCTGCCCAGCCGCATGGCGAGTACCGCCCCGATCGCGAAGTTCGGCACCACCATGACGCCGATCCGCGGATCGTCGCCGAGCCAGCCCCGGACCGTCTCCAGGCGATCCGCCGTGAACCCGGAAGTCCCCACCACACAATGGATCTCGTGCTCGATGGCGAAGGAGATGTGGTCCATGACGGCGTCCGGATGCGTGAAGTCGACCAGAACGCCGACTCCGGCGTCGGTGAGCGCGTCCACCGGATCGTCGCGGTCGAGCGCCGCGACCAGGCTCATGCCCGGTTCCGCCTCGACCATCCGGCACACCTCGACGCCCATGCGGCCGTGCGCTCCGAGAACGCCCACACGATAGCCGGTCTCGTTCACCGTCAGCTCCTCGCTCTTGCTGGCCAGACCGGTCGTCGCGCCAGGGCGCGAAGCGGCCCGGGCAGTTCTCGCGCGCGGGAATACGGTCCGGAGACCGCGACGGTGGCCGGCCGAGTGAGCAGCCGCCGCGCCATCGCAGTCACCTCGTCCCCCGTCACACGGCGTATCGCATCGAGCTCGTCGTCGAGCGGAAGGTAGCGGCTCGCGGTCAGCACCCGGCGGCCCAGCCGGTTCATCCGCGACTCGCTGTCCTCCAACCCGAGCACTGTGCCACCGCACAGCTGCCCCCGTGCGAGGGCGAGCTCGTCGCCTGTGAACCCGTCCGTCGCGACCGCTTCGAGCTCACGTCGGATCAGGTCCGCCACGATGGAGAGGTTCGCCGGTTGGCAGGCGGCGTACATCGACCAGGAGCCGGTATCCGCGTACGCGGACGTCGAGCTGTAGCAGCTGTAGGTAAGGCCGTTCTGCTCGCGGATGCGCTGGAATAGTCGGGAGCTCATGCCGCCGCCGAACGCCGTCGAGAGCACCGCCAACGCGAACCGGTCCGGGTGGTGCCGCGGCAGCGCGGGAACGCCGAGGGTGAGGTGCGCCTGTTCGATGTCCCGCGTGACGACCCGTACCGACGGGCCCGGGTCGGTGAAGCCGGCCCCCGCCCGCACCGCTTGGGGGCCCTGCGCCGGGTCGAGCCGGTCCGCGAAGGCAGCGCGTACCCAGCGCACGACGTCACGATGTGCCACCCCGCCAGCCACGGCGATCACCATTGAACGGGGGTCGTAGCGGCGCCGGTAGTAGCCGTGCACCTGGCGCCGGCTCAGCGCGGCAACGGACTCAGCGGTGCCGCTCACCGGGTCGCCGACGGGGTGACCGGCGAACAATCGCGCAGCGAACGCCTCGGCCAGGCTGTCGTCGGGATCGTCGTCCCGCATGGCGATCTCGTCGAGGATGACGCTGCGTTCCGTCTCGACGTCGGCCGCGGCGATGCGCGCGTTCAGCACGACATCGCACACGACGTCGACGGCGGTGGCCGCGTCATGCGCGAGCACATGCGCGTAGTAGCAGGTGTACTCGTGCGCGGTGAACGCGTTGAGCTCGCCGCCGACGGCGTCGATGCTGCCCGCGATCTGGACCCCGGTGCGAGCCTTCGTCCCCTTGAACAGCAGATGCTCGAGGTAGTGGGACACGCCGGCCAGCGAGCCGGCTTCGTCCACCGAACCCACGCCGACCCACACGCCGATGGAGGCGCTGCGGGACGCGGGCATCGTCTCGGTGACCACCCGCAACCCGCCCGGGAGCACCGACAGTGCGACCGCCGAGTCGCCCGGGCCCCGCTCCAGAATCCTGGAGCGGGGCATAGAAGAAGACGCGGGCGAAGACCCAGCGGACGACACGTGTGGTGCGGTGGATGCGCGGATCAGGCGTCGGCCTTGTCGTGCGACTGTTCGGCTGCGGCATCGGCGACGGGCACCAGCGAGATCTTGCCCCGACCGTCGATGTCGGCGATCTCCACCTGCAGCTTGTCGCCGACGTTGACGACGTCCTCGACCTTGTTGATCCGCTTGCCGTGACCGAGCTTCGAGATGTGGACGAGCCCGTCACGACCCGGCAGCAGCGAGACGAACGCCCCGAAGGCGGTCGTCTTGACGACCGTGCCGAGGAAGCGCTCGCCGACCTTCGGCAGCTGCGGGTTCGCGATGGCGTTGATACGGTCCACGGCTGCCTGGGCGGCTGCCCCGTCGGACGCGGACACGAACACGGTGCCGTCGTCCTCGATGGCGATCTCGGCGCCGGTCTCCTCGGTGATCGAGTTGATCATCTTGCCCTTCGGCCCGATCACCTCGCCGATCTTGTCGACCGGCACCTTGATCGTGGTGATCCGCGGTGCGTACGGGCTCATCTCGTCCGGCGAGTCGATGGCCTCGGCCATCACGCCGAGGATCGTCAACCGGGCGTCCTTCGCCTGGTTCAGCGCGGCCGCGAGGACCTCGGACGGGATCCCGTCCAGCTTCGTGTCGAGCTGCAGCGCGGTGACGAAGTCCTTGGTGCCGGCGACCTTGAAGTCCATGTCGCCGAACGCGTCCTCGGCACCGAGGATGTCGGTCAGCGCCACGTACTGCATTTTGGGTCCCTCGGCCGTGTCCACTGAATCGGACACCAGGCCCATCGCGATACCGGCCACCGGTGCCTTCAACGGCACACCGGCGTTCAGCAGGCTCATCGTCGATGCGCAGACCGAACCCATCGACGTGGAGCCGTTGGAGCCGAGCGCCTCGGAGACCTGTCGGATCGCATACGGGAACTCTTCGCGGCTCGGCAGGACGGGCGCCAGAGCGCGCTCGGCCAGCATGCCGTGGCCGATCTCGCGCCGCTTCGGCGAACCGACACGGCCGGTCTCCCCCGTCGAATACGGCGGGAAGTTGTAGTTGTGCATGTAGCGCTTCTTGGTGATCGGCGACAGCGTGTCGAGCTGCTGCTCCATGCGCAACATGTTGAGCGTGGTGACGCCGAGGATCTGCGTCTCGCCGCGCTCGAACAGCGCCGAGCCGTGCACCCGCGGCACGAAGCCGACCTCGGCGGACAGCGTGCGGATGTCCGCGAGGCCGCGACCGTCGATGCGCACCTTGTCGCGCAGGATGCGCTGCCGGACGACCTTCTTCGTTACGGCCTTGAACGCGCCGGCGATCTCGGACTCCCGGCCGGCGAACCGCTCGCCCAGCGCATCCAGGAGATCCGCCTTGATCCCGTCGGTCGCGCTCTCGCGATCCAGCTTGTCGGCGATCTGCATGGCAGCACCGAGTCGGTCGGCCGCGAGGCCGGCGACAGCGTCATACACGTCGCTCTGATACGGCGGGAACAGCGGGAACTCACCGGTCGGCTTCGATGCCTTGGCGGCGAGCTCGGACTGCGCCTCGCAGAGCGCCCGCAGGAACGGCTTCGCAGCCTCCAGACCGGCGGCCACCACCTCTTCGGTCGGGGCGGTCGCGCCACCGGCCACCAGTTCGACGGTTCGTTCGGTGCCCTCGGCCTCGACCATCATGATGGCGACATCCGAGGAGCCGTCGGCGCCCTCGACGACGCGGCCGGCAACGACCATGTCGAAGACGCTGCGCTGCATCTCCTCGTAGGTGGGGAACGCGACCCACTGGCCCTTGCCCGCCTCGTCGGCGATCAGCGAGATGCGCGTGCCCGCGACCGGTCCCGAGAACGGAAGCCCCGCAATCTGGGTCGACGCGGAGGCGGCGTTGATGGCCAGCACGTCATAGGCGACGTTCGGGTTGACCGCCAGCACGGTGATGACGACCTGGATCTCGTTGCGGAGCCCCTCCACGAAGGACGGGCGCAGCGGGCGGTCGATCAGCCGGCAGGTGAGGATCGCCTCGGTCGAGGGTCGCCCCTCGCGGCGGAAGAACGAGCCGGGGATGCGCCCGACCGAGTACATGCGCTCTTCGACATCGACGGTGAGCGGGAAGAAGTCGAACTGCTCCTTCGGGTGTTTGCCCGCGGAGGTCGCGGACAGGACCATGGTGTCCTCATCGAGGTAGGCGGCGACGGAGCCGGCTGCTTGGCGGGCGAGGTGGCCGGTCTCGAAGCGGATGGTACGAGTGCCGAAACTGCCGTTGTCGATGACGGCGGTCGCGCTCGTGGCGGTGGGGTCGGACATGAATCTCCTTGGGTGAACGGGCCAGAGCCGCTGCCCGAGGTCGCCACGCGAATGCCGGCCATCGATCGAAGCAACCGGGGCGGAATGCTGCTCCGGTGGCCACTACCGAGGACCGGCCGTGATCGCGGGTCGGATCGGGCGGCGCTGTATCTGGCGATACGGTGTCTGGCGGTACTAACTGGTATGGACTTGTGCGTACCCGTAGGTACGTGTGGCGCCCGCGCCAGCGTCCGGGGACGGCGACGCGGTAGACGTCGGGGGAGCCCGTGTCATGGTGCTCCCCCGACGCTCGGCTATCGGCGCAGGCCGAGTCGGTCGATGAGCGAACGGTAGCGTTCGATGTCGACCTGCTGGAGGTGGCGGAGCAGTCGCCGGCGACGGCCGACCAGGGCCATCAGGCCGCGCCTGGTGTGGTGGTCGTGCTTGTGTTCCTTCAGATGCTCCGTCAGGCCGCTGATCCGGCGGCTGAGCAGGGCGACCTGCGCCTCGGGTGAGCCGGTGTCGGTATCGTGCAGACCGTATTCGGCAAGGATGGACTTCTTCTCGTCGGCGGTGAGCGCCACGGGTGTACTCCTCGTACTCTCGGTCCGTGCGCTGCCCGCACCGGACGCATGCCGGGGGGATGACGGTGCCGGCCGCCACGGACTGAGGCCGGACCCAACCGGACATACTACCAGGGGCGGGCCATCGGCCGGGCCGTCCGATGCCCGGTCGGCGAGAGGAAGGCGATGCGGTGATCGAGCATTGGCGAGGGTTGGATCAGATCCCGGCCGGCTGGGGTCGTTGTGTGCTCACGATCGGGGTCTTCGACGGCGTCCATCGGGGACACCAGGCCCTCATCGGGGCGGCGGTCGAGCGGGGTCGTGAGCTCGGGCTCCCGGTCGTCGTGATGACCTTCGATCCGCATCCTGCCTCGGTCGTCCGACAGGGGCACCATCCCGCGCTGTTGTCCACGCTTCGGCGGCGCGCCGAGCTGGTCGGCTCGCTCGGCGCCGATGTGTTCCTCGTGTTGCCGTTCACGCCGGCCGTGGCGGCGATTCCCGCGGAGTCGTTCGTGCACGATGTGATCGTCGAGCGGCTGCACGCCGCTTGTGTCGTGGTCGGCGAGAACTTCCGTTTCGGTCACCAGGCGGCCGGCAGCGTCGCCCTGCTCGAGGAACTGGGACCGCGCTTCGGATTCACCACCTTCGGCGTTCCGCTCGTCGGCGAGGATCAGGTGACCGTCAGCTCGACGTACGTCCGGTCGTGCGTCGCCGCCGGTGATGTCGCGGCGGCTGCCGAGGCGCTCGGCCGGCCCCATCGCATCGACGGGTTCGTGGTCCACGGCGAAGGCCGGGGCGGGTCCCAATTGGGTTACCCCACCGCGAATCTCGACCCGGAGCCGTTGTCCGCGATTCCGGCGGACGGCATCTATGCGGGCTGGTTCCTGCTGGGATCGCGTCGCAGCCCCGCCGCGATCTCGATCGGTTCGAACCCCACCTTTTCGGGCGACGTGCGCACCGTCGAGGCGTTCGTGCTCGACGAGGGCGGCAACTTCTACGGGCGACGGGTCGCTCTGGAGTTCGTGCAGCGGCTTCGCGGCATGGAACGGTTCGATTCGCCCGAGGATTTGATCGCGCAGATCGGGCGGGACGTGCAGCGCACGCGGGAGATACTGGGCACCGAGTGACGTCGTGACGGGCGGGGCCGCGGTCGTCCGGTGGCGCGCGGGCCCCGTGATGAGCGAACCGCGCCCCGGGCCCGATCGCTTCGGCTCCGTCATATCCGGGAGCTGTGTCACCCTCGGGAGCACGTCATCTCGGGCAGCTACGTCACCTCCGGAAGCTGATGTTTCGCGACCAGCGACGCCGCCTCCAGGCGCGATCGCACCCCCAGTTTCGTCAAGACGGCCTGCACGTGCGTCCGCACCGTCATGGTCGAGACGCCGAGTTCGACGGCCATGGCGAAGGTGCCCTTGCCCTCGACGATCATCTCCAGGCACTCCCGTTGCCGCGGCGTCAATGCCGCGACGAGCCGGTGAAACTCGGCCTGCTCGCCCGGGCGCGACGCGACCGTCCGGTCGAAGGAGCCCTCGACCACGATCTCGCCGTCGGTGATCCGGGCCATGGCCTCCAATAGTTCGACCGGGCCGCGAGACTTGTGCACATAGCCTGCGGCACCCGCAGCGAGCGCGGATCGCATCACATCGGACGACGTATCGGCGGTACGGATCACGATCTTGGTCGACGGGGACTGCGTCGCCAAGCGCTCGATGATGCCGACATCATGGCCATCGCGTAAGACGAGGTCGATGATGCACAGTTCGGCATCGTACTTACGGATCCAGTCGCGGACCGCAGCGTGCAGGGGCGGTGCGATCCGCGCGTGGTATCCGTGCCGCTCCAGCAGATCGGCCAGATAGGCAGTGACCAGCACATCGATATCCGCAAGGACGACGGTCCCGGGCTTTTCCATCGCTGCGCCTCTACGATGCCGCATCACAACGTGGAACTTTCCGCGCGCCTGCGCCACCGCGTATCGAGGCTAACGCCTGGTGGCCGCCCCTGCGAGTTGCCGGATGGCCGAGGGGCTCGTCGTCATCTCGAATGGTCGGTCTCGAATGTGTCGGTCTCGAATGATCACAGCCCCCGAAGGAACTCACCTGAGGCCCCGTCGTGTGGGTGGTCGGGCCCTCGTCGCACCGCGGGCGTCGCTGCCGCCGGCCGACGACGGGAGCGCGGCCAGCAGACATCTGCCCACGGCAGCGACGCGAAGCTGACCGGTGACCCCGAGGTGCGCGCCGATGGCACGGACACGTCCGCGGACCGTGTACGGGGACAGCGAAAGCCGGGCGGCGATGCGGGTCACGGTCACGCCGTCGCACAGCAGCCGCAGGATGTCGACGTCAGCACGGCTGAGCGCGGCGAGCCGGGCCTGCGCTTCGCGTCGCTGGACACGACGGGCACGGAGCGTCTCGAGTACGGCGCCCTGCATGTGGCCGCCGATGACGAGGTGTCCGCGATGGGCGCTCACCAGGACCTCGCACAGATCCTCCGTGGGACACTCGGCCGGGACGATTCCCGCGGCCCCCGATTCGAGAATCTGCGCCGCGTACTCCGGGTCTCGCGAGTCACTGACGATCACCACAGGCGTACCGATGCCGCGATAGTGGATCGCCTCGAACAGGTCGGCGAGGTCTTCGACGCCGAGGTCGTCGTCGTACACGACGGCGACGTCGATGCCGCCGCCGAGGCACGTCAAGGTTCCGGTCAAGGTGGACGTGGTGAACGTCCGGCGCGCGACGTGGCGGCGCTCGAGGACGGCGGCCGTCGCGGCTGCGATCAACGGCTCACGATGGCACACCAGTGCCGAAGCGATCGTGGGGGCGATATCCATCGCGATCATCCCCTGCCCTGCCGCGGCCGCATGTCCCCGGCAGCGTACGCGGCCGCCTGCAGACGGCTGTGGACGGCGAGTTTCGACATGAGCCGCTGTGCATGCGTGCGGACCGTGTTCGAGGTGATCCCGAGCCGGACGGCGATCTCCTTGGTGGACAGCCCGCTTTCGATGCCGCGAAGCACATCGTGCTCACGTTCGGTGAGCGCGTCGACGCGACTCGACGGGTCGGCCGCCGAGGCGGCGTCGGAGGGCTGGACCAGCTGCCGAGACAACGCCCACATGCGGCCCGAGGACGGACTGAGCACCACCTCACGAAGGGTCTCCGCCCCCACCTGCGAGGTGATGACGGTGATCGAGATGCTGCCGAAGAGATCGGCGAGATCATCCTCGTCGGAGACGACGCACACCAATCGGGGCCGGTCAACGGGCGGGCGCTGGGCCAGCCGAGCGAAGATCCGACCCGCTGCTGGGACGTCGTCGGGGGTGATCCCGACGATCACCACATCGACCTGCGGGCTGGCGATGACCCGCGCCACGTCGCGTGTGGTGCGACCGACGGCGGCGATCTCGACGTCGCCTGCCCCGTCGAGCAACGCGCCGAGCCCCTCGGCCACGACCGGCCGGCGATCGAAGATGGCCACCCGCAGCACCGGCGTCGGGGCGGGCTGAGAAACGGAGGCGGCTACGGTAGGCGCGCGCAGGTCAATGGGCATGGCAACTGCCCCTGGCTCGATGTGGCGGGTGCTGACCAGGCCGCACCGGCCGCGGCATCTCGCGGCGCCGGCCGATGGAGCCGCACCACAGTCGACACGATCGTGCCGCATCGAGCGCCCACATGCACCCTTTCGGCCCGCCGCCGGCACAGTGTGCCTCCCGAATTTCCCTATTTTGCACGGAAACCCTCCTCAAAATCACCCGAATGGCACTTTGACAGTATGCGAACTTCACGCTTCGCACATACGGCAATGGAAGGAATCCATCTCATACAAATCGATGAGTCGGATGGTCCGCACGAGCGCGCGACGCCACACTGACGCTGGCTCGATGCGTTGCCCGATTCAACGAGGTGTCCGATTCAGCGTGTCGTCCGATTCAGCGAGGTGCCGGGAGCGCCGTCGGGGACTCACCCGAGAGAAAGGAGCACGGAATGTCCGGGATCGTTGCCGTTCGCGGCCGTCGCGCGGCATCCGACGTGCTTGTTCGCCTGAAGGGGCTGGAGTACCGAGGCTACGATTCTGCCGGCCTCGCCGAGCTCGCCGCAGACCGCAGCATTCACGTCGCACGATCGATCGGCCCGATCGACACGCTTATCGATCGGATCGCCCATGAGACCCGGCCCGCGACGGCCGGGCGGTTGGCCATCGGTCACACGCGGTGGGCGACCCATGAAACGGCCGCAGTCCGCAACGTGCACCCGCTGTCGGACTGCGATCACCGCGTGATGGTGGTGCACAACGGCACTCTCGACAACGCTGCCGACCTGCGGCGAGAGCTTGAAGGATCAGGTCATCAGTTCGAGTCTGATGTCGACAGTGAGGTCATCCCGCACCTCATCGAGCAGGGCCTTCTCGGCGGCGAGACAGCCTTCGAGGCTTTCCAGAGCGCTGTGCGACGGCTACGCGGCTCATGGGCCATCGCCGCGCTCATCGCGAAGTCCAACGCGATCTACCTCGCCCGTCAGCGACTGCCACTCATGGTGCGCGGAACAGTCGGACGCTTCGCCGCCGCATCGGACGTGACGGCGACGATCGGTGTCCGCGGACCACTGCGCATCTTCGAGGACGGCACCATAGCCGAGTTGGGGACCCAGTGGCACTGGGCCGGAAGCGCAGCGAAGGGACCGACGCCGGTAGTGCTCACGGATGACGCACGACCTGTGCCATCAGGCCGATACACCACCGATGCCGCGACATGGGACCAGGTATTGGACAGCACGGCCGCGGATATCCACGAACAAGGCGAACTGGTCGAACGCCTCGTCGCCGAGACGATCGAGGAGTTGCCCTCACCTCGGCTTGCCACGCTGCTCGGCCCACGGGCGCCGAATCGCATCGTTCTGCTCGGCTGCGGCACCTCCCACCATGCGGCGCAGGTGGCTGCGCGTGTGGTGCGCATCGTCGCGCGGGTCGATGCCCGCGCCGTGGTGGCCTCGGAGTTCGACACGACGTTGCTGACCCCGTTCGACGTCGTCGTTGCCTTCTCGGCGTCGGGCGAGACGGCCGACCTGCTGGCAGCGCTCGATCAGGTCGACACGCCTGTCCTGGCCATTACGGGCCACCCGCAATCGTCCCTTGCGCGACGCGCGGACGTGGTCATCGATACCGATGTCGGCCGCGAGCGCGGCGCGGCCGCGACGAAGACGTTCACAAGTCAGGTATTGGGCGGGATCCGATTCGCATTGACCGTCGCACACGCGATGGGGTTCGCTTCACGCGCCGCGCGCGCCGCATCGCTGCTCGCGATGGTCCCGCACGAGTTCTCCGCAGCGATCGAACAGCGCGGCCCGATCAGCGACGATGACGCGCGCATCCTCGCAGCGGAACCCGGTTGGGTGTTTCTCGCCACGGGGGCGGGACTGCCCTATGCCGCCGAGGGCGCACTCAAGCTCAACGAACTCGGCTGCCGGTGGGCCGAGACCTTCCCAGTGGCGGAGTTGACCCACGGCCCGCTGGCGCTGGTCGCACAGGGGACGCCGGCGGTGCTGATCGACGACGGCACACCACGCTGCGCGACGGTACGGTCCGAACTGCTCGCGCGCGGCGCCCGAGTGATCACGCTCGGCCCCCCGCGCCCCACCAGCACCGAGGAGTTCGGCCGTCACATGCCGTGGGGACCGATCGAAGTCGTTCCGAGCCTGCAGTACTTGGCTTTGTCGATCGCGGTGGCCCGGCGACAGGGCGCCGAGAGCCACGACCCTATCGCTACGCCCACTGTCGCTACGTCCACCAACTGAACCTGCGGCACTGCGCGGGCACCCACTTTTGGGGGTTACCTGACTCGCACGGCATCACCGATGATTGCCCCAGGGGCAACGAGATGCATGTCAGTATCCATGCTGGAGGTGCCATGAGAGTGCGTATCGGCTACGCGCCCGGTGTCTTCGATCTGTTTCATATAGGGCACCTCAACATCCTGCGAAATGCACGACACAATTGCGATTATCTCATCGCCGGGGTGGTCTCGGATGAGATGTGTGCGCGGGCGAAGGGCACCGTGCCCGTGATTCCACTCGTCGAACGTCTTGAAATCGTCAGCAGCATCAAATACGTCGATCAAGTGGTTGCAGAGACGCTACCGGAAAAGTTGGACACCTGGCGAGAGATCGGATTCACCGTCATCTTCAAGGGTGACGATTGGCGGGGAACGGCCAAGGGCCAGAAGCTTGAGCGGGACTTCGCATCGGTAGGTGTCGAGGTTGCCTATCTTCCCTACACCGTGCATACGTCGAGCACCATCCTCCGACGAGCGCTCCGCATCTTGGACGGCGGCGATCGGCCATCCGTGATGGCGGGTACATCACCGATATCGGCAGACACATGGTGACCACGACCATGGGCGGGAATCCCGCGCTCGCGCCGGCGAGCGTGGGCCTGGGCACTCCACGCGAGCGATTCACTGATCCGGAAGGGGTGTATTCGCGTGCGCCGGCCGTATGACAGCGGCCCGGATCTCACGCGCCGGAAGCCATCGGCCGCGAGGATCACGAGCGGTGACCCCGACCGTGCCGTACCCGATTGGGCTCGACGATTCAGTCGCGACTTGGCGATCACCGATGCGCTTTCCATCTGTTGGGCCGCAGTGGGAGTGCAGGTGGTTCGGATTCCGGGGATCGACTCCCACCCGGCAATTGTTCCGCCTAATATCGCGTCGATCGCATTGACCTTGGGAACGGCCGTGTTGTGGTTCGGGGCGCTCCAATTGACCGGGAGCAGGGACCATCGATTTATCGGATTGGGCGCCATCGAATACAAGCGTGTTGCTAGGGCGACGCTTTCGGTATACGGCAGCCTCGCGCTTTGCTCCTATGCCTTCGATCTCCAAGTGCCGCGACAATACGTCTTGGTAATGATGCCCGTCGGTCTCGTCGCGCTCTTATTGAGTCGGTTCCTGTGGCGCCGGTGGCTTCATCTACGGAGGTCCTCCGGCGAAATGATGACACGCGTGCTCGCCGTCGGCGACCAACGCACCGTCAATGACCTTGTCCGGGACCTTCGGCGTGCGCCGATGTCGGGATACGTCGTGGTGGGTGCCTGCGTACCGGCAGGGACAGAATGCTCGAGCGTCGATATTCCGATAGCAGGCGACCTGGCCCACGTCGTTTCAACCGTCCAGCGCATCGACGTCGATGCCGTGGCCGTGACGGCCAGTGGTGCGTTCGGAGGCGACGACGTTCGCAGGCTCGGCTGGGAGCTGGAGGACACCACCGCGGAACTCATGCTGGCACCGGCGCTGACGAACATCGCCGGCCCGCGAATTCACACTCAGCCGGTCGCGGGCCTGCCCCTGATACACGTTGCGCGCCCTACGTATCACGCCGCAAATCAGTTGCTCAAGCGGAGTCTCGACCTGCTGCTGGCAAGCCTCCTGCTCGTCCTTCTCCTTCCGGTGTTCGTTGTCACGGCCATCGCGATCAAGGTGGGCAGCCCGGGGCCGGTCTTCTTCCGGCAAGTGCGTGCCGGGCTCGGGGGTTCCACATTCCGGATCCTGAAGTTCCGCTCCATGGTTCCCGACGCGGAATTGCGCCTGACCGAGGCGGAGTACCGGGCCCGAGATGCCGGCAACGAAGTCATGTTCAAGGTCAGGAACGATCCGCGGGTCACGGCTGTCGGTCGATTCATCCGTAGGTACAGCATCGACGAGCTCCCGCAACTCCTGAACGTCATCGCCGGATCCATGAGCCTGGTCGGTCCGCGCCCACCCTTGATGAGGGAGATCGAGCTCTACGGCGCAGACGCACGCCGGCGACTGCTCGTGAAACCCGGCATGACGGGCCTCTGGCAGGTGTCCGGCCGGTCCGACCTGACCTGGGACGACACGGTGAGGCTGGACATGTACTACATCGAGAACTGGTCCCTCACCGTTGACCTGGTCATTCTCTGGAAGACGGCGAAGGCAGTCCTGGCGCCGGAAGGTGCGTATTGATGGACGCCATCCGCCCCTTGCGTCTTGGTCCCAGCCCCCGGAGGGCATCATGAACCGTTGCGCACTCATCACCGGAATCACCGGTCAGGACGGCTCTTACCTGGCCGAACTCCTCCTCCAGAAGGGGTATGACGTCCACGGCGTGATTCGGCGATCCTCGACGTTCAACACCCAGCGGCTCGATCACCTCTACCAAGACCCGCACGACGCTGCGGCGCGGCTCTTCCTGCACTATGGGGATCTCGGCGACGGTTCGCGCCTGGTCACTCTTCTCGACAAGGTGCGCCCCGACGAGGTCTACAACCTGGCGGCGCAATCGCATGTCCGGGTCTCGTTCGACGAGCCCGAGCACACCGCTGACACCGTCGCCGTCGGGACCGTCCGGCTCTTGGAGGCGGTGCGCATGGTGGGTATCACGCCGCGCTTCTACCAGGCCTCGACATCGGAGATGTTCGGCTCTACGCCACCACCGCAATGCGAGTTGTCTCCGTTCGCGCCACGCTCTCCCTATGCCGCGTCAAAACTCTTCAGTTACTGGATCACCAAGAATTACCGTGAAGCGTACGGCCTTTTCGCCGTCAACGGGATTCTTTTCAACCATGAGTCACCGCGACGGGGCGAGACTTTCGTGACCCGTAAGATCACCCGGGCTGTCGCACGGATCAAAGCCGGATTGCAGAAGGACCTCTACCTCGGAAATTTGAACTCCGTGCGGGACTGGGGATATGCGCCCGAGTATGTGGAGGGCATGTGGCGGATGCTTCAGGCGGCGGAACCAGCCGATTACGTCCTGGCAACAGGAATAGGGCACACCATCAGCGAATTCCTCGAAGCCGCGTTCGGTCATGCAGGACTCGATTGGCGAGACTATGTTCGATTCGATCAGCGGTATGTCCGGCCGACCGAAGTGGACGCCCTGATCGGAGATGCGACCAAGGCGCGCGTCGACCTCGGCTGGTCCCCCACCGTGCATGCCCTGGAGCTGGCAAAAATCATGGTGGATGCCGATATCGCAGCACTCGAACATGAGGGCACCCAGTGGGTCGATTCGGTCCCGCTCGAAAGTTGGCCCCCGTCGTCCCGGACGCGCGAGTTGGTCGGACAATGAGTCGGGCACTCACGCGCATTCCCCTGCGCAAGCAGCGACATGCACTCCCTACGATGCTCACGCGCCCATCCGTTCGAGCCATCGGCCGGAGCAGGCCATGACCGAGGTGCTCGAAGGGCCACGCCTGGTCGACGCCGTTTGCTTTGAACCGACGCGTCTCGACCGGACGAGCCCGATCTATGTCGCCGGCCATGGCGGACTAGTGGGCTCTGCGATAGTCCGGCGTCTCGACCGCGAGGGTTTCAGCAACATTGTTTGCAGGTCGCACCAACAGCTGGACCTCACCCACCGCGACTCGGTCTTCGCGTTCTTCAAGCGAATCGAGCCCCGCTATGTGATACTGGCGGCTGCGAAGGTGGGTGGAATCGTCGCGAACAACCTGTACCCCACCGAATTTCTGAGCACGAATATCCAAATCCAGACGAACGTCTTGGACGCTGCATTGGCGTGCGGCGTCGAGCGACTGCTGTTTCTCGGTTCGTCATGTATCTACCCGAGGAACGCGCCGCAACCCATCGACGAAGACGAACTCTTGAATGGATACCTCGAGCCGACGAACGATGCCTATGCGATAGCGAAGATCGCCGGAATCATCCATGTCCAATCGGCTCGCCGGCAATACGGCAAGGCATGGATCTGCGCCATGCCGACAAACCTCTATGGCCCGGGTGACAACTTTTCGCTCCGCGGCTCCCACGTACTTCCCGCATTGATCCGTCGATACGACGACGCGGTGCGGCTCGGAAAGACCGTCGTGACCAACTGGGGTACCGGTAATCCACGCCGAGAGTTCCTGCATTCGGACGATCTCGCAGATGCCTGCCTGTACCTGCTGGAGCACTACGACGGTCCACAACACGTCAACATCGGCACCGGCACCGATGTGTCGATCCGGGAACTGGCCGGGTTGATCGCGACGCTGACGGGGTTCGCCGGAGATACCCGGTGGGATGAGTCCCAGCCGGATGGAGTGTCACGAAAGCTACTGAGCGTCCGCAAGCTCAATCGAGCGGGGTGGGCGGCCTCGATCGGCCTCGAACAGGGCCTGCGGTCGACGATCGACTGGTATCGCTATCACCGTGCTGCCGCGCGCGGCGCCGACGATCGACGGTGGGACTCGAGCAGGGCTCGTTAGGCCACGGGGATGGTGCATCGCACCACGGCGCCTCCGCCTTGAGGGCCGTCGATGTGGAGCCGTCCACCGAGGTCGGCGACCGCTCCGGCCAGTAGGTTCAACCCGATGTGCCCGTTCCGGCGGCGCTCGGCGGTGTCTGGCGGGAACCCACAACCGTCGTCCTCGGCGATCAGGTGGACATCGTCGGGGTCTGATGTGATCGTGATCGTGGCGTGGTGCGCCCCGGAATGCGCCGCAGTATTGGTCAAACACTCGCGCACAGCCCGGTACATGACGGTCGCCGCCTGCGGGCTCACCGGTGTTCGCAGGTCCACCGTGACGTCCACGTCGATGCCATGGTCGCGCTTCCATCGCGCGGCGAGGTCCGCTATGGCAGCAGGCAGGCCCTCGGACGACAGATCGGGCGGGGCGACGTCGACGATCAGCGTTCGGAGCGCACGAGTCGATCTCCGAACGGCGTCGTGACTGAGATCGAGCATCTGTCGCGCGACCGAATGGGGCCCTTCTGGCAAGGTGCCCGCAAGGGCTTCCAGCGCGTATCCCGCGCCAGCGAGGTCCTGGACTACGCCGTCATGCAGGTCGCGGGCGATATTTCGGCGTTCCCGGTCGGCGGCGGCGATCTCGTTGGAGAGCAACCGAATCCGCTCCAGATGCGCTTTGCTCACTCTCCGCAAGAGCCACACCGAGACCGGAAGGTTCAACAGGAGCAGGAGCGACACGGCTCCGGTCGACAGGATGATCAGCCTGACGACCAACGCGGACTCCGAGGTGCGCAGCCGCTCGTCAGTGGAATACAGGAGCATCCTGACCGTGGTCCCGTCCGGAAGTTGCACCGGCATGTCGACCTTCACCATCCGGCCCGTCGCCGCGCGTCCGATCTCGGACTCCGCTTGATCCACGGTGATCAGCGTGGCGTGGGGTGCCGCCGGAATCGCCGGCGGGTTCGGCGACAGCGGTTTACCGATCAGGGAATGATCGTCGGCGTAGATCACGCGCGCATCACGCGTCAGAACGCGGGTGGCCACCATCGCGCCGACGCGGCGCCGGACCTGGGCAGCGTCGTCGAGATCCGTGAGTGCCTGCGGATCACCATCCACGAGCGCTTGGATCGACGTGACGAGCACTGTGCTGGCGAGGACTTCGCCACTGCGCACGGCCTCGGCCAACTCCTCGTCGCGGGCGATATGCGTCGCGACGAGGGTCGAAGTGACGACGACGACGGCAAAGGCAACGAGCGCGCCCATCGCCAATGCAACGACGGCCCGACGGACCGTGCGGTCCGGAGGACCAGCATCACGCGGGGATCCCGCTGCCATGGTTGACCAGCCCGTATCGCCGCGCCGTCGCCAACGCCTCCAGCTGCGAACCCACCCCGAGCTTCGCGTATATCGCTTTCACGTGACCCCGGCAGGTGTTGACACTGATATTCAGAATGCGAGCGATCTGCGCAGGGCTGACGCCGTTGTCCAACAACGCGAGAACCTCTGACTCCCGTGAGGTCAACCGGGTGACGACGGCGTCGTCCGGCGTCGTCCCGGACGTGTGTTGTCGCAGTGACGGCGCCGCCAAGAACGATTCCGGCCGAACCGATCGCAGGACGAGGACGAGCTCGCGCAGCGATCCTGACTTCGGGGCGTAGCCGTTGACCCCCGCGCTAGCCGCTCGGGCGACCCAAGCCCAGTCGTCGCACGCTGACACGGCGACAATCAGGACGGCGGGCATCTCGGCTCGAATCCGTCGGGCCACTGCGAGACCATCGTCGGCGCCCAGTCGGATGTCCAAAACGATCAGATCGGGCCGAAGGCGGATCGCCTCTGCCAGGGCGGACTCTGCCGTACTCGCCGTCCCAGCCACGACGAAGCCGGGCTGTCCGCGCAAGGACATGGCGAGGGCGTCCGCGAACGCACGGTGATCGTCCACGATCAGGATCGTCTTTGCGCCACAATGCTCCGTCATGCCTACCTCCGTGCCAACTTCCCAGGACATACCAACTCAGTTCGCGATTTTACGGCGAAACGTCCAATAAGTCGAAATGGACCCTACGAGATAATGAGTGGACGAGGTACGACAATGTGACCGAACCGCGGATCGCTCGAAACCCCCAATACTGGGGGTCCCCAAATTTCGGGGCTTAACAATATGACGAACCCGTGAATGCTGTAAGTATGCAGTCGAGCATGCGCCGCCGCGCCCCGCCCGACCCGATCAGAGTCGTCATCAGCGACGATCACGAACTCGTGCGGATCGCGCTGAGCGCGGTCCTGACTACTGCCGGCATGAGCGTCGTCGAGACCTGCTCCAACGGGGTCGAGACGGTGGCTGCCGTAGCCCGACTACGCCCGGACGTCGTCGTGATGGATCTCTCAATGCCCCTGATGGACGGCATCGAAGCGACCCGGAAGGTCCTCGCCATCGAGCCTGACACCCGGGTGGTGATCCTGACGGCAACGCGGGACGGCCCGAGCATCGACGCGGCGTTCGCCGCCGGGGCCGCGGCGTTGGCGTTCAAGGACGACGGAACCGAGGCGGTGCTCGCGGCGATACGCGGTCCGACGAAGAATCACGACGTGAAAGGCGATGGGAAGCACACATGAAGGGGAACGATTTCGCGCAGCACGGCCCGACCGGAATTCAGATCTGCGTGATCGGCGCGGGTTATGTGGGTCTCACTATCGCCGCGGGCCTCGCCTCTCTTGGCCACACGGTTATATGCACCGATACGTCAGAATCACGAATCCGCCGGCTCCGGCTCGGTCACGTACCCTTTCTCGAGGAGGGGCTGCCGGAGGTCGTCACAGAGATGCAGACAATGGACCGGCTGACATTCTCGCCCGACAATATCTCGGCCGCGGCCGATGCGGACTTCGTCTTTCTCTGCGTCCCCACCCCGCCCAAGGCAGGAGGCGCCGCAGACCTGCGCCACGTCCTTGACGTCGCGGACCAAATCGGCCCGTTCCTCAAGCCAGGAGCGGTGGTCGTCACCAAGTCGACGGTTCCGGTCGGCACCGGGGACCTTGTTGCGGGGCGGTTGGGCCGCACGGACATCGCCGTGGTCGCCAACCCGGAGTTCCTGGCGGAGGGCACGGCATTGCGGGACTTCTTTCGACCGGATCGGATCGTCATCGGTTCGAGGAGCCTCCGAGCGGCGAACGCCGTCGCGAGTCTCTATTCGGGCCTCGAATGCGACGTGATCGTCACCGATATTCGGACGGCCGAGTTGATCAAGTACGCATCCAACGCCTACCTCGCCACGAGACTGAGCTTCATCAATTCACTGGCGGACTTGTGCGAGGCCGCGGGTGCCGATATTCGCGACGTCGCCCGCGGAATGGGCAGTGATCGGCGGATCGGACCGGCGTTCCTGCGACCCGGCCCGGGATGGGGCGGATCCTGCTTCCCCAAGGACACGCGGGCGCTCATACGAATCGCAGCGGATCACGGCGTGGACCTTCCGTTGGTCCGGAGCGCCGTTCGGATCAACAACGACAGGAGATCCGCCATGGTGCGCCGGATCCTGGCGGAATTGCCAGCCGGGCATCCCCAGCCGACGATTGCCATGTGGGGGCTCACCTACAAGGCCGGGACCGACGACTTGCGCGATTCACCGGCGGTGGCAATGGTGCAGGACCTGCTCGCCGCCGGTGTAGCCGTGCAAGTGTTCGATCCGACGCGGCATGAACGCATGGACCGCGTCGTGGTCTGTCATGACATGTACACGGCGTGCCAAGGCGCTCATGTGCTCGTGGTGGCGACCGAATGGCCGCAGTTCGCGGACGCAGACCTGTCGTTGGTCCGGAAGATCATGGCGGGTCAGGTCGTGGTTGACACTCGGAACCTGTTGAATGCCGCGGCGGTCCACTCGGCCGGGCTGCGGTATCGCGGCGTGGGTGTGCCGTCCCAGGTGTCCGACGTCGTCCGATCGCCCGAAACGGCCCGCGAACCGCTCGCCGTCATGTCGCCCTAGCGGCGGACAGGCACGGTTGGGAGGGGACATGCGCATCGCCCTCATCCACAGCTATTACTCAAGCGCCGTCCCCAGCGGCGAAAACATCGTGGTCGATCTCCAGGCCCATGCGCTACGGGCTGCTGGCGAGGACGTGCTGGTGGTGAGCCGCCGCACCGACGACGTGATGGCCCGGCGAGGCGCGCAGGCACGCGCCGCCCTCTCCGTGGCGACCGGACGCGGACCGGATCCGACCGCACAGCTGACGGCTTTCAAACCGGACGTGGTGCACGTCCACAATCTCTTCCCCAACTTCGGCGGGGCGTGGCTCGGGCATTGCACCGTGCCGGTCGTCGCCACGCTGCACAACTTCCGGGCCTTCTGCAGTGCGGGCACATTGTGGCGAAGCGGCCATGACTGCGAAGAGTGCCTCACCGGGGGCTCGTTCCGAGCGGTGCGGCACGGCTGCTACCGCGGTAGCCCCCTCGCGACCATGCCACTTGCCATTGCGACCCGAGATCGCGGCAGAACAAATCCCGTCCTGCGGCATGCGGCGGCGCTCATCGTCATGGCGCCTCGGAGCGAGTCGACGTTCGTCCAGATGCGACCCGATCTCGAGGATCGTCTGCACGTCGTGCCCAACTTCGTCCCGGATCCGGGCGGCGTGACGGCACCGATGCCCGACGCACCGTGGATCTTCGTCGGGCGCCTCACGGAGGGCAAAGGCATCGATCGCCTGATCGATCGGTGGCCTGCGACGGAGCGGCTGATCGTGGTCGGATCCGGCCCGCTGGAGGACCGCCTCAAATCGGCCGCGGCGTCGAAGGCGATCGATTTCGTGGGCCAGGTCGCCCGCGACGCGGTGCCACCCCTGCTGGCTCAGTGCAGGGCACTGGTCTTCCCCAGTCTCTGGCGCGAATCCGCACCGGCCATGACGTACGTCGAAGCGCTGGCGGCAGGCAGGCCGACGCTCGCCATCGGGACGAACGCGGTTGCCGACGACGTCGCGGCGTCTGGATCGGGCGTCGTCATTGCGGACGTCTCCTTGCTGGTCGACGGGATGGCGGCGATATCCGCCCGGCTGCTAGAAGCATCCGGCGCAGCGCGGCGCCGATACGACGCGCGCTTCTCCGAGCGGGCCTGGCTGCGGCAGATGTCCGGAATCTACGAAAGTGTCGTGAGCTGACGATGACGCTGTATACGCCACCGACGGCCGATAGGCCACAGCCGCAGCAACGTTGCACCAACGGGACGGAACCCACCAGCGCCGACGCGGCAGGGTCAGTCCCGCGGCACGGCCCACTTCCGGGGTGGGATGCGGAGACCCGGTTCGTCGGCTCACTACCGTTCCAAGTCACCCACCTCGATGACGTCGTCGACTGGGTCGTCAACGTGGCCGCCCGGAACCATCTCCCCATCAACGCTCGGTTCCTGAACGCATGGAACGTCGCCCTCGCCCGCGAGGACGCCGATTACCGACGCCTCTTGGTGCAAGAAGGCATCAATTTCCCGGACGGAACCCCCGTCGCGTGGGCCATGAACTCGCAGCGAGGGCCGGGCAGGCCCGCTGGCCGGGTGCGCGGACCAACAGTCTTCTCGGACGTGATCCGCAAAGGCGTGCCGTCCGGCGTCCGCCACTACTTGCTGGGCGGTTCTCCCGAGGTGCTCGAGCAACTGGTCCGCGCGCTCAGCGCCGATTACCCGGGCGTCCGGATCGTGGGTCGGTATTCGCCGCCCTATGCACCGGTGACCAGCGCATACGTACGCGACTGCGTCGACCGGATACAACCGTGCCGCCCCGACATCGTGTGGGTCGGTCTGGGCACGCCGAAGCAGGACCTCGTCGGTGCCGATCTGGCGGCGGCACTGGGCCTCGCCGTGTTGAACGTGGGCGCAGCCTTCGACTTTGCAGCCGGCGCGGTGCGGGAAGCTCCTCCGTGGGTGCAGAAATCGGGATTCGAGTGGTTGTTCCGACTTGCCGCAGAGCCCCGTCGGCTGTGGCGCCGCTATCTGATCGGCAATGTCCAGTTCCTCGCGGCTGTGGTCGCCGAACGTGGGAACGATCGTCGACTCAAGCGCGCGCTGGAGCCCGAGCGCGGCGAATGAGGCGTCACCTCACCCGATGACCGACGACTTTCACGTCGAAAAGCACTCTCCGTGAGATTCGGCCACCGTTGATCACCCGTATGGCACTTTGACGCCCGTTCGCCGCGTTTTCGAGGGCACATCGAGTATGACGAATCGCCCATACCAGGCAAACCCGTCCTGATGCCAGAAGACGTCGTCTGTAAGCTATCTCACATTTCTGAGCGCCGTCCGGAGGGGAAGGCGCTGACGCCAACGCGATTTCACCCGTTCGGCCCGACGCACATAGTGCTCAGTGGCCGTAACGACCCATGAGCGCCCGTGGTTCCATCCAGACGGATGGAAACACGACGGGACATGATGACGTCGAAGTAACCGCGACATTCGCGTCATCAATGGTCGATATGCGACGGACATCTTTCGTCAGGCGAGTTTTCCGCCGAATGAGAGAAGTGTGTGCGATAACGTCTTTCGCTGCCAGGAGATATGGCAAGGCGCGTTCACGGCGCCCCATCGGCTTCTGCCCAACGAGCCTTGCGACGCTTCGCCGTTCGACTCAAGGCCATCGTGTGGATGCCACTGACGAGCGAAGGGTTGTCTCGATGGCTCGACATCGGCTGATCGACGGAAAGTCGCCCACACGGCGGCAAGGGGGACGCGTCACCGGAGCGTTCGTCCTTGCGATGGTGCTTGCTGCGGTTCCGGCCTCGATCAGGCTCCTGTCGGATCCACCCTCTGCCGGTGCCGCGTCGTTCGGACCGCAGCGGTCATCGACAACGCCGGATCGGACGCACGGCGCCATTCCGACGCAGACCGTGACAAGCCCCGCACAAAGGGATCAGACGGATTCCGACTGGGGAGAGTCAACAGACACCAGCACCCCTGACCGCACTATGACGAAGTCCGCCACACCCGATAAGCGCGCGGCGAGCACGGCGTCGACCGGCACCGGTGCCACAGCGACCCCGGGGGCTCAGCGGCCGTCACGGCACGCGACGCAGTCGAAGAGCAGTTCGGCCAACGCCGCCATGCCGGCCGCACCGACCAGCTCAGCCGTGGCGAGCAAGGGAACATCCGCCGCAGCGTCCCCACCATCGAATCCCGCGGCTTCGACTACGCCGGGCTACCCGACATCGGTCGTGGCAGCGCCACCATGGACCCCGGTGACGTCCCCATCGTCGCGCACGGTCACGACGACATCCGGCACATCGAAATCGGCAGCGCCGACGATCCCGGTCAACAACAGCGCATCGTCGGTGACGACGCCCGCAGCATCATCCCCCGGAACCACGGCATCGCAGAGCCCGACGACCGCCATGGCAGCAACGATGAATTCCTTGCCGTTTTCCGGTAAGGCGCTGGTTGACGCGCAATTCGCCGGTCAGCCGATAGGCCCCGTGGCGCCGAAGAATTTCGCCGCAGTAATGGGCGATGTGAGCACCTGGGCACCCAACTACAAGGACATGACGATCGTGCCCGATGGCTCGGGCGGGCAAGCCGTGCGGGTGACGCTCGATCAGGGGACCATTCACAGTGGCCCCAATGGCACGCACGGGGTCGTACTCTTCGCGAAACTCCCGGGGCAGATCGATAACGCTTGCATTTCGTATCGCGTGCGGTTCGATGCCAATTTCGACTGGTCCATGGGCGGGAAGCTGCCGGGATTGTCAGGTGTCGCTCCCGGTGTAGCGCCGGGAGCGCCATCCGGCGGCCACCCGACCGATCAGGGCTGGTCAGGGCGACTGATGTGGCTCGGTGCGGGTTCGTACAGTTGGGCCGGACCGACCAACACGGTCGTCAGCTACATGTACCACCCTGGCCAGAAGAGCATTTATGGAGACAACGTCAGGTGGGGCAAATCCTTCGTCGCCGGGCAGTGGCATCAAATAGCCCAGTGCTACACGATGAACACGGTCGGCAAGAGCGATGGCGTATTGCGCGCGTGGTTCGACGGACAATTGGTCGTGAACGACACGAGCTTCGTCTACCGCACGCGGAGCGACGTTCATATCAATTACCTGACCTGGGACGTCTTCCGAGGCGGCGCGACGATGAACTGGGCGGGAAGTCGAACGGGATACATCGACTTCGAGAACGTTCGCGTGTCGATTCCCAGTTAACGCTATTCCCGGTCAGCACTGACGGCCATCGACGAGCTCGGCCACCGCATCCGCGCGCCGGCTGCTCCCGGATGCCGACCACGCTGGTGCGGATGGGCGCGCCCGTGATTCACTGGTCCTCCGTGATACGCGGCGTGTCCCGCACCGCAGGCGTACCGAGAGGAGCGTCCCCGTGCCGTCATACTCGGAGCGCCCCGACCGAGGAGCGCCGCTGGCGACGATCGTGGACGTGCTCGCGGCCGCGCAGAAGAGCAGTGTCGGAGTCAGCGCCTACTCACGGTGGGTGAACCGCCCCATGGGGCGACGCATCGCGGCGCTCGCCTTCAAGGCCGGACTGACGCCGAATCAGGTGACTGCCATCAGCGCCGCCTTCACCTTCAGCGGCATCGTCGTGCTGGCGCTGGTTCCCGTCTCCCCCTGGCTCGGCATACTCGTGACGTGTTTGCTCGTGATCGGGTACGCGCTCGACTCCGCGGACGGGCAACTCGCTCGGCTACGCGGAGGCGGCACACTGGCCGGCGAATGGCTCGATCACGTGGTCGATTGCGTCAAGGTCGCCACGCTCCATGGCGCGGTGCTGATCGGCTGGTACCGATTCTTCCCGCTGCCCTCCCAGGCGTTTCTTCTCGTTCCGCTGGCGTTCGCCGCGGAATCATCGATCTTCTTCTTCACCCTCATTCTCTCGGAACAATTGCGCCGATTCGCGACGGGTAACCGCTCACGAGCGGACGGCGGCAACAATGCGACCCGGACCCTGCAGACCCTCGCCGTATTACCTGCGGACTACGGCGTCCACTGCTGGATATTCATCCTCTGGGGCGTAACGGCGGTATTCATCCCGCTGTATTCCGTTCTGGCCGCGCTGAACATCGCCTTGCTCCTCGTCGGGCTCGGTCGTTGGTTTCGCGAGGTGAGCCGCCTCACGGTCGCGCGGCCGAGCTAGCCCGAATCAACGCGGTCCCCGCAAATCACTCCGCTATCACGTAACGCGCTCCCCCATCACAGGATGCGCACGGGGCATTCCAGCGAGTGATCGGAGTGACCGCCCGGACACAATCCATCCTCGGAGCAGGGATACATCGCCGACCGCTCCCCAACTTTGGGGGTTACGCGTCCTGCGGGGTCGAACGCACGATCAGGTGGCCCGAATACGTGGCGACTACCTCGAAGGAGGGAGTCCCCGGATGAAGGCAAACACTGCGCGTAACCACTTTGGAGCGTGTGATGTCCAGTCGAGTCGGGCTTGTGTCCTTGGCCGTCGGAATCTTCCTCATCGCCGCCGCCGGCATTGCGGCGATGGCGATAGACCCTCCCACCGGGGCAGCGTCGGCGCCAACTCCCGGCGGAATGACGGTGGGGACGGTGGCCTGGCTGCTCTGTGGCGTGGCCGGCCTCGCGACCGGACTCCTGGCCTTGCGCCGATCCGGACGCACTCCGTCCGGGAGCAGTACATCGCGGTCGGAACCGGCGACGATGTCACGCGACCACGCCACGGCATCGTGACGGACCGGCTCCGACATGAAGACCAAGTCTCCACGAAATGGGTCGACTGACCAATCGCGCACCGTGGGTTCGGACGTTCGGTGGATCGGGTTAGCGGTCGCGATCCTGATGATGGCCATCATGGCGGGTTGCACGGCTACGCCGCGCTCGTCGTCGAGCCCGGCAGCGCAGGCGTCCCACCTCAGCACGTCGGCCACGCACGCAGCGGTCGCGCCGAACGCCACCGGCTCACCGTCGGCAGGCCCCACATCATCGTCCAAACCAGCCCTGGCGCCGACGGCGCCCTCGACTCGGCCGACCGCACCAGCGACACCGACGTCGAACTCCCCGGATTCCCGGTCGACGGGTGGCGGTTCTCGGGCGACCCCCACCCAGGGATCACCCGGCACGACCGCGAACACAGCGGCCGGCACGACGGGCCCGGCCCCGGCAACCTCCGCCCGGCCGACCGCACCGCCGCCCACTACCGCGGTCAAGCCGCCCAGCTCCGGTGACATCGACACCACCGTCGCCACCAGCAGTGTCGCCGCACTTCCGGCGGCCGACCTCACCGCGCCGGTGCGCCCCACCACAGGGGTCACCGTACAGATGACGCAGATTCGCTCGATCACCACCGAGGCGCGATTCCCCGGAGAGATAGCCGGGCCCGGGCTCGCGATCACGCTGCGTATCGACAACGCCGGAAGTGCACCGATCGACCTCGACAACGCCATCGTCGATCTCCGGGGCGCGGACGGCACTCGAGCCGTCGACGTCAGCGGCAGCCCCGCCGCACCGCTGTCCGGTTCGCTGGCCCCCGGCGCCGGCGCGACCGGCGTGTACGTCTTCACCATTCCATACGACCAACGAGACCCGATCAGTGTCCTGTTCAGCTACTCCGCACAGGCACCGACGGTGACCCTCGTAGGCGACGCTCGCTGATCAGGGAGACATCATGAACATCTGCCGCATGGTCGGACGGGCAGCGTTGGTGGCGACGTCCTCCATGGCACTACTGGCGGCGACGATGGTCGCCCTGGCAGCGCCGGCGTCCGCCGCGGACGCACTGCCGGGGCCCGGACCCGTCATGCAACGAACCGCCGGCATGGCGACGGCGGACGCCTTGCCGACGGTGCAGATCGACGGCGTCGTCTGGGCACAGGCCATCAACGGCAACACGGTCTACGCCGGCGGGCAGTTCTCGAACGCCCGGCCGGCGGGCTCCGCGCCGGGCGTGAACACCACGCCGCGGAACAACCTGCTCGCCTATAACCTGACCACCGGCAACCTGATCGCGTCCTTCAACCCGAACCTGAACGGCCAGGTGCTCGCGCTGGCAGTCTCCCCGGACGGGTCGAGACTCTACGTGGGCGGAGATTTCACCACCGTGAACGGGGTCAAGCGCGGCGGTTTCGCCGCCTTCGACACGTCGACCGGCAGCCTTGTCGCCAGCTTCCACCCGGACACCAACTACGCCGTCCGCACCATCGTCGCGACCAACACCGTGGTGTATTTCGGCGGGAAGTTCGCCACCGTCGCCGGCGTCGCGCGGAGCAATCTCGCGGCCGTCAGGGCGTCCGACGGCGCCGTGCTCGGATGGGCACCGACGGCGAGCGACCGCGTCAATGCCATGGTCATGACTCCCGACGGCAGCCGGCTGATCGTCGGCGGTGCCTTTACCACCGTCAACGGCGCACCGGCCTACGGCCTTGCCTCCCTCGACTCCAACGACGGAACCCTGCTGCCCTGGGCCGCCGGCAATGTCGTCCGTAACGCGGGCAACAATGCGGCGATCCTCGGTCTCTCAGCCGACAGCAACGCGGTGTACGGCAGCGGATATGTGTTCGGCTCGCTCGCCGACGGCAACCTCGAAGGATCGTTCTCCGCGGATCCGGACAGCGGCCAGATCAACTGGGTCGAGGACTGCCACGGCGACACGCCGAGCATCTCCGCCAACGGGTCGGCGCTGTACACCGTCAGTCATGCGCATTACTGCGGAACGGTGGGTGGCTTCCCGCAGTCGAACCCCTGGGCCACCAACATGCGGCACGCCATGGCCTTCACCACCCAGGTCACCGGAACGCTCGGCCACAGCCTCTACACCGGGAACACCTACAAGGACTGGTACGGCACCCCCAGCCCGTCCGTCTACGACTGGTTCCCCGACTTCACCATCGGCAGCTTCACGGGGCTGAACCAGGCCACCTGGACCGTCACCAGCAACTCGAAGTACGTCCTGTACGGCGGAGAGTTCATGAAGGTCAACAGTGTCGGCCAGCAGGGTCTGGTCCGGTTCGCCATTCCTAGCATCGCGCCGAACAAGCAGGGCCCACTGCACGGCAGCACCTATTGGCCGCTGAACGTGCGCTCGATCCAGCCCGGCACCGCGCGCCTCGCCTTCCCGGCCAACACCGACCGTGACGACCTGACCCTGACCTACAAGATCGTCCGCGACGGTGACACCGCCCATCCCATCTCCACGACGACCTCCGACTCGACGTTCTGGAATCTGCCGACGCTCGGGTATCTCGACACCGGGCTCGCCCCGGGGAGCACCCACACCTATCGGGTCTACGCATCGGACCCCAACGGGAACGTGAATGTCACCGCGCCGGTCTCGGTGACTGTCACGACCACGCCGATCAGCGCCTACGCGAACCGCGTCATCAATGACGGCGCCACCACGTTCTGGCGACTGGACGAGCCGTCGGGGACGGCCGTCGCGGACTGGGCCGGCTTCAATGACGGTGTCGCCGGATCCGGGGTGACCCGCAACATCACCGGCGCCATCCTCGGCGATACCGACACCGCCTCCGGTTTCTCGGGCACGTCGGCCGGCGTCGTCGCCAGCCAAACCCCGATCCCCGGCCCCAACACGTTCACCATCAGCGCCTGGTTCAAGACGACGACGCACTCCGGCGGGAAGATCGTCGGATTCGGCGACGCGAACACCGGGAACTCGGGCAGCTACGACCGGCACATCTACATGGACAACAGCGGAAAGATCTACTTCGGTGTCTACCCCGGCTCGGTGCAGACCGTCACCAGCGCCAAGTCCTACAACGACGGGGCGTGGCACCAGGTCGTCGCCAGCCTGGGCGCCGGCGGCATGACGTTGTTCCTCGACGGGCAGAAGGTGGGCTCCCTGGGCAGCGTGACCACGGCCCAGGACTATAGCGGCTACTGGCGGATCGGCGGCGACAACCTCAACGGTTGGACCAACCAGCCCAGCAGCAGCTACTTCGCCGGCAGCATCGACGATGTCGCCATCTTCCCGACGGCGCTCACCTCACCAACCGTCCGCAACGAATACCTGGCCGCCGGGTACTCCATTGCCGGCGTGCCCCCGGCGCCGGCCGACGCGTACGGCGCCGACGTCTACAACCTCGATCCCGACCTCTATTGGCGGCTGGGCGATCCCACCGGAGCCACCATGGCGGCCGATGCCGGCGCCTACCAGAACCCCGGCGTCGTCAACGGCGCGGTCGGCTTCGGCGCCACCGGGGCCTTGACCGGCGTCACCGATACGGCGGCCCAGTTCGACGGCGCCGCAGCTTATCTCGTCAGCAGCAACCAGGCGGCCGGCCCGACCACCTATTCGACGTCCGCGTGGTTCAAGACGACGACCACGGCCGGCGGGAAGATCATCGGATTCGGCGACGCCGCCACCGGTGTCTCGACGAGCTACGACCGCCACGTCTATATGACGAACGACGGGCATCTCGTCTTCGGCACCTATTCGGGAGGGTTCCAGGCCGTGACGACCGCCGGCTCCTACAACGACGGTCAGTGGCACCAGGTCGTGGCCACCCAGGGGTCGGATGGCATGAAGCTCTATGTCGACGGCGCCCTGGTCACCTCGAATGCCGCCTACACCGGGGCGCAGAGCTTCACCGGATACTGGCGGGTCGGTGGCGACAATCTCGACGGCTGGCCCAGCCAGCCCAGTAGCAGGTTCTTCGCCGGAACGATCGACGAAGTGGCCGTCTATTCCTCGGTGCTCCCCGCTGCCGAGGTGGCGAATCAGTACACCCTCGCCACCGGCAAGACGCCGAACACCCCGCCGACCGCCGCCTTCGTCACCGCGCTGAGCGGGAAGGTGCTGTCCGTGGACGGCACCACGTCGCACGATGCCGAAGGCCCGATCGCGCAGTACAACTGGACCTTCGGCGACGGTGCCACGGCGACCGGTGCCACCGCCCAACACACCTACGCATCGGGTGGTTCGTTCATGGTCACACTCACCGTGACGGACAGCGGCGGAGCGATCGATGTGGCAAGCCACCAGGTCGACGTCACCGACGACTACGGCTCGCTCATAGGCGCGAGCCACCCCTACCTGTTCTGGCGACTCGGTGAGGGACCGGGTGCGACGACGGCGCTCGACTCGAGTACGAACAATCACGGCGGCACCTACCAGGGCGGCGTCACGCCCGGCGGCACCGGCCCCATCGCCGGCTCTCTGGCACCGCAGTTCGACGGCAATTCCGGAGTCGTCGTCGCCCAGGAGGCGGTCAATGATCCGACCGTCTACTCGGAAGAGGCCTGGTTCAAGACCACCACCACCTCCGGCGGAAAGATCATCGGCTTCGGAGACGCAGCCTCCGGGAACTCGTCCAACTACGACCGGCACATCTACATGGACGCCGCAGGACATATCAACTTCGGCGTGTGGACCGGCTCGGCGAATGTCGTGACGAGCCCCGGCGTTTATGACGACGGGCAATGGCACCATGTCGTCGCAACGCAGGGCCCCGACGGTATGACGTTGTATCTGGACGGCCAGAGCGTGGGCACCAACCCGCAGGCCGCCGCGCAGGCCTACGTCGGGTACTGGCGCGTGGGCGGAGACACCTCGTGGAGCGGGGCACCCTACTTCGCCGGGCAGATCGCCGATGCCGCCGTCTACTCCAGCGAATTGAGCGCGGCGACCGTGCAGGCGCATTACACCGCCGGGAGCGGCACCGCGCCCAGCGCAGCCTTCACCGACACGCCGAAGGGTCTCGCCGTCGACTTCGACGCGAGCGGCTCGACCGCCGCCTCCGGCAGGACGATCAGCTCGTACGCGTGGGACTTCGGTGACGGCTCGACGGGTACCGGCAAGACGACGAGCCATACCTACGCGACCAGTGGCACGTACCCCGTCAAGCTCACCGTCACCGACAGCGCGAGTGCGACGGCGAGCGTGACCAACCAGGTCGCCGTCCAACAGCCGCCGAACGCCTCGTTCACCGCGACCCCGAAGGGAATGTCCGTGCCCGTCGACGGTTCGGCGTCACAGGCGTTCGGGTCCGCGACACTGACGAAGTACACCTGGGACTGGGGCGACGGCAGCCAGGCCCAGGACACGACGGCCGCAACCACCACGCACACGTACGCGACGCCGGGCAGCTACACCATCACGCTCGTCGTGACGGATAGCTCGGGCGCAAGTTCCGCCCCGGCCACACAGACGACCGCCGCCACCCACACGGCTCCCGTGGCGGTCATCGGCCAGCCGACGATCTCCGGTCTGTCGGTCGCCTTCGACGGTTCGGGTTCGACCGCATCCGACGGCGCGACCATCACCACCTATGCCTGGCAGTTCGGCGATGGGTCCACCTCCACCGACAAGGCGCCATCGCACACCTACGGCGCCGGCGGGACCTATACGGTGACGCTCACGGTGACCGACGATCAGAGCGCCTCCGGGACGGCCACCCAGAACGTCACCGTCTCCACGGTCTCGGCGCAGGTGCTGGCCGCGGACACGTTCGCGCGATCGGTGGCGAAGGGTTGGGGCTCGGCCGACACCGGTGGGGCGTGGTCGACCGCCGGGTCCGGAACGAGCTTCCAGGTCGCGGGCGGGGTTGGGCAGGTCACCATCGCCACCCCCGGACGCAGCGGAACCGCCACCCTGAACGCCGTGTCCGGCTCGGACATCGACGCCTACGTCGACATGTCGCCACAGCAGACCGTCACGGGTGGCGGGGTCTACTCCTCGCTGATGGTGCGACGGGCGTCCACGACCTACTACAGCGCCAAGATCCGCGTCGGCGCCGACGGATCGGTGCTGCTGTACCTCACCCGGACGATCAACGGAACCGAGACGAACCTCGCGGGCATGACGGTCGCCGGGCTGACGGCCGGCGCCGGCGATGTTCTGCGCACCCACCTCCAGGTGACCGGATCCGGTCCGGTCTCGCTCGCGGCCAGCGTGTGGAAGGCTTCCGGCACCGAGCCGTCCGCATGGCAGCTGACCACCACCGACAGCAGCGGATCTGCCGTCATCGGCCCTGGCGCCGTGGGGCTCATCGCCTACCTCTCCGGTTCCGCCACCAACGCGCCGGCAACCATCACGTACGACAACCTGCTGGTCTCGACGAAGCCGTGACATCACGATGGCGATGGGCCGACCGGCGCCCGGTGTCGACGGAGTGCAGGGGGGACGGAACCCGCGGCCCGGACAGCCGCGGGGCCGTCCACTCGCGTCGGAGTTCTCGTACCCGCCACCTCTAGCGGCGCCCCGTGCGCATCAGGTCCGTGCGCATCAAGTCCGCGCGCGGTCCCCGCAAGAAGTCGGCGTCGCGCTGCTGCTGATCCTGGTCTGGGGATCGGCGGTGGTGCCGCGCGTGATCCAGAGCTTCACCGCGCCCAAGTTCCGCCGAACCGCGGGGATCGACTACGGCAGATACACGGCTGTTGCCGTGCTCTCGCATGACGTGCTCCGCGCCGCGATCGTGGCCGTCTGCGTGATCCTCGTCATCGATTCGGTGCGTACCCGGCGGCGCGTCCCCATGGCACCGCTCCTGCTGTTCCTCGCACCGTGGGCGTTCATGACGATCCGTGACCTCTATGCCCACACCATGCCGTCGATCGACGGTTTGACGTATCTCGGCGTCGCCGTGGCACTCTGGGCAGCCCACCCCTCGATCACGTGCCTGCGCACCCTGGCACATCTCACGGCCCTTGCGGCAGCGATCTCGATGCTCATGGCGCTCATCAGCCCGACATCCGCCCTGTTCCGGTCGACCCAGGGCCAGTTGATCGCCGCAGACAAGCAGATCATCCCGTCCGGCATGTTGGCCGGATTCCTGACGCAGCCCAACAACCTCGGGCAATTCATAGCGCTGGGCATCCCGACCATCGCGCTCGTGAGCCGGCGCTCGCTGCGGTTCACGTATCTCGTCCTGTGTGTCTTCGCGGTCGTGTGGTCCGCGTCGCGCTCGTCCCTCTACGCCGTCGCCCTCGTCGGCGCCGTGGCGCTGGCCCTCTCGTGCGCCAGGCAACCGCGTTCTCGACGCCGCGTCGGCGCGGTCGCCATCGTCGTCTCGTTCGGCGCCGTGTGCGCCCTTCCGTTCCTCACCAGTGACCCCACTGCCTACAGCGGTCGGGGCATCATCTGGGACATCAGTCTTTCGGCGTGGCGCACGAACGCCTGGTTCGGCTTCGGCGCCAACTGGTACGGCGACATCGCGACCACCACCTCGTCGATCATGGGCTCGGCGTTCCACGGCCACAATCAACTCGTGCACGTGCTCGTCACCGGCGGAGCATGGTTCGCACTCGCGATCGGCGCGATGCTCACGATGGTCGCCGCACAGGCACTCCGGCATGCCGCGCGGGGGTCCGGAGTCGGAGTCCTGTACCTGGTGTCGCTCGCCGGAACGTGTCTACTCGAGGTGTCCCTGGTGTTCGTCGACAACTCGTCGATGTTCCCCGTGGTCGTCCTCCCGTTGGCCGTCCTGTCCTTTGCCGCACGTCCGCCATCACCGTCCGCGCCGGTACTCGTAGCGCGCCACACCCACGCAACCGAGCGCGACGCCGACACCATTGAGGATGTCGCGCTCGCCATGGCACCGCGTGGTGGAATCCGCCACGAGGAGCCCGTATGCGAATCGGCCGATGCCGCGCCCGGCCAGGGCCGCGGCCCGCGCACCGAGCGTTACCCGCGTGGCGACTCGCCGCACGGCGCCATCGCGGAGCAGAACCTGAACGCGCGCCCACCCGTTGCTCGTTCGCACCAGCCGGAACCGAACCCAGCCGCGTGATATCCGATGCGGCGCAACGACTTCCTTCACGACGGCTTCGTCACACCAGCGGATCTGGCCACCATGCTTCGAAATGCTGTAGGTCAGCATCGTGTCGCTCCCCCCACTGAGCCCGAAGCGCGCATCGAATCCCAGGCCGTGCCGTCGCAGATGCTGCATGTCCAAGAGCAGATTGCTCGTCGCCGCGCCGCGGATCACCGTCCCCGTCGACCGTCGGCGCCGCCCGAAGATGCCGACGTCGACGACCCACGGATCGATCGGCCCGGAGAATTCGTGCTCCACGGGTCCGGCCACGGCGGCACAACCCCATGCCGACCAGCACGCGACCAGGTTCGTGAGCCACTCACCGACCGGGAGTTCGTCGTCATCGATGAACACCAGCGCGTCGGCGTCGGCGGATTCGGCCAGCGCCCTGTTCCGCGCGGCGGAAATGCCCGGTTCGGGCTCATGGACGTACCGGACGCCGCACCCGGCCCAACGAGCGACCTCCGACGCCGCACCCGCATCGGGATCGTTGTCGATGACGAGGATCGTGGCGCGAGGATCGATGTCCGCAGCCTGGCCGCAGAGTGCCTCGATTGCGCCAGGCAACAGGTCGGGCCGACGAAAGGTGGCCATCGCCACCGTGATTCTCGGGCTGCCGTTCGATTGCTCCGACACGAAACACCACCGACCTCTGGCGAGGAGCACAAACGTGTATGTACGTGAAATGACACCATGATAACGCAATAAGGTGGAGGTATGCAATGCCGCAGCATATCGCGGGGTTTCCCAACGAGGTCCGATTGCCGGTGGTCATCGCGGTTCTCACGTACCATCGAAATGACACCCTACCGCGTACCGTGGATGCATTATTGGAGGCCTGCCAAGACTACCCGGCGGCATCGGTTCTCGTCATCGACAATGACCCGTCCGGCGACGCAGAACCGATAGTCTCGGCATTAGCCGACGGCGCACGCCGCGGCACACTGCGATACGTACAGGAGCCACGACCCGGCATCGCAGCCGCACGCAATCGCGCCTTGCAAGAATCCGCCGACGCCCGCCTCCTTGTGTTCATCGACGATGACGAACAACCGACGAGTGGTTGGTTGGGCCACCTGATCGGGCTCTTTCAGGAACGGGAACCGGCCGCGATCGCGGGCCCGGTCGTGTCCGCGTTCGCACGCCCACCTGATCCTTGGATCGAAGCGGGCCGGTTCTTCGCCAGACGCCGACTCCCGACGGGGAGTGCTATCGGGTGGGCGGCAACCAACAACCTGCTCCTGGACATGGCCCAGATCCGTCCGCTCGGCATCACCTTCGACGACCGGTTCGGGCTCACCGGAGGCTCGGACACGCTGTTCACCAAGCAGCTCGTGCGCAGCGGCCGCACCATCCTCTGGTGCGACGAAGCGGTGGTGATCGACCATGTTCCCGCATCTCGACTCAGCCGACAGTGGGTGCTGCAGAAGGCATTCCGCCTGGGAAACGTCACGCCACGGATCGAGACGACGATGGCGGCACCTGGGTTCGACCGGCTGCGGATCCGCGCCACGTACGTGGTGAGCGGGGCCGCGCGGATCGTCATCGGCATCGCACGGTCTGCGTTCGGGTTCGTGACGGGAGACATCCGACATCGGGCCCGCGGCGCGCGGCTGGCGGTCCGCGGCGCGGGAATCACCCTCGGTGCGTTGGGATACAGGTACGTCGAATATTCACGAACGCAGCAGGCCCGAACCATCGCCAGTTCCGCCGATGCCGCCTACGGTCTCCCCTAGCGATGGGCCGATTCGGAGACACCATGAAACTCGGGGATGTCGCCGCGCAGGGCGCCGGCGTGACGTTCGCGGTACAAATCGGCCAGACGCTGGTGCAATTCGTTTCCGTGGTCGCGCTCGCGCGTCTTCTCACGCCCACCGATTTCGGTCTCGTCGGAATGGTGACAGCCGTGATCGGGATCGCATCGATTGTTCAGGACTTCGGGCTCTCGATGGCCGCCATACAAGCGCCGACCATCAGTGAGGCGGAGCAGACCAATCTATTCTGGGCGAACACTGCCCTGGGCCTGACATGTGGCATCATCATGGCGGCATCGACACCGCTTGTCGTCATCGGTTACCACGAGCCGCGCCTTACGCCCATTGTCCCGGTATTGTCAGGGGTGTTCCTGCTCAGCGGGTTGAGCGTGCAGCAGAGCGCGCGGCTCGCCAGGGAGTTCCGTTTCAAGGCGCTGGGTATCGTAGGAATTCTGTCGCAGGCCATATCAGTGGCCATAGCGATCGTCTTGGCTTTTCTTGGCGCTGGTTTCTGGGCGATCGTCGCGCAGCAGATCGCCTTCGCGGGGCTCACGGTCATCGGGTGCTTCCTGGCCACGAAGTGGTGGCCGGGGCTACCCGTTCGTGGCGCCAGCATCAGACGTTTCCTGCGGTTCGGCACGGGGGTGCTCGGGACGCAATCGATCTCTTACGCGACCAAGAACGTGGACAACATCGTGATCGGGGCCGTGTGGGGGGCGGTGCCGTTGGGCCTGTACAGCCGGGCCTACCAGCTGATGCTGGCGCCGCTCAACAAGATCAACGCCCCACTGACCCGCGTGGCACTGCCCATCCTGTCCCGGATCCAACAGGACGATGCCCGGTTCATGCACTACCTCTCGAAGGCACAGGTCGTCTCCTGCTACATCACCGCCAGCGCGTTCGCGCTCATCGCGGGCCTCGCTGAGCCGATCGTTCGGGTGCTGTTCGGCGAGCGGTGGCTTGCGGCCACGCCGCTGGTCGCGATACTCGCCATCGGCGGCATCTTCCGCGCGGTCGCGCAGATCGCGTACTGGGCCTACCTCGCCCGAGGCGCCTCGGGGCCGCTGTTCCGGCAGCGCCTGGTGACGGGCCTGATCACTGTCGTGCTGATCGTCGGCGGTGTGCCCTGGGGTGCTGTCGGCGTAGCGATCGGCTGCACCGTCGCGTCCCTCGCCGCCTGGCTCATCGCCATGGTCCACGTGGCGAGCGCGACGGGGATCGACTCCGGGCGGCTGCTGCGCAACGCCACGTTGATCATCGCCTGCGTCGGTGTCCCATGCGGAATCAGTGGCTGGGCAGCGAGCACGCTACCGATCCCCCCGGTCGCGCAGATCCTGGTCGGGGTGGGCATCGCGGGCGCCTGCTTCATGCTCGCCTACGCGACGATCCCGTGGATCCGGTCCGATGTCCGGTTCAGCTGGGGATTCATCCGGCGGTCGGTCGCCCCCCAGCGCGCGGAACGGGGGCTGGATCGTGGCCGACATGAGGTGCCGAAAGGCCCGGGCGTCGACGGTTCGCGACGGTAAAATGCGGTGTCAGCGCCGATCCGCCACGCGACCGTGACCCTGATCGTGCCATCGACCGAGGAAGGGCACGGCATGAGCATCAGCGAGTACCTGAGGGCGATCGCCCGGGGTTGGTGGATGGTCGCGATCGCGGTGATCGTCGGCGCCAGCGCCGCCGCCGCCTTCATCGCGACGACACCGCCCACGTATGCCGGCTCCGTCACGTTCTTCGTGAACACGACGCCGGGGACGGGCGTCAGCCCCTTGCAGAGCGATCAGTATGCACAGCAACGGGTCGCCACCTATGTCCGACTGGTGTCGAGCGATCGACTCGCCAGGTTGATCGCTGCCGACACGCATATCGATCAATCGCCCCAACAGATCGCGGCGTCGATCTCGGGCGAGTCGCCGCTGAACACGGTCCTGCTCACGGCGACCGTGCAGGGCGCCTCGCGTTCCGATGTCGCGGCGGTGACGAATTCCGTCTCGACACAGTTCGTCAAGATGATCCGGAGCATCGACCCCACTGTCAGCCTCGAAGTCACGTCGGGGCCGACCGTGCTGCCGGCACCGATCGCGCCGCGCAAGAACCTGGACCTGGGTGTCGGCATCCTTGCCGGCCTGGTGATCGGCTCGGGCGCGGCGATCCTGCGCCAGACACTCCATGCGACGGCACGCTCGGCGGCCGCGCTCTCGGCGGTCGGCGGAACGGCGGTGCTCGGGTGGATAGCGAACGACCCCGCCGTCCGCAAGGGATCCGTAGTGATCGACGCCACCACGAGATCCGCCCGGACCGAGGCGTTTCGCAAGCTGCGGACCAATCTGCAGTTCCCAGGCGCGACCGAACGCGGCAGCGTCGTCGTCGTCACGTCGTCGGACTACGGCGAAGGGAGATCCACCACGGCCGCAAACCTTGCCGTGATCTGTGCAGAAGCCGGCAAGAAGACGCTGCTCGTCGACGGCGACCTACGCCGGCCCCGGATCGCGGACTACCTCGATGTGAAGCGGGCGCCGGGGCTCGCCGAGGTCCTCGCCGCCGAAGCCTCGTTCGACGATTCGGTGCAGCCCTCCAGTACGAAGGGCATGCTGGTCCTCGCCAGCGGGTTCGTCCCGCCGAACCCTGCCGAACTCCTGGGCTCGCAGGCCATGACCGACCTGCTGATTGATCTGCGCAGGAGATTCGATATCGTCATCGTGGACTCGCCCCCGCTGCTCCCCGTGACCGATGCTGCCGTGGCCGCCAGCCAGTCCGACGGCGCTATCGTCGTCGTCCGCTACGGCAGAACGAGACTCGCGCACGTCGCGTCGGCGATCGGCGCCCTGGAATCGGCCAACGCACGGGTGCTCGGATGCGTCGTCACCATGGCGCCCCGGAAGGGCGCCGGTGCCAAGCGCGCGCAGGATGCCATGGAATTCTCCAGCGTCCGACCCCAGGGAGTTGGGATCAGCTCATCGGACCCGGAGAGCGAGGCGGACGTCGACCAAGACCTGGACGAGCGGGCACAGCCATTGCTGGATGACGAGATCGCGACGTGATCACGACAGCGGGTGCCGCGCGGCGCTGCACGGTGGGGTTGCACAGCGGCGCCGCACGGCTCAACCCGCCGCCTGCCACACGAACACGGGCCGAGCGGAGGTGCCGGTCTCGGTGACCAGCGCGAGCAGCTCACCGTCGGCGTCGAAGACGGCGTAGGTCCCGTCGACGCCGGCGGCGGGCAGGGGGCGCCCATGACGAAGATCGGCGGCCTGCGCCGCATCGACCTCTCGGGCCGGAAAGGCCCGCCGGGCCGCGACCGACACCGGGAGCATTGCCTGGCGCACCACCGCTGCCAGTCCCTCGGGCAGGGGCCGGCGGCCCTCCCCGCGCACGGGAACGCCGTCCGGGTAGATGTCCACCGCATCCGCCACGTCGAACGGACCGACGACGCGGCGGCGTAGCGCCGTCAGATGGCCGCCGACGCCGAGCGCGGCACCGAGGTCCCGGGCCAGCGCACGCACGTACGTGCCGGTGGAGCACTCGACGATCACGTCCACGTCCAACGCGCCCTCGGACGCGCCATCCGGCACGCGCGGCGGCGCCGTTGCCTCGAACCTGCTCACCTGCACTCGGCGCGGCGCGAGCCGAACCTCCTCCCCCGCACGCACCCTGGCGTAGGCGCGCCGCCCGTCGACCTTGACCGCCGACACGGAGCTCGGGACCTGGTCGATCGAACCGGTGAACGCGGCCATGACCGCGCGAACAGCGTCATATCCGATTCCGGAGGCATCGGTGCGGGCGATGATCTCGCCCTCGGCGTCGTCGGTGGTGGTGGCGGCGCCGAGCCGGATGGTGGCGCTGTACGACTTGTGCGCGAGTGCCAGGTGGCCGAGGAGTTTGGTGGCGCGGCCGACGGCGACCACCAGCAGTCCGGTTGCCATGGGGTCGAGCGTGCCGGCATGTCCGACGCGGCGGGTGCCCAGGATGGCGCGCACCCGCCCGACGACATCGTGCGACGTGACCCCGGACGGCTTATTCACGAGCAGTAGGCCGGGCGGTACATCCGGCTGCGCGGAGCGCGGTTCGTCTGGCGCCGTCATGTGGCCGTCTCCTCTCCGGCGGCAGGGCGCGTGGTGCGCACGGGATGCGCCGGATCGGCCGGCGGGGCGGGAACGGCGGCCTCGTCGTCCGTCGCGGTCAACGGCTGAGCACTGCCATCTGCGCTGTCATCGGCGCTGTCATCGGCACTGTCATCGGTGCTCGCATCTGCGCCGGCGTCTCCGTTGCCGTCCGCGCCGCCATTCGCGGCGGCGAGGCTGCGTGCGCGCTCGGCCTCCTTGGCCAACAGGACCGTGTCCACGAGTTCCCAGCGGTGCGCGGTGATGTGTACGGGAACCTGCTCGCCGCGGGCGGTCGCGAGCAGCACCTCGGCGCGGGTGCGCAACCACCAGGTCACCATCCGGGTCAGGCCCACCGCGGTCAGCACCGCCATCGCGGCGAACGCCCAGCGGAACGCCATGAGCGTGTGGTGCGCCTGGTTCGCGTCGACCAGGTCGAGGATCTGACCGACCACGTAGACGCCGATCACCGACCCCGCGAACCCCCCGACGTTGACCATGCCCGTCGCCGTCGAGATGCGGTGCCGCGGGTTGTAGTCGCGCGCCAGGAAGAAGCCGACGGTGCTCGTCGGTCCGCCGACCGCGAGCAGCACGATCGCCACGATGACGACTGCCGACGGCGGCCGACCGCCCGGCCAGCCGATGAGCCCCAGCCACGCGATGAGACAACTGAGCGCCACGCCGACGGCGACCGGCGTGCGGACGACGGGCCGACGCGAGACGATCACACCGATGGCCAGGCTCGCGACGATGCCCACGAAGACCATCAGCAGGAGCAGCGTCGATGCGGTGTTCTCCGGGTACCGGAGCCCTTCCGTCAGATACGGGAAGCCCCACAGGACGCTGAAGACGGTCGGGCCCGTCATGGTCGTCAGGTGCACCCAGAAGCCGAGACGGCCGGCAGGTACCTTCCATGCCTGGCGTAGTTCAGCCCAGACTCGGTGACCGGCGACTCGTCCACCTGCCGCGCGCTGTGGTGTGTCCTCGGCCGGCTGGCGGATCGCGGGCCGGAGCAACAGCACCACGTAGCCGAGGGACAGGCTGCCGGCCACGATGAACGTGGCGGTCCAGCCGAAGTGGGTGAGCAGAACGGTCAGCGGCAGCGTCGCGACCAGGTTTCCGACGGATCCGAGCAGGCCGGTCACCGCGGTAAGCACCGCGTATCGGCGCGCGGGGAACCAGGCCGCGACCAGCCGCAGCACGGAGATGTACGTCATCGCATCGCCGCAGCCGAGCAGTCCGCGGGCGAGCAGCGCCAGCGGATACGTCTGCACCAGGGCGAAGCCGATCTGGGCGATCCCCATGGTCGTGGTCGCGGCGATCAGCATGCGGCGCGGCCCGAAACGGTCGACCATGATGCCGGTAGGCACCTGCATCAGCGCATAGACGCCGAGTTGCAGCGTGACGAATGTTCCGAGCTGGGCCGCGTTCAGCGAGAACCGCTGTTCGGCGAGCGGACCGGCGACGCCCAGCGACGTGCGGTGGAACACCGCCAGTACGTACACACCGGCGCCGGTCCCCCAGACGAACCAGCCGAGCCGGCGCCGCACCGGGGCGGTCAGCCTGCGCGCGCCGCGGCGCACGCGGTGTGCGATCGCGTGCGGCTGGCGCGGCGCGGAGTCGGCGGCGGTCACGGGGCGGGTCACGTTTCTGGGGGGTCGGATGGGTCTGGCATGCGGGTCGGTCGGCGCGCGGCGGGGCGCGGCAAGGACCGCGGACTAGCGGCGCGTCACTCCTTGATCATCATCGACATCGTTATCGACATCATCATCGACGAAGGCCACATCCTCGTCCGACCGAGGCTGCCGGTAAGGATCGGGGTCGCCGGCAAAGCTGGCACCGGCGGCCCGTGCGGCGACCGCGGCATCCTCCTGTCGGGCCTGTGCGAGCAGCGCCTCGATGTGCCGGGACTGTTCGCCGACCGTGTCCAGGGTGAAGGTGAGGATCGGTGTGAACTTGATGCCGGTCTGGCGCCCGACAGCACTGCGCAGGACGCCCGTGGCGCTGGCGAGCGCCGCTGCCGTGTCCGCCTTGTCCTGATCATCCCCGAGAACCGTGTAGTAGACGGCGGCTTCGCGCAGGTCCGGCGTCACCGTGGCGGCGGTGATCGTCACCATCTTCAGACGCGGGTCCTTGACCTCCCCCTGCAACTCGGTCGCGACGATCGCCACGATTCGCTTGGCGAGGCGTCTGGCACGTGCCTGATCCACCATCAGGGTCTCCTTCCGTCCTGATGCCAGGACACAACGACGAACTCAATCGTCCGAACCGACGAGACGCCGGCGCACCGCCAGAAGCTGCGTTTCCGGATTGTCCGCCACCAGTCGCTCGCACTCGTCGAGGACGCGCTCGGTGAGACCGGCGTGGCCGGAGACGACCGCGACACCGATTCGGGCCCGGCGATGCAGATCCGCGTCGCCGACCTCCGCGACGCTCACTTCGAGCCGTCGAAGATGCGCCAGGAGCGGGCGGAGCACCGCTCGTTTGCCCTTCAGCGAATGCACGTCCCCCAGCAACAGGTCGCATTCCATCGTGCCGACGAACATCCACCCCTCCACGCGGCCACCCATCGAGCGGCGCCGCCGGGCGGGCCCGTCGGGCCCGCCCGGTGACTGGTCGCGGTGATCGGCACAGCGCCGATCAACCGCAGCACCGATCAACCGCGAGGCTTCTCGCGAACCTCGTACGTCTCGATGGTGTCTTCGACCTCGATGTTGTTCCAGGTGCCAAGGCCGATACCGCATTCGAAGCCCTCGCGGACCTCGGTGACGTCGTCCTTGAACCGGCGCAACGAGTCGATCGCGAGGTTGTCGTTGATCACCACGCCGCTGCGCAGCAGCCGCGCCTTGGAGTTGCGACGGATCTCGCCGGACCGCACGATGCAGCCCGCGATGTTGCCGAACTTGGAGGACCGGAACACCTCGCGGACCTCCGCGGAACCGAGCGCGACCTCCTCGAACTCGGGCTTGAGCATGCCCTTCAGAGCGTTCTCGATATCGTCGATCGCTTGATAGATGACGGTGTAATACCGGATCTCCACGCCCTCGCGATCCGCCAGCTCCGCCACGCCGCGAACCGGCTTGACGTTGAAGCCGAGCACGATCGCGTCGGTGGCGGCCGCCAGGTTGATGTCGTCCTGGGTGATGCCACCGACGCCGCGGTGCACCACCCGGATGACGACCTCGTCCTCGCCGGCCTCCAGCTTCATCAGCGAATCCTCCAGCGCCTCCACGGTGCCGGAGTTGTCACCCTTGATGATCAGCGTGAGTTGCTCGATCTTCCGCTCGGCGAGCGCCGCGTTCAGCGTGTCCAGGGACACCCGGCGGCGGTTGGCGACCAGGGCCTTGCGGGCCCGGGCCTGACGCCGCTCAGCGATCTGCCGCGCGACGCGATCCTCGTCGACGACGAGGAAGTTGTCGCCGGCGCCGGGCACCGAGGTGAAGCCGAGGACCTGCACGGGCCGCGACGGAAGCGCCTCGTCGACCTCCTTGCCGTTCTCGTCCAGCATGGCGCGAACACGGCCGTACGCATTGCCGGCGACGATCGAGTCGCCGACCCGCAGCGTGCCGCGCTGCACGAGCACCGTGGCCATCGCGCCACGCCCGCGGTCGAGGTGTGCCTCGATCGCGACGCCCTGCGCCTCCATATCGGGATTCGCGCGAAGGTCCAACGCGGCATCCGCCGTCAGCAGCACGGCCTCCAGCAGCCCGTCGATGTTGGTCCGGGCCTTGGCCGAAATGTCCACGAACATCGTCTCGCCGCCGTACTCCTCGGCAACCAGGCCGTACTCGGTGAGCTGCTGGCGGATCTTCGCCGGGTTCGCACCCTCCTTGTCGATCTTGTTCACCGCGACCACGATCGGCACGTCCGCCGCTTTCGCGTGGTTGATCGCCTCGACCGTCTGCGGCATCACGCCGTCATCGGCCGCGACCACCAGCACCACGATGTCGGTGGCAGCCGAGCCGCGGGCGCGCATCGCCGTGAACGCTTCGTGCCCCGGCGTGTCGATGAACGTGATCAGGCGCTCACGTCCGTCGAGTTGCGCGGGAACCTGATAGGCACCGATGTGCTGCGTGATCCCGCCGGCCTCGGCATCGACGACGTCCGTGTGCCGGATGGCGTCCAGCAGCTTCGTCTTGCCGTGATCCACGTGGCCCATCACGGTGACGACGGGCGGCCGGACCCGTAGGTCGTCCTCGTCGCCGACGTCTTCGCCGTAGGTCAGGTCGAACGACTCGAGCAGCTCACGGTCCTCGTCCTCCGGTGACACGACCTGGATGTCGTAACCCATCTCGGACCCGAGCAGTTCCAGGATGTCGTCGGATACGGACTGCGTCGCCGTCACCATCTCGCCGAGATGGAACAGGGCCTGCACCATCGCCGCCGGGTTGGCGTCGATCTTGTCGGCGAAGTCGGCCAGTGACGATCCGCGCGGCAGACGGATGACCTCACCGTGCCCACGCGGAAGCGCCACACCACCGATCGACGGTGCCTGCATATCGTCGAACTCTTGGCGCCGCTGTTTGCGCGACTTGTGCTTCTTGCGCGGCGCACCGCCCGCACGGCCGAACGCGCCCGCGGCACCACTGCGCCCACGGGCCCCGCCACGGCCGCGGAAACCGCCACCCGCACCGGGTCCGCCGGCACCACCAGCGCCGCCGGCTCCGCCGCCCTGCGCGGACCCCGCGCCTGGTCGAGTCGGCCGGTACGTCGAGCCGCCACCCGTGCCGGGACGGCCCATCCCGCCGGGCCGGGCACCTGGCGCGCCCGGCGCACCGGGGCGTGCGGGCCGGCCGGCGCCGGCCGGCCGCGGCGCCCCGGCCGGTGCGCCGCCGCGTGGACCACCGGGACCGCCGGGGCCTCCCGCGCCGGGTCGCGGCCGCGCGGTTGGGCGCGCGCCGGATCCGACATTGAACGGGTTGTTGCCCATCCGCGGCGGGCGCGGCGCTCCCGGCACCCCGCCCGCGGGCCGCGGTGCGGGCTTGGGCCGCTCCGGCGCGGTGTCGGCGACCCGGTCACCCGGCGCCGGCGCGGCGTGCGCCGCGGGGGACTCGGATTCAGCGGACACGGCCGGCGCGGGCCTGGCGGCGGCCGGCCTCGGCGCGGGCGATGCCGGTGTCGCGGACGGTGCCCCAGACGCTGCCATAGCCTCCACCACAGGCGGCTCGGGCGACGCCGGTGCAGTCGCAGCACCGTCACCGCTGGACGATGCCGGTTTCGCAGCGGCTTTTCTTCCGCTCCCGTCGGCGCGGCCGTCGACACCGTTGTCAGGTGCCGGCGCCGATCCTCCGGTTGCCGGGAATGCCGCATATAGCTTGCGGACGACGGGCGCCTCGATGGTCGAGGACGCCGACTTCACAAACTCGCCGAGTTCGCCGAGTTTGGCGATCACGTCTTTGCTCGATTGCCCCAGTTCCTTGGCGATCGCGCTGACGCGGACCTTGCCTGCCACTGCTCTCCTCACGGTGAGGCCGGGCGGGGTCCGCTCGGCCTCGACTAGTTGGGTGCGCTGCTCATCGGAAGAGCTTCACAGCGTGCTCACGATGGGTCGACCTCGTTTCCTTGTGCCTGACCGTCGTCACATGGCGAGACAAGCGTTATGCGCCCGGGTCGGCACCGAGGTACCGCGTGACGAGCGATGTGTCGACCTGTCCGGTGAGCCGCAGGGCCCGGCCGAACGCTCGACGTCTGCTGGCGGTCGAAACACATCCGGCATCCGGATGCACCCAGGCCCCCCTGCCGGGCAGCCTCCGCCGAGGATCGGGCGTTACGACCCCATCCACGACGACAACACGTAGCAATTGCGCGTCCGGACACCGCTCACGGCAACCGATGCAGGTTCGCACAGGGCCACCGCTCCGTGCGTGCCCGAAACCGGCGACGTTGACTCCGTCGCGGGACGCGTGGACCATTCTAGCCCCTGTCGCGATCGTGCTCTGTCTCGACCCGCTGTCCCTCCGCGTCGCTGCGGATGTCGATGCGCCACCCGGTCAGCCGGGCGGCGAGCCGCGCGTTCTGCCCCTCCTTGCCGATCGCCAGGGACAATTGGAAGTCCGGCACCACCACCCGAGCGGCCTTCGCTACCTCGTCCACCACCGTCACGGACACCGTCTGCGCCGGCGACAGGGCATTCGCGACGAAGACGGCCGGATCGTCATCGAAGTCGACGATGTCGATCTTCTCGCCGTTCAGTTCGCTCATCACGGCGCGGACGCGCGCCCCCATCGGGCCGATGCACGCGCCCTTGGCGTTGATGCCCGGAACCCTGGCGCGCACGGCGATCTTGCTGCGGTGCCCCGCTTCTCGCGCGATCGCGACGATCTCCACGCTGCCGTCCGCGATCTCGGGCACCTCCAGGGCGAACAGCTTGCGGACCAGATTCGGGTGGGTCCGGGACAGCGTGATCTGCGGCCCACGCAGGCCCCGCACGACGGATACCACGTAGCAGCGCAGACGCTGACCATGGACGTAGTTCTCGCCGGGCACCTGTTCGCCGGCCGGTATCACGCCCTCGATATCGCCCAGGCTCACCACGACGACGCCGCGCGCGTTCACCTTGGCATCCGCGGACACCACTCCGGTGATGAGATCGTGCTCCCGGCCGGCGAAGTCGCCGAAGGTGCGCTCGTTGTCCACGTCACGTAGCCGCTGCTGGATCACCTGGCGCGCCGTGGTGGCGGCGATGCGCCCGAAATCCGCCGGCGTGTCCTCCCACTCCTCCAGCACCGAGCCGTCCGGGCCGATCTCCTGCGCGATGATCCGGATCTCGCCGCTGCGCCTGTCGACCTCGGCGCGGGCGTGCGGATGGAAGTGATCGGTATGACGGTACGCGGACAGCAGCGCCGTCTCCAGCGTGCGGATCAGGTCGTCGAATCCGATCCCCTTGTCGCGTTCCACGAGCCGCAGCGCGGTGATATCCACGTTCATCGCGCACCTTCTCCTTCACCAGAATCGGGGGTCGGGTCGGCGGCCGATGCCTGCAGGCCGGCGAGTGCCGCGGCGACCGGGGCGGGCGGCGGCGCGAACTCGGGCTCGATGGTCGCGCGCGCAACATCGCGGAGCGGAATCCTCGCCGGGGTGAGCCCGTCGGCGCCGGAGAGCGCCAGCAGATCGTCTCCGGCGACGCACGCCAACCGCGCGACTACCTGTGAGCGGTCGTTCAGCGCGATCGTCACCAGCCGACCGGCGGCGCGCCGGAAGTGCCGCGGCTCCGTCAGGGGCCGGCCGATCCCGGGGCTCGTCACTTCCAACGTGTATGGTCCAGCGCCTATGACGTCGGTGCCCGCGGCGCTGTCCGCCGATTCGTCGAGCAGGGCCGAGATCTGCCGGCTCAGCGCGGCGGCGGCGTCCAGATCGACCCCGCCGTCGCGGTCGACGATCACCCGCACCAGCCGCGTTCCGCGAGCGGCGCGCACCGACACGTCCTCGAGGTCGAACCCCGCGGCGGCGACGATGGGCGAGACGAGGCTGCGAAGATCGTCCCCGTCATCGAGCGCCATCGGGTGTCACTCCTCGCGTGTCCAGTTGTCAAATGTCACTTGACGTGTGTCACCAGGCAGCCTAGTGGAGGGCGGGGTGTGCCATCCGACGGACCGCCGGAAACCGCCGGGTACCCAGTCGGCACCGGCCGGCACCGCGGGGCTGACATGATGGACGGGTGCACGAGCCTCGACGACACCTGCTCACCCGGCGCGCGCTGCTGGCCGGCACCGGTCTGGGCGCCCTGGTCGCGGTCGCGGGCTGCAATCCGTTCAGCAAGGCGGCGCGAACCGTGACCGTCACCGCCGAGCCCACCACGAGCAGCCAGCCGCCGGCGCCCGCGACCCCCATCCTCTCGCTGGTGGCTATCACCCGACTGCACCTCGACCATCTGAACCAGGCCGTCGCATCCGATGCGCGCGACCGGGCGGTCCTCACGATGCTGCGCAACGACGTGCAGGCCCACCTCGCAGCGCTCGAGGCCGAATACGGTCGGAGCATCGGGAACACCGCGGTGCCCGGGACATCGTCATCCACGCCGCCTCCGACCGGAACGTCGTCGACCGGCGCGAACGACCCGGATACGACGCTCGCCCTGATCCGCGGGGACGCCGGCAAGGCGCAGAGCGCGTTCACCGATGCGCTGGCGGGGGCGACCCGCTACCAGGCGGAGCTGTACGCGTCGATCGCCGCGTGCGTCGCGACACATCGGATGGTCCTCTCATGAGCACGACACGCCCCGGCGAAACCACACCCGACCCGTCCGCCGCCGCGGCCCCGACGACGGCCCCGCCAGGTTCTTCCACGGGCACCGGGTCCCTGGCGAAGGACACCATCGACGCCCTGCAGGCGGCGCTGGCGTCGGAACACGCCGCGCTGTGGGCCTACGGCCTGGTCGCGGCGTACGACCCGAAGGCGGCGGCCGCCGTGACCGCGGCCATCACCAGCCACCAGAACACGCGGGACCTGGCGGCGAACCTGATCGTGCAGGGAGGTGCGACACCCGTCGGGCCGGACCCGGCGTACACCACGCCGCACCCGGTGACCGACGTAGCGACCGCGCAGGCCCTGGCGCTGATCATCGAATCCGATTGCGCGGCGGCCTGGCGTTCGGTCGCGGGCCACACCGACGACTCCACGCTGCGCGGCACCGCCCTGTCCGCCCTGACGGATTGCGCGATGCGCATGGTGTCCTGGCGGAAGGCGGCCGGCGACACACCGCTGACCATCCCGTTCCCGGGGGCGCCGACGCAGTCCGCGTGAGGCCCGGTCCGCGCGCCGGGAGCCGGCCGGACCGCGCTACCCGCCCATGACGACGTTCCGGACCCGGGCCACCGCCTCGGCGACCGGCACGTCGGAACGCTCGCCGCTCGCGCGGTCGCGCACCTCGACGACGCCCGTCGCCAGCCCGCGCCCGACGACGACGATCGTCGGCACCCCGATGAGTTCCGCGTCGGCGAACTTCACCCCGGGCGACGCCTCCCGGTCGTCGAGCATCACCTCGACGCCGGCCGCGTCCAGCTCCGCCGCGATCCGCTCGGCCGCGCCGGAAATCTCGTCGCCCTTCCCGGCGATGACGATATGCACGTCGGCCGGCGCGACCTCGCGTGGCCACACGAGACCCTTGTCGTCACAGGTGTTCTCGGCGATCGCTGCGACCGCGCGCGACACGCCGATCCCGTACGACCCCATCGTGACGGTGACCAGTTTCCCGTTCTCGTCCAGCACCTGCAGGTCCAGCGCCTCGGCGTACTTGCGGCCCAGTTGGAAGATGTGCCCCATCTCGATGCCGCGCGCCGATTCCAGCGGCGCCCCGCAGGAGGGACACGGATCGCCGTCGAACACCTCGGCGGCCTGCACGGTGCCGTCCGCCGTGAAGTCGCGCCCGGCTACCAGGTCCAGCACATGGTGCCCGGGAGAATCGGCCCCCGTCACCCAGGCCGTGCCGTCGGCCACCCGCGGGTCGACGAGGTAGCGAATGCCCGTGGCGGATGCCGCGCCGAGCACGCCCGGACCGACGTACCCCTTCGCGAGGCCCGGGTACTTCGCGAAGTCCTCCTCCGAGAACGGCGTCGGCTGGGCGGGCGTCACCTGCGCCTCCAGCCGCTTCATATCGACCTCGCGGTCGCCCGGCACACCGATCGCCAGCGGTTCAACTGACCCGTCCGGCTGGTGCAGCATCACCAGCAGGTTCTTGAGTGTGTCGGACGCGGTCCACGCCCGCCCGTCGGAGCGTGCGTACTTGCTGTTGAGCAGGTCCACGAGCGAGTCGATGGTGGGCGTGTCGGGGGTGTCCTCGACATGCGCGGCGGGCAGTGCCGCCACCGCTTCCGCCGACAATGCGGCCGGCGCGGGGACCGTCACGGCCTCCACGTTCGCCGCGTAGTCGCAGGTGGAGCACCGCACGTACGTGTCCTCACCCACGGCGGCCTCGGCCAGGAACTCCTCGGACCGCGACCCGCCCATCGCCCCGGACATGGCCGACACGATCACGTAGGAGAAGCCCAGCCGGTCGAAGATCTTGATGTACGCGTCGCGATGCCGCTGGTAGGCGGCATTCAGCCCGGCGTCGTCGATGTCGAACGTGTAGGAGTCCTTCATCACGAACTCGCGCCCGCGCAGGATGCCCGCCCGCGGCCGCGCTTCGTCGCGGTACTTCGTCTGGATCTGGTACAGCGCCAGCGGCAGCTGCTTGTACGAGGAGACGATGTCCTTGACCAGCAGCGTGAACATCTCCTCGTGCGTCGGCCCGAGCAGGTAGTCGCCCTTCTTCCGGTCCTGGAGCCGGAACAGCGTGTCGCCGTATTCGGTCCACCGGCCGCTCGCCTCGTAGGGCTCCCGCGGCAGCAGTGCCGGGAAGTGCACCTCCTGGGAGATCTTGTCCATCTCCTCGCGCACGATCGACTCGATCTTGCGATACACGCGGTAGCCAAGCGGCAACCAGGAATAGATACCAGGCGCGGCCCGGCGGATGTATCCGGCCCGCATGAGCAGTCGGTGGCTCGGCACCTCCGCGTCCGCCGGGTCCTCTCGCAGGGTGCGCAGGAACAGGGTGGATAGGCGCGTGATCACCGACGGGCTCCTCAACGTGTGATGCCACTGCAACTGATATGACGCGGCTGGCGATGTTCTCGTGGCTGCCCCATCGCCGGGCGCAGCCCGTCCAAGCGTAGTGGCACCCGGGCCAGGTCCCGGCAGGTCGGTCGGCCGGGGTGCTGGGGTGCCGACCGGATGACATGAGGCACCCGGCACAGGGCGCGCGAGTCAGGGCGCATCACGCCGCCGATAGGCTCGTGCCTCGTGCTGATCCTGCTGCCCCCGTCGGAGACCAAGGCCCCGGGAGGGCGCGGCCCGGCTCTCGATCTCGAGACACTGCTCTTCCCGGAACTTCGTCATACCCGGGAAGCCCTGATCAGCGAAGTGGCGCGGCTGTCCGCGGACCTGCCCGCGGCGCGCGCGGCGCTGAGGGTCACGGCCACGAAGGACGACGAGATCGCCGCGAACACGCAGCTTCGTACCGCGCCGACAATCGCCGCGCTGAACCGGTACACCGGCGTGCTCTACGACGCGCTGGGCGCTGGCGCCATGAGCCGCGCCGAGCGGGCACGCGCCGAGGCCCGCATCGTCGTCATCTCCGCGCTGTTCGGTGCCGTGCGGGCTGCCGACCCGATCCCGGCCTACCGCCTCTCTGCCGGGTCGACGCTCCCCCGGCTCGGCGGCATCGCTGCGTGGTGGCGACCCGCACTCACACCGTGGCTGAGGCGTCTCGACGCACCCGTGCTCGACCTACGTTCCGGCGCGTACGCGGCGTTCGGCCGGATCCCCGGCGCGATCACGGTCCGCGTGGTCACGGAGCGGCCAGACGGCACCCGGCAGGTCGTGTCGCATTTCAACAAGGCCACCAAGGGGCGCCTGGCGCGAATCGTCGCCACCTCCCGGGCCAAGGTCGCCACTGCCCATGACGTCGTTCGCCTCGCGTGCCGCTCGGGTATGCGCGCTCTGCAGACCGGCGACGACGCGCTGGAGGTCGTGACCTGACCCGCCGCCCCCTGCCCCGCGATTTGTCCGGCGCGACCGCAGACAGCGCGCGATGGGTCGGACGAGAGCTACCGTGTGCAGAACCGTTCCGCACCATGCCGGAGAGCGTCGGGGTGATCGCTGTGCCAGAGAAACCGCGCCGCATCCGCCCGGCGACCATCGATGACGCGGAAGCGATTGCGCGCGTTCACGTGTCGTCGTGGCAGGCGGCCTACCAGGGACTCTTGTCGCAGGCATTTCTCGACTCCATGTCCGCGCAGCGGAGTCATCAGAACTGGACGCACATCCTCACCCTGGGTGCGCAGGATGTACGGGTCGCCGAGACCGCCGGCGACGTCGGCGGATTCATCGCGACCGGGGCGCGTGCCGACGACCCCTCCGACAGCACAGTCGGCGAACTCTGGGCGATCTACCTGCTACCCGATTGGTGGGGCACCGGCACGGGTTCCGCCTTGCACCAGGCGGGCATCGACGCTCTGGCGAGCCGATTCGACGAGGCGATCCTGTGGGTCCTCGACGGTAACGCACGGGCACGAGCCTTCTATGAACGGCACGGCTGGCGTGCGGACGGCGAGCGCAAGACCGCGACCATCGGCGGCGCCGCCGTCGACGAGGTTCGATACCGCCGGCGACTCCGGCCAGCCCCCACCGGCGAGCCGTAGCACACTGCTACAATCGGGGTGAATCGACGGGAGGTCCCGATGCGAACGATCCCGCAGCGCGAATTGCGAAATGACAGCGGCCGCATCCTCGCGGAGGTTGCCGCCGGCGAATCTATCGAGGTCACGAGCAACGGCGTCGTTATGGCAGTACTCGTGCCGCCGCGCCTCGGTCTAGTGGAGCGAGGCCGTCGCGATGGCACAGTACTTCCGGCGGGCCGCCGTATTCGGGTCCGCGATCTGAACCGGGTGACGGCGGATGAGCCGCTGCAGGTGGTGCTCGACGAGTTGCGTGGCGAGCGGTGACGACGATCTATGCGGACACCTCCGCGTGGGGAAAGCTCGTCAAGCAGGAGCCGGAGTCGGACCACTTTTCCGCGTACGTAGACGAGCGCCTGGACGCCGGCGACGACTTTGCTTCCTCTGCCCTGCTGATCACCGAGATGAACCGACTCGCGGAACGCTTCGACATCCCACGGACCCTCGTGTCCGAGGCGCTGACGCAGGTCAACATCTTCCTTCCACAGATGTCGATCTACCGCGAAGCCGGCCGTCTACCGGGCGGGGATCTCCGCAGCCTCGATGCGATCCACCTCGCGCACTGCCTCGCGATCGAGGCGGACGTGCTGGCCTCCTACGATGAACGGCAGCTGGCCGCGGCCCGCGCATTGGGGATTCGGACCGTATCGCCCGGGTGCTCGAATTCCGACAAGTGACGCCTCGGGAGCTTCGCGGGTATGACTTCGGGCCGGTCAGTCCAGTGGGTGCCGGTATTTCAGGCCGGGGAAATTTTCGAAGCCACGGTCGGAGCTGACCAGAACGGCGTCATGCTCGACCGCCGGCGACGTCGGCGGATTCATCGCGACCGGGGCGCGTGCCGACGACCCCTCCGACAGCACAGTCGGCGAACTCTGGGCGATCTACCTGCTACCCGATTGGTGGGGCACCGGCACGGGTTCCGCCTTGCACCAGGCGGGCATCGACGCTCTGGCGAGCCGATCCGACGAGGCGATCCTGTGGGTCCTCGACCGCAACGCACGGGCACGAGCCTTCTACGAACGGCACGGCTGGCGTGCGGACGGCGAGCGCAAGACCGCGACCATCGGCGGCGCCGCCGTCGACGAGGTTCGATACCGCCGGCGACTCCGGCCGGACCCGGACGACTTCTCCGGGACGATCACCGGCGCTTCTCCAGCGGCAGGCCCTCTTCCACGATGTCGAGCAGCGCCGAGTTGTCGTGCGGATCGACCCCCGGCAAAGGGTCCCAGCCGGGCCGCAACGGCCGAATCCGGAACGGCGCACGTGCGCGCCGCGGTTGCTGCAACAGCTCGATCAGTGCCTGCTCGACCAGCGATGTGACCGTCGAGCCCTCCTCGGCGGCGCGAATCCGCACCTGACGATAGATGTCGTCATCGATGTTCAACGTGGTGCGCATGCTGCAAGCATGTACGCAGATCGCCAAATCTGCACGTCGTTGATCGCTCCCGCCGTGAGCGGTCCACGCCGCGCGGCGCCGCGCCGTCGATCCCGGCTCAGTGCCCGACCGGCCCCGAGAATGCTTGGGGCGTCACCGATTCCGGCACGCCTAGGCCGGTACAGGGGTCCCAGCCGATGCCGGCCTTGTAGGCACCGTTGCTGCCCTTCGTGATGTCGCGGGTGTGCGGGGCGGGCTTGGCGGGTTGCACGCCGCCGTAGAGCCCGGATTGGGCGAGGCCCACGCGGGCTCCGGTGAGTTGCACGATCCGGGCGACCAGCGCGGCCCATAGCGGCGCGACCGCGCTCGTGCCCCCGATCACCGTCCACGAGCCGTCCACGTACACCTGGTAGCCGGTCTGCGGGTCGGCGACCGCGGCGACGTCGGGAACGCCGCGCCCTACGCGCCCGCCGACACGTGCCGGAACACCTGCGCTCTGCTGCCACGCGGGCAGCGGGAAGGTGTCGCTGACACCGCCGCCGGTCGCTCCCCCGCGCCCGCCGTCGTTCCAGACGACCTCCGAGTCCACGGCGCCGTTCGTGGCCACCAGCGATGTCCCGCCGCAGCCGAGCACATGCGGGCTGGAGGCCGGGAAATCCGCATGGACGACCCGGCCGGAGGCATGGCGCCTGCTTCTCGCGTCAGCGCTCTCCGTGTCGCCGCTTGTGGCGTCGCTGCTTGTGGGACGGCTGCTCGGGGTGTCGCTACTTCCGTTGTCCCCGGCCGCCGCGGTCACGGTGATGCCCATGGCGATCGCGTCGGCGAACGCCTGGTCCATCGCGGTCCGCGCTGCCGCGGTCCACTGGTCCTCGCTCTGTCCCCAGCTGATGCTGATCGCCGTCGGCGTAGGGGTGGCATGCGACGCTGCCGCGATCGCGTCGAGGAATCCCGCGTCGGTGTTCGGGGCGAAATACACATCGATGGTCGCGGCCGGTGCAAGTGCGCCGACGACCTCGATGTCGAGCAGTACCTCGCCGTCCGCTCCGGTCGGATCTTGCCCCGGGACGTTCGCAGCCCCGTCCACGCCGATCGCCCGCACCGTCGGTGTCGGGATGCCGAGCCGACCGAAGTAGGTGTCCAGGTCGGCCTGGGCGAACCCGCCGCCGAGTTCGATGATCGCGACCGTCTGCCCAGAGCCGTCGGCGGCCGGCATCCGGTAGATCTCGGCGAGTTGCGGCGGCGTGTAGCTGGTGCCGCCGGCATGCGGAACGGCGACGAGCGAACGCGGAAACGCTTGCGGCGCCGTGCCTCCGAGAACGGCAACGACCACATCCGAGAGTTCCGACGGCGGTTCGGCGAGCCATCGCCGGACGACCTCGGCCGGGCCTTCCACGCGCACCCGTCGCGACGGAGCATGCTCCTCGACGACGGTCAACCCGGCGGCACGGGCCAGGTCGCAGACCCGGCTCATATCGGCCGGCTCGGCGCCGAATCGCTCGCCGAGCATGGCCGACGTCATGGGTTCGGTCGCGCCCGGTGCCGCTTCCGGTACCACTGCCGGGCTCCCCGTCGCCGCGGCCCGCTCGCCGATCCCGGTGCGCCGGCGCAGCACGATGGTCGCGGTCGCGCGCTGCCCACGCCCCTGCGCAGTGCTATCGCTGTGTGCCATGGCCCTGTCCCTTCCATCGTCGGGGTGCTGGCCGGGAATCGCCGCACCGTGGGCGCCGAGCAACATCACATGACGCTGCCGCCGACCCGCTCCAGTCGCACGATCACCGACTTCGAGGTCGGCGTGTTCGAGCCGTCGGCCGTCGAGTCCAGTGGCACGAGCACGTTCGCCTCCGGGAAGTACGCCGCGACGCAGCCCCGCGTGGTCGGATAGGCGACCGCCCGGAAGCGCCGCGCGCGCCGCTCCACACCGCCGAAATCGTTGATGACGTCGACGATGTCGCCGTCCGCCAGACCCCGCTCGGCGAGATCGTCCGCGTGCACGAAGACGACCCGGCGACCGCCCTTGATCCCGCGGTACCGGTCGCCCAGCCCGTACACCGTGGTGTTGAACTGGTCGTGCGACCGCACGGTCTGCAGCAACAGGCAGCCGTCCGGCACCTCGACGGCGGTCGGCGGGTTGACCGTAAGGTGCGCCTTGCCGTTGTCCGTGGTGAACGTGCGCGAATCGTGCGGCGGGCGCGGCAGCATGAACCCGCCGGGTTGCGCAACCCGCTCTTCGTAGGAGTGGAAACCCGGAACGACGTGCTCGATGTGCTTGCGGATCACCCGGTAGTCGTCCCGCATCCGCGACCAGCCGAAGTCGTCGCCGAACAGGCGCTCGGCCAGCCCCGTGACGATCGCGACCTCGCTGCGCATGTTCGGCGACCCGGGCTTCAGCTTGCCCTCCGATTGATGCACCATCGCCATCGAGTCTTCGACCGTGACGAATTGCGGGCCGGTCGCCTGCTCGTCGATCTCGGTCCGGCCGAGGCACGGCAACAGCAGCGCCTCCTCGCCGTGATACAGGTGGGAGCGGTTGAGCTTGGTGGCGACGTGCACGGTGAGTGTGCAGTTGGCCATCGATTCGGAGGTGACGAGCGTGTCGGGCGTCGCCGCGACGAAGTTGCCGCCGAGCGCGACGAACACGTCGACCTTGCCGTCGCGCAGCGCGCGAATGGATTCGACAGTGTCGTAACCGATCTCGCGAGGCGGGCTGAACGAGAACTCGGCGCCGAGCCGGTCCAGGAACTCCTCCGGCATCCGCTCCCAGATGCCCATGGTGCGATCGCCCTGCACGTTGGAGTGCCCGCGAATCGGCGACGGCCCGGCGCCCGGCCGACCGATATTGCCGCGTAGCAGCAGGAAGTTCGTGATCTCCCGGATGGTCGGGACCGCGTTTTTGTGCTGCGTCAGGCCCATCGCCCAGCACACGATGATCGAATCGGCTGCCGTCACGTAGTTCGCGATCGCGCCGATCTCCGCGCGCGTCAGGCCGCTCTGCTGCTCGATCTGTGCCCAGTCGAGGGCGCGCCAGGCCGTCATAGACGCATCCAGCCCGTCGCAGTAGGTGCGCAGGAAGTCGTGGTCGAAAACCGTTCCGGGAGCGGCATCCTCGCGTTCCGTCAGGATCTTGTTCAGTCCGTTGAACAGGGCCAGGTCGCCGTTCACCCGCACCGGCACCAGCTCGTCGGCGAGCTGTGTGCCCTTGCCGACCAGGCCGCGCGGCGACTGCGGGTTGCGGAACTCGCCGAACCCGGCTTCCGGCAGCGGGTTGATGGCGATGATCTTCGCGCCGCGCCGCTTGGCCTCCTCGAGCGCGGTGAGCATGCGCGGATGGTTGGTCCCAGGATTCTGCCCCGCGATGATGATGAGGTCCGCGTGCTCGGCGATGTCCGCCCGCGTCACCGTGCCCTTGCCGACGCCGATGGTCTGCATCAGCGCGGTGCCGGACGATTCGTGGCACATGTTCGAGCAATCTGGCAGGTTGTTCGTGCCTAGCCGCCGGGCGAGCAGCTGGTAGGCGAAGGCGGCCTCGTTGGAGCAGCGCCCGGACGTGTAGAAGACCGCCCGGTTCGGGTCGGGCATGGCTAACAGCCGATCCGCGACGAGCTGCAACGCGCGATTCCAGGAGATCGGCGCGTAGTGCGTGGCGCCCGGCGCCAGATACACCGGATCGGTGAGCCGCCCGAAATGCTCCAGATCGTGATCGTCCAGGGCGCGCAGCTCGGCGATGGAATGCACGGCGAAGAAGTCCGGGCGCACTCGCTTCCGGGTGGCCTCCCAGGCAACGGCCTTCGCCCCGTTCTCGCAGAACTCGGCGGTCTTGCGCTCCCCCGGCTCCGGGTCGGGCCACGCGCACGACGGGCAGTCGAACCCGTGCACCTGGTTGAGCGCCAGCAGCGTCTTCAGCGACCGCTGCGGGCCCATCTCCGCCATCGCATAACGCATCGAGGCGGCCACGCCGGGGATGCCCGCCGATGTCGTCTTCGGCGCCCCGACCGCGACGTCCTCCTCGGATATGACGATGTTCCGCGCAGACTCACCCATGGACCAACGGTAGGCCCTGGACGCTTCCGCTGCCGAAGAACTGCCGATCAAACGTGCTCCGGAGTAGCGTCGGCGCATGAGCCTGAATCGCCCGGTCGCCCCGAATCCGTACGAACTGCTCCCCGCCGTGCCGAGCTTCTCGGTGACGTCCGCCGACCTCCGGGACGGCGCTCCCATGCCGAAGACGCACGTCTACGGCCCGGATTCGCCGGGCGGCGACAACCGCTCGCCACAGCTCACGTGGTCCGGCTTCCCGGCCGGTACGCAATCGTTCACGGTCACCTGTTTCGATCCGGATGCGCCCACGCCGTCCGGTTTCTGGCACTGGCTCGCCGTGGACATCTCGTCATCGACGACCGCACTTCAGACGGATGCGGGCAGGTCGGACAGCTCACTGCCCTCCGGCGCGTTCCACGCCCGCAACGATTTCGGCGATCACGCCTACGACGGCGCCGCCCCGCCGCCCGGTGACATGGTGCACCGCTACTTCTTCGTGGTGCACGCGGTGGACGTGCCGAAGCTCGGCCCCGACGCGTCCGCGAGCCCTGCCGTGATCTCGTTCAACCTGGCGTTCCACACGCTGGCCCGGGCGATCCTGGTCGCGACCTTCCAACACTAGGAAGATCACCCGTGGTGTGGGATTCGTTGCGGCTTCCGGAACGAATCCCACACACCAGATGATCATCCGGAAGCGGGACGCATAGCCTGGGGGCCATGCCCCATTACGACCTCGTCATCATCGGCACCGGCTCCGGCAACTCGATACCCCGACCGGCCTTCGACCACTGGTCCATCGCGATCGTGGAGAACAATCTCTTCGGCGGCACGTGCCTGAACGTGGGCTGCATCCCGTCGAAGATGTTCGAGTATCCGGCCGAGATTGCGCACGCACTGCACGGCGCCGCGGCGCTCGGCGTCGAGGGGCACATCGAGAACGTGCACTGGCGTGCCATCCGCGACCGCATCTTCGGTCGCATCGATCCGATCGCCGCGAACGGCAGGCGGTATCGGGAGAGCGACGAGTGCCCGAACGTCACCGTGTACACCGGCACCGGTCGGTTCACCGGTCCGAAGGCCATGCACGTCGAGCTGAACGCCGGCGGGAGCGCCGATATCACGGCCGACCGCTATGTGCTCGCCGCGGGATCGCGCGCGATGATCCCCGACATCCCCGGCCTGGACACCGTCACCTACCACACCTCGGACACCGTCATGCGGATCGAGGAACTGCCGCACCGCGTCGTCATCGCCGGCGGCGGATTCATCGCCGCGGAGTTCGGGCACATCTTCGCGTCCTTGGGCTCGCACGTCACCCAGGTCGCCCGCGGCGAGAAGCTGCTGCGTCACCTGGACGCCGAGGTCGCGCAGCGCTACACCGACATCACCGCCGCGCGGTACGACGTGCACCTCAACTCGACGATCGGCAAGGTCTCGCCGCAATTGTCCGGTGATGACGGTGTTCTCGTGCAGATCTCCGGTCCGGACGGCGGTGCCGCGACGGTCGAGGCGGACCTGCTGCTCCTCGCCACGGGACGCACGCCCAACGGCGACGAGCTCGGTGTGACGGCGACCGGCGTCGAGCTCGACGCGGACGGATACGTGGTGGTCGACGAGCACCAGCAGACGACCGTGCCGGGCATCTGGGCGCTCGGCGACATCTCGTCGCATCGCATGCTCAAGCACGTCGCGAACCGCGAGGCGCGGATCGTCGCGCACAATCTCGCGCACCCGGACGACCTCGCGGCGGCGGACAACCGGTTCATCCCCGCGGCGGTGTTCACCCACCCGCAGATCGCCTGCGCCGGGATCACCGAGGAGCAGGCGCAGGCCCGCGGCATCGCCTATGTCACGGGCCGCCGCGACTACGGCGGCATAGCCGCCGGCTGGGCGCGCGAGGACACGACCGGCTTCTGCAAGCTGCTCGCCGACCCGGCGACGGGCCTGCTGCTCGGCGCGCACATCATCGGGCCCGAGGCGGCCACCGTGATCCAGCCGGCACTGTCCGCGATGCAGTTCGGCATCCCGGCGCACGAGTTCGCGCGCGGCCAGTACTGGATCCACCCGGCACTGCCGGAACTGCTGGAGAACGCGCTGCTCGATCTGCCCGCACCGACCGGTTGACGTATCCGGGCCTACCGGCCGACGGATCGTGCCTTCCGGCCGCTGGCGGCCGCGAACAGCGTCATACTCGGTTCCCCGCGGCGAATCGCGACGGCGCTACGGGATGGTGAGCACCTCGGCGCCGTCGCCGGTGACCACGATCGTGTGCTCGAACTGGGCCGTCCAGGACTTGTCGCGGGTGGTGACCGTCCAGCCGTCGGACCACTGGTCCCACTCGATGCCGCCGAGGGTGACCATCGGCTCGATGGTGAACGTCATACCCGGCTCAAGGATCAGGTCGGCGGTCGGCTCGTCATAGTGCAGCACCACGAGCCCGGAATGGAAGTCGCGGCCGATGCCGTGGCCGGTGTAGTCGCGTACCAGGCCGTAGCCGAATCTCTTGACGTAGGACTCGATCACGCGACCGATCACGTTGATCTGCCGGCCCGGTGCGACCGCCTTGATGCCGCGCCGCAGCGCCTCGGCGGTCCGTTCGATGAGAAGCCAGTGCTCCTCGGAGATCTCGCCAGCCGGGTAGGTGGCGCAGGTGTCCCCGTGCACGCCGTCGATGTAGGCGGTGACGTCGATGTTGACGATGTCGCCTTCCTCGATCACCGTCGAGTCGGGGATGCCGTGGCAGATGACCTCGTTGAGCGAGGTGCAGCAGGACTTGGGGAAACCGCGGTAGCCCAGCGTCGACGGGTAGGCGCCGTGGTCGCACAGATATTCGTGCACCACCTTGTCGATGGCGTCCGTGGTGATGCCCGGCTCGATGATCTTGGCGCCCTCGGCCATAGCGCGCGCGGCGAGACGTGCTGCGACGCGCATCTTCTCGATCGTCTCCGGGGTCTGGACGTAGGACCCGCCGGACAAGGTCGGCGCCGGTTTGCCGACGTACTCGGGCCGCTGGATGCCGCTCGGGACGGTGCGGATCGGTGTCGGGGTGCCGGGGGTGAGCGCGGCGCGTGTCGATACTTCGGGCATGCCGTCGAGCCTACGGCGCAGCGTCACGCGGCCGTCAGGCGGTTGTCAGCTCTTCGGCAGGGCGGCCAGGAAGGCGTGCACGATGTCGTTGCTGCGCTTCGAGGAGTTGCCACCGACGATCAGCACCGAGAAGGCGACGTCCCCGCGGAAGCCGACGGTCCACGCGTGCGCCTGGATCTGCCCGGCGGCGTCGACGTACTCGGCGGTGCCGGTCTTCGCGTATACCTCGCCGTCGCCCTTTAGGCCCTTGGCGGTGCCGTCGGTGACCACGGCCCGCATCATGGTCTTGAGCGCCGCCTGCGCGGCGGGCGATCGCGGCGGGGCGGGATGGTCGACCGTGGTCGTGGTGCCCCGGATCAGCACGGGCAGGGGCATGTTGCCGGTGGCCGCGGTGGCCGCCATGAGCGCGGCGGAGAACGGGGTGAGCAGGTCCGTGCCCTGGCCGAAGCCGTTCTCGGCGCGGGCCAGGGTCGAGTCGCCGGGTTGGATGGCACCGGTCAGCGTGGTGATGCCGGCGATGTCGAAGTCGAGGCCGATGCCGTACTGCCGGGCGGCCGTGGGAAGCGCGTCGTCGGCCATCCGCGCCGCGAGCATGGCGAACGTCGTGTTGCAGGAGTGCGAGAACGCGGTGGTAGCGGTGACGGTGCCCAGCGAGAAACCCTCGTTGTGGATCGTCCGATTGTTCGTCGTCCATTCGCCGGGGCAGGCGACCATGGTGGTCGGGGTGATGAGGCCCGCGTCGATCGCGGCGGTGGCCGTTACGATCTTGAACGTGGAGCCCGGCGGGTAGCGCCCGGTCAGCGCGATCGGCCCGTCCGCGTTCGCTGCGGCGTTCTGTGCCACCGCGAGGATCCCCCCGGTCGACGGCTGGATCGCCACCAACACAGCGGGTTCGGTGATCGGGTCCAGCGCCGCCTGCGCGGCCTCCTGGACCGTCGGGTCCAGGGTGAAGACGACCTTCGGCCCCGGAACCGCCGGATGCTGCGCGATCGTCTGGAGCTCGTCGCCGGCCATGTCGACGGTGATGACGCGCCAGCCGGGTTTCCCGGCGGCCAGCTTCCGCGCCACCGGTACCGCCGTGCCGAGCACGGCCTGGGCGAACCCGGAGGTGGGCGGCAGGTCGCGCATGGTGGACGGCAGGCTGACGCCGTCGATCGCCGACAGCTTCGCCTCCACCGGCGAGAAGTCGTTCTCGCGGAGATTGGTGACCGTGTAGCTGGCCTGGCCGGCGGCCTTCGCCGCCTTCACGCCCGCGGTGATCGACTTCTCGGTGACGGTCGGGTCGAGCTTGCCGAGGATCGCGGCGAGCGACTTCGCCGTGGCGGCGAGGTCGGCCACCTTCGTGATCAACAGCACCACCGAATACACGCGGACCGGGGCGATGAGCTGTGCGTCATTGCGGTCGACGAGCGGCCCGTCGGAGGCCGGCTCGGCGCGGACGGACAGGGTCTGACCGGGGCCGAGGTCGGGGTGGATGATCTGCGGCGAGTAGTCCAGCAGCCAGCGCCCGCCCGATGCACCACCCGATCCACTGCCCGGATCCGCCAGCGACCAATGCCACGGCACCGTGTAGGTCCAGGCGCCGGCGACCGGGAGGGTCCACGTCATGGTCGCGGTGACGGTGGCGGCGCTCGGCGACGTCCGGTCGACGCGTCCGGTCGAGATCTTGAGATTGGTTGCCTTCAGATCGGCCATGACGGTGCTCATGAGTTGGGCCGCCGCCGAGGGATCGGTGGTCCATGCGGACGAGTCCTGCGTGCGACCGGCCTGCCAGTCCGCCACGAACTGCGCAATGGTCGCGGCCGGGTCGCTCGCGGGCGCCGCGTCCGGTGGCGCCGCGGTGGGCCCGGTGCACGACGCGAGCATGGCGAGGGCGATGAGCACCGTGATCGAGCCGAAGAGTCGTCGCCAGCGCCGCACCACACCCGACAGTATTCCGGCCGGGCCGGCCCGATCGCGGTCGGCACGCCGGGGCGGCGTATCTCGGATCAGAACAGTATCGACGCGAACGTCCCGGCCCGGTGGAAACCGACACGGTCGTAGGCGGCACGGGCGGCCACATTGTGCGAGTTGACGTACAGACTGGGCAGCCTGCCCCATCGCTGAACGGTCCGGACGACGGCGGCGGTGGCCGACGACGCGATACCGCGTCCCCGCCACCGCGGGTCGACCCAGACGCCCTGGATGAGCGCCACGGCGCTCGACAGCGCGCCCACCTCAGCCTTGAAGACGACCGTGTGCCCGTCGAAGATCGCGAAGGCCCGTCCGCCGGCGACCAATTCCGCCACCCGCGCCCGGTACCCGGCCCCACCGTCACCGGCACACGGATCGACGCCGACCTCCTCGGTGAACATGGCCACCGCCGCCGGGTAGTAGTCGTCGAGCCGGTCGGGGGTGACGCGGACCACGCGGGGATCGGGTCGCAGCGCGGGCGGGTCGGGGCAGACCATCAGCGGCTGGTCCGGGCGCACGTCGCGCGCCGGGCCCCAGGACGGCCGCAGATGTTCCCACAGCGGCAGGGCGAACTCGGCGCGACCGACGATCGACGCGCATTGCCGCCCGCGTTGCTGCAACGCGCGTGCCACCTCGCCCAGCGCCGCGGCATCGCCCGACAGCGGAACGAGGTTCGGTCCGGCGAAACACAGTGCGCCCTCGCCGTAGTCGCTGCCCCAGAACGTCCCGCCCAGCAGAGCCCGATCCATCCCCACGCTCTCGAAACGCGCCGCGACCATGCAGGTCCCCACCGGATCGTGGGCGAGGACCGCACCGACCGACGACGCCGCGCTTCGGCCGAGCGGACGCGCGGCGGCGTCCCGACTGAATCGTCGCGCGGCTGCGCCGCGGAAGTGCACCCGCAGTCCTGTAGCCACCGTGTTTCCGCCTAGCCGAACAACCGGACCGGGTTGACGATATCGGCGACCGCGGTGAGCAGCGAGAGGCCGATGAACAGCAGCACCACGACGTAGGCCACCGGCATCAGTGCCGCCACGTCGAACTCCCGCGGGCGGGAGCGCCGCCGAATCTTTGCCCAACCTCTGCGGATCCAATCGATGACGGCACCGAGCACATGCCCGCCGTCAAGCGGCAGCAGCGGCAGCAGGTTCAGCAGGAACAGGCTCATGTTGAACCCGGCGAGCAGGTTCAGCACCCAGGAGATCTTCGCCTTCACCGGCCACGGCTGGGCGAGGATCTCGCCGCCGATGCGCCCGGCGCCGATGATGCCCATCGGCCGGTTCGGATCGTTCTGCGAAGGGTGGACGATGGCGTTCCACACGGCCGGAATCCGCTGCGGGATCCGCGCGACGGCTTTGCTCGCCGCAACGATGAAGTTCCCGGTCTGCACGAATGCCGAGCCGATGCCCTGCCGCACGTACACCTCGTCCGGGCTGACCCCGAGAAAGCCGATCACCGCCGCGCCGTCCGGGTTCCCGTTCGCGTCGTACTTGGGCCGCTCGGTCGCGACGATCGGTACGTCGACCGTGTGGCTGTCCCCGGCGCGGACGTAGGTGAGGCGGATGGTCTTGCCGCCGGAGTCGGCGATCACGGACTGGAACTGGGACCACGAGTCGATCGATGCGCCGTTGACGGCGGTCACGCGATCGCCCGGCTTCAGGCCGGCCTGCGCCGCCGGCGTCGCCGGATCGGCGGGGACACAGGCGGTCCGCTGCTCCTGTCCCGATGGCGCGACGGGAACGATACAGGCGCTCACGTCATGAATGGTGGTGGTCGCGGCCGGGATACCGATCGCCATCATCGCGATCGCGAACAGCACCACGGCGAAGATGAGGTTCTGGGCAGGGCCGGCGACCATGACGACGATCCGTTTGAACGGATGGAGCTGGTAGAACTGGCGACCTTCGTCGGCGTCCGTCACCAGGGCGCGATCCCCGGCGCGGGTCTGCTCGCGGATCTGCCGGGCGATACCGAGCGGGCTGGCCGCCGTGGTGTTGAAACGCGCGCGCCCATCCTTCGCGGGCGGCACCATACCGATCATCCGGATGTACCCACCGAGTGGAACGGCCTTGACGCCGTACTCGGTGTCGCCGCGGCGGCGTGACCAGATGGTCTTGCCGAAGCCGACCATGTACTGGGTGACCCGAACCCCGAACAACTTGGCGAACGTGAGGTGGCCGGCCTCGTGCCACGCGATCGACACGATAAGTCCGAGCGCGAAGATCACCACGCCGAGCGCATACCAGAGCACGGTCGTCACCGAGGCCCCACCTCCGCCGAAATCGTCGCCGTCATCGACGCCGCTGCCATCGACACCGCACCGCGCGATGCGATGTTCCACGCTCCATCATCGCCCAACACTGCCGCGAGGCGGCCCGTGGCGTTCGACGCATCAGAGTTCTCCTCGGCAATACTCACGGAAACATCAAGGATTTGCGAGGATCCTTGACCGTCCTGGGGCCCGGTGCCCGCCGTGCGACAAACGGAATCGTTGCGGACATACTTGCGGGGTGACGGGCACGGAGCGATCGAACGCGCGCTGGATCGCGCTTCTCCTCGCCGGTGCACTTGTCGCATGCGCGGCCGTGGTCTACGCGATCGTCCGGATCACCGGCCCGGGCAATGCGGAGACGCCGCCGAGCACATCGGAGACCACTGTGACCGGCCAGTCGTCCGATGCGCCGTCCACGGAAAGCGGACCCGGCGCGGCGTCGACATCCGGTTCGACTTCGCTCGCCTCGACCTCGACCACAGGTCCGCCGCAGGTCACCGGCTCATCGAAGCAGTCGGACTCGTCCCGGCCGGACGCATCCCCCTCGGTGCCGCCCACCACGACGCTGCAGCTTCCCGGTGCGCACGTGGTGCTGCCCGCGGCGTGGTCCGGCACGGCGAAGGTGACGGTGACCGTTGCCGGCGACTGCGCGACGGCCACCCCGTCCGTCTATACGGATATCCCGGCCGACCTCGCCTTGGACCTGGTGCAGAACGAGGCGAATGCGGCGGAGGTAGCCCTCCCGCCCGGCGTTCACGGCGACGATGTCGCGCTCACGCTGGGTATCAACACGAGTGGAGTGCCGTCGCTCGCCGTCTATTCGTCGCAGATCGAATCGTCGGGGGCCTTCCAGCGCTACTGGAACCTGGGCCTGTCGCCCGGGCCGCAGCGAACCGACATCAACGGCACGCTCATCGACCAGTCCGCCGACGGCGCCAACCCGAACCTGATGGTGGATGCCGAGACATCCTTGCAGCCGTGTGAATCGGCCGGCACCGTGTCGCTCCCCCGCGCGCTGGCCGAGGGCTCCGTGATGACCGGCTGGGTATCGCAAACCGCGGCCGAACTCACCGTGCGGGCCACGACGACGGACGGCAAGCGCGACGTCACCGTCGAGGTCACCCTCACCCGTAAGCAATAGCTGTTCGGGCCGAGCGGGTCGGCGGGGCATGCGCCGCCCTACCGTGCGAAGATACGGGTAAGCACCGCGAAAGGCCGGGAGAAAACCAGTGGTAGACACTTCGCTCGAGCACCACGGAAGCGCACACGGCACCGTCGGCGACGGCATGAACAGTCCGGCTGTGGCCGGTTCCGCAGGAGAGCCGGCCGTCCGTTCGGCCGCCCACCCCGCCGTGCATTACAACCCGGACGCGCCCAGCGAGGAATGGGGCTGGCACGGTTCGTGGCGGGTGTTCGCGCCGCGCGGAAGCACCATCCTTCTCGCGCTCGGCGTGGTGATGCTGCTCCTGCTCAACTTCACCGAGCACGTCTCCCATGTGGAGAACTACTACTTCAACGGCATCGCGCTGATCGGGGTGCTGTGGATCGTCGCCCGCATCCGGTCCGGCCGCGCCATGCGCCGTCGTCAGCCGAGCCAGTCCACACCGCAGCGGGATCGGTAGCTGCTACCGGCTCGTGGCAGCGAGCTGCCCGCACGCGGCGGCGATCTCCTGGCCGCGCGTGTCGCGCACGGTGCATGCGACACCGGCGGCCCGCACGCGGCGCACGAACTCCTCCTGGACCGGCAACGGCGAAGCATCCCACTTGCTGCCCGGCGTCGGGTTCAGGGGGATGAGGTTCACGTGTACCAGACTGCCGAGCCGCTCGTGTAGCAGCCGGCCGAGCATATCTGCCCGCCACGGTTGGTCGTTGATGTCGCGGATCAGGGCGTACTCGATGGAGACCCGCCGGCCCGTCGCGTCCGCGTACCGACGTGCCGCGGCCAGCACCTCGGCGACTTTCCAGCGGTTGTTCACCGGCACCAGCGTGTCGCGAAGCTCGTCGTCGGGCGTGTGCAACGAGACGGCAAGCCGGACCTGTAAACCCTCGGCCGTCAGCTTGTCGATGGCCGGGACCAGGCCGACCGTGGAGATGGTGACGGAGCGGGCGGAGATGCCCAGCCCGTGCGGCACCGGCGCGGTGATCAACCGGACCGCGGCGAGCACCCGTTTGTAGTTGGCGAGCGGCTCACCCATGCCCATGAACACGATGTTGGACAGCCGCCCGGGCTCCCCCAGCGCACCGTCCCGCGCCGCGGCCGCCGCCAGGCGCACCTGCTCGACGATCTCCCCGGTCGACAGGTTCCGGGTGAGGCCGCCCTGGCCGGTCGCGCAGAACGGGCAGGCCATGCCGCACCCCGCCTGGGACGACACGCACAGCGTGATGCGATCCGGGTAGCGCATGAGCACGGACTCGATCAGCGTGCCGTCATGCGCCCGCCACAGTGTCTTGCGGGTCGATCCGTCGTCGCACGCGATGGACTTCACCTCGGTCAGCAACGCCGGCAGCAATACGTCCACGAATTCCGAGCGGCCCTGGGCCGGGAGATCCGTCATCTCCGCCGGGTTCCGGCTCAGACCGCCGAAGTAATGGCGGGCAAGCTGATCGGCGCGAAACGCCGGCTGCCCGGCCGCGACCACGGCAGCCTTGCGCCCCGGTTCGTCGAGATCGGCGAGGTGGGTGGGCGGCTGCCCGCGGCGCGGCGCGGCGAAGACTAACAGCGGAGATGACGTCATAACCCGGCCATTCTCGCACGCCGGGCAGGTACCGAAGCCGCGATCAGCCCAGGCCGAGGGACTTCATGCGTTCGCCGTGCCCGTGTTGCAGGCGGCGGAACAAGGCGCCGATGCCGGTCAGATCACCGGATCCGCGAACGATGAGCTCGGCCAGTTCGCCGCGATCCGCGACCACGTACTGGGCCTGGGTCAGCGCCTCGCCGAGCAACCGCCGCCCCCACAGTGCCAACGGCCCGGCGAGTCGCGGATCGGCCTGGCACGCCTTGCGCACCTCGCGGACCGCGAACGCGGAATGGCCTGTGTCGTCCAACACGCTGAACACCAGATCCCGCGTGGTGGGGTCGAGCCACTCGGCGACCTCACGATAGAAGTCGGCGGCCAGTCCGTCGCCGACGTGCGCCTTGACCAGGGACTCCAGCCACGAGTGCGGCGCCGTCGAATCGTGGAACGCGTTGAAGGGGGCGACGAACGGCAGCATCGCGTCCTCGACCGCAACATGCAACCCGGCGAGATGGTCGGCCAGCCGCCGGAAATGCCCCAGTTCCGCCGCCGCCATCTGCGACAACTGCACCCGGCCGGTAAGCGTCGGCGCGTACCGCGCGTCCGCGGCCATCCGGTCGAACGCGGACAGCTCGCCGTACGCCAGCACGCCGAGAAGATCGACGACCGCCTGCCGCTCCGGCGCCGCGGCGTCGACGGGCACGTGATCGGTCATCGTCGCTCCTGACTTCAGGCCGCAGGCTGCGCGTGGCGGTTACCCGGCCGTATCGTCGAGCCTACTGACCGCCGCCCCGGCACGCCGACAACACCCCGGGCGCCCGATGACCAGCCGCGATGCCGGCGTGGCCGTATACTCGACTACGGAACGGCCGCGTGCACGCTTCGCGTGGCTGTTTGTATGTGTGGAATGTGCGCGCGTCGTCGGACGTCGCCCCGGCGAGTGCCGGCGGGCGGCCACATCCGATTCGAGCCCGGATCGAGCAAATGCCGATGTGGCTCGCGTGAACGCGCGCGAGTCGACAGAGAGGCATCAGCACACACATGAGTACACCCACCATCGATGCTGCCGTGCACCCGGAGGGCGACATCGGCGAAGCAGCGAACATCGTCATAGACGGCATGATGAACGGCGCTGTCGCGGCAAACGCCGTTGCCGCACCGACATTCGCGGAACTCGGCGTCGATCCGCGCATCGTCGCCGCCCTCGCATCCATCGGCATCGAGCGGACGTTCGCCATCCAAGAGCTCACGCTGCCGATCGCGCTGCCCGGACACGACCTGATCGGGCAGGCGCGCACCGGGATGGGCAAGACCCTCGGGTTCGGCGTCCCGCTGCTGCACCGGCTGGCGGCCGAGTCCGCCGAGTCCACCCCGGGGCAGGCGGCGCTCCCGGTGGGCCGCGCCCCCCGCGCGCTGATCATGGTGCCGACCCGTGAACTGTGTCTGCAGGTCACCCGGGACCTCACCGCGGCCGCGAAGAACCTCCGGCTCGCCGTCGCAGCGGTGTACGGCGGTCGTGCGTACGAACCGCAGATCGCGGCCCTCGAGGCCGGTGTCGACGTGATCGTAGGAACCCCGGGCCGGCTGCTCGACCTGGCCACCCAAGGGCGGCTGGTGCTCGGGAAGATCGGCGTCCTGGTGCTCGACGAGGCCGATGAGATGCTCGACCTCGGCTTCCTGCCCGATATCGAACGGGTGCTGGGCCTGGTGCCGAGCCGGCGGCAGACGATGCTCTTCTCCGCCACGATGCCCGGGCCGATCATCAAGCTCGCGCGCACGTTCATGGTGCAGCCGACGCACATTCGCGCGGAACTGCCGGCGGACAGCATCATCCACCGCACCACCACCCAGTTCGTCTACCGCGCCCACGCGCTGGACAAGGTCGAGATGCTCGCCCGGATCCTGCAGGCGCGCGGCCGCGGCCTGACCATGGTGTTCACCCGCACGAAGCGCACGGCGGCCAAGGTCGCCGAGGAGCTCGCGGCGCGGGGATTCGCGGCCGCCGCGGTGCACGGCGACCTGGGCCAGGGCGCGCGCGAGCGATCGCTGCGCGCGTTCCGGCATGGCAAGGTCGACGTGCTGGTGGCGACGGACGTCGCGGCGCGCGGCATCGACGTGGACGGCGTGACGCACGTCGTGAACTTCCAGTGCCCGGAGGACGAGAAGACCTACATCCACCGCATCGGGCGTACCGGGCGGGCCGGGAACAGCGGCGTGGCCGTGAGCTTCGTCGATTGGGACGACATCCCGCGCTGGCAGCTGATCAACTCGGCGCTGGACATCGACTTCGCCGATCCGGTCGAGACCTATTCGTCGTCGCCGCATCTGCGCACCGACCTCGACATCCCCTCGGACGCCGGCGGAACGTTGCCGGAGGCGCGACGCACCCGGGCGGGCCTGGATGCGGAGAAGGTCGAGGACATCGGCGAGACCGGCCACCGCCACGGCTCGCGGGGTTCGCACGACTCGCAGGGCGGGCGAGCCAGGGGCGCCGGACGTTCAGGAGCCAGGCGACCGCGCGGCGGGAAGGGCGGATCGGCGACGGAGCCGGCTGCCGCGGCGCCGCGCACGTCGCACGCACCCGAGGCCGCGGCGTCCGCTCCCGAGAAGGCACCCACCGACCGCCGGGAGGTCGCCGGGTCGTCACGCCGGCGCCCCCGCAGGCGAACCCGGGGCGGCGCAGCCGCCGACGCGAGCTGACCATTCAGTAGTCTTCGACACGTGATGCTGCCGCGCCGCACCAGGCGACTCGTCGACGCCGCGGTGGCCGCCGTGATCTTCGTCGCGGTCGCGGCGGTGGCGACCGTGCTGTGGCTCGGCAGCGACGCGCGGGCCACGTCGGACGACATCGCGGCGCCCGGCTCGGTGCCGCCGACGCCGGCGTCTGCGACAGCCGTGCCGGCGGCGCTGCATCAGGTGTGGGAGTTGACCACCGACCCGCGATACGGCACGGTGGTCTCCCCGTACGGGTCCGTCATCACCGCGGACGATCACGCCGTGGTGGGCCATGACGCCACTACCGGCCGGCAGCTCTGGAGCTATACCCGGTCGAACCGGGACCTGTGCGCGATCGGGTCCGGCGATACGACCGCCGACGGCCTTTCGACGTGGTCCGGTGTGCACGGCGTGATGACGCTGTTCGCCAAGAACGGTTATTGCTCGCAGGTGACGCTGCTCAACCCCACCACCGGGGAACGCCTGTACCAGCGAACGAGCCCTAACCAGGATCCCGGCCAGCTGTTCTTCGGCTCCCCCTATGTCGGGTGGATGGGCAGCGACTATCTCGAACTGTGGCGGCACGACCTGGTGGCCACGATCCGCTACGGCAACCAGCCCAACCCGGTGAACGCCAACGGCCCGCACCTGGGCTGCACCTTCTCCGACGCGGCCGTGACGACGGACCAGCTGGCGACGATCGAGCATTGCGGGGGCACCACGAACCTGGTGCTGAACTGGCCGACGCCGGCCGACGCCCCGGGCAACGACAAGGGTTGGGACGCCAACCATTCGACCCCCAAGGCGACCATCGACCTCAAGAGCCACGATGCCGTGATCGTCGGCATCACCGCGGATCGGGTCGCCGTCCTCGTCTCCCAGCCGTCCCCCGCCATCGTCGTTTATGACGCGTCCGGCGACGAGACGTCGCGAAAGCCTGTCGACGTATCCGCGGCCGAGATCACCCAGACCGCCGCGGCGGGCATCACCCCTTCCGTCGTGTATCAGACCCGTCGGTACACGCTCGTGGGCCACCACCTCGTCGCGTTCTCGAGTCAGACCGTGAACGTGCCCGCACCGCCGCCGACCACGACCGTGGCTCCGCAGAGCGGCGGGGACGTCACCGCGGGCGCCGGGTCGTCCACCGTGAGCAGCCCGCCCACGCCCGAGACCGTCAGCGTCGCCAACCCGGTGCTGGACTGGGTGGCGCCGGACGCCGTGGGGCTGCCCACGCGCGTGGCCGACTCGATCGTGGTGCCGACCGCGGCCGGACTGGCCATGCGCACCGTGGTCACCGGAGACGTGACGCGGGTGATTCCCGTCCAGCGGGGCGGCTATACCGGCCGCGTCGACGTGACCAGCGTGGGCACCGTCCTCGTGGAGACCCGCGGCGCCGCCGTGGTCGGCCTCGCCGGTTAGCCCTCGCCGGTTAGCCCTCGGCGGCGAGCGCGCGGCCGCGGTCGATCAGCGCCACCAGCACAGCCACAGCACGATGCCCACGGCGACAATGACTGCCACGGCGAGCCATACCCGCGCCGCGGGCGCCGTCCGCGGGCGTAGCCACACGGTGAACTCGCCCGCGACCCCGACGCCGAGTTGCGTCAGCGCCCGCCACCAGGTCGGGCCCGCTGCCGCCGTCAGACCTGTGCCCGGAGCGATCCGGGTCGCGAACAGCTGAAGCACGACCAGGCCCAGGCCGATCAGCACGAGTCCGCCGGAGAGGAGTCCCGCGACGACCTCGACCACCCGGGCCGGGCCGTGGCTGGGCCCACTGCGCGGGGGTCGCGGGCCTTCGGCGGGGACCGCCGGCAGCGGAATCGTGTCCATGCCGGGCTACCGGGGTTCCGGCCCGACGAGCGGCGTGGCGCCGGACGACGCGGACACGATGGCGCGCACGGCCTCCGCGTCCGACGTGTCCTGCCCGATGCGGACGGCCTTATTGCTGCCGTGGTAGTCGGACGCTCCGGTGCGGATCAGCCCGAACCGGTCGGCCAGGCGCCGTAGGTCGGCGCGCGCATCGGGGCTGTGGTCGGGATGGTCCACCTCGATCCCGGCGAGCCCGGCGTCGACACAACTCCGGATCATCGCCGCGTCCGTGATCGCGGCGGCGCCCCGGGACCGCGGGTGCGCCAGCACGGGCACACCGCCCGCCCCGCGCACCAGGCCGATCGCCGTCATCAACGCGGTGTCCGCCTTCGATACGTAATACGGCCCGCGACCGGACAGGTAGGTCGCGAACGCCTCCGTTACGGACGAGACGAGACCCGCAGCCATGAGCACACGCCCGATGTGCGGCCGCCCGACCGGGGCCCCGTCGGCGATGTCGAGGACCTGCTGCCGGGAGATCGGCAACCCGGCGGCCACCATGCGGTCGACCATGGCGAGTCCCCGCTCGAGGCGGTCGGCGCGCAGGCGGGCCAACTCGGCCGCAAGCCGGCGATCTGCCGGGTCGAAGAGGTAGGCGAGCAGATGGACCGAATAGCGCCGGCCGTCCTTAACGAGGTGCGTGGACAGTTCGGCTCCGCGAACCAGCGTCACCTCCGGCAGTCGGACCTCGATCGCTGCCTGCCATCCGTCGGTGGTGTCGTGATCGGTGATCGCCAGGGTGGTGACGCCCTGTGCTCGGGCCGCCGCCATCCATTCATCGGGCTGATCGGTTCCATCGGAGAACGCGGTGTGGGTGTGCAGGTCGATCGTCATCGGCGGCCGGTTCGCTGCTGCCCCACTAGGGAGTGCCCGGGCCCATCTGCATCTGCGCCAGCAGGGTGCGGGCCTGCTCTGCCGTCCGCGGTTCACAGAGGACGTCGTACCGACGGGCGACCACCTGCGAGGCGGAGGTGAAGTCGCGGCGGCCCTTCGTCATCGAATACCCGAGCAGGCCCATGATCGCGCCGAATACGGCGCCGATGGCGACCGTGAAGACGATCAGCGCGAGGAGCGACTTGGTCTGGGAGAACATCGTCATCACCAGCCCGACGAACAGGCCCATCCAGGCGCCGGACGCCGCGCCCGCGGCGGCCAGCTTCCCCGCGGTGAGCTTGCCGGTGACCCGCTCCACCAGTTGCAGGTCGGAACCGACGATCGTCACGTCCTGCACCATGAAGTCGTGTTTGCCGAGGTATTCGACGGCCGCCGACGCCTGCGCATAGGTCGGATACGCGGCGACGGCGAACCCGGTGGGCGGCGTGGGCATCCGGGCCGCAGCCGCCTGTGCGCGGAAACCGAGGGGCGACGACATCGGAACGACCTCCCATAAGCCGAGGGCAGAGTTCTCACGCGGTTCTCCGGACACGCCCGTCGGACATGTCCTTGCGTCCATCGTGACACATGGCACGGTGGTCGAACGCACGATCGGGCCGTCTGCCGGGTGTCGCAGGCCCGCCGTAGGCTGGCAGGGAACCGAAAAACCGCGCAACGGCACCGCGCGATGCCGCGCTCACCGAAAGCAGCGTTCATCAACGTTCATGAACTGCAGAGATCACGAGGAATGGTCGATGGCTGTCACCGAAGAGGACGTCCGCGCCGCATTGGCGAAGGTGAAGGATCCCGAGATCCGTCGCCCGATCACCGATCTCGATATGGTCGAACGCGTGGCCGTCGAGCCGTCGGGCCTCGTCAAACTCACCATTCTGCTCACGACGGCGGGCTGCCCGCTGAAGGAGACGATCAGCCGGGACGTCACGGCCGCCGTCCGGGCTGTGCCCGGGGTCACCGATGTGGAACTGACGCTCGGGCACATGAGCGACGATCAGCGCACCGCCCTCAAGACGCGCCTGCGCGGCGGCAGCCTGATCGACATCCCGTTCGCGCACAAGGACTCGACCACGAAGGTGATCGCCGTGGCGTCCGGCAAGGGCGGCGTCGGCAAGTCCACCGTCACGGTCAACCTTGCCGCGGCCATGGCGGCGCAGGGACTCTCGGTCGGGCTGCTGGATGCGGACGTGTACGGGTTCTCGGTCCCGCGCATGATGGGCATCACGCAGCGGCCGACGCGCATCGACGACATGATCCTGCCGCCCGTCGCCCACGACGTGAAGGTGATCAGCGTGGGCATGTTCGTGCAGAACAATGCCGCGGTCGTCTGGCGTGGTCCGATGTTGCACCGCGCGTTGGAGCAGTTCCTCGGCGAGGTGTTCTGGGGTGACCTCGATGTGCTGCTGCTGGATCTCCCCCCGGGCACGGGCGACATCGCGATCTCGTCCGCGCAGCTTGTGCCGTCCACGGAACTCATCGTCGTGACCACGCCGCAGACCGCAGCGCACGAGGTCGCCGAGCGCGCCGGATCGATCGCGATCCAGACACGCCAGAAGGTGCTCGGCGTGGTCGAGAATATGAGCCCGATGACGCTTCCGGACGGCACCGTGCTGGACCTCTTCGGCTCCGGCGGCGGCCGGCAACTCGCCGAGACGCTGACGCGGCAGACCGGCATGCCGGTACCCCTGCTCGGGCAGGTCCCGCTGGATATCACGCTGCGCCAGGCCGGCGACGAGGGCGCGCCTATTGTGCTCACCGACCCGTCGTCCCCGGCCGCGACCGTGCTCCGGGACATCGCCAAGACCGTGGCCGGGCGGCCCGCTCCGCTGGTCGGCCGGCGGCTCCCGCTCGCCGTCGGATAGCACCGGAGAGCACTGCGCCGTTGCGGTCCGGACCCGGTCGCGTCGCGCGGTGTCCCGGGCGCCTCGGATCAGGTGAATTCGGCGTCCACCCAGCCGGCGCCGGACGGTGCGACGGGCGGTTGCGATGCGGGTAGCACGGAGCCGGCCGCCGGCTGCTCCGGTTCGCCGGGCGTCGATGCGGCCACCACCGCGCCGTTCTGGGCCTGATCCGGTGTGCTCGAAGGTGCCGTCGAACTCGCCGGCCCTCCCCCGTTGTTGCCGCCGGCCGCGCCGTCACCCGTTGTTCCGTTCAGCCCGAGGAACCCCTTGACGCCGCCGGAGAACTCGTCGCCGAGCAGGGTCTTGCCGACCATGCGGCGCGGGTCCAGGTCACGCAGTTCGCGCAGTTCCTTGAGCTCTTTCAACGACTGCAGTTCCGCGATCTGGCGACGCAATTCGTCGAGTTCCGGGCCTAGCTGCGACCGCATCTCCGACTGCGCGCCCGCTGCGAATGTGCGGAGCTTGCGCAACGATTCCATCAGCCACTTCATGGCCGTCGGGATCCGCTCCGGACCGAGCAGGAACAACCCGGCCAGCACGATCAGAATGATCTGATCCCAGGACAGACCGAACAACGGCTGCCTCCTCGCACCGCGCGTATCGGCCCCAGCCTACCGGCGGATAACACTATGCAGCGCCGAGGGTGACCGTGACGGTCATCGACCTCCCGTCGCGCAGCACCGTGACCGGAACCGCGTCGCCGACGGCATGCTGTTGCACGGCCACGATCATCTCGTCCGCGGTTCGGACCGCGCGCGTCCCGATCGCGACGATGACGTCGCCCTCGGCGATACCGGCACGCGCGGCCGGACCGCCTGCATCGACACTCTGGACCTGCGCGCCGTCGATCGCCCCGTCGGTCGCCGACCGCACATTCACCCCGAGGCTCGGGTGGCTGACGGTGCCGTGCGCGATCAACGTTTCGGCGATCTGGCGCGCATCGTCGATGGGGATCGCGAATCCCAGACCGATCGAGCCGCCCGACAGCGGATCGCCCGACAACGTTCGAATCGCCGTGTTGATCCCGACCACGGCACCCGTCGCATCCACCAGCGGACCGCCGGAATTGCCCGGATTGATCGGCGCGTCGGTTTGGATCGCGTCGATGACGGCGTTCGTGTCCGTGCCCGCTCCGCCGAGCCGGACCGGGCGGTGCAGCGCCGACACGATCCCGGTGGTGACCGTCCCGGCCAAGCCCAGCGGCGAACCGACCGCGATCACCGCGTCGCCGACCTGAAGCGTCGTGGAGTCGCCGAGGTCGGCGACGGTGAGACCGCTGACCTTGTCGACCTTGAGCACCGCCAGATCCGACGCCGGGTCCCGCCCGACGACGTGCGCCGGGACCCGATGGCCTGCGCTGTCATTCAAGCCGTCATTCACGTCGTTGAAGACGACCGTCACCGACGCGTCGGCGTCGGTCGCCATCGTGATGACGTGGTTGTTCGTCACGATGTACCCCCGGCCGTCGATGACGATTCCCGAGCCGGTCTCGCCGCCGTCGCCGACCCGGACGTCGATCGACACCACGGCCGGGAGCACGCGCGCGGCGATGCCGGCCACCGACCCCGGCGGACGTGAGACCGCGGGCTGTGCCGACGCGAGCGTCACCGGCGGTGATGCCGCCTCACCGGCCGGGCGCGGGCCGAGTAGCAAGGCGGCGGCGCCGCCCGCGGCACCGACGGCCAACGCGGCGATGACGAGCATGACGAGGGCTCCGGGGCGCAGGCGACGCTGGAACAGGGCCTCCCGCAACGTGAACCGCTCCATCGTCGCCGGAGCGGCCACGGTCGCCGCGGGCTCCGGCTGTGCGGGCTCGCCCAGAACCACGTCGGACCGCGGGTCGCGCCACGGCTCACGCGGCTGCGCGGTGTCGACCACAACTATGTCGATCACGTCGGGCACGGTCGGTGGCCGCTGAAGCGAGTCATGGGCTCCCGGCGGCCGCGCGAACGCCTCCGACACCGGTGCGGGAACGCCCTCCCGCACCGTCACGAGCCCGTCGAGATGCCCGGATCGCGAAGCGGAAGCGCGACCGGGATGGACTTGAGCGAATCCAGCAGCCCGGTCGGTATGGCGGGGCACGGCGCGGATCGGAGCTGGCTGCGGACCATCGTCTGCTCGTCCACCTCGTGCGCGCACTGGCTGCATCTCGCGATGTGCGCCGCCGCCCGCTGAAAGGCGGTCAGGCCCATCTCGCCGTCGGTGAACGCGACGACCGCGTCGAGGCCCAGATGGTCCGCGAATTCCGGCATCGCGAAGATCGAGGACAGCGTCATACCCGCTCGTCCCTCGCCAACCGGTCCACGCGATCGGCCCGATCCATGCCGCGCGCCGCCAGGCTGGTACGAAGGGCGCGCCGACCGCGGTGGATCCGCGAGCGCACGGTGCCGACCTTGATGCCCAGCGCCTCCCCGACCTCCTCGTACGTCAAGCCCTCCACGTCGCAGAGAACGACGGCGGCACGGAACTCCGGCGCGAGCTCGTCGAGCGCGGCCTGCAGGTCGGGGTCGAGGTTGGCGCGGCTCATCGCCTGTTCCGGGGTCGGCTCGCCCGACGCGATCTGATCGGTGTCCTCGCCCAGCGGCTGCACGCGGATGCGGGCCCTGCGCCGCACCATGTCCAGGAACACGTTCGTGGTGATCCGATGCAACCAGCCGGTGAACGACCCTGGCTCGTAGCGGTCGAGGGACCGGAACACGCGGATGAAGGTCTCCTGGGTGATGTCCTCGGCGTCATGCTGATTGCCGGCCAGCCGATAGGCGAGGCGGTACACACGATCGCCGTACTCCCGTACGACCTCGTCCCAACTCATGTCCGCGCTCATCGGCCCCGCAGTCTCCCTCCCCTGGGTGCTTAGCGTAACGATCGCACGGTTCCGATTGTTCCCCATCGCACGGTGGATCGACGATTCTGCGACGAACCTTCTGCGACGAACCGCGGGAATCGCGCCGAATTCCGTCGTGCGAGGTCCGGCTCCGGGTAACCTCACCCGCGTGAGCACATCTCTCCCGTACGCGGAACTGTTCATCGCGGAGAACGACCAGGCGACGGCCGCCCGCGACCGCGCCGGTGACCTGGGCTGCGCACCGATCGGTGCCGGGGCCGGGGCCGCACTCGCCTTCATCGCGGCCGGCATCGCCGCGCGCAATGTGGTCGAGATCGGCACGGGCACAGGCGTTTCCGGATTGCACCTGTTCGACGGGATGGTGGACGGGGGCATCCTCACCTCGATCGACATCGAGTCCGAGCATCAACGGGCCGCGAAACAGGCCTTCAGCGACGCGGGTATCGCACCGGGACGCGCCAGGCTGATCAACGGGCGCGCCCTCGACGTGCTGCCGCGCCTCACCGATGGCGGCTACGACCTGGTGCTCATCGACGGAGACCCGCGGGAGTACCCGCAATACCTTGTCGAAGCGGCCCGGCTACTGCGGCGCGGGGGGGTCGTCGTCATAGCGCACGCGCTGCACGGCGGGCGGGTCGCCGATCCGACCGCGCGCGATGCGGAGACCGTCGCGGTGCGCGACGCCGGTCGGTCGCTGCGCGACGACGACCAGTGGACCGCGGTGCTGATCCCGCTCGGCGACGGCCTGCTCGCCGGAGTGAAGCGGTAACCGGTCGGGCCTGCGGCCGCAGGCCGCGAGCAGCGCCATGCGGTCATACGTCATACCTCGACCTGCACACCTTTGCCGATCACCGTGATACCGGACTCGGTGACGTTGAACCGGGACCGGTCGGCGTCGAGGTCCACGCCGATCCGGGCGCCGTCGGGAACCAGCACGTGCTTGTCGAGGATGGCGTTGCGGACGACCGCGCCCCGGCCGATCTCCGTTCCGGCGAGGATCACCGACCCCTCGACGTGCGCGCCGGAGTGGATGCGCACGTTGTTCGCGACGACGGATCGCTCCACCGAACAGCCCGAGAGGATGCTGCCCGACGCGATCATGGACTCGGTGGCCGTGCCGTTCTGCACGAACTTGGCCGGCGGCAGCGCCGGCACCTGCGTGTGGATCGGCCACTCGGCGTTGTACAGGTTGAAGATCGGGTGCACGGAGATGAGGTCCATGTGCGCGTCGTAGTACGAATCCAGCGTGCCGACGTCGCGCCAATAGCCACGATCCCGCTCGGTGGCTCCGGGGACCTGGTTGCGCGCGAAGTCGTACACGCTCGCGGTGCCGCGCTCCACGAACATCGGGATGATCGAACCGCCCATGTCGTGGACCGAGGACGAGTCGGCGGCATCCTCACGCAGCGCGTCGACCAGTGCCGTGGTGGTGAAGACGTAGTTCCCCATCGATGCGTACGCGACGTCGGGGTTGTCGGGCACCGCGGGCGGGTCGGCGGGCTTCTCCAGGAAGTCCGCGATGCGTTGGCCGTCCGGCGCGGTCTGGATGACGCCGAATGCGGTGGCGTCGGCCCGCGGCACCCGGATGCCCGCGACGGTGGCGTCCGCGCCCGACGCGATGTGGTCCGCGATCATTTGTGACGGATCCATCCGATAGACGTGATCCGCGCCGAAAACGACCAGATAGTCGGGATTCTCATCGTTCACGAGGTTCAGCGACTGGTAGATGGCGTCCGCGCTGCCGGTGTACCAGCGTGGGCCGAGTCGCTGCTGCGCCGGGACCGGGGTGACGTAGTTTCCGAGCATGGTGCTCATGCGCCAGGTGGTGGTGATGTGTTTGTCCAACGAATGCGACTTGTACTGGGTGAGCACGCAGATCTTCCACATGCCCGCGTTCACCAGGTTGGACAACACGAAGTCGATCAGCCGGAAGCTGCCGCCGAAGGGCACCGCCGGCTTCGCCCGGTCGGCCGTGAGCGGCCACAGGCGCTTGCCCTCGCCGCCGGCCAATACGATCCCCAGGACCGTCGGTCTACCCGCCATAGGACGACCCTAACGGGCCGGTGATCGCTCCGTCGCGCGCATACTGCCGTTCCGGGTAGCCGGTCCGGGTTCACGGTGCGGCTGGATGGTCCGGCCGGATGGTCCGGCTGGATGGTCCGGGGCGCCGCCGTTGGCAGATCGCCGGTGCGTACGCTCGCCCCATGCACACCGCGATCCTCACCCGCGAGTTCCCGCCGGACGTGTACGGCGGCGCCGGGGTCCATGTGCAATACCTGGTGCGGGAGCTGCGCACGCTGATCGACGTCGACGTGCACGCGTTCGGCGCCGACAAGCCGGGAGCGTACGGTCACGCACCGAACCCCCGGCTCGAGACGGCGAACGCAGCGCTCGGCACGCTCGGTGTCGATCTGGACATGGTGGCCGCGTGCGGCAGCGTGGACCTCGTCCATTCGCATACCTGGTACGCCAACATGGCGGGGCACTGGGCGAAGCTGCTCTATGACATCCCTCACGTCGTCACCGCCCACTCCTTGGAGCCGCGCCGGCCGTGGAAGGCCGAACAGTTGCGCGGCGGGTATCGCCTGTCCTCGTGGGCCGAGGCGACGGCGTATCGCGACGCAGATGCCGTGATCGGGGTTTCCGCCGACATGGCCGCCGATATCCGTTCCTGCTACCCCGCTCTCGATCCGGGCAAGGTGCACGTGATCCGGAACGGCATCGACACGGCCATCTACCGTCCGATGCCTGAACGCGATGTGCTGGAACAGCGGGGGGTGGACCTCGACGCGCCGATCGTGGCGTTCGTAGGGCGGATCACCCGGCAGAAGGGGGTCGCGCATCTGGTGGCCGCCGCACACCGTTTCGATCCGGGCATCCAGCTGGTGCTCTGCGCCGGCGCCCCCGACACGCCCGAGATCGCCGCCGAGACAGCCGACGCCGTCGCCGCCCTCCAACGCGCGCGCCCCGGCGTGTACTGGATGGATCACATCCTCACCCAGGCGGAGATCATCCAGGTGCTGTCTGCCGCGACGGTGTTCTGCTGTCCCAGCGTGTACGAGCCGCTGGGCATCGTGAACCTGGAGGCCATGGCGTGCGAGACCGCCGTGGTCGCGTCCGACGTGGGCGGGATCCCCGAGGTGGTGGTGGACGGCGTAACCGGCACGTTGGTGCATTACGACCCGAAGACGCCCCGGGCCTTCGAGGGCGATCTCGCGGCCGCCGTCAATGCGATCGTCGCTGACCCGGCGCGAGCCGCCGCGCAGGGCCGAGCGGGACGCGCGCGCGCGGAAGCCGAGTTCTCCTGGCCGGCGGTGGCGCGGCAGACGGTGGACCTCTATCGGTCTCTGCTCTAACGACGCAGCTGCGGAGACACTGCTGCAGAGACACTGCTGCAGAGACAGGCTCGCCCGGGCGGAGCGCTGGCGCGCTCTCGCCCGGGCGAGAGCGGATCAGCTGACGACGGCCTTGAGCGCGTCGCCCAGCGCGGACGCCTCGTCAGCGGTGATCTCGACAACCAGCCGCCCGCCGCCCTCCAACGGAACGCGCATGACGATGCCGCGGCCCTCCTTGGTCACCTCGAGAGGACCGTCCCCCGTGCGGGGCTTCATGGCCGCCATCTGCGACTCCCTCCAGGACTTCACCAACGCCAGCGGGTCGCCCGTCGACGCAGACGCCCACGCCCACGCCGCGCGCGGACACCCTATTGTCTCCCATGGACGGGTCGGAAGACCAACCGGCGCCGCACGATGCCGCGCGCGGCGACGTTCTTCGCGGGTGATGGGAGGCGGCCATGACGCAGTTCGACGGCTCGGCGCACAGTGCGGAGGAGTCCGCGGTGCTGGTCGGCGGAGATGACGGCGTGCGCACGCTCACGCTGAACCGGCCCGGCGCGTTCAACTCCTTCAATGCCGAGCTCAAGGCAGCGCTGCTGTCCGCCGTGCGCGCTGCCGCCGAGGACGAGTCGGTCCGGGCGCTGGTGATCACCGGGTCCGGGAAGGCGTTCTGCGCAGGGCAGGATCTCAAGGAGCACCTGGCCCGGGTTGCGGCCGACGATCCCGCGGTCGCGCAGACGGTCTCCGATTTCTACAACCCCCTGATCACCGCGGTGACCGGCATGCGCAAACCGGTTCTCGCCGCGGTGAACGGCGTCGCCGCGGGTGCCGGTGTGGCGCTGGCCCTGGCGTGCGATCTGCGCATCGCGGCGGCGTCGGCGTCGTTCACCATGGCGTTCGGCCAGGTCGCGCTGTCCGCCGACAGCGGTGCGTCGTACACGCTGCCCCGGTTCGTCGGAGCGGGCCGGGCGGCCCGCATGATGTTGCTCGGCGAGCGGGTGCCCGCCGACGAGGCGCTGCGCATCGGGCTCGTCGAAGAGGTCGCCCCCGACGACGCATTCGCCGACCGTGTTACGGAGGTGGCGCGGCGGCTTGCGGACGGACCCACCGGCGCGTTCGGCTGGATCAAGGCATCGCTTGCGTATGGGGCGACCCATGATCTGGCCGACTCGCTGGACTTCGAGAACGGCGCCCAGATGGCGTGTTTCGCGTCACTCGACCATCGGGAAGCGCTCGACGCCTTCGTGGCCAAACGTCCGCCGCGATTCGGGCCTATACGCTGATCCTGTGGGACCACTGGGAGAACTCGGAGCACTGTTCAATCCGGGCATGCGACACGAGGAAGAGGAGAAGCGCGCCAAGCAGATGCTCCGCGAGGAGGAAGGCACCGGCCGTAAGGGACGACTGGGCATCGACCTCGAGTCCGGCGTCGTGGTGATCGGCGCCGACGGCGCAGCCCGCGCCGACGCGGATCCGGCGGATCGTGGCGCGGCAAACGGGCGCGGCCGGCCGGAGCCGGACCGCGAATCGGGCTCGGCCTCGGCCGCTTCCGGAGCCGCTACCGGAGCCGCTACCGATACGGATGGCGGCCGGAACGGCGCTGTGAATGGCGCTACAGATGGCGCGCCGGCGAAGCGTGCCGCCAAACCGGGCGAGCCCCAGGTCGCGCATCGATCCGTCACAGCGGCACCAGAAGGCAAGGCCCGTCGGGGCACGGGCGGCGGCCCGGCGGCGGGCCGACCCGCGACCGGCAACCCGGTCGGCAAGGCGCGACGCGCGAAGCCCTGACGTCTCGGCGCGGGCTACGTTTCGCCCGCGTGCCGCGGCCTACCCGGCGGCGTCCGCGCGGAAGCAGGACGCGACGTGGTCGTCCACCATTCCGGTTGCCTGCATCAGGGCGTAGCACGTCGTCGGCCCCGTGAATCGGAACCCCCTGCGTCGAAGCTCCTGCGCCATCGCTGTGGACTCCGGCGTGACGGCCGGGATCTGTGCGGCCGTCTCCGGACGCAGGCGCGGCACGTCCGGAGCGAAGGACCAGAGCAGTCCGTCCAGGTCCTGCGGCGAGTCGCGGCACACTCGGGCGTTGTGTATGACGGCTTCGATCTTGCGTCGGTTGCGCACGATCGCGGCATCGGCGCACAGGCGCCGAACGTCGTCATCGTCGAATGCGGCGACCGCATCGATCCGGAAGCCGGCGAACGCGGCTCGAAAGGCATCGCGTTTGCGCAGGATCGTCAGCCAGCTCAGACCCGACTGGAACGCCTCGAGGCTGAGCCGTTCGAACAGCACGTCGTTTCCGTGCAGCGGCCGGCCCCACTCCGTGTCGTGGTACGTCTGATATTCGGGGGTCACGGCCCACGGACATCGAACGACGTTCATTCGGCGGTCCGGCCGGCCGACGGCGCGTCGGCAACGGGGCCCGCGCCGCTCGGTGCCGTCAGTCGCTCGATGGTGCCGTTCAACTGGTCTATCTCGTCCGCAAGCCGATCCAGCGCCCAGTCGACGTCGCTCATCCGGTAGCCGCGCAGGGCGAGGCCGAATCGGACCCGGCGCACATGGTCACCGCGGAGCCCGTCCGCCGGAAGCTCCGCCGGCGATGTGCGCGCGGGCAACGGAGCCATCTGCTCGCCGCGCCCGAAGGCCACCGCGGCGATCCCGAATGCGACCGCACCGATGACGGCGGCGATGACGATGTACTCGATGACGGTGATCACAGCGTCGATCGTGCCATGTTCGATCGTGACTTGTCTGATCGCGACACAGCCGGCCGCGCCCGCGTCAGGCCATTCCCCGGCGGACCGCCGCCGGGGCACGGCTGGCGCGAATCGACGCGACCATTTCCAGCACGCGGCGGGTCGGTTCGACCTGGTGCACCCGGAACATAGCTGCACCCGCCGCCGCGGCCACCGCGGTGGCGGCCAGCGTGCCTTCCAGACGCTGGTCCACCGGGAGGCCCAGAGTCTCGCCGACGAAGTCCTTGTTCGACAGAGCCATGAGCACGGGCCACCCGGTGGCAACCAGTTCGGCGGTACGGTCGACCAACTCGAGACCGTGGTAGGTGTTCTTCCCGAAATCGTGCGTCGGATCGATGAGAATGCCCTGCCGCGGGACACCGGCCGAAACGAAACGTTCTGCGGCGCTGACTGTCTCGTCGATCACCGCTGCGACGACATCGTCGTAGGCGACCCGCATCGGATTGGTGCGCGGCGCCGCGCCGCCGGTGTGCGAGCAAACGATCCCGGCGCCGTACCGGGCGGCAACCTCCCCGAGGTGGGGATCTGCGCCCGCCCAGGTGTCGTTGATGAGATCGGCTCCCGCATCGCACGCCACAGCGGCGACCTCGGCGCGGTACGTATCGACGCTGATCGGCAGATCGGGGTGCGCTGATCTGATCGCGGCGATGGTCGGCACCACCCGATCGATCTCCTCCGCGATCGACACCGCGGGCCCCGCCCCCGCCTTCACACCGCCAATGTCGACCAGGTCGGCCCCCGCGAGTACTGCCCGCTCCACAGCGGCGAGCGCGCGCCCGGGATCGAAGGTAGCGCCGTGATCGAAGAACGAGTCCGGCGTTCGGTTGATGATCGCCATGACGCAGGCGCGATCCGTGCGCAACCGCCTGCCCCGAAGGACGACCTGCGGATACGTGACGGCGGCGGTCATCGACTCAGCCTACGGTTCGCCGCGCAGCAGTTCCGTTGCCGCATCGGCCTCCTTCCGGTGGCGCAGGCGCCCTTCGGCCGTGCGTCGATCATCGGGCAGATGTCGACACTGCGACGAGGTGTTCGAGATCGGCGGCATCCATGAAGTCTTCCGGTGTGATCGTCCGTCCGGCCGCAACGTAGTAGAACGCGGCTCGGACATTGTCGAGAGGCAGCCCCCGCAAACGTGACCAGGCCAAGCGGTACGCGGTGAGCTGGACCGCGGCGGCCTGCGCGTGCGCTCCCGTGGGGACGCTGCCCGTCTTCCAGTCGATGACGGTGGCGCCGCCATCGGTGTCTGCGAACACCGCGTCGATCCGGCCGCGGACCGTCAACCCCGCGACGTTCGTCACGAACGGCACCTCGACGGCGATCGGCACGCGATCGACCCACGGCGATGCGCGAAATGCCGCCACCAGGTCGGACAGCTGCTCGTCCGGCGCCGCACCCTCGTCCCGCGCGCCGGGCAACTCGTCAAGATCGAGCAACGCGTCCCCGCCGAAGTGCCGTTCGAGCCACGCATGGAACGCCGTCCCCCGTCGCGCTTGCGGAGCCGGGGGCTGCGGCATCGGGCGGTGCAGCGATCGGGCGAGGCGTCGCGGATCGGCGGCCAGCTCCACGAGCATCGACACGGATACCGCCGAGGGCAACGGCACGTCCACTTCCTGCGGCATGCTCGCTGCCGCGGCACGTTCGGCGAGGAGGAGATCGATGTCCGCGTCCCACTCGCTCTCGACGTCGGTCGGCACCGCTTCGGGCGTGCGACGACCAGCGGCGCGCACGAGTTCCGCCGCTGCCTCAATCGATGGCCGCCGGTCACCGAGCGGGTCCACCGGCCACTCGCCGACGATGGGATCGTCCAGCAAGGGGTTCGACGCTCCGTCCACGGGTGGATCGGCCCAGACGTCAGGGTCGCCCAGCAGGTCGCTGGAGCCGTCGGCAAGCTCCCGGAGGAATGCGCCGGGGCCCGTCGCGGTCTTGCGCGTGGCGCCCCAATGATGGGCGGACAGCACGAGGTGGTGCCGCGCCCGGGTCACCGCGACGTAGAACAATCGCCGTTCTTCGGTCAGCTGAAGGGCGCGCCAGGCGGCGCGATGCGCCTGGACGGCATCGGCTAGTTCCCGCTGGTCCGCGCCCGCCGGCAGATCCAGAGCCGGGAGATCGGCACGATCGCCGCGCAGCGCAGGCGGCAGGAACCCGGCGTCGCCGAGCCAACTGCTCGACATTCCGCTCGGGAAAACCTCGTCCGACAGGTGCGGAATGGCCACCACGTCCCACTCGAGCCCCTTGGCGGAATGCACGGTGAGCACCTGCACCCGGCCGGGCGGCGACTGCGCCGCGCCGGGCGGCAGGCCGTCTTCGCGCTCTCCGGCCGTGGCCAGGTAGTCGAGGAGCTCGACGGGCCCGGCACCGGTCGCCGCCACGTCGGCCACGATGGACTCGAACTCGTCGAGATGCGCGCGCCCGTCCGGGCCGAGCAGCACCTCGACCTCCAGACCCAGCACTCGTTCGATATCGGTCACGATCTCGCCGAGCGGTGCCGTCAGCCGTGTTCGGAGCCAACGTAATTCGTCCCGTAAGGCATTGATTCGCCGCCAGCCTGGCGCGGAGTAGCGGTCCGCATCACCGGGGTCGGCGAGCGCATCGGCCAGGCCGGCTTGGTCGACGTCCTCGCCTCCGATTGCGTCCGCGAGGGCCAGCCTGATCTTCGCGAGGGGGCCGCTGGCGCCTTCTCCCGCGGCGGTACCGTCCGGCGAACCGGGCGACACGACGCGAAGTTCGCGGGCACGCCGCGCGAGTGCCGCAAGATCCGCGATGCCCAAACGCCACCGCGCACCGGATAGGATGCGCACGGCCGCGGGGCCGGATCGATGGTCCACGGCGAGGCGCAGCATCGCGATAACGTCGGCCACCTCGGGTTCGTCGACGAGGCCACCCACACCGACCACTTCGACGACCAGGCCGCGGGCGCGCAACGCAGCCGCGACGCCGGGCATCGCTGCGCGACGCCGGACCAGGACCGCCATGGACGGGTCCTCGCTTGTTCGCTCACGCGCGTCCACGAGAACGCCGGCAAGCCACTCGTTCTCGTCGTCGATCGTCGTCAGCAGAGCACTGCTGACCTTCCCGCGGCCAGCCACGTCCGACGGTCTGAGCTCCCCCACCGGGACCGCGCCCGCGCGCACGTCCACGGACGCCACATTCGCGATATCGAGTATCCGTCGGTCGTTCCGGAAGCTGACCAGCAGCGGACGAGTCACGGCCGGCGAGCCGTCACGACGCGGAAAGTCCGTCGCGAACCGGAGCAGGTTCGACGCGGACGCGCCCCGCCAGCCGTAGATCGACTGCACCGGGTCGCCGACCACGGTGACACAGTGACCCCGCCGGCTCGGGCCGCCTCCCGGAGCAAGGCCCGGCCCGGGGTCGCCGAACAGGGTGCGGAGGATCACCCGCTGGGCATGACCGGTGTCCTGGTATTCGTCGAGAAGCACGACGGGGTGCCGCGCACGCAGCGACTGCCCGACCGCTGCCGACGTCTCGACAAGAAGCGCAGCAAGCCGCATCTGGTCGGCAAAATCGACGGCGTGGATCTCCCGCTTCGCCTCGTCATACGCGCGCACCAACGGAAGCAGCGCGCGCCGGTTCGTCAGCGCGGCGATCGGGCCTACCAGACCGTTGTGGATCTGCGACCGCTGTCCCCTGCTCGGCGGCGCGTCCGACAACGCCGCGATGATGCGTGTCAACTCACCGTCCAGCATGTCGGTGGTGACCAAGTGGTCGCCGAGCGCCCCGGATATGGCGAGGAGGTCCTGCGTCACCCGATCCGGACCGTAATCGGTGTCCAAGTCGGCGTCCCAGCTGCCGACCACGCTGCGGGCGAGTTGCCACGAGGCCGTCGCGGTCAGCACACGCGCGGTTGGTTCGATACCGGCCAGCGGCCCGAACTCGTCGATCAGCCGACCGGCGAACGAGTGATAGGTCCCGATCACCGGTTCCGAGCCGGCCAGCGCCGCAGCATCGTCCACCACGCCCGCGCCGGCCAGCATCCGCAGACGCGAGCGAACACGTTCGGCCAACTCGGTGGCCGCCTTGCGCGTGAACGTGAGCCCCACGATGTTGCCCGGTTCCGCCAGTCCGTTCGCGACGAGGTAGGCGACGCGCGCGGCGATGGTCTCCGTCTTCCCCGATCCGGCGCCGGCGATCACCAATGTGGGCTCCAGCGGTGCGGAGATCACGGCAATCTGCTCGGCAGTAGGCGCCGGCCGTCCGAACACAGCCGCAAGTTCCAGTGGGTCGATCCTCATCGCGTCACCTGCCGGCCCTCGGGTTGTATGGGGCAGGCCGTGCGTACCGGGCAACGGGCGCAATAGTCGCCCTGCCGCGCGACGTAGGTCGATCCGGCCGCGCCCGCCGCGACTCGGCGCAGTTCACCGATCCAGTGTTCCCGCGACTGATCGTCCTGCGCCCGCTGCGAGCGCAGCACCGGCTTCCCGGTGCTCAGATAGACGAGTTCTGCACCACCGAGCCGCGTCATCGACGTCGGAACCGCGACGGACAGCCCACCCAGCGCAATCGCGAGTTGGTAGACGGCCAGCTGCACATGCTCCTCGGCAGCCGCCTTCGTCGGCGGTGTTGATCCGGTCTTGAAATCGGTGACGACGACTCGGCCATCCGGATCGGCCGATAGCCAGTCCACCCTCCCACGCAGTCGTATGGAGCGCGGGCCGTCCGGTGGGAGCACGACATCGAGGTCCAGCTCGGACCCGAGGTAGGTACGCGTCCCGGACTGTTCGCGGATCCACGATGCGAGTGCCTGTCTCATCGTCTGCATGCGTCGGCGGAGGTGTGCGATTTCCCATGCCGGCAGATGATCCTGGGATTCGAGGTACTCCTCGATGGCACGGTCGATATCGGCGTCGTCCGCGCCCGCTGCCATCCCCTCGGCCAGCGCGTGCACCGCGATGCCCAGGAGCTGCGCCTGGCTCTGTTCGCCGCGTCCGCCGTTCCGCTCCAGGACGGTGCGCAGCGGGCATTCCTGAAGGGACGCGATCTGCGACGGCGAAAGGACGATCTCCGCGTCGCTCGGGATCAACGGCTCCTGAGTGGACAGTTCCAGAAGTCCGTACCAGTGCGCGGGATCCGCGGCGTGAATACCGGTAGCGGCGAGCCGCGCCAGGCCGCGCGCCGCGGTAAGTCTGCGCTGCGGGCCCGACGCCGCCTCGTTGGGGGACGCAGCCTCGTCGAGGGACGCCGCCTCGCCGAAGGACGCCGCCTCACCGGGGGACGCCGCCTCACCGGGGGACGCCGCCCGCCGAAGGTCGGCGATCAGCGCCGGGAGATGCAGCGCGCGGCGCGGGGTGCCGCGTGCCCCCAGCGGCCAACCGACCGGAACGGCGCCATCACCTGCGATCTCCGCAAGGAATTGCGACGGTCTCGTCTCCTCGTCATGGACGGCCGTCACGATGAGGCGTCGGCGCGCGCGCGTCGCGGCGACGTAGAACAGTCGCCGCTCGTCGGCGAGCACGCCCGCCGCCGGGAGCGGCGCTTCGATGCCCGCCGCCGCGTCGAGGAGTTCGCTCATCCCGAGCAGGCTCGATCGTCGGCGCAGATCTGGCCACACCTCGGCCTGGACGCCCGCCACGGCGACGACGTCCCATTCCAGCCCCTTGGCCGCGTGCGCCGACATGACAGCGACCGCCTGCACCTCTCGCGTGACCGCCCCGGATACCGGTATCTCGTCGTCGTCCAGCACATCCAACAGGCCCGGAATACCCGCTGCCGGAAGTTGGGCCGCGAGATCGGCCGCACGATCGAACAGGGCCATCACCGCGTCGAGGTGGGCATCGGCCCGCGCACCATCGCGGCCGCCACGCTCGCTCTGCTCGAGCAGCCGGCCCGCCAATCCCGATGCTTCCCACACCTGCCAGAGCACGGTCTCGGCCGCGGCAGCGGACGCTCCGCCGCGGGCGATCGCCACCAGGGACGCGACTCGACCCACGGGCTCCGCCAGGTCTTTCGGGAGTCCGGGTGGCATCGGGCGATCTCCCCGCAGGATGTTCGCGATCAACGCGCCGCTCGACACCCCATCCTCGGGCGCCCATCCGGGCGCGTGGGCGCGGACCGATCGTCGTAACCGCCGCAGCGACAGGGGGTCGAGGCCGCCGACGGGCGAGGCCAACAGCGCGAGCGCGGCGGGCCCGCGCGGGCGACGCGGGTCCACCCCGGCACGTAACACGTCGAGCAGTGCCGCGACGAGCGGTTCCGCGGAAAGGGGCCCCGCCGCACTCGTCGCCACCGGCACACCGGCAGCAGCCAGCGACCGACGGATGGCCGCCCCCGTGGCCATCGGCGACCGGAGCAGGACAGCCATCCGCGACCAGTCGACCGACGATTCGGCGTGCGCCCGGCGGAGTTGGTCCGCGATGTAGGCACCCTCCTGCGCCGCCGTAGGCAGCACCCGCACGTCGACATCGCCCGCCGGTTCCGCGTCGGCCGGTTCGAGATGACGATGAATATCCCGGCCGGGCAGCAGATGCGCGACACCCCGGGTGCGTTCCACCAGTACGGGCGCCATCCGGTGGCAGGTGGTCAGGGCTGTCACCGCCTCCGTCTGCAGATGCTCCATCACACCGGGCGCGGCGCCGCGGAAGGCGTAGATCGCCTGATCCGGGTCGCCGACCGCCACGAACTCGTCTGCGCCGGTGGCGAGGAGCTCGATCAGCTGCGCCTGGGCCGGGTCGACGTCCTGGTACTCGTCCACGAAGATCCGACGGAACCGCGCCTGCTGAGCGGTGAGAACCGCCGGGTCGGCGAGGCGGTCCAACGCGGCGGCCGTCAATTCGGCCTGGTCCAACGCCGCACCGAGCCGCGCAGTGCCCTGCCGTAGATCGCCGATATCCCGGTATTCGTCGATGAATTCGGCGACCGCGCACCACTCGGGCCGGCGCAGTCGCCGTCCGAGTGCGGCCACGCGGCGCGACGCGATCTGGCGCTCCGCGAGGCGCAGCAGCAGTTCGCGTAACTCGGACGCGAAGGCGCGCACCCGTAGCGCCGGACGAAGCTCGGCGGGCCAATACCGGCCACCCTCGTCCGCGTGGCCGGCCAGCATCTCGCGCACCATGAGATCCGCCTGGCCGGCGTCGAGCAGCCGCGGCGGCGGGTCGCCCGCGGCGAGCGCCGCCGATCGGACGACGGAATAGGCGTAGGAGTGCAGGGTTCGGACGATCGGCTCGGTCACCGTGATGTCGAGGCGGGCGGAGATGCGCGTCGCGAGCTCGGCCGCGGCCCGGCGCGAGAAGGTCAGCACGAGGATCGAGCTAGGGTCGACGCCTCGCCGCAGGATCCGATCCGCCACCGCCTCGACGATCGTCGCGGTCTTTCCGGTGCCGGGACCGGCGAGAACCTTGAGCCGCCCTGCATCGTGATCGATCACCGCGCGCTGGCCCGGCGCGGGTACGAAAGGCGCGCGCGGACGCACCGCGCGGGTGAGGACGTAGCGCGGAGACCATCCATCCCGCACCACGCGGGGATCCGAATCGCTCAGCACAGGCCCATGGGATCACACGCCTCCGACAGTGCACGAAGATGGTCGTGTGGACATGGTTCTGGCCGAGCGGATTCTCGACATGGTCGCGTCGGTGCCGCGCGGCAACGTGGCTACGTACGGCGACATCGCCGCGCTCGCGGGAACCCCGTCGCCGCGTCTCGTCGGTCGTGTCCTCGCGGAATTGTCGGACGATGCGACCCCGTGGTACCGGATCCTCCGCGCGAACGGCACACCGGCGTCCCATCTGGTCGTCGAGCAGTGCGAACGTCTTCGCTCCGAAGGTGTCGAAGTCAACGGCGGCCGGGTCGATCTCCGACGCTTCCGGTGGCGACCCGGGGCCTTACCACGCGGCTAGGACACCGGCGCCGCCGAAGGCCTGTCGGACGGTCGGTTGTCCCCCTGGCGTTGATCCATCCACAGGTATGACGCCGTTCGCGACAAGCGCATCACGGTGGCGGCAAGGTGAGCGCCATGACCCACCACACTGCACACGCCACGAGCGAACCGGCCGTCCGGTTGTCCGGAGGACAGGGCATCGTCGCCGCCATCCCACAACTCCTCGGCTTCGTGCCGACCGACAGCCTGGTGCTGGTGTGCCTGACCGGGCCGCGCAGCCGGGTCGGCCCGGTGGTGCGCGTCGATCTGTTCCCACCGGGTTCGACCGACATGGTGCGGCAACTCACCCAGCATGCCGTCCGATACGCGGATTCGGCCGTGGTCGTCTGCTATGACGACGCGGGGCGGCCGGCGTGTCTCGACCCCGTTCTCGAAGCCCTCGCCCGCGGCGGCGTTCCCGTGGTCTCGGCGCTGTGTGTCGGCGGCGGCGTGATCCGCGAGGCGGCAACCGCACGGGCCATGGCGGACGATCCCGGCATCCCGATGCTGGATCAGAGCGACCCGCAGTCCCAACAGCTCGCCGCCGCTACCGTTCTCGCAGGGCGGCGGGTGCTCGCCACCCGAGCCGAGCTCGCGGCCTCGATAGCCGGTCCGGAGGGGCCAGCGGACGATGGGTTCCGCACCGCGCTGGCGGATGCGCGCGATCGGTTCGCGGCGATCCTCGCGGAGTCTCCCCGCGATCTGACGGTGCCGCTCTCCGTGGCCCTCGATGAGGCCTTTGCCCGCGTCGTGTCGGAAGACCGGTCCCCGTCCGGCGTCGGCCCTCATGCGGCCGCCGACCTCATCGTGCTGATCGGGCACATCGGTTGCCGTGACCAGCTTGTTGCGCGCGCCGTGGGTCGCGGTGACGCAAGCGCTATCCCTGCGCTCATCTCGGTGGCGCGCCGCTGCCCGCGGGACTGCGCGGCCGAGATCTGCGCCGTCCTCGCCGCGGCCGCCTATCGCTCCGGCGACGGTGCCTTGGCCCAGTGCGCGGTGGACCGCACCCTTGAATCGGCACCGAACCATCGCCTCGGCAACCTGCTGCGCGCGGCCTTCACGGCCGGAATCCCCCCACAAAGCCTTGCGGCGCTCGCCGAGATCCGGATACCCGCGGATCAACGAGGAGCGAAGAAGCCCACCAAATCTACGGAACAGCGCCAGCGACGAGCGATCTCGCGGCTGTCATGATCCGCGTCGTCGACTCCGGCGTGCTGCGCGGATGGCCGAGACCCAGCGCCAGCCGGAACAGGACCGCGCGTCGCAGCAATGCTTCCCAGTCCGGGAAGTCCGACCACTCGGCGGCGAACTCGCGCGGCGCACCGCCCCATGCCACGGCGTCGACCACCACCACGGCCGCCGCGAACTCTGCTGGGCGGAAGAGCGGGTTGAAGTCGATGACGGCCGGCGGTGCCGAGCCCGCGAACAGGACGTTGCCGAACAGGTCACAGTGAATCAGCTGGTCCGGCAGTCGGACCGGCTTCCGCGCCGACGCGATCTGTGACCATAGATCGGCGCCCGCACCGGCCTCGAGCCCCGGCTCGTCAGATCGCGCCTCGCCCCAGGCAAGGCGATCCGCCCAGCCGATCAGGTCGGACCGCTCGGCGAGCAAACGGGGCCGTGCCACGCCGCGCAGCGACTCATGCAGCTGCACGGACACCCGAACGGTGTCGGCATAACGCGCGCTCGGCCGGCCGGAAACGAACCGTTGCGCGCACCACCGGCCGACCACCCAGCGCCCATCGAGTGATCGAACAGGCCGCGCCACCCGGATGCCCGAGACTCTCAGCGACTCGAAGACGCCCGCCGACCATGCGGCTGCGACCGGGTCGGTGACGGCCTTGAGCACAACGTCACCGTGCCGCCACACCTGCCCGACGGCGCCGGCAAGACGTTCTCCGGGAATACCGGCCACACCGAACGCCGCCAGCACGTGCTCCGGGGGCGGCGTGGGTTCATTCACCGGGGCCTCCGCGGGCCGCGGCACGACGAGCGGCAGCGGAATACGACACCGCCCTAGTATCGCGGAAGCATGGGAGCGATGTCCTGCGCCCATGCCATCACACCGCCGCCGAGGTGCAGGGCGTCGTCGTATCCGGCGGCGTGCAACGCGCGCAGGCAGTCGGCCGAGCGGGCCCCGGATTTGCAGTACAACACGATGAGGCGGTCGTGGGGCAGCTCATCCAGGGCCTCGCCCGAGAGGATGCGCCCCTTGGGGATCAAGACGTCCCCGGGGATGGCCACGAGGTCATGCTCCGGCGGCTCACGGACGTCGACCAGCAGGACATCGTCACGCTCGGCACGCAGCGTCTCGAGCTCGCGCGGGCTGATGGTGGCATCGGTGATCGACTGCTCCCCTGCGGGGCGCGCCCCGCAGAACTCGTCATAGTCGATCAAGCCGGTGACCTCCGGTGCGGACGGGTCCGGCCGGAGCCGCACCGTCCGGAAGGTCATGTCCAGTGCGTTGTAGACCAGCATGCGACCGAGTAACGATTGGCCGATGCCGCAGATCAGCTTGACCGCCTCGGTCGCCATGACGGACCCGACCGTCGCACACAGCACGCCGAGCACACCGCCTTCGGCGCAGGACGGCACGCTGCCCGCAGGCGGCGGCACCGGGTACACGTCGCGGTATTGCGGCCCGCGGCCGGCCCAGAACACGCTCACCTGGCCCTCGAACCGGAAGATGGACCCCCATACGTACGGCTTTCCGAGCAGCACGCACGCGTCGTTGACGAGGTACCGGGTCGCGAAATTATCCGTTCCGTCCAATACCACGTCATAGCCGGAGAAGATGTCCAGCGCGTTCGCGGAGGAGAGCTGCACCGGGTGCAGAACGGTGTGCACGAGCGGATTCACCGCCGCGACCGCACGCGCTGCCGATTCCGCCTTAGGCCGTCCGACATCGCCGTCCGTATGGATGATCTGCCGTTGCAGGTTGGATGTCTCGACGACGTCGAAATCGACGATCCCGATCGTTCCCACGCCTGCGGCGGCGAGATAGAGAAGCGCCGGCGAGCCGAGTCCCCCGGCGCCGAGAACCAGCACCCTCGCGTTGTTCAGCCGTCGCTGCCCGACGCTACCGACCTCGGGAATCAGCAGGTGACGGGAATACCGCTGCGCTTCGACGGTGGACAGCGCCGGCCCGGGCGACACCAGTGGCGGCAGGTCGGACCCGGCCGTGCCACCGGCCGTGCCATGAACTAGGCCGTCGAACAGACCGTCAGTCATAACGCCAGTGTGGCACAGCGGTCAGGACGCGTGCGGCGGTGTGACGAACGGATTCGCGAGGCAGGTCTTGCCGTCGGCGGACACCGGACCACCCGGGTTCAGGCGGGCGATATCGTCGTCTGACGTGCTCCACGACTGCTGCATCATGACCGGAGCGAGCGCGCCGTTCGCCGGACACGGCTCGTGCTGGCGCCCGAGCGCGTGGCCGACCTCGTGGTTGATCGCGTAGACACGGTAGGAATCCAGGTCTCCGCCATACGCGTAGGCGCCGCGGACCCACCGCGCATCGTTGATCACCACCCGCCCGAGCGCGTGGTTGTAACAGCTCGCCTCGAGTGACACGTCCCAGCCGCAGAAGTCGGCCCGCCGGGTCGTCATCTGGCTGGTGAGGCTCACCCGGAAGTCGGGGGTACCCGAATCGACACGTTGCAGGGTGAATTGGCCACCACCGGTCCACGAGCGCGGACTGGACAGGATGGCCACGACCAGATTCGCGAACTGCTGGTCCGCGCTCGCCGATTCGATACCGTCCTCCACCTCAACGGTGAAGGTGCGATGATCCGCGCCGGTGCCGAACGGCTGTGACGTCCCGGGCACCACGTGAAAAGCGCCGGTCCCCGTCTTGGCGAACGGTGCACCGGATGGCAACAGGCCCATGGTCACGCCCTGGAAGGCCGCGTCGGCAGCGGCCGCAGGCGGCGTCGGCAGCGCGGTTCCGGCGTGCGCCGCGGCGACCACCGCGGACGGCGGCGCGTCCACGGCGGGGCTCGCCCCCGTTGTCGGTGGGTCGGCCGAGTTCACGGTCGTCGTGACGCCCGGGCCGGCGACCGTCACGGTGCTCGTGGCCCCGTTGATGACGGTGACCGTGACCTGCGCACCCGCACCGGCCGCCGTGTCCGGCGGCACCGCATCGGAGCCCGTCGAATTGATCACGCCGACGACCGTCATAACGGTGAGCGCGGCCAGCACCGGAAGCGCATAGGCCCGCCAACCGTAGTGGTGGACGAACCAGCCGACCGCGCTACGCCGGCGCTGCGACCTGGTGCGCTTGCGCCCGACCCGCGTCCGCGGCGGCGGCACGGGATCCCACCGCGCGCGCAATGGCTGCGTGCGCGGCGGATCGGCGCCGTGGCCCGGGTCGTCCCAGAGCGTCGACCGCGACAAACCGCGTATCCCGACATCGGGCGGCTGCCGCCAATCCGCAGCGCGCGGCGGCGCGCGCCGGACTCCGGCGGTCGCTCCCTGCGCGGCGGTCACTCGCCCGCCCGATCGCGAGTAGGAGGTGCGACCGCTCGTCGGGCCCTTCGGGTCGATGCTGGTCACTTCGCTAGAGTGCCACACCATCGAGAACCGCAGGTTCAGGCGCGCCCGGGGCCAGCGGCTGAACGTCGCGGGCCGCGGGGGCTCGGCGGTCCACGGGCGTCGCCGCGCGCCAGAGCGCCAGCATGGCCCGGGCGACCTGGGCGGGACGTTCCATCTGCGCCACGTGCCCGGTGCGCGCGAGCATCAGCAGGCGGCCGTCGGCGAAGTCGCGGACGGTGCGGCGGGCCAACCGCGCGTCGACGAGTCGATCTCGCGTACCCCACACGATGAGTACCGGCACCCGCACCGACCGGCAGGCCGCCGCGTACGACCACGGCCCCGGCCGCATCTGCGCGCGGATCAGGGACCGCAGCGACATCACCGTTGCGTCCCGCATCCACGGAAACGCCGACCGCTCACGGAATTCGTGTTCGGCAGCCGCCAGGTCCGCGGGCGACAGCCGCTCCGGCTCACCGAAGCACACGGCCGCCAACGCGGAGGCACGCTGCGCCGGGCTGATGAGCGCCAGTTGGCGCACCACCCACGGCCGGATACCCGGAAGCATGACAAGCGCCAACTTCGGATCGGCCCCGCGCTCCCCCGCCAGCCGCAGATCGGGGACCGCCGGCGACACCAGCGTGAGCGTGCGTACCAGCTGCGGGAACCGTGCGGCGAGGTAGGTGGCGACAACTCCCCCGCGCGAGTTGCCGACCAGGTGGACCGGCCCGCGGGAGACCCGTTCGATCAGCGATGCGCACAACTTCGCCTCGCGTGTGATCGAGTAGTCGCCGTCGCGCGGCGGCTCGGATCGCCCGGACCCGGGAAGGTCCATCGCGAAGCCGGTCGAGTGGCCGTTCAGCGCCGCGGCAAGCCGGTCCCAGTTGGTCGACGCGCCGTCGAGCCCGTGGATGTACCACGTATGCGGAGCCCGCGCCGGCCCGTCCGTCCGCCGGACGAGGACGTCCTGACCGCACACCGTCACGACCTCGGCCGGGGGCGGCTCCGCCGCGAAACCCGGTATGGGAGCGAGCGTGTCGTGCGCCAGTGGCGCCGTCGACCATCGCGTGAGCTCATCGCGCGGACGCGGGCCGAAGTTTCTCACGGGCAGAGGCATGCCTCCATCCTGCCTGCCCGGCTGGCATTTCCGGATGCACGGGCCGGGTTGACGGATATGACGGGCGGGTTGTCCCCCTGTCCGGATTCCATCCACATCACGCTGCGGCCGCTGCCATACCCCGGCGGTCGGACATAGCGTCGTGCCCATCTCAATCCGCTGCCCGGAAGGATCGGCCATGGCCTGTGACCTGGAGGTCGACACGGATCGGATGCGGAAGGCATCCGCGCTTCTCGTCCTCGCCGCAGAGTGCGACGGCATCGTCGAGCGACGATACGGCTGCCTCTCCGCCGCCGGCCGAGCGGACGGCCCGCCCGGATTCCGGGAGGCCGCGCGGCTGGCGATCGTTCGGGCCGACCAGTGCATGGCGGCTGCCAGCGCGCTCGCGTCACACGCAGGTCGGCTGGCGGATTTCCTCCGCACGGCGGCGGACAGCTTCGATCGCGCGGAACAGCTGTGCGCGGCGGGCGGCTGACGCGTGGCCCATGTGACGTCCCAGTGGGCGAACCGATACGGATTGCCTGACCCCGCCCTCCCGGCCGATGATCTGCGGCGCGCCGATGCCGCTGCCCTACGCGCCGCAGTGGTGCGGTGGGAGGCGGTCGACCTGTTCGTCGGGCAGGGGGGCGATCGGGCGCGGAACGCCCTGGCCGCGCTGCAGCAGGGATGGTCGACGCCGCAGGCGTCGCAGGCTGTGGCCGCCCTGGCACGGACCGGTGACCGCCTCGCGGACTCGGCCAGGGCCGCGGCACAGGCCGTGGTATCGCTGGCGGGGGCGCTCGAGGGGGCGCACCGCGATGTCGAACGGGTCTACGCGCAGGCCGAGGCGGCGATCACGGCGCAGCAGCTGCGCCGGGAGCCGATCGCGACGAACGTCGCCGAGATCGCCACGATCGCGGCCGAGCGCCGCGCCCTGGTCTCCGGCATGCACGCCGAGGTGCGATCGGCCGAGGCCCGGTTGGAGGCCGTGGCGCTGAGCACCACGCACACGCTGGCCGTGGACCCGCGCGACCTGCTCCCGCCCGGGGTGGCCACGCAGCCACCGAACCCGGGCGCGCGGGATCTCGATGCACGGAACCGCGCCGCACTGGCTGCCGACCGCTCCTCGGCGGACGGGAGGCACGCATTGTTCGCACGGGCCGTCCAACGCGCTCTCGACGAGGCCGCTGCGCACGGGCAGGTCGTGCAGTTACTCACCTACGACGCGGACAGTCTGGACGGCCACGGGGCCGCGGCCATCGCCGTCGGCGATATCGCGCATGCCGACACGGTGTCGGTGCTGGTGCCCGGCGTCGGCAACTCGCCGACGGACATGTCCGACGCGGTTCGGCTCTCCGCCGACCTGGCCGCCGCGACCGCGAGATCCGGGCCGGCCGACGCGACGAGCGCCGCCATCGCCTGGTTCGGCTACGACATCCCGTTGAGCTGGACCGCCGACCAGCGACCGATCGGCGGGCGGAATCCGGTCGCAGAGATCATCGCCAACTCGGTCCTGGCCATCGACGCCAGTGCGGCCGTGTCCGGAGCGGCGCGGCTCGGCGCGTTCACCCGGGAGATGCGGGCCATGATCGCTCCGTCGGCCACTGTAACCCTGATCGGCCACTCCTACGGATCGACCGTGGTGTCGCAGGCGGCACGCACCATGCCGCCGGAGGCCGGCATCGACGATATCGTGCTGCTCGGTTCGCCCGGGGCGGGGTATCACGTCGCCACGGCGCACGACTACACGGCCGTCCCGGCAGACCACGTGTACACCGTCGCATTCCCGGGCGACCCGATACCGAACGACATCACCGACCTCATCGCGGAATTGGCGAACCCGGCCGGCATCATCGCTCGCGCGCTGGCCATGGGCGATCGAACGGGCCCGTTCGGCACCGACCCGAACGCACCCTCGTTCGACGCGCAAGCGATCATGGTGCCATCGGGGATCAGCTGGAACGGCGGCGTGGACCTTGGACAACATGCCTTGGACAACTACCTGTCCGGCCCCTCCCTACAAGCGGTGGCGGCGGTGGCCGCGGGGCGCTATTCGGTGGTCCCGGTACGCCGGGAGCGATGATCACCGATGCCCGTACCCCGGTCCGCGTAGGGTTGTCGGGCACCGGTCGACGCATCCACGGCGGCCGAGCGGACAGGAGGTGTCGATGCCAGCCCAACCGCGTCGAGGCACGAGCCGGATGAATCGCACGGCGCGACGGGCTCAGCTGCTTGATGCGGCACGCGGTGTCTTCGTCGCGCAGGGCTTCCACGCCACTGCCATGGACGATATCGCCGACGCGGCCGGCGTCAGCAAACCTGTGCTGTATCAACACTTCCCGTCGAAGCTAGCGCTATATCGGGCGCTACTCGAGGCATCGGCCGACGAGATGGTTCACCTGGTCCGGCAGGCGATCGCGTCGAGCGAGGACAACGGCCTCCGCGTCCATAACGCCACTGCGGCATACTTCTCGTTCGTCGCCGATGAGGGGCAGGCGTTCCGGCTGATCTTCGAGTCGGACCTACGGGACGAGCCGGCCATCGCCGCGATCGTCGACCGGGCCACGGAGTCGTGCATCGCGGCGATCAGCGACACGATCACGGCGGATACCGGTGCGGACAGTGCGAGCGCGCGGCTCCTGGCAGCGGGCCTCGTCGGCCTCTCCCAGGTCAGCGCGCGCTACTGGCTGGCCCAAGCAGACTCGATCACGCAGGACCGCGCCGTGGAACTCGTCTCCGAGTTGGCCTGGCGCGGCATCTCGCACTTTCCGAGGAATACCTGACCCGCCGCGGTCGTGCGGTCAGCTTCCGCTCGTGAACCCGACGCGCCGGCTGTCCGCGGGACCGATCTCGACGTATGCGATCTTCGCCGTCGGGACGATGACGCGGCGACCCTTGTCGTCCAAGAGGCTCAGCACCGTGGAGCCCAGCGCCTCGGCGACCCGCTGCTCGATCGCCTCCGGCTTGTCGTCGACGGTTAGCGTCAACTGGCGCCCGTTTTCCGCGATCCCGATCGTGACGTCCACCAATGACCTCCCAGGCGCGAGCCGTGACGGCTTCCGCTTCGATGATGCCCGCGTGGGCACCCGTGACCCTGCGCCCACCCGGACGCCCGTGTCATTGTGCCCTACCGGGCGCCTGTGTCACTGCGCCCGCACCGGCACCCATCAGAACAACCGGCCTTCGGCCGAGTCCATTCCTCGCAGCGCGTCGTAGTCGAGCACCACACAGCGCAGGCCACGATCCTGGGCCAACGTCCGGGCTTGCGGCTTGATCTGCTGCGCGGCGAAGACACCCGTCACCGGCGACAGGATCGGATCCCGGTCCAGCAGCTCGACGTACCGGGTCAACTGCTCCACGCCGTCGATCTCACCGCGTCGCTTGATCTCGACGGCGACCACCGCGCCGGACGCGTCCCGGCACAACAGGTCCACCGGACCGATGGCCGTCGGGTACTCGCGCCGGATCAGGGTGAACCCGTCGCCCAGGACCTCGACCCGCTCGGCCAGCAGCGCCTGCAGGTGCGCCTCCACCCCGTCCTTGATGAGTCCCGGATCGAGGCCCAACTCGTGCAGTGAATCGTGCAGGATCTCCTCGACGGTGATCACCAACGTGTCGCCGCCGCGGCTCGTGACCGTCCACATGTCTCCGTCGACGCGCAGGGCGCACGGCGGGCTCATCCAATTCAGCGGCTTGTACGCGCGATCGTCGGCGTGGATCGATACGGAGCCGTCCGCCTTGATCAGGATCAGCCGGGTCGCCATCGGGAGATGTGCGGTGAGCCGGCCGGAGTAGTCCACCGAACACCTGGCCACCACGAGTCGCACAGTCGGCACCCTACCGGCAACGGCCCCGCCCCCGGGACCCGGCCGTCAATCGGCCCACACCGGCCGGCGCTTTTCCAGGAATGCCGTCATACCCTCATGCGCCGCCGCGGTCTGCGACGACGCGGTCATCGCCTCGCAGGCAAGGGCGTAGGCGTCGGCCTCCGGGCGGTCGAGTTGCGCGTACAGGACGCGCTTGCCCCATGCCTTCGCCGCCGCGCTGCCCCGGGTCGCGCGCGACATCAGATCGTCGACGGCGTCGTCCAGCTCGGCATCGTCCACGACCCGATTGACAAGGCCCCAGGCACAAGCGGTCTCGGCGTCGACGACATCGCCGGTGAACGCCATCTCCATGAGCCGCTTCCGCCCGACGGCGCGGCCCACCGGCACCGACGGCGTGTGGCAGAACCATCCGCCCTTACCGCCGGGCAGGGCCAAACCCGCCGATCTGGCGGCGACCGCGAGGTCGGCGGATGCCACCAGCTGGCAGCCGGCCGCGGTCGCCAGCGCATGGACGCGCGCCACGATCACCTGCGGCAGCGCGTGCATGGTGAGCATCACGTCGGTGCACAGCCGCATCAGGTCGGCGACGCCGATCGCATCACGCCCGACCACGTCGGCGAAGTCATGGCCCGCCGAGAACACCGGCCCGTTCGCCGCCAGCACCAGGCCCTTCGCGTCGCTGCCGCCGACCTCCCGCAGGGCGCGCAGCAACTCCTCCAGCACGGCAGCGGACAGCGCGTTGCGCCGGGCCGGATTGTTCAGCGTGATGCGGGTGACCGGGCCGGGCGCGAACACCGTCAGATACTCGTAGGACATACCCCGACCGTAGCCCCGACAGTGGCTCCGACGGCAGCCCCGTCGACCCACCGGCACGGCGCCAGTCGGCGCACGGGAGGATCGTTCGTGTGACAGCATCTCCAACTGCGCAGTCTCCCGCAGCGCAGTCCGCCACGACCCCATCCGCTGCCACGGCGCCACCCGCCGCCGCACCGTGCTGCGACGCGGATCGCGCCGCCGGCGACAGCCCGATCGGTTCCGCCCCGTCCTTCGACACCTTCCTGCTCCTCGATCACCGCTCGCCGTGGAGCCGGACGGCCGCCGATGACGCCGTTCGAGGCCTGCTACCGCGGGCCGTACAGCACGCGCTGGCAGCTTCGCCCAGAACCCGGGCGTTCGCGGTCCGGCCCGTTCGGGACCGCCACCGCGTGCCCCTTCAGGCACCCCGCGCCGGAAGAGTGGGCCACGACCCCTTCCTGGCGACGTTCCCGGGTGGTCTCGACGCGACCGCGATCGCGGGCCTGGCCACGGGGGCAACAGCTGTCGACGGATCCATGGTCGAGGACATCGTCATAGGCGTCTGCACCAACGCGAAACGCGACCGCTGCTGTGCGGTACGCGGCCGGCCTGTCGCCGCTGCCCTGCGCACGACGTTCGGCCAGCGCGTCACCGAGATCAGCCACCTCGGCGGGCACCGTTTCGCCGCCACGATGCTTGTTCTGCCGATCGGGTACAGCTACGGTCAGCTGACCCCCGACCTCGCCGATGCCGTCGTGCGTGCCGCGCTGGACGGACTCGTCCACCCGACGGGCCTGCGCGGCCGGTCGGATCTCTCCCCGGCGGCGCAGGCGGCCGACGCGTACTGGCGCGTGGCACTGGGACCGTCCGCCGTCGACGCGGTCCGCATCGAATCCGAGACCCGCGTCGATGGCGCCGTCCGCGTCACGGCGACCGTTCAGGGCAGCCGTGACGACGTCGTGGTCCGCTACGTCGCGGGCGCTCGCATCGAGGAAACCACCTGCGGCGGAAAGCCGATCCAGACCGGCCGGTGGAGCGTTGCCAGGGCATAGCCACCCAGGCGTCGCACCGGCCGGCCGTGTCAGCGATCCGGTGCGCGCTCCACGGTCGCGCCGAGCGCGGCGAGATTCTGCACGAAATCGGGGTAACCGCGGTCGATGTGGAACACGTCGTGCACCTCGGTCACGCCGTCGGCGGCCAACCCCGCGAGCACCAGGCCGGCGCCGGCTCGGATGTCGGTGGCCCACACCGGCGCGCTGGACAACTGGTCCCGGCCGCGGATCGACGCGTGGTGCCCGTCGATATGCGCGTCGGCGCCCATCCGGATGAGCTCTTCGACGAAGCGGAAGCGTGCGTCGAACACGTTCTCGGTGATGATCGAGTGCCCGTCGGCCACTGCGGCCAACGCCAGCGCCATCGGCTGCAGATCCGTCGGGAACGACGGATACGGCAGGGTCACGAAGTCGACGGCGCGCGGGCGCGCGTCCATGCGGACCTCGAACCCGTCGGGGGCGCGCGAGACCGCGGCCCCGGCGGCCACGAGTCGTTCGAGCGGGACCGTCAGGTGGTCTGCGTCGACACCGTGCACGCGCACCCGGCCACGGGTCACCGCGGCGGCGAACGCCCAGGTGCCCCCGACCACGCGGTCGCCGACCGTACGGTGACGCGTCGGCGACAGCCGGTCCACGCCGTCGATCACCAGCGTCGGGGTGCCGGCACCGGTGATCCGGGCACCCATGCCGTTCAGCATGTGCACCAGATCCGCGATCTCCGGTTCGCGTGCGGCGTTCTCGATGGTCGTGGTTCCGGCCGCGAGAACGGCTGCCATGACGATGTTCTCGGTCGCGCCCACGCTCGGGAAATCGAGCTCGATCGTCGCGCCGCGCAGTTTCGCCGCCTCCCCGACCACCGCGCCGTGCTCGATCCGCATGGTGGCGCCCAACGCCTGTAGTCCGTTCTGGTGCATATCGAGCGGGCGAGATCCGATCGCGTCGCCGCCGGGCAGGGCCACGATCGCGCGGCCGAGTCGGCCCATTAGCGGGCCCAGTACGCAGACCGACGCCCGCAGGCGGCCGACAGCCGGGAAATCGGCGTGGAAGGACGGCTCCGGCGGCGTGTCGATGGTGACCACGTCTCCGTCGACGTCGACACGACATCCGAGGCCCCGCAGCACATCTGCCATGAGTGGGACGTCGAGGATACGCGGGCAGTTCGAGATGGTCGTCGTCCCCTCGGCGAGGAGCGCGGCGGCCATGAGCTTCAACACGCTGTTCTTCGCGCCGGTCACCGAGACGTCGCCGTCGAGCCGGGCTCCCCCGGATACCAAGAGCTTCTCCGGCTGCACATCCACGCCGCACAGCGTATCCGGCAGGGCTCTACGCTACGACCATGGCCATTCATGTCACCCGCGTCTACACGCGGACCGGAGACGCCGGCACGTCGCGGCTCGTCGACGGCGCGATCGTGCCGAAAACCGACCCGCGTCTGGTCGCGTATGCCGACTGTGACGAGGCCAACTCCTGCCTCGGTCTGGTGCTGGCCCTCGGCCGGCCGCCGCAGGCTGTCGCCACCGTCATATCCCGCCTGCAGAACGAGATCTTCGACGTCGGCGCGGATCTCGGGACGCCGGTCATTGCCGAACCGGCGTGGGAACCGCTGCGCGTGACGCAGGAATACGTCGACCGCCTCGAAGCGGATTGCGACTCGTTCAACGCGGAGTTGGCCGACCTGGACTCGTTCATCCTGCCGGGCGGAACTCCGGCCGCGGCGCTGCTGCACCAGGCCCGGACCGTGGCCCGCCGGGCCGAACGATCGGCGTGGGCGCTGTACCGGGCGGAGCCCGAGCGCACCAGCGTCCTGGCGTGCACCTACCTCAACCGACTGTCGGACCTGCTGTTCATCCTCGCGCGGGTCGCGAATCCCGGCGGCGACATCCGGTGGGTACCGGGCGGGGATCGCGCCGACGCCGGCATTCGGCGGCGCAAGGGCGTGCGTCAAGCGCGCACGTAACCACGGCGGTACGCATTCGGTGACCGCACGGGATACCGCCTACCGCGGTGGCGCGTCTCCCACGCTGCCGTCCAACCGCTCGCGGTCCGGCCGACGCATCCCCGGCGGACGCGACTCGACCCAGGACCGAAGTGCGGTCAATGCATCGGGGGACAGAGCCATCTCGATCGCGATGCCGGTGGCCGCGCCCGGCACGATCACCACACCGGGAGGCAGCAAGTCGGGCTCGGCGCCGATGGGCGGCCGGACCGGGCCCAACGTGAAGTCGTCCCGATTCAGTATCAGCGCTGCGGTGGGCAGCACCGAGAAGGCGCGGTACAGACAAAGCTGTCCTCCGCGGTAGCGAGCCTGACCGAGGAGCCAGCCACGATCGTCGGCGGCCCGCCTGCGGCGCCAGCTGACGTCGAAGCTGCCGGCGCGCGCCAAGATCGCGCGACGCAACACCACCAGGACGATCAGCGCAATGATGCCCAGCAGAACGACCAGTCCCAAGACCTCTGCCAGCTCCATCACGCAATCCCGCCGCGATGTGTCGCCAGCCGACTAAATCTCTTGGCCGGTCGCCAGAAGCTGGGCGCGCGCCCGTCTCAGTTCGGCCTCTGCTTCGGCGGAGTCGGTGCCCACGGCCTTGGCGCGTTCGTAGATCTCGCGCGCGCGTTTGATGTCGATCTCGTCCTCCATCTGCGCGGACTCGGCGAGGATCGACACACCGTCGCTCGTCACGGACAGGAATCCGCCATGCACCGCAACGCCGAAGATGGTGCCGTCCGGCTGCTGGATCCGCGCCGCGAACCCTTCCTTCAACTCCGCGAGCAAGGGGGCGTGCCCGGCCATGATGCCGATATCGCCGTCGACGGTACGAGCGACGACCATGTCGGCCCGACCGGACCAGACGGCCCGTTCGACCGCCACCAGGTCGACCTGCATATCAGCCACCAGCGCCGCTCCTACCCCGCCCGACCGAATGAGAACATCGCCCAGTCTATCCGACCCGGTGCGCGGTCCCTGCGGCCCCCAGCGGCGGCTCGGTGATGGCCCGGTGATGGCTCAGCGGCGGCCCAGCTGCGGCTCGATCGCACCCGCACGGCATCTGGAAGGATCGGCGGCATGGTGCACGCATCCGACGACGAGACGGCCCAGCTACGCCCCCTGCCGGAGGACTGGTCGACGGCACTGGCGATCGTCGCGCACCCCGACGACATGGAGTACGGCGCCGCAGCGGCCGTCGCCCGCTGGACCGGGCAGGGCAAGGAGGTGCGATATCTGCTCGCCAGCCGCGGCGAGGCAGGGATCGACGGGATGGATCCGGCCGCGGTGCGCCCGCTGCGGGTCGCGGAACAGCGCGCGGCATGCGATGCCGTGGGCGTGTCATCCCTGGAGTTCCTTGATCACCCGGACGGCGTCATCCACGATGCGCTCCGGCTGCGCCGCGAGTTCGCCGCGGCCATCCGTCGGCACCGCCCCGAGGTGGTCCTCACCATCAATCACCGCGAATCCTTCGGTCCGGGCACGTTCAACATGGCGGACCACCGGGTGGTCGGCCTCGCGGTACTGGACGCCGTGCGCGACGCGGCGAACCGCTGGATCTTCCGCGACCTGGTCGATGCCGACAGCTCACCGCTCGCGCCGTGGTCCGGCGTGCGCTTCACGGCCGTGGCCGGCTCGCCGGAGCCGACGCATGCGGTGGACGTGACCGACACCGTGTCGGCCGGGATCGCGTCCTTGAAGGCACATGCGGCGTACCTGGCGGGTTTGGGCGCGGCGGGCGCCGATCCGGATTCGCTCGGACAGTCGTTCGTGATGCGCCACGCCGATCGATTCGCCGGACACCCGTGTACGGCCTTCGAGGTGTTCGGTCTCCCGCTCGGCTGACCGCCGCCAGGCTTCGCAACCAGCGCGCCCTGCCCGGCCCCGCTAGGAGCGCTTTGCCCGGCACCGCTACCAAGAAACGGGCAGATCGTCGACGCCGAACACCACCGAGTACTCGTGAAAGCTGATCTCGGCGGGCGCGACATCCAATCGGAGCCCGGGGAACGCTCGCAGCAACGCCGGGAATGCGATCCGGAGTTCCATCCGGGCCAGTTCGGAACCGACGCATCGGTGAATGCCATGACCGAAGGCGAGGTGCGAGGTCGACGCCCGGGACACCTTCAAGCCGTCCATGCCGTCGCCGAGCGCCGCATCGTGGTCCGCGCCGGACAGCGAGCACAGCACGAGGTCGCCCGCCTCGATGTGCTGCCCGTCGATATCGATGTCCGAACGCGCGAACCGGGGGAAGGCGACCTGGACGACCGACAAGTACCGCAAGAGTTCCTCGACCGCGTCATGAACCGCCGCCGCATCGCCATCGCGGACAACGGCGGCCGCATCGGGATTCTCCAGCAGCGCGATAGTGCCGAGTGCCAGCATGCTCGCCGTCGTCTCGTGGCCGCCGATGAGAACGCCGTCGGCCAGACCGGCCAGTTCCTCGTCGTCCAGCTCGTCGCCGTGGGCGCGGATCAGTCTGCCTAGCAGACCGTCGCCCGGCTCACGGCGCTGCGCCTCGACCAGGCCACGCATGTACTGCAACGACTCGCCGATCGCCGACAGGCCGGTGCCGGCGCCACCGAAGATGTCGAATCGCGCTCCGGAGAGCTTCCGGAAAGCCTCGCGATCCGGATACGGAACACCCAACAGCTCGCAGATGACGAGTGACGGCAACGGCATTGCGAAATGCTGCACCAGGTCGGCGGGCGACCCAGCAGACTCCATCTCATCGAGCAATTGGTCGACGATCTCGCCGATGCGCGGGGCGAGACGCTGCAGGCGCCGGGCAGTGAATTCGGGGGTCAGCATCTTCCGCAGCCGGGTATGCGCCGGAGGGTCTGCCATGCCGAGACCGCCCGGGTTCTGCTCCGCGGACACCGCGCCATGAACTGCGCCGGTGAGGTTGCCGAAGTCGTTGGAGAACGACGCGGCATCACCGAGCACCGCCTTGGTGTGCTCGTAGTCCGAGACGATCCAAGCACCGATACCGAACGGGAACTCGACTTTCCGCACGGGTTCATGCGCCCGCAGGACCGCTAGGTCGGGCACGGGGTCCAGTCCGGTACGGCGCAACGGCACGAATGGGTCTACGGTCACCGACTCCGACGAGGGGCGGGAACTGGACGTCATGGCGATCCTCGGCTCGGTAGTACCTACCGCTCCATCATGATCGCCCCGGCCGGCGCGGTCGGCGCCGTTTACGGGTCTCCCATACGATCCCCATGCACCGGCGCCGCGCCACTTCCTCCGCGCCGCGCCACGAGCATGGGGCGCACAGTCGAGGAAGTGGCGCGCGGTCGCGGGGAGCGGCCCTAGCCTCCTAGCTCAGCCTTCTAGTTGCTTGGCCTTGGCGAGGACGTCGTCCATGCCGCCCACGTTCAGGAAGGCCTGCTCCGGGACGTGGTCGTACTCGCCCTTGGCGATCGCGTCGAACGCCTCGATGGTGTGTTCCATCTCCACGTACGACCCGTCCTGGCCGGTGAACTGCTTGGCCACGAAGAAGTTCTGGCCCAGGAACCGTTCCATGCGACGGGCGCGGCCGACGAGGAGCTTGTCCTCCTCGGAGAGTTCGTCCATGCCGAGAATCGCGATGATGTCCTGCAGTTCCTTGTACTTCTGCAGGATCCGGATCACTTCCTGTGCGACCTGATAATGCTTCTCGCCCACGTACTGCGCGTCGAGGATGCGCGAGGTGGACGACAGCGGGTTCACCGCCGGATAGATGCCCTTCTCGGTGATCGCCCGGTCGAGCTCGGTGGTCGCGTCCAGGTGCGCGAACGTGGTCGCCGGCGCAGGGTCGGTGTAGTCGTCCGCCGGCACGTAAATGGCCTGCAGCGAGGTGATGGACCGGCCGCGGGTGGAGGTGATGCGCTCCTGCAGCTCGCCCATCTCGTCGGCCAGCGTCGGCTGGTAACCCACGGCGGACGGCATGCGGCCGAGCAGCGTGGAGACCTCGGAACCGGCCTGGGTGAACCGGAAGATGTTGTCGATGAACAGCAGCACGTCCTGCTGCTGCACGTCGCGGAAGTACTCGGCCATCGTCAGCGCCGACAGGGCGACGCGCATACGCGTCCCCGGCGGCTCGTCCATCTGGCCGAAGACGAGCGCGGTGTCGGCGATGACGCCGGACTCCGTCATCTCGACGAAGAGATCGTTGCCCTCGCGGGTCCGCTCCCCGACCCCGGCGAAAACGGAGGTGCCGCCGAAGTTCTTCGCGACACGGGTGATCATCTCCTGGATGAGCACCGTTTTGCCGACGCCGGCGCCGCCGAACAGGCCGATCTTGCCGCCCTGCACGTACGGCGTGAGCAGGTCGATGACCTTGATCCCGGTGACGAGCTGCTCGGTCTTGCCCTCGAGCTGGTCGAAGGGGGGCGCCTTCCGATGGATCGGCCAGTGCTCGGCGTCGCTCGCCGCACCCGGCTCGTCCAGGCAGTCGCCGAGCGCGTTGAACACGTGCCCCTTGACGGCGTCGCCGACGGGCACCGAGATCGCGGAGCCGCTGTCGGTCACCACCGCGCTGCGGACCAGGCCGTCCGTGGGCTGCATGGAGATGGCGCGCACCACGTCGTCACCGAGGTGCAGCGCGACCTCGAGGGTCAAGGTGCGCGTGACGCCGCCCAGGTCGACGTCGACGTGCAACGCGTTGAAAAGCTCCGGCACGCTGCCGCGCGGGAACTCCACGTCGACGACGGGGCCGATGATCCGGACGACCCGGCCGGTCGCCTTCTTCGTCGGTTGTTGGGTTGCGGTGGTCATGTGGCTAGTCCTCTTCGCTTGACGAGGCGGCGAGTGCCTCGACACCGCCGACGATCTCAGACAGTTCCTGAGTGATCTGCGCCTGCCGCGCCTGGTTGGCGAGCAGTGTGTACTTACGGATGATGTCCGCGGCATTGTCCGACGCGTTCTTGCACGCGGCACGCCGCGCCGCGGACTCGCTCGCAGCGGAGTCCAAGAGCGCCGCGTAGATGCGTGTCGTGACGTACTTCGGAAGCAGCGCGTCCATCAGCGAATCCACACCGGGCTCGAACTCGTACGACGGCAACGGACCACCCGGGGCATCGGTGCCGACGTACTCGACCTCCATCGGCGCGACGCGCCTGGCGCGCGGCACCTGCGAGATCATCGACACGAAATGCGTTGACACGACGTGGATTCCGTCGATGCCGGCGGCCTTCGTGCCGTCCGGCAGCTCGACCTCGCCGTCCGATCCCGCCAGGAACGCCGGCAGCAACACCTGCACCGCCGCCTCGGCATCCGCGTAGGAGGGCTTCTCCGAGAACCCGGTCCAGGATGCCGCCACCGGCCGCTGCCGGAACGTGTAGTAGGCGAGACCCTTGCGACCGACGATGTACATCACGGGCTCGCGGCCCTGCTCGCGGATCAACGCCGCGAGCTCCTCGGCCGCCTTGATCGCGTTCGCGTTGAACCCGCCGCACAGGCCGCGATCCGACGTCATCAACAGGATCCCGATCCGGCGCGCATTGTCGCGTTCGGCCAGCAGCGGATGGTCCAGCGTCGAGGCCGTCGCCAGGGCGGTGAGCACCTGGGTGATCTGCGCCGAGTACGGCGCGGACGCGGCGACTCGCGCCTGCGACTTCGCGATGCGCGACGTGGCGATGAGTTCCTGCGCCTTGACGAGCTTCTGCGTCGACTGAGTCGCGCGAATCTTCTGCCGGAGTACCCGAACCTGTGCCATTACCGCTCACCTCCCCGATGGGCCCGCGTGCCGACAGGCCCCGCACTCGCCCGCACTCGTACTCTCACGTTGTCCGCCTTGATCCGCGACCCGACCCGGCCGTCACTTCTTGACCGGAGCGGCCCGCCGGACCTGCACCTTTTCCTGGTCGACCGCGGACTCGTCCATCGGCTTCGCCGGCGTCTCGCGCCCGAGCAGGACGCCCTCCGACGTGGTGAACCCCTGCGCGACCGTGTTGAGCGCCGCGAGCAGCGCCTCTTCGATGGCGTCGGATAGCACCTTCCCCGTCCGGATCTTCTCCAGCGGCCCGTCCTGGACGTGCCGCAGGTACTGCAGGAAGTCGGCCTCGAAGCGGCGGATGTCCTGCACCGGCACGCGGTCGAGATGCCCGCGGGTGCCGGCCCACAGGGACGCCACCTGCTCCTCGACCGGGTACGGCGAGTACTGCCCCTGCTTCAGGATCTCCACCAGCCGCGAACCACGATCCAGCGACCGGCGCGACGCCGCATCCAGGTCGGATCCGAACGCCGCGAACGCCTCGAGCTCGCGATACGCGGACAGGTCCAGGCGCAGCGTGCCGGACACCGCCCGCATGGCCTTGACCTGCGCGGCGCCACCGACGCGCGACACCGAGATGCCGACGTTGATGGCGGGGCGCACACCGGAGTTGAACAGATCGGACTGCAGGTACACCTGACCGTCGGTGATCGAGATGACGTTGGTCGGAATGAACGCCGACACGTCACCTGCCTTGGTCTCGATGATGGGCAGGCCCGTCATCGACCCGGCGCCGAGGTCGTCGGACAGCTTCGCACAGCGTTCGAGCAGCCGGGAGTGCAAGTAGAACACGTCGCCGGGGTAGGCCTCGCGGCCCGGCGGGCGGCGCAGCAGGAGCGAGATCGCGCGGTAGGCCTCGGCCTGCTTGGACAGATCGTCGAAGATGATCAGGACGTGCTTGCCCGCATACATCCAGTGCTGGCCGATGGCCGAGCCGGTGTACGGCGCCAACCATTTGAAGCCGGCGGAGTCGGACGCGGGCGCGGCGACGATCGTCGTGTACTCGAGCGCGCCGGCGTCTTCTAGCGCCTGGCGTACGCCGGCGATGGTCGAGCCCTTCTGCCCGACGGCGACGTAGATGCACCGGACCTGCTGGGTCGGATCCCCGGAGTCCCAGTTCGACTTCTGGTTGATGATGGTGTCCACGCACAGCGCAGTCTTGCCGGTCTTGCGGTCACCGATGATCAGCTGCCGCTGCCCGCGTCCGATCGGCGTCATCGCGTCGACGGCCTTGACGCCGGTCTGTAGCGGCTCGCGCACGGACTGGCGCTGCACCACCGACGGCGCCTGGAGTTCCAGCGCCCGGTGCGTCTCTGCGGCGATCTCGCCCAGACCGTCGATCGGCTGGCCGAGCGGGTTGACCACGCGGCCGAGGAACGCGTCGCCCACCGGCACGGACAACACCTCACCGGTCCGGCTGACCTGCTGCCCTTCCTCGAGTGTCTCCGCATCGCCGAGGATGACGACACCGATCGACCGCACGTCGAGGTTCAGCGCCACCCCCTGCACGCCGCCCGGGAAGGAGAGCAGTTCGTTCGCCATCGTCGAGGGCAGTCCCTCCACGGTCGCGATCCCATCACCCGTGGACGAGATGATGCCGACTTCTTCACGGCTCACGGAGGGCGCGTAGTCGGCGACGTAGCTCTCGATCGCTGAGCGGATCTCGTCGGGAGAGATCGTCAACTCGGTCATCGTTCTTCGTTCCTCATCAGTTGGTGGTGCCCGCAGTGGATAGTGCACACAGTGGGAGGGGTCATCGGGTCAACCGGGCGCGGACCGCGTCGAGGCGACCCGACACGCTGCCGTCGATCACCTCGTCACCGACGCGCACCGTGAGGCCGCCGCGCAGTGCGGGATCGACGAGGACGTGCACGGCGATCTCACGGGAGTAGATCCGCGTCAGTGCGACGCGCAGTCGCCCCGTTTCCGCCGCCGACAGCGCAACCGGCGAGGTGACGATAGCCACGAGCTTGTCGCGGCGCTCGGCGGCCTGTTCCACGAGCTCCGCGACGCCGTGCCCGAAGGTGCGCCCGCCCAGGTCCCGCGCCAGCGACGTGAGCAGTTCCGTCGTCAGCGGGTGCGCCTTACCGGCGAGCAGGCGGCTCACCAGGTCGGCACGCGCCGTCGCGGAGACCGCCGGATCATCGAGTATGACGGAGATCTCGGGGTGGGCGTCGATGATCCGACCGAAGCGGAAGAGTTCGTCCTCGACGTCATCGAGTTCGCCGGCCCGCTCGGCCTCGAGGAACAAGGCGGTCCGCGAGAGCCTGCGCAGTCCGTCGACCAGATCCGTTCCGGTCGACCACTGGTTCTTCGCCACGGACGCAAGCAGCGTCAGCGAGGTGGCACCGATCTTGCCGTCGAACAACCGGCGCACCAGGTTCGCCTTCGCCTCCCCGCTGACCGTGGTCTCGGTGAGCATCCGGCGCAGATGCGGTTGCCCTGCCAGAACGGCAGCGGCACCGGCGAAATCGCCGGCCACGGCCGCGAGCGCCGCCTCGTCCAGCGTCGCGGCGGTTGTCAACAGCGTGCCGGTGGACGCCGTCAGCGCGTGCTGAGATGCCAGGCCCGCCATCAGCTCTCCAGCTCGGCCAAGAACCGGTCGACGGTGCGACGCTGCCGCGCCTCGTCCTCCAGCGACTCGCCCACGATCTTGCCGGCGAGCTCGACCGCGGTCCGGCCGAGGTCGCCGCGCAATTCGGCGACGATCTGCGCCCGCTGCGCATCGAGTTGCGCCTGGCCGGCGGCGGCGATGCGTTCGGTCTCCGCGCGGGCCTTGGCCACCAGGTCGTCATGGATCGACTGCGCCTGCACCCGCGCCTCTTCGCGGATCTTGGCGGCTTCCTCCCGTGCGCCGGCGAGCTGCTGGTTGTACCGCTCCAGCGCGGCGGCGGCGTCTGCCTGGGCCTGCTCGGCCTTGGCGATACCGCCTTCGATCGCCTCGGTCCGCGCGGCGTAAGCCTTCTCGAACATCGGCCACGCGAACTTCTGCAGCACGAAGACGAGGATCGCGAAACACACGATCCCGATGACCAGCTCACCCCAGGGCAGACCCAGAACGGCCGGACCGGTGGCTTCGAGCAAATGAGGCATTAGCCATCAACCCTTTTCCCGTTGCGATTCACCAGCGGACCGGCAGCGCTCAGGAGTGCGTCGAGTAGATGAACGGCACCACGAAGCCGAGCAGCGCGAGCGCCTCGGACACGGCGAAGCCGAGGAACGCGTACGTCCGGGTCAAACCGGCCGACTCGGGCTGCCGGGCGGTCGCCTGGATGTATGCGGCCCACACGATGCCCACACCGATACCGGGGCCGATGGCGGCCAGACCGTATCCGATGGCACCGAGGTTGCCGATGATGCTGATGTCCACGCCTTGGGCTGCGGCGAGAGCCTGGATGGCCATGTGGTGCTTCTCCCTTTCGGTGGTTCCGGAACCCCGCGGGTGCGGGCCGGGTCGTCATGCGTACGGAATCTGTCGTGCGTTATCGGTGGGTCCGTACCCGAGTCGTCGGGCGTTGACCGGTCGCTGCGTAGACCCTGCGCCGCGCCGGTAGCTGATCAGTGCGAGTCTGCCATTGCCGCTTCGAGGTAGATGGCGGTGAGCAGCACGAACACGTAGGCCTGCAGCGAGCAGATCAGCAGCTCGAAAAACCACAGGCCAACGCTGGCCAGCGCCGGAAGCACCGCCATCGCGTAGTTGAGGCCGCCGGACTCCAGCAGGTAGATCGTTCCGGCGCCGGCGACGACGACCAGCATGTGGCCGGCGAACATGTTCGCGAAGAGCCGGACCGCCAGCGTGAACGGCTGCAGCAGGATCTTGGAGAGGAACTCCATCGGGATCAGCAGGATGTGCATCGGCAACGGGATCCCGGGGATCACGCAGGTCGCCTTAAGATAGCCGAGCAGTCCGTGCTTCTTGATGCCGACGAAGTTGTACAGCACCCAGACCATCGCGGCAAGCGCTGCCGGGAAGACGAAGTGCGAGGTGACCGGGACGGCGGCCACCGGGATGATCTCGTAGATGTTCATCACCAGGATGAACACGAACATCGTGGAGAGGAACGGCGCCCAGCCCCGGCCGGCCCGGCCCATCACCTCGATGGCGATGCCGTTGCGCACGAAGCCGTAGATGCCCTCGGCGAAGAACTGCACCTTGCTCGGTACCACCGCTGCGCGGCGCGCGGTGGCCAGGAAGAACACCAGGATCGCGGCGGTGCCGATGACGAGGAGCCCCACGACCTTCCATGACGCGATGACGCTGCCGTTGCCGACCGCGTCGTAGAAGAAGGACTCCGTGACGGTCGGAGGCTGAAAGCCCCCGGTGTCGCCCTGCATGGGGAGCAGGGCGGCCATTGCCGCACTCAATGCCACCGCGCGCTACCTCTCGGAACGTGTCGGCGCCGACTCACGGGAGTCGGCCGGTCGATGTCTTTCGTCCTCGGGCGCGCGTCCGTACCGTGCCACCACCGCGTACACACCGAGAGCCATGCCCAGGATCGTGCCGATCGGGGTGGCGAACCGGGTCCCCCACCAGTGATCGAGCAACCATCCCACACCACCCCAGACGACCAGGCCGCCGAGCAGGGTTGATGTCGCAGCCCAACCGAGCTGCGCCCCGCTGGGCGCGCGCGTCGGGGCAGACCGCTTGAACATGGCAGCATGACCCTATCAGGACCGGGCCGGCCGATCAGCACCCGCCAGGACCAGGATCAGGCGATGTGGCTCACGTCTCGTACCGCGGGGCCCGACGCGGCCTCCGAGACCATCCGCGAGAACGTCCGACTGCGTCGGTTGATGCGGGTCAATGCGGGTCGACGTAGAAGATCTTCGCCTTGGCGACGTACGTGAGGTGCGCCGTCATCCACGCGACAAGGCCGATCGCCACGGACACCGCCATCCACCGCGGCGCGACCGGCCCGTCGGCGGGCATCAGCACGACCACCACGCCCAGGGCGACGATCTTCGCCAGGTACGTCGCGAGCGCCGTGACGAGCACGGCCTTCGGGTGCCGCGCCCCGACGTAGGCGATGATCACGGTCGACACGGTGAAGAATGCGCCGACGATGCCGAATCCGACGCCCACGCCGGCCGCGGCCCGACCGCCGGACACCAGCGCGGCCACCACCGCCGTCACGCCGCCGACCGCCACCAGCACCGCCCAGCAGGACTTCAGGTGCGCGACGGACCACGGGCCCGTCGACCGGCTGCGCTCGGCGGCGCGCTGCACCTCGGCCAGTGGGAGCTTCGGGCCATCGGCCGGAACGTTCGTCATACTCGCTCCTTCGCGGCCCCGCTCGCGACCCGCAGATGACGGCGGACACGCGGCCAGAACGTCGCCCCCACCGCGACCAGCAGGCCCCCGGCCGCCGGCCAGATCACCATTTCCCACTCCGTGAAGGCGAGCGCGACGGCGCTGCCGGAGATCACCACGGCCCATATGTAGAAGACCAGGACGGCCTGCTCGTGGCTGTGTCCCAGCGCGAGCATCCGGTGATGCAGATGACGCTGGTCGGCGCTGAACGGATGCCGCCCTTCCTTGGTCCGGCGGACGACGGCCAGCAGGAAGTCCAACGCCGGGATGAAGACGACCGCCAGCGCGACGATCAGCGGCGCCAAGGCGGCGACCGTGGTCCGAGCGCCGTACGTCGACGGACTGATGGTGCCCCCCACCTCGACGATCCCAGCGGCCATGGCCATCCCGATGAACATCGAACCGGCGTCGCCCATGAAGATCCGCGCCCGATAGAAGTTGTGCGGCAGGAAGCCGAGACACGCGCCGACCACCGCGACCGCTAGCAGCGGGGCCTGCGAGGCCGCACTGTCGTTCGCGGACACCTCCAGCACGTGCGCGGAGAACACGAACATGCCGATGCCGGCGATCGCCGCAACCCCGGCGAGCAGCCCGTCCAATCCGTCGATGAAGTTCATCGCGTTGATGAGCACCAGCGTGATCAGCACCGTGACCAGCGTGGACTGCGCGCGATCCAGGGTCACCGTGGTGCCGTGGATGCCGTCGCCGGTCGGCAGCCACATCACGATCCACTGCACACCGAAGAACACCATGATCGCGGCGGCCAACACCTGCGCCGCCAGTTTGGTGACGGCGTCGAGGTCGAAGCGATCGTCGAGCGCGCCGACGGCGCAGATCACGCCGCCCGCGATGACGACGCCGAGCAGCTGGCTCGAGGAGGCGAACGCCTGATGCAGTTGCGGCAGCTGCGACGCGAGCACGAGGGCGACGGTGACGCCGAGGTAGACCCCGAGGCCGCCGAGCCGCGGTGTCGGCCTGGTGTGCACGTCGCGGGCCCGGATGGGCGTGAACGCGTGAACCTTGACGGCGAGGTGTCGCACCAGTCCGGTGACGACGAACGTGACCAGCATCGCGACGCCGAGAACCAATGCGTACTCGCGCATCGGCAGGGCAAACGTGGGCACCGGACCAAGGGTAGTCGGAGGTTCGCACGGCCGGGCACCACAGCGCACCGTCGGGCACCACCGCTTGCGGCACGGCGCCGGGTCGTCGGCCGGTAGGCCAGTCGGCTCGTCAGCCAGCTCGTCCGTCAGCAGGCGGGATGTCGATCACCGTGCGCAGCTTGTCCAGCGGCACCGCGCCCTCGCGCAGCACCCGCGGCTCCGGCCCGCTCAGATCCACGATGCTCGACGCCACCCCGACTGGGGCCCGGCCGCCGTCCAGGTAGACCGTCACGTCGTCGCCGAGCTGGTCGCGGGCGTCCTGCGCGGTCGTCGCCGGTGGGTGGCCGCTGCGGTTCGCGCTGGACACCGCCATCGGGCCCACCGTGCGTAGCAGGTCCAGCGCCACCGGATGCATGGGCATGCGCACCATCACGGTGCCGTTGGTATCGCCGAGGTCCCACGCGAGCGACGGCGCCTGCCGGATCACCAGCGAGAGGCCACCCGGCCAGAACGCCTCGATCAGCGTCCGCGCGGTCTCGCTGACGTCGAGCGCGAGACCGTCGATGGTGTTCCACGAGCCCACCAGCACCGGGACCGGCATGTCCCGCCCGCGCCCCTTGGCCGCGAGCAGCGCGCCGACCGCGGGCGAATTGAACGCATCCGCGCCGATGCCGTACACGGTGTCGGTCGGCAGCACGACGAGTTTCCCGGCGCGGGCCGCGTCGGCGGCGGCATCGAGGCCGGAGCGCCGCTGATGCGGCTCGGAACAATCGAAGGTGGTCACGATGTTCCAGTCTGTCAGGTGCGGCAATCAGATGCGGCAGTCAGGTGCGATCGGCGGCCGTCGCGAGGCGTACCCGGCGGGCCGTCACGAACCGCGGGCGGCCTGCCAGATCCGCATGATCACGGACATCGGCCAGCACGCGCCGGGCGGCGAGCAGGGCCGGTACCGATTCGCCCTGGCTTTCGTCGTGTTCGATCACCAGCGCGCCACCGGGGCGGAGCAGGCTCGCAGCGACGGAGATCAGCGGGCGGATCACGTCCAGACCGTCGGCGCCGGCGAACACCGCCTCGGCCGGGTCGTACCCGGACACCTCCGGCTCGACGTCCGTTCCGACCGGGACGTACGGCGGGTTCGCGGTCACCAGGTCGGCCGTGCCGTCGAGGTCGGCCAGCAGCCGTTCGTCGGTGAAGTCGCCCCCGCGCAGCCGGATCGGCGTGTGGCCTGCCGCAGTCTGCAGGTCCGCGTTGCGCCGGGCCCAGGCGAGCGCGCCCGGCGCCTGTTCGACGGCGTGCACGGTGGCGTCGGGGCGCGCCGCGGCGATCGCGAGGGCGATGGCGCCGCTGCCCGTGCACAGGTCCACGACGACAGGGCCTTCGACGTCGGCGATCTGTGCGAGTGCCGCTTCGACCAGGAGATCGGTCTCCGGCCGCGGGATGAACACGCCCGCCCCGACCTGGATCGTCACACCGCCGATCACGACAGATCCGGTCAGGTGCTGCAGCGGAACGCGCCGCGCGCGCTGCGCGATCAGGTCGCGGTACGCGTCCATCTGCGCCTCGTCGAGCAGCGGGTGCAGGCCCAGCCGGGTGCGCGGGATCCCCAGCATGTGCGCCGCGAGCTCCTCCGCATCGACCTTAGGCGACGGAACGCCCGCCGCGGCCAGTTGCTCGGTCGCGGCCATCACGGCGACGCGCAGCGACTGCCGCGTGCCCCGGGCGCGTGCCGGTTCGCCACGGTCCGACCCCGGAGACATCGTCATCTCCGGACGACCCCGTCCACGTCACCGGCGAGGCGCGCGGCACGATCCGCGGCGGCGAGTGCGTCCAGCACCGCATCGAGATCCCCGTCGAGCACCTGATCGAGGTTATAGGCCTTGTAGCCGACGCGGTGGTCCGCGATGCGGTTCTCCGGGAAGTTGTAGGTGCGCACCCGCTCCGAGCGGTCGACCGTGCGCACCTGTGAACGCCGCGCGTCGGCGGCCGCGGCGTCGGCGGCCTCGCGGGCGGCGACCAGGAGACGGGACCGCAGGATGCGCATCGCCTGCTCACGGTTCTGGATCTGCGACTTCTCGTTCTGGCAGGACACCACGATCCCGGTCGGCAGATGGGTGATGCGGACCGCCGAATCGGTGGTGTTCACGGACTGCCCGCCGGGCCCCGACGACCGATAGACGTCGATCCGCAGGTCGTTGGGGTTGATCTCGACGTCGGTCGTGTCATCGGCTTCCGGCGCGACGAACACGCCGGCTGCGGAGGTATGGATCCGCCCCTGCGATTCGGTGACCGGGACCCGCTGCACCCGGTGCACACCGCCCTCGAACTTCAGCCGCGCCCAGACGCCCTCGGCCGGCGTCGGAGTGCCGGGAGCCTTGATGGCCACGGTGACCGAGGTGTAGCCGTGCAGGTCGGATTCCGCGGCGTCGAGGATCTCCGTCTTCCAGCCGCGGATCTCGGCGTATCGCAGGTACATGCGCAGCAGATCGCCGGCGAACAGCGCGGATTCGGCGCCGCCCTCCCCCGCCTTGACCTCGAGGATGACGTCCTTCGCGTCGTCGGGATCGCGCGGTGCCAGGAGCTCCAAGAGCTCGGTCTGGAGCTTGCCCTCCCGCCGCGTGAGATCCTCGGCCTCGGCCGCGAAGGCGTGGTCCTCGGCGGCAAGCTCTTCGGCCGCGGCCCGATCGTCCTGCACTGCAGCCAGTTCCCCGGCCACCCGCACGATGGGCGCGAGTTCGGCGTACCTGCGGCCGACCCGTTTCGCCCGGCCCGGATCGGTGTGCAGACCGGGGTCCGACATCGTCCGTTCCAGGTCGTGGTATTCGGCGATCAAGTCGTCCAGCCGGCCGCCGTGACCGTCGCTCTGTGCCGTCATCTCTCCCGCCGCCCTACCGGTTTCACCGTCCGGATACGCCGTCCGGCCATGCTCTCCGGATACGCCGTCCGGATCCGAGGCCGCGCCCGTGCGCGATACCCGAAACACACCAAACGGCGCCCGCCGACCGTGGGGTCAGCCGGGCGCCGTCTGAGCAGCTAGCGAGCGCGCTTGCCGTACCGCGCCTCGAACCGGGCGACGCGGCCGCCGGTGTCCAGGATCTTCTGCTTGCCCGTGTAGAACGGGTGGCACTGAGAGCAGACCTCCACGCGAATCTGGCCGCTGGTCACCGTGGAATGCGTGGTGAAGTGGTTGCCGCAACCGCACGTCACGTCGGTGAGCACGTACTCGGGATGGATCCCGGTCTTCATGTGATAGTCCTCTTTCGCTTAGCCGCCGGGTCGCCCGCGCGGACGCGCGAACGTGAACCGGAGCCCGACTCATCAGTATGCCAGAACGGAAAAGCGGGTATGACGCTGTTCGTCGCGATGCCGTCTTCGGCCGGCCGGGCGCCGGGCGGGCGCCTCGCGGGGACGGTGCGGGTGCCGCACCGGCAACCGTTACGGTGCGTGAGTGGCGATCATCCTGGCACTCGTGTCGAGCGTCCTGTGGGGGATCGCGGATTTCGCGGGCGGCACCGCCAGCCGCGCGCTGCCGGCGCTCGTCGTGGTCCTCACTTCGCAGACCGCCGGGCTGATCGCCGTCACCGTCGCTGCGACGGTGACGGGCGCCTGGACGGACGCTGCCGGATACATCCCGTGGGCGGCCGGCGCCGGATTGGTCGGGGCGGCCGGGCTGGTGACCTTCTACCACGCCCTGGCGGTCGGGACGATGGGTGTGGTGTCGCCGATCGCGGCGCTCGGCGTCGTCGTGCCGGTCGCCGCCGGGCTGGCCACCGGGCACCTGCCGTCGGCGGTGGTCGCCGTCGGCTTCGTGCTGGCGATCGCCGGGGTGGTCGCCGCCAGCGGACCGGAGCGATCGGCCGGACGCAGTCTCACACCTGTGCTGCTGGCGATCATCGCGGCGATCTGCTTCGGCGGGGCGCTGCTGTTCATCGCGCGTGGCGCCGCGTTCTCTCCCGTCATGACGATGGTCGGCATGCGCGTGGCGTCCGTGTCAGCGCTGGCGTGCCTGTTCCTCGTCAGACGGCTGCGCGGGTCGCGTAGCGCGATCGACGCGCGAGGCGGCCCGGCCCCACGGCCGTCCGGCGCGTCACGACGGTTGCGCCTCGACCCCCGGCTCTGGGTGATCGTCCTGGTCGCCGGGCTGTTCGACGTGTCCGCCAACCTCACCTTCGGCCTGGCCAGCACCGCGGGCGCGCTCACGATCGTGGCCGTGCTCGGGTCGGTCTACCCGGCCGTTACCGTCCTTTTGGCACGCGTCGTCCATCGGGAGCTCTTGACGCGCATGCAGCAGATCGGCGTGACGGTGGCGGTCGTCGGTGTCGCACTGATCGCCGGCTGGAGCTAGCCCGCCCCACATCCGACGATGCGAGCCTCAGTCCGACAGCGGCATGTTCTTTGCGACGGTCATCAGGAACTCGGCGTTGGTGCGCGTCTTGCGGAGCTTGTCGAGCACCACCTCGAGGGCCTGCTGCGGCTCCAACGCGGCGAGCACCCGGCGTAGTTTCACCGTGACGGCCAGTTCGTCCGGACCCATCAACAGCTCTTCCTTGCGGGTGGACGACGCGTCGATATCGATGGCCGGGAAGAGCCTCTTGTCGGCGAGCCGGCGATCGAGCTTGAGCTCCGCGTTGCCGGTGCCCTTGAACTCCTCGAAGATCACCGTGTCACCCGCCGATCCGGTTTCCACCAGGGCGGAGGCGAAGATCGTCAGTGAGCCGCCGTTCTCGATGTTCCGGGCGGCGCCCAGGAACCTCTTCGGCGGGAACAGCGCCGTCGAGTCGACACCGCCGGACAGGATCCGGCCGGACGCCGGGGCGGCGAGGTTGTAGGCCCGGCCGAGGCGCGTGATGGAGTCGAGCAGCACGACGACGTCCCTGCCCATCTCCACCAGACGCTTCGCCCGCTCGATCGACAGTTCGGCCACCGAGGTGTGGTCGCTCGGCGGACGGTCGAAGGTCGACGCGATCACTTCGCCCTTGACCGAACGCTGCATGTCGGTCACCTCTTCCGGGCGCTCGTCCACGAGCACGACCATCAGATGGCATTCGGGGTTGTTCGTGGTGATCGCGTTCGCGATCGCCTGCAGGATCGACGTTTTGCCGGCCTTCGGCGGCGACACGATCAGCGCTCGTTGGCCCTTGCCGACGGGCATCACGAGGTCGATGACGCGCGTCGTCAGGATGTGCGGTTCGGTCTCGAGGCGCAGCCGCTCGTTCGGGTACAGCGGGGTGAGTTTGGTGAACTCGGGGCGGTTCCGCATGAGCTCCGGATCCAGCCCGTTGATCGTGTCGAGCTTGGCCAGCGGCGTGAACTTCTGCCGTTGCGATGCCTGCTCGCCGTCCCGCGGAACCCTGATCGAACCCGTGATCATGTCACCGCGGCGCAGTCCGTACTTGCGCACCTGCGACATGGAGACGTACACGTCATTGGGGCCGGCCAGGTACCCCGCGGTCCGTACGAACGCGTACGAGTCGAGGACGTCGACCACACCGGACACCGGCACGAGCACGCCGTCCTCGTTGATCTCCGGCTCGCTCGTGTCGCTGAACCGATCCCGTCCGCGCCGGTTGCGATCGCGATAGCGCCGCCCACGCCGCCGCGAGCCGTCACCGCCGTCGTCGCCGCGGTCGGAACGATCCGCCCGGTCGGAACGGTCGGTGCGGTCGGCCCGCTCGGTCGCCGTCCCGCGGTCGGATCGGTCCGCGCGGTCCGTTCGATCGGTCCGCTCACTGGTCGTCGCACGGTCGGAACGGTCTGTGCCGCGGCCGTTCTCGCTCGTCTCGTCGGTATCGGTAGCACTGCGCCCATCGTTCTGGCGCCCATCGTTCTGGCGCCCGTGCCGATCGCGCCGCTGCTTGCCGTCACCGCGATCGCCGCTCGAACGCCGTTGATGCTCTCGCGCGCGGTCCGGCGCACTGCCGTCGGCGCCACGTTGGCTGTCCTCGTGGCTCTCGCCACGCGCCGCATCGGGTTCCCCGGCGGGCGGTGTGTTGATGACGGTCGCTGCATTTCCGGTGAAACGGCCGTCGCGTTCGCCCGCAGCCCCAGCCGCAGTCGCGGCTGCGGCACCGTCGACCGCCGCACTCCCATTCGTGCTCCGGCGCACCCCGCGATTCGCCGAGGCGGGAGCCTCCGCCACGACGTCGGTCAATGCGGGTTGCGAATCGGCGACTCCGGCGGGTCGGCTCGCGGCGCGGCGTCCACGCGTACCGGCCGCAGCGGCCGGGGCCGCCGTGCCGTCGCGGCGCTGCGCGATCGCGGCAACCAGGTCGCCCTTTCGCATGGCGGAGATGCCCTTGATACCCAGATCGGTCGCCAGGACCTTGAGGTCCGCGAGCACCATCGATGTGAGGCCGTTGCTGCCGCGGGCACTCTGGGTGCGGGTGGCCAACTCCGTGGTCTCGGTCACGAAGATCCTTCCTGTCCCGGCGGCATGACGCCGCTGCGGGGTTGCATGGAATGTGCCGACGCGGATGGCGCCGGCCTCGCCCGGATCGTGCCGGACGGTTTCAGTGGTGATGTGTCTCTCGTGCAGGTTTCTGATTCGCGCATGAACCGTGGTGGTGTACATGCATGTCGTCATCCGCAAGAACGCGGCGGCAGGTCACACACCCGCCGGCGATAGACCCCCACACGGAACCCCGGTCGCACCGCGACCGGACGGTCACCGTTCAGACTACCGGTGCGGACCCGCCGTCCGCAACATCGACCTGGAACCGGGCGCGCCGAACGGAACGCCGTCGACGGTCGCGCCGTCGACGGGAATCGCCACCTCATCCGCGTGGAACCCCGGCTGCTCGATCGTCGACCATGTCGGCACGTCCGTGCACAGCAGCAGGACGGACGGTCCGGCGCCGGACAGCACGGCAGCAAATCCGCTGCGGCGCAGCCTATCGAGCAGAGCCGCCGTTTGCGGCATCACGCCTTCGCGATACCGCTGATGCAACCAGTCCTCGGTCGCCTCCAGCAGCAGCGCCGGGTCGTGCGCCATGGCGTGCACCAGCAGCGCGGCCCGCGCGGAGTTCGACGCCGCGTCGGCGTGCGGCACCTGCGCTGGCAGCACGGCGCGGGCCGTCGCTGTCGCGCAGGCCGCATCGGCCGTCAGCACCACCGCGCGGATGTCCGGGTGCACCGGGGAGCGCACCGCCCTGGCCGCGCCGCCCGACCGCGACATCCAGGCGATGGTGAACCCACCGAACAGGACCGGTGCGACATTGTCGGGGTGGCCCTCCATCTCGGTGGCGAGCGCGAAGACTGCCGCATCGTCCAGGCGTGCGGCGCCGTCGGCGGTGAGCGCACGCGCCATCAGGATTCCCGCCACGATCGCCGCCGCCGACGATCCTTGGCCACTGCCGTGCGGAATGCTGTTGACGCACCGCATGCGCAGTCCGGGAACGGGTTCGCCCATCGCCTGCCAGGCGCGGCACGCTGCCTGGTAGACGAGGTGCGATTCGTCCGTGGGCACCTGCGCCGCCCCGACACCCTCGACCACGATGTCGAGCCCCGATTCGGCCGGTTCGGCGATCACTTCGTCGTACCGGCCGAGCGCGAGGCCGAAGCTGTCGTACCCCGGGCCGAGGTTGGCCGACGACGCAGGCACCCGGATCCGCACCTCGGCCGGGTGCGCCGCACCTAGGCTCACGCGAGGTCCAGCGCGGCGGCGACGGCTTCCGGGGTCGGGTCGATGATCGTCGGCTCGGCCACGGACTTCAGCGCCGTGTCAGGGTCTTTGAGGCCGTGGCCGGTCACGGTGCACACCACGAGCGCCCCCTTCGAGAGCCGACCGTCGGCCGCGGTCTTCAGCAGTCCGGCGACGGATGCCGCCGAGGCCGGCTCGACGAACACGCCGACATCCTTTGCCAGAATCGAGTAGGCGGAAAGGATCTCGTCGTCCGTCACCGAATCGATCAGTCCGCGCGACTCGTCCCGCGCCGCGACCGCACCATCCCACGACGCGGGCGCCCCGATCCGGATGGCCGTCGCTATCGTCTCCGGATCGGACACCGGATGGCCGAGCACCAGCGGCGCCGCACCCGCGGCCTGGAAACCGAACATGCGCGGCAGCGCATCGACGACGCCGTCCGCGTGGTACTCGCGATAGCCGCGCCAATACGCGGTGATGTTTCCGGCATTGCCGACCGGGAGCAGGTGCACGTCCGGCGCCCGCCCGAGCTCGTCGCAGATTTCGAACGCGGCTGTCTTCTGCCCTTCGATCCGCACCGGGTTCACGGAGTTGACCAGTTCGACATCGGGCGAGTCGACCGCCGTCTTGCGGGCCAGCTCCAGGCAGGCGTCGAAATTGCCGCGCACCTGCAGGATCCGCGCCCCGTACGCCACCGCCTGGGCCAGTTTGCCCAATGCGATCTTCCCGTCCGGGACGAGCACCGCGCTCGCCAGCCCGGCGCGGGCCGCGTAGGCCGACGCCGAGGCGGAGGTGTTACCCGTCGACGCGCAGATGACGGCCTTCGCGCCGCGGGCCAGCGCGTAGGTCACAGCCACCGTCATCCCGCGGTCCTTGAAGGATCCGGTGGGGTTCGCACCCTCGACCTTCAAGTACACGTCGCATCCCACACGCGCCGACAACCGCGGCGCGGGCACCAGCGGCGTAGCGCCCTCTCCGAGGCTGATAACCGTTGCGCCGTCGGGGATCTCGACACGATCAGGGTAGTGGGCAATGAGGCCGAACGGCCGTGTGCTGTGGGTCATCACGCCTCCTCCGCCACGCGCATCACGCTCGTGACCTTCCGCACCGCGGGCAGCTCCGACAGGCGTGCCACCGTGGCGGCCAGCACGGCATCCGGCGCCATGTGGGTCACGAGCACCAATGTCGCGTCCGCGCCGCCGCCCTCTTGGCGCACCGTCGAGATCGAGATCCCGTTCGCCGCAAGCGCTCCCGACACCGCAGCCAGCACCCCGGGGCGATCTTCGACGTCCAGGCAGACGTGGTACCGGGTCGGCACCTCGCCCATGGGCCGGACGGCTAGGTCCGCGTGGGCCGATTCGGCCGGCCCCCGCCCCCCGGCGACGATGTCGCGCGCCGCCGTGACCACGTCCCCCAGCACGGCGGACGCGGTGGGCGCGCCGCCCGCACCCGGACCGTAGAACATCAGCCGCCCGGCAGCCTCCGCCTCGACGTACACGGCGTTGTAGGCCCCGTCGACCGTCGCCAGCGGATGCGTGCGCGGCAGCATCATCGGATGGGTCCGGACGGACACCGCATCACCGCCGTCGGTGGAGACGCGCTCGCAGATGGCCAGAGCCTTGATCACGTAACCGATCTCGGCCGCAGCGGCCACGTCCGCGGCGGATACGTCGGCGATGCCCTCGCGGTGCACGTCGCCGGCGTGCACCCGCGTGTGGAAGCCGATGGACGCCAGGATCGCCGCCTTGGCGGCGGCGTCGAACCCATCGACATCGGCGGTCGGATCGGCCTCCGCGTAGCCGAGCCTCGTCGCCTCGGCCAGCGCATGCTCGTAGGTCGCGCCGGTGGACGACATCGCCGAGAGGATGTAATTGGTAGTGCCGTTGACGATGCCCATGATCCGCGAGATCCGATCCCCTGCAAGGGATTCCCGGATCGGGCGGATCAGCGGGATGGCACCGGCGACAGCCGCCTCGAAGGACAGGTCGGCGCCCGCGGCGTCCGCCGCGGCGAAGAGGGCGGGCCCGTCCTCGGCCAGTAGCGCCTTGTTCGCGGTGACCACCCGCGCGCCGCGCCGCAGTGCCGTGAGCAGCAATGTCCGCGCCGGCTCGATCCCGCCGATCACCTCGACCACGATGTCGGCCCGCGGATCCGCCACGAGGGACGCGGAGTCCGTGGTCACCAGGCCGGCGGGAATGTCCTCGTGCCGGTGCGGCCGGCGGACAGCGACGCCCACCAGCTCGATCCGGGCGCCGATCCGAGCCGCCAACTCGTCGGCGTGTTCGACGAGCAGGCGTGCCACCTGCGAGCCGACCGTGCCCGCGCCGAGCAATGCCACCCCGATGGTGCGATTCGTGGAAGGGCTCGTCATCGACCCGTCCCCCGCCTCGACGCGCCGCGGAATACCAGCACGGCGTACACCAGCAGCGCGACCACCACCGCGACCGCCACGACGGCGATCGTGGTTCGCGCCCACCCGGGCACGGGCGGGTTCACGAGCACCACCACGATCAGCGCCGCGGCCACAGCCAGCAGCACCACTCCGGGCACCAGCGACGGCGGCTTCGGGCCGTCCTGCTCCGAGTCAGGCACCAGTTACTCCCACACTTCCAGGTTCATCAGATCGTCGATGGTCTCACGACGCAGCAGCACCGACGAGCGGCCGTCCGTCACGGCCACCACCGCCGGTCTCGGCAACCGGTTGTACGTGCTGGCCATCGCATAGCAGTACGCGCCGGTGGCGCCGACCGCGATCAGGTCCCCCGGCGCCAGGTCCGCCGGAAGGTAGCAGTCTCGCACGACGATATCGCCGCTCTCGCAGTGCTTGCCGACGATGCGGCACAACTGCGCGGCCGCGTCCGACGACCGCGACGCGAGCGCGGTCGTGTATTCCGCGCCGTACAGCGCGGTGCGGATGTTGTCGCTCATCCCGCCGTCGATCGACACATAGCGCCGAACCGAGCCGGCGTCGAGTTGCACATCCTTGATCGTGCCGACCTCGTACACGGTCACCCCGCACGGGCCGACGATCGCGCGCCCCGGTTCCACGGCGATGCGCGGGACAGCGATGCCCGCCGCCCGGCACTCTCGCGACACGATCTCGCGGAGCGCGTCCGCCATTGCCGCCGGGTCGGGAGGATCGTCCTCGGTCGTGTAGGCGATGCCCATCCCCCCGCCCAGATCGAGGAGGGTGACCGTGTCGACGAGTTCGGGGTATCTGGCGATGAGCTCGGCGAGCAGTCCGACCACGCGGTGCGCGGCGACCTCGAAGCCGGCGGCATCGAAGATCTGCGAACCGATGTGGGAGTGCAGCCCCACGAGGGAAAGACCGTCGGCCGCCAGGACGCGCCGCACGGCCTCGGCGGCGTCGCCGCCGGCCAGCGAGAAGCCGAACTTCTGATCCTCATGGGCCGTCGCGATGAACTCGTGTGTATGGGCCTCGACGCCGACCGTCACCCGCACCATGACGGGAACCGGCCGTCCGATCAAACCGGCACCGGACGCCGTCATATTCGTCAGCCGGGCGATCTCCGCGAACGAGTCGATCACGATGGCCTCGACCCCGGCTTCGATCGCGGCGTGCAGCTCGGACTCCGATTTGTTGGAACCGTGCAGGGCGATCCGTCCGGGCGGGAATCCCGCTTTGAGGGCCAGCGCCAACTCCCCCTCGGAGCACACGTCCAGCCCGAGCCCCTCCTCGGCGAGCCACCGCGCTACGCCACCGGACAGGAAGGCCTTGCCGGCGTAGTGCACGTTGGCCGGATCACCGAACGCGACGGCGAAATCCCTGCAGCGACTACGGAAGTCGCCCTCGTCCATCACCATCAGCGGGGTGCCGTACCGGGCCGCGAGGTCCCGCACGTCGACGCCTCCGAACCGTATGACGCCGTCCTCACCACGATGCGTGCCGCGCGGCCATACGGTGGGCGCGAGCTCGTTCAGGTCCGCGGCCGCGACATGTGCGGGCCGGTCGGGCGGGATCACATCGGCATGCCGCGGACCGGCCGGATGCGCGATCACATCCGCTCCGGTGCGGTGACGCCGAGCAGGGCGAGGCCGTTGGCCAGCACCTGCCGGGTGGCGCGGCACAGCCACAAACGGGCCACCGTCGCGTCGGTCGCGGGCTCGTCCCCCATGGGCAGGATGCGCACTGCGTCATAGAACTTGTGGTAGCCGCTGGCGAGGTCCTCCAGGTAGCGCGCGACGCGATGCGGTTCGCGCAGCTCCGCCGCGGCGGCGACGACCTGCGGATAACCGGCCAACAGCGCGAGAAGCTCTGCCTCCTGGGCGGTATCGAGCAATGCCGGGTCGTAATCATCGCCCAGCTCGATGTGCAGGTCGGCCGCATGCCGCTCCAACGAGGCGAGGCGGGCGTGCGCGTACTGCACGTAGAAGACCGGGTTGTCGTTGGTCTGCCTGGTCCACACATCGATATCGAGGTCGAGCGTCGTGTCCACGGAATAGCGGATGAGCGCATATCGGGCGGCGTCCACGCCGAGGGCGTCCACGAGATCGTCCAGGGTGACGACGGTGCCGGCGCGTTTGCTCATGCGTACCGGCTCGCCGCCGCGCACCAGGTTGACCATCTGCCCGATGAGGACCTCCACCGTGTCCGGGTCGTCGCCGAATGCGGCGGCCGCCGCCTTCAGCCGAGCGATATAGCCGTGGTGGTCGGCGCCGAGCATGTAGATGCATAAGGAGAACCCGCGCGACCGCTTGTCCAGGAAGTAGGCGAGATCGCCTGCGATATAGGCAGGATTGCCATCCGACTTGATGACGACACGATCCTTGTCGTCACCGTATTCCGTCGAGCGCAACCACCAGGCGCCGTCCTTCTCGTAGAGGCTCCCCGAGTCCTTCAACCGGTTGACCGCGGTGGTCACGGCGCCGGACGAGTGCAGCGAGTCCTCGTGGAAGTACACGTCGAAATCGGTGCGGAAGGTGTGCAGCGTCGACTTGATCTCGTCGAACATCAGCTGCACGCCCTCGGTGCGGAAGGTGCGGAGCGCCTCGTCGTCCGGCAGCCCGGGCGCCTCCGGATGATCCTGGACGATTCGTTGCGCGATCTCGGCGATATAGGCGCCGCCGTAGCCATCCTCGGGCACCGGCTGGTTCCGCGCGGCCGCCAGCAGGGACGTGGCGAACCGATCGATCTGCACGCCGGCATCGTTGAAGTAGTACTCGTTGGTGACAGCAGCACCCTGCGCACGCATCACCCGGCCCAGTGCGTCGCCGACGGCGGCCCATCGCGCGTGCCCGAGGTGCAGCGGCCCGGTCGGATTGGCCGATACGAATTCGAGGTTGATCGCGATTCCACTGAGAGTGTTTGCGCTGCCATACTTCTCGCCGGCGATGACGACGTCGCGCGCTAAAGCGCCGATGGCCGCTGTCTCGAGCCGGATGTTGACGAAGCCCGGGCCGGCGATCTCGACGGACGCGATTCCGGCGGCGCCTCGCAACCGATCGGCGAGCGCCTGCGCCACCTGCCGCGGCGGGACCCCAGCCTGTTTGGCCAACTGCAACGCGACCGGCGTTGCGTAATCCCCGTGCTCGCGCGACCGTGGACGGTCGATCGTGATCTCGTCGGGAACGGCGACGGACAGCGTGCCGTCGGCGACGGCCGCGGTCAACGCGGCACGCACCTCATCGGCCAATTGGGCGGGATTCACCGGTTCATTCTAGGAAGTGCGCCGCGACGCCCCGACACGCGAGTGCACGGGCTCAGGGCCGGCACAGGATCTCGGCGTGCGGAACCGCGAAGAATGCGTCCGGCGCGCCGACCCATCTCCGCCAACCGTCCGCGATGCGGCCCAGGTCCGTCCGGCTCGCGCGGCCCTGCGTCAGCGCGGCCTCGGCAAGGTCGGATGCGACGACTCGATCCGCCCACAGCCCGCCCCACCAGCGGCGCTCGGGCTCGGACGCGAAGCACCAGATGGAGGCTGTCACCGTGACGTCCCTGAACCCGGCGGCCCGCGCCCAGGCGGACAGGTGACGGCCGGCGTCGGGCTCACCGCCGTTGCCCCGCGCGACGTCGTGGTAGATCCGCAGCCACTCGTCGAGTTCCGGAATCCGCGGATACCAGAACATTCCGGAGTAGTCCGCGTCCCGTGCCGCGACGAAACCGCCTGGGACACAGAGGCTTCGCATCTGTCGCAGGGCGACGACCGGGTCCGGTAGGTGCTGCAGGACCTGGTGCGCATGCACCACGTCGAAGGGCCCGCTCGGATGCGCCCAGCCATCGATGCCGGTGGCCAGGAACTCGACGTCGGCCCGCGCCTCGTCGGCTGCCGCCCTGGCCTGTTCCAGCACCTCCGCCGACGGGTCGATGCCGACGACGCGGGACGGCGCCACACGCCGCGCCAGGTCGATCGTGATGGTGCCCGGCCCGCAGCCGACGTCGAGCAGCGACATGCCCGGCCGCAGGTGCGGCAACAGGTACCCGGCGGAGTTCTCGGCGGTGCGCCAGGTGTGCGACCGGAGCACGGACTCGTGGTGTCCGTGCGTGTACCGGGGCTGCGGCATGCTCATGCTCCCGTCGACGCAACTGTGTCTCTGTGTCTCTGTGTGGTCGACTCTATGCCTGCGTCCTAGGATATGGAACTTAGTCTTACTCCATGGGATATATGGCGGCCCAGCCACGTCGTCCCGGGGACGCCGCTCGTGGCCCCCGCGGCGGCGTGCGGAGCGATGGCGACCCGGCACGGCGCCATGCGATAAAGTTGGTCCTCGGGCCCCCGTAGCTCAGGGGATAGAGCACCGCCCTCCGGAGGCGGGTGCGCAGGTTCGAATCCTGCCGGGGGCGCCCATCATCGCCACAGGTCACAACGCCGCGCGGCGCTCTTGCAGATCAAGGGCGCGTCAAGGGTCGCCAACCCGCAGCGTCAAGCAGCGGCGGGTTCGAAGGCGACTGTCAGCGCCATACCCATCGCCGCGGCGAGTCGATCGAGGACCGGGATCGTCGGGACAGTCCCGCCGCCCTCCAGTCGCGAGAGCGCGGACTGCGTCATCCCCGCCCGCGTTGCCAATTCCACCTGAGTCAGGCCGAGCGCAACTCGTCGCTCATGCACCGCCTTACCGATCAAGTAAGCGCGACGGGCCTCGTCGAACCCCTCACGAAACTCGGTCGAACCGCGGCGAGCTCGAACGATCTCCTCGTAGGAACCATGCTGACCACTCATGACCGACCCCTCCTTTCCGGATCGAAAACCTGATGCGCCATACCGTGCGACGCTTCGCAGGTCTGCTGCGCTCGAAGCGCCCGCGCGACCTCCGCGGACTCGATCTGCCGAGACTTCGCGAATACGGTCAACAACACGACCCGCCGTGCCGGTGCAAGCCAGTACGTCACCCTGGTCTGACTTCGAAGGATATAGCATTACAGCTATATTCAAGGCCGCTCAACCGACACGTGCACTTCGAGCGGTGTCGGCTCGCTCATCCACCCCTAATCCCACGGGGCATCACGCCCGGGGTGATGGCGACGTCAGCAGCGGGACCCGGCAGCGCCGCCCGTCATCCGGCGAGCCGGTGCCGCTGCAACAGGCCGGCGGCCGTGAGCGCTCCCTCCCATTCCGCGCGAACCGCCGGTGGCAGCCGAAGCTCGGGCCACAACTCGACCAGGTCCTCGAGGTTCACCCATCGATAGATCGCGAACGACGTCCCCTTCGTGAGGCAACATTCGTAGAGCGCGATCTTCGTGGCGCGATCGCCCAAGTCGACCGCCTCGAACGAGCGGCCGGGGTGTTCCGCGACCCAACATGTCGGGGCCCGGACGCGGCCCTCTCGCGGGCCGTCGCACCGATCGAGGTGGACCGTCGCCGAACAGTCCCCTGTCCACACGGCCGAATCCTTGAGCGGAGTACTCATACCGATCGCCTCCCAGGTTGACCCGGTGGGCCCGACCGGCGACGGCCGCAGTGAGCCGCACTCCTCGGTCGGCGCGGCAAACCGGATGCCAGCAGGCATGCCCGGTGACGGTCCGGCATGCCGCGATCGCCCGGCGTTGCATCTTCCAGGATTCTATGTCGCGTCGGCGCATCGGTGAGAGCCGAAAGTCCCGAGCCGGACAAGGGGTGCAGTCGACGCGGTCGTCGCCGACGGGCATGTACCCGGGCATACGTCCCAGGCATATGTCACAGCACTCCACCACGCCGGTGGCCGCCACCCGGAGTCCGTCAGTGGTGACGGTGTAGATGCGGCACCGCGGCCGCGGACATGAGGGCAGTGATCACGAACGCGCCGACGATCGTGAGCGGCCAGAACATTCCGCCGTCATGCAGCACCGCGGGCAGGATGATCCCGGCCGCGAACAGCGCGGCGGTGGTGATACCGAAGAGCCACCAGGCCTCGACGTGGTCGTCGCGCATGGGCTCACCGACCAGCCGCTCCCGGCTCGAGGTTCGCCCGTCCGCCTTCTCGTTCGTCGCCATACCATCGCTCCTCGAACATGGCCCGCCTGATTTCACGCTACGCCGAACGTCACCGGCACACGGTCCGGATCAACCGCGCCGCGTTTCCACCGAGCATGACGTCGACCTCCGCCGAGGAGTAACCCCGCGCACCGAGCGCGTCTCGCAGCACCGCGAATTGCCGATACGACGTCATGACCGGGCGATAGTTGGCGTCCATATCGGTACCGATGCCCACGTGATCCGGCCCGACAACGTCCGCCAAACGATCGATCTCGCGCACGAAGTCGTCGAGGGACCGGGACGAGAAACCGCTGGGCCACACGCCTATGACGCCGTTCGCGTCGGCGACGACGTGAGCGTGTTCCACACCGATCATGCGCGGATGGTCGTGTCCGGTGCCGCGCAGGTGCGTGTGCGACACCATGATCGGAGCCGTGGACACCCGCACCGCGTCACAGGTGGTCTCGAAGGTCGCGTGCGCGAGATCCACGAGCATCCCGAGGCGGTTCATTTCGCGAATGACGTCCGCACCGGCCTCCGTCAACCCGGCATGCGTCGGCGGCAGCGTCTGCACATCGCCGAACCGGTTCGCCGCATAGTGCACCAATTGGACGGACCGGACGCCCCGCTCAAAGGCGGCTTCGAGCCGCGCGAGATCGGTGTCGACGAAATCGGCGCCCTCGCAGGCCAGAAGCGCGCAGGGCACGCCGGCCGCCGCGGCCGCATCCAGGTCGGAACCCGTTGCCAGCAGCCGCAAACCCGCGGCATCGACAGCCGCGCGGGCCGCGGCCACCTGCCGCAGGTGGTCGGCGTAGGCAACGTCGTCGCCGACGGGCGGGCCCGGTACCAGCCCGCCGGCCGGATCGAGTCGCAGTGCGCGAAGGTCCGAGATCGTCGCCACCGCAACCGCCGTCATACCCGCCGGCCGCAGGTCCGCGAGGTCGGTCGCCGGGCCGCCGAGCGCGCGCAAGGCCATGGCCGGATCGTCGTCGGCCAAGCCGTCCAGGAAGAACCTGCCCGGGTGCGCATGGAGATCGATGGTCATGGCCGCCACGCCGCGTCCGCCTCCCCTCCGCTGGTCCGACGGTACGCCGCATCGGCATGTCCGGACGCGTCCGTGGACTGCGGGCTCGCCGCGCGGGGTCGCCGATCCGGTCGGGGCGCGGGTCAACTGAACAGGAGCACCATCGGCGGCGCCACCACCAGCACGAACGCGGCGCCGTAGATAAGCGCGCTCATCGGCCGCGGCAATGCCCCCGGCGCCTCGGCCGAGATCCTCGTGATCCGCGTACGCAGCTGTCGACGCCAGGCGTCCGTGTCGGCCCCGCCGACGGCCAGGTGCTGATCGCGCAGCTTGTGCAGCGCGCTGTGCAGCGGCGCCCGGCCGCACCGCCGAACCGCCGCGTCGTCGGCGAGCATCTCGACGAGCAGGGTTACCGCCCCGACCGCGCGCCGGCCCGGCGAAAGGAACGGGAACGTCTTCGCCCACGCGATGAAAGGCTGGATCACCAGATCGTGCCGGCCCCGGGCATGTGCCTGCTCGTGCGCCAGCACAGCCTCCAGCTCGGCGGCGTCGAGTACGTCGAGCGCACCACGGGTGAGCACCACCCGCGGGCGGAACCCCGGTAGGCAGTACGCCACCGCGTGCGGATGGTCGACGAGGCGGACCGGGGTGCCCATCTCCCGGCCCGCGGGCCAGCGCGGCTCCAGAGGGGTCGAGATAAGGGCGAGGCGGTGACGGTGGGAGCGGCGATCGGCCAGGATGCGCATGGTCGAGGTGGCAGTGGCCGAAACGAGGTAGACGCCGACGCCCAGCGTGATGCCCATCCCGAACCAGCCCGCCGGCCCGAATCGGCGCCACTGCCCGGGCACGGCGGCGACTCCCGCGACCCACTGCCCCGCAAGATCCGCCGCGGCGAGCGTCAGGCCGGCGGACAGCACACCGAGCCCGCCGCCCAGCCCGACCGCCTGCCACAGCACGAGCGCGGCGCGCGGTGATCGTGCAGTCCATCGGGCCCGGGCTAGGCCGGCCGAGGCGGGTCCCGCGAGCAGGGCGGTCAGCGCTGCCAGGCAGACGGCTTCGATGTGGAGCAGCACCTTACCGGCGTGGTGGACGGTGCCGGAGCATGCGGCGCAGGTGGTCGGTGTCGGTCGACGTCACCGAGCCGAGGAACCGTGTGAGTGCCGCCTCGCGGTCCGGTGCCCGGCCGAGGGCGTCGAGCATAATGTCGGCGATGTACTCCTCGCGAGTCGCGGCCGCCCGGTACAGGTGCGGGTGAGCGAGCTCATCGCGCGTCGCCAGACCCTTGGCGCCCAGCCTGCCCAGGACCGTCAGCACCGTGGTGAGCGCGAGGTTCCGGTCGGGCAGCGCGGACGTGACATCGCGGGCGGTGATCCCGGCAGGGTTGTCCCACAACACTTGCAGGACCGCCTGTTCCAGCTCCCCGCGCCCCGCCACGTGCCGGCCTCCCTCGTCCTGGCCGCCACTCCGGCGACCCTCGTCGGCGACGCTCACACCGTCCCGCGGCCACGATCCTACAACGTGTAGAACGTCTCACTCCTGTTCGTTCTACACGGCGTAGAGTTTTCTACGGAATGTAGAGGAATATTCCGGCGACCCGTCGCCGGAAGGCACATATCCCGCGTGGTCACCGGCCCCCAGGGAACGGAAGGCACTGATATGACGACAACTTCGCACCGGACCCGATCGGCACCTCCGGACTCGCGGGGGTCCGCCACGGCCACCGACACCGGATTCCGCGCGCAGCTCAGCCGCGGCGAGGACCGGATCGACCGCACGACCTGGGCCGGTGGCATCCCGCCGCGGCCGGCCATCGCGCCCCGTTTGCGGGTGGGCAAGGACCGCTGGTTCAACCTGCTGTGGCTGATTCCGATCGGCCTGGTGCTGCTGTTGGTGGCGGTCGCGGTGGCGCAGTGGCTGCGGACCGTTCCCGCGGTCGAGCACTTCATCGCGGCCTATCCCGGCGACCATCCGAACAGTGCCGCGTCCGGCGCGGTGGGCACGCCGTGGTGGCTTGCGGTCCAGCACTTCGTGAACATCCTGTTCATGATGTTCATCATCCGGTCGGGCTGGCAGATCCTCACCGACCACCCGCGCCTGTACTGGACCCGGCACAGCCGTCCGGGCGCCGAATGGGTGCGCATCGCGCCGAAGGCACCGGACGATCCGCTGTGGACGGCGAAGCAGGACTCCGTCGACCTGCCTCCGCAGGTCGGCCTGCCGGGGGTGCGCCATTCCATCGGCTTGGCGCGCTGGTGGCACCTCACGATGGATACCGGCTGGCTCCTGAACGGCGTCATCTTCTACGTGCTGCTCTTCTCGACCGGGCAATGGCGCAAGATCGTGCCGACCAGTTGGGACGTGTTCCCGAATGCGCTGTCCACGTTGATCCAATACGCGTCGCTCGACTTCCCGGTGAACAACGGGTGGGTCGCCTACAACGGCCTGCAGCTGCTCGCCTACTTCGTGACGGTGTTCGTGGCGGCGCCGCTGGCGCTGGTCACCGGGCTCGGCATGTCGCCCGCGCTGTCCACCCGGTTGCACCGGATCAGCAAACACTTCTCGATCCAGCTGGCCCGCTCGCTGCACGCGCTGATCATGGTGTGGTTCGTGGTGTTCATCGTCATGCACGTGACGATGGTGTTCACCACCGGCGCGCTGCAGAACCTGAACGCCATGTTCGCTGCGCGCCACGCGGGGGACGCGGTGGGACTGGGCGTCTTCGCCGTGGCCATGGTTGTCGTGATCGTCGCGTGGGTGTGGGCGAGCCCGTTCACCATGAAGCACCCGCGCACCGTTCAGAAGGTGGGCGACGCAATCGTCGGACCCATCCAGCGCAGGCTGGAAAAGGTGCATGTCGAGCCCGGCACGTACACGGACGCCGACATCTCGGACTACTTCTGGCACAACGGCACCTACCCGGACTCCGACGAGTACCGGCGGCTAATGGCCGGCAACTTCGTGGACTACCGGCTGCGCGTCGGCGGTCTCGTCGATCACCCCGTCGAGCTGAGTCTGGCCGACCTGCGGGCGCTGCCGCACCACGAGCAGATCACCCAGCACTACTGCATCCAGGGCTGGTCCGGGGTGGCCAAGTGGGGTGGCGTCGCCATGTCGACGATCGTGGATCTGGTGCGGCCGAGTCCCGAGGCGAAGTGGGTCGTCTTCTACTCGATCGCGGACGGATCGGACGGCGGCCTGTACTACGACGCGCACCCCATCGAGCAGATGGAGCTACCGCTGACGATGCTCGCGTACGACATGAACGATGAGCCGCTGTCCTACGGGCACGGGGCCCCGCTGCGGTTGCGCAATGAAGTGCAACTCGGCTTCAAGCACGTCAAGTGGCTCGGCGGCATCGAGTTCGTGGCGCACTTCGCCGAGGTCGGGTCCGGGTTCGGCGGATACAACGAGGACCACGAGTACTTCGGCTACAGCCAGTCGATATGACGATGATGACGACCGACGCGGCCGGGCACTGCCTGCACGGTGAGGCCCGTCAGGTCTCGGTCCGGCCGCGTCGCGCGACCGCGTCCACGATCACCGCGGCCAGCAGCACCAGCGCCGTCACCATCAACTGCGGAGGGGCGTCCAGGCCGATGAGCCCCATGCCGTTGTTGATGACCGCGACGATGATCCCGCCGACCAGGGCGTGCACCATCTTGCCGCGCCCGCCGAACAGACTCGTACCGCCGATGACGGCGGCGGCCACCGCGTAGAGCACCAGCTTTCCGCCGTCGATGTTGTTCGACACCGAGCCAAGAAACGACCCGTACACCATGCCGGCGAGCGCCGCAGTCACCCCACCGAAGATGAAGGCGATGAGCCGGATCCGGTTGAGGTTGATGCCGGCACGCCGCGCCGCCTCGGCATTGCCGCCGATGGCGTAGACATACTTGCCGTAGCGCGTGCGCGTCAGCAGGAAGGTCCACAGCGCAAGCACCGCCACGATGATCGGTACCACCCACGGCACCCCGCGCAGCGCGATGATGCTGCTGCCGCGGTTCGCGTTGCAGATGAGTACCAGGACGACGCCGGCGATGGCGATCGCGATCGCCTTCACCGTGGTGAGCGCGAGCGGCTCGGCCGTCAGGTTGCTCGCCCGGCGCCGCAGGTTGCGCCGGAAGAGCAGCACCACGTACAAGGCCACCGCCACGATCATGATGATCCAGCCGGCCAGCGGGTCCAGGTTGCCGTTGACGAGGTTGAAGATCACCGAATTGGTGATGCGCAGGGTGCCGCCGCTGGAGCCGCCGATGTGGTCGACGAGGTAGATCAGCACACCCTGCAGGCCGAGCATGCCGGCGAGGGTGACGACGAACGAGGGCAGACCCAGTCGCGTGATGAGCAGCCCCTGAATACCCGTCATCAGCGCTCCGGCCGCAAGCCCGGCGATGATGGAGATCCACCAGGGCCAGTCCGGGCCGACGTTCGACGACGACAACGCCACCGTCACGACCGAGGCCACGCCGCCGACATAGCCGATGGACAGATCGATCTCGCCGAGCAGCAACACGAAGACCTCGGCCATGCCGAGCAGGATCAGCGCGGCACCCTGGATGATCAGGTTCGTCAGATTGCCGGCGGACAGGAACTGCGGCGCCTTCACCTGGAAGATCACGATGATGATGACGAGGCCCACCAGCACCGGCGCCATGCCGCTTTCGCCGTGGCGCACACGCCTGGCCCAGCCGCGGACGATGTCACCGAAGGATCCGTTCGCCGGCACGACGGCGCTGGTGGCGGTCCCGGTCGCGGACGGCGGAGCGGCACCGTCGTCGGCGCTCAATTCTTTGTTGGTGGTCATGGCGTTTCCCTCGCCCCACTTCCCGCCCGTCCAGCCGCCATGGGCGCCCCGCCGGTCGTGATCAATTCGACGGTACGCTGCGTATCGAAGTCCTTGACGGGTCCCTGCCCGGCGATGCGGCCGAGGTAGAGGACGGCGATGCGGTCTGCCACGCTGAACACGTCGTTGAGATTGTGCGAGATCACCAGGACGGCGATCCCCCGGCCGGAGAGCCGCCGGATCAGGTCCAGCACCATCGCGGTCTGCGAGACGCCGAGAGCGGCGGTCGGCTCGTCCATCACGACCAGCCGCGCCTCCCACATCACGGCGCGGGCCACCGCGACCGCCTGCCGCTGCCCGCCGGACAGCGAGCCGACCGCCTGCCGGATCGACCGCACCGTGACCACCGAGAGATCGGCCAGCGTCTGCCGCGCACGGATCTCCATCGCGGCGTCGTCCAGGATGCCGTGGCGCAGGGTCTCCCGGCCCAGGAACATGTTCTCGACGATGTCCAGGTTGTCGCAGAGCGCCAGGTCCTGGTAGACGGTGGCAATCCCCAGCGCCGCAGCGTCTCTCGGCGAGTGGACATGCACTACTTCGCCGTCCCAACGAATCTCGCCGGAGTCCGTGTGATGGATACCGGAGATCGCCTTGATGAGCGTCGACTTGCCGGCGCCGTTGTCGCCGACCAACGCGGTGACCTGGCCGGCCGGTACTTCCAGGTCGACGCCGGCGAGCGCCTGCACGGCGCCGAAACTCTTGGTGACGCCGTGCAGGCTGAGCAGTGGATCCGTCACGGTGCTATCCCGTCCGGCCGATCAGGACGAGATGCCCGCGGCAGTGCACGCGGCCGCGAAGTCCTTCGCGCACAGCTGGGCAGCCGGCACGAACTTGTCCTTGATGACGGTGTCGTTCATGTTCTGCGACGTCACCCATTCCGGCTTCAGCAGCACCGACGGCACCTGCGTCTTGGATTGCGTGTCGTCCGTCTGACCGTTCACCAGTTCAGACGGCGGGGTCTGGCCGGCCCGCAGGTACAGCGCCAACGCGACCGCGGCCTGCGCCTCCAGGTAGATCGGCTTGTAGACCGTGCCGCACTGGTAGCCGGCGAGGATGTTCTGTAGGCCGACCAGGGTGGCATCCTGCCCGGTGAGCGGGAACGTCTTCGGCTTCACATTGTGCGTCTTCAAGTACGTGATGATCGGCGCCGCGTTCTCGTCGTTCGGGATGATCGCCGAGTTCGCGGTCGGGTGCGCGGTGAGGGCCTGCTGGAACTCCGTGGCGGCGGTCGGCGGATCCCAGGTGCCGGCCGGTTCGGCGAGCCGCTTCCAGGTTCCCGCCTGGACGAGCGGATCGACGATCGAGTCGTAACCCTGCGCGAACAACGTCGCATTGTTGTCGGTCGGCGCGCCCTTCATCTCGATGAACTGCGGGTCCTTCACTCCCCAGTCCGACAGGCACTGCTGGAAGCCCTGGCCGATCAGCTTGCCGACCTCGACGTTGTCGAAGCTGACGTAGTAGGCGCGGCTGCCGCCGAGGGTGAGCCGGTCGTAGTCGATCACCGGAACGCCGTGCGACTTGGCATACGACTCGATCTGCGCGCCGGTTCCGGAGTCGAGTGGGTCCATGATCAGCACGGTCGCGCCGGCGGAGATCGCGGTCTGTGCGTCGGTGAGCTCCCCGGAGGTACTGCCCTGTGCGTTGACGATCGAGAAGTCCGACGACGTGAGACCGGCCGTCTCCAAAGCCTTCTGCAGATACGGCGCATCGAATTCGGTGTACCGGGCGGAGGTGACGGTGTCCGGGAGGATCACAGCCACCTTGCCCTTGCCCGCGGAGGCGACCGACTTGAGAGCGGCCATCGCGGAGAAGTCCAGCGTGAAGGACGACGCGCTGACGCCGGCCCCCGAAGAGGAGGACGACGACTCGGAGGTCGGCGCCGATGACGAGGACGACGAAGACGAGGATGACGACGAGGATGAGGAGGAACTCGACGACGGACTCGACGAGGGTGACGAGGAGCTCGACGAGCTGGTCCCACCCGCACCGTTGCTACTGCATGCTGCAACGACGAGGCTTGCGGCGACCAGTGCCGCAGACCAGGCGACTTTCTTGGCTATCACGCTTGTTCCCTTCTATGACGGCGGCACATGTCACCTTTGGGCACATTGCCGCATTGCCCTAGTTGGAACGCTAGGCATCGCGGCGTTAACAGAAAGAGAAAATTCCCCGGCCGCGCGTGAACATTCCGTTAACGGGGGCCGGCTATTCGCCGGGCGCCGCGGACTCGTCGTTGTCGACCATGCGATATCCGACCCGCGGCTGCGTCACGATGATCGGTGCGGCGCCGTCCGATTCAAGCTTGGCGCGCAACCGCCGGATATACACCCGCACGTATTCGGTGTCCGTGACATAGCCCGGCCCCCAGACGCGCCGCAGCAGCGTCTCGTGGCTAAGGAGCTTGCCGCGGTTGACGGCGAGCTCGCGCAGCAGCGCGAACTCGGTCGGCGTTAGGTGAACGATCCGGCCGTCCCGCCGGACCACCCGCGCCGCGAGGTCGAGCGCGATCCGGTCCCCGATGGCGATCGACTCGCTGTGCTCGCTGCTCGGCGCCGGCCGGCTGCGTCGCAGGGTCGCCGTCACCCGCGCGAGTAGTTCCTCGATGCCGAACGGTTTGGTCAGGTAGTCGTCCGCGCCGGCGTTGAGCGCCGTCACCTTGTCCTGCTCCCCGCCGCGCGCGGAGACCACGATGATGCCGATGGTTGATCGCTCTCGGATGTCCTTGCACAGCTCGAAGCCGTCCGCACCCGGCAGCATCAGGTCGAGCAGCACCATGTCCGGTCGCTCCGTCTCCACGATCGGCAACGCGCGCTGTCCGTCCAACGAGACGACCACATCGAACCCCCGCACCAGTAGGTTCGCGCGGATCATGTCGACGATGTTCGGGTCGTCCTCCACCAGCAGGACCTTGGTCGCGAGGTGTTGGTCGCCGGCCGTCGGGCGTGATCGGTCCGTATTCATGCTGGGCTCATCCCGTGCTCACTCCGTGCTCACCCTGTGCCGTCACCCGATCCGGCCGCCCGGGGATCCTCAGCCAGGTATACCGCCACCCGGGTGCCGACCGGAACCTGCTCGATCTCCAGCGACCCGCCGTGTGCCTCCACAATGCCGCGCGCGATCGACAACCCCAGGCCCGAACCGGATGTCGCCCGCCGAGCGTCGCCCGCTTCGCCGTCCGCGAGATCCGCACCCGGCAGGCCGATCCCGTCATCCGTCACCGCCACCGCGACGCCGTTCGCGGTCCGGGTCACCTCGACCGTCACGTGCGTGTCGGCCGGGTTATGACGGACGGCGTTGTCCATCAGGTTGACGAACACCTGCTCCAGGCGGTCGTGATCGGCCCACAGGCTGGGCAGCAGCCCGTCGCCGGAGATCGTCACACGGTCCGCCGCGTCGCGCGGTAGGCAGGCACGGGCCGCCTGCAGCACGAGCAGCACGTCGCACCAGTCCGGGTTCAGTCGGAGCACCCCGGACTCGATCGCCGAGAAGTCCAGCAGGTCGCCGACCAGCCGGGTCAGCCGCGCGGACTCGTCGCTGATCCGCGCCACGAACCGGCCCTTGGATTCGGTGTCCCAGACGACGTCGGGCGCCGCCAGGCCGGACGCATAGCCGCGGATCGCGGTGAGCGGCGTTCGCAGTTCGTGGGACAACCGGGAGAGGAACTGCCGCTGCAGATCGTGACTGCGTCGCAGTGCGTTGGCCTCCTGCCGGGCGGCGTCCGCCTCCTGCCGTTCCAGCACCCCGGCGAGGTACCCGGCGTAGAGGCCGACCAGATCGAGCTCGTCGCGCGCCGGCGCGGCCGGATCGGCGCGGAACACCGTCACCACGCCGAGCACCTCGGCCGACCCGACCACCGGAACGGCGTAGCACGTCCGCGCGGGCGAATCGCCCGGCGGCGGTGATGTGGGTGGCCAGCCGGCACGGGCGCGCAGGGAACCGTCCATATCGACGGCGACCTGCCCGGACGCCGCCGCGACCCCGGCCGGCCCACCGCCACTGCCGAGCGGCAGGGCGGCGATCTGCTCGGCCTCGGCGGCGGGTATTCCGAGGGTCCACGCGGAGTGCAGCATTCCGTCGCGTACCAGATGCAGGCATATCCGGTCGGCACCGAGCGCGGCGGCGAGGGCCGCGACCACCAGCGGCAATCCCGAGGCGGTGTCGGTCGACGCGAGCCGGTCGACCAGGTCCTGCAGGCGGAGCAGTTGACGGCGCGCGGAGGTGTCCATCGGCTGACCGGCGACCAGCGCCGCGACGTCGTCCGGATGCACGGTGGCGGGGTCGACCTCCGCGACGACGGTCCCGTGTCGCAACACCGCGATGCGGTCCGCGAGCCGCATCATCTGCGGGATGTCGTGGGAGACAAGCAAGATGGTGCGCCCCGCGCGGTGCAGCCGCGCGATCAGCCGCTCGACGAGCCCGGCCTCGCTCACGCCGAGCGAACCGGTCGGCTCATCCAGCACCAAGAGCGCCGGATCGCCCTGGACCGCGCGCGCGATGGCGATGAGCTGTTGATGCCCGCGCGGCAGACTTGCCATCGGCTTCGTTGTATCTGAGATCGAGATCTCCAAGTCCGCGAGGATCGCGGCCGCCGCGGCATGCGTCTCGCTGTCCGATCTCATCAGCCACGGGCGCTCGCGCCCGAGCGTCAGATTCGAGGCGACGTCGAGGTTGTCGCACTGCGCGGCCGTCTGCCAGACGACCCCGATACCGGGATGCCGAAGGGCCGAGCGCCCACCGCTCACCCGTCGGCCGCCCACCTCGACCAGGCCCAATGTGGGCACAAGATCGCCGACCACGCAACGCATCAACGTCGACTTCCCGGCACCGTTCTCGCCGGCGACGGCGAGCAGTTCACCGCGCCGAACCGTCAGGTCGACACCGGTGAGCACCTGCAAGGCCCCGAACCGCACGCACAGCCCCGCGATGCGCAGCACTGCGGTCGCGGTGCGATCGGGTGCCAGCACGGTCGCACCGGTCGGGAACGTCACGCACTCATTCTTGCCCCGCGCCACCGCATCGCGTCGCCGCCGTACCGCACGGCACAGGGCTTGCCTTCACTTCGTATCTGGCGCGACACTTCTGCACTCTTCGGACATATGCGACGGGCGTGCTCGCGTGGCGGTCGCGGCTGTCGCTCTGCTGCCGCCGGCACCCACCGGCGCGCTGATCATGCCGTGACCATGACGACCGCGCCACCAGCATGCCAGGCAATCACACCTACCATCCTCTCTTGAGGGTCCGGCGATCTATACATAGAATCGGTGGCAACCTTATGTATGGGCATCGGAGGCGCTGTGGTCACCACGATCGACATCGATCAGGAGCTGCTCGGAGAGGCGAAGGACGCGCTAGGCACGAGCACCGCGAAGGCGACCGTCGACCAGGCACTCCGCGAGGTGGTGATGCGCCGCCGCCAGTCGCTCGCACTGGCGGCTCTCGCCGGGGTCGAGTTCGATCCGGATGCGAAGAAGGTCGAGCCCACCGTTGGCTGAGTCGACCCTACCGTTGGCTGATCGAACGCGCCTGCTGCTGGACAACAGCGTCTGGCAGCGGATGCCGAGGCCGAAAGTCCGGGCTGCGGTCGAAGCTCTTCTTGCGCAGGTGTCACCACTCGACGTCCTCATATGCCCGCCGGTCGCCGCCGAAGTCGGCTTCAGCGCGCGGGATGGCAAGGGCCACGATCGCGTCCGTCAGGCGCTGGCCGAGTTCCCCGACTGCGAGAAACATCCCGGCACGAGCTTGGTGCTCGACATCCAAAACCGTCTCTGGAAGGGCGGCCTGCTTCGAGCCGTCGGCGCGACCGACACCGAGATCGCTGCCTACGCAATCGCCAACGGCGCCACCGTGGTGCACTACGACGCCGACTTCGAGCACGTCGCCAAAGTCTGGCCAGACTTCCGGCACCGCTGGGTCATGCCCCGCGGCTCGGTCGATTAACCGGCAGAATCTCGAACGCCGCCGACTTGCTCCGCTCGCCCGACTCACCCGAAAACAAGTGGGCGCGGACGGGTTCGAACCGCCGACCGCCCGGGTGTAAACCGGGTGCTCTTCCGCTGAGCTACGCGCCCTAGAACTACCGTGTCCATGCCGCCGGCGGTGTCCCACGTCAAGCGCGCCGGGGCGGCATGTGCCCAAACAGCCTGCCACGCGGACGGCAGCGCTGTCACACCCCCCGGTCCACGGCGGCGCCCGGCCGGACGCTCGCGTCCGCGAACAGCGTCATACTCGTTGCTCGCCCACCGGACGGTGGCCGGTCAGCGACGCGACTTGCCGGACGACCGGGCTCGCGTGAGCTTGACCGTCCGCCAGGAACCGAACGGTATGCCGCTGGTCGCTTGGCCTAGGCCGGCCGTGTCCGCAGCCTCGTCGATGTCGCCGGCGCCGACGAACCCGTCGAGGCCGGCACGCGGCGTGATCAGGATGATGATGCCGTCGTCGGCCAGCAGCGTGATCGCATCGACCAACTCGTCGGCCAGATCGCCGTCTCCTGCGCGCCACCACACGAGCACGGCGTCGAACACCTCGTCCGCGTCGCCGTCCAGGATCTCCGAGCCGATCACGGCCTCGATCCCGGCGCGCAGATCCATATCGACGTCATCGTCGTACCCCAACTCGCCGACGATATCGCCCGCGGCCAGACCCAGCCGGGAGGCGGCGTCGGCGGCCTTCCCCGACATGTCGCTCACTGAAAGACCTCATCCTTTCGCCCGAACGGCCCGGGCTATCCGGCGCCCAAGACCCGCGTGCATCACCCTAAACGCCAGCACCGGCGATTCGGTACGCGCGTGCCGTGGAACACGCACGCAGGCGCCCGGGAATCCCCCACTGTGCGCCGCAGGTCTCGTTCCGATCACGATCCGGGCATCCCGGACTATGCAGGGCACCGGTTCACCGGTTACTGTTCCAGCGTTGTTGCTCTTCTCCTGATGCTTCCGGGCATCTGTCGGGGTAAAAGCACATCCCCCCGGCCGGATCGATCCCGCCCGGGGTGTCATCACCCCCGCGGAGGCGATCTCCGCGGACAAACGCTCGAGGAGAGCAAGCATGTCGCAGGGCACGGTCAAGTGGTTCAATTCCGAGAAGGGCTACGGCTTCATCACCCCGGACGAAGGCGGGGGTGATGTGTTCGTGCACCACACGGCCATCAACACCACCGGGTACCGGACGCTCGAAGAGGGCCAGAAGGTCAACTTCGAGATCGAGCAGTCGGACAAGGGACCGCAGGCGACCAGCGTCACCCCCGTCTGATCCGATCCGAACCGGTTGGGAGTCGGCGTCGAATTCTCGGCGCCGGCTCTCGTCTGTTCGCGACCTCGCGCGCGGCCGTGGATTCGGCGCGGTATCCGGGCCGCGGCTGGCATGCTTGACGCCGTGACATCCGCCGGTTGGGATGACGGCGCTGCCCCGCCCGGCCGCATCAGCGCCGCGACATTGCGTTCGGTGGAACGCGCCGCCGGACGGTTGGCCACGCTGTCGGTCGCGCGGATGGACGAACGACTCAGTTGGTTCCGAGCGTTGCCCGCCGACCAGCGCTCGTGGGTCACCCTGGTCGCTCAGGCGGGCATCACCGGGTACATCACCTGGGTCAACAATCCCGCGAGTGATTCGCGCATCGCCGGCGAGGTCTTCGGCACCGCACCCCGGGACTTGATCCGTGCCGTCTCCCTTCGGCGCACCGTGGAGTTGGTGCGGGTCGCCATCACCGTCGCCGAAGAGCAGGTGCCGGCGCTCGCCGAGGATCCCGAGGAGCGCCGCGCGCTTCGCGAGTCGCTGCTGCGTTACAGCCGGGAGATCGCCTTTGCGGCGGCAGCCGTCTATGCGGCGGCCGCCGAGACCCGCGGCGCGTGGGATGCGCGGGTGGAAGCGGCCGTGGTCGACGGACTCGTCCGCGGCGAGGATCCGCAATCGTTGTCGTCCCGGGCCGCGACACTCAACTGGGAACAGGCCGGTCCGGCCAGCGTGGCCGTGGGAGCGGCGCCGCCGGGCGAGCGGGATCTGGCCGTCGCGGCCGTGGCGGAATGGTCACGCCGGAATCGGCGCGCGACTATGGCCGCCGTACACGACACCATGTTGGTCGTGCTACTCGCCGGGACCTCGAGCCCCGGGGCGGGCCTGACCGATCTCTTCGGGGCCGGCCCCGTGGTGCGGGGACCGGTCGGTCTCGGCTTGGCCGGGGCGAGTCGGTCGGCGGCAGAAGCGATCTCGGCGTTCCGGGTGTTGCCGGCCTGGCCGGGCGCGCCGAACCTGGTGGACGCCGCCGACCTCCTGCCAGAGCGGGTGCTGGCGGGCGACTCGAGCGCCGCGGAACTGCTTCGCACCGAGATCTTCATGCCGCTGGCCGCCGCCAACGCGCCACTACTGCCGACACTGGACGCCTACTTGGCTCACGGCGGCGCACTAGAGCCGGCCGCGCGCAGCCTGTTCATCCACCCCAACACCATGCGCTATCGGCTGCGCAGGATAGCCGAGATCACCGGGCGCGACCCATGGCTGCCGCGCGACATGCTCGCCTTCACGATGGCCTTGGCCCTCGGCCGGCTGCCGCGGACACAGGGCGAATCGCACTGGACGATCCATCCGTAGGACTTAGAGACTCCCTACAAGTCTCGGGGGTCGACTTCGTGCCCGGCAGCCCGGCCTCGGCTACCGCGGCCATGATTTGCTGAACAGGTGATCGCCGTCCTCGCGCCCGGCCAAGGCGCCCAGAAGCCGGGCATGCTCGCGCCGTGGCTGGAACTCCCATCGGTGGCCGAGTCGATTGCCGCGATGTCGGACGCGGCCGGTCTCGACCTGGAGAGCCTGGGCACCTCCGCCGGTGCCGACGACATCAAGGACACGGCGGTCACGCAACCGCTGGTCGTGGCGACGTCCCTGCTCGTTGCTGCCGTGCTGGACGCGGCAGTCGGGTTGCCGGAAGGAGCACCCACCGCCGGGCACTCCGTCGGCGAACTCGCGGCCGCCGCCATCGCCGGCGTCATGGACCCGGTGACGGCCGTCGGCCTGGCGGCCAGGCGGGGGCGGGCGATGGCGGAGTGCTGCCGGGCCACGCCCACCTCGATGGCAGCGGTGCTGGGTGGGGAGACCGACGATGTCCTGGCGGCGCTCGAGGCTCGCGGCCTGGTCGGAGCCAATGTGAACGGCGGTGGCCAGATCGTCGCGGCTGGCCCGGTCGAGGCGCTGTCGGCACTGAAGGACGACCCCCCGGGTGGCGCCTCGCGGGTGATCCCGCTCAGCGTCGCGGGTGCCTTCCACACCGGCTACATGGCCGCGGCGGAAACAGATCTCGCCTCGGCCGTGAACAGCGTCATCCCCGCCGAGCCCACCCGGCCGCTGCTGACCAACGCGGACGGGAGCGTCGTCGGGAGCGGCGCCGCCTACCTCGGCCTGCTGGTGCGGCAACTGACCCGACCGGTCCGATGGGATCTGTGCATGGCCCAGCTCGCCGCGCTCGGCGTGTCCGGAACCGTTGAGCTCGCCCCCGCGGGCACGCTCACCGGCCTGGTCAAAAGGGCCCTGCCCGATGTGGCCACGCTGGCCATCAAGTCCCCGGACGACCTGGACAAGGCCCGTGAATTCATCGCGGAACACGCCACGGCGTCGACCAAGCTCCCGACCGGCACCCCCTCCGATGATCGATCCGATAGGCAGATCCGATGACTGTGCACATCGTTACCCCACCGACCGTGCCAGGCACCCGCATCGCGGGCCTCGGTCACTATCGGCCCGACAACGTCGTCACGAACGACGACCTGGCACAGCACATCGAGACGAACGACGAGTGGATCCGCAGCCGCGTCGGGATCGCGGAGCGGCGTTTTTCCTCCCCCGACGAAACAGTCGCATCGATGGGTGCGAACGCGGGCCGGGCCGCGCTCGCCGACGCCGGACTCACCCCTGCGGACATCGACGCGGTGATCACCGCCACTTGCACACTGGACGCCCCGATTCCGCACGCGTCGACCAGGATCGCCGCGGCGCTCGGCATCCACGCGCCCGGCTCGTTCGATGTGAACGCGGCCTGCGCGGGGTTCTGTTATGGGCTCGCCGTCGCATCGCAGGCCGTGCGCTCCGGCAACGCCCGGAACGTGCTCGTGGTCGGCTCGGAGAAGCTGACCAGCTGGATCGACCCGAAGGACCGGGCGAATTCGATCATCTTCGCCGACGGCGCGGGCGCCGCCGTGGTCACCGCCTCCGACACCGAACAGATCGGCCCGATCGCCTGGGGCAGCGACGAGACGCAGACCGAGACGATTTACATCGCCGACCGCAACTCCTTCGTCTACCAGGAGGGCCAGTCGGTCTTCCGCTGGGCGACGTCGGCCATCGCGCCGGTCGCGGTGCAGGCTGCGAAGAACGCCGGCATCGACCTGGCGGACGTCGACATCATCGCCTGTCACCAGGCGAACCTGCGGATCGTCGATGCGATCGCGAAGCGCCTGATCAGCGCGGGCGCCAGGCCGGACGTCCGGGTGGCACGCGACATCGTCACCACCGGAAACACGTCGTCGGCGTCCATCCCCATCGCGCTGGACCGGATGCGCGCGGCCGGGGAGGCGCAGCGCGGCGACGTCGTGTTGGCGGTGGGATTCGGCGCCGGCCTCACCTATGCGAGCCAGGTGTTCGTATGCCCGTAATGCGCGAGACAACACCGACGGTAGGGCAGAATCGCCCGGGGGACTCCCCCACCGTCCGGCACCCAGCCGCGGCGCCACCCGAACCGAAAGGAACCATGAACCGTGAGCAGCTCTGAGGAGATCCTCGCCGGACTCGCCGAGATCGTCGAAGAGGTCGCCGGCGTGTCGGCGTCCGACGTCACCGCAGACAAGTCCTTCACCGACGACCTGGACATCGACTCGCTGTCCATGGTCGAGATCGCGGTGCAGGCCGAGGACAAGTTCGGGGTCAAGATCCCCGACGACGAACTCGCCAACCTGAAGACCGTCGCCGACGCGGTCGGGTACATCGAACGCAACCAGGGCTGATCCGTCGGGCGCGAGGCGCGCGCCGGTCGTGACGGTGCCGCGGTCGTTCCGATGGTCAGGCAGTCGCCGGGACGGCAGACCAGGCCGCTGATCCGGTCGTCGGCGGCGTCGCGGGTCGGTCGTCGGCAGCGTCGCGGCCGATAACGGACCCGGCGTCGACCCGACCGATCGTGCGCCACACGGAGCGAGCGAGCGCGACACCACCCGCCCCCCGATTTCGAAAAGCAGGCAAGGACATGTCAACCGAACCGACAGTTGTGGTGACCGGCATCGGGGCCACCACCCCCCTCGGCGGCACTGCTCCCGAAACATGGCAGGGCATGCTCGACGGGCGCATCGGCGTCACCTCGCTCACCGCGCCCTGGGTCGACCGGTTCGACCTACCGGTCCGCATCCATGCCCCGCTCGCGGTCGAACCGACCGAGATCCTGCCACGCGTGGAGGCACGCCGACTCGACCGGTGCCAACAGGTCGCGATGGTGGCCGCCCGCGAGGCATGGGCGGACGCCGGAGCGCCGGAGGTGGAGCCGGAACGGCTCGGCACCGTCATCGGCACGGGCATCGGCGGCGCGCTGACTCTGCTCGACCAGGACGACCTCTTGGAGACGGCGGGCCTTCGCAAGGTCGCGGTGCTGACGATCCCGATGCTGATGCCCAACGGCCCGGCCGCCGCCGTCGGGCTCTGGGCCAAGGCGCGCGGCGGCGTGCATGCGCCGGTCTCCGCCTGCGCGTCGGGCGCTGAGGCGCTGGCCTGGGCGTTCAAGCTGATCAAGAGCGGGGACATCGACGTGGCGATCGCCGGCGGGGCCGAAGCGTGCATCACGGCTCTGCCGGTCGCCGGATTCTCGCAGATGCGCGCGATGTCCACCCGCAATGACGATCCGGCCCACGCCTCCCGCCCGTTCGACCGCGACCGGGACGGTTTCATCCTCGGCGAGGGCGCCGGGATGCTCGTCCTCGAACGCGAGGAATCCGCGAGGGCCCGCGGCGCGAAGATCTACGGGGTGCTGGCGGGCGTCGGCATGTCGAACGACGCCTACCACATCACCGCCGGCGAACCCGAGGGCGAGGGCGGCGCTCGCGCCATCGTCAGCGCGCTCAAGTCTGCGGGCCTGTCGGCGAGCGACATCGGGCACGTCAACGCGCACGCCACCTCGACGCCGGTCGGCGATCTCGCCGAGTCGAAGACGATCCGGCGGGCGCTCGGCGACCACCCGGTGGTCACCGCCACCAAATCCATGACGGGCCACCTCCTCGGGGCGGCCGGCGCGGTCGAGGCGATCGCGACCATGCTCGCCATCAGGGACGGCGTCGTCCCCGGCACCCGGAATCTGGACAACCAGGATCCGGAGATCGAATTGGACGTCGCCGCGAAGAATCGCGAGGTGTCGCTCGACGCGGCGGTCAGCGATTCGTTCGGGTTCGGCGGGCATAACGTCGCCCTGGTCTTCACGAAAGCCTGAAACCGCATATGACGACATCCGTGACCGAAACACATCCGGGAAGCCTCGGCCCCCGCAAGATCGACCCGCGGGAACCCGAGGTACGCCTCGCGGCGCTGCTGGATCCCGGCAGCATCGTGCCACTGCACCACCGTGACACCTCCGGCGTGGAGGCGGTGCGCGGGCGCATCGACGGCGCGAAGGTGATCGTCTACGTCACCGACGCGACCCGCCAGGGCGGCGCGATGGGCTTCGAAGGATGCCGCCATATCGTCGACGCGATCGACATGGCGATCCGTGAGCGGATCCCCGTCATCGGGCTGTTCCATTGCGGCGGAGCGCGACTCGCCGAGGGCGCGGCCTCGCTGGACGGGGTCGGCAACATGTTCGCCGCCATGGTGCGGGCATCGGGGAAGGTGCCGCAGATCTCGGTGGTGCTCGGGCCGTCCGCCGGCGGCGCCGCGTACGGCCCGGCGCTCACCGACGTGGTGATCATGGCTCCGGAGGGGCGACTGTTCGTCACCGGCCCGGATGTGGTCAAGTCGGTGACGGGCGAGGACATCGACATGGAGTCGCTCGGCGGGCCGGGCACGCACGGGCGCAAGTCCGGCGTGGTGCACATCGTCGCGGACTCCGAGGCGGACGCGTTCGCCCGCGCGCGCCGGGTGACGCTGCTCTTCTCCCGCCCCGGGATCGCCGGCGTCGCCGGCCTGCCGGACGATCCGGAGCTCGGGTCCCTGCTGCCCGCCGAGCGGCAACGCGCCTACAACGTGAAGCCGCTCATCGACCGGCTGCTCGACGAGCCCATGGAGGAGCTGCAGGCCCGTTGGGCGCCGAACATCGTGATCGGGCTGGGTCGGCTCGCCGGCCGATCGGTGGGCGTGGTCGCCAACAATCCGCTGCGGCTGGGCGGTTGCCTCGACTCGACATCGGCCGAGAAGGCGAGCCGGTTCGTCCGCCTGTGCGACGCGTTCGGCATCCCGCTGCTAGTGATCGTCGACGTGCCCGGGTACCTGCCCGGTGTCGGCCAGGAATGGGACGGTGTGGTGCGGCGCGGGGCGAAACTGCTGCACGCGTTCGCCGAGGCTGTGGTTCCGCGCGTCACGCTGGTGACGCGTAAGGCGTTCGGTGGGGCTTACATCGCCATGAACGCGAAGTCGCTCGGCGCGACCGCCGTGTATGCCTGGCCGGGTGCCGAGATCGCCGTCATGGGCGCCAAGGCCGCGGTGTCGATCCTGCACCGCCGCAAGCTCGCCGCGGCCCCCGAGGAGGAGCGCGGCGCCCTGCACGAGCAGTTGGCTGCCGAACACGAGAAGCTCGCCGGCGGGGTCGCGCGCGCGGTCGAGATCGGCGTGGTCGACGAAATCATCAGCCCGGCGGAAACGCGCCGGCGGGTCGCCGAGGCGCTGGCCTCTGCACCGGCCGGGCGCGGCGCGCACGGGAACATCCCGCTGTAGGGCTGGGTCGCCCCTTCGCCGAGCGGTGCGAAATGCACCGGTTAACGACCGAATTGTCGTGTTTTTCGCACCGCTCGGCGTGGGAGAGCGTGCGCAGCGTGAGAGACGGCACTACCCAGCCGCAGCACGGGCCTTCGCCGCAAGCGCTTGGTGCGCCGCGGACTTGACGACGCTCAGCGGCGGCCGCGGGATACGCGCGCTGGCGATCCGCAGAGCGAGCACGGCGGTCGCGGCCGCATCGAGTCGCGCGGACGGCAGCGCGCCAGATTGCACGCCTCGGACGATGCCGGCGGCTGCGGCGGCCGGGTCCACGGGCATCAGCAGCAGATCCTCGCCGGCATTGAGCGCGGCGACGGCCGCGGCTCCGGACCCGTCATGCGCGGTGATCGGCTCCATCTGCAAGGAATCCGTCATCGTGACGCCGGTGAAGCCCATCCCGCCGCAGCCCTGAGACCCCTTGCCACGCAACAGCTTTCCGACGACGTCGGACGAGATGCTGGCCGGCACGGTCGTGTCCCCCACCGCGGGGAACAAGACGTGCCCGGTCATCACCATCAGCGCGCCCGCGTCGACGCCGGCGGCAGCCGGGATGGCCTCGTGCGCATTCCAGTCGGCGCAGCTGACGGGCAGTGTCGGCAGTGTGACATGGGAGTCGGCCGCGATGCGCGCGAGCCCCGGGAAGTGCTTCATCGCCGACACGACACCGGCCTGCTGGTAGCCGGTGACCGCCGCGGCGACCAGGGCCGCGACGTGCTGCGGATTGCTCCCGTACGAGCGGCCGTACTGACCGATGGCCGATGCCGCCCCATTCGTCGGCAGCACTCCGAACACGGGCGCGAAGTTCACGGTGACGCCCACGGCGAGCATCTCCTGGGCGGCAGCCGTCGCGATCTCGCGTGTCAGCGACGCGGCCTGTGCGGCATCGTCGATGGAGCCGAGTTGGATCGCCCCCGGGAAGGCCGTGAACCCATTCTTGAGCCGCTGAACCGCGCCGTATTCCTGATCCGTTCCGATCAACGGGGGGACCCCGGTCGGATCTGAAGCCGCGTCCTGGCGAAGGTGCGTCGTGACGGCAGCGACCTGCGCCGGGGTACCGGCTGAGGTGCCGTCCACCACGCCCTTCGGCGCGAACAGGATGACGCCACCGTAGTGCTGCTTCGACAGCGCCCCGGTGCCGATCACCGTGCTTCCGGTGACCATGAGCACCGAGGTGGCCTTGTCCTGCAGCGTCATCGATCCGACGATCTCGGCCGCTTTCGCCCGGTCCGCGGCGGTGACGCTGATCCCGGTCGGCGTCGTCCCGCCCGATGTTCGCGCTGCCGAGGTCGTCGCCCCTGCGGTCGGCGCCGAGGAGGCCGAACTCGACGGCGGTGTGCTCGAACCGACCGTCGAAGATATGGCGGTCGGGGACGAAACCGACGTGCTGCCAGCCGATGTCGAATTGGGAACGGTGATCCCGGTCGAGATTCCGGTGCCTTCCTGCGCTCCGGTAGATGCGGTAGGGGGTGTGGTCGCCGATGTCGGCGTCGGCGCACTGGCACTGTCGCCGGCGGATCTCGATGGCGTTCCGGTCGCGCCGACCGAGCACGCCGTGATCGCGAGCAATGCGGTCATCGACAGCAGGCCCGCAGCGCGGGTACGCGAGTGCCTCAGCATGGCGCGATCGCCGGCGGCTTCGCCGATGTCCCCACCCGAAGACCGACGCCCTCGTCCTGCACCCGATACGTGACGTCCCATCGGACGCACTGCGCCTGAAGCTCCGCCGGAGCGAACTGGATCGCCTGATGCGAGGTGAACTGCATACGGACCGTGAGTGGATTCCCCGCGGTGATGTCCGAGATGTAGACATCCGAATCACGAGTCGTGCTGTAGTCCCGGGTCCAATCGTCCCGGTCACGCTTTGCCTGGGCTGTGGTCACGGTCGACAGCCACGCGTCGTAGTCGTGGCCGTTGATGGCCGTGAAGTAGCGTGAGATCAGATCCGTGACATCCCGAGCCTGCGGCGTGCTTTCCGCGCGCGGCGATAGCCCCACGGCGACGGGACCCTTCGAGGCGGACGGATCCGCCGTGCCGGTCGTGCGATCTGTCGGGGGCGCGCCCACAGAGACGGCGATGCTGCCGACCGTCGCAGCCGGCTCGCCGACCGATCCGTCCGCCGTCCCCGCTGATGGCGAGGCTGACGGGGCCTGCCCCGCCGACCCGGCCGATCCTGCGCCGGCCAGCCGAACCGCAGCACGCTGCGCGTGGCCCACGGCGAACGCTGCCCCGGCGCCCGCCACCATCAGCACCGCCAGTGCCAGCGAGAGCAGCAGGGTCGTCCGACGACCGGAGCGCATCACGCGCGGACACCGCCTTCCACTCCGCCGAATCGGTCCTGTCCCATCGCCCACAGGGACGCCTTCGCGGTCAGTGGGTTCCCAGCGGCCGATCACGGTGACGAACTCGACAGTCAGCCTGCCATAGTCCGGGATCACCGCAGCGCTTCGGCGCGGGCGGGGAGATACCGCCACCCGAGGCAGCGGGCGAAAGGTTCAGCCGACCTGGTGCAGCCAGGTGATGGCGGTTCCGTCGCCTGCGCGACGGTACGGTTCGAGTTCCGCGTCGACGTCGGCACCCAACGCCGCAGACAGCCGCGCTCTGAGGTCGTCGACCCCGTCGGCGCGGGCCATCAGGTCGGCGATATGCGATTCGCCGAGCATCACATCGCCGTTAGCGGACACCGCTGCGCGCCAGAACCCGCGGCCGGGGATGTAGCAGATCCGCTCGCCGTCGACGCCGGGACTGGCATCCTCGGTCACCTCGAAGCGCAGCATCTGCCATTTCCGCAGCGCCTTCGCCAGCCGGCTTCCGGAGCCCGGCGCCGCCGACCAGGGCAGGCTCGCGCGCAGTTGCCCCGGCGACGCCGCTTGTTCGGTCCATTGCATCGACACGCGCGTACCCAGCACATCCGACATCGCCCACTCGACATGCGGGCAGATCGCCGGCGGCGCCGAGTGGACGTAGACAACACCGTGTGCGAGCACCATCACCGCCCCTTTCCGTCTCCGCTCCGGCGTCTTCCCCAACGTGGCGCGGTTCCGGTCAATGCGATCGGTACTCGGTGGTGCTCTGAAGTTATGTCGGTATGGCAATAGTTGTCAGGCTGTGACCATTGTGCACGGTGAGTGGCCTGTTACGCCAGTATCATTTCGCTCGGCCGTGTCGCGCCGCAACCCGAGTATCGAATATGACGTCGACCATGACGCCGTTCGTGGCCGAACATCGTCATAGTCGATAAGACCCGCGCGCATCGGGACCCCGATAGCGACATGGAGCTGGTGGGGACCGGGTGGGGCGGGCGGGGCTCGAACCCGCGGCTGGCGGATTATGAGTCCGCTGCTCTGACCAACTGAGCTACCGCCCCGTACGAGCAACGCCTTTCATGACCGTGTCAACCCCGACCATATTCACAGCATTACCGCCTCGTACCCGCTGAGCGTACCGGCTCGGTGTCGGCCGCACGGCGTAAGGTCCGGCCATGGCGATTCACATCGCGCTGCTGCGCGGAGTCAACCTGGGGTCGCACCGGCGGGTGGCCATGGCCGATGTGCGCGGCGCGCTCGCGGCCGAAGGCTTCGACGGTGTCGCCACGCATCTGCAGAGCGGCAATGTCGTCCTCCGCTCCCCGCTTGCACCGACGGAGGTCGGCCGCACGATCGAGCGGTCGCTGGCGGAGCGGCTAGGCCTCACCACCACCGTGATCGTGCGCTCACCCGAGGAGCTTGCGGCGGCCATCGACGCCGATCCGTTCCGCGCGATCGCGACGGACCCGGCGCGCCACGTGCTCGGCTTCCTGTCCGCTGCGCCCGAGCCGAGAGCACGCGCCGATGTCGAGCGGATCATCGCGGGCCTGCCCGCCGACGGCGACCGGCACGCGTTTGCCGGAGCGCACTTCTACCTCTGGTGCCCGAACGGGATCAGCTCGTCGCCGTACTTCAAGGTGCGCTGGGATCTGCTCGGTGTCGGTGTGACGCAACGGAACTGGAACACCGCCACCGCGCTGCTGCATATGGCCGACGGCCCGGACTGATCCTGCCGCGCTGTCGGTCTCAGTGCCGCTCGTCGCATGAGCGTCTCGGCGTACGCATCGGCGGCGATGAGGTTTGCCCTCGGACCGCTCCGGGTAGGCCAGCGACAGCAATGCGTTGGGAGGTGTGGCCATGGCACGACCCACAGCATCCGCGCCACCGCGGCGTTCCGGCCGGGAGCGGTTGACCTCCGACCAGCGCAGCGCGTTCCTGGCTGCCGAACTCGGGTGGACCATGGACGCCTTCGACTACTTCATCGTGGTACTGGTCTACGCCGAGATCGGCAAGGATTTCGGGGTCTCGCTGGAGAAGATGGCCTTCCTCACCACCGTCACCCTGGTCATGCGACCGGTCGGCGCGCTGCTCTTCGGCCTGTGGGCAGATCGAGCAGGCCGGCGGATACCGCTCATCGCCGACGTGTGCTTCTACGCGACCGTCGGCTTCGTCTGCGCGTTCGCACCCAACTTCACGGTGCTGCTGGTGCTCCGACTGCTCTACGGCATCGGCATGGGCGGCGAGTGGGGACTCGGCGCGGCACTGGCCATGGAGAAGATCCCGGCCTCACGACGCGGCTTCTTCTCCGGTCTGCTGCAGGAGGGCTATTCCTTCGGATATCTGCTGGCGGCGTTGGCTTACCTTTTGGTGCACTCCGCGCTGGGCCTGTCGTGGCGCTGGCTGTTCGCGCTGAGCATCCTGCCGGCACTGATCAGCCTGATCGTTCGGGTGCGGGTCCGCGAATCCGAGGTGTGGGAGAACGCCCAGGACGCGATGCGAAGCACCCGAACCCGGCTGCGGGACGTGGTGTTCAACGCGGCGATCGTCCGGCGGTTCATCTACCTGGTGCTGCTGATGACCGCCTTCAACTGGATGAGCCACGGCACCCAGGACGTGTACCCGACGTTCCTGAAGGCCACCGACAACGGCGGCGCCGCGCTCGCGGCGTCGACCGCGACCTGGATCGCCGTCATCTACAACGTCGGCGCCATCATCGGCGGACTGGTCTTCGGGCCGCTGTCCTCCCGGTACGGCCGCCGCTACACCATCGCGTTCTGCGCCGTCCTGGGGCTGCCGATCATCCCCCTGTTCGCCTGGTCGCACGGCGCGGCCATGCTCTGCCTGGGCGCGTTCCTGATGCAGGTGTTCGTCCAGGGCGCCTGGGGAGTGATCCCGGCGCACCTGACCGAGATGTCGCCGGACGCGATCCGCGGCTTCTACCCGGGGGTGACGTATCAGCTAGGCAATTGCCTGGCCGCCTTCAACCTGCCCATTCAGCAGGCGCTGGCCGCCTCGCACGGGTACCCGTTCGCCCTGACCGTGACGGTGATCCCGGTGCTGGTTGTGGTCGCCGCGCTGACCCTGATCGGCAAGGAGTCACGCGGCATCACATTCGGCTCGAAACAGACCGCGCTGTCGCCGGCCGTCGGCACCCGGCGGTGAAGAATCCGCGCGCCACGGCCACACGCTGCTCCGTGTTGTCACGGTGCGTCAATCCTCAAAGTGATGGATGAGTGATCCCAAGGCCCTGCGAAGATCATCTTCTAGGGCGTTTCCCCAGGTCAAGCTCCCCCGGTTGGACTCGAACCAACAACCGTCCGATTAACAGTCGGATGCTCTGCCAATTGAGCTACGGAGGACCGGCGCTCGCCGATTCTCGCGAGTGCGTGTCAAGGATAACGGATGATCCGTGATGGGCGCACCTCGCTCGAGTACAAGCGCCGAGTTACCGCCGAGCGGTGCGAAATGCACTCGTCCGTGTCCGATTTGCCTGCAATTTCGCACCGCTCGGCGGGGGCGGGGCAGGCAACGAGGACAGCTATCCGCGGCCGAGCCGGCGGCGTTTCGGCGGGGTGATATCGACGCCGCCCATCATGGCGAACCCGGCAATGCGGACCACGGGCGAGCCGGGCGGCGGGGCCGGGTTGGCCTTGTTGTCGACGCCGCCCATGAAGCCGAACGCGTGGCATTCCACCGATACGTCGTCCGGGACGGTGATCTGGATACCGCCCATGAGCGCGAAGACGTCGATGGTGACTTCGGCGGCCGCGAAAGACGCCTCGGTGAGGTCCAGTTCCACCCCGCCCAGCACCGCGACGGCGTGGAACCGCTCGGGAACCGTCCAGGCGCCTTTGCGCTCGGCGCCGCTCATGATGGCGACCGCGCTACCGGACGCCGGCCCCGGGCGCACGCGCGCACCGGGCCGGACATCGGGCGCGGCATAGGGAGCGGTCGCCGGAAGCTGCGGCTCCGGGAATGCGAGCTCGTGGCCGGGGAGGTCGTGGGTGACTGGACGCAGCTCCCCGATGGTGCGCGCGGCATAGACCTGCCGCAGTCGCTCGTCCACCTCGGTGATCGTCAGCCGCCCCTCACCCATCGCCTGATGGAGGATGCCCGCGACACGTTCGCGGTCGGCATCCGAGGCGCGGATACGGTCGGGGTCGGGCACGGCGTCTGGGGTAGGTGGCTGTTCGGTCACGCCGGTGATTGTATGCGATGGTGCCGCCGCGACAACATTTATGACGTCGAGATGGTGTCATGCCGTCGACGCGGTGCGGCTAGCTGCTGGCCAGTCCGCTCGGGCCGTCCGGTCCGTCCGGTCCGGCAGCCCCACCTGGCCCGCCGGGCACCTCCGCCGGCCACAACTCACCGGTCACGGCAACCACCGCGGCGGCGAACCCGGCGGCCGCCGCGTCGGCACCCGGATCGAGGCGCACCTGCACCGCTAGGCCGTCATGCCCAGCGACCCGCCGCAACGCCACCCACGCCCCGGCGCCCGGCCAGTCCAGACGCCGACTGGCTGCCACCGAGCGGCGCACCCGTTGATGCACGACGTCGGTGAGCCTCGTCGAGTACTGCGGCCGGATCGTCACCTCCGGGCGATCCCGGACGACAACCGTTCCGTCCGGCCAGGTTTCGACCACATCGACGACCGTCACATACATGGCGCCGTCCGCCAGCCGAGCCTTGGAGATCAGGTGCCAATCCCAGCACTCCGCGGCGCCCTCGGCCACGAACCAGAGCCCGAACCGGCTGGCCGCGAGCATTCGCCCGTCCAGCGTCCGCACACCGGCGAGGATCCTGTCGGCCGGCGGCAGAGCGCGCCGCAGCGCCTCGGGAACCGGGTTGCGACGCTGCAGAAGTCTCACGATGCGTCCGCTCCCCTGGCGCGATCGGCGAGCGCACGGCGGTACGCGGCCATCTGGTTCAGGTCAGAGCGCAGCGCCGCCGCCCGCTCCTTGTCGCCGGACGTCTCGGCCCGCTGCAGCGCGCCGACCAGTTCGCGCTCACGCACCGCGGCACGCCGTTCCGCCATGCGCGCGAGAATCGCTCCGGCGTACCGTGCCTCGGGCTCGGCGGAGCGGTACTGCAAGGGTTCGACGGCCAGCTCGGTGACCACCGACCGCAGCGGCCCCGACGGCAGTTCCTCCTTGATCTGCGTCACCCACGCCGCACCCGCGGCCACCGACGGGCCGCCGCACGCGACGACGGCGGCATGGATAGCGGCGTAGGCCGGGTCGCCGAAACAGTCGTCGCCGATCTGTTGATACCCGGCGGCGACCAGCGCGGGATACTGCAGCACCAGCTTGATCGTCTCGCGTTCGACGACAGCCGCCGCGTCATTGCCACGCGGGCGCGCGGGCTCCCGATCGCCGGGGCGCTCCACCGCCGGCCGCTGTGCCGCCGGCTGATGCGTCGCCGTGGGCATCGGGGCTCCCGAATCACCGCGTCGATGATCGGGCCGTGCACCGGGCTCGCGAGCGCGGCTCATCGATCGGTCGGCGTCACGATGTTCCGCCTGCACCCGCGCCTGGACGTCGCGTGGATCGACGCCGACGCGATTCGCGAGTTCGCGGATGTAGCCGCTACGTGCGGTTCGGTCCTTGATCCGGGCAACCAGGGGGGCCGCCGCGGCCAGCGCGCCGGTGCGCCCCTCCACGGTCTCCAGGTCGTAACCGTCCAGCACTCGCGAAATGGCGAACCGGAACAGCGGTGTCCTGCTCCGAACGAGGTCGCGCAGGGCCGTGTCGCCGCGCGCCTGACGCAGCTCGCACGGGTCCATGCCCTCGGGCGCCACCGCGACGAACGTGTTCGCGGCGAACCGCTGATCCGAGTCGAACGCCTTGAGCGCCGCCTTCTGCCCCGCGGCGTCGCCGTCGAACACATAGACGACCTCGCCGCGCATGAGGTCGGAGTCCATCAGGTATCGGCGCAGCACATCGATATGCCCTTCGCCGAACGCGGTGCCGCAGGCGGCGACCGCCGTGGTGACCCCGGCGAGGTGCATGGCCATGACGTCCGTGTAGCCCTCGACGATCACCGCTCGCCTTTCCCGCACGATGTCGCGACGGGCGAGGTCGAGCCCGTAGAGCACCTGGGACTTACGGTAGAGCCGCCCCTCTCCGGAGGTATTGACGTATTTCGCCTCGATCTTGTCGTCGTCGAAGATGCGCCTGGCGCCGAAGCCGACCACGTCGCCGGCCGCGTCCCGAATCGACCAGGTCAGGCGCCGGTGGAACTGGTCGATAGGCCCACGCGGACCGCGCCGCGCCACACCCGCCTCGATCATGTCATCGACCGAGAACCCTTGCTTCACAAGGTGTTTGACGAGCGTGTCCCAGCCGCCGGGCGCGAAACCGCAGCCGAAATGCTCGGCCGCCGCGGCGTCGAACCCCCGATCGGTCAGATAGGCCCTAGCCGGCGCCGCCTCGCCGTCGGCTAGACGCGCCGCATAGAACTCGGCGGTGGATCTGGTGATCGCGGTGAGCCTCGACCGGCTCACTCGCTCCCCACCAGACCCGCGCCCGGCGGCGAGCGTCACCGTGATGCCGGCACGTTCGGCGAGTTGTTGCACGGCTTCGACGAAGGTCAATTGATCGATCTTCATCAGGAAGTCGAAGACGTCCCCGCCCTCGCCGCAGCCGAAGCAGTGGTAGAAACCCCGCGCGACCGAAACGGTGAACGACGGCGTCTTCTCGTCGTGGAAGGGGCACAGCCCCTTGAGGTTTCCACCGCCTGCCCGTTTCAGCGCGACGTAGTCGCCGACCACGGCTTCGATGCGGCTCGCGTCGCGGACGCGCTCGCGGTCGGCGTCGCTGATCCGCCCGACGGCCCGCTCCATCACGCGATCGAGTCTAGGTGGCGGTGTTGCCGCGGGCGCCGGCCGGCGAGCTCCACGGGCTCGATACCTCAATACAGGGACTCGTCCAGGAGCTGCCGGTGCCTGGCCACCGCCTGCGCATCGGTCAGCAGCGACACCTGGTCCACCACCACGCGCAGGCGTGCCCGATCGTCGGCCGCCGCCTGGTAGAAGCCGACGAACGTCGGATCGAGCGCGGCGGCGCCGCGGTCTTGGATCCCGGCGACGAGTTCGGCGAGCAATTGCTGTTGGCGCATCTTCCGAGCGCGATGGGCCGGGTCGTTCATCACGTAGTGAAATGCGATGGCCTTGAGCACCGCGACCTCCGCGGCGAGCAGCCGCGGGACATCGAGGTCCGCCGCATACCGGGTGAGCGGCTCGGGGCCGAAGGTCGCCCGGGTCTGCGCCACCGCGCCGGTCACGAACCGGCCGGTGAGCTCGCTGGTCAGCTGCTTGAGCGCCGACGCCGCGGCCATGCCGGGGGGCAACCCGATACGGCTCGCGATCGCCGGGAGGCGCAGCAGGTCGGCGAGCACGGTCGCCAGATCCGGCGCCGACTCGGTGGAATACGCCGCGGCCGCGGCGGTCGCGACCGCGAGGCGTTCGTCCGGGTCGCTCGACAGCCGCACCAGGTCGACCCTTCCGGCGATCACGCCGTCCTCGACATCGTGCACGGAATAGGCGACGTCGTCGGCCCAGTCCATCACCTGCGACTCGATGCTCCGGGCACGATCGGCCGGCGCAGCGATGCGGATCCAGCCGAAGACGTCCAGATCGTCGTCATACACGCCGAACTTGCCGCCGGCCGCCGGACGCCGCCACGGATACTTGATCACCGCATCCAGCGACGCCCGGGTCAGATTGAGCCCGTCGCATTCGCCGTCCGGACCGATGACCTTCGGCTCGAGCCTGGTCAGCAGCCGGAGGTTCTGCGCATTCGCCTCGAAACCTCCTGCGCTGTCGGCGATCTCGTTGAGCGCCGCCTCGCCATTGTGGCCGAACGGCGGGTGCCCGATGTCGTGGGCCAGCCCCGCGAGATCGACCAGGTCGGCGTCACATCCCAGTTGTTCGCCGATATCCCGAGCGATCTGCGCGACCTCCAGGGAGTGCGTCAGTCGCGTCCGCGGCACGGCGCCGTCACCCGGCGTCACCACCTGGGTCTTGCCCGCCAGCCGCCGGAACGAGCCCGAGTGCAGGATGCGTGCCCGGTCGCGCGCGAAGGCGCTGCGGTCCACGATGCCGTCCGCGATCGGCAGCACCGCGGACTTGGGGCCTTCCGCCGCGCGGCGCTCCAGGTCGGCGCTCGTGTAGTGCCCACGCACGGGGCGGTGCGCATCGGCCTCGTCGGGCACCGCCGTCATCACGGCACCGCCGTCATCGCAGCACCCGCATCACAGCACCGCCGAGCCCGACCCGGACGACCCGCCGATCAACCGATAGAACATGGTGCCCAACAACTCTCGCAGGATGTATCGCCCTTCGATCGACCGCTGCGTCGACGGCCCCACCGAGACCGGTGACACCTCGACCGCCAGCCCGAGATCGCGGGCCATCATGCGGCTGCGCGCGAGATGCCATGGGTCGCTGACGAGGATGACGCTGTTCCAGCCACGCTCGCGTAGCACGACGTCGGCCGCTCGCAGGCTCACCAGCGTGTCGCGGCCGGTCGGCACCGCGACCAAGGCCGCCGCCGGCAGGCCCGCCGCCCGCAGATAGCGCTCCCCGGCCTGCCCCTCGGTCGTCGCATCGCCTACCTGCCGGCCGCCGATCGTGACAACGTGCTCCGCAGCGCCCCGGCGGTACAGGTCGGCCGCATGATCGAGCCTGGCCCGGAATACCTCCGACGGGCGGCCGTTGTACTGCGCCGCCCCCAGCACGACGATCGCGTCCGCGTGGGCGGTTTGGTCGGTGTGCGCGACCTGCACGATGCGCACCACCAGCCCGGCGGTGATCACGACGGCGATGACGATCGCGCCGATCAGGTAGCGCCCGATCGTTCGGCCGAGCCGCATTGACGCTCCCTCCATCGTGGCCATGTTCATCGAGTGCCCGCACCGGCCGCGTCACGTGGCAGCACACCTCGGCGCCGTCAATCATGCCAGGACCCCCGCGGCCACCGGCCGGATCTACCCGCGTTCGGTGGCGACGCCGGTCGTGCGAGGAGGCACCCGGTGCCGTTCCTGGACGACTTTGGACGTTTGCGACGAATGCGGTGTATTGAGGGAAGGGAAGATCCCGGTCCGCAAGGATCAGAAGGTCGAGGCTGACGAAATGCGACACGGTCGGACCGGGCCACCGAGGACCAGCGGTGCGCGCCGCCCGATGCGGAGCGTCGCCGTCCATCGGGTGCCCGGCAGGTGCGCTCGGCTGGCAACAGCGATGATTGCGGTGCCGCTGGCGATCGCAATCATGCTCCCACTGCCCGCGGCAGCCGCCGGCCCGACGCCAAGGACCGGTATCGCCGTGGGCGATCACCCCACGGGATGCGCGATCCCCCCGGACCGCGTGAGGGTGAGCGTGATCGATCAAGCCGGGCCGAACTCGTCGGTGAACGCGTGGGATCATTTCCTCGCGTCGGTCACGCTCACGGATCTGGACGGATTGCCGGCGGGATGTTCGGTGGTCGTCGGGTTGCCACCCATGTTCGGTGAGATGGACGACGCAACTCTGTATGTCGATACGCATGGCCCGGCGACTGCAACAGTTGCGCCGAATACGGTCGCGACGATGTCGGTCGACGCCGCCGCGCGCACGCTGACCTTCACGCTCACGGGCTACGCGGTCACCCACCGGAACGTGACTGCCGAGGGCCATGCGCTCGCCCAGATCGACAACACGATCCGGCGCGGGAAGGCCCAGCCGGTCACCGTAAGGATCAACGGTGCCACCCGGGAGGTCGGCACCGTGACAGGTGCGAGCTGCGCGCAGAACTGCCCGGGTCTGCCCACCGGGCCGTCGCAGTGGGGGGCGATCGGTGACAATGGCACCGGGTCGACGACGATCCAGACCCAGAGCGCGGTTCGGTCGGGAGACGTCATCACGGTGATGGATCTCGGGCAAGCGCCCGATCAACGAATCACGGGAGTCGACTGGGTGAGGGGCTTCGACTGCGTCGGCACCTGGGGCGACCCGGGCGTGGTCGCGTCAGATGGCTCCTGCGACCTCGACAGCGGGCTCGCCGCGAGTGTCGCCCGCACCGCCGAGGGTTATCGGGCCGTCGCCACCGAGCGCAATGAGTTTTTCCGCATGCAGCTGGGAGTCGAGTTCCTCGGCCGAGGTCCGTGGACCGGCACGATCATCGTCGCCGTCACGGGCGCCGCGCTCCGCCCCGTACACGGTCGATTCCTACGACTTCGGCACAGGCGGCCAAGGCACCGGCGCCCCGGGCGGCAGCGTCCGATCCGGCCCGCAGGCCACGACGCTCTCGAACGTCACCATCGGGCCGTGGCGCTGGTTGGTGCTGCCGTTGGCCGTCGGGATCGCCATGGGTGCCACGGCGATGGTCGCGGACCGTCGCGCGCGAACGCGCTACGAACCGTGAAGTCGTTCGCCCAGGTATGACGGCACGCGATCCAGCGAGATCCGTTGCTGCGCCATCGAATCGCGCTCGCGGATGGTCACCGCGTGGTCTTCCAGCGATTCGAAGTCGACGGTCAGGCAGAACGGCGTGCCGATCTCGTCCTGCCGGCGATAACGGCGCCCGATCTGGCCGGCGTCATCGAAGTCCACGTTCCACGTCTTGCGCAACTCGGCGGCCAGATCCCGAGCGATCGGCGACAGGTCGGCGTGACGCGACAAGGGCAACACCGCCGCCTTCACCGGCGCGAGCCGCGGGTCGAGCCGCAGCACCGTGCGCTTGTCCACGCCACCCTTGGTGTTCGGCGCCTCATCCTCGGCGTAGGCATCCACCAGGAAGGCCATCAGCGACCGGGTAAGCCCCGCAGCCGGTTCGATCACGTACGGGATCCAGCGCTCGCCGGTCGCCTGGTCGAAATAGCTGAGCTCGCTACCGGAGTGCTCCGAATGCGTGGTCAGGTCGAAGTCGGTGCGGTTGGCGATGCCCTCCAGCTCGCCCCAGTCGCTGCCCTTGAAACCGAACCGGTACTCGATATCGACGGTGCGCTTCGAGTAGTGCGACAACTTGTCCTTGGGATGCTCGTAGTGGCGCAGGTTCTCGCGCGCGATCCCGAGGTTCACGTACCACTCGGTGCGCTCGTCGATCCAGTACTGATGCCAGGTCTCGTCGGTGCCCGGCTCGACGAAGAACTCCATCTCCATCTGCTCGAACTCGCGCGTGCGGAAGATGAAGTTGCCGGGCGTGATCTCGTTGCGGAAGGATTTACCGATCTGCCCGATGCCGAACGGCGGCTTCATGCGCGCGGCACCCATCACGTTCGCGAAGTTCACGAAGATGCCCTGCGCGGTCTCCGGCCGCAGATAGTGCAATCCGGACTCGTCCTGCACCGGGCCCAGGTGGGTCTGCAGCATCATGTTGAACTGTTTCGGTTCGGTCCACTGCCCGCGCACACCGCAATCGGGGCAAGCGATCTCAGACAAAGGAATGGTGTCCGGATCGACTGTGCTGTCTCCGTGCCCCTTCTTGTGCGCCACCGCCTCCTGAAGCTGATCGGCCCGATGTCGCTTGTGGCAGTTCAGGCATTCGATGAGCGGATCGGTGAACGCCGACACGTGCCCCGACGCCACCCACACCTGCCGCGGCAGGATGATCGACGAATCGAGCCCGACGACGTCGTCGCGGCCGCGCACCATCGACTGCCACCACTGGCGCTTGATGTTCTCCTTGAGTTCCACCCCGAGCGGGCCGTAGTCCCACGCCGAGCGGGTTCCGCCGTAGATCTCGCCGGCCGGGAAGACGAATCCCCGCCGCTTCGCCAGCGAGACAACGGCATCCAGACGGTCGGCGGCCACATCGAACTCCTGATCCTGCGGACGGGAACTGATCGCCCATGACGACGTTCGGGCAAGGCACCAGCCTATCGAACGGGCTCCCGCACCCCGTCGCGCCGCCGGGTCACGGCGTCGGCGCACCGTAGGGACACCGCTGGCGCAGCGTCAGCGCAGCGTGAGCGAGAAGTACGGCCGGCGGCCGTCGGCCCCGAACAGATCGGTGATCGTCTGGTACCCGACGCGGGCACCGTCGAAGAGCACATCGCGCCGGTGCGTCAACTGGGCCACATGATGCGAGCCCGAGGGCGCCGCGACGCGCCGTACGGTGGCCTCGCCGAGAACAACGTCATGGTCGAAGCAGGCGCTTGCCCGGTCGGCGTCCCAGCGCACCCGAACGCGCACGTACGCGTCACCGAGCCCAGGCTGCCACCGGTTCAGGACAGGCCTGAGCAGCGGCCGGGAACGCGGCACGGCCGGCCAACGCCCCTGCGGTGCGCTGTTGAGCAACAGCACGTGGGTGCATCCGTCGTCGAGGGCCGCGTAGACCGGGTCGGGGCAGAGCAGGCCGCCGTCGATGTACCGGGTGCCGTTCACGACCGGGGGCTTGCCGGCGAGCCACGGCATCCACGCGCCCGCCTTGAGGTATTCGATGCCGTCCGGCCCCATGTGCCGCATGTCCATGAGTTCGGCGCGCACGTCGTCGACATCTGTGAGCACCGCGTACAGCGGTTGCCGCGCGACACGGACGTTGTCCCACCCGATCGGGACCGTCTTGGACATCACCTCCTCGAACGCGTAGTCCATGTCGAGGACGGGTTTGGTCACGTCCCAGCGACGTTGGCGCCGGACGAACCCCTTGGTCAGGTGGTCGTAGTACACGGCGAGGCCATCCCAGTCCGACCCTCCGAACGCGTACGCGAGGTTCAACGCGCCAGAGGAGGTCCCGTAGAACGCGTCGAACGCGTTCAGCAGGCCGAGGTCGCGGAGCGCCAACAGCATTCCGCCGGAGACGATGCCGCGCATGCCGCCGCCCTCGACGGCGAGTCCGAGCCGGAATCCGTCGCCGCGGTGCCCGGCGTGACGTGCGCGGATCAGGGAGATGACGGTGTCAACCGGCATCCGGACTCCTCCTCGGCGGCGCGTGAAACGGTGCGGCGTACGGCCGCACCTTGACGAGCGCCAGAATATCCACAGAGCGGGGGCCGGCGCACCCGACCGTGCGCCATGTTTGCGAAGGATGTTCCGCATGAGTGAACCCGGTCCGCTGCTCGTGATTCAGAACGACCAGACCTGCCCGCTGGGATGGTTCGGCGACTGGTTCGCCGCGGCGGATGTTCCCGTCGACGTCCGGCTGGGTTTCGCCGATGACGACATTCCGATCGATGCGGACGGCTTCGCCGCGGTCATCGTGCTCGGCGGTGAGATGGGCGCGAACGACGACGCCACGTGCCCCTGGCTGGCGCCGACCCGGAGCCTGCTTCGCGCCGCGGTCCACGGGGACACGCCGGTCCTGGGCATCTGCCTCGGCCATCAGTTGTCCGCGGTCGCGCTGGGCGGCGCGGTGGAGAAGAACCCGGCGGGCCAGGCAGTCGGCCTGACCCCGGTGGCGCTCACCGACGCGGGGCGGGCCGATCCGTTGCTGGGGAGCGTGGCACCGGGGTCGGCCGCCGTGCAGTGGAACGCGGACATCGTGACGGTCTCCCCGCCCGGCGCCGTGGTGCTGGCGGTGTGTCCCGACGGTTCACCACAGGCCATTCGTTTCGCGCCCCGCGCTTGGGGCGTGCAGTTCCATCCCGAGGCGTCACCAGAGATCTTCCGGTCATGGATCGCGGACGCGGCGGCTGGTGCGACGGGTCCGTCGAGGGATGCCGAGCGCGCAGAGCGCGCGATCGCCGAGGCTGAGATGCCACTGCGCAGTGCGTGGCGACCGTTCGCGGAAGAATTCGCCCGGATGTGCGGATTCGGGCTCGGCTCATGACGATGCCAGCCAGCGGTGGGCGGCGTGGCATGCGCCGTCCGCCGCGGATCCGGTGGACCCAGATCGTCGCCGTCGCCATCGTTCTCGCGGTCTTCGTGGTCGGTCTGGTAGTGGCCGGATGGATCGGAGCATCGATCATCGCGGCGCTGTCGGCCGTGGCCGGACTGGTTCTCATGGCGCATTGGCGGGTGCTGGATCAGCGGGTTCGCCTGGTACGGATGGTCATCGTGCTGATCGGGTTCGCGGTCGCGCTGAGCCTGCTCACCCGGTAGCGGCCGGCGCGATCTCCCGGATCCGATAGCCGTCGCCGTCGGCCTGAAGGTGGATTCGCACCGTGGCCTGCGCCACGGGGGCCGTGTATCCGACGAGCGCTCCCGCTTTCCCGTACACGGGATAGGCCGGCAATGTTTCGACGACGTCGACGGTCGCGTCACCGGACGGCGCGAGGTCGACGAGGGTGGCCGACTGGATCCCGTGCTCGGCCGCCGTGACGCGCTGCCCGGCAGCCGCCAGCGCCGTCATCCGCGCCTCGTCCTCGATCCGGCCGGCCGCGCCGTCGGCATAGACGGCATCCAGCGCCGATGCGTCCCCTGAGACGAACGCGGTGCTCCGCGCGGCATCGAGTCCCGTGATCACCGAGAGCCAGTCGGCGACGTGGTTCGGTGCGGTGCCGTGCGCGGGCTCTTCCCCGCGGTGCGCGCCTGCCGCGTCCCTTGCCGTTTCGGTCGCGGTGCCGGCAGCCTCCGTCCCGGGGGTCGTCGTCACGGGCGTCCGGCTATGTGTCGCCGGTGCGTCGGCCACGACGGGCCGGCCAGAACCCTGCCCGGCCCAGGACCATCCGGCGACGACCGCCCCGGCCAGCACCGCACCGACCGCGAGGGCAACCGCGGCCACCCGCCACGACCGGGGCCGCCCAGCGGGACTCCGCCCGCGCAAGCGATGCCGGGGCGCACCCGGCACGACCGGCGGCCGCACCGCGTCGGGTCGGAGCACGGTCGACGCGGCCGGGCCGCGCAGCGCTCCGTCGTCGTCCGAGGTGACGAGTCCGATCGGTTCCGGCCGACCGACCGCACGAAGGTCGACGGCGAGCCGGCCAGCGCTGCCGCGATCCGCGGGTTCCGGCGCGAGCAGGCGCCGGATGACGCGACAGAAGGCATCGGGCGCAAGGCGGTCGTCGATATCGGGCCACTGGCCGATCGCGGATTGGGCGATCACGTCTTCGAGATCGTCCGCCGGCCATGCCGCCGCACCGCTCAGGCAGCGCAAGGCCACCGATCCCAGCGAGAACAGGTCACCGGCCGCGCTGGCGGGGGCGCCTCGGACGATCTCGGGCGCCACGTCGGCCGGTGTCACGTGCACCGGTATGCCGAACTCACGGGCGGCTCGGGCCGCGCCGAAATCGGCGAGCAGCGGCCGGCCGTCGGCATCAAAGAGAACATTGTCGGCGGAGACGTCGCCGTGCACGAAGCCCCGCTCGTGGGCCGCGGCAAGCGCGTCGGCCAGCGGTATGAGCACCGTCAACGCCTCCGGCCAGGGCAGCCGGCGGCGATGGTGCACGAGACGCGCCAACGATCCGCCGTCCGCCCACGGGAACACCAGCGCGACCAGCTCGGGTGTGGTCACGATGTCGATCGCCGACAGCACGTGCGCGTGGTCCACCGTTTGGCCGATCACCGCTTCCCGCTCGGCCCGCTCGCGGCCGTCGGCGGGGAACAGCTTGATCGCCACCGGCCGATCGTCGGCGATACGCACACCGCGCCACATCGCCGAAGCGACGCCCACCGGTATGCCGTCGACCGAGTCCGCGTGGGCCACGCCGCCACCTGCGGCGGCCGTCATCCCCGTCATCTCCGGCGCAGTGACATCCAACAACGTGGCATCCGGCGCAGCGGTATCAGACGCTGTGACATCCAACGCCCCGACACTCGACGCGGTGACACCAAACTGCGTGCCCGCCGCCGTGAACACCGGCCGGACCAGCCGATACCCGGGCACCTCGATGCTCATGCGGCATGACAGTAGACACCCGCGGCGAACGGCGTGGCAGGTTATCCACAAACCCGTGGTAGAGCGGTCGGGCGCGGTATCGGCGTGCAGGTCGAAACCGGAGCGGCGTACCGTCTGGCGCATGCGCCGAGCCCGCACCCCGCTCCGCTTCGTCGAACCCGGAACCATGGCCTACGCCGAGGCGTGGGATCTGCAGCGCACGCTGGCCGAGGATCGCGTCAGCGGCACCGGCCAGGATTCCGTCATCCTCCTGGAGCACCCCAGCGTGTACACCGCCGGGAAGCGGACCGAGCCGGCCGACCGACCGACCGACGGAACACCCGTCATCGACGTCGATCGAGGAGGCCGGATCACCTGGCACGGCCCGGGCCAGCTCGTCGGATACCCGATCGTCGCCCTCGCCGACCCGGTCGATGTGGTCGCCTACGTTCGGATCCTCGAACAGGTCCTGATCGAGGCCTGCGCCACCGTGGGGGTCGAAGCCGGCCGGGTGCCGGGGCGTAGCGGTGTCTGGCTGCCGGCCGACGCCTTCCGCCCGGAACGGAAGGTGGCGGCGATCGGCGTCCGGATCGCGCGCGGCGTCACCCAACACGGTTTCGCGCTGAACTGCTGCTGCGATCTCACGGCTTTCGGCAGGATCGTGCCGTGCGGCATTGCGGACGCCGGCGTCACATCGCTGTCCGAAGAGACCGGGCACACGGTGACCGTGCGCGATATGCAACCGACCGTCAAGGCGCTGCTCACGGCCGCGCTGGACGGCACCCTGCCGGTCACCGACGCGGTGATCCCCCGCGGCACCCCAGCAAGGAGTGGACGGCAATGACCATCGAGCACAGCGGATCGACGCAGCCACCGGCCCGTCGGATGCTGCGGATCGAGGCGCGCAACGCCGAGACCCCGATCGAGCGCAAGCCGGAATGGATCAGGACCAAACTGCACACCGGCCCGGAGTTCACCCGGCTCCAGGGGCTGGTGAAGCAGGAGGGGCTGCACACCGTCTGCCAGGAAGCGGGCTGCCCCAACATCTACGAATGCTGGGAAGACCGCGAGGCGACGTTCCTCATCGGCGGCGACACCTGCACGCGGCGCTGCGATTTCTGTCTCATCAAGACCGGACGGCCCGGCACCTTCGACGCCGACGAGCCCCGGCGCGTGGGCGAGTCGGTCGCCACGATGGGGCTCAAATACGCGACCGTCACCGGCGTGACCCGCGACGACCTCGCCGACGAGGGCGCGTGGCTCTACGCCGAGACCGTTCGGCAGATCCACCAGCAGGCACCGGAAACCGGCGTCGAGATCCTCACCCCGGACTTCTCCGGCAAGGCGGACCTGCTGCAGCAGGTGTTCGACGCCGGCCCCGCCGTCTTCGCGCACAACATCGAGACGGTTCCGCGGATCTTCAAACGGATCCGGCCCGCGTTCAGTTATGACGGGTCCCTCGCCGTGCTCGCACTGGCCAAATCGGCCGGCATGGTGACCAAGTCGAACCTGATCCTCGGCATGGGCGAGACCCGCGAGGAGATCACCCAGGCGCTGGAGGACCTCCGCGGGGTGGACTGCGATCTGCTTACCGTCACTCAATATCTCCGGCCCTCCCCCAAGCACCATCCGATCGACCGCTGGGTCAAGCCGAGCGAGTTCGTCGACATCCGCAAGGAGGCCCTGTCCATCGGCTTCGTCGGGGTGATGTCCGGCCCGCTGGTGCGCTCGTCCTACCGCGCCGGGACGTTGTACCGCCAGGCCATGGACTCCCGCACGGCCGCCGCCAGCCGCTAGCGGCGGGGGCGGCGTCGATCGCCCCGTAAACTGGTGGCCATGGCCAGTTCGTCATCCAAGTCCGCGCGCGCGACCGCGGCGAAACCGTCGCGTGCGGAGCGCCGGGCGGCCAAGGCCGAGAAGCGGGCCGGCAAGAAGGAACGCCGCGCCCAGCTGTGGCAGGTGTTCAAGACCCAGGTCAAGCAGGACAAGCGACTGCTGCCCTACATGATCGGCACCCTGCTCGGCACCGCAGGACTCATCACCCTGCTGTCCTGGCTCACCCGGATGACGTGGTGGATCGGGCTGATCTTCGGCGTGATCATCGGCGCCATGCTGGCGCTGATCGTGTTCGCGCGCCGCGTGCAGCGCAGCGTCTACAAGCAGGCGGAGGGCACCCCCGGGGCAGCGGCGTGGTCGCTGCAGAACAACCTCAAGGGCCGCTGGCGGATCACCCCGACGGTCGCCGGCACCACTCACCTGGACGCCGTACACCGCGTGATCGGCCGCCCTGGCATCATCCTGGTCGGCGAGGGCGCGGCACATCGGGTGAAACCGTTGATTGCGCAGGAGAAGAAGCGCATCGCGCGCGTGGTGGGCGATACCCCGATCTACGACGTGATCGTCGGCACCGAGGAGGGCGAGGTGCAGCTGCGCAAGCTCAACTCGTACCTGATGAAGCTCCCCCGCAACATCTCCGCCGGCGCGGTCGGCCAGCTGGACCTGAAGCTTGCCTCGCTCGCCACACGCAGCCCGCAGGTGGGGCTGCCGAAGGGCCCGATGCCCGCCGGCGCCAAGATGCGCAGCATGCAGCGCATGACCCGCCGCCGCAGCAGTTGAGCAAGCCTCGCGCCGGGCGGTGGCGCATCAGCGTTGCGCCGACATCCGTAGCGCCGAACCGAATATGACGCTATTCGTGTGCCGGGCCGGTTCGCGCCGCTAGCGGCAGGATCCGACCGGACCATAGCCGCCGCACGGCCACCCGCAGCTCTCTCTCGTCGCCATGGTTCTCGATCACGGCATCGGCCAGTGTGCGCCGTTCGTCATCGGAGATCTGGGCCGCGATCCGGGCGCGCGCGTCCGCCTCGGCGAGCCCCCGGCGGATCAGCCGCTCCACCCGCACGGCCTCGTCGGCGACCACTGCGACCACCAGGTCGAACTCCGCGGCCTCCGTCCGTGAGCGCAGGATCGGGATGTCGTTGACCACCACCGCCCCGGGATCCAGCCGTCCCGCAGCATCCCGTAATTGACGAAACTCCGCACGCACCAACGGATGTGTGATCTCCTCCAGCCGGCGCCGGGCGGCCGGGTCAGCGAACACGATGGCGGCGAGCGCGCCACGGTCCAGCGATCCATCGGCCGCAAGCACACCGTCGCTGAACGCGTCCACCACGGCCGCGAGCCCGACCGTGCCGGGCGCCACCACCTGACGCGCGAGCACATCTGAATCGATCACCACCGCACCGAGCTCCGCCAGCAGCGCGGACACGGTCGACTTCCCGGCGCCGATCCCGCCCGTCACGGCCACCGTCAACATGACGAGCCGTCGCAGCGCTCGCCGAAAACCCGCGACACGCGGCGCAACCTGCGGAAATTCACCACCCATGGACCGTACCGTTACAGCAAGCACACTCGCGCGTTGCGGTCAACCGCAACGCCTGCCTCCGAGGGGGATCCGTGCGCACATCGACGGCGACCATCGTCATGCCGGGCCGTCACCGCGTCGGCACGCCCGGGCTGACCCCGCTCGCAGCCATGATCAGCCTGCCGCGCCGAAGCCTGCTGCAAGTGTGGCGATACGTGGGCCGACACCGGCTCGGCCGTACCGCAGGACAAATGCCCACGCAGGCACCGCGGCCCGCGCACGCCCTCTAAGCACGAAACGCGCGCTCCTCCGGCCGCCTCGCACGCGGCCGTCGTTATACCAGATGCGCGAGAGCCGCGGTCGCGAGCTTCTGCAGCGCCCCGCCGAGCGCGGAATCGGCCACCACGCCGTTCGCGATCGCGATCGACACGGTCAGCGCACCGACCGGCATCACGAGCAGCCCGCCGTCCCGCAGCAGGATCTGCGCCTGATGCCCGGACACCTCCGCGGTCTGGGCGGTCGCGCCCTGCGCCGTCTCGGATTGCACGGTGACCGTCGTCTGCTGGGCGGCCGCGTCCGGAGTGGCGTACGCGGCGAGCGCCACCACGAGTTGACGCGGCTCGGTGAGGGTGTCGGTGCCGTAGTAGCACTTGATCCGGCCGAGCATGTGCGCGTCCGGGTTCGGAACGTCCTCGAGGCGAAGGCCCTTGGCGGGCAACGACTTCCCGATAGAGCGGGAGATGTCGGCGTCGGACAGCATGGTGGTGCACGAGGTGCCGAGCGCCGTCGTGGCCGCGGCCGCCTGCGGTCCGGTCGTGACGGTCGTCGCCGTGGTGGAGGTCGTTGACGTCGTCCCCGATGTGGTAGCCGTCCCGGTCGTCCCGGTGGTTGCCGTATTCGCACCCGGAGATGACGACGTTCCGCCCTGCGGGCCGCCAGCCGTTCCGGTATCGGTAGCGCTCGGGAGCGCGTTCGGATCCACGACGGTAATCCCCGCGCCGGTCGAACCGGTGCCAGCGCCCGACGGATTCCCGGTCTCGGTGACCACCTTTGTCACCGTCAGTGGCACAGTCGAAGCGCCACGCGAACAGCCGGTGACGGCGAGGGCGACCACCACGGCGACACTCAACGGAAGAACCAAACCGACCGCAGGCCAGTGGGAATGGGCGGAACGGGACTCGCGGCGGTGCATGACCTCCACGGTAGCGAACCGCGGCGGGGTCAGGCCGTTCCCACGCCGGGCCGCCTCGCCGTGCACCACGCCGGGTGGGCCGCCCCTGGGCACGGGCACATAGCCCTGGCCCAGCCCACAGCAGCGCCCGCCGGGCGGAGCCCGCGAACAGCGTCATACCCGAAAGACACGAAAACCGGGGCGGCGAGACCAGCTCGCCGCCCCGGCACCACGCGATCGGCACCGCAGAGAACGGCACCGCGCAAGAGATCTCACTCGTTCCCGGAGAGCTTCTCCTTCAGCTTGGCGAGCGCCTCGTCGTCCACCAGGGAACCGCCGTGCGATCCGCCCGACTCACCGCCCGACGCCGACGAGTAGTTGCTCGGCGAGTCGGACGCGGCCGCGGCATCGTCGTCCAGCGCCTTGGAGATCTGCTTCTGGTGCGCCTCGTACACCGCATGCGCGTCGGTGTAAGCCTTCTCCCACGCGTCACGCTGCTGCTCGAAGCCCTCCAGCCATTCGCCGGACGCCACGTCGAAGCCTTCCGGCGGGATGAAGTTGCCCTGCTCGTCGTAGTGGTCCACCACGCCGTACTGGGCGCGCACCTCGTCGAACTCGGCGCCCAGCGGGATGCCCTCGTTCGCCTGCTTCAGCGAGAGCGAGATGCGGCGCCGCTCCAGGTCGATATCGATGACGCGGACGAAGATGTCGTCGTCCACGTTGACCACCTGCTCCGGCACCTCGACGTGCCGGCTGGCGAGCTCGGAGATGTGCACCAGGCCCTCGATGCCGTCGAAGACGCGGACGAACGCGCCGAACGGAACCAGCTTGGTGACCTTGCCCGGTACGACCTGCCCGATCGCATGGGTGCGCGCGAAGTGCCGCCACGGATCTTCCTGAGTCGCCTTGAGCGACAACGAGACTCGCTCGCGGTCCATGTCCACGTCGAGCACCTCGACGGTGACCTCCTGGCCCACCTCGACGACCTCGTTCGGGTGGTCGATGTGCTTCCAGGACAGCTCGGAGACGTGCACCAGGCCGTCCACGCCGCCGAGGTCGACGAACGCACCGAAGTTCACGATGGAGCTCACGACACCCTTGCGGACCTGGCCCTTGGCGAGCTGGTTGAGGAACTCGCTGCGCACCTCCGACTGGGTCTGCTCCAGCCACTGGCGGCGGGAGAGCACCACATTGTTCCGGTTCTTGTCCAGCTCGATGATCTTCGCCTCGAGCTGCCGGCCGACGTACGGCTGCAGGTCGCGCACGCGGCGCATCTCGACGAGGGAGGCGGGTAGGAAGCCGCGCAGGCCGATATCCAGGATCAGGCCGCCCTTGACGACCTCGATGACGGTGCCGGTGACGACGCCGTCCTCCTCCTTGACCTTCTCGATCGTGCCCCAGGCGCGCTCGTACTGGGCGCGCTTCTTGGACATGATCAGCCGACCCTCTTTGTCCTCCTTCTGCAGGACCAGAGCCTCGATCTTTTCGCCGATCTCGACAACCTCGTTCGGGTCGACATCGTGCTTGATGGACAGCTCGCGGGAGGGGATGACGCCTTCGGTCTTGTAGCCGATGTCAAGCAGCACCTCGTCGCGGTCAACCTTGACAATGGTGCCTTCGAGGATGTCTCCGTCGTTGAAGTTCTTGATCGTCGCATCGATGGCGGCGAGAAGATCCTCGGCAGAACCGATGTCGTTGATCGCGACCTGCGGGATCGAGGAGGGGGTGGTCGGGACTGAGGTAACAGTCATGTGGGTGGTTGCTCCGATGGTGGATGGTGGATCGTGCGGGGCGCGCGCCGGATGTCGTCGGATCTTGTGACGCGCGTTCATGTGCCGTGTTGCCACCCGCCCGCGCGCAGAACCTTCGGTGCGGCCTGCTCCATTCCGAGACAGCACTCACCCACCACGCGGGCGCAAGTTTACCTTGTCCGCGCGGATGGGTTTCACCTGGAGCGGCGCTGCGCTATTGTGCCCGGCTTGCGTGCGCGGGTTACGTGCCCTGTTGCTACGCCCGCCGCGGCCGGGGGGCGTGCTTGGATTGGCACGTGACTTCCCTCGGCCCGACCCAGCCTCGCATGATTCCCGCCGACCAGCGGACGTCGGCGGCGGCGAACCGGCGCTGGTGGGACGCGGACGCGGACGCCTATCACGCCGAGCACGGCGCGTTCCTGGGGGATGCGGACCTCGTCTGGTGCCCGGAGAACCTTCGCGAGGCGGACGCGCACCTGCTCGGTGACGTGCGCGGGCGGCTGGTGCTGGAGGTGGGCTGCGGCTCCGCGCCGTGTGCGCGGTGGTTGGTGGCGCAGGACGCCTCGGTGGTGGCGTTCGATCTGTCTGCCGGGATGTTGCGATACGCTCGCCTTGGTAACGAAAGAGCGGAGATGACGGGGATCACGGGATCGCCCGCCGCGCCCCCACGCCTGGTGCAGGCCGACGTCTGCGCCCTGCCGTTCGCAGACGGCGTCTTCGATATCGCGTTCTCCGCCTTCGGCGCAATCCCCTTCGTGGCGGACTCCTTAGGCGCGATGCGCGAGGTCGCCCGTGTGCTGAAACCCGCTGGGCGGTGGGTGTTCTCAGTGACGCATCCGATGCGGTGGATCTTCCCGGACGACCCCGGCCCGCGCGGGCTCACCGCGATCCAGTCCTACTTCGACCGTTCGCCCTATGTGGAGGTGGACTCCGCCGGGGTGCCGGCCTACGTGGAGCATCACCGGACGATGGGAGACCGCATCCGGGATCTCGTCATGGGCGGTTTTACGGTGCTCGATGTGATCGAGCCCGAGTGGCCGGAAGACTTTGCCGGGGTCTGGGGCCAGTGGTCCCCCGAGCGCGGGGCGATGTTCCCGGGCACGGCCATCTTCGTCGCCGAGAAGCGCTGATTCGGCGATCAGGCCCGCCCGCCCGCAGGGTCCGCCCACCACACCACGGCAGCACGGCCCAGACCGCCGGGCGGGTCCACCGCGAGGTCGACGAGCGCGCGGCGCAGCAACGCGAGCCCCGGCCTCGTGCGCGGGAAGCGCCGGTGGTGGCAATAGATCACGCCGCAGTGGTGCGGCACGGCCGCGATTGCGGCGGCGAAGGTCGACACGTCCTCGGTCACCACGACACGCCGCTCTCGGGTGGCCGCCTGGAGGACCTCACTGTCCGGCCGCCCCCGAAGCTCCGGCCGGTGCGCGATGACGGCGACGGCGTCGATGCCGTCGGAGACGAGTTCGCCCGCCAGCCAGCCGGGGTAATGCTCGTCGAGAAGGTACTTCAGCGGCGCAGCGCGACCGGGCGCGGCCGGATCGAGCCCGGCGCGCGATCGCGTCGGATCCGTCATGCGGATTCGAGGCGGCGCCGGTCCCGCCAGACCGCGAGTGCGCGGTCCTGCGCCTCGTGCTCCCGTTCGACGGTCGAATCGATCTCGTCGCGGTATTCGGCCCAGTACAGCAGCGCCGCCTCGACGTCCGCGATCGACAGCCCCACGGCATCCGCCACCGTCGCCGCGTCGCGGGACCCCGCCGGATGCGCCAGCCAGGCCTCGGCGACCGTCCAGACCTGCGGCCCGTCCACCAGGGCGGCGCGCCGCTCGGACCCGACCGCAACGAAGGAGATCCGCGGATGAGCTTGCATCCGCAGCCACTCATCGACCGCGGTCACAACGACCGTCGACTTCGCGGCCCGATGCTGCCGGGCATAGGCGACGAGTCCGTGGTCGACCGACCCGGGGAATCGAATGTTCGTAGGCGCTACCACGCACTACAGCGTAGCAGCGCCGGGTTCGTGCGGAAGAGGCGGAGATGACGTCGTTCCCGGCGCCCCGCGCCGATCGCGCCACTCACCGCATCGGTGCAAGACATACGCTAACCTTGGTACATGTCCATGAAGCGCACGAATGTGTATGCCGACCCGAAAGACCTCGCGCTCATCAAGGAGGCGGCGGCCCAACGCGGCATTTCGGAAGCCGAAATCCTGCGAGAGGGGATCAGGCTAGCCGCCCTCGGCGCCCGAGTCTGGGATGAGCCGCTCATCCCCGAAGACGAGACAGTGGACCTGCACGGGCCCGTCCGGCGCGCAGACATCCAGCAGGCCGTCACGACCTCCGTACGCGGGAAAGGTGACCGCATCAAGGCCGCTGGATGATTGCGGTCGCCGATACCTCCGGCCTCTTGGCCCTGTTCAATCGATCGGATCCCGAACACGCCCGCACCCGCGCGGCGGCCGATGCCTGCGGCCTGATCGTCGTCAGCCCGCTCGCCATCACCGAGATCCATCACGTGGCGACGGTCCGCGCAGACCGCCGCACCGCCGACGCGATCGTGCGCACCATTGCCAACCGCGTCGAGGAAACCCGAATTGCCCTCGCTCCCGCAAGCAGCCGACAGCTCTTGACCGCCCTGGCGATCCGTCGGAATTACGCAGCGCTCGACCTTGACCTCGTCGACGCCGTCACGGTCGCCGTCGCCGCCGAATATCGCACCAATGATGTCCTCACGCTTGATCGACGCGACTTTCGCGCCATGCGCCCGCTGACCGACCACCCCGCTTTCCGCCTGATTCCCGACGACAGGTAGCCGCTCCGCCCGGCACGCACGACCCTCATGGACGACACGGAGATGACGTCGTTCCCGGCGCTCCGCGCCGCCGTGCTTACTTCGGAGGCCACATCGTCAATTTTGGCGATGGGCGGACGAATGATCTTTGAGAGGCTGAAAGGCGCGGACGGGTGTGCCCGTCCTGTGGCGTCGCGGCGGAGACCGTGCGGCGGCGGTGCGACGACATGCGCGGGAGGCGTGTGTTGCCGCGCTCTGTGCAGCGCTGTGGGGGAGAACGGGGGCAGGCCATCAGGCTGGGAACGAAGGTCGGCAGCATGGCCGGTGTCGTCGCGTTCGCGCTGGCGGCCGGCGGGATCGCCGCTGGGCTATTGATCCCGGCGGTGGGCGCGATCCCGCACAACATCATCGGGGCGGGGCACCTGACGATCGAGGTGAACCACGGCCTGGGCAGCGACCTCTCGATCGAGAACCTCGCCCCGGGCGAGAGCCGCACGGCCGATCAACTCGTGACGGCGGACATGGCCGGCGTGGGTGCGGCGGATCTGGCGATGACGCTGTCCGGGGCGGTGCCCGGACCGTTCACCGACAATGCGTGGATGACGGTGTCCGTCTCCGTACCCGTGTCCGAGAGCGATGCGCATTGGGCGGACGGCCGGTGCGCGCCGGCGGGCGGGTTCGCGGATGCCGCGACGTACCCGGTGCTGGCGGCGCTGCACGATCCGCAGACGCTGCCGCTAGGCTCGCTCACCGACTCTCATGACGCCGTGTGCGTCCGCTTCGAGATCGGGCTGGCGGCGTCCGCGGACAATTCCGTCCAGGCCGCGACCGGCGGATTCGCGATGGACTACACCCTCAGTCAGACGCTGGCAAGCCCATGATGACCACGACGCAGACCGTGCATACTCCCCCGCTCGGCCGTTCGCGCCCACGCCGCGGCCGGGCGATGCGCCGCACCGGCGGGCTGCTTTCCACCCTCGCGTTGGTGACACTGGGCCTGGCAGGTGGCCTGTGGCTGGGCTCGCCGGCGAGCGCCGCCGCACCGCCCATCCAGGTGAAAATGGCTGGGGATACGGATTTCTCGACCGTCGCGAGCACACCACTGCTGAACATGACGGATCTGGTGCCCGGCGGGTCGGTCAGCGGCACGATGCAGGTCCGTGACGCGAGCGGCAACGGTGGCGATTCGGGGCTCGCGGACACGATCTCGCTGCAGATGGTCAACGTGACGATCGCCGACGGGCCGGTGGGCGGGCCGACGCGGGCGGGATCCGGGCAGGCGCTCGCGAAAGCGCTCGGCCTCACCGTCCACGTTGCGGCCAACGGCACCTCTGCTGGGGCGGCCGAGACTGTGGCGTCGCTGGAAAGCAGCGTCACGCTCGCCAGCGGCCTGCACGACGGCGACGTACTTGAGGTGACCATGACGGCCACCCTGCCGAACCGAGACCCGGTGCTGGACAATGCGTTCCAGTACGGCCGGATCACGTTCGACCTGCAACTGGAGTTGACGAGTGCGGCGGTGAATCCGGGCGGCGGCACCGGCGGTGCAGGAACTGGCGGCGGAGCGGATGGCGGCGCGGGGCCGGGCATCCAGCAGCCGGGCAATGTCGCCGAGAATGCGGGCGGCGGCTCGCACATTCAAGTGCTGGGCACCGAATCGGTGGTGGCCGGCCCGGCCGGCGGCGCGGCCGGAGCGCCCGGCAAGGCCGGCATCCTCGTCCTCGGCGAACACGGCGGCTCGCTCTCCTACACCGGCGCCCCGATCATCGCCATGCTCGCCGCTGGCGGCGCTGCCCTCCTCCTCGGCCTGGTGCTGCTCCTCGCCGCCCGGCGGCGGGGCAAACGGCTGGTACGATGAAAGTATGACCGCCCGCAAATTGACCGTGAGTCTCGACCCGGATGTGGTGGATCGAGCCAAGCTCGAAGTGGCTGAAGGCCGCGCGGAGTCACTCAGCGCCTGGATGAACGCGGCTGCCCAGGCCCGGCTGGACTCCGAAGAGGTTGCGGCGGTTCTCGCCGACCTCTTCGACGCGACAGGCGGCCCGGTGACCGATGTAGAACTCGCCGAGGCTCGAGAGCGCCTCGCGGCGGTGGAGCCTCGATGACACTGGTCCTGGACGCCGGAGCGCTCATTGCGATCGATCGCGGCGACAGGCGCACCGCCGCGCTCATCGAGGTTGCCCACCGTGATAGACGCGACATCGTCGTCCCGGCCGCAGTCGTTGGGCAGGCGTGGCGTGATGGCAGCCGTCAGGTGCTCTTGGCTCGACTTCTTGGATCGCGCGATGTACAGATCGAACCGCTCACCGATACGGTGGCGCGAGCCGCAGGCGTGCTTTGCGGACGTACATCGACAAGCGACGTGATTGACGCCTCGGTCGTCATCTCCGCGCGCCACCACCGTGCGGCGGTGCTCAGCTCGGACCGGGACGATCTGGAATTTCTAGATCCGGGCCTTCCAATCATCGACTGCTGACGCGCGCCCCGGAAGCCTGAGAGGGCGGCGGCCACCGCGCCGCCGGTGCACTGGGTCTGATAGCACAATCAGCGCTTGTTGCTATCATAAACTTATGAGACAGCTGATCACACGAGTCGACGACTCGCTCGCGGACGCCGTCAAGGAGCGCGCCGCTCTGACCGGAGAGTCCGTCAACGCCTTCATCACTCGGCTGCTCCGCGGGGCGGTCGCCGACGCTCACGCTTGGAAGGCCGACGCGATCCGCGCCGGGATATTGGTCTCCCGCGCCCCGCAACAGGCCCCGGCTGTACGCCGCACCATCTCGACGCCCGCCGGGTACGCCTCGGCACTTGTTTCGGCCGAGCGCGACGAACGATGATCATCTACATCGATACGAGCGCTCTGGGCCGCATCTACCTCGGCGATCAGTCGGACAGCGCCGCCTTGGCGGACGTACTTTACGACGGCAGCGATCCCGTCGTGACCAGCGAGTTGACCGATGTCGAGATCGCCAGCACGATCGCACGCGCGCAGCGAAATGGTGCCATCGACGCTGCCGACGCGGACAATCTGCTGGCCCGGTACACGGCCGACACCTCGGACTCCGGCCCACTGGGCGTTATTCCGCTGGGCAGCGCCACCACGGCGCTCGCCCGCGAATACGTCCACGTGACGCCCGTCCGCACCCTGGACGCGATCCACCTCGCCGCATGCACGAGGGTCGCGGACATGACGGCCGACACAGTACTCCTGCTCTCCCGCGACAACCGGCAGAACGACGCGGCTCGGGCGCTCGGATTGGGCATTTTCGAGAGCTAAGCCGCCCGGGGAGCGACGACGCTCCGTAGCACCACGAATGCTCTGCGTCACTCATTCGGGTCGAATCATCAATTTTGAGAATACGAGGCGTAGCCGCTGCGAAGCACCCTGGAATCGGGCAGGCGGCAACCGTTGCCGCGCGGACAAGCCCGGGATGTGCGGGAGGCACACATGAAAAAGGGGAAAGTTGCCAGACTCGCGGGCTTCGCAGGTGCGCTGGGGCTCACCACCGTGCTCGTCACCACAGCCGTGCAGGGGACGGGGGCGTACTTCACGTCGGAAACAGGTGGACAACTGACCGGAACCACAGGTCATCTCACCGTCCAAGCGCAGAACACTACACTCAATTTCTCCAACCTGGTTCCTGGGGTTGATAAGACCCAAAAGGTTAGTTTCAACACCACGGCTGGGTCAGCTACTAATTCTGATATCTGGCTTGTTTTCGATTCAAATTCAGCGGCGTACGGCGCATTCACGGGCGCCAAGGATCCGTCTGGGAAGGCATACGTCACGAATGGCACTGCCGTTACAGACGGCGGATTGGGGCAATATGGCCATTTTGCCGTAACCGGTCAATCAGGTATCGGATTTGAATCGTACAACCTTCAACTTCCTAGTGTTAGTGACGCGATGCAAGGTTATTCGTCCTCGACCGCACGTAACACTTGCACCGTCACCGACAACGGCGACGGCGGAAGCAATGTCCAGCACGTGGTCGGAGGTGGCACCGATATTGCCGAGTGCGGAGTTCCTGCGGCAATATTAGTCTGGAAGAATCTCGCTCCCGGCGCGATGGGCGCATCTGCCACGATTAAATTTGGCGTTACAGGTGACATGACGGCCATGGATTCCCCGCAGGTCAATCTGCCCTTCAAGATTGTTGCGACCCAGGTCGGCCAGTACCCTCTGATTCAACCTGGCACAAAGGCAGCCACAAAGAATCCCGCATCGGTAGGGACCGTGGGCTCGAACTGGTGATGATGTAGCGTAGCTGGAAGCGCGTTACTCGGGAGGCCCCATGCGTATCCGACATTGGATCGCATGGGGCCTCCTGGTGTTTGTGATCTTGGGGATCGGCGGAGTCGCGTACGGGTTCCACGCCGCGGGTTACCAAAAGTTTGTGGTGGAGACAGGGTCAATGGTGCCGACTCTCGACCCGGGCGATCTCGTAGTGGATCGACCCGCGAGGGGCGACTTCCGGGTCGGCGACATCATCACGTTCCGGCATGGGCAGGGCAACGATCTGGTGACCCACCGGATCGTCGAAATCACCCCTCAGGGCATCAAGACCAAGGGCGACGCCAATCGCACCGCGGATGTCTGGACCATTCCGGACGACTTCGTGGTCGGCGTGGTGGCGTTCCATATCCCAAAGGGCGGCTACGTCGTTACATTCCTGAGCCAGCCCGCGGGCATAGGGGCCGTGGCTCTCGCCCTGGTGGCGCTCATTCTCCTGTGGCGCCTCTTCTTCCCGAACGAGGAGAGCGAGCCCGGCGAGAAGCACGACGCCGAGGAGGCTGGCGACTCCCCCGATGTGAGTGTGGCCGCGACCTCGGCCGGAAAGCATGAAGCCGTCTCGGACGATGCGGAGGACAGCGCCCCCCTCCCCTGAGCGCAGCCCTTTTCAGGTGTGAATGTAGCAGCATTTGCGCGGCGTGTCGCCCTGCTGGACTCACACCGTTCTGCAGCATTCACACTCTCCATCTAAGGTGTGCGTCTAGCAGCAATGTGTCGCGATTGTCCCGGTTATACACACACCGTTCTGAAGCATTCACACTCTCCATCTAAGGTGTGCGTCTAGCAGCATTCTGTCCGATTCGGCCCTGTTTTACTCACACTCCCCTGCAGCATTAACACTCTCCATCTAGGGTGTGCGTCTAGCAGCATTCTGTCCGAATTGGCCCGGTTCTATTCACACCCCTCGGGTGCGTACGTCACGGCGAGAGCGCCCCTTCGGCTCGCTTCGCCCGCGATACTCATGAGGTGTGAATGCTGCGGCTGCGGGGCCCCGGCTGGGGAACCCGTGTGGCGCGGTAGCGCGGCTCATCGTCATACCCGAGGAGCACGGGAAGCCGTCGGAGCGTGGCCTTTCGAACCGGGCAAACCGGCAGCAGCGGCCGATCGGGACGATTATTCACCCGAACGAGGCTTGTGGGAAGGCGTTGACGCATCACAGACTGTGAGCGCACGGCGGTTGTGCTTCTGCCGCGCGACAGCTGGTGGAGGTGCGTGGGGTGTCGATCAACGTGGCGGCGAGCGATGTCGGTCGCGTGCCTGTGCCGGTCGATCACCGCGAGGCGATGGGCGGATACGTCGGCCCCGATCGGCGGAGGCCGGTGCCCACGGCGGTTCGGCCGAATGTCGCGGCCATCGCCGGAACGGCCGCAGGCGTCCTCGCGCTGTGGACGGCGCTGGGCGCTCTCGCGATGCACCGGTCACATGCTGCGCGGGTGGCATTGATCGATGCGTCCGACTCCCTCTGCGGCGCACTGCTTCTCGCCTCCGCCGCGATGCTGTTCGCGATCTGGCGGATCACCGGTCGGGCCCGAGCGGCACTCGGTGTCGCGGCGCTCACGATCACCGCATTCTCGTTCCCGGCCGTCTCCATGATCGCGGGTGTGACGGGCATACCCGCCTTTCACGGCGGGTACGCAGGCCTGCTGCGAGCATTCGTGAAGCTGGCGGTGCTGGGCATCGGCGTGATCGCACTTGTTTCGCCGGCGGTCGTGGCGCGCCTCCGGCCTCGGCAACTCACTATCCCGATGGTGCTCGTGGTCGCGAGCGGAGCGGCAGTCGCATTCGCGCTCGAGGCCGATGGCGGTGCCACGGCCCTCGCCCCGCTGCTCCGCGGGCTGGAAGTGATCAACGCGGCAGGGTGGGCGCTCCTAGGCCTCACCTTCATGGTGGTCGGTAGGGTGAAGCATCGAGCGGGCGACATCCTGATCGGCGGCGGCTCGCTGCTGCTGATGCTCGGGTCTGCGGGCCATGCCGCGTTGGATTCGCCGCATGCCAGTCAGGCATTGATCCGCGTCGGAATCGCGGTGCTGCTGGCCACGCTCGTGGCGGCCACCGCTGCGAACTATCTCTGGCAATTGCACACGAAACGCGGCACTCGGCTGTTGGCTGTGAGCAGCGCATTGCGCAGCGCGCGAACAGATCTCGCCGATCTGGAATCCGATCAGGCCCGCCGACTGCATGACGCCCGGAACGCGATCTTCGCGATTGCCGGTGCCACGGAGCTGCTGGCCCGGCCGACGATGCATCCCCGGCTCGACCCGGCCCGCCTCCAGCGCCTCATCACCGCTGAGCTGGACCGGCTGGGACATTTGCTCGATCCCCACTTTCACGGCACCGCAAGCATTTTCGGAGTGCGCGAGATGATCGAACCTCTCGCCTGCGCCTACCGGGCCCGCGGTGTCGACATCACGTGCGAGGTCGAGGACTGCAGGGTCTACTGCGGCCGCGACACGCTCGCGAATGCGGTCAGCAACATCCTGACGAACGCGCGCGTGCACGCGCCGGGCGCGCACATCTGGATCACCGTCTCCCCCGCCTATGACGCTGTTCTGGATGCAGACACTGTCCGGATCACCATTGCGGACGACGGGCCGGGGATCCCGGCCGCCGAGCACGATGCCGTGGTGTTGCCGGGAGTGCGCGGATCGATGGCGACGCACGCGGGAAGCGGTCTCGGCCTGGCGTCCGCAGCGCAGGCGTTGGCGGAGGTGGGCGGGACTCTGCGCGTCACGGCACGAGAGGGCGGAGGAACCGTGGTCACACTGCTGGTGCCGACGGCGGCGGGGGCGGGGACCGAGGCGCCGGCCGCGCGGGAGTCGGCCTTGGCCGCACGGGGGCCGGCCCTGGTTGCGTGGGGGCCGGCCCTGATGTCACGGGAGTCGACTCCACCTGCAAGAGGGCCGGCCTTGGTGGCACGGGAGTCGGCCTCGGTCGCGCCGCCGGTGCTCCGCCCAGTGGGACTGTGAATCCAGCCGGTGGATGTCCCACATCAACAGCGAAGGGTGTGAGTGCTGCAGCAATGTGTCGCTTTTGTCCCAGTTACATACACACCGGGAGCGAGGGTGTACGCACGGGGGCGAGGTATTCGCACGGGCGCGAGGACGTGCGCACGGGGGCGAGCGTGTGCGCACGGGGCGAGTGCGTACACGCTGGGGCGAGGGTGTGCGCACCGGAGTGGGCTGGCCACGCGGGTGGGGTGTCGGAGGCCAGTGACACACTCCGCTTGGCGAATCGAGAGGGCGGAGGAACCATGATCACGACAATGGTGCGCACAGCGGAGGTACCGGTCCCTGATGCCTCGACAGCGGGCTTCCCCGGCACGGCAGCTGCGGCCGGAACGCCCGGAGCGGCAGCCCGAATGCGTGCCGAAGAACCGAGGGATGGGGAGGGCGACGCGAGAGTCTTCCGATGATCGGCCGCCGGGTGGTGCTGGTCGACGACCACGCGCTCGTGGTGGAAACGCTGGCGGCCGCGCTCGCGGATGCCGGCGTGACATGCATAGCGGTCGCACCGCGGCCCGCGGGTCAGCTGCTTGCGGCGCTGATCTCGGAGGAACCATCGCTCGTGCTGCTGGATCTGGACCTCGGCCCGTTCGGCGACTCAATCCCGCTGATCGCCCCGCTCACCGAGTCTGACATCCGCGTAGTGGTTCTCACGGCCCAGACGGACCGGACCAGGCTAGGCGAAGCCGTAGAGCAGGGCGCCATCCGCATCGTGCCGAAGACGGCACAGTTTGCGAAGCTCGTCGCGACGATCCGCGAGACGACGCTGGCGGACGGGATCCGCCACGACCCAGAGGCGCAGGCATTGCTGCTCGATCTGGCTGCCTACCGCGCCCGGGCGGCTACCATGCGTGCACCGTTCGACGCGCTCACCGATCGGGAGAAGCAGACCCTTGTCGAACTCGCGCAGGGCCGCACTGTTCAGCAGATCGCGTCGCGATGGGTGGTCGCGGAGACCACGGTACGCAGTCATGTTCGGGCGATCCTGACCAAACTCGACGCACGTTCCCAACTGCAAGCCGTGGTCCGCGCCGTGCACGCCGGCTGGATCGACCCCGAGGCCGAGCTTGACGCTGCCGTGAACCCAGTCGTGAACCCAGTCGTGAACCCGGCCGCGAACGCCGCCACGCCCGAGGCGCGAATGCGGCCCCGTGGACCCACGCACACCGCCCCTGGCCTACCGACATGAACGGCCAAGATCCGCGCGGACGGCCTGGTGAATCCGTTCCTGCCTCGCGCCAGCCCGTAGCAGCCGACTGAGCGAGCAACGCTCAGTGCGCGGCGGCATCCCAGCTATCGCCGTGGCCCACGGACACCTCCAGCGGAACGGATAGCTGGTAAGCCGAGCCCATCTCCTCGCGCAGGACGGCGGCGATCGCGTCGAACTCCCCGGTGCCGACCTCACAGACGAGTTCGTCGTGCACCTGCAGCAGCATCCGCGATCGCAACCCCTCCCGGTCGATGCGGCGCTGCACGCCCACCATGGCGAGCTTGATGATGTCCGCAGCGCTGCCCTGCATCGGGGCGTTCAGTGCCACCCGCTCCGCCATCTCACGCAACTGCCGGTTGGACGACGTGAGCTCCGGCAGGTACCGCCGCCGGCCGAGCAGCGTCTCGGTGTAACCGGTGCGGCGCGCCTCGTCGACGATGCGGTGCAGGTAGTCGCGCACACCGCCGAACCGCGCGAAGTAGGCGTCCATCTGCGCACGGGCCTCGTCCACCGAGATACCCAGCTGTTGTGACAGGCCATAAGCCGAAAGCCCGTACGCCAGCCCGTAACTCATGGCCTTGACCCGGCGCCGCAGCTCCGGGGTCACCTCGGCGGCGGGCACGCCGAACGCCCGCATCGCGACCTCGGTGTGCAGGTCCTCCCCCGACTTGAACGCGTCGATCAGCCCCTCGTCACCGGACATGTGTGCCATCACCCGCATCTCGATCTGCGAGTAATCGGCGGTCACCAAGCCGTCGAACCCGGGTCCGGCGACGAATGCCGCGCGGATCTGCCGCCCGGCCTCGGTCCGCACCGGAACGTTCTGCAGGTTCGGCTCCGTCGAGGAAAGCCGCCCGGTCGCGGCCACGGTCTGCAGGAACGTGGTGTGGATGCGACCGGCGTCATCGACGGATTTCACCAGTCCTTCCACCGTGGTGCGCAGCTTGGTCACGTCGCGATGGCGCAACAGCGCCCCCAGGAACGGGTGACCGGTCTTCTCGTAGAGCGCTTGCAGCGCCTTCGCGTCCGTGGTGTACCCGGTCTTGGTGCGCTTCGTGCTGGGCATGTGCAACTCATCGAAGAGCACGGTCTGCAACTGCTTCGGCGAGCCCAGGTTCACCTCGTGGCCGATCGCGGCGTACGCCGCGCGTTCCGCCTCCCGCGCCTGCTCCGCGAACTCGGACTGCAGCTCGTCCAGGTAGTTCACATTGACCGCGATGCCGGTGCGCTCCATCCGCGCAAGTACGAGCATGACCGGGATCTCGAGGTCATGCAGCAGCGACAACTGCTGCGCGGCAGCGAGTTCCGCTTCCAGTGTGGTCGCCAGGTCGAGGAGCGCACGCGCGGTCGCCATCACCTCCGTGTCCGCGGCGTCGTCCGCAATCAGGGCGAGCTGTGCACCGGCGCCGGCGCCGCCATCGCCGATGGTGCGACGCAGGTAGCGCTGCACCAGGTCGGGCACGTCGAAACTGCGCTGCCCAGGAAGAAGTAGATAGGCGGCGAGGACCGTATCGCATGCGACCCCCTCCACGGCCCATCCGCGCTGCGCCAAGGCGTTGATCTGCGGCTTCGCGTCGTGCAGCACCTTCGGCCGAGCCGCGTCGGCGAAATAGGCGGCGAGCGCGGCGTCGTCGTCCGGCCCCATCGACGCTACATCGATCGTGGCGGCATGGTCGTCGCCCGCGGCCAGCACCACCTGGTGCACGTCGCCGCCGCCGGAACCGAACGTGCCCTGGCAGATCACGGCGACGCGCCCGGTTGCGTGACGCGCCAACCATGCGCCGACCTCGCCGGTGCCGAGTATGCGACCCTCGACGTCGAAACCGCCGTCAGCGTCTACGGTCTCGGAGTCGTCGAACGTATCCAGCAACCGTTCCCGCAGCACTCGGAACTGCAGATCGTCGAAGATGCGGTGCACCGCCTCCCGATCGAACGGCCGCGCAGCGAGATCGCCCGGGACGCGATCGAGCGGCACAGACCGCACGAGTTCAGTCAGCCGCCGGTTCATCAACACGCCGGACAGGTTCTGCCGCAACGCATCCCCCACCTTGCCGGGCACCTCGTCCACATGGTCGACGAGCGCGCCGAGCGATCCGTACTCGCGGATCCATTTGGCGGCGGTCTTCTCCCCCACGCCCGGAATGCCGGGCAGGTTGTCCGACGGGTCACCGCGCAGCGCCGCGAAATCGGGGTACTGCACCGGGGTGAGCCCGTACTTGTCGGCCACGGCTTCGGGCGTGAACCTCGTCATCTCCGAGACGCCCTTCACCGGATAGAGCACGGTGACCCGGTCGTCCACCAGTTGCAGCGCATCCCGGTCCCCGGTGCAGATCCGCACCGACATTCCTTGCGCGGCAGCCGCTGTCGCCAGTGTTGCGATGATGTCGTCCGCCTCGAAGCCCTCGACCGACAACGTCTCGATGCGCAGCGCCGCGAGCACCTCCCTGATGAGCTCCACCTGCCCGCGGAACTCCTCCGGCGAAGCGGCCCGCTGCGCCTTGTACTCCGCGAACTCGTCGGTGCGCCAGGTGTGCCGGGACACGTCGAACGCCACCGCGACGTGGGTGGGCCGCTCGTCGCGCAGCAGGTTGATCAGCATTGAGGTGAAGCCGTAGACGGCGTTGGTGGCCTGCCCCGTCGAGGTCGCGAACCGGTCCGCGGGCAGCGCATGGAACGCGCGATACGCCAGCGAATGCCCATCGAGCAGCAGCAGTACCGGATCCGCGCCGGCGGGCGCATAGGGTCCGCCCGAGAACATCGTCATACTCGTCATGCTCGCCGTGCCGACCGTCGGCGCCGAAGCCGACGCTGATGCCGATACCGATGCCGCGGTTGCCTGTTCATCCACGGCCCGAGTCTAGGGTCAGGGTCGGATGGCGTTGCGTGCCGCGCGCTCGCCGGTAAGAGGAAGGCTCCCGATGAGCGACGCACCGAAACCGCCTATGACGATGTTCGGGACCGATCCCGCCCGGTTCCCGACACCCGATCAGATCCCACTCGGGGAGCTCGCGTCGCGGATGGGGATCGTCGTCACCGAATCGACGCCGGAGCGGATGGTCGCGACGATGCCGGTCGCCGGGAACCGGCAGCCGTTCGGACTGTTGCACGGCGGGGCCAGCGCGGTGCTCGCGGAGTCCATCGCCTCGATCCATGCGAACCTGCTCGCCGGCCCCGGCCGGTTCGCCGTCGGCGTCGAACTCTCCTGCACGCACCATCGGTCGGCGAGGGACGGCGCGGTGACGGCGGTATGCACGCCGCTACACGTGGGCCGGACGGTCGCCACCTTCCAGATCGCTATCCGTGACGAGGCCGGCAGACCTACCTGCACCGCCCGGCTGACCTGCATGAGCCGTTCGGCGGAGCGCACGACGCCAGCCGTCGACGGAACGTCGTGATGGCGGGCGGCTCGGGCGCGGCGTGACACTGCGAGGTAACAGGTCGATTACGCAGACCGCCGGTGACGTGGATCTCTACTAGTCTCAGATCATCTGCCGCTCCGGCCTACCCGGTGCAGCGGTGCGCTCGGATGCAACAACGCGTCCGGAAGAACCCGGCCCGTCAGAATGGGAGTACGTATGCGAAGAGGTAAGTGGACCGCCGTCGCGGCCATGGCAGCCGCAGCAGCCATGGTCACCGCTGCTTGTAGCAGCAGCGGCAACGGCGCAGGGAGTTCGTCCAGCACGGAGAGTTCCTCGTCGAGCAGCAGCTCGTCATCGAGCTCTTCGGAGACGTCGTCTTCGACCCCGGAGTCGAGTTCATCGTCGGAGACGTCCTCCGGCGGCGGCGCGGCCACGGGGGCAGCGTTCCAGTTCGGCTACGTGCTGCCGGAGACCGGACCGCTGGCCACCCTCGGCCCTCCGCAGATCGAGGCCCTGAAATACGCGATCAGCCAGATCAACGCCGCCGGCGGGATCAACGGCCAGAAGGTCGGCGATCCGATGGCGGGTGACGAGGCCGGCAACGCCTCGATCGCCGCACAGTCGGCGACCAAGGAGATCAACGCGCACGTCAACGCGATCATCGGCGCGGCGGCCACCGGCATGACGATGGCCATCATCGATAAGGTCACCGCGGCCGGAATCGCCGAGTGCTCCGGCTCGAACACCGGCGTCAACCTGACGGATTACAAGGGCAAGATGGGGCCGGGCGGGCAGCAGTACTACTTCCGCACCGCACCGTCCGACGCGCTGCAGGGCCCGGTGTTGGGCAACCTAATCGTGTCCGACGGCCACAGCAACGTGGCGATCATGTCCCGCGGTGACGACTACGGCAAGGGTCTGGCGAAGGCCACTGCGGACGCCATCACCGCCGCCGGCGGCACCGTGGTCTACAACGAGTCGTACGATCCGAACACCACCGACTTCTCCGGCATCGCGCAAGCGGTGAAGGCGAAGAACCCGGACGCGATCGTCACCATCTCGTTCGACGAGGGCTGGCAGCTGCTGAAGGCCTTGTTCAACCTGGGGCTGACCCCGAACAAGGTGGGCGTCTACGGCGCGGACGGCATGTCCTCGACGACGGCCCCCGCGAAGACCTGGGCGAGCGATCCCAAGATCGTGGACGGCATGAAGGGCACCGCTCCGGCGTCCGTCGACAACCCGACGTTCACCAAGGACATCAAGGCGTTCGCCCCGAGCCTGACCGAGATGCAGTTCGCGCCGCAGGTCTACGACTGCGCGAACATCTTCGCGCTGGCCGCGGAGCAGGCGAAGTCGAACAATGCGCAGGACTGGGTGAAGAACGTTCCGGGCATCACCAAGGACGGCACCGAGTGCAACGACTTCGCGAGCTGCAAGGCACTGATCGACAAGGGTGAGGACATCCACTACGTCGGTGCCGCGGGCGACCTCTCCTTCGACAGCGCGGGCGAGCCCGGCAAGGCCACCATCCAGATCTACCAGTACTCGGGCGGTGGCAAGTTCAGCGTGGCCGGCACCAAGGAGTCGACGATCAGCTGAGGCTGACCGATGTTGGTTGACCCTGCGGTGACCAGGTAGTCACCGGAACGAGGCGGCCCCCGGCCGGGATCTTCCCGGCCGGGGGCCGCTTCGTCGCCCGGGTCGGGGGGGGGTGATCGCCGGCGTCCGGCGAATCGGGGGTTTCGGGGCGGCCGGCGCCGCATAGACAGCCGCGCATCCAGAGCCCCCGCCCGACATGGCCGGACGGGGCAAGGCAGATGGGCTGCTGGGTTGACGGGCCGATCGGCTAGCGGGCAGGGATGATCCGGCTCAGGTGCCGACGCGCGCCAACGTCCCGAGATAGAGCTCGATGACCTTGGGGTCGGTCAGCAGATCGTGTCCGGTGCCGGTGTAGGCGTCCCGGCCCTGATCCAGCACGTACCCGCGATCGGAGATCTCCAGGCAACTGCGGGCGTTCTGCTCGACCATCAGGATCGACACGCCGGAGTCGTTGATCGTCTTGATGGAGGCGAAGACCGAATCTTGCATGATCGGCGACAGGCCGGCGGACGGCTCGTCCAGGAACAGCACCTGGGGGTCGGTCATCAGTGCCCGGCCCATGGCGACGACCTGGCGCTCTCCGCCGGACAGCGACCCGCACTTCTGGTGCCGGCGATCGTGCAGCACCGGGAACATCGACGTGATCGCCTCATAGCGGTCGCGATACTCCTTGGGCCGCAGGTACATCCCCATCTGCAGGTTCTCTTCGATGGTCAGCGATGGGAAGACGTTGTTGTTCTGCGGCACGTAGCCGAGGCCGCGGGCCACGAGCTTGTGTGCGGGCAGCGAGCTGATGTCGTCCGCGCCGAGCAGCACCTGGCCGGACCGCACCGGAACCAGCCCGAACATGGTCTTGATGAGCGTCGACTTGCCGGCGCCGTTCGGGCCGATGATGCCGACGAGCTCCCCCTTGGCGACGTGCACGCTGCAGCCGTTCAAGATGTTCACGCCGGGGATGTACCCGGACACCAGGTCGATCGACGCCAGCACCGGTCGCTCGGCGGGAGCCCCGGTGGACGCCTGAGCCGGTACCGCGAAGGGGCTCTGTGTCGGTTCGCTCATCGCCCGGCTCCTCCGTCGGATTCGCCGTCCGGACCGTCCGTCGCCAGCGCGCGCCGCGCGCCGAGATAGGCGTCGATGACGGCATGGTTCGACCGGATGTCGTCCGGGCGGCCCTCGGCGATCACGGCGCCCTCCGCGAAGCAGATGATCCAGTCGCTGATCGACATGATGACATCCATGTCGTGCTCCACCAGGATGATCGTGGTGCCCTCGTCGCGCAGCGCCTGAATGTGCCCGAGCAGCGATTGGGTCAGCGCCGGGTTCACCCCGGCCATCGGCTCGTCCAGCATGATGAGCGCCGGGTCGACCATCATGGCGCGCGCCATCTCCAGGAGCTTCCGCTGGCCGCCGGACATCGTGCCGGCGAAGTCGTCGCGCATGTGCGCCAGATTGAACCGGCGGAGCAGCTCGTCCGCCCGGGCCTCGATCGTCTTCTCCTGGCCCTTCCAGGACGGCCGCAGCAGCGACGGCAGGAACCGCTCGCCACGCTGCGCGGTGGCACCGAGCATCATGTTCTCCAGCGCCGTCATCCTGGTGAGCGCCTTGGTCAATTGGAAGGTGCGCACCATGCCCAGGCGCGCAATCCGGTAGGCCGACATCCCGGTGATGTCCCGGCCGTTGAAGCTCCACGTGCCGCTGGTGGGCTTGTCGAACCCGGACACCAGGTTGAAGAAGGTGGACTTCCCGGCACCGTTCGGGCCGATCAGCGCGGTGATGGTGCCGCGCTGCACCTCGAGGCGATGCACGTCCACGGCAGTCAGGCCGCCGAAGCGGCGGCTCACCTGGTCGGCGACCAGGATCGGGTCCGGCTTGTGCACACCGGGCTCCGCGGTGACACCGGCGAGGGCGCGCGCCGCGGGGCTCAGCTCATGCGCGGTCTCCTGCTGCGCATGCAGCACCTTCTCACGGCCGGCGGCAAGGCTCGGGTCGATGGCTTCGCCCTCGTCCATCGCCGAGGCCACGGCATCGGCACCTTCGGCCGCCGCGGCGTGAGCGCCTTCGGCCGTCATACTCGCGAAACCCGCCGGGGCGTCACCGGTCTCGTCGTCATCGGACTTCAAGGCGCATCTCCTCCTTGTTGCCGAGGATGCCCGCAGGCCGGAACACCATGAGCAGCATCAGGATCACGCCGACCACGGCGATGCGCACCGCACCGACATTGGCGTTGGCTCCTGGGAACAGGTCGGTGAGGAACGAGCCGAGGAAGCTGAAGACGAACCAGAAGATCAGCGCGCCGATCACCGGCCCGACGATGCGGCCGGCGCCGCCGAGGATGACGATCACCCACAGGTAGAACGTGATCTCCGGCATGAAGTTGGTAGGCACCTGGCCGGGAATGTTCATCGTGTACATCACGCCGGCGAGCCCACCGATGACGCCGCCGAGCACCAGGCTTTGCATCTTGAAGCTGAAAACGTTCTTGCCGAGGCTGCGGGCGGCCAGCTCGTCCTCTCGAACGGATCGCAGCACGCGGCCCCACGGGCTGCGCATCAACAGGAACATCAGCACACACGCGAGGATCACCAGGGCCCAGGTGACGACCATGACCCACAGGTCCGAACCCAGGAAATGGAGCGGACCGAAGTCGTAGGTCTTCCCGCCGACGAACGGGCTCAGTTCGGTGAACCCCTGGTTCGGCAACCGCTGCGGACCGGATCCGGCGAGCGCGGGGTCGGTGAGCCCGAGGGAGCCGCCGGTCAGCGGCTCGAAGTAGCTGGAGTTGACGAAGAGACGGAGGATCTCCCCCACCGCGATCGTGGCGATGGCCAGATAGTCGCCGCGCAATCGGAGCGTCGGGACCCCCAGCAGCAACGCGAGCACCACCGAGACGAGGATCGCGACCAGCACGCTCACGCTCAGCGGGAGGCCGTACTTGGCGACGCTGACCCCCACGCCGTACGAGCCGACCAGCATGAAGGCGACCTGGCCGAAGTTCAGCAGGCCGGTGTACCCGAAGTGCAGGTTCAGGCCAACGGCGGCGAGCGCGTAGATAGCCGCGGACGGGCCGAGCATGTCGCTCAGCGCCGAGGAGAAGATTCCGCCCCAGTCCATCGCCGGCCCTATCCCGCTCTCTGAAGGCGTCCGAGGATTCCCTGCGGCCGCACCAGTAGCACCACGACGAGCACCAGCATGGCCCAGGCGTTCTGCAATTCGGGTGGGAACCACACCGTCGAATACTGAGCGACCAGGCCCACCACGATGCTGCCCAGCATCGCACCGTACGCGCTGCCGAGGCCGCCCAAGATGATGCCGGCGAACATCAGCAGCAGCAGCCGGAAGCCCATGTCGAACGAGACCGCCGAGGTCAGCCCGAACAGGATGCCGCCCACCGCCGCCAGCGCGCCGCCGATCACCCAGACCTGCAGGATTACGCGATCCACATTGATCCCGGACGCCTCCGCGAGGTCACGGTTGTCGGCCAGGGCTCGCATGGCCTTGCCCATGCGCGTGCGCTGCAGCATCACCGCGACGCCCACCAATATGGCGATGGAGACGACGATCGTGATCAGGTCCATCGGCGTGGCCGAGAACGGTCCCCAGGTGAGCTGCGTCTGTGCGGTGGCCTGTTGGAATTGCTGGCGATCCGGGCCGAAGAAGAACTGGATCCCGTTCCGCAACAGGAGCGAGAGCCCGATCGAGATGATGAACATCTGGATCAGCCCGCTGCCTCGCTTGCGGAGCGGCCGCCACAGGGCGAACTCCAGCAGCCCGGAGAGCGCAGCCACGGCGATGACGGCGAGCACGATGGCGATCACGAACGGCCACTGCAACGGCGAGGTCCCGAAGGCGAATGCGACGACGGCCCCCAGCGTCACCAACTCACCGTGCGCGAAGTTGATCAGGCGCGTCGTGCCGAAGATCAGCGAGAGCCCCACGGCCGTCATCGCGATGATCAGGCCGAATCGCAGGCCCGTGATGAAGATCGAGATCAGGTATTCCAACTGACCCGAGCCGCCGCCCCCGCCGGTGGCGCCGGTGCCTTGGCCCTGCTTCACGAGCGGAAAGAGGGCAACCTTCGAAAAGCCGGGCTGCACGACAAGGCCCTTCAGCGTTTCCTTGCCGGCCGTCTGCAGCTGCACCGTGTTCGGCAACGTCTTGACGTCCAACGTCACCTGATAGGTGCCCGCGTGCGGCACCGGGATCTGCCACTTGCCGTCCTTGCCGCTGGTCGCGGAGCCGATCTCCTTCCCGTCCTGCGAGACGGTGATTGTCACGCCTTCGATCGGTTCGCGCGTGCCGCCCTCGCCGATCGGGGCCATCAGCGTTCCGGAGATCGTTTCGCCCTGCGCACCGGACGAGCTGGACGGCGCCGCCGCGTCACTCGACCCGTCCGCGACCAGGTGTGACGAGGACTGGCCGAACGCCGCTGCCCCGTCCGGATGCGCGGTCGCCGGTGATGCGGCCGGTGATGCGAATGCCGCGCCGCCACCGCATAGGGCGATCAAGGTAGCGAACATGATCGGCATGACGATCGCCAGCAGGCGTCTGCGCACGTGCGTTCCTCCGCTCCGCTGATCGTCGTGCCAGTGACGGGTTTGATCTAAACACAGCACGCAAGGGCACCCTTGCTTTACGCCGTGTTTGCGGTACTGATTGTTACCCGATGGGCCGCGATCGCGCACTACTAGACTCGCCAAAGATTCGAACGGTGACACAAGGTGACCAGTCCGCGGCGGTCCGTAGGAACGCGATGGACGCGCCCGCGATGCTCGAGCGCCGCACCATGAGCCGCCGCTAGGCCCGCCGCGCGTGCCGACCGCCCAGTCACCTCGTTTCCGATCGTGCCGGTAGCATCATCACGGCGGGAGCCGATCCCGCGCGAGCCCCCGTAGCCCAATTGGCAGAGGCAACGGATTCAAAACCCGTCCAGTGTGAGTTCGAGTCTCACCGGGGGCACTGTCTGCGATCTGCCCAGCAGGCCGGATTGCGCAGTGGACAGCATGGGCACGGTAGTTCGGTCGAGCCCGGCCCGGAACGTCGTCATACCCGACCGGCAAGATTCAAGCCGTGAGCATCGACGGCGACACGAGCCCCGCAAGCCCGGCCGAGCCGCGGCAAAAGCTCCCGGGCATCGTCTGGGTGCTGTCGGTGATCGCGGTGTGCGTGGCCGTCGGGTTCGGCATCGTGGCGCCCGCCCTGCCCGTCTTCGCGCGCGATTTCGGCGTGGGGGTGACCGCGGCGGGCCTGGTGATCAGCATGTTCGCGGCGATGCGGATGGCCTCGGCGTTCGGGGTGGGCAAACTCGTCGACCGGCTCGGCGCACGGCTGGTGCTCGGCACCGGTCTGGTGATCGTGGCGGTGTCCAGCGGGTTGGCGGGCCTGAGCCGGAATTACCTCGAGCTCCTGCTGCTGCGCGGGGCGGGCGGTATCGGCTCGGCGATGTTCTCGGTGGCGGCCGCGTCGGTGATGGCGAACCGGATCCCGTCCGAGGTGCGGGGACGCGCGATGAGCGTGTGGTCCGGGTCGTTCCTGCTCGGCGGCGTGCTGGGGCCGGTGGTCGGCGGGCCGCTGACGGCGATCAGCCTGCGCACGCCGTTCTTCTTCTACGCGGGAACGCTGGGGGTCGCCGCCGTGGTCGCCTTCAGCGCCCTGCCGCACGTCCCGCGTGTCGCGACAACCGCCGAGTATGACGATGTTCCGGCCGAAGGCGTTCGAGAAGCGTTGCGCCTGCCGCATTTCCGAGTCGCTCTACTGGGCAGCCTGACCGAGGGTTGGTCGGTGGCCACCCGGAGCGCGCTGGTGCCGCTATTCGTCACGGAGGCGCTGCTGCTCAGCGAGGCGTGGAGCGGATACGCGCTGGCCATCGCCGCGGCGGTGAATGCGGCGGTGTTGCTGCCGCTGGGCCGGTGGAGCGACCGGCGGGGTCGGCTGGGCGTGGTCGTGATCGGTGGCACGGCCGGCGCCTGTGGGATGGCGGCGTTGGCCGCTCCGCCCGCGATGTGGCTGCTGGTCGGGGCGATGGCGCTGCTCGGCATCGGCGCGGCGGCGCAGGCAGTGGGGCCGAGTGCCATCCTGGGTGACGTGGCGCGGGGGCGGCGCGGTTCGGTGATCGCGACCTATCAGGTGACGGGCGACGCCGGGACGATGATCGGGCCGATCGTGGCGGGCGCGCTGGCGGATCTGTTCGGTTTCTCGGCGGGCTTCGCGCTGACCGCCGCGATCTGCGTGGTTCCGGCCGTGATCGCCGTTCCGTACATGCGTGCGAAACGGGCCGGCAGCACAGTGTCGGAGGAGGATGGCACGATGCCGGCATGACGGACAGGACGCTCGGGCGGATCGCCGCCCTGCTGCGCAAGGCAGAGTCGACCGACAATGCGCACGAGGCCGATGCCTACATGGAGGCGGCGCAGCGCATCGCGACGTCCGCGTCGATCGATCTGGCGGTGGCCCGGGCGCACACGGTGCACCGGGAGCGACGGGCGACGCCGACCCAGCGCGAGATCGTGATCGGCGAGGCCGGAAGGAGGGGTCTGCGCACCTATGTCGAGCTGTTCCTGGCGATCGCCCGGGCGAATGGGCTGACCTGCGATGTGGCGCGGAACTCGACGCGGGTCTTCGCCTACGGGTTCGACTCCGACTTGGATGCGACGCACGCGCTGTACGCGTCGCTGATCGTGCAGATGGTGCGGGCCTCGGACGAGTTCATCAAGTCCGGCACGTACGCGGCGGAGCGGGTGGAGCGCTATTCCGCGACGCGGCGACGCTGGGAGGTGGGCGTCGTCAGCCCGATCACGGCGCGGCTCAGTTTCCAGCGCGCGTTCGCGGCGCGCATCGGCACGCGGCTACGCGAGGCGCGGGAGGCGGCGACGGCCGAAGCGATTCAGCGGGAGGCGATCCAGCAGGAGGCCCTCCGGCGAGAGACGGCAGCGGGAGCGAACCGCAGCGAGCCCGCAACGGGCGTGGCGCTCGCGCTGCGCGCACGCGATCTCGAGGTGGCCGACCACTACCGCGCGAATTCGACGGCCCGCGGCTCCTGGCGGGGCTCGGCGGCGTCGGCGGGGCATTCCCGGCACGCGAGTCGGGCCGGGGATCGGGCGGGCCGGGCCGCGCGACTGGGGACCGAGCGCGAGATCGGCGGCGGGCGCGGGCAGATCGGCCGCGCCGGCGCGGAGCCGTGAGCGGGCGCGCCCGCGACCGGCAGCGCTCGGCCGTGTACGCAGCCGAGGACCAGGTCGCCCGGATCCTCGATCGCGCGGCGCACTACCCGGTGGTCGAGATCGCGGGGTCGCGGCTCACCCTCCCGCCGGAGCGCCGGTTCGCCGACATCGCTTCTGTGCAACGGCATGTCGATGCGGTTCTCGCGCTGCCGTGGGTTCGGCAGCGGTGGTCCGACGCGGTGCGCCCAGTGCGCGTGCGGGAGCGGGGCGGGGCCGCGCGGGCGCACTACGAGGTAGCGGGCGCGGTGATCGCAGTGCCCGTGCCCGAGCACGGAACCGGGTGGGCGCTCCGGGAGCTGGTGGTGCTGCACGAGATCGCGCACCACCTCGGCGGTTCGGAGGACACCGGCCACGGCCCGGCTTTCGCGGGCCGGATGCTGGAGCTGGTGGACGGCATCATCGGCGCCGAGGTCGCGCTGGTGCTGCGGGTTGCGCTGGCGGACCAGGGGGCGGCCGTCGGATAGCGGCCCGGGTCGTTACGGTTGACCCGTGAATGCAGCGCATCTCGATCCGGACGAATTCCGGCGACAGGGCCACGCGGTCGTCGACTGGATCGCCGACTATTACCGGCGCGTCGAGGAGTTCCCGGTCCGGTCGGCCGTGCACCCCGGCGATATCGCGTCCGCCCTGCCGCTCGACCCGCCGGCCGGTGGCGAAGGCATCGAGGCACTGCTCGCCGATCTCGACCGGATCGTGCTGCCCGGGCTGACGCACTGGCAGCATCCGTCGTTCTTCGCGTACTTCCCGGCCAACACGTCCGGACCCGCCATCCTGGGCGACCTGCTCTCGTCGGGACTGGGTGTGCAGGGCATGATCTGGGCCACCAGCCCGGCGGCGACCGAGGTGGAAACCCGCGTGATGGATTGGCTGGCCGAGCTTCTCGACCTGCCGCAGCGCTTTCGATCCGGTGGTGCCGGCGGCGGCGTCATCAACGACACGGCCTCTACCGCGGTGTTGACGGTGTTGGTGGCGGCGCTGCACCGGGCGAGCCGCGGGCGGGCGCGGGTCGACGGCCTGCGCGGTCAGTACACGGTGTACTGCTCGACCGAGGCGCACTCGTCCGTGGCGAAGGCGGTGGCGATCGCCGGCGTCGGGTCGCAGCAGTTGCGGTTGATCCCGACGGTCTCCCCCGGCGGCCCGATGGACGTCGCGGCCCTGGCCGCCGCGATGGCCGCGGATCACTCGGCCGGACTCGTCCCGGCCATGGTGGTCTCCGCGGTGGGCACCACCGGCACGGGCGCCGTCGATCCGACGGCGGAGATCGCGGCGGTCGCCGCGCGGCACGGGGCGTGGGTGCACGTCGACGCGGCGTGGGCCGGCGTCGCGGCCGTCGCGCCCGAGCACCGGCGCCTCACGAACGCGGGGCTCGAACTGGCGGACTCCTACGCGACGAATCCGCACAAATGGCTGCTCACCACGTTCGACTGCGATGCGCTGTACGTGGCCGACTCTGCGGCGCTGATCGGCGCGATGTCGCAGACGCCGGAATACCTGCGCACCCGGCAATCGGACGCGGGCACCGTGATCGACTACCGCGACTGGCACATCCAGTTGGGTCGCCGGTTCCGGGCGCTGAAACTGTGGGCGGTGCTGCGGCACTACGGATCGGCCGGGCTCGCCGCGCACATCCGCGCCGGAGTTTCGCTGGTGGACCGGCTCGTCGCCGGGCTGCAGGGAGATGCGCGGTTCACCGTGACGCACCGGCAGTTGTCGTTGGTGTGCCTGCACCTGGCGACCGGTGCCGGACTGGATGCGGACAACACCGCGACGCTCGCGTTGATGCACGCGATCAACGACTCCGGCGCCGCGTACCTCTCGCACACGTCGGTCGACGGCCGAACGCTGCTCCGGGTGGCGGTCGGGACCCCGAGCACGGAGGAGCGTCACATCGACGCGCTGCTGGATGCCATGCGCGCGGCAGCGGACAACGTCATACCCGAAACCGCGACCGCACCGGCAGCCGCGGCACACACGGCAACCGGCGAGCCGGCCGGCCGCTAACGGAGCCGCATCAGGCCCTCCTGGACGACCGTGGCGAGCATCTGGCCGTCGGCGCTGAAGAAGTGGCCGGTGCACAGCCCGCGTGCCCCGGAGGCGCTCGGTGACGACGTCTGGTACAGCACCCAATCGTCCATGGTGATGGGCCGGTGGAACCACATGGCGTGGTCCAGCGAGGCGAGCTGGATGCGATCGACGCCCGCCGCGATCCCGTGGCTGATGAGCGCGGAATCCAGCAGCGTGAGGTCCGACATGTACGCGAGCAGGCACACGTGCAGCAGCGGGTCGGGGGGCAGCGCACCGTCGGCACGGAACCACACCTTCGTCACCTCACCGGGCTGCGGGCCGCGCGCCCGTGCCGCCCAGGGCGTGTCGGTGGCGTAGCGCACCTCGAACGGGCGCGGCAGGGTCGCCCACACGACTATTTGATCGCGGTAGGGCGCGAGTTGCTCGGCGTAACCGGCGAGGGTCTCGGGGCGCGGAGCCGACGGCATCGGCAGGGCATGGTCCACCCCCGGCTCGTCGAGCTGGAAGGACGCGGACATGGCGAAGATCGGCTGCCCGTGCTGGATCGCCGTCACCCGCCGGGTGGAGAACGACCGCCCGTCCCGGGTGCGGTCGACCTCGTAAACGATGGGCGCCCTGGAATCTCCCCCGCGCATGAAGTATCCGTGCAGCGAATGCACCCGCCGGTCCGCAGGTACGGTACGCCCGGCCGCCGTCAGCGACTGTGCGGCGACCTGACCGCCGAACACCCGGACCGGCGCAACCTCGGGCGACGAGCCGCGGAACAGGTTGTCTTCCAAGCGTTCTAGGTCCAGGATGCGCACCAGCGCATCGAGCACCGCCTGCCCGCGCGGCACGCCGTCGGTATCCCTCAACACATCTGTCACGGGCATAACGGTATCGGCCGACAGCGCTCAGCCATCCGCCACCCGGCGGCTCGGGGGTCAGATGTCGTCAGCGCCGAGCCGGTGCACGCGGATCAGGTTCGTCGACCCGGACGTGTTCGGCGGTGAGCCCGCGACGATGACCACTCGGTCACCGACCGAATATCCCGGCACCTGCATCACCGCGCTGTCCACCTGCCGGATCATCTGGTCGGTGGTTTCCACCGGCGGAACCGAGAAGGCCTGTGCCCCCCAGGTGAGGGACATCTGCCGATAGGTTGCCGGAAGCGGCGTGAACGCGAGCAGCGGAAGCGGCGTGTGCAGCCGGGCCAGCCGGCGGACGGTGTCACCGGTCTGCGTGAAGGCGACCAGTGCCGCCGCCCGCAGCCGTTCGCCGATATCCCGCGCGGCATACGACAGAACGCCGCGTTTCGTCTGCGGCACATGGGTGAGCGGCGGGACGGCGACGGATTCGTCTTCGACGGCCAGGATGATCCGCGCCATGGTCGTGACGGACAGCGCCGGATACTTGCCGACGGACGTCTCACCGGACAGCATGACGGCGTCCGCGCCGTCCAGGACGGCGTTGGCCACGTCGGATGCCTCCGCACGCGTGGGGCGGGAGTGTTCGATCATCGAGTCGAGCATCTGGGTGGCGACGATGACGGGCTTCGCATTCTCCCGCGCGATCTGGACGGCGCGCTTCTGTACGAGCGGGACCTGCTCCAGCGGCAGCTCCACGCCGAGGTCGCCGCGGGCGACCATGATGCCGTCGAATGCGTCCACGATCGCTTCGAGATTGGCTACCGCCTCGGGCTTCTCGAGTTTCGCGATGACGGGGACGTGCGGCGCGCCTAACTCGTCCATCACCGCGTGCACCAGGTCGATGTCGCCGGCCGACCGCACGAACGACAGCGCGATGAAATCGACACCGAGCTCGAGCGCGAATTTCAGGTCTTCGATGTCCTTCTCGCTCATTGCCGGGACCGAGATGTTCATGCCCGGCAGGGAGAGGCCCTTGTTGTTGGAGACCTCGCCGCCCTCGGTCACCGTGCAGACGACGTCGTTGCCGCGCACCTCGTCGACGACGAGGCCGACCTTGCCGTCGTCGACGAGCAGCCGGTCCCCCTTCCGGGCGTCGCGGGCGAGGCCCTGATACGTCGTCGAGACGCGATCGTGATCGCCCATGACGTCGTCGACCGTGATCGACACCTTCTCGCCCGTCGCCCAGCGGACCGGACCCGCCGCGAAGCGGCCGAGCCGGATCTTCGGCCCCTGTAGGTCGCCGAGGATGCCGATCGGCCGACCGACGCCCTCCGACGCGGCGCGCACCCGGTCGAAGACGATCTTGTGATCGGCATGATCACCGTGCGAGAAGTTCATTCGGGCGACGTCCATGCCCGCGGCGATCAGTTCGGCGATGGCGTCCGCGCTGGATGTCGCAGGACCGAGCGTGCAAACGATCTTGGCACGGCGACTCATGGATTGACCCTTCCGGTCGGGAACGCCAGCAGGGCTGCGGGCGTGGTCGTGGACTGACAGTCGTGGACTGACGCTCGTGGACGAACGCAGCCAGTCACGCCGGGAGCTTACCCGCTGTTTCTTGAACGATTCCGACGGGGTGATCAGGCCAGATCGGAGTCGCGATCGGCGTCACGGGCGTGCGGACGGCCCGACATGCGATCCTCCGACTCGGCAGTCCCGTCGTGAGGGACGGCCTTACCGTCGTCGGCGGTCTCGTCGTCATCGCCGTCGTCGCCGACCGCGGCGTCAGCGGCAAAGGTGCCGTCGATGACGGCCGTGCCGTCGGCGGGCTCGGGCTGCTGCTCGGGGCCGCCGGGCTTGTGACCGGGCGCGATCCCCCACACCGTGGCCGGATCCTCCCGGCGCAGCGACCGCGTCACCACCAGATAGATCACGGCCGCGAGGAAGACGGCGACCGAGACGAACACGTTGAGTCGCAGGCCGAAGATGTGGTTCGCGTGGTCGATCCGCAGCATCTCGATCCACCCGCGGCCCGCGGTGTATCCGGCGACGTAGAGTGCGAAGGCGCGGCCATGCCCGAGCCGGAACCGACGATCCGCCCACACGACGAGCAACGCGACGCCGACGTTCCAGAGGATCTCGTACAGGAAGGTCGGGTGGTAGGTGCCGCAGAGCACGGTCGGATCGGCCTTGATCCATTCCGTGGGGAACTCGCCGCTGCCGCAGTCCGCTGCCGTGCCGGCCACGCCACCGGGGGTGCGGAGGAATACTTCGAGCGCCCAGGGCACCGATGTCGGCGCGCCGAACAGCTCCTGGTTGAAGTAGTTGCCGAGTCGGCCGATCGCCTGCGCGAGCACGATCGCCGGCGCCAGCGCGTCCGCGATGGCGCCGAACGGGATCTTGTACCTGCGCGCGCCGATGTATGCCCCGAGCCCGCCGAGCGCGATCGCGCCCCAGATGCCGAGCCCGCCGTTCCAGATGGCGAACGCGCCCCACGGGTTCCAATTCTGGCCAGGAACGTTCGGATTGCCGAAGTACAGCTCCGGGTCGGTGATCACGTGGTAGAGGCGGCCGCCGACCAGGCCGAACGGCACCATCCACACCGCGAGGTCGGTAATCGCGCCGGGCCGACCACCACGCGCCACCAGCCGGCGGTTGCCCCACAGCGCTGCCACGATGATGCCGGCAATGATGCAGATCGCATACGCCCGGAGCGGCACCGGTCCGACCTCCCACACGCCGCGCGGTGGGGACGGAATGCCTGCGGTGAAGGGCACCGATGAGGCGAACGATGCCGCGGCCGAGAACGGCGTCATACTCGAACCTCTCGTGGGCCGGACGGCTCCCGCACACCGGCGGCGAGTTCGGCCACCAGCGTGCCCAGCCGCGCCTGACCGCCGTCGGCGGCCGTGACCAGCGCCGACCCGACGATGACGGCGTCGGCGAAGGACGCGATCTCGGCCGCCTGTGCCCGGGTGCGTACGCCGAGGCCCACACCGATGGGCAGATCGGTGTGCTGCCGGCAGCGCGCGACGAGGTCGGGGGCGTCGTGCGAGACGGTGTCGCGCGCACCGGTCGTGCCCATCACCGAGGATGCGTACACGAATCCGCGGCACGCCGCCGTGGTGAGCGCGATGCGGTCGGCCGGTGACGACGGCGCAACCAGGAAGATCGGGTCGATGCCGTGCGCAGCGGTCGCCGCGCACCATTCGTCGGCCTCGTCCACGATGAGGTCCGGGATGATGACGCCGGCACCGCCCGCCGCCGCAAGGTCGCGGGCGAACGCGTCGAGACCGTAGGCGAGCAAGGGGTTCACGTAGCTCATCACGATGGGAACCGCACCGCGGGCAGCGACGCGCTCGACGAGCGGGAACACGTCCCGGGTGCGCCAGCCGGCGGCGAGCGACGCCCGTTGAGCGGAGCAGATCACCGGCCCGTCGAGCACCGGGTCGGAGAACGGCAGGCCGACTTCCACGGCGTCGCAACCGGAATCGACGATCGTGTCGAAAAGAGCTGCGCTGCCCGGGATATCGGGGTATCCGGCGGGCAGGTAGCCGATCAACGCGGCGCGGTTCTCCGCTCGCGTCCTCGAGAACAGTTCCGCCAACAGGTCTTTCGCGGTGCTCATCGGCCGGGGCCCGGGGGTTCCGCAGCGCCGTCGCCGAGTCCGAAGTAGGCCCTGGCGGTCTCCATGTCCTTGTCGCCGCGCCCGGAGACGGTGATGACGACGGTGCCGGCCGGGCCGACCTCGCGTGCCACGTCCAGCGCACCGGCGACGGCGTGCGCCGACTCGATAGCCGGAATGATGCCCTCGGTGCGGGACAGCAGCGCGAAGGCGTCCATCGCGGCCGCATCGGTGATCGATCGGTACTCGGCGCGGCCGATCTCTGCGAGGTGGGAATGCTCCGGTCCCACCCCCGGATAGTCGAGACCGGCCGAGATGGAATGCGATTCGATGATCTGCCCATCGGCGTCCTGCAGCAGATAGGAGCGGGCGCCGTGCAGCACGCCGATCGTGCCGCCGGAGATGGTCGAGGCGTGGCGCCCGGTGGCGATGCCGTCACCGCCCGCCTCGCAGCCGACGAGTCGGACGGAGGGGTCGTCCAAATAGGCATGGAATGACCCGATGGCGTTCGACCCGCCGCCGACGCACGCGACCACCGCGTCCGGCAAGGTGCCGGTGAGGTCCAGCACCTGCTGCCGTGACTCGAGCCCGATGATCCGTTGGAAATCGCGCACCATCAGCGGGTACGGGTGCGGGCCGGCGGCGGTGCCGAATATGTACATCGTGTCGGCGACATTGGTGACCCAGTCCCGGAACGCCTCGTTGATCGCGTCCTTGAGTGTCGCGGATCCGTCGGTGACCGACACGACCTCGGCGCCGAGCAGCCGCATCCGGGCGACGTTGAGTGCCTGGCGCTGGACGTCGACGGCGCCCATGTAGACGGTGCACCTCAGGCCGAACAGGGCGGCGGCCGTCGCGGTGGCGACGCCGTGTTGGCCGGCCCCGGTTTCCGCGATGACCCGGGTCTTTCCGGCGCGCGCGGTGAGCAGCGCCTGCCCCAGCACGTTGTTGATCTTGTGGCTGCCGGTGTGGTTGAGGTCCTCACGCTTGAGCAGCAGCCGTGCCCCGCCGGCGTGTGCGGAGAGCCGGCGCGCGTCGGTGAGCGGGCTCGGCCGACCGGCGTAGGTCGTCGCAAGTCGATCGAGTTCGGCGAGGAACTCGGGATCTCGTCTGGCCTTGTCGTAGTCCGCGGCGACCTCGTCGAGAGCCGCGACCAGGGCCTCCGGCAGCCACCGGCCGCCCATGCTGCCGAAGTATCCGCGCGCGTCCGGGTCGTGCGTGGTACCGCCGAGTCCGTCGGACGCCTGCGGCAGTCCGGGGTGCGAGTCCACCACCGGATCAGTCCGCCGGCCGGGGGCAGGCGGGGTGCGATCCGGCGGTCACCAGGTCGGCGACGGCAGTCCGCGGATCCCTGCTGGTCACCAGACCCTCCCCGACCAGGACGGCGTCCGCCCCGGCGCCGGCGTAGGCGAGCAGGTCCGCCGGCCCGCGCACCCCGGATTCGGCGACGGTGACGATCCCGCTGGGCAGTCCAGGCGCGATCCGCGCGAACGCATCGCGGTCGACCTCAAAGGTGGAGAGATTCCGCGCATTGATACCGATGACGCTGGCCCCGGCGTCCAATGCGCGCGTCGCCTCTGCTTCGGTGTGCACCTCCACGAGGGCCGTCATGCCGAGCGATTCCACCCGCTCCAGCAGCCCCAGCAACACGTTCTGTTCCAGCGCCGCCACGATCAACAGGACCAGGTCGGCGCCGTAGGCGCGTGCCTCGTGCACCTGGTAGGGGCTGACCACGAAGTCCTTGCGCAGCACGGGCACGTCCACCGCGGCGCGAACCGCCGCGAGGTCGGCCAGGCTACCGTCGAATCGGCGCCGTTCGGTGAGGACGGAGATCGCCCGCGCACCGCCGTCGGCGTACGTGGCGGCGAGCTTCGCTGGGTCGGCGATCGCGGCGAGGGCTCCCCGACTCGGGCTGCGCCGCTTGACCTCGGCGATGACGCCGACGCCGGGCGCCTTGAGCGCCGCCAGCGCGCTCAGCGGCGGCGGCGCATTCTGCGCGCGGGCCTTGATCTCGGCAAGTGGCATGGCTGCCTCGCGCGCCGCGAGATCCTCGCGCACGCCGTCGAGGATGCTGTCAAGCACACTCACCCGATGGTCACCTCATCAGCCGTAGCGGGGACCGGGCACCGCGAGCGGGCCGACGCGACCATGCGATGAGGATGGCCACGTCGGGCGTGCCGTGGACCGGCCCGTCGAGCAAGCTCATGGTATCCGGCCCACGGGCACCCCAATGACCGGGTGCGGTACCGCGCGCGGTCCGCGCAGCGGTCGGCTACGGGCGGTCGATGTCGTCCGGGTCCGCGGCGGTGGGGTCGATCCCGGCGTCCAGGGCACGCCACAGCTCCGCGCCGTCGACCGCTGCCGCGGAATCGGGCCGCGTCGTCATCCGCGCCCGCGCCCGCCGGGCGGCCGGCGACTCGTACGCCGACGTACGCCTCGCCACCGGGCCGCGCGCGATCACGATCACCACCCCGGCCAGCGCCGCGAGCACCCCGCCGAGCACCGCCAGCAGCGGTCCGCCGATGTTCTGCGCGGCCGCGCCGACGGCGTCCGCCGGCCGCTTGAGCTCGGCGGCGAACCGGTCCGCGTCGGGCTGCGCGGCCGCCACCACCGACAGCGCCATCACGGCCACGCCCGCGAGAGCGACCGCCGCACCGATGATGCGACGCGGCACACCGCGCGTCAGCAGCGCCGCCCCCAGACCGGCGAGCACCACGAGCGCGATCGGCACCAGGGCCGGCACCAGGGCCGAGCCGCGCAGCGCGGCGCTCACCGGGCCGGTGAGCGGGTCGCGATAGTGACGCGTCCACCACGGCATCGCGGCCGCGCCGACGAGGCAGCCCGCCCCGGCCAGCGCCGCCACGGGCGCGGCGAGCCTGCGCCGCGAACGGAGCCGCGACCGGCGCGCACCGGAAGCGTCCGAAACGCCGGCAGAGTCCGAAGAACCCGGCAAGCCCGAAGCACCCGACTCCGGCGGCCGCGCCTCGGTCATGTGACCGCCTGCCAGGTCGCCGCCGCGGCGACGGCGGCGAGCACCGCCGCGGCCTTGTTCCGGCATTCCAGATCCTCGGATTCCGGCACCGAATCGGCGACGATCCCCGCCCCCGCCTGGACGTACGCCGTGCCGCCGCGCAGCACCGCGGTGCGAATCGCGATCGCAGTGTCCGCGTCGCCGGCGAAGTCCAGATAGCCGACGATCCCGCCGTACGGCCCGCGGCGCGCCGGCTCCAGCGCGCGGATGATCTGCAGCGCACGCGGTTTCGGCGCGCCCGACAGGGTTCCGGCGGGGAAGCATGACGCCACGGCGTCGAGCGCGCTGCGCCCCGGGGCGAGTCGGCCTGTCACGGTGGAGACGATGTGCATCACATGCGAGTAGCGCTCGATGGTGAAGAAGTCGGTGACCGCGACGCTGCCCGGCCGGCAGACCCGGCCGAGGTCGTTGCGCCCGAGGTCGACCAGCATCACATGCTCGCTGCGTTCCTTCTCGTCGGCGAGCAGGTCCTTCGCGAGCAGGGCATCGTCCTCGTCCGTGGCGCCGCGGGGGCGGGTGCCGGCGATGGGGTGCATGGTTACCGCGCCGTCACGCACCGTCACCAACGCCTCGGGCGACGAGCCGACGATCCACATCGGCTCGCCGGAGGGCGTCGGCAGATGCAGCAGGTACATGTACGGGCTGGGGTTCGTGGCGCGCAGCACCCGGTACACGCGCAGCGCGCGCTCCGAGGCCGCCGCGGCAGCATCCTCACCGGCGGCCGACCCAGCACCGTCCGATTCCGCACCGTCCGGCCCAGCACCGTCCAACCCCGCACCGCCCGGCGTCAGGTCCGCGTCGAACCGCTGCGAGACGACGATCTGGAACGCGTCCCCCGCCCGGATGTGCTCCTGCGCCGTGCGAACGGCCGCCTGGTAATCGGTGGCCTCGGTGCGCCGGCGGTAGCGCGGCTCGGCCGCCTCGAAGCTCGCGGCCGGCAGCGCGACGGGGCTCGCCAGCGCGGAGGCCATGGCGTCGAGCCGCCGGACGGCGTCGTCGTAGGCGGCGTCCACGCGCTCGTCGGTGTCGTCGTAGTTGATGGCGTTGGCGATCAGCGTCACCGTGCCCTCGTGGTGGTCCAGCGCCGCGAGGTCCGTCGCGAGCAGCATCACCAGCTCCGGAACGCCCAGTTCGTCGGCCTGGCCGTCCCCGATCCGCTCCAGCCTGCGAACGACGTCATATCCGAGATAACCGACCAAACCGCCGGTGAGCGGCGGCAGTCCGTCGAGCGGTTCGGTGTGCAGGGCGCGCAGGGTCTCGGCGACCGCCTGGAGTGGGTCGCCGGTGGTCGGCAGCCCGGCGGGTACCGACCCAAGCCAGGCGACCTCGCCGCCCGCCTCGCTGATGGCCGTGCCGCTGGCGACGCCGACGAAGGACCACCGCGACCAGGACCGGCCGTGTTCCGCGGATTCGAGCAGGAACGTGCCCGACCGGTCGGCGGCGAGCGTCGCGTACAGGCTGACCGGGGTGAGCGCGTCGGCCAGCAGCCGGCGCGTCACCGGAATCACGCGCCGGTCGCGGGCGAGCTCGCGGAAGGTGTCGCGATCGGGCACGGTGGCGCCGAGCGGCGGCAGATCGGAGGGCATGACCGCTATTCTGCCGCCCGCAGCACGCGCCCCTCGAAGCAGCTGTGCGTGCCGGTGTGGCAGGCTGCGCCGGTCTGGTCGACGAGCAGCAGCAGCGTGTCCGCGTCGCAGTCGTAGCGCATCTCGATCACTTGCTGCCGGTGCCCGGACGTCTCCCCCTTGACCCAGTACTGGCGCCTGGACCGCGAGAAATACGTGGCCGCACCGGTTCTCAACGTCCGCCGCACCGCTTCGGCGTCCATCCACGCCAGCATCAGAACTTCCCGGGTGTCGAACTGCTGGGCGATGACGGGGATCAGCCCGTCCGCATTGAACGTGAGGTCCTCGATCGGCAGCGTCCGGTGTTCGGGTATGACGATGTTCTCGGGCCGGGCCCCATCGCCAGCCGCAGACACCCCGTTCACAGCCGTGCTCCGGACGGCGTCGTGCGGCGGACCGGGTAACCACCCTCGGCGAGCGCCTCCTTGACGTCCGCGATGGCGATGCGCCCGAAGTGGAAGACCGATGCGGCGAGCACCGCGTCGGCCCCCGCGGCGACCGCGTCCACGAAGTGCGGCAGCTGTCCCGCCCCGCCGGACGCGATCAGCGGCACCGTCACCGCGGCGCGCACGGCGGTGATCATCTCGGTGTCGAATCCGGCCTCGGTGCCGTCGGCGTCCATCGAGGTGAGCAGGATCTCGCCGGCGCCCGCCTGCTGCGCGTGCCGCGCCCAGTCCACCGCGTCGATGCCGGTGCCCTGCCGCCCGCCGTGCGTGGTGACCTCGAAACCGGACGGACAGTGCGCCTGCGGGTTGGTGACCCGGCGTCCGTCGATGGCCACGACGACGCACTGCGACCCGAATCGGGCGGCCGCCTCGGACAAGAAGGCGGGCCGCGTCACGGCGGCGGAGTTCACCGAGACCTTGTCCGCACCGGCGCGCAGCAATGCGTCGACGTCCTCGACAGTGCGCACCCCGCCGCCGACCGTGAGCGGGATGAAGACGTTCTCCGCGGTGCGCCGGATCATCTCGTAGGCGGTCTGCCGGTTGTCGGAGGTCGCGGTGATGTCCAGGAAGGTGAGTTCGTCGGCGCCCTCGTCGTTGTACCGCGCGGCGAGCTCCACGGGATCCCCGGCATCGCGCAGATCAACGAAGTTCACGCCCTTGACCACCCGCCCTTCGGAGACGTCCAGGCAGGGGATGACGCGAATCGCAACGGACATGACTCAAGGTTACGGGGCGAACGCGGTGCGGGGCCGGGGCCCTTGACACCGGCCGATGCCCGGACCACAATCCCAAACCATGATCGCTTTGCCTAACAGGGATAGGCGTTCCGAACGTCGTGAGGCAACACGGCGGGAAATCCTCAATTGTGCCTGGCAGATCGCGCGCGCCGATGGGCTGGCCGCGGTCACGCTGCGCGGGGTCGCGGACCTGATGGGGATGCGCGCGCCGTCGCTGTACTCGCACGTGGCCTCGAAGAACGCGATCTACGACGCGATGTTCGGCCAGGCCTGGCGCGAGTGGTCGGCCGCCCTGGCCGCTGCGGCGCTGACGGCGCCGGCCGAGCCCCGGCGCGCCCTGTTGGCGGCGGCACGGCTGTTCGTCGACTTCGCCGCCGGCGACCCCGCCCGATATCAGCTGATGAGCCAGCCGGCCATCCCGAACTTCATCCCGAGTGCGGAGGCATACGCCGCCTCGCTGGAGGCGTACGCCCAGATGGCGGACGCACTGCGCGGGTTCGGCGTCACCGCACCGGCCGACATCGACCTGTGGACCGCGCTGATCACCGGGTTCACGAACCAGCAGCTCGCCAACGATCCGGGCGGGGAACGATGGCGAGGGCAGCTGCCCCGCCTGGTCGACATGTACTGCGACGAGGTCGGCATCGCCGGCCCAGCCTTGAGGAGTTCACCATGACGGCAATGACCGAATCGGTGCCGCGGACCGGCGTGCTGGATCGCGATGTCGCGATGCGACTCGCCGCAACCGAGTACCGGCGCTTCGCCGACCTGCTGCGCGGGCTCGCCCCGGCCGACTGGGCGACGCCGACCGAGTGCCCCGATTGGGACGTGCGCCAGGTCGCGGCGCACACGCTCGGCATGATCGAGATGGCCGCGTCCGTCCGGGAGACGATCCGGCAGAACCGCGCGGCCGCGAAGCGCCGGCGAGAGCATGGTGGGGTCGCCATCGACGCGCTCACCGGTCTGCAGGTGGATGAGCGGGCGGAGATGACGCCGTCCGAGATCATGGGCCGGATCGAGGCCCGGCGGCCGGTAGCCGCCCGTGCGCGGCGCCGCTCACCCGCCTTCGTCCGGCGTCGCCGCCTCCCGGTTGCCCAGACGGTCGGCGAGCACGAAGAGACGTGGACGATCGGGTTCCTGACCGACGTGATCCTGACGTGCGACGCGTGGATGCACCGCGGGGACATCTGCCGGGCAACCGGAGCGCCACTCGAATTGACGACCGACCATGACGCCGTTCTGGTCGCCGACGTCGTGGCGGAATGGGCCGCACGACACGGCGAACCGTATTCGCTGCGGCTGACCGGGCCCGCGGGCGGCACGTGGTCGCACGGCGTGGGCGGACCGGAGCTGGAACTCGATGCGGTGGAGTTCTGCCGGATCCTGTCCGGGCGCGGCACCAGCGAGGGCCCGCTCGCGACCGCTGTGCCCTTCTGAGCCGAACCCAAGGGAGCGCGCGATGTTGATCTTCAGCGTGGCTCGTGATGTGCGTCTTGACTTCATCGACAACATGATGTGCGGACGGGGTGCCCCATGCTCAGTTACAGATGAGAGAGCACCTCGGCGATGACGAGTTCGCCCGCTCGGTCGATGTCATAGTCCGCGGGGACGGTGCTCAGTAGCGGTGCAAGGTCGCTCCGAAACGCTTCGTCGGCCAACTTGGCCCGCAGGTTGTCAATGGCGAGTTCGGGCGTGAGCCCCTCTGGCCGGTACGGTCCGAAGGCCGCCAGCAACTGCGCACCGCTGAGTCCGAGTTCCGTGACCCCGAGCCACATGTCGAACAGGTCCCGGCCCTTCTTGCGTTGATACAGGGCGCGGATCTTGGTGGAGACAAGCTCGGCATCGGTGAAAGTTCTGACCTGAGTCCGGCCGGAGAACCAGCTGCTGGTGACACTGAACGGGCGGGTGACCAGCCGCTCGGCAGGGGACGTCTCGTGCGTATTGATCTCCACCTTGATCCGCAGCAAGACATTAGGATCGTCCTCGCCAGCGGCCGTCAGCCGCATCTTCGGATGCTGGCCGATGTCGGTACCACGTACTCGAAGGCCCACGTCGGCTGCGACTTCTCGAAGCGCGTCGAACAACGGGCCGATGCCGGCGTTGGTGCGGCGAACGAAGTCGAGGTCCTCGCTGTAGCGAAGTGGCGCGTCGAGGACCACCTGATGAAGACAGGTCCCTCCGCGGAACACCAACTCGGCCGCCAGCACCGGGTGGTTGTAAATCTCGACGATCATCCGTGCGAGCAGCAAATCCTGCTCGATCGCCGCCGGGCTCGGCCAGCTGCGCGACGTTCCCCACTGGGTGATCGCGGCTTCGGGGATCACAGGTCGGGCTCCACGTCACTGTTCTCCACGACGTGCCAGCGGTTGCCGGCAGTTCCGCGTCGCGGGCCGGCAGGGTCGAGAAGGTCTTGCGCGCGCACACGAGGACCGTTCTGCTCGAGGAGTTGTCCGAGCACCGCCGCGAGTTCGGCCGTGTCGGCCTCGCCGGCGACGCGGTCCAGCAGCCAGCCGAGTCGGCGCGCTACCGCCTGGGGGAACAGCGTTGCCGCCTCCGACAGGGCTGCCGGGGACAGTTTGCTGTCCATCGCCAGCTCGCCGAGGATCGTGGCCACGTTGTTCAGGCCGCCGGCGTCGTTGGGGCGGGCAGCAAGATCCAGCGCCGTCACCTCCGGCGTGGAGATCCGCACCTGGCCCGTGGCCGAGTTGCGCAGCACCGTCGGGTAACGCTCCACGGCCGTGCGCGTGTAGAACCGCAGCCGTACCCGTCTGAAGTCACGATCGGCTAGCGGTTTGTCGACCATGACCTGGAACACCTGCGGCCGTTGGTGAGCCGCACCGTGAAGTTCAGCAGCCGACAGCAGGCCGACGTAGTAGCGCCTGCTCAGCTTGTCCATCAGAGGCTCAATGAAGTCCATCGCCGGCACCACACCCCAGGATGCGTACCTCGGCGGGATGGCGACGTACAGTCCAGGGGTCGGAGAGAAGAACTGCCCAGCTCGCCGTAGCCGCATCATCGTCGCCGCCGCTTCCTGCTGGGAGGCTCCCGTCAGGCGCACGACAGCGGACATGTCGACCGAATGCACCCCCCGCTCCAGGAGATGATCGCGCAGGTGCCTCGGCGCGACCCGTGCGGACCCGCGCTCGCTTTCCATCTCGACGGCTACCCTCCCGAAAATGTGTAAGTAATAAAGGATGGATAGTGGCTACAGCTATCCTGCCAGCAATCATTACACGGAAACGCTCGCCAGCGCATTCCGCGGATCACGGGCATGAGGCACGTGACCTGCAGCCACATGAGCGGCCCTGCTGATCGGAACGCACGGGAGCGGGCTCAGCGTGGGCGTTTCCAGGCTGGCCACTGCTTGGCCACGTAGACGTTGCTGTCCTTCTCCTTCGGGCAGCGCGTGCACGCGCGGTAGCCCTGCTTCTCCAGCCCGCCTGATTCCGGGTTCGGGTCGGGGAAGTCGACATAACGATGCAGGCCCACGGCGCACAGCCAGTGGCGTCGCACAGGTGCCTCCTCTCGTGGGCGCGTCAGCCGGCCCAGGCGGTGAGTTCGACCTCGACGAGAAGGGCCAGGTCGATGAGCCCGGCGACCACCACCATGGTGGCCGCGGGCCGGATCGCCCCGAAGATCTCGCCGTGCACGGCGCCAACCGAGTCGGCGTGGTGCCGTGAGGTGATGTACATCTTCGTGGCGATCACCGACCCGGCGCCGAGACCGACCTGGGCCAGCGCGTCGAGGCCGATGCCGAACGCGATGCGTGCCTGCCCGGCGGGGTCGCCCGGGCATTGGGTCTTGCCGTCGACGGTCGCGGTGCATCCGGCCGTGACGGCGAGCGGCCCCACCCGCCGCACCCGGCTGTAGCCGTACCGCTCCTCCCAGGGCCCGCCGGAGGAGAGGCACAGGTTCGGCTCCGTGGCCCAGCCCGAGGACTGCGTCATGCCCGCCCCCCTATCCGCCGACGGCGGCGAGCGCGTCGGCGAGGGTGAAAGCCCCGGCGTACAAGGCCTTTCCTACGATCGCGCCCTCGACTCCGACGTCCGAGAGCTCGGCCAGCGCGGTGAGATCCGATAGCGATGAGACGCCACCGGATGCGACAACGGGCGCGGATGTCTCGGCGCAGACCGCACGCAGGAGTTCCAGGTTCGGCCCGCGCAGCGTGCCGTCCTTGGTGACGTCGGTGACGACGTACCGGGCACAGCCCTCACCGTCCAGCCGGGCCAGCACCTCGAAAAGGTCCCCGCCGTCCTTCGTCCAGCCGCGCGCGGCAAGCATGCGGCCGCGCACGTCGAGACCGACGGCGATGCGATCCCCATGCTGCGCAATGGCTTTCGCGCACCACTGCGGGTCTTCCAGCGCGGCGGTGCCGATGTTGACCCGGGCGCAGCCGGTGGCCAGGGCCGCGTCCAGCGACGCATCGTCCCGGATACCGCCGGACATCTCGACGTTCACGTCCAGGGCACTGACCACCTCGGCGAGCAGCGCGGCATTGGACCCGCGGCCGAACGCGGCGTCCAGGTCGACCAGGTGGATCCAGCGGGCTCCGCCGGCCTGGAAATCCAGCGCAGCGTCGAGCGGGGACCCGTAGCTGGTCTCGGTGCCGGCGCGGCCCTGGACGAGGCGCACCGCCTGGCCGTCGGCGACGTCGACGGCGGGCAGAAGATCGAAGGTCACAAGCAGTGAGATTACTGGGCTGAGGTTACTGGGCCGCCGCGACCACCGGGCGGCTACCGATCCCGCTCCCCGGGTGCGGCGGTGTGATCGGAGGGCGTGCGGTCACGAACATCGTCATACTCGCCGACCCGTCCGCCCGCAGGGCGCCGCGTCGCCCTGGGTGGACGAACGGCGCCGGGCAGCTTCAGGAAGGCCGAGACGATCAGCGCGAGCACGGGCAGCGCGATCAGCACGCTGAGGGTGAGCCGCAGACTGGTCGCGTCGGCGAGCAGCCCGAGTAGCGGGTTCGCCAGGCCCCCGATGGAGACGGCGAGGCCGACCGTGACGCCGCTGGCCGTGCCGATCCGGTTAGGCAGGTAGTCCTGGCCGAGCAGCACGAATACCGAGAACGGCAGGTACGACGCTATTCCCGCCACGGCGACGAGCAGGAACGCGAGTGGGAGCGAGCCGACTAGCACGACGCCCGCCAGCGCCGGAATGGCGAGCACGAAGCCGACGCGGATGGAGATCAGCGGGTTGAAGCGGTCGCCGAGCCAGCCGCCCAGCAGGGTGCCGACAGCACCGGTCACCAGGAACACGGTGAGCGCCGCTCCACCGGTGGCCTGGGAGGTGTGCAGGTGGTCGATGAAGTACAGCGCGATGAACGAGGTGAATCCGAAGAACAGGATGGACCGGATGACGACGATGCCGGTGAGCGTGAGGAAGGAACGCCAGTCGTCCGAGCCGGTGGGCAGTTGCGGCGCGCCGCGGGTCCCCGCGGGCCGGTCGAGCGTGGGGCCGAGGTAGCGGGCCAGGATGAGCGCCATGATGACGGCCGGCACGATGAGCAGCGCCGTGCCACGGAGCCCGAGCCAGAGCAGCACCGGTGTGGCGATCAGCGAGCCGAGCGCGTAGCCGGTGTTGCCACCGAGGGCGAAGATCGACATCCCGGTGTTGCTGCGGCCGGCCGCCTGCCGGGCCGCGCGCGCCGCCTCGGGGTGGAACGCGGCGATGCCGAGGCCGGACAGCGCGACCACGACCCAGGTGAGCGGATAGGTCGGCATCCAGCCGGCGAGCACGACGCCGACCGCGGCGAGCGACATGCCGCCGCCGATCATCCATCGGCGGGAATGCTTGTCGGCCCACACCCCGAAGACCGGCTGCACCACCGAGGAGAGCACCGTCGCGGCGAGGGTGATGCCGGAGACCGCGGCGTAGCTGTAGTGGCGTTCGGCGACCAGGAACGGCAGCAGGGCGGGCACGATGCCCTGGTAGATGTCGTCCGCGACGTGCGCGGTCGAGATGAGGGCGACGCCGCGCTTGTTGACAGATCGCGGTGCGCTGCGGCCTCGGCTCGTCACCCGTCCACGCTAGGCGCCCGGTGCACGGGCGGTGCGGCCGGTGTGACCGGGATCGCCCGGCACGGCCCGGCACCAGAACGCCTGCGGGTGGCGACCGATGCGCGCGATGATCAGCGTCCGGTCGATGCGGCGATCACCCTGGGGCTTGATGCGCTTGCGCAGATCGTCCGGAACGATCGGTGTGCCGCGCTGCTTGATCTCCAGCGTGCCGATGGCGTCGCGCCGCGCCCACTGCCGCACGGTGCGTTCGGAATACGGTGCGGCGTCGAGGATCTCGAACGAGCGGATCCCGGGTGGTGGCGCATCGCCGGTGAGGTAGGCAAGGTGCGGATCGAGCAGGGTCAGCCCGCGCCGGGCCGCGTACTGGCGGACCAGGTGCGCCCGGACGACGGCCGGGTCTGGATCCACCAGGTAGCGGGCGGCGGGTGTGACTGCGTCCTCCGCTGGGTCGATGTCGGTGAACTCCTCGCGGATGACGCGATCGCCGATGACGCGATCGCCGATGACGCCGCCGAGAACGCTGCTGAGGACGGTGGCGCGGCGGCCGACGGTCGCGTATTCGGGTGGCCAAGCGACTGCCTCGCGCACCGTGCCGCGCCAGGACACCATCTCGATCTCCCCCGGGCGTGCGAGCGTCTGGTAGTCGATGCCCGGCGGCAGCCGGAGCACGGGTAGGTGTGCCGGATCGGCGGCGTCGAGGTCGGCGACCGACGGGATGGTGTCGGCCGAGGTGATGCGACGTCCGGTGGCGTCGCGGCGGGCCGGGTCGGCATAGCGCAGCAGCCCGCGGGTGGTGGCGGCGCGCGCGTCGGCGCGAACGAGCCGGACGGGCAGGCCGGCCGGGCCTGCCGGGCCTGCGGTGGCCATGTTGTGCGTGGCCATGTTGTGCGCGGCCATGGCGAGGCGCACCGGGTCGATGTCCGAGCCGACCGTGACCATGCCCGCGCCCGTGAGGGCGGCGAGGTCGACGCCGACGGAGCAGGTGACGTCGTGCGCCCCGGCGTACTTCCCAGCCGAGAGGTGCGCACGGATGCGCCGGGCGCGGTGCGCGGCGACGGGCGGCGGCGGTGCCTGCTGCAGCGCCTCGTCGGTGAAAAGCCACGCATTCCAGTCGATGTCGCCCGCGCTTTGGTCGGCTCCCGCTTCGCCCCACCGCTCGACCGCCCGCCTGCGTAGCAGGACGGTTTCGACGACCGCCGCGGCATGGCCGCCGGCCGCGGAGCGGACGGCGAGGAGGTCCGCGATGCCGGTCGCGCCGGTGAGCCGCAGTCCGCTCGCAGCCTGCAGTGCGTCGACGCCGGCGCCGCTCGTGAGGAACCGGGTATCGGCGATCGAGAAGGTGTACGGCATCAGAACATCGTCATACTCGGCGGTGGAGACGACACGGACAGTGACAGCGGCGCAGACGGTGACGGCGGGAATCGAGCGGGCACGGCGACACCGCGATAGCCCCTCACCTGCCGGAGAACGTCGCCTTGCCGGGGCCGTCCGCGATGAAGCTGGCCATGCCGTGCTTCTGGTCCTCGCTGGCGAAAAGCGCTGCGAACCCGGCGGATTCGATGCGCAGCCCCGTCGCGAGGTCCACCTCCATGCCGTCGTCGATGCAGCGCTTGGCGGTGGCGAGGGCGACGGTCGCGCCGTGTGCCAGCCGATCGGCGAACGCCATGGCGCCGGCCAGCACGTCGGCGGCGGGCACAGCCTCCTCGGCGAGTCCGATGTCGACGGCCCGTGCACCGCGGATCGGCGCGCCGGTGAAGATCATCCGTTTCGCGACCGTCGTGCCGACCAGCCGTGGCAGCCGCTGCGTACCTCCCCCGCCCGGGATCACGCCCAGGGTGATCTCCGGGAAGCCGAGCAGCGCATCCTCGGCGACGATGCGGAAATCGGTGGTGAGCGCCAGCTCGAACCCGCCGCCCAACGCGTATCCGGTGATCGCGGCGACCGTGGGGACGCGCAGGTGTGCCAGCGCGTCCAGTGCCCTGGTGAAGCTCTTGCTGAACACCGCGATCTCGGCGGGGCCGAGGCCTGCCATCTCCTTGATGTCCGCGCCGCCGGCGAAGGCCTTGGGTCCGCCGTGCAGCAGCACGGCCCGCACCTGCCGGTCGGCGTCGATCTCCTGCGCAGCCGCCTCGAGCTGGCGGTGCATCGCCGAATTGATGGCGTTGACCGGCGGGCGGTCCAGCCTGATGATGCCGACAGCACCCTCGCGCTCGACGTGCACCAGTGTGTCCGTCATGTCCGCCTCCCCCGTCGTCCGTGCGCCGGCAGGATCCCTTCCGCCGGAGCGGTTGGCCCCGTCTGCGCGCGGCCCCCGCCGCGACTACCCGGCATACGCGAAGAACCGACCGCGCCGGGACTGCAGATGCAAGGGCATATCGAATGTCGCCGACAGCGCCTCTTCGGTCAAGGTGTCGTCGATGGGGCCGGCGGCAACCGCGCGCCCGGAGCGTAACAGCAGCACATGGCTGAAACCTCGCGGGATCTCCTCGACGTGATGGGTGACGAGCACCGTGGCGGGCGCATAAGGGTCCGCGGCGAGCACCGTCAGCCGGTGCAGCAGGTCCTCCCGGCCGGCGAGGTCCAGGCCCGCGGCAGGCTCGTCGAGCAGCAGCATCTCCGGATCCGTCATCAGGGCGCGCGCCGCGAGCACCCGCTTGCGCTCGCCCGAGGAGAGCACGCCGAACTGCCGGTCGGCGAGCGTCGCGACGCCCATGGCCTCCATGAGTTCGGTGGCCCGCGCGAAGTCCATCTCCTCGTAGCGCTCGCGCCAACGGCCGAGTACCCCGTAGCCTGCGGACACCACCACGTCTCGCACCGTTTCCAGGGGTGGGACCCGACCGGCCAGCGCCGCGGTGGACAGCCCTATCCGCGGGCGCAGATCCGCGACGTTCACCGCCCCGAGCCGCTCGCCGAGGATGTGTACCCGGCCGGAGGTCGGATGCATCTGCGCGGCGGCGATCGCGATCAAGGTCGACTTCCCGGCACCGTTCGGCCCGAGGATCACCCACCGTTCGTCCGCCCGCACCTCCATGGACACGACGTCCAGCAGGATGGCCGAACCCCGACGGACCGTCACCTCCCACAGGTGAAGGACGGCGTCGGGTGCAGGCACGATCGACAGGCTCACGCGCCTCATTGTGTCCCATGATCACGGGCGGCGCGCATGTCACGGGGGTGCACGCGAACGCGCGCGCCGTCATTCGACACAATCGGACGGGTGACGGCTGACTTCGCCCCCGCACCCGGGCTCCCGTATCCGCTCGGAGCGACCGTCACCGAACACGGGGTGAACTTCGCCGTCGTCGCGGGCGGGGCCCCCACCGGCAGCAACGACGAGGCACCGGCGGTGGAGCTTTGCCTGATCGACGAGGCCGGCGGCGAGATCCGGGTACCGATGGCCGACCGCACCAGCGGGGTGTGGCACGTGTTCGTCGCGGGCGTCGGCGCCGGCCAGCGGTACGGCTACCGGGTCGCCGCCACCGACCCCGGGAAGCTGCTCCTCGATCCGTATGCGCGCCAGATCGACAGCACCGGCTACGACCTGGCGGCGGCGTCAACCCCGGGCGCGAAAACCGGCGCGAAAACCGGCGCCGAAACGGGTGCGGGGGCCAGCGCAGGGACCGGTGCGGGGACGATCGGCCGGGTACCGGTCGGTGTGGTCACGGTGCCGCTGCCGCCGGCGTCCGCGCGACCGGCGCTGCCCAGGGTGCCGTGGGAACACACGATCATCTACGAGGCGCACGTCAAGGGGCTCACACAGCAGCACCCGGCGGTGCCTGCCGCGCTGCGCGGCACCTACGCGGGCATCGCCCATCCGGCGGTCATCGACCATCTGACCTCGCTCGGCGTTACCGCACTGGAACTACTGCCGGTACACGCCCACGCGGACGAGCCGCTGCTGGCCGCGGCGGGCCGCCCGAATTACTGGGGCTATTCGACACTGAGCTATTTCGCCGTCCATCCCGGGTACGCGTCACGCCCGGGTGCGGAGATGACGGAGTTCACGGCGATGGTCGATGCGCTCCACGAGGCCGGCATCGAAGTACTCCTCGATGTCGTGTTCAACCACACCTGTGAGGGTGGGCCCGGCACACCCGTGACGCTGTCGTGGCGCGGGTTGGATCCCGAGACCTATTACCTGCCAACGAATACCGACCTGACCGGCACCGGCAACACGTTGGACAGCGGGCCGCTGCCGGTGGTGCGCATGGTCACCGATTCGCTGCGGTACTTCGCCACCGATCTCGGCGTGGACGGCTTCCGTTTCGACCTGGCGCCGGTGCTGGGCCGGCCGGGCGGTGGTGGGTTCGACCCCGCGTCACCGCTGCTCACCGCGATCGCCGCCGATCCGGTGCTGCGGACCCGCAAGCTGATCGCCGAACCGTGGGATGCCACCGGCGAGGGATACGCGCTCGGCCGGTTCGGACCGGACTGGGCCGAGTGGAACGACCGCTTCCGGAACACCGTGCGGGACTTCTGGCGCGGCCGCCCGGGCGTGCGGGATCTCGCCTACCGGCTGTCCGGTTCCGAGGATGTGTTCGGCGGCCGGCAGCCGTGGGCGTCGGTGAACTTCGTCACCGCCCATGACGGCTTCACGCTGCGCGATCTGGTGTCCTACGAGAGCAAACACAACCTGGCGAACGGTCAGGACGGCCGGGACGGAACCGACGACAACCGCAGCGCCAACTACGGTCTCGAAGGCGACGGAACGGCCGCGGCTCCCGTCTCACCGGCGATCGTCGCGGTGCGCACCCGCCAGGCCCGCAACATGATCGCCACCCTGCTGCTGTCGACCGGCACCCCGATGCTGTGCGCGGGCGACGAGATGTGGCGCACCCAGGCCGGCAACAACAATCCGTACTGCATCGATTCCCCGCAGGTCTGGCTCGACTGGGCGGCGCTCGGCGACCAGGCCGGCATCGCCGCGGGAATGTTCGAGTTCGCCCGAACGGTGGCCAGGATCCGCGCGACCTCCCCGGCGCTGCATCAGGGGCGTTTCTTCTCCGGCCGGTCGCCGCAGGACGGTGACGGGATCGCCGACCTCACCTGGTTCTCGCCCACCGGCGCCGCCATGACGAACGCCGACTGGTTCGACGCGTCGAGACAGACCCTCGCGGTCTGGTTCGACGGGAACGACGTGCGGGGCCACGGTCCGCGCGGCGAAAGGCTCACCGACGACTCCTGGCTGATCGTGCTGCATGCCGGCGCGGACGACACCGCGATCACGCTGCCGGGGCTCCCCTACGGCGACGAGTACGTCCCGGTGCTGGACACCGCGACCGCGACCGGCGAACCCACGGACCCGACGCCGATCCCGTGCGGCCATCCGGTCACGATGCCCGCCCGCACCCTGTGGCTGCTGCGGGCACGCCGACCCGGCAGTGTGCTGCCCGGCTGATCCGGCGGAATGGCGATCTGAATCGGCCGGTGCGCACCGGCCTGCGGTTCGCTCCGGGGCGTCAGGGCCGCGTCACGGAGTCGCGACCAGGCCCATCTCGGCGGGGCTGGCCAGCAGCTCATGGCGCGGCAGCACGCGCACGGTGTACCCCAATGACCCCGCACGGGTCAGCGGCACCTCCGCCTGGAAGCGGTGGCCGTCGCCGTTGCCGACGAAACGCATCGGTTCGAGGTCGACGTCCTCGAGGTGGCCCTCCGCGTGCAGCCCGCCGATCACGGTCTGCACCTGAACGTCGTTCTCGGTCAGCCCCCCGAGGTCGAGGTAGGCCCGGACCGTCATGGTGTGGCCGAGCGCCGGTTCGGTATCGATGCCCGACACGTCCACGCCGCGGAACCGCACGCGTGGCCAGGCCTCCCGTACCCGTGCCTGCCATGCCGTGAACTCGGCTGCGACCGCGGCATCCGAGGTGAGCATCCGAGCGTTGACCGCGGCGGGGGCGTAGTACTGCTCGACGTAGTCGCGGACCATCCGGGTGGCCTGCACCCGCGGCCCGAGATAACTCAGCGTGTGCCGGACACGGTCGATCCAGCCGTCCGGGCGCCCCTCCGGGCCCCGGTCGTAGAACAACGGCACCACGCGGTCCTCCAAGAGGGCGTAGAGAGCCGCGGCCTCGAGCGCATCGCGCCGAACATCGTCATCGACGTCAACGCTCGGAATCTCCCAACCGTCCTGACCGTCGTAGAGCTCGTCCCACCAGCCATCGGAGATCGACAGGTTGAGGGCGCCGTTGAGCGCCGCCTTCATCCCGGAGGTCCCCGACGCCTCCTGCGGCCGGATCGGATTGTTCAGCCACACGTCGGCGCCGGCACAGAGGACGGCAGCCATGGACATCGAGTAGTTCGGCAGATACGCGACGCGATGCCGCACCTCGGGGTCATCCGCGAAGGCGACCATCTGTTGCATCAGCCGCTTGCCGCCGTCGTCGGCGGGATGCGCCTTGCCGGCGATGACGATCTGCACGGGGCGGTCCGGGTCCAGCAGGATCTCCTTGAACCGTTCGGGGTCCTGCAGCATCAAGGTGAGCCGCTTGTAGGTCGAGACGCGGCGCGCGAACCCGATCGTCAGCACGTTCGGGTCCAGGATCGATTCGGTCCAGCCGAGCTCGGCGAGAGTGCGTCCACGATCGAGCCAGGACCGGCGCACCGCGGACCGGGCCATGTCGACCAGGCGCGACCGCAGCCGGCTGCGTTGCCGCCACAGCTGAGCCGGGTCGACGCCGTCGGCATTGGGCCACGACTCCGACACGTCCAGATCCGCGCCGCCGGCGAGACCGACCGCGATCGGCCGCATCGAGGGGTCCTGCCAAGTCGCCAGGTGCACGCCGTTGGTCACCGAGCCGATCGGGACCTCGTCGACGTCGAAGCCGGGGTACAGACCCGCGAACATCGCGCGCGAGACCGCCCCGTGCAGTTTCGCGACGCCGTTGGCCCGCTGCGCGATCCGTAGGCCTAGATGCGCCATGTTGAACCGGCTGTGATCGTTCTCCGCGCCGAGCCCGATGATGGTCTCGGCGGGAATCCCCGGCAGCAGGCGGGACATGCCCGCGGCATCGGCATTGAGATAGTGGCGGACGAGGTCCACCGGGAACCGGTCGATGCCGGCCGGTACCGGCGTGTGCGTGGTGAACACCGTGCCGGCGCGCACCGTGGCCAGCGCGGCATCGACCGAGAGCCCCTGCTGCGACACCAGTGCGCTCATGCGCTCCAGGCCGGAGAACCCGGCATGCCCCTCGTTCATGTGGAACACCTCGGGGGCCGGGAATCCGCTCGCGGCGCAGTAGGCGCGCACGGCGCGCGCGCCACCGACACCGAGCAGGATCTCCTGGCGGATCCGATGGTCCTGGTCGCCGCCGTAGAGACGGTCGGTCGACTGCCGCTGCGCATCGTCGTTCGCCTCGACGTCGGCATCGAGCAGCAGCAGGGGTACCCGTCCGACCCGGACGAGCCACACCCTGGCGTGCAGTGTCTGCGAATTCGGCATGTCCACGGCGACGGTCAGCGGGGCGCCGGCCGCATCGAGTGCCGGCTCCATGATCAGGGAATGCGGGTCGTGCGCCGAGTAGTTCTCCTGCTGCCAGCCGTCACGCGACAGCGTCTGCGAGAAATATCCGAATCGGTAGAACAGCCCGACCGCAACCAGCGGCACGCCGAGATCCGAGGCCGACTTCAGGTGGTCGCCGGCCAGCACACCGAGGCCGCCGGAGAAGTTCGGCAGCACGTCGGAGATGCCGAACTCCATGGAGAAATACGCCACCGCGTTCGGGCCGGCCGCTGCGCGGCCATCGCCCTCGGCCGCGGCCGCGAGAGACGCCTCGCGCGCCTGGTACCAGCCGTCGTGCCGCAGATACTCGTCCAAATCTCGGTCCAACCCGTGCATGTGATCGAGGAAAGCCTGGTTCGCGGCCAACGCCTCCAACCGCCCGACGGGAACCGCGCTGAGGAGCTTGAGCGGATCCCCGCCGACCTGCCGCCACACCGCAGGGTCAATTTCTTCGAACAGGTCACGCGTGGGCGAGTGCCACGTCCACCGCAAATTACGAATCAACCGCTCCAGCGGGGCGAGCGCATCGGGTGCCTGCGGACGCACCGTCAACGATCGATAGGCCTTCACGTCACTCCACCTTGCACATCGAGATCGAACACAGCGGCCGCCGGCAGGGGTCTCCCCGGCGCGCCGACCGTGACAGACGCTACCGCGCCGACGGCACCCGCGGACGCCACTGCCCCGGCATGTCACGCCAACACGTTCCTTCGACTCACCGATCCGGCAGGTCGCCACCGGTGCGCGGGGTAGCGGCGACCCCGGTACGTTGGGCACGTGATCGGACGAATCCCCATCACCGCAGTGACGCCCACCGTTGATTGCGGCCGCTTCCCAGCCCATTCGACCGTCGGCGCGACGATCGACATCGGTGCCACTGTGTTCCGCGAAGGACATGACGCTGTCGGCGCGAATGTGCTCTTCCGACCGGCCGGGCCAAGCGCCGGCGGGCGCCGCGAACCGGCCCGTCCGCTGCTCCGGATGCTGCCCGGGGCGCCCGGAACGGATCAGTTCCGGGCCCAGGTGAGCCCCGACCGGATCGGGGCGTGGACGCTGCAGATCGAGGCGTGGAGCGATCCGCTGTCCAGCTGGCGACACGCCGTCGAAGCAAAGGTCGCTGCGGGGCAGGACGCGGCCGAGATGACGAACGACCTGGCAACGGGCGCGGCACTGCTGGAACGTATCGCCCGCCGGCCCGGCCACGCGCACCGGGACGTCATTCGCGCCGCCGCGGCCGCGTTGCGCGATGCGACGCTGCCGCTCGCCCAGCGCATCGGCTCGGCACTGGCCGCCGATCTCTGGCCCGTTCTGGCCGCAGATCCGGTGCGCGAACTCGTCACGCGATCGGACCGGTACGAGATCTGGGTCGACCGGCCGCTCGCCGAGTTCGGCGCATGGTACGAGTTCTTCCCACGATCGGCCGGCGCACAGATCGCCTCCGACGGCACCCCGGTGCGGCACGGCACGTTCGCCGACGCCGCCGACGAGTTGCCGCGGATCGCCCGGATGGGGTTCGACGTGGTGTACCTGCCACCCATCCACCCGATCGGTGAGATCGGCCGCAAGGGCCGCAACAACGCGGTAACGGCGCAGCCCGGCGATGTCGGCTCGCCCTGGGCCATCGGGTCGCGTCTCGGCGGCCATGACGCTGTTCATCCCGCGCTCGGAACCCTTGCGGACTTCGACGCGTTCGTAGGTCGCGCCGAGGAGCTCGGCCTAACCGTCGCGCTCGATCTCGCCCTGCAGTGCGCGCCCGACCATCCGTGGGTCACCGAGCACCCGGAGTGGTTCACCACCAGGCCGGACGGCTCGATCGCGTACGCGGAGAACCCGCCGAAGAAGTACCAGGACATCTATCCGCTGAACTTCGACAACGACCCGCAGGGGCTGTATCGCGAGGTGCTGCGGATCGTGGAGTTCTGGATCGGCCACGGCGTGACCGTCTTCCGCGTCGACAATCCGCACACCAAACCGGTCAACTTCTGGCAATGGCTCATCGCCGAGGTACACCGGACACACCCCGAGGTGGTGTTCCTGGCCGAGGCGTTCACCCGCCCCGCGATGATGCACACGCTCGCCAAGGTGGGCTTCGCCCAGTCGTACACCTACTTCACCTGGCGGACCAGCAAGGCGGAGCTGACCGATTATGCGACCGAACTAGCCGCGGCCTCGTACTACATGCGGCCCAACTTCTTCGTGAACACGCCCGACATCCTGCACGCGTCACTCGCGTACGGCGGTCGACCCATGTTCGCGATCCGGGCCGTGCTCGCCGCGACCCTCTCGCCGGCTTGGGGCGTCTACTCGGGCTTCGAGCTGTTCGAAGACGAGCCGGTGCGCACCGACAGCGAGGAGTACCTGAACTCGGAGAAGTACCAGCTCCGGCCGCGGGATTTCGTCACACCCGTGGAGCAGGGCCAGTCGCTGGAGCCGCTGATCGCGCAGCTCAACACCATCCGGAAGAACCACAGCGCGCTGCACCACATGCGCGGCCTGCACTTCCACGATATCGACAACGACAACCTGCTGTGCTATTCGCGGCGGGACGAGACCACCGGCGACACACTGCTCTTCGTAGTGGCCCTCGATTCGCGGGGCGAACATTGGGGCCACACCGACCTCACCATGCCGGCACTGGGCCTCGGCTGGAATGACGATTTCGACGTCGTCGACCTGCTCTCCGGCGAGGGCTACCGCTTCACCCGGCACACCACGATCCGCCTCGAGCCCGCGGTGCGCAGCGCCCATATCCTGCACGTGCAGCTCCCGGGATGATCGACGTGTCAGGTCCCGCCGTCACCCGCCAGGAGCGCAGCCCACGATGACCGCACCAGGGAGCGCAACAGGGAACATGGCAGGGAGCTCAGTGGCCCCGGAGATCCGCCGCGCCCACCCCATGCCGCCCGATCCGGGCTGGTACAAGCGGGCCGTGTTCTACGAGGTGCTGGTCCGCGCCTTCGCCGACTCGAACAACGACGGCACCGGCGATCTACGCGGGCTCGCCGACAAACTCGACTACCTGTCGTGGCTCGGCGTGGACTGCCTCTGGCTGCCGCCGTTCTACCAGTCGCCGCTGCGCGACGGCGGATACGACATCGCCGATTTCCGGACCGTGCTCCCGGAATTCGGCACGGTGGCCGACTTCGTGGACCTCCTCGACCAGGCGCACGCGCGCGGGATCCGCGTGATCACGGACCTCGTCATGAACCACACCTCCGACCAACACCCGTGGTTCCAGGCCTCCCGCAGCGACCCCGACGGTCCCTTCGGCGACTTCTACGTGTGGGCGGACGACGCGACCGGCTACCCGGAGGCGCGCGTCATCTTCGTCGATACCGAGCCGAGCAACTGGACATTCGACCCGGTGCGCGGCCAGTACTTCTGGCACCGCTTCTTCTCCCACCAGCCGGACCTCAACTACGACAATCCGGCCGTCGGCGACGCGATGATCGACGTGATGCGGTTCTGGCTGGATCTCGGCATCGACGGATTCCGCCTCGACGCGGTCCCCTACCTGTACGAGCGCGACGGCACCAACGGCGAAAACCTCACCGAGACGCACGCCTTCCTCAAGCGGTGCCGGGCGGTGGTGGACGCCGAATACCCGCACGCCGTCATGCTCGCCGAGGCGAACCAGTGGCCGGCCGACGTCGTCGAGTACTTCGGCGATCCGGCCGTCGGCGGCGACGAATGCCACATGTGCTTCCACTTCCCGCTCATGCCGCGCATCTTCATGGCGGCCCGCCGCGAGTCCCGCTTCCCGATCTCCGAGATCCTTGCGCAGACGCCGGCGATCCCGGAGACCGGCCAATGGGGCATCTTCCTGCGCAATCACGACGAGCTCACCCTGGAGATGGTCTCCGACGAGGACCGCGACTACATGTGGGCCGAATACGCGAAGGACCCGCGGATGAAGGCCAATATCGGCATCCGCCGCCGCCTCGCGCCCCTGCTGGAAGGCGATCGCGACCGGCAGGAGCTCTTCACGGCGCTACTGCTCTCGCTGCCCGGATCGCCGGTGCTGTACTACGGCGACGAGATCGGCATGGGCGACAACATCTACCTCGGCGATCGCGACGCCGTGCGCACACCGATGCAATGGTCGCCGGACCGCAACGCGGGGTTCTCCCGGGTCGACCCGGCGCGCCTCTATCTGCCCGTGATCATGGATCCCGTCTACGGATATCAGGCCGTCAACGTCGAGTCCCAGATCGACCAGGCCGCGTCCCTGCTCACCTGGACCAGACGCATGTTGCAGGTGCGGCGCGAGCACCCGGCGTTCGCTCTCGGCTCCTTGACCGACCTCGGCGGCTCGAATCCGTCGGTATTGTCATTCTTGCGAGTCTCTTCGGGAGGTGACGAGGACTCGGCAGGTGACACGAGGAGCGCGGCAACCGGAACCTACGCGGCGGGGCAGCACACGGCGGCACCGAGCATCGTGCTGTGCGTGAACAACCTGTCGCGGTTTCCGCAGGCCGTGGAGCTGGACCTGCGACCGTTCGAGGGCCTGACGCCGGTCGAGCTGACGGGCGGCAACGCGTTCCCGCGGATCGGCGAACTGCCCTACCTGCTGACGCTACCCGGGCACGGTTTCTATTGGTTCAGATTGATTGACGTCTCCGGAGGTGCCCCGGCCGAATGAGTGCCCACCACAACGCGTCCCCCACCGAACCCGTGTCGCACGACGGCGCCGGATCGCGCGGGGACGATGCGGCGCTCATGGCCCAGCTGATCGCTTGGTTGCCCGCGCAGCGGTGGTTCCCGGGCCAGGCACAGGCCGCGGCGGGTATGACGCTGTTCCGGCGTGAGCCCGTGTTCGAAACCGCGGAGCTCGGCGTGGACCTGCTGCTGCTGCACGCGGAATCGGAGCCGCCGGACATGATGTACCAGGTGCTCATCGGCTGGCGCTCGGACGTCCCACCGCATGTGCAGCACGCCATCATCGGCACTGTCGGCAACGAGATCTGCTACGACGCGCTGCACGATCGCGACGTCACCGGGCTGTTGCTGCGTGCTTTGGCCGAGGACACGCGGGCCGGGGCGGTGACGGCACGGCACAGCCCGGACGCCGTCATCGACGTCGACCTCCCCGGCCGCGTGCTCACGGCAGAGCAGTCGAACACGTCGGTGGTGTACGGCGATCAGATCATTATGAAGTTCTTCCGCCGGGTCGCCGAAGGGACCAACCCGGACGCGGAGGTGCTGGCGGCGCTGTCGCATTGCGCCTATATCCCGACCCTCGTCGGCGAGATCCGGTTCGAGATGGGCACGCACGCCAGCACTCTCGCGCTCGCCACGCGCTTCCTGCCGAATAGCGCGGACGGCTGGGCGATGGCCACGACCAGTGTCCGTGACCTGCTCGCGGAGGGCGATCTGCACGCCGACGAGGTGGGTGGCGACTTCGCCGGCGAGGCCAACCGCTTGGGTCGCGCCGTGGCGCAGGTCCACGACGACCTGGCCGAGGCGTTCGGGGTCCGGATGGGCACCGCGGACGATCGGGCGGCCCTGTTCGGCCGACTCGCCGCGCGCGCCGAGCGGCTCGGCGCGTCCGTGCCGGCGCTGGAACCGGTGATGAGCCGGGTTCGCGAGACCTACGGCCGCCTCGAGCCGGCCGCCGCCGGAGAGCCGCTGGAGATCCAGCGAATCCACGGCGACCTGCACCTCGGCCAGGTGCTGCGGACGGTCGACGGCTGGGTCGTGCTGGACTTCGAGGGCGAGCCGTCGCGGCCCCTTGCCGAACGCCGGCAGCACCACTCGCGGCTGCGGGACGTCGCCGGGATGATGCGGTCCTTCCACTACGCCGCGTTCCAGATGCTGGCCGCCGGGCCGCTCGACAGCCAACGCAGCTACCGCGCGGGCGAATGGGTCGCCCGCAACCGGGAAGCGTTCCTCGACGGGTACGCGGCGTCGAGCGGGCACGATCCACGTGACTGCCCGGCCCTGTCCATCGCGTTCGAGTTGGACAAGGCGGTGTACGAGGTCGCCTATGAGCACCGACACCGCCCGGGATGGGAGCAGATTCCGCTCGCGGCGATCCGGGAGTTGACCGAGCCCGGCTGACCCTGCCACCCCATCCGACGCCGAATGCCGTGCCGATCGAACGGAGCGACCATCATGCCCATCCCGCCGAACGGCCCCTCGGACGCGGGCCGCAGCGGTACCGACGCGGGCCGCAGCGCCTCCACCGCCGCCGACCGGAGCGCTACCGCCGCAGGCCGCAGCACCACCGACGCCGAGCCGCACGCCGGTGATGACGCGGTTCGGCAGCCGAGCATCGCGGACTACGAGAAGGTGATCGGCGGGGATACGAGAGACCCGCACGCGATCCTCGGCTGCCACGCACAGGGCGACGGGACGACCGTCGTACGCACGCTCCGGCACCATGCGAAGGCGGTGACACTGCTGACCGGCGGGCGAGAGGTCCCCATGGACCACGTCCACGGCGGCATCTTCGCCGCTATCGTTCCGGGCGAGGTCGGCGATTACCGGCTGCGCGTCGACTACGGCCCGGACGCCGTCTACGAGGTGGACGACCCCTACCGATGGCTGCCGACGGTCGGCGAGGTCGACCAGCACCTCATCCGCGAGGGTCGTCACGAGAAACTGTGGCAGGTGCTCGGGTCGCACGTACGCAGCTATCCGACGCCGGGCGGCGAGGTGACCGGGACGTCGTTCGCCGTATGGGCGCCGAATGCTCGCGGCGTGCGCCTGACCGGCGACTTCGACTACTGGTCCGGCGCCGGGACCCCCATGCGGATGATGGGCTCCTCGGGGGTGTGGGAGCTCTTCGTGCCGGGCATCGGGACCGGGACCCGGTACAAGTACCAGGTTCTCGGCCGCGACGGTGTCTGGCGGGACAAGGCGGACCCGGTCGCGTTCACGTCGGAGCTGCCGCCGGCCACCGCCTCGATGGTGTACGAATCCGGACACGTCTGGACGGACCAGGACTGGACGGCCGAGCGCGCCGCGCGCGGCTGGGCCGATCGGCCGATGTCGATCTACGAGGTGCACGCCGGTTCCTGGCGGTCCGGGCTCGGCTACCGGGACCTGGCGCACGCGCTCGTGGACTACCTCGACTCGACCGGCTTCACCCACGTGGAGTTCCTGCCGCTGGCCGGGCATCCGTTCGGCGGCTCCTGGGGCTACCAGGTGACGGCGTACTACGCGGTCGATCCGCGGCTCGGGTCCCCCGACGACTTCCGGTACCTGGTGGACACGCTGCACCGCCACGGATACGGCGTCATCCTGGACTGGGTGCCGGCGCACTTCCCGCGCGACGAGTGGGCACTCGCCAGGTTCGACGGCACACCGCTCTACGAACACCCGGACCCGCGGCGGGGCGCGCAACCGGACTGGGGCACGCTCGTCTTCGACTTCGGCCGGCGGGAGGTCCGCAACTTCCTGGTGGCCAACGCCCTCTACTGGCTCGAAGAGTTCCATCTCGATGGTCTCCGCGTGGACGCGGTGGCCTCCATGCTGTACCTGGACTATTCACGCAAACCGGGCGAGTGGGTGCCGAACCAGTACGGGGGCAACGAGAACCTCGACGCGGTGTCGTTCCTGCAGGAGACGACGGCCACGGTCGGCAAGGTCCTGCCGGGCGTGGTGATGATCGCGGAGGAGTCGACGTCGTGGTCCGGCGTCACCCGCCCCACGCACCTCGGCGGCCTCGGGTTCGGCCTCAAATGGAACATGGGCTGGATGCACGACACGCTCTCCTACATCGGCCGCGACCCGGTGCACCGCTCCTGGCATCACCACGACATGACGTTCGCCATGATGTACGCCTATTCCGAACAGTTCGTGCTGCCGCTGTCCCATGACGAAGTGGTGTACGGCAAGGGGTCGCTGTGGGGCCGGGTCCCCGGCGACGACTGGCGGAAGGCCGCGACCCTGCGGGCTTACTTCGCGTACCAGTGGGCGCATCCGGGCAAGCAACTGCTTTTCATGGGCGGCGAGTTCGGCAACCCCTGGGAGTGGAACGAGGCGGCCGAACTTCCGTGGCAGGTGGCCGAGGAGCCGTTCCACGCCGGGATCCGCCGGCTGGTCGGCGATCTCAACCGGCTGTACCGGACGCACCCGCCGCTGTACACGCAGGACTTCACCCCGGAGGGCTTCTCCTGGATCGATGCGAACGACTCCGCCGGGAACGTGTACGCATTCATCCGCTGGGATCCGGAGGGATCGCCGCTCGTCTGCATCGCGAACTTCTCGGCGGTACCGCACCACCGGTACCAGGTGGGCCTGCCCCGTGACGGCCTGTGGCGGGAGGTGCTCAACACCGACGCGGAAATCTACAGTGGGTCGGGCCTGGGCAACCTCGGCCACGTTCGCGCCGTGGGCGCGTCGATGCACGGGCAGCCGGCGTCGGCCCAGCTCGTTGTCCCACCACTGGGAGCGATATGGCTGGTCCCGGACGACACGAAATAGCCGCCCCCGCGGATCGGCACGTGCGGGAGCGGCGGGCGACCCGGACCATCGGCCTCGTTGTCGTCGTCACCCTGGGGATCGCGATGATCGCGGCCGGAGCGGTGGTCGCGATCGCGGTGCTACGCGACGGCGGATTCGGCGCGGTACGCGGCACGGCGCAGGCGGCCGACTATATCGACGTGAGCGGCGGCGCCATGCCCATCCGGCGGGTTCCGTCGTCCGGGTCGGGGCCGCACGCTGCCGCCGAAGAACACCTGATCATGGCGACGATCACCGACCTCACAACGTTCTGGTCCGACGAGATGCCGGGCCTCACCGGGCGACCGTTCGTGCCGCTCGCGGGCGGCCTCACCGCCATGGACTCGACCGCCGGGACCGGCAGTGCGCCATGCGTCTCAAGCCCGTCACAAATCGTGGGCAACGCCTTCTACTGTCCCTCCGATGACGGAATCGTCTACGACGCATCGACATTGGTTCCGGTCCTACTGCACCGGTACGGGATCGGCGGGCTGGTCACCACCTTCGCGCACGAGTTCGGCCACGCCGCCCAGGCCGAGATGGCGGGCACAGCCGGCGGTTCCACAGGAGGCTCGACCGCGAGTCCGTCCGACGGCTCGACAGATTCACACGGTTCGTTGCTCGGAGAGGCCCGTGCCGACTGCGACGCGGGGGCGTTTCTGGCATGGGTGATCAAGGGCCATGCCGCACACGTGCATCTCGGCGAGGACGCCCTGGTCGACGCGGTCGGTCCGCTGCTCGACTTCTCCGACCCGGCGACGGTGTCGCCCTCGGATCCGACCGCGCACGGGCTCGCCCTCGACCGGCTCAGCTGGGTGCTGCGCGGATATCGGGGCGGGGCTACCGCGTGCCGGGCCATGACGACGGACACGATGCACGCCACGCTGGGCGAGGTCGCCAGCGGCAGCACCTCGGGATCGACGCCACGGTTCACCAGCCGCCGCGCGCTGCTCGCGGCTGCCGAGAAGTCGGTGTGGGAGTTCGCGGCGCCTGCCGACGCCGCGACACCGGACGGCGCGTTCGACGCCGACGTGCGCGAGGCGACGGCGAGCGGCCTGCTCGACGTGACGGCAGCTCACGGCCAGTTCGCACAAGCGACCGTGCTGGCGCTGACCATCGGGCGCCAGCGTTCCCGAACGTCCACGGAGACTGCATGTTTCGCCGGTGCATGGGTGGCATCGGTCTTCGGCCATGCCCAGCCCGGCTCGCTCGGATCCTGGCCCGGGGATGCGGACGAAGGACTCGCGGCGGTGCGTGCCCAGCCGCACGTCACCTTCGCCGACCTAGCCGCCTACGCGGACGGTTTCCACGGCGGCCGATCTGCCTGCGGATGACGTCCGGCCGAGCGCCCTGCTCGCCCGGCGGCTGATCGGTGCCGCCGCCAGCGCAGCGTTGAAGCGTCAGTGTTGAAGCGTCAGTACAGGGCCGCGGCGAGCGCCCTGCGCGCCTTCATCACGTCCGGATCATCAGCCGCGAACAGCTCGAACAGCAGCAGCAGATGCTCCTTCGCGCGCGTTCGCTCGTCGTCGGCGGTGAGCCGTATCGCCGTGACGAGGCGGGCGAAGGCGGTAGCGGCTGCACCCTGGGAGACCTCCGTGTCCGCCGCAGCGATCGCGGCGGACACGTCGGCCGGAGCAGCGTCACTGAGCGCGACGGCGTCGTCCGGTGCCTGCGCGGCGCGGGCGAAGAGCTCCGACCAGGCCAGGCCCGATGCGGCCTCCGCGTGCCCGGGCTCTTCGGCGAGGACACCGCGGTAGATCTCGGCAGCAGCCTCGTAGTCCCCTCGGTCGTTTGCGTCGGCGGCCGCGACCATGCGCGGATCCTCCGGCTCCGGTTCGGGCGGCGGCGCAGCCGCCTCGGCCTCCCTGATGCCGGGCAACGCATCGCGCAGCTGGTCGAGGAGCGAGGTGATCCACGCGCGGACCTGCGGTTCCGGCTGCGCCCCGGAGAAGGCCGCCACCGGCCGGCCACCGGCGATCGCCACCACAGTGGGGATCGACTGCACCTGGAACGCCTGGGAGATACCGGGGTTGGCATCCACGTCGACCTTCGCGAGGATCCACGCCCCGTGGCCCTCGGCGGCGAGTTTTTCCAGCACCGGCGAGAGCTGCTTGCACGGCCCGCACCAGCTCGCCCACAGGTCGACGACCACCGGGACCCGCGTGGACTGCGCCAGCACGGCCTCGAAGGACGCGTCGGTCACGTCAACCACGTTCGGCCGCTCGCCCTCCACCGACACGGATGCGCCGGCGGACGCCGCCGACGGGCCGGCACCCGCCGCGCCCCCGGGCGAAGCAGGCCGGCGGCTGAGTGACGACAGGTCGACGGCCCGGGAGAACGCTGCCGATAGGGCAGCCTGCGCCGCCTGGCTACGTGGGTCAGACATGACCCCATTTTCCCATGGCGCCGGTCCCGGCCTCACCGGGCCTACAGTGCCCACAGTCACTTCAACGACACCGCTACCTCAATGGCAGTCACCTCAACCGCAGTGTCACCCCAGCCGCAGTGTCACTTCAACCGCAGGGGCCACGTTCCGTCGATCACGGCCGAGGCATCGCCGCGCGACCGCACATACGCCTGGAAATGCGTCGCCCACACACGCGACCACTCGGCCTGTTGCCGATGCAGCGCGTCGACCGGCGCGTTGCCCACCTCCGGGTAGGCGCTCGCGATGGAGCGTGCCACCAGGCAGGCGGCGATGGCGTCGCCGTCGGCGGAATGCGCGTCGGTCGCCGCGACGCGGTAGTGCTCGGCCGCAACCTGGAGGGTGCGCTTGCCGCGGCGATACCGGTCCACGGCACGGTCGATGACCAACGGGTCGATGATGGCCGCGCTCGCCCATCCGTCCCGACTCGCCAGGCCCGGCAAACCGTGCCGCGCGAGGGATGCTTCGAGCAGCGTCAGGTCGTACGCGGCGTTGAACACCACGATCGGCAGGCCTGCCTGCCAGGCGCGCTGCAGCGCGGATGCGATCTCGCCGACCGCCACGTCCACTGGGACACCGTGCGCCCGCGCGTGTTCGGTCGTGATGCCGTGCACCGCGGTCGCCTGATCCGGTATCGGCACACCGGGATCGACGAGCCACCGCTGCGACCGCGGATCGACGGTGCCGTCGGACCGTACGTACACGACCGCCGCAGTCACCGTACGCGCCGTCATCGGGTCGGTACCCGTGGTCTCCAGGTCGAAGCCGACCAGTATGCCGAGGTGCCACGGCGATGCGCCGCCCGCGCGGGAATGCTCGGGGGATGGTGCCTGAGTTGCGGACTCCGTCATGGTCGCCTCCGGTATCGATCGCCGCGTCGTGTCCGGCAAGCGTAGAACGGGGCGCCGACAGTCGCGGCGCCGGCGATCGCCCTGTGGACAACCGTCGCGTCAGATGCGGGCAGGCTCCGTGTAGCTGCCCCACACCTCGCGCAGCGCACCGCAGATCTCGCCGAGCGTGGCCTCGGCCCGGACGGCCTCCAACATCGGCGGCACGAGGTTCCCGCTGCCCTGCGCAACGCTCGTCATCTCCGCGAGAAGCCTTGCCACCTGGGCGTTATCGCGTCCGGAACGCCGCTTCGCCAGCTCCGCGTTCTGCTCCTTCTCCACCTCGTCCGAAATGCGCAGGATGGCCAGGTCGTCGCCGACGCCGCCGGTCAGCGTGTTCACACCGACCATCTTCTTCGTGCCCCGGTCGAGGGCGACCGCGTAGGCGAACGCCGCGTCCGCGCTCTCCCCGGTGAAATACCCGTTCTCGATCCCGCGCAGGATGCCCGACGTCATCTCGCCGATCGGGTGGTCGCCGGACGGATGCGCCTCGCGCGCGAAGGCCTTGATCCGGTCGAAGATCTTCTCGGCCTCGGCCTCCATGCGATCGGTCAGCGCTTCGACATACCAACTGCCACCGAGCGGATCGGCCACGTTGACGACGCCGGTCTCCTCCATGATCACCTGCTGGGTGCGCAGGGCGATCTGGGCACTCTTGTCCGTCGGCAGCGCCAGCACCTCGTCGAGCGCGTTGGTGTGCAGCGAGTTGGTGCCGCCCAGCACCGCCGCCAACGCCTCCAGAGCCGTGCGCACGATGTTGTTCTCGGGCTGCTGCGCGGTGAGCGACACGCCGGCCGTCTGGGTGTGAAACTTCAGCCACTGCGCACGAGGGCTGGTGGCCCCGTAGACATCTCGCATCCAGCGGGCCCAGATGCGCCGCGCCGCACGGAACTTCGCGATCTCCTCGAAGAAGTCGATGTGCGAATCGAAGAAGAACGACAACCCGGGCGCGAACGCATTCACGTCCATCCCCCGCGAGAGGCCCAGCTCCACGTAGCCGAAGCCGTCGGCGAGCGTGTACGCGAGCTCCTGCGCGGCGGTGGATCCGGCCTCGCGGATGTGGTACCCGGACACCGACAACGGTTTGTATGCCGGGATATTCGCCGTGCAGTACTCCATCAGGTCACCGATCAGGCGAAGGTGCGGTTCCGGCGCGAACAGCCACTCCTTCTGGGCGATGTACTCCTTGAAGATGTCCGTCTGCAGCGTCCCGTTGAGGTGGTCGATGGTGGCCCCCTGCCGCTCGGCCGCCACCAGGTACATGCAGAACACCGGGACCGCCGGGCCGGAGATCGTCATGGACGTCGTGACGCCGGCCAGATCGATGCCGTCGAACAGCACCTCCATATCGGCCGCCGAGTCGATGGCCACCCCGCAGTGCCCGACCTCGCCGAGCGAGCGCGCATCGTCCGAGTCGCGTCCCATCAGCGTCGGCATGTCGAACGCCACGGACAGCCCGTTGCCGCCCTCGGCGAGGATCATCTTGTACCGCTTGTTCGTGTCCACCGCGTTGCCGAAGCCGGCGAACTGCCGGATGGTCCACGGCTTCCCGCGATATCCGGTGGCGTGCAGTCCGCGGGTGAACGGGTACTCCCCCGGCCAGCCGATTCGGTCGAATCCGGTCACGGCGTCACCGGGCGGCGGGCCGTAGACCGGGTCCACCTCCAGACCGGACAACGTGGTGAAGTCCGCGTCGCGCACCCGCCCCGCGGCCTCGTCGGCGTCGTATCGCTGTTGCCAGCGGCGACGCCCCGCCTCGATCGTGTCGGCATCGGTGGCGCGGTCGGCCACCGGGTTCGCGCTGGGCTCTGCGCCCGGCTCCGCGTGCGAGGTGTCGATCGTCATGGCAGTCCGCCTCCTCGGGCACGGGAGCCGGGATCGCCGGCGCGCGCCGCATCGTGACCATCGAACGTGATCAGCGTGATTATTATGATATCCGACTATTGGACCTCCCATTACTTCGCCGAGCCGCGCACCTCCCACTACTTTCGCGGTCCGGCACCCTTGCTACCGTCGAGCAATGACCATGAACGTCACCACGTGGCGGCTCCCGTTCGACCCGATCGCCAAGGCCGCCGAGACGTGGCGGCAGCGGATCGGCCCCAACTGGGCGATGAGCGCGGTGACGAACATCATGCGTGTCCAGCAGATCCTGCAGGCGTCGGTGGACGAAGCGCTCCGCCCGCACGGCCTGACCTTCGCCCGCTACGAGGCGCTCGTGCTGCTCTCGTTCTCGCAACGCGGCTCGCTGCCGATGCGCATGATGGGCGAGCGCCTGCAGTTGCACCCGACCTCGATCACCAACATCGTCGACCGGTTGGAGGCCGACGGGCTGGTACGCCGGCTGCGGCATCCCTCGGATCGCCGCACCACGCTGGTGGAGATCACCGAGGCAGGCAAGGGTCGGCTCGGCCCGGCTACGGACGCCGTCATGAACGCCGATTTCGGCCTGGTCGGCCTGTCCGAGGCGGACGCCGACGCGCTGGGCGCGCTACTCACGAACGTGCGCCGCGCCGCCGGCGATTTCGACTAGCGACGGAGCCAGTCCAGGACGGCGTCGGCCGCGCGGTGGGCATCGAGGTCACCGTGTATGACGCTGTTCGCGGCCCGTTCCAGTTCGGTCCGCCCCGCTGGTTCGGCCAGGGCTCCGCGGAGCCGTTCCATGACGACCGATCGCACCGCGGCGCCGGCGCGGCACATCTGCCGGTCCACCAGCTCACCGGACGATCGCAGATAGGAGCGGTGCCGAGCGAACGCGTCGGCGAGTTCCGGGACCCCGGTGCCGCGCTCGGCGATCGTCGACAGGACGGGGATCTCCCAGCCGGGCTCACGCTGCACGGCCCCGGTGGCGGACCCCCGCCCGAGGGCAACCACGGACCGGAGTTCACGAGCGGTGGTCCGCGCGCCCTCATGATCGGCCTTGTTCACGACGAGGATGTCCGCGATCTCCATGATCCCGGCCTTGGCCGCCTGAACGGCGTCGCCCATGCCGGGCGCGAGTACGACCGCGACAGTGTCCGCCTGGTTCATCACGTCGACCTCGCTCTGCCCCACGCCGACCGTCTCGATGATCACGACGTCATATCCGAGCGCCGACATCAGGTCGACGGCGGCCGGCGTTCCGGCGGACAGCCCGCCCAGGTTCCCGCGGGACGACAGCGACCGGATGAAGACGCCTTTGTCGGTCGCGTGGTCGGCCATGCGGACGCGATCGCCGAGCAGTGCACCGCCGGTCAGCGGGCTGGACGGGTCGACGGCGAGCACGGCCACGGTGCGGGCGGGCCGCCCGTCGTCGCTCGTTCGCAGGTGGCGCAGCAGAGCGCCGGTCAGGGTCGACTTGCCGGCGCCGGGCGCGCCGGTGATGCCGATGATGTGGGCGTTGCGCGGCCGTCCGGTGAGCGCCCGCGCGACGAGCGCGGCATCCGGACCGCCGTTCTCCACGATCGTCAGCAGCCGTGCCACGGCCCGGACGGAGCCGCCGTCGGCCGCAGCGATCCTTTCAGCGGCGGCGTCGGACACCGCGATCAGGAGGCGGACGGCACGGTCACGATCAACGCGTCTCCCTGCCCGCCGCCGCCGCACAGTGCGGCGACGCCGGTGCCGCCGCCGCGGCGACGAAGTTCCAGCGCGAGGTGCAGCACCATGCGCGCCCCGGACATGCCGATCGGGTGCCCGAGCGCAATGGCCCCGCCGTTCACGTTGAGGATGTCTTCGCTGATGCCGAGGTCGCGGGCCGACGTGATCCCGACAGCCGCGAACGCCTCGTTGATCTCATAGAGGTCGAGATCGGTCGGGCTCAACCCGGCCTTCTTGCACGCGGCCCGGATCGCGTTCGCCGGTTGCAGCTGCAGCGACGAGTCCGGTCCGGCCACCACACCGTGGGCACCGATCTCGGCCAGGTAGGCCAGCCCGCGTCGCTCGGCTTCCGCCTTGTCCATCACGACGACGGCGCACGCCCCGTCGGAGATTTGCGAGGCGGACCCCGCCGTGATCGTGCCGTCCGGCCGGAACGCGGGCCACAGCCTGGCCAGCGTCTCCACCGTGGTGTCCGGTCGGATGCCTTCGTCGGCCGACACCGTCACACTCGACCCGCGGCCCGGCACCTCGACGGGTTCGATCTCCTCCGCGAAGATGCCCCCGGCCGCGGCGGCGGCCGCGCGCTGATGGGAGCGTGCCGAGAAAGCATCCTGCTCGGCGCGAGAAAGGTGCGGCTCCCGGTTGTGGTCCTCGGTCAATTCGCCCATGGCGACGTCGGTGAAAGCGTCCCAGAGGCCGTCGTACGCCATGTGGTCGAGCATCGTCACATTGCCGTATTTGAAGCCGGAGCGAGAGTGCGGTAGCAGGTGCGGTGCCTGGGTCATCGATTCCATGCCGCCGGCGACGACCGTCGTGAACTCTCCGGCGCGGATCAACTGGTCGGCCAGCGCGATCGCGTCCAGGCCGGACAGGCAGACCTTGTTGATCGTCAGCGCCGGAACCGACATGCTGATGCCACCGGCGACCGCGGCCTGCCGGGCGGTGATCTGGCCGCAGCCGGCCTGCAGCACCTGCCCCATGATCACGTAGTCGACCTCGCTCGGGTCGACGGCGGCCCGCCGGAGCGCCCCGCGAATGGCGACGCCGCCGAGATCTGTCGCGCTGACGGCCCCCAGTTCGCCGGACAGCCGCCCGATCGGCGTGCGTGCCCCGGCCAGAATCACTGTGCTTCCCATGGCCCAAACGCTAGCGCAGGATGTTGCCGATACGGTGAGCGCATGGGAGAAGAGACTGCCACCGGCACCACGCTCGATGGCATCGACGTGCTCACCGTCGACCACGTGGGCATCGCCGTGCCGGATCTCGATGCCGCGATCGCCTTCTACACCGGCGTCCTCGCGGGCGTCATCGAGCATCGGGAGCACAACGCCGATCAGCAGATCGACGAGGCAATGATCGTTTTCGACCGCAGCGGCGCGGCCGCGCGCATCCAACTGATCGCCCCGGCCGGCCCGGACAGCACCATCGCGAAGTTCCTCGACCGCAGTGGCCCCGGTCTGCAGCAACTGGCCGTCCGGGTCCCGGATGTTCGCGTCGCGGCGGATCGGTTGCGCGCCAAGGGTTTGCGCCTGCTCTATGACGAGCCGCGACGGGGCACGGCAGGCTCCGTCATCAACTTTGTGCACCCGAAGGACGCCGGCGGGGTGTTGATCGAACTCGTGCAGGCGCCGTGACCTGGGCGGCTGTCGTGCCGCCCATTACTGTATGCGCATGACGTCCAATGGGAGCGCTGCGGCGCGGGAACGGTTCAGTGTCGTCCGTCGGGGTTACGCGCCGGACGAGGTAGCGGAGTACATAGACCGTCTGGGGCGTGATCTCCAAGCGGCCGAAGGCGATCGTGCGGCCGCTGCGCGGCAGATGTCGGACCTCGCAACCGAACTCGCCGACGCGCACGACGAATTGGCCGCGGCGCGCGCGAGCGTGGCGGAGCTCCGTGCCGAGCTGGATCGACAGGCCTCGCAACCGATCACGATGTCGTCCCTGTCGGCGCGGATGCAGCGCATGCTGCAGATCAGCGAAGAGGAAACCGCGGAGATCCGCGCGGCCAGCGATCGATACCGCGCGGAGACGCGCGCCAAGGCCGACGCCGACGCCGAGCGGATCCGTGCGTCCGCTGCGGCGGATACCGACCGCTTGCGCTCGGACACCGAGGCCGATGTCGCCGCGATGCGTGCCGAGCTGGAGGCGGAGATCACTCGGACGCAGACGGAGATCGCCGAGCAACGCGCCGACATCGACCGAACACGGACGTCGGCGTACGAGCAGGCAAAGCGTCTGGTGACCGAGGCCCACGCCGACGCGGAGGCAACGCTCACCGAAGCGCGCGAGCGCGCCGAACACCTCTCGGCGGCGGCTGCCGCGGACCGCGCGAAGCAGGAGGAGGACTACGACCTGGCGATCGAGGCCAGGCGCCGCCAGGCCCACCGGGCGATCGTCGAGGCGGAGCAGACGTCGCGCGCCGACGCGGCGCACCGCATCGACCAAGCAAACACGCACGCGCGCAAGGTCGTCGAATCGGCCAACGCGCATGCCGAGGATCTCCTGCGCCGTGCGGCCTCGGAATCGCACCAGCGCGTGGCGGAGGCCGATGAGGCGGTCCGCAGACTCGTGACGATCCGCTCCGAGGTGCAGCAGCAGATCCTGGATCTCACCGGTCGCCTCGCCGACGTGTCGGGCATGATGACGACGGTGCGAAAGGCGTTGGAGCCACTGCCGATCGAGGCGGGGCGCCCCGATGCCGCGGCCTTCCCCGCGCACCCGGACGGGACGACCATGCCGACCATCGCGGCCGCGCTGACGGCGACGCAAACACCCTGGCAACCCCCGGCGTCGCCCGCGGATCCGGGATGGGAGCAGGAGTCCGAGCCGTCGGAAACCGCGGCGGCCGATGACGGTTCCGACGGCGGCACCGCGGAAACCACCGCGGACGAGACGGCGGAAACCACTGCGGATGACACTGGGAACGACACTGCGAACGACGCCGTGGGCGACACTGCGAACGACGCCGTGAACGACACCGTGGACGACACCGTGAAGGAGACTGTGGGCCGCGTGACGGAGGACGCAGCGAGCGACGCGTCCGACGGCGCGCCAGAGGAGTCGGCGAACGCTGTGGAGAACTCCACGAAGAACCCAGCGCCGGAAACCAGCCGGGCCCCCAAGGGGAGGAAGCGGAAGGCCGCCGCGCGCAGCCGCTCCGCTGGCGGTGACGCCGACGATGCGGGAGCCGGCGACGGCACGAACACCCCCGAAGACACTGCCGAAGACACCGCCGCGAGCCCCGCCACCGGGGTCGCTGCTTCCTGATTCGTGCCGCCGCGCTCGGGCTCCGAACGAACGGGCTCGGGAATATTAGGCTGGCCACACGGTGACACAGGGGGTGGAGGTTCGGAATGCCACGAGGCGTGGGGCTGGCTATCGGCGCCGCGGTGCTGTCGGTCACCTTGGGAGTCCTCGTCGGGGTCGTGATTCACGCCGGAATGGTGCAGCGTGCGGAGACACCACCGGCGGGAGTCGCCACGTCCGATGCGGGCCTGTCCACCACCGACTCGGTCGGATCTGTGCCGGACACCACATCGCCGCCGCCGACGAGCGCGGCCGGCACGGACGGCGTCACCGGTCCCGTCGCGCCGTCGACCGTGCCATCGACAGCACCATCAACAGTGCCGGTCACGAGCGTGGCCCCGTCGCCCGTCACCGACGGTGGCAGCACCGACAGCAGCGCCACCAGCGGCGGCGCTCCGCACGGCACTGCCACCACACCGACAAGCGCGCCGACCACCATCACGGTCACCAGCACCGTCACCGGGAGCAACTCACAGACCGGATTCAATGCCGCGTCCGCGCCCTGCGGCACGTTGGGGGCCGAGTCGTCGAGTTCGGACGGTACCACCCTGTTCTGCCAACGCGATCAGTCGACCGGCACCTTGACATGGCGTGCGGTCGTGGCGGGCGGCGGATGCCTCAACCAGTCGATGACGGGCGTGGGCAGCGACGGCAACAACTACCTGTGCCAACTGGGTTCTGACGGCCGCAACCACTGGGTCCCTGCCGGCTGACTGTCGACCCCGGACTGCCCATGGCGGACAGCGCGGCTCGGCCGTCATACCGGGAGGAACGCCCCGAACAGGATCCAGGCGATCACGGCGCACGGCAGCAGCGAGTCCAACCGGTCCATCACGCCGCCGTGCCCGGGAACCAGCGACCCCATATCCTTCACCCCGAGATCCCGCTTGATCTGCGATTCCGCGAGGTCACCGGCGGTGGCGACGAGCGCCATCACCACGCCGAGCACGGCGCCCTGCCACCAGAAGCCGTGCAGCAGCAGGGGCATGGCGATCGCGCCGCCGGCCGCCGCGGCGACGATCGAGCCGGCCATCCCCTCCCAGGACTTCTTCGGCGAGATGCGCGGCGCCATCGGATGCCGGCCGGCGAGCACACCGACCGCGTACCCGCCCGTGTCGGAGCACACCACCGCTATCAGGAACACCAGCATCCGCCCGAAACCGTCCGCGGGATGAACGAGCAGCGTCGCGAACGACCCGAACCCGCCGAGATACACGGCCAGGAACACAGACGCCGTGACATCCGCCAGATAGCCCGTCGCCCCGCCGGCGAGCCGATAGAACATGATCGCGAGCGCCGTCGTCGCGATCCCGATGGCCTGGGCCGCATGCCCCCACCACCAGGCGGTGACCACGGTCGCGACCACGCCGACGACAAGGGGCGCCCAGACGACGCCGATGCCTCGAGCGCGCTGTAGGGTGCCGCGCATCTCCCACACGGCGGTCGCCATCACCACAGCTATGAGGCCGACGAATCCCGGCCGCCACAAGGCCAGCAGCGCGACCGCGACGGCGCCGACCCCGACCCCCACCGCGATGGCCATGGGCAGGTCGCGCCCGGCCCGCGGAGTGTGCTTGGGCGGCAGTGCCGCGGCGCCGTCATCGGCGGCGCTATCCCCAGCCGCGCCGTCGCCCGGCGAGGCCCCGCCATCCCCCGGCGAGGCGGAGGCGGAACCGTCCGGCTGCCCCGCCGGAGGCCCAGATGTCATCACGTTGCTCGCCACCGGGCCCGTCAGACCTCGAGCAGCTCGGCCTCTTTGTTCTTCACCAGCTCATCGACGTGCCCGGTGTAGCGGTCGGTCAGGCCCTGCAGATCCTTCTCCGCGCGCGCGACCTCGTCCTCGCCGACCTCGCCGTCCTTGCTCATCCGGTCGAGCTCTTCCTTCGCCTTGCGGCGCACGTTGCGGATGGCGACCTTGGCGTCCTCGCCCTTCGACCGCGCGACCTTGCCCAACTCGCGCCGGCGTTCCTCGGTGAGCTGCGGGAACACGACGCGGATCACGATGCCGTCGGTCGACGGGTTCACACCGAGATCCGAGTCCCGGATGGCCTTCTCGACGGCGTGCAGCTGCGATGCGTCATACGGTTTGATGATCGCCATGCGCGCCTCGGGGGTGGTGATCGTCGCCATCTGCGGCAACGGTGTCGGCGATCCGTAGTAGTCGACCATGACGCGTCCGAATGTGCTGGCGGTGGCCCGACCGGTGCGCAGCGTGGTGAGGTCCTCCTTGACGACGCCTACGGCCTTCTCCATCTTTTCTTCGGCGTCGAGCAGGGTTTCGTCGATCATCGGATGTCAAGATCTCCCTCGTGAGTGCCGGGTGTGGATCCAGGCGTCTAGTGGAGCCTACCGGGCTCCCGCACGTCAGAGCGATTCCGGCCGGTCTGCCGGGCTCCCGACAGGAACGGCGCGATCGTCTATGACGCTATTCCGGGGTGCGCACCAACGTCCCGACGGGCTCACCGGCCACCGCCCGGGCGATATTGCCCTCGGTGAGCAGGTTGAACACGATGATGGGCATCCGGTTATCCATGCAGAGGCTGAACGCGGTGGCATCGGCCACCTGCAGTCCGCGCTCCAGGACCTCACGGTGCGTGATCTCGTCGAACATGCTCGCGTCCGCGACCTGACGCGGATCGGCGTCGTAGACACCGTCGACGGCCTTGGCCATCAGCACGGCCTGGGCGCCGATCTCCAGCGCCCGTTGCGCGGCGGTGGTGTCGGTGGAGAAGTACGGCATGCCGACACCTGCGCCGAAGATCACCACGCGGCCCTTCTCCAAGTGCCGGATCGCGCGCCGCGGAATATAGGACTCGGCGACCTGCCCCATGGAGATCGCGGTCTGCACGCGAGTGTCCAGATCCTGCTCACGTTCCAGGAAGTCTTGCAGCGCAAGGCAATTCATCACGGTACCGAGCATGCCCATGTAGTCGGCCCGCGCCCGGTCCATGCCGCGCTGCTGCAGTTGCGCGCCGCGGAAGAAGTTCCCGCCGCCGATCACGATGGCCACCTGCACGCCACCGCGAACCACCTCGGCGACCTGCCGCGCGATGGTGGACACGACGTCCGGGTCGACGCCGACGCCGCCGCCGCCGAACATCTCGCCGCCGAGTTTCAGCAGCACCCGCTGCAGCGGGCGCCGGGCCGTACGCCCGCTGTCGTGGGCCTCGTCATCCTCGATCGCAGCATCCACTGGCGACATCTCGGCTCCCCTCTACGCGATCGCGCTACCCGGATTGTGCCCGGTGGAGGGATGCGAGCACATCCCCCCACCGGTACGCCGTGGTCAGGCCGTGCCGACCTCGAAGCGTGCGAATCCGGTCACCGTCACACCGGCCTCGGCCAGCACCGCGCCGACGGTCTTCTTGGAATCCCGCACCGAGGCCTGCTCCACCAGCACGGACTCCTTGAAGAAGCCGTTCACCCGGCCCTCGACGATCTTCGGCAGGGCGCCCTCCGGCTTGCCCTCCTCGCGCGCGGTCGCCTCGGCGATGCGCCGCTCGTTCTCGACCACCTCGGCGGGGACGTCGTCGCGGGTCACGTAGCGGGCGCGCAGCGACGCGATCTGCATCGCCGCACCGCGCGCCGCGTCGGCGGCCGCAGCGTCGTCGGCGCCCGCCACCGTGTAGGAGACCAGCACGCCGATCGCCGGCGGCAGGTCCGCCGAGCGCTTGTGCAGGTAGACGGCGGTCGGCCCGGCGAGGCGCGCGACCTGCTTGAGCACCAGCTTCTCGCCGATCTTGCCGGACAGCGCCGTGATCGTGTCGGCCACCGTCGCGCCGTCGATGCTCGCGGCGAGCACGGACTCGAGGGCGCCGTCGGAGGCGGCAGCGACGTCCGCGATCTTCGCGGCGAGGCTTTGGAACTCGTCGTTCTTCGCGACGAAGTCCGTCTCGGAGTTGAGCTCGATGATCGCATCGCCGCTGGCGGCGACCATGCCCTCGGCGGTGGTGCGCTCGGCCCGCTTACCGGCGTCCTTCGCACCCTTGATGCGCAGAATCTCCTGCGCCTTGTCGAAGTCGCCCTCGGCCTCGTCGAGCGCCTTCTTGCAATCCATCATTCCGGCGCCGGTCAAGTCGCGCAGGCGCTTGACGTCGGCGGCAGAGAAGTTCGCCATGGTTCTTCCTCGTCGTTAACTGTGTTGTCGATGGGGTGGTCGCGAATATGACGATGTCCCGTGCCCGGGCCGGTTCGCCGGCCGATGCGCATGCGCCCCGTGACCTCATCGGCCCGGACCGCGTGCGGCACGGGACGTCGTCATACTCGCCGTAACGTCGGCTACTCAGACTCGCCGACCAGATCCGGCTCGGCGGCTGGGCCCTCGGCGGCGCTGCCCTGCTCCTCCTCGTGGGCCGCGAGCATCTCGCGCTCCCACTCGGCGAGCGGCTCTTCGCCGGCGTCGACCGCGGCGGCGCCCGACCGGGCCAGTAGCCCCTCGGCGACGGCCTCGGCGACGACCTTGGTCAGCAGGGCGGCGGAGCGGATCGCGTCGTCGTTGCCGGGCAGCGGGTAGTCGACCTCGTCCGGGTCGCAGTTCGTGTCCAGCACGGCGACGACCGGGATGCCTAGCTTGCGCGCCTCGCCGACGGCGATGTGCTCCTTCTTGGTGTCGACCACCCAGATCGCGCTCGGCACCTTGGCCATGTCGCGGATGCCGCCGAGGGTCTTGGCGAGCTTGTCCTTCTCGCGGGTGAGCAGCAGCACCTCTTTCTTGGTGCGCCCGGCGAACTCGCCGGAGGTCTCCATTGCCTCGAGGTCCTTGAGCCGCTGCAGACGCTTGTGCACCGTGGAGAAGTTGGTGAGCATGCCGCCGAGCCAGCGCTGGTTGACGTACGGCATGTTGACGCGGGTTGCCTCACCGGCGATCGCCTCCTGCGCCTGCCGCTTCGTGCCGACGAACAGGATCGTTCCGCCGTGCGCGACGGTCGACTTGACGAAGTCGAACGCGCGGTCGATGTAGGTCAGCGTCTGCTGCAGATCGATGATGTAGATGCCGTTGCGCTCGGTGAAGATGAAGCGCTTCATCTTGGGGTTCCACCGCCGGGTCTGATGCCCGAAGTGGACGCCAGCATCGAGCAGCTGGCGCATGGTGACGACGGCCATGCGGTCGTCCTTCCGTGAGGGCGCCCGGCGGCGCTGACTGTGGCGTGGGCATCACGGCGGTGCCGTGGTGCGGTCGTACCGCAGCCTGCCCGGTGCAGACGCGTGTTTCGGTTGTCGCCGCCGGCCGGTTGGCGTGGCGGCCCTGGCGTCTCCGGTCCGCCCCGCCCGCGCTTGCCGATCGTGGTGATCTCTCACCGGAACGGCACTGCGTGGGACCTCGGGGTGTTCCGTCCGGTGGTGCCCGGTTCCGCCGCCGGTCCTTTCGGCCATGACGACGTTCCCGGCCGTACCGGCCGCGAGACGCGCGAAGTCAGCCCGTGCTGGCACGGGCTGCGCTGACCAGAATACGGGATGCTCACGCCCCGCGTGAACGGCCGCTGCTCCGACGCGGTACATATACGCCCCCGCTCGCGACGTTCCGTGAGTTGTCCCCCTGGGCGATTTCCGTCCACATCGCCGCGGGTGCGCTGACTGGGACGGGCCCATCGGGTCAAAGCTGACAGGATGCGTGTGGCCGCGATCACCGTCATATCCGTTCTCGCGCTTGCGGCGGGACCGGCGGCCGCGCCGCCAGCCCATGCCGCCTTCGAACCGACGTCTATGACGGATCTCTCGGGCGAGGCCGGACCGTTCGTGCTTCCGCTGCCGCCGCCGGCGGTCGTACTGACCCCGTTCCGGCCGCCCGCCACGCGGTACGGTGCCGGGCATCGCGGGGCGGATCTGGCCGCCCCGGTCGGCGCAGAGGTGCACGCCGCGGCGGACGGGATCGTCGTCTACGCCGGCGTATTGGCTGACCGCGGCGTGGTGTCGGTGGAGCATGCAGGCGGGCTGCGCACCACGTACGAGCCGGTGGACGCTCTGGTCTCGGTCGGGCAGATCGTGTCCCGCGGCGATCTACTCGGCACGCTGGCAGCTGGTCATATGACGTGCGCCCCGGCATCCTGCCTGCACCTCGGCGCGCGCCTGCCGGATCGGGTCTATCTGGATCCGATGGCGCTCTTCGGCCCGTGGCGGGTGCGACTCAAGCCCTGGGCCGGGCTCGGGCCGTGATCCCGCTGGCAGTGAGGATTATTCGGCGATCGGCGACGAGCGGCTGAAGGCCCGACGACGCGCCATTGGCATAATATGTGATCAGAGGTGATGGCATGCCTACTCGTAACGTCGTCGTGACGGAGCATCAGCAGGAACTCATCGAATCGCTCGTCGCGTCCGGCCGGTACCAGAACGCCAGCGAGGTCCTCCGCGAGGGCCTGCGCCTCGTCGAACAACACGAGGCCGAAGGGGCCGAGAAGCTTCGATTGTTGCGCGAAGCGGTGCAGGCCGGATTTGCCGACATCGCCGCCGGCAGGTATATCGACCTCGACGATCAAGGCCTCGATGAATATCTCGAGGCCCGCGGTGAACGACGCGCCTCCGCCCGTTGATGGCTCGATATCGACTGTCACAGTCAGCGCAGTCCGATATCGACGCGGTTTTGGCGTGGTCCCACGACACCTTCGGGTCGGCCGCGCGCCGCCGATACCAGGGCCTTATCGCCGCGGCCATCCGCGACATCGCATCCGACCCGTACCGAGCAGGCAGCAGGCCACGACCTGACCTCGGCGAGGGCATCCGCGCCTGGCATCTGATGCTCAGCCGAGACCGGTCGCGGGCAGATCACGTCCGGCGCCCACGGCATGTGCTGTTCTATCGGTGGGATGACGGAATCGTCGTGGTCGGACGGGTGCTTCACGACGCCATGGATGTCGCTCGATACACCGGGACCCCCGACGCCTGGGACTAGAGATCAGGCGCGCGGGTGGGCCTGTGCGTAGCTGGCGCGCAGCCGGTCCGCGTGTGTTAGTCGTGTAGTTGCTCGCGACGGGAGGCCTCGTCGAGATCGATCCCCATGACCTCGGCGACGCGGTTCAGATCGATGTCCCAGCACAGGAGGGTAGCCGAGCGGCGTAGGGCGACGGCGGCGATCAAACAGTCGACCATGCCGCGGGGCGTGACCCCAGCGCGGCGGCACCTGCGATAGATGCGAGCGGCCGCCTCGAAGTCGGTCACTGGGTCGACAGGTAATAGGTCGAACCGCAAGAGCAGGCGTCGGAGGTCGTGTTCGCGGCGGTCACTGCGGGCCCCGGCCAGTACCTCCATCAGCACCGGCTCGGTCACTGCCAGCAGGCCGTCCTGTTCGATCAACTCCGTCACCCGTCGATCGACCGCGCTGCCGGTGGCACGGTCGTATTCGACCCACGCGGACGTATCCGCCAGGATCACGCGGCATCTCGCGGCGGAGCATCGGCCGGAACTGCGTCGATGGCCCGGGCGCCCCGCATCGCGAGCGCCTCATCTCGGGTCATCGGTCGGCCGGCAAGGTGCCGCAGCGCGAGGTCGACGGCCTCCGTCTTCGTATGGACGGCATAGCGGTCCATGATCGCGCGGACGTACGTGTCCTCGATCTCGATGTTGGTACGCGTCTTCGCCATACACACACTTTACGTGCTTCGTGTGTATCACGTGTACTCACGCACACGTAGAGCATTTCGAGATCGACACGCCGCATCACCGGATCGGCCTGGAGCTAAGCGCGGGGGTGGGCCTGTACGTAGACGGCTCGCAGCCGGTCCGCGGACACGTGTGTGTAGATCTGGGTGGTGGCGAGGCTGGCGTGGCCGAGCATCTCCTGGACGGAGCGGAGGTCCGCGCCGCCTTCCAGCAGGTGCGTGGCGGCGCTGTGCCGGAGCGCGTGCGGCGCGACCCCGTCTCCCCCGATCACCCGAGACGTACTACGGTGCACCACCTCTCGGACCGTACGCGGGTCGATTCGCCGGCCCCGCACACCGATGAATAGGGCCGCACCGGCCGTCTCGCGGTACAGCGACCGCCGGCCGTCGGTGAGCCAAGCATCGAGCGCACGCGCCGCCGGAAGACCGTACGGCACGATGCGTTCCTTGCCGCCCTTGCCCCAGACCCGCACCACCCGGCGCGCGGGGTCAAGGGAGTCGATGTCCAGCCCCGCGAGCTCCGAGACCCGCAACGCTGCGGCATACAGGAGTTCCAGCATGGCCCGGTCCCGCAGCGCGACTGCCTTGGCGGTCGGATCGGGATCGGTGACGGCTGCCGCTCGCGCCGCTGTGGACTGCTCCTCATCGGCCGCGCACGAGTCGGTATCCGCAGCAGCAGTACCGTCCAGCACAGCGCCGTCCGACACGGCGCCTTTCAACACTGCGCCATCCAGCCCATCCAACACAGCCGCGGTCTGATCGGCACGTAGCACCTGCGGCAGGTGACGCGGCAGGCGCGGCACCGTCAGTCGCGCCGTCGGATCCGCGGCGAGCCGGCCGGTGCGCACGGCCCAGTCGCTGAACGAGCGGGCAGACGCCGCGCGCCGCGCGATTGACGACCGCGCCGCGCCGCCCGAACCCAACCGGGCCAGCCAGCTCCGCACGACGGGCAACGTGAGCCCCGCCAGCGATGTCGCACCGTACCGTTGGAGGTGGTCCAGCAACGAACCCACATCCGAGACATAGGCCGTGACGGTATGCGCGGCCAATCCCCGCTCGGCCTCAAGATGGCGCCGGAAGTCGCTGAGCACGGCGGCGAACGCGGCACCGGACACCTGGTCCGTCGCGTCGCCCGTGCTCATGCCCCGACGGTGCCCGCATCGCTCATCGACGTCAAGCGCGCCGCGCCGCACGGTTCGCTGAACAACAGCACGAGGCTTTCGCGTCACCGAGCACTCCCGGCCCGCAGTGGCTCGCTCGAGGCCGGCGGCACCTGCCGACTGCGTGAGACAACGCGAAAGCGCCTGCCGCAGCCGTGATATCCGCCAATCCGGACCGCCAGAGCGCCTCGCGGCGGTGCCCCGGCCTCACGCGCGGCACCAGAGGCCGTCGCGGCGTTGGGCCAGGCCGAACGTCTGCAGCACGGCGAGGGCGCCCATCACGTCGGGCACCGGTAGCGCGGCCTCCCCGGCCAGCGTGTCGACACTGACCGCGCCCCGGGCGGGGATGGCATCGTGCACCCGACTCGTGACGAGGTCGAGCCCGTCGGTGGGCCGATCCCCCGGGCGGTGCGCAGGAGCGGCGGGAGCCAGCGGTTCGATCATGCCGACGAGGTCCGGCCACCCGGTGACCAAGCCGGCGCGGCCCTCACGGATCAGGTCGTGGCAGCCCACGGACATCGCAGAGCTGACCGGCCCCGGGACGGCGAACACCTGCCGGCCGAGGTTCGCCGCGGTCGTCGCCGTGTTCAGCGAGCCGGAGCGCCGCCCGGCCTCCACCACCACGGTCGCCTCGGCGAGAGCGGCGATCAGCCGGTTCCGCACCAGGAAGCGATGCCTGGCCGGCACACTGCCCGGCGGATACTCGGAGATCACGGCGCCGCCCCGCGCGATCGCGTCGATCAGCGCCCGGTGCGCCGCCGGATACGCCCGGTCGATCCCGCAGGCGAGCACCGCGACGGTGGCGACGCAGCCTGCGGCCGGGCCACCCTCGCTCCTGCGCTCACCGCTCCCGCCCCCATCGCCCATCTCGTCGTCGACCGCATGCAGGGCGCCCCGGTGTGCGGCGGCATCGATGCCGTAGGCCGCGCCGGACACGACGGTCCGTCCGAGCCGCGCGGCGTCCCCACCCAACTCGGCGGCAACCCGCACGCCGTACGGGGTCGCCGCGCGCGATCCGACCACGGCCAGCCCCCCACGATCACCGGTCGCCCAGCCGCGGCCGCGCCGATACAGCGCCAGCGGGGGCGCGGCGTGTGGGCACTGCTCGTAAGGACGCACCCACTCCAGGGGCGCGAACAATTCGTCCGGCCAGTCCGGATCACCGGGGCCGACGAGCACCGCCCCGTTCTCAGCCGCGATAGCAACGTCGCGCGCCGCCTGGAACTCCAACTCGACGCGACCGAGCCCGCCGACCCGCGGTTGCACCACTGACGCCACCTCGCCCGGCGCGCGGCCGCCGGCGATCGCCGCCCACGCCTCCTCAGCGCCCAGCGCATCGACGAACGCAACCACCGCAGGGGCCACCGGCGGCTCCGCGCATCGCAACAGTCCGGCCAGAGCGATCTCCCGGCGCGTGTGCCTCATGCCGCCTCCCCGCACCGGAGGGCCAGCGCGCGCGCCACATCCGACTCGGCCGGCCGGCCGCGCTCGGCCAGATCGGCGGCCGTCAAGGCCAGCCGGAGCACTCTGTCGTAACCGCGAGCGGTGAGCGAACCGACCCGCACGGCATGGTCCAGCAGTGACGTGCGCGGCCCACGGGATTTCCACAGCTCGCGCACGTCCGCGCTAGCGGCCTCAGCGTTGCAGCGATACCCGAAGGCGCGCCACCGGAATGCCGCCCGCTCGCGCGCCTGGACCACCCGTTGCCGGATCGCTTCGGACGGCTCCTGCGGCGGCGCGTCCCCGGTCAATGCCACCAGATCGACCGGCGGAATATCGACACGGATATCGACCCGATCCATCAGCGGCCCGGACAATCGACCCAGGTACCGCTGCCGCACACCCGCCGGGCACGTGCAGTCGACGTCCCGAGCTGCGGCGCACGGACACGGATTGGCCGCGAGCACCAATTGGAAACGCGCCGGGAAACGCGCCATGTGCTTCGCCCGCATCACCAGCACCGACCCCGATTCCATGGGCTGCCGCAGCGCGTCGAGCACCGACCGGCGGAATTCGGGGGCCTCGTCCAGAAAGAGGCACCCGCGATGCGCGAGACTTACGCTGCCAGGCCGGATATCGCCGGAGCCGCCGCCGATCATCGCGACCAGCGACGCCGAATGATGCGGGTCGACGAAGGGTGGATCGACCTTGAGCGGAGTCCGCGGATCGAGCACCCCGGCGACGGAGTGGATCGCGGTCACCTCCAACGACTCTTCCTCCGTCAGCGGCGGCAGTAGCCCCGGCAAGCGCGCCGCCAGCATGGTCTTCCCCGCGCCGGGCGGACCGATCATGGCAAGGTGGTGCCCGCCCGCGGCCGCCAGTTCCAGTGCGTACCGCGCCTGGCCCTGACCGAACACCTCGGCCATATCCGGCCCGCGGCCGGCCACCACGCTCACCGGAGGACCGGGCTCGATCAGCCGCCCGGGTTCCCCCTTCAGATGTGCGACGAGATCGCCCAGCGACCGCACGCCGCGCACCGTCATTCCCCGCGCCAGCGACGCCTCGGCAAGATTGTCCGGCGCCACGATCGCCGAATCCCGCCCGCTCGCGATCGCCGCCAGCAGGCAGGGCAGCACTCCCGGCACTGGTCGCACGCTGCCGTCCAAGCCGAGTTCACCGACCAGCACCGCCTCTCGCACCCGACGGGCCGGAACCACCTCGGCAGCGGCGAGCAGCGCGACCGCGATCGCGAGATCGAAGCCGGCACCGCGCTTGTGGACACCGGCCGGGGCCAACGAAACGGTGAGCCGGGTCTGCGGCCATCCGAAGCCGGAATTGAGCACCGCGGCGCGCACCCGGTCCCGCGCCTGCGCCACCGCCGTATCGCCCATACCGACCACCGTGATGCCTGGCATGCCCGGCGCGATATCGGCTTCGACATCCACCACCGAGCCCACCACGCCGAGCAGGGACACGGCCGCCGTATGACCGATCCCCATCAGAACGCCCCGGCCACGTGCCGGAGCTGCGGCCCGCCGCCGTCGGGCATCAGGATTCCGATGACGTCGAAGCGCAGGATCGGCCAACCCGCGGGCCGCATCGACGTGATCCACAGGTACGCGAGCCGCCGGAGCCGCCGCCGCTTCGCCTGCGTCACCGCCTCGACCGGTGTCCCAAAACCCGTGCCGCGCCGCGTCTTCACCTCGCAGAACACGACGGTATCGATGCCGTCCGTGGCGACGATGTCCAGCTCACCCTCGGCGCAGCGCCAATTGCGGGCCAGGATCACCAACCCTTGATCCGTGAGGAAGTCCGCGGCGAGTTGCTCACCGCGCCGCCCCAGTTCGTCCTTCGCTGCCATATCCCGCTCCCCATGCCACCGATATCCGGCACAGGGCCCCGCAACGGAAAAGCGTCATGGGCGTGCCGTGATCGCAAGCATGCGGCGCGCACTCACGCCAGCCACCGCGATCTCGCGGAATGTGGATGAAAATCGGTCAGGGGGACAACTCGCCGCACAATCGCCGCGCGACCCGCCGCCGCACGGCGAAGCCGCAGCGCCGACACGGGCACCAGCCCAGAAAGGGTCTACCTCAACGCATCTCGTCGGGCAGCCGGATCTCCGGCGCGTCCAGTTCCTCGACGTTCACGTCCTTGAACGTCACCACGCGCACGTTCTTCACGAACCGCGCCGGCCGATACATGTCCCACACCCAGGCGTCGGACATGCGCACCTCGAAGTACATGTCGCCGCCAGCGTTGCGTACCTGCAGGTCGACCGCGTTCGCCAGATAGAACCGCCGCTCGGTCTCCACGACGTAGGAGAACTGGCCGACGATGTCGCGGTACTCGCGATAGAGCTGCAACTCCATCTCGGTTTCGTACTGTTCGAGGTCCTCAGCGCTCACGCCGCCCGTCACGCACCCTTCCCACCGGTTGAATCAGGCCGCCAGCGGAACGGCCGTCACCCCATCATCCCCCACGCCGGCCGACGCGAACGACTGCTCAGCCTGCCGGACTCGTCGGCGCCGCACCGTCGGCTCGCGCCGGCAGCGACCACGAACGGCGGTGCAGCTCACACGGGCCGTGCCGCGCGATCGCCGCCAGGTGCTCCGCCGTCCCGTACCCCTTGTTCCCGGCCCATCCGAAGTGCGCATAACGCCCATGGAGATCGACCATGAGCGCATCGCGCGCGACCTTCGCCAGAACACTGGCGGCGGCGACGGAAGCACAGTCACGGTCCGCTTTGATGCGCGTCACCACCGATCCGTGAAAAGAATCGAGTATGACGCCGTTCGCGCCGCTCGCGGCGAAAACGCCTGCGGCATCGTCACTATCGTTGGGGCAAACGGTGCCTGAGCCGCTCACGCCATCGACACCACCCGCCTCGAACAGTCCGGCGGAGCGGTCCACAACCATCGCCTGCGCAACCGAATAGTTCGCCGATAGGTAGTCGACGTTGCCGTCGAGCAGCACCGCGTCGACCGGTGCGGAGAGCGCAGCCAGGGCGCGCAGCGCCGCCAGCCGCAGTGCGCGCATGATCCCGATCCGGTCGATCTCCGCGGCAGTCGCATGGCCGACGGCGCACTCCACGGCCCACGCGCGGATCGGCCCGACCAGAGCCACGCGGGCCGCGGCGGACAGCAGCTTCGAATCCTTCAGGCCGTCCGGCACGGGGCCGAGGTGCTGCGTGACTACGACGGCGCCCACGCTGACCGGACCTGCCAGCGCCCCGCGGCCGACCTCGTCGAGCCCGGCAACGCGCCGGCAGGAGCGGCCCATCATGGACCGCTCGGCATCGAGCGTGGGCATGCTCAGCCCGAGGGTGCGCCGGACATGATGTCGGGACTGCCGATCCCACGCCATCGCGACGGAGGCATGACGATCGCCACGGCCCGCCCGACCACGTCCTTGACCGGGATCGGGCCCTGGCATTGGACATTCGAAGCGGGCACCAGCCCCCGGCAGTTGTACGTCGAATCGGCCGAGTCGGAGCGGTGATCCCCCATCACCCACACGGAGCCCTCTGGCACCTTGTACGGCCCGAAGCACCGGAACGAGTTGAAGCGAGCGGGATCCGCCGGATTGCGTTCGCAATTCGATTCGCCGACGGTCCAATCCCATTGCGTACGGTCGGCGTCCATCAGGATGTACGGCTCGTTCAGCGACACCCCGTCCACCTGCACGCGACCCTTGGCGTCGCAACACGAGACCGTCTGGCCGCCGACCGCGATCACGCGTTTCACGAAGTCCTTCTCGTTGGGCGGCGCAATGCCCACGACCGAACCGAGCGCCTGGCCGATAGTGCCGAGCCACGTCGACGGACCGGGGATGCTGGCTTCCGGAGTCCACGTCGGCGGGCCCTTGAAAACCACCACATCGCCCTGCTTGGGCGAGCCGAAGTCATAACCGAGTTTGTAGGCGAGGATCCGATCGCCGCCGTGCTCCACCCCGTGCAAGGTGGGCTCCATGGAGCCGGACGGCACGTAGTACACGCGGGCGACGAACGTCTGGATCAAGAACGTGAGCAGGAACGCCACAACGATCAGGATCGGCAGTTCGACCCACCACGGCCGCTGCTTGCGTTTCGCCGCGGCAGCCCCCGCCGCCCCGGCGGCACCCTGCTCGTCGCGACCTTCGTCGCGGGCCCGCCGCTTCTCGTTGCGGGCCTGCGAGAGTTCCCGCCAACGCAGGACATTGGCCGCGTGTCGATCCACGGCTACCCGATCGGCCGCCGACCGCGAATCGTGATCATCGCGGCCCGCGCCGTTGCCCGCGCGATGCGCACCGACACCCGGTAGTGGCACGGGCCGTGCGGGCTGCGCCGGAGTGGCGCTCAGGGAACTGTCACCGCTCGCTGGTCCGGCTGGGTCCGTACCTTCTGGGCCGACCATTCCCGCGCCCGTCATTCCTGAGCCGCTCACTACTGAAGGTTACGTGGCCACGCAGAGACACCACACACAGCGACACCCCACGCAGAGACACCAGACACAGCGACACCGGCGAACGTTACGAGCGCACCGGCCAACGCCGAGGGGGCATCGACGGGCCGGAGATCCGGCCCGTACGCCGCAGCGCGCACGCGATCAGCTCGCGTTCTCGCGCTTTTCCTTGATCTTGGCGGCCTTGCCGCGCAGATCGCGCAGGTAATAGAGCTTGGCGCGCCGCACATCGCCGCGCGCGGTGACCTCGATCTTGTCCAGGTTCGGCGAATGAACCGGGAAGGTCCGCTCCACGCCCACGCCGAAGGAGATCTTGCGGACGGTGAACGTCTCGCGGACGCCGCCGCCCTGACGCCGGATGACGTGCCCCGCGAACACCTGCACACGGGACCGGGAACCTTCGATGACCTTCACGTGCACCTTGACGGAGTCGCCCGGGCGGAAGTCGGGGATATCGTCGCGTAGCGATGCGGCGTCCAGCGCGTCCAGGGTGTTCATGATGCTCTCTCGATTCCTGCGTCGTACCACTCGTGGGCTCATCTCGCCGCACTCGGGTCGAGCGGGCGGCAGTCAGCCCCGGGTGTCCCGTCCACTACGGGCGATGGCTGACGATCGGTGCCGTCTGCGTGCGGCAATATCCGTCGCAGGGCAACCGCTCTATTGTGCCAGATTCGTCCGTCAGCCCCAAAACCGCCCGGGTATGACGACGTTCGCGGCGGACGAGCCGCCGCAGGGGTCATGTCTCCGCCCCATCGCCCGCAACTGCGGTGTCGATGTCCACCGCGGCGTCGATCTCAAAAGCGGCGTCGATCTCGGCGCGGTGCCTACGGAGCACGGCGTACGTGACGAACGCCACGACGATGGAGGCTGCGCCGGACAGGACGATGACCGTCGAGAGACCCACGACGCCGGCGAGCGCCCCGCCGGCCAGCGTTCCGATGGGAATGCCGCCCCAGATCACGGTGCGGTAGGCGCCCTGGACGCGCCCGAACAGGTGCTCCGGGATGATCGCCTGCCGCACCGACATGATCTGCACGTTGAACGCCGCGCCCAGCGCGCTCGACAGGGCGAAGAGCGCCACCCCGAACACCGGCTGCGGAAACAGCCCCAACAACACCATGAGCGGTGCGGACGCGATCTCGCACGCACCCATCGCGCCGGTGCGGCCTAGGACCAATGCCGTTTAGTTAGGCGGCGCGGATTTCGACGGTTCCAGGGCTGTCGTATTTGGTCTGTTTGTGCCATTGGCGTTTGATGGGTCGGTAGCAGGGCCCGTAGCGTTTGATGACCCTTGGGTAGGAGTGGTTCCGGCGTTTGAGCCGGTGGGAGAGGATCTCGTCGGTGACGCGGGTGGCGGCGTCACCGATGCGGTGAGGGGGGAAAATCCGCGGAGCCGTCGGCTTCGCGGCGGATGACCCGCAGGGATCCCAGGAACGATAATCGGTCGGGGTCGATGTCGGAGTCGTTCGCGGCCTCGGTCATCAGTGCCCTGATCGCGTAGTGGGCGAGCAGAATGCCCCAGATTTCCTGGCGCACCATCTCCGGCGACTTGGATCGCAACACGCGGGAGTGGCCGATTTGGTGGGTTTCGATCTCGTCGAAGGCGATCTCGATTTCCCACCGGTGGCGGTAGGCGTCGGCCAGGTCGCCGGAGATCAGCTCTTGCCAGTCAAGGATCGAGGTCGCGACCCGGTACTGGTCGGCGTCGTCGCGGTCGCTGATCGCGTACTCCACGACCCGCACGATCACCGCCCTGCCCGATTCGGCCATCTGTTCGGCGACGGCCAGGGTGGCGGGGGCCGCGGTGCGGTTCGCGGTGATCGCCGACAGGTACGAGTCGTCGGCCAGCCGGGCCAGCACGGGTAGTTTCACGCTCTTGGACATGCGGAACAGCACATCGGCGCCGGTCGCGGCGACCTGGCCGTAGAAGTCGAACGAGTAGAAGCCCCGGTCGAAGCACACCAGCATGCCCGGCTCGAGAGCGAACAGGCACCCCTCGGCGAGTTGCCGTTCCCCGATCTTCAGCGGGCCGAACTCCGCGGCGACGACCGCGTGCGTGCCGACCTCGGACAGAGCGGCCATGCGCACCTGCGGGAACGCCCCGCCCTGGCCGGTGCGAGACGGCGACCGGCCGAAGGCTTCCTCGTTGGCGGCGGTGTCCGGCACGTCCCACACGAGCCCGTCGATGGCCATCAGCCGCCACCGGCCAGCGAACGCGCCGATCGTCGCCGTGGTCGCCAGCGGCTGGCACACCTGCTCGAACAGCTCCCTCACCGGGGCCTCGCCGAGCCGTTTACGGGCCTGGCACAACGCGGACGCAGTCGGAACCTTCCACGCCTTCTCCCACGCGGACACGAACTTCAGCCCGCCCACCATCTTGCGCATGACCTCTTCGTAGGCGTCCCCGAAGAACAGGCCCAACGCGATCACGTAGTAGACGACCAGACGGGCCGGCAACAACCTTTCCCGCTTCTCCCGGCGACCGCAGCGTGTCACAGCGTCGTCGACCTGATCTCGCCGGTAGACCCGGGCGATCACGCCCAGCGACAGATGATCCGACAACCGGCCCGGCCTCGGCTCGTCTCGCCCCGTCTCCACGTCTTCCATACGGCGAAACTATCTGCCACACAACGATTCCCGACACACAAACGCGCGCGTGTCAAACGGCCGCAGACGCCCGGAAACACGCCGGAAAGCAAATCACCTTGCCGCCCACAACAAAATATTCACCCGAACCCCAAACTTAACGGCATTGGGCCTAGGACGGCAGTGAGCCTGGGCGAGGCCACCGACCCGACGATCGCCCCGACTCCGGCCACCGCCAGTGCTATGCCGAAACCGCGCTCCGACAGGCCGAGTTCTTCCAGCGCGAACAGCACCAGGATGCCGTTGATCATTGACTGCAGCAGTCCGGCCAGACCCGTGGTGACCATCAAGGTGCGCAGCAGGCGATGGTGCATCAGCCAGCGCAGACCCACCGCGATATCGGCGCGCAGCCGCGTCGGGGCGGCGCGCGGTGCGCGGAACCTGCCGGCCACCGTGAGGATCAGTCCCGCCGACACCAGGTAGGCGACGGCGTTGCTCCAGAACGGGATCGACACGGCGATCGCGAAGAGCCAGGCGCCGATCGGCGCGCCGAGGAAGATGTTGCCGACGCTCTCCGCGGTGGCCAGCAGGCTGTTGCCGCGCTCCAGGCCGGATTTCCCGACGACGGCGGGCAGCATGGCGCGGGCCGCGTTGTCGTATACCACCTCGGCGCAGCCCAGCACGAACGCCGTGGCATAGAGCAGCGGCAGGGTCGCCGCGCCCGCGGCCGTCGCCACGGCCATGGCGATGAGCATCCCGGCCCGCGCCACATTCGCGACGGCCATCGCGGTGCGCCGATTGACCCGGTCGACGACCGCGCCGGCGGGGATGGCGAAGAGCAGCCAGGGCAGGAAGGCGAGCGACGCCATCGCCGACACGGCCAACGGGTCGCGGGTCAGGCTAGCGGCGAGCAGCGGCAGCGCCGCCTGCAACATGCCGTCGGACAGGTTCGAGACCCCGCTCGAGGTGAACAAGCGCCAAAACGGCCTGCCCAGCGGGTTTTTCGCCGGGCTCGCGGATCCGGGCTCTGTCGGTGGCGCCGTGGGCGCTCCGGCTGTCGGTATCGGCGGTTTTTCGGCAGGCGGTTCGGATTGGGCGGGGAGCATCGTCATGGCCGCTGACCCGCCCCTTCGTGCGCGGCGTCGTCCGCAGCGTCGCTCGCGGCGGCTTCTTCTCCGCCATTCACGGTGTAGTCCGTCGGGGTGGTATTGATCGACAGCGCCACCCGGCGGGCACCGGCACCGGCGGCCTGCGCGCGGAACCGCTCGATCACGGCGTCGAGTTCGCGGTTCAACTCCGCCGTTTGCTCGGCGGACAGGCTCAGGTGCACCTCTTCGCGGCGCAGCACGTCCTGCCACTCGGCGGGCCACGCGGGCGCCTGGCGCACGACCGCGAGCGCCCGTTCGGCATCGGCCTGCAGATGTGCTCGCAGGATGAGATCTGCTGCGGCCCCGGTGGTCTCGTCATCCATCAGGTCCAGTATCGGAAGCTCCCAGCCGCCCGGCGTCGGCCGCCACACGCGCTCCCGCCCGGTCCCGGCTTCCGGATCCTCGACGATAAAGCCGTGTCGGTGCAGTTGCCGGAGGTGGTAGCTGGTCGAGCCGCTCGATTCGCCCAGCGCGGCGGCCAGCTCGGTGGCAGTGGCGCGTTCCCGGTTGCCCAGTTCGGCGAGCAGCTTGAGGCGCAGCGGGTGCGCCAGGGCCTTGAGCGCGGCGGGGTCGGTGATCGACCTGCGCCCGGCAGCGGACTTCGTCATATTCGGACAGTATGTGATGCAAACGTTCCTTTGCAAGTATTTCTTTGCATTCTGGTCAGCCTTCTGCTCGTGCCGTGTCAGAGAGGAGTCAGTGGGGTAGCCGCCGGCGCTTCTTCGCAGCCCGGGCCTCGCGCTGCGCGGCGACCCGCTCGGCCAGGACCGTGGGCAGCCCGAGGCCGAGTTCGGTGAGCACGTCGAGGTCGTGCTCGTCGCAGCTCTCGGCGGGGAGATCCGCGAGCAGGTCCGGCCGGAAGCGCGCGGTGCGCCGCAGCGACTCGTCGCGCCGGTACCGCGCGATCTGCGCGTGGTGGCCGGAGAGCAGCACCTCCGGGACCTCCAGACCCCGATAGTCGGCCGGCCGGGTGTACACCGGGCCCTCCAACAGCCCGGCCGCACCGCGCGAAAACGAGTCGTCGCCGGCCGAGTCCACGTTGCCGAGCACGCCCGGCAGCAGGCGGCCGATCGCCTCGACCATGACGAGCGCCGCGGCCTCTCCCCCGGCGAGCACGTAGTCGCCGATGGAGAGCTCGCGGACCGTCATCCGGCGCGCGGCGTCCAGCGCGAACCGCCCGTCGATGCCCTCGTAACGACCGCACGCGATCACGAGCTGCGACGCGACGGAGAGTTCCTCCGCCACCTCTTGGGTGAAGCGCTGCCCGGAGGGGGTCGGGATCACCAGGACGGGGCCCTGTGGGGTCCGCGCCCCGACGAGTTCGGCTGTGCCGGAAACGGTTTCGCCGAGAACATCGTCATACTCGCTGCCGTACTCGGCGCCATATCCGGCGCCATATTGGGTGGGTGGCCAGGCGGAACCCGCAACGGAATCGAGTGCCCGGCCCCAGATGTCGGGGCGCATCACCATGCCGGGCCCGCCGCCGTAGGGCGAATCGTCGACGGTGTGGTGGTTGTCGTAGGTCCAGTCGCGCAGATCATGGACCTCGAGCTCGATGATGCCGTCGGCGATCGCCTTGCCGATCAATGATTCGTGCAGCGGCGCAAGGTACTCCGGGAAGATCGAAATGATGTCGATGCGCATGCGTCCTCCCGACGGGGTGTCAGGCGAACATACCGTCCGGAGGATCGATCGTCAGCCGTCCCGCCGCCAGATCCACCACCGGGACGATCGCCTTCACGAAGGGCACGAGTTCCTCGGATCCGTCCGGGCGGGTGACGGTGAGAACCGGGGCGGCGGGCGCGTGCAGCACGTCGGTCACGCGGCCCAGCTCGCGCCCGGCGGTATCGACGGCGGCGAGGCCGATGAGCTCGTGGTCGTAGAACTCGTCGTCGTCGGTGTGCTGCGGCAATTCGTCCATATCGACCTGAAGAACGGTGCCGCGCAAGGCTTCCGCGGCGTCGCGGTCCTCGATGCCCGCGAAGCGCAGCAGCGTGATCTGCCCGGAGCGGCCGGTGGCCTCGACGCGAAGCGGGCCGACGGCCGCCGGGTCCGTGAGCAGGACGGAGCCGGGTGCGAATCGGGCGCCAGGATCGTCGGTGCGCACCTCGACGGTGACGTCACCCTTGATCCCGTGCGGACGCCCGATCCGCCCGACCACAACCCTCATGCGAACAGTCGAGCAGTCAACGGTCAGCGTTCGTCGGTGTCGACGACGTCGACGCGCAGCCCCTTGCCGCCGACCGCCGACATCACCGTGCGGAGCGCCGTGGCGGTGCGACCGCCGCGGCCGATGACCTTGCCGAGATCGTCCGGGTGAACGTGCACGCGCAGGGTGCGCCCGCGGCGATGCGTCGACAGCTCGACGCGCACGTCGTCGTCGTGTTCGACGATCCCGCGGACCAGGTGGTCCAGCGCCTCTTCCAGGGTGTCCACGGTGCTCAGGCCTCGTCGGCTGCCGCGGTGTCCGAGTCGGTCTCCGCCGCATCGGCGTCCGCTGTCGCTGCGGATTCAGCGGCGGGAGCCTCAGCCGGCTTCTCCGCAGGGGCCTCGGCGGGAGCCTCAGCCTTCTTCGGAGCGCGCTTGCGCGCGGTGGTCGCGGCAGGGGCGTCGTCCGCGCCGATCGCGGCCAGGGCGGCATCGTAACGGGCGCGCTTGTCGACCTTCGGCGGCTGCGGCTTCAGCGTGCCCTCGGCGCCCGGCAGCCCCTTGAACTTCTGCCAGTCCCCCGTCACCTTCAGCAGCGCTTCGACGGCCTCGGTCGGCTGGGCTCCGACGCCCAGCCAGTACTGCGCGCGATCGGAGTCGATCTCGATGACGCTTGGCTCTAACTTCGGCTGGTACTTGCCGATCAGCTCGATAGCACGGCCGGAGCGGCGGGTGCGGGAATCGGCGACGACGACGCGGTAGAACGGCTCGCGGATCTTTCCGATGCGGGCGAGCTTGATCTTGACGGCCACGGTGTGCGGTGTACTCCTCGTGATGTGTGGCGGGCCTGGTGGAGAACGGTGAAGAACTCTGACCCGTCGTGCGGCGGGCACCAACACTCGCGTGGGGTAGCGAACGTCGGCACACCAATGGCGGCCGCATCCGGGTGAGAGGGTCCGGGCGCGACCGTGACGGCGTTCATTATGCCAGACGGGTGCCCGGCCCCGGACCATGGTGCGGGCCGTCATCGCCGTTATCTCGGTGACTGCCGGCGACGATGCGACCGGACCGGATGACGGCGAGCGGGCGGCGGAGGCGTTCCAGATCCTCGGCCGGATCGTCGGCAAAGACCAGCGCGTCGGCGCAGGAGTAGGCGGGCACGCCGAGCCAGGCGCGGGCATCGTGACCGGCGGCGCGCAGCACCGCGCGGCGGTCCATGCCGGTGCGGGTGAGCGCGATGATCTCGTCCACGATGCGGCCGTGCTCGATGTAGCCGCCGGCGTCGGTTCCGGCGTGCACGGCGATCCCGGCGTCGACGGCCTTGCCGAAGGTCTCGTCGCTGCGCGCATGCAGGTCGCGCATATGTTTCGCGTAGGCCGGGTATCGGTCCGCGGCGTCCGCGAACTGCGGGAAGTTCGCAATGTTGATCATGGTGGGAACCAGATGCGTTCCGCGGCTTGCCATCTCGGCGATCGTGTCGTCCGTGAGCCCGGTGCCGTGCTCGATGCAGTCGATGCCGGCGGCAAGCAGCCCGGGCAGCGCGTCCTCGCCGAAGACGTGCGCAGTGACCCGGACACCGGCCCGGTGCGCGGCGGCGATGGCCTCGGCGAGCACGTCGTCCGGCCACAGCGGCGCGAGATCGCCGATGGATCGGTCGATCCAGTCCCCCACCAGCTTCACCCAGCCGCTGCCGCGCGCGGCCTGCCGCGTGACCTCCGCGACCAGATCCGCCGGATCGTCGAGATCGACGGACAGGTCACGGATGTAGCGCTTGGGCCGCGCGATGTGCTTCCCGGCGCGGATCAACACGGGCAGGTCGTCGCGGCCGGCGAGCACGGAGGTGTCCAGCGGCGAGCCGCAGTCCCGGATCACCAGCACGCCCGCGGCGAGGTTCCGGCGCATCTGCCGCTCGGCCTCATCGATGTCGACCGCCCCGCTCGTCGCATAGCCGATGTGGCAGTGCGCGTCGACGAAGCCGGGTAGCACGAAACCGTCCACTGATATGACGGGAATGACGCCGTCCGTGACCTCGCCCGCCCCGATCACCCGCGCCCCGTCGAAGTACAGGTCGATCGAGGCCCTGGTGGCGGCGTCGATTCCGGTGAGGTGCAGCGCGGGTGACATGCCCCCATCGTCGCATCTGCGCGCGCTTCGGGATGGCGGGCGGGGGAAGGAACGCAGCTGGGAGGGTGGGGAAGATGCGCGACCGGGCGGCCCTCAGTCGAGGATCGAGTAGCCGAAGCGGAAGCGGCGGTCGGGGTCCCAGGTCGATGTGACCCTGGTGAGCCGATCGAGGGTGTCCGCCGACCAGGCGCGGCGCGCCTCGTGCGGCGCGGTCGCGAACCCCTGGAAGTTGATCAGGGTGGAGCCGGTCGACCAGGGCCGCGCGGCGTTCAGTACCGAGCCGACCGCGGCGTCGACCACGCCCCGCAGCGGCGGCGGGTACGGGCCGATGACGGTGAGGCAGAACGCGGCGCCCCGGCCGCCGACCGCATTCGGCACCGCGGGATCCCGTGCGATCGCACCGCCGAGGTGGCGGAGTTCCACGATTACCAGCGGCGTCTCCACGCCGGGACCGGCGGCAGCGAGGATCGCGTCGACCGCGGCCGGCGGGAGTCCACGGAGCAGCAACGAGTCGTCGCGCGCCGGCATCGGCTCCTCCGGATCGGAGTGCACCGAGCCGATCTGCGCGTAGGGCGTCACGGCCACCGCGTCGATGAGCGGACGCGCCGCCGCGCGCATCGGGGCGATGAGCTCGGCACCGCGCGCGGCATCGCCGATGTGCACGAAGCGCAGGTGCACCGAGAGCGTGCCGCGCAGCGGAGTCGGTACCGGGTCAATGTCCGGCACCCGCAACAGCGCGATCGACGCCGTGACGCTGTCCGGCAGGGTCGGTGCCCACTGCGCGAATTCGGTCAGCAGCCGCGGCGCGTCCGCGCCCGCGAAGTAGATCGCGCCCCCGTAGTAGGACGGCACCGGCATCAGGTCGAACTCCAGCCCGGTGACGATGCCCACCTCGCACTTGCCGCCGCGCAGCGCCCAGAACAGGTCCGGCTCCCGATCGGCGGTCACCTGACCAGATCGCCGGTGGCGGTGACCATCTCGATGCGGCGGACATGGTCCGCGGCGAACCCGAACGTCCGGGCCATGGGCCCCATCCCGCCGCCGAGTGTGTAGCCGACGACGCCGACGGTGACCGATGATCCGTTCAGCGGAGCGAGCCCGTGCGGGGCTGCCGCCTGGATCACGTCCGTCCACCGGACTCCCGCCGCGACGTGCGCGGTCCGCCGCTCCGGATCGACCGACACCCGTTGCAGCGCACGGGTGTTCACGAGCATGCCGCCGTCCACGGGACCCCCCGGCCCGTGCCCGGTGGCTTGGACCCGGACCGTCAGATCGGCGTCGGCCGCGTACCGGATCGCGGTGGCCACATCCACCGCGCCCGCAGCGGCCACCACCACATCGGGCCGGTGCGCAGCGGCCAGGTTGAATCCGGCGCAGGAACCCCGGTAGCCGTCGTCATCGGGCGTGAAGACGTCGCCGTGCAGGGCGGCCTCGAGGGTGCTGCGCTGGCTGTTGGCCCTCGCCATCTGCGTGATCATCGGCTCGGTCATCGGCGTGCCCTTCGGGTAGACGTGGCGCTGCGGTCAGGTGCGACGATGTGGTCAGAGGTGGCCTTGCTGTCAGATCTGGCCCGGCCGACCCCGAAAGTCAGGCCTGCGAGGGCCGTTGCCGTCCATGGCCCTGGGTCGATCGGGCCGGCGTGGTCACGACGCGGCTGGGCATTCCGGCACGGTGGTGGTGACCTTGATGTCGACCCCGTCCGCGGTCTTCGCGAGGAACGGGAACACCGGATAGCCGTTGTTCGCGATCGAAGGGACCGCGAACTCGAGCGAGCCGCCGGCGTCGTCCAGCGTGATGGCGTTGTCGCCGCTCGCGATGGGGCTGCCGAACTTGACCTCCAACAACTGATGCTTCCCCGCAAAGGGCGAATTGGCGGCATCGACGCCCTGCGGCATCCAGTACAGGTTCATCATCGCGATATCGTCCGCGCCGCCGCCGTCCGGCGAGAACACCATCCAGAAGCCGTCGCCGTATCGCTGGCACTTCAGATCGCCCGTTCGCGTGTGCGTGCCGGCGTGCGGGCCCGAGGCGATGTCGAGGGTGACGCTGCCCTCGCTCGCGGCCGCTCCCGCCGAGCCGGAGCCCGAACCGCCGGTGTCTCCGGCTGTATCACCGCCCGCCCCCCCGCCCGTGTCGCTCGAGTCCGTGCCCGCCGCGGACGACTGCTCGTCGGCAGACGGCGACTGCGCCGACTCCCCGGACCCGCCGGAACCGGTGTCGCCCGCAGCACTTCCGGAACTCCCAGAATGTGCTGTGCCGCCGGAGCCTGTCGACGTCGCGGGATTGCTCGCGGCGCCGGAGCATCCGGCGAGCAGGGCGCAGGCGACGACAGCGGCGAACGCCGCGGACGCGGTTCGGTTGACGGTTCGGATCAGGGTTCGTGGGATGCGGGGCATGGGTTCACTTCCTAGGTGTCGATCGGTTGTCGGCAACGGTAGGGGTGCGTCCGACCGTCGCGGCATCCGCAAAATGCGACAAGCATCCGGCCGCACGAAAAGCCGCCGGTCAGGGCACGGCTCGGTGCCGAACCGACCGTCAGGGCACCGCCGGCATGTCTCGCGAACCCGGCGGTGCGGGCACGGCGTCCAGGCGTGCTCGGTAGGCGGTGAGCAGTTCGACCTGGCTACCTGCCTGGAATGCCTCACGCAGGGACGCGAGGCGTCGCTCCACGGACCGGCGCGAGAGATAGACGCGGTTCGCCACGGCTCCGACGCTCTCCCCCGCCGCCAGCAGGTCGAGCAGCTGCCGATCGGAATCGGTGATCACGACGGCCGTCCGGCCGACACGATGGTCGAGACCGCCCAGATGGCGGAGGTCGTCGCACAGCGCGCCGAGCACGGCGCGTTCGGCCACGCCGTGGGCGACCACTCCGGCACCGGAGGCGGCAGCGAGGATCGCCTCGGCGGCATCAGCGGCATTCTCGACCCGCCCCACCCAGACGATGTTCTGGCGATCGATCGGCTGCGGATTCGGCTGGTCCGGCTCGATCATCCGCGGCGTCATCGGATGTGCCGACCGTTGTGCCAGCCGCTGTGCCCGACGGATCGTCCAACCGGCGGCCGCCACATCGGCCACGGCCTGCTCGAACTGGTCCGCGTCGCCCTCGACCACGATTCGGGGCGTCATCGCCGCGCCGATCCCACCGAATCAGCGGCGACCGCCGATCCGGTCGGGTCGGCGGGAAGCACCGAATCCTCTTCGCCCACGGAGTTCCCCGCAGCAGCCAGCACGGCGGCCTGCCGTCGGTTCCCGGCGCCGAGTTTGCTCCTGGCCGCCGCGACATGGGTCTGCACCGTGCGCACGGAGATGCCGAGCCGCGCGGCGATGGCCGCGTCGGCCAGACCGCGGCCGACGAGTTCGAGGATCTCCGACTCGCGCGCGCTGAGTACCCCGGGCGTGCGACGCACCGCCCGCCGGACACCTGCCTCGCGGAGCGAACGCTCGATCATCGCCGACATCGGCACCATGCCGTGCCGCTGCGCGAGATCCCCTGCCGCGCGCAGTGTCTCGACGGCGCGTTCGCGTTCACCGGCTCGCAGCAGACACACGCCCGACAGCCACCGGCAGCGAACTTCGCCCTGCCGATGGTACGGAGCCCACAGTTCCGCGGCCGCGGCGTAGTCGGCGGCCGCCCGGCCGGGATCGCTGTCTTCCGCCCGGATGGCGGCCAACTCGCGCGGAACCGCGCGCAGTAGCGGCAACGCGCATGCCTCGTCGAGGTCGGGCAGGTCGAGGTCGGCAACACCGCAGGCGTGCGCTGCGTGAACGAACAGCGGCGCCGCCAGCGCCAGCCGATGGGCGCTTTCCGCGGCGTCACGGAACGCTGGCCACTCGGCCAGCGCAGCGGCATCGTCCCCCGCGTACCAGGCGACCAACCCGCGGAGGTGGATCAGGTTCGAGGCGCACAGACCCGAACCGACAAGGTAACGTTCGGCCACCCGCAGGCCTTCGTCGATCTGCCCGAGGTTGACCAGGGCCAGCGCGTAGGCAGAGGTGACCTCGTCCCGTGTCCGCCCCATCAGTTGGCCGGCCAGCAGCGCAGGCGCACCCTCGACTACTGCGCGGTAGTCGCCGGCGTGCATCGCGAGATTCAAGGCGGCGGCGGAGAAATGGCGCTGCCAGCGCAGTAGCCGGAGTTCCTCGGCACGCCCGATCATCTCCTCGGCGATGGCCCGTCCGGCGGCCGGGTCACCCGCACCCTCGTGACCGACGACAAGGTTGTTGGCCGAGCGCATCTCGTTGACGACGTCCCCCTGACCGCGGGACAGTTCGCGCCCCCGGCCGAGGTGGCGCTCCCAGCCCGGGTCACCCGCGTAGTAGAGCGCGGTGCCTAGAACGTAGTGCGGATAACCGTCGAGGCTGCCGGACCGGTCGGCCTCGGCAACGGCCGCCTCGGCCTGGCGGACCGCTCCCTGGACGTCGCCGGCCGCCATCAGCAGCGCCCGCGCTCCCTCGGCCAGCAGCATCGCCCGGCCGCCGTCGCTCGCACCGCTCCGTCCGTCAGGGCTCCGTCCGTCAGGGCCCCGACCCTCGGGCCGGGCATCGGACGCCAGCGCCTCATCGACCACCCGGAGCCAATTCTCGCCGTCACCGGTCTCACTGAAGACGCGGGCGCGCAGCAGCGTCGCGGTCGCCGAACCGGCGGCGGATCCCGCGCGCTGCAAGAGGTCTCCGGCCCCGGCGAAGTCCCCCGCCTGCACGGCGTCCGCGGCGGCGCGGATCATCAGATCCGGCCCCACGGTCGGTGACGCGCAGGCCGCCGCCGTCATGAGGTGTTCGGATCGCTCACCCGGCGTGGTCGCCTCTTCGACGGCGACCATGGCCGAGGCGTAAGCACGCGCGCCATCGCCGGCGAGCTGATAGTGCCGAGCCGCGACACCGGCCAGTGCCGATCCCTGGGCGAGACGTCGATGAACCTCGCGTCGGCGCTCATCCGGCATGGCGTCGACGATCACCTCCGCGAGCAGCGCGTGGCGAATACCGATCCGGCCTGCGTCGACGTGCGCGAGGCCCGATGCCGTCAGCGGAGCTGGGTCATCCACGAACGGGATCGGCACCGCGTCACCGGCGAGCGCCAGGAGTTCGACATCCGCCGTGACGGACGGCGGCAAGGCATCGAGCCGCGCCGCCATCGCGAGTTTGAGGCTGTCCACGTTGCCGGCGGCCAGCTCCTCGACGAGCAACGGGTTGCCCCCGGAGCGGGCGACGATCGTCTCGGCCTCGTGCTCCGCGATACCGGGTCGGGCATGACGCGCGACGGTCAGCGCGTCGGCTCGGCCCAGCGGCGCGACGTCGATGCGGCGGAATTCGTGCCCGCGGAGCCGATCCAGTGTCGCTGCCGCGGACGGTTCGCCGCTGCGGACCGCCACCACCAGTCGGATCCGCCCGGCCAGCAGGTCGAGCACGGCCCGCGTGGCGCCGTCGGCCCATTGCACATCGTCGATCACCAGCAGCCCGGAGCCGACGGCGGCTTCGACCGCGGCCGCCACGAACTCGGCATCGCCGCTCCACACCGATGCGTCGGTGCGATCACCCAGCGCACGCTTGAGCGGCAGGAACGGGGACCATGCCAGGGTCCGCAGCGCGCCGCCTTCGAGCACGGTGGGGCGAGACTCGCTGTCGCGCACCGCGTGTCGAATGAGCGTCGTCTTGCCGACACCTGCCTCACCGACGACGGCGATCCGGCATCGTCCCTCGCGCACGGCTTCGGTGAGTGCGGCCAGTTCGGCCTGCCGGCCGACGAACAGCGTCATACTCGCCGAGCCGATCCGCGAGAGCGGACGAAGCGCATCATTCCCCCGGTCATCGTGGAATGTTCGCACCACCGCGCCCGCGGCGCCAACCTCAGGTCCCGTCAGGTTGCGAAGTACGGCGGCGGCGCCGCCCCGTCGATGGCGAGTGCGACGGCGGTCCGTGCGGCGATCGGTCCGACGAGGTTGCCTGTGCCGCAATAGCCCCCGCACGCCACCACACCGCGGTCCACTTCGGCCACCAATGGCCGCGAATCGGGTGTGTAGCCGACCGATGCTGCCCAGCGATGGGTGACCCTCGGCGCGTCGATCAATGCGGCCCGTGCGACCCGCCCGATGAGACCATCGATCCAGGCCTGCACCGGCGCGGTCGGCCGCTGGTCGGCCGTCCATTCCGCGTCGACGAAGCGGTCCCGGCCGCCCCCCGCGACGATGCGGCCGGCAGTGTCCTGCTGCAGGTAGTCGTACCCCCAGTTCGCGTAGACGGGGCAGGGCAGCACGGCACGCCCCGGTGGGTCCACGGCGGCGGTCGCCGCCATCTGCAGCCGTGTGGTGCGCACGCGGCCATCCAGGTGCGGCAGCAGCGCGTCCAACCGCCCGTCCACCGCGACGATGACGCTGTTCGCATGAATCACCCCGTTCAGGGTCTCCACGCGCCCGGGGCGGATAGCGATGGCCGGAGTGTGTTCGTGCAGACGTGCCCTGGCCCCATAGCGCGCGGCAAGGCCCATCGCCCGGCGGACAGGGTTCATCGCGGCATCGCGCGGGAAGTACAGCCCCGTCCCGAGCGGGCCGTCGTAGCGCTCCACGGCGAGGTCGTGCGCCCGCATGAAGGCGTACTGCGCGTCGCAATCGGCCAGCTCACGCTGCCGAGCGGCGTCGTCATCATCGTCGTCATGATCGTCATCGTCATCGTCGCCGCGCCCGGGGAGCCCGGCCACCCGGATCGAACCCACGCGCAGGATCACGTCATCTCCGAGAAGCGTTTCCAGACGGTCGATCTCGCGCAGAGTCTCCCGATAGAACGCGACGGCCACATCCGCGCCGAACGTCGCGGCGAACTCGTGCACGGCTTGCGCTGGCCCGCCGAGCAGGAAGCCGCCGTTGCGCCCGGCGGCACCGGCGGCGACGCGGCCGGCGTCGATGCCGATCACGCCGAGGCCGCGGTCGAGCAGATCCCCGATCGCCGCGAGCCCGCTGCCGCCCAGGCCGACGACGCACACGTCCGCCGTGGCGTCACCGGCCAGCGGCGCGAACTCCTGCCAGGCGACACCCGGATCGGCATCCCAGCCGACCGTCGGGTCGGGTCCGCCGGCGCTCACCGGCGCGTCAGTTCTTCGGGAGGTTGAGCTTGGAGAGGTCGAAGTCGGCGGGCAGTTGGTCCAGCCCGGGGAAACCGCCAGGAAGCCCGCCCGGCGTGCCGCTACCCGCGCCCGGCAGCCCGGGGAACCCGCCTGGCATGCCGCCAGGCAGACCGGGGAACCCGCCGCGCACCTTCGGCGGCGTCGGGCCGCGCCCGGCTGAGCTCTTGCCGCCCTTCTTCCCCTTCTTGCCCTTGGCCGACTTCGTCGCCTTGCGGGCGCCCGGGAATCCGAAGCGCCCGGCCATCGAGCCCATCATCTTCTTCGCCTCGCCGAACCGCTCGAGCAGCGCGTTCACCTGCGAGACGCTGGTGCCCGACCCGGCCGCGATCCGCCGGCGCCGCGACGCGTTGATGATCTTCGGGTCGGCCCGCTCCCCCGGGGTCATCGAGCGGATCATGGCGGCGGTGCGGTCGATGTCGCGCTCGTCGACGCCCGCCAGCGCGTCCTTGATCTTCCCGGCGCCGGGCATCATGCCCAGAATCCCTTGCAGCGGACCCATCTTGCGGATCATCAGCATCTGCTGCAGGAAGTCCTCGAGGGTGAACTCGCCGCCCATCATGCGGCTGGCCATCTGCTCGGCCTGGTCTGCCTCGAAGTGCTGCTCGGCCTGTTCGATCAGCGTGAGCACGTCGCCCATGCCCAGGATGCGGGACGCCATCCGGTCGGGGTGGAACGTGTCGAAGTCCGCGAGCTTCTCGCCGGTAGATGCGAACAGGATCGGCACGCCCGTTAGCTGCCGCACCGACAGGGCCGAGCCGCCGCGCGCGTCGCCGTCGAGCTTGGTGAGCACCACGCCGGTGAAGCCCACGCCGTCGCGGAACGCCTCGGCGGTGACCACCGCGTCTTGACCGACCATCGCGTCCAGCACGAACAGTGTCTCGTCCGGCTGCACGGCGTCCCGGATGGCGGCGGCCTGCGCCATCATCTCCGCGTCTACGCCGAGCCGGCCGGCGGTATCGACGATCACGATGTCGTGCAGTTTCGCCCGCGCGTATTCCACGCCGCCGCGGGCCACCGCTACCGGATCACCGGTGGCGGCCGCCGCGTCCGTCGAACCGGTGTTGCCCGGGTCCGGCGCGAACACCGTCACACCGGCCTGCCCGCCTACCACCTGCAGCTGGGTGACGGCGTTGGGGCGTTGCAGGTCGGCAGCCACTAGCACCGGGGTGTGCCCCTGCTCCTTGAGCCAGAGGGCCAGTTTGCCGGCCAGCGTCGTCTTGCCGGCGCCCTGCAGACCGGCCAGCATGATCACGGTCGGCGGGTTCTTCGCGAGCTGGAGCCGCCGGGTCTCGCCGCCCAGGATCGCGATGAGCTCCTCGTTGACGATCTTGACGACCTGCTGCGCCGGGTTCAGCGCCTGCGAGAGTTCAGCCGCCGACGCCCGCTCCTTGATCGCCGCGATGAACGTCTTGACCACGGGCAGCGCGACATCCGCCTCGAGCAGCGCGATGCGGATCTCCCGAGCGCTCGAATCGATGTCGGCCTGCGACAGGCGGCCCTTACCGCGCAGGCCCGTGAAGACGCTGGAGAGCCGGTCGGAGAGGGTGTCGAACACGGGCACAAACCTTTACGCGTCGGGGTGGGCGTCCTGGTGACTGACAGCACTGTCGAGGCTAGCGGAAACCGCGTATGACGCTGTTCGCGCGCTCCGCGCGCCAGGCCCCGGCCCGGAGACGAGGCTATCGGGCCGCTATCGCACAGCACCTCCAGTTGCCGACGCCACCGCGGCGGTGACGGAGTTCACGACCGCCTCACACACGTCGTCGTCCAGCGGCCGCCCGCCCTGCTGCAGGTAGAAGGCGTCCACCACGTCCGCTCCGTAGGTATCCACCCGCGCGGCGACCACGTCGATCCCGACGTCGCTCACGGCTGTTGCCACCCGGAATACCAGTGTCGGATAATCGCGGGCCCGCACCTCCAGGACCGTGCTTCGCCGGGACGCGCTTGCCACGACGGCCACCGTTGGGGTGGCGGCACGACCGGCAACCGCCGCGGCCCCGGAATCCGCTTCCCGATGCAGGCCGGCGGTCGCGGATCCCCCTTCCCACCGTCGGGCCAGCGCGGCGGGGACGTCCCATGCTCCGGTCAGTGCGCGCACCAGATCGACCTGCAACACCGCCGGGTCGGGTGGGTCGCCGAACCGGGGTGCGACCACCCAGTCCTGCCGAGCGGCCGTCTCCGAGGTGAATACCGATGCGGACCGGATGGTCAGCCGGTGTAGCGCGAAGACGCCCGCCGCGGCGGCGAGCAGCCCGTGCCGGTCGGGCGCCTGCACCGCTACGGCGATGCCGTCCGGTCGCTGCACTATCCGCACTATCCGCACGGCTACGGGCGCCTCCGGTCCGCCGGGAGCGGTGCCGCCCGGAGCAGCGCCGCCGGGAGCGGGTCCGACGGCTGGGGCACCCACGTCGGAATCGCCGGGCGCACCGCTGCGAACCGTGGCGCCGCCCACCGCTGTGCCATCGCCGCCGAGCAACCGCCGGGTCCGGGATACGAGGATCCCGACCTGGGCCGCCTTCCATGGGGACCAGGCCGCCGGACCGGCCGCCGTCGCGTCCGCCTCGGTCAGGGCGGCCAGCAGGTCGAGGGTGGCGACACCGCCGACCGCAGCCGCGACCGACTCGATGGTCGCCGGATCGTCGGGATCGCGGCGCACCGCGGTTTGCGCGAGTAGCAGGTGCTCCCGCACCAGCGTCACCACCAGGGCCGCATCGTCGCGCGGAAAACCCATGCGCGCCAACCACTCCGGTGCCATTCTGGCTCCGGCGACGCTGTGGTCGCACCCGGTGCCCTTGCCGATGTCGTGCAGCAGCGACGCGATCAGCAACAGGTCGGGGCGGTTCACCCGTCGCACCAGCGCCGCGGCTTGGATGGCCGTCTGGATCAGGTGTCGGTCGACGGTGTGCCGGTGGACCGGATCGCGCTGGGGCAACGATCGTAGTCGCTCCCAATCTGGCAGCAGCGTCCCGATCACCCCGGCCAGATCCAGGGCCTCCCACACCCCGGCCAATGGTTCGCCGGCCCCGAGCAGTTCGAGAAGCGCCCGCCGGGCGTGCTCCGGCCACGGAACCGGCATCGGCGGCGCCGCGCGCACCACCCGCGCCAGTGCCGCCGGCGACACCGGGATACCGGCGAGCGCCGCGGCAGCACCGAGCCGAAGCGGCAGCGCGGGATCCTGAGCGGGATCGACCGACCGGGCGAGTACTGCCTCGCCCCCGTGTTCGACGATGCCGTCGGCAAGCGGTCGGCGCACCACTGCCAGCCCAGCCCCACGAACGGTCCCGCGGCTGGTTACCGTGTGCGGGTTCCCGGCGAGCACACGGCCGACCCGAAACCAGGTCAGGTCCGCGGCGTGCGCCACCACCCGGCCAATCCCGGATACCCTCCGCATCAGGCCGTCACGGTCGCCCAAGCCGAGGGCTGCGGCCAGTGCGTCCTGGTCCTGGACCTGCACCCGGTCGGTGGCGCGGCCGGCCAGCAGCCGCAGCGCGTCCCGAATGTCCAGCAGGTCGTCGCGCGCCTGCGCCAGCCCCTGGTGCGGGCAGTCCGCGACCCAGGACGCGGCGACCGCCCGCATCACCGCGAGATCCCGCAGGCCGCCCCGGGACTCCTTCAGGTCGGGCACCGCGGCATAGGCGAGGTCCCCGCTCCGTGCCGCGCGTGCCCGGCAGCTCGCCAACAGGTCCGGCAGCCGTCGGGCCGCGTCCGCCCGCCAGTCGGCCAGCACCGCCCGCTGGAGGTCGGCGGTCAGCGTCGGATCGCCGGCAATGTGCCGCAGGTCCAGCATGCCGAGTGCGGAAGGCAGGTCCGCCCGGGCTACCTGGCGGCACATCTCCACGGTCCGGACCGCGTGGTCCAGCTGGATGCCCGAGTCCCAGATGGGGTACCACAGTCGCTCGGCCAGTTGTGCCGCAAGGGATTCCGGGGTTGTCGCGGTGTGCAGCAGCACCAGGTCGAGGTCGGAATGCGGGGAGAGTTCCCGCCGGCCGTAGCCGCCCACCGCCGCGAGCGCCACCCCGGTATCCGGGACGTCGGCGGCCGAGGCCAATGCGGCCAGCGCTCGGTCAACGAACTCCGCGCGTCGCCGCCTGGCTGCGCTAGCCCCGTCACCGCCAGCCCCGTCACCGCCCGCCGCACCTGCGCCGTGCACCGATCTGTCGATGGCGGCGAGCCCGTGCCGTAGCGTCCCGCCCGGCGGCGCATCCGGAATGGGGTCCGCAGGCGCGCCCGGCGGCGCCGTCATCGTCAGATCGCCGCCGCGTCACGCTCACCGGTCCGCACCCGGACCGCCGTGGCGACCGGCACGGCCCAGACCTTTCCGTCACCGATCTTCCCGGTCCATGCGGCGCGCACGATCGCGTCGATCACGTCGCCGGTGTCCTCGTCCGCGACGAGCAGGTCGATGCGGACCTTGGGCAGCAACTCGACGGTGTACTCTGCGCCCCGGTAGACCTCCGTGTGACCGCGCTGCCGACCGTAGCCGGACGCCTCGCAGACCGTCATGCCCGTGACGCCGTGGGCGAGCAGCGCGGTCCGGACGTCCTCGAGCTTGAACGGCTTGATGACGGCCGTGATCAGATTCATGCAGAGGCCTCCTCGGGCTCTGACGCGGGCTCCGGCGCGCGGGCAGATGCCACGTGGCCGGATGCTTCCTGGTGGTGGGTGGCACCGCGCAGAACGCCTGGTGAGCCGATCCCGGTGCCGCCCTCGAAGTCGTAGGCGGATTCGCCGTGGATCGCCGTGTCGCCGTCGTACTCTTCGTCCTCGGACATCCGCAGGCCGAGTGTCGACCGGAGGATCAGGCCGATCACCAGGGTCAGCCCGCCGGAGAACAGGATCGCGGCACCGGCAATGATCGCCTGCGCCATCAGTTGGTCCGCGTTGCCGCCGTAGAACAGGCCGGTGCTCGTCGAGAAGAACCCGAGAGCGACCGTACCGACGATGCCGCCGACAAGGTGAACGCCGCCGACGTCGAGCGCGTCGTCAAGTCCGAGCCGGCTCTTCAGGCCGATAGCCCAGGCGCAGATTCCGCCCGCCAGCGCGCCGATGGCGACCGAACCGATAGGGCTGACGAACCCGGCCCCCGGGGTGATGGCCACCAGCCCGGCCACCGCCCCGGATGCCGCGCCGATGCCGGTCGCCTTGCCGTGCAGAACCCGCTCGACGGCCAGCCAGCCGAGCATCGCCGCACTGGTCGCGGTCGACGTGTTGATCCAGGCAAGGGCGGCCAGGCCGCCTGCGCCGCCCGCAGAACCAGCATTGAACCCGAACCAGCCGAACCACAGCAGCCCGGCACCGAGCATGACGAACGGCACGTTGTGCGGTCGCATCGGGTCGCGACCGTGACCCTTGCGCCGGCCGAGCAGGAACGCCAGCACGATGCCGGCGACGCCGGCGTCGATGTGCACGACGGTCCCACCCGCAAAGTCCATCGGCGCGATGGCCGCCGACCCGCCCGGACCGCGCCCGAAGATCAACGCCGACAGGCTGTCGGAAGCGCCGGACAGCAGTCCGCCGCCCCAGACCATGTGTGCCAGCGGGAAGTAGACGACGCTCACCCACACGACCGAGAACACCAGCCAGGTGGTGAACTTCATCCGGTCGGCCACTGCCCCGGAGATCAGCGCGACCGTGATGATCGCGAAGGTGAGCTGGAATGCGGCGAAGGCCAGGCCGCTCACCCCGGAACCGGCGTCGGCGGAGTTGGCCAGGCCGTTCGGATCCGCCGCGGTGGGCCCGAGCCTGGCCAATCCGAATGCCGTGACCGGGTTCCCCACCAGACCGCCGAGCGCGTTGCCGGCAAACGACATCGAATAGCCCCACAGCACGTACACGACGCCGACGGTGCCCATGGCGGAGAACGACATCATCAGCATGTTGATCACGCTCTTGCGCCGGACCATGCCGCCGTAGAAGAACGCCAGGCCCGGCGTCATCAGCAGCACCAGCGCCGCGGACACCAGCATCCATGCGTTGTTACCGGCATCGAGCGGCGGGATGCCTGCCCTCCACCGGTCGAGCGCCTCGGGTACCACCATGTAACCTCCCCGAACCATCGCGCCGCGGCGAGGGCCGCACCGGTTCGCGCCGACCGCAACAGCCTAGCGGCGTGGAATTACCGCAGGTGTGCCGCCTTTTCGTCGGCCGGTGAGCTCCCGCGGGGCCGGGGGTGACGTGGACCCCGGTCAGCGCACCAGCAGGTCGGTGCCCGGACGGGTGAGCATGGACAGCACGCCGCGGAGCACCTGCTCGCGCGCCGAAGCGGGCATCGCGTCGAGGAGCGCGTTGATGGGCGCCATCCGCTGTGGGAGTCGCAGGGCGCCCGAGTCGCCGATCAAGCCGAGCGACCCCGCGGCGGCGGCCAGCCCAGTCGGGGTGGACAGGTCGGCGGCCATGACGGCCTCGATCACCTCCGGCGGGAATCCCGGCTCCGGTTGCTGCGCCGCAGCGCGAACGGATTCCGACAGCGCGTCCACCAGTTCCGCTTCGTGGTCCGCGTTGGCTGCGGTGACGGTGATGTGCAGGGTCGCGGGCACGCCGCGGAAGGCGAACTGCGGCTGGATGTAGTAGCCGCGGGCGGCCATCTCGTCCGCGATGGTGAACACGTTCGGGCCGCCGTTGGTCGCTGCCAGGGCGATGAGCGTCGCGTCGGGCTCGGCCAGCACGCGCAGCCCCGGAATCTCCGCGATCCTCGCGCGAATCCTGGTCACGGCGTCCGCGGTGCGTTCCGCGATCGCGCGATAGCCCTTGTCCCCCAACCGGTTCACCACGGCCCACGCGGCGGCGATCGGCCCGCCGGACCGGGTGGACTGCAGGGTGGTGTTGAGCATGGCGTAGCCCGGCCAGTTCGTGTGCACGAAGTACTGGGCGGCGCGCAACTCCGCGCTCGCGTGCAGCAGCACGGACGCGCCCTTCGGGGTGTAGGCGTACTTGTGCAGGTCGACCGAGAGGCTCGTGACGCCGGGCACGGACAGGTCGAACGGCGGCACCTCCCGATCCCCCGGCCGGATCCCGAACCGCCGCCAGGACCCGAGGATCCAGCCGCCGATGCAGGCGTCAACGTGGCAGCGCACCCCGCGCGCGGCGGCGGCCGCGGCGATCTCCGGGATCGGGTCTATGACGCCGTGTGCGTACGAGGGCGCCGAGGCGACCACCAACACCGTGTCCGGGCCGATCGCCGCGGCCATCGCGCCGACGTCGGCCCGCAGCGTCGCCGGATCCACGTCCACCATGTCGATCTCGACACCGAAGTAGTGGGCGGCCTTGTGGAATGCCGCGTGCGCCGAGGAGGCGATGACCATGCGGGGGTGCTCGACGTCGCCTCGGGCGTCGCGGGCGGCGGCCACCGCGAGCAAGCAGGACTCGGTGCCGCCCGCGGTCACGGTGCCGACGGTCTCCGGGCCGCCACCCAGAAGCGCAGCCGCGGTGGCGACCAGGTCGCCCTCCATCGCCGGCAGCGACGGAAACGCCGTCGGATCCAAGGCGTTCGCGTGCATGGCGCTCGCATAGGCCGCGGCCGCCAGCTCATCCAGGCCGGGCACGCCGGCGTCGTACACGTAGGCGAGGGTGCGCCCACCGTGAGTCGGCAGATCATGGGCCTGCAGCGCGCGGATGGCGGCAAGGATTTCCGTGGCTGCGTCGGCATCCGCGGCGAACGGCGTCATACTCATCGCCCTTGTTTCACTGCCTCTCTCGTGGATGTCGACACCCGCCGGAGCAGCGGCAGGGCGACCAGCACGCAGACGGCCGGGATCACGGTGAATCCGACGGCGATGGCCATGGCCGCGGACATCGGCTGCCTGTTCGCAGCCGTCGCCGAGAGGTATCCGCCGATCGCCAGCACGATGCCGTAGATGCCGGGTCCTAGCGCCAGCCCGAACGTCTCCCCCGCGGTCCACACGCCCGCGAACACCCCGGCGCGCTTGCCGCCGGATTCCGTCTCCGCCTCCGCGGAGATGTCGGCGAGCAGCGACAACGGGAAGACCTGCTGTCCGGCGTAGCCGATGCCGATGATCACCACCAGGGCGATGACGACGGCAGTGGGCGGGCCGTGGAAGGTGCCGTGGTTGAGCTCTTCGCCGTTGGGACCGATGATCGACACGGCGATGAACGACTGGTACGAGGTGAACAGCGTCACCCCGATGATCCCCAGCGCACCGGCCGCGAACAGCACCGACGCCGCGACGTAACAGGCGACCTTGGAGTAACGGGCGGCGGCGAGTTGCCACAGCGGCATCACCAAGAGCGCGGGTGCGACGAACGCGGCGAACAGCACCGAGGACATGCCCGCCGAGCCGAGAACCACCCGCGCCAGGTAGTCGACGCCGGCGAGCATGGTGCCGATCCCCACGGCCTGGATCACGAAGACGATCCACAGCCGCGCGAACCGGGGCGCCGAACGCACGGCGGCGACGGTCTGCCGCCAGCCGACCGCGCTGGGCCGCGGCGTGCCGATCGGGGCGCGGGCGGTGCCAAGGAACGCCCACACCGCGCCGATCGCGATGAGCCCGCCGACCGCCAGGCCCACCAGGCGGTAGCCATTCACGCCGCCCGCGGCGTCCCGGATAGCGGGCGCCCCGGCCCCGGAGATCAGGATCGCGATGGCCAGCACGGCGATGCGGCGGGTCATCAGTCGAGTGCGCTCGGCCGGATCCGACGTCATCTCCGTGGGCAGGGCTACGTACGGGACCTGGTACAGTGCATAGGTTGTCGCGGTCGCGAGGAAGAGCACCACGACCCAGATCGCGACACCGGTCCGGCCGAACGAAGGGTGCGCGAACATCAGCGCGAACAGGATCGCGGTGCCGAGCCCGGCATAGAGCAGGTACGGGCGGCGCGGTCCGCGCGGGCCGGTGGTGCGGTCCGAGAGGCGCCCGGCGACCGGGTTGAAGACGACGTCCCAGGCCTTGGGCAGCAGCACCAAAACACCGGCGAGCGCGGCACCGATTCCGATCGTGTCGGTGAGGTACGGCAGCAGCAGCAGCCCCGGGACGGTGCCGAACGCTCCGGTCGCCAGCGAGCCCGCGGCATAGCCGATCCGGACGCGCGTGGGCAGACGCTCCGTCATACCCAGAAGCCTCTCACAGCGCAGGCCCCGACGCTCGGCACTCGCGGCCTCGCTCCCCCCGCGCCACTGAATTCCCGATTCCCGCGCGCCCGCGGCCGCCCCCGCCCGTGCAACGGGGTGTACTAGGGCTTGTTACGAAAGTGGCTGGTGTGGTTTCGGCGTGTCGTGTGGGTGGGGTGAGGCTCCCGGAGTAAACGCAGGTGGTGTCTACGCATCTCCGCACTCCGGGAGTCCTCGATGGCCACCTTAGCCTCGATCCGTGGATCGGGTTGGTGAGCGTGCGGCGGGTCTGATGTGAAAGTGCCTGCCCGGCAGGGAGAATCGGTGTTGTCTACGCACCAGTTCGACCTGCACGGGAAGGCACTACCGGTGAGGCT